>Ga0157319_1000003_pt1 | contig 397199 bp, 342 predicted proteins | sample MCvi2old240510_FD_105326 | JGI IMG/M metagenome (GOLD analysis project Ga0157319, IMG submission 105326) | Arabidopsis rhizosphere microbial communities from North Carolina - M.Cvi.2.old.240510 | ecosystem: Host-associated > Plants > Roots > Rhizosphere | place: USA: North Carolina | collected... | reverse complement strand
CTCCGCGACCTTGTTCAGGTACTCGTGGATGTTGAGGAACAGGCTGGCATGGATGTTGGGCTGCCAGGTCATGAACCAGTCGGTGGAGAACGGCAGCTGGCCCTTGCTGGGGCTCTTGCCCGAGACTTCCTTGTACAGGCGCAGCAAACGCTCGTAGCTCAGGTCGGTTTCCGATTCCAGCACCTGCAGGCGCGCGCCCAGCTTGATCAGCGTCACCGCGCGTTCGATCTGCTTGGCTTCGGTCAGGATGGACTTGGTGCGCATGGGGTGGCTCCGGGGGTCTCGGATGGTCTCGGGCGGCAATCGCGTTGCCTGGATCCTGGGATCAGGCGGCTTCCTGGTGGCGGCCGGCCATCAGGATGGAGGCATGCAGGCGGGAGACGCTGTCGTTGGCGGCCGGCTTGCCGTGCGAGGTCAGCAGGCCCCACACCAGGTCGTCGTCCATGCGGAAGCGGCACAGCAGCGTGTTGCCGGAGGCCATCTTCATCATCTGCGCCGGGCTGAGGGTGTTCAGCAGCGTGGCGGTCTCTTCGGAGATGCCCAGGCGGTACAGGGCCTGCTCGCGGTCGGCGCGGATGAGGCTCTGGGCCAGCATCAGGTAGGACAGGTTGGCTTCGCGGATCTCGGCAAGGATCTGGTCGCTGTTCATGTGGGGGCTCCTGGGCGGTTGCGTTGCTGCGATGGAATGAATTCTGAAGAAACCCCCTTTTTCGCGACATCAGGTTGCTGGCATAGATGAGCTACGAAGCCCGCCGACCGCCGTGTCAGACAGATTCCTACACGCTGACAGGCCCCCAAAGCAAAACCGCCGCGCGAGGCCCCGTGGACACGGGCTCGGCGGCGGTTTCTGGCGGAGACAGCCTGTCAGGCTGCCCCGCGGACGGAAAGTGCTGGCGGAAAGCGCGGGTGCCTCAGGCGGCCTGCAGGCGCAGCAGTTCGGAGTCGACGATCGCCATCAGTTCCGGGGAATCGCGGCGCAGCATGTCCAGCGCCTGACCTTCATTGAGGATGGACAACACCTCGATGGCGGCCTTGACCTCGCCCAGGCCGGACAGCGCGAAGCCCAGCGTGTAGAGCGACGGCGCATGCTGCGGCGAGAGCTCGACGGCGCGATGCGCATACAGCGCCGCTTCGCGCAACTGGCCGGCGGCCAGCAGCAGCGCGCCGACGTCGGAGAGCAGCTCCACGCTCATCGGCGCCATTTCCAGCGCGTTGCACAGCAGCGCGACGCCGTCGCCGATGCGGCCCTGCGCGGCCTGCGCATAAGCGGCATTGCGCGCCTGGGCCAGCAGCAGCCGGGCCTCGCTGGAGCCCGGACGGATGCGTCCGTGAACTTGTTCCTCGATCGACGCGTCGATCATCGACACGGCGGACCGTGCCTCGGTTTGCGATTGCAGGGGCATAGATCTCTCCATGGTCGTTGGAACTCGTCGATCGGGTCCGGGCTCGTTGTCCAGACCGGTCCCGGCGAAGGGGGCGGATGCGGCGCCGCGCCTTGTCGGCCGCGCCGGAAGGCACTTTAGGGCGCCACCCCCGTGATCGAGCGCACGAAAAGCGCCGCCATTCCCCCTCAATCCCGCCGCGCAGCGGCCGTTAACCCCTTCATGTCCGTCGCCAGACCGACACCCGGGCACAGGTCCGGGTCGAAGTCAAACGACAAACAACGCGTTGCAAGACCTGCTTATCTCCGGATCGAAAGTCTTGACAAATTGCCCTCAAGTTCTAAGGCGCAGGCGCCGATAACCAAAACAACGGGGCTGCTGAACGCAGCGACAAGCCAGCAAGGACCAGGAGTCCAAAGGCGAGTCGAAGCAGGCAGGCGGCACGTGGTCCGGTTAGAAGGCCTGACGTTCTTGGCAACCCGATGAGGGGGTGGGACGGCAACGGTTGACTAGCGTCGGACTGGGACCGAACCGGGAAATGGCCCGGCAGGTTCAGCAGGAGCATCCGAGATCCTCGGCCGGTTCGCCTCACGGCGGGCTGGAGGATCGGAGGACTCAGGCGCTCATGTGTGGTTCGGCGCTTTTGCCGGTATTTACGTATAGCTGTTAGGAGCAATCATGGCCCAAGTCATCAACACCAACCTGCTGTCGCTCAACGCCCAGCGCAACACCAGCACGAGCGCCAGCTCGCTGGCCGTCTCCATGCAGCGCCTGTCCTCGGGCCTGCGTGTCAACTCCGCCAAGGACGACGCCGCCGGCTTGGCGATCGCCGACCGCATGAACGCGCAAGTCCGCGGCATGAACGTGGCCCAGCGCAACGCCAACGACGGCATCTCGCTGTCGCAGACGGCCGAAGGCGCGCTGTCCAAGGTGGGCGATTCGCTGCAGCGCATGCGTGAACTGGCGGTGCAGGCCCGCAACGCGACCAACACGACCTCCGACCTGGACTCGATCGGTCAGGAATACGCGCAGCTGGGCTCTGAAATCCAGCGCGTGCTGGGCGGCACGACCTTCAACGGCCGCGCCATCCTGGCCGGCGATTCGGGCACGCAGACCTTCCAGATCGGCGCCAACACCACGGCCAACGACTCGGTCGACGTCACGACGACCAACATGACCACGGACACGACCATCACCGGCGTGACCGGCGGCGCGATCACCAACGCGTCGACGACGACCGACCTGGCCACCGTGATCGACAACATCGATGCAGCGATCAAGACGGTGTCGAGCGAGCGTTCGAAGCTGGGTGCCTCGCAGAACCGCTTCGACGCGATCGTGTCGAACCTGCAGATCTCGGTCGAGAACCAGACCGCGGCCCGCAGCCGGATCATGGACGCCGACTTCGCCTCGGAAACCGCCAACCTGAGCCGCGCGCAGATCCTGCAGCAGGCCGGCAACGCGATGATCGCCCAGGCCAACCAGGCGCCCCAGCAAGTGCTGGCCCTGCTGCGCTGATCCTCGTCAGCCAGACGCCCGCGAGGGGGACTTCGGTCCCCCTTCTCTTTCCCCATCCCGCGCGGGTGGTGAAAGAGAAGCGCTCGCCCGCCATGGCACGACTTCACGCCTGGGACAGGCGGTTACACGCTTTCTTTTCAAGAAGGCCTCAAGTCCATTCCCCGCCGGCCCGATAACTGCATCAACGGGTCCGCAAATCAACAGCAAGGGCCACGTGGTCCGGCTCAGTCGGACAGTTTTTCAAACGTCCGACCGAGACCGCGAAGGTCTCTGAATTCAAAAGGAATGGATCATGGCTCAGATCATCAACACCAACCTGCAATCGCTCAACGCCCAGCGCAACCTGTCGTCCTCGCAGTCCTCGCTGTCGGTCTCGATGCAGCGCCTGTCCTCGGGCCTGCGTGTCAACTCCGCCAAGGACGACGCCGCCGGCCTGGCGATCGCCGAACGCATGAACGCCCAGGTGCGCGGCATGAACGTGGCGGTGCGCAATGCCAACGACGGCATCTCGCTGGCGCAGACCGCCGAAGGCGCGCTGTCCAAGGTGGGCGATTCGCTGCAGCGCATGCGTGAACTGGCGGTTCAGGCCCGCAACGCGACCAACACGACCTCCGACCTGGACTCGATCGGCAAGGAATACGCCCAGCTGGGCCAGGAAATCGGCCGCGTCATCGGTGGCACGACCTTCAACGGCAAGGCCATCCTGGGCGCCGATGCCGGCACGCAGACCTTCCAGATCGGCGCCAACACCAGCGCGAACGACTCGGTGGACGTGGTCACGAACAACATGACCAACGACGCGACGATCACCGCCGTCACCGGCGGCGTGATCGACAACGCCTCGACGCCGGACTCGCTCAAGACGGTGATCGACAACATCGACGCGGCCATCACCACGGTCTCCGGCCAGCGCGCGATCCTGGGCGCCTCGCAGAACCGCTTCGACGCGATCATCTCCAACCTGCAGGTCTCGGTGGAGAACCAGACCGCCGCCCGCAGCCGCATCATGGATGCCGACTTCGCCGCGGAAACCGCCAACCTGAGCCGCTCGCAGATCCTGCAGCAGGCCGGCAACACGATGGTGGCGCAGGCCAACCAGCTCCCGCAGCAGGTGCTGTCGCTGCTGCGCAGCTGATCCCCCCACACGGGCGCCGTCCGGCGCCCTCCCCGGTTGACTCCTCAAGCGCCGGTCCTCGCGGCCGGCCTTCCAAAGGCTCCGCACCGTCCCCCGGGACCGGTGCGGGGCCTTCTTTCATTGGCTTCGTAATGGACGGTTTTCCGCCCGTTAATCGGCCCATCGACGGGGTGGCAGCTTTCGCACAATGGCATCCATCGAGCATGAAGTACCGCTCGACCACCGGTCCAACCGGCAGATCCGAACAATGACTGCGATGGCGCAGCGAGGATCGGCAGGCGAGGTCGGGAACCGACCCACCTAACCGGGATCGCAGCCAGGACAGGATCTCCGCAGGAGTGCATCAATGCCACAGACCATCAACACCAACATTGCTTCGCTGAACGCGCAACGCAATCTGAACTCGTCGCAGTCGTCGCTGGCGACCTCGATGCAGCGCCTGTCCTCAGGCCTGCGGGTGAACTCCGCCAAGGACGACGCGGCCGGCCTGGCCATCGCCGAACGGATGAACGCGCAAGCCCGCGGCATGTCGGTCGCGATGCGCAATGCCAACGACGGCATCTCGCTGGCGCAGACCGCTGAAGGCGCGCTGGGCAAGGTGGCCGATTCGCTGCAGCGGATGCGCGAACTGGCGATCCAGGCCCGCAACGCGACCAACGCGGACAGCGACAAGGATTCGCTGGACAAGGAATTCGGCGAGCTGGCCAAGGAAATCCAGCGGGTCACCGCCGGCACCACCTTCAACGGCAAGTACATCCTGGGCCAGGACGCGGCACTGCCGCAGACCTTCCAGGTCGGGCCGAACACCACGTCCAACGACGAGATCACCGTCACGACGCCCAACATGTCGGCCGACACCACGATCACCAAGGTCTCCGGCTCGGACACCAGCGGCGCCGGCCGCGCGGTGATCGACCGCACCGCGGACGCGGCGGCGATCGCCACCGTGGTGGCCGACATCGACACGGCGCTGGACACCGTCAACAGCCAGCGCGCGACGCTGGGCGCGACGCAGAACCGCTTCGACGCGGTGATCTCCAACCTGCAGGTGGCCTATGAGAACCAGACCGCCGCCCGCAGCCGGATCATGGATGCCGACTTCGCGGTCGAGACCTCCAACCTGAGCCGGGCGCAGATCCTGCAGCAGGCCGGCAACGCGATGGTCGCGCAGGCCAACCAGCTGCCGCAGCAAGTGCTGTCGCTGCTCAAGGGTTGATAGAAAAACGCAATCAAAGCGCCAGGCCTCCGTCCTAAAGTCGGATCGCCTGACGCCGATATGCAGGACAGGGCCTCACGCCAATCACGCGAGGCCCTGTCGCGCATGGGGCTTCCGGCCAGGGAGCCGGCACACGGTCACAGGGAGTTCGCACGATGGCAAGCATCACCTCCGCGGGTCTGGGCAGCGGTCTGGACGTCGAGAGCATCGTCACGAAGCTGGTGTCGCTGGAAAAGCAGCCGATCACCGACCTCCAGTCGCGCACCGACACCATCAAGTCGCAGATCTCCGAGTACGGCAAGATCAAGAGCGCCTTCAGCGCGATGCGCGACGCGGCCGCCAAGCTGGCCAACCCGTCCACCTGGTCCGCGCTGACCGCCACCTCCTCCGACACGACGATGGCCACCGTCATCGCCGGCGCCGGCTCGGGCGCCGGTTCCTACGCGCTGGACGTGGCCAACCTCGCCTCGGCGCAGTCGCTCTCGAGCAAGGGCTTCGCCAACAACGCGACGGTGGGCTCGGGCTCGATGACCATCGAGCTGGGCCAGTGGAGCGGCACCAACAACTCCACCTTCACCAGCAAGGACGGCGCGACGCCGGTCAGCATCTCCATCTCGTCGACCGACACGCTGGCCAACATCCGCGACAAGGTCAATGCCTCGGGCGCCGGCGTGCTGGCCTCGGTGGTCACCGACGCGACCGGCTCGCGCCTGGTGATCCGCTCGCGCGACACCGGCGAGGCCAACGGCTTCCGCATCACCACCGCCGATGACGACGGCAACGGCGCCGACGCCAATGGCCTGTCCGCGCTGGCCTACGACCCGACCGCCTCGATCTCGTCGATGACGCAGAACACCGCGGCCAAGAACGCCAACCTGACGATCAACGGCCTGGCGATCAGCTCCGCCTCCAACAACATCGAGGGCGCCGTCGACGGCCTGACGATCAACCTGCTCAAGACCGGGCAGTCCACCGTCACCGTCGGCCAGGACAAGGACAGCGTCAAGAAGGCGATCAACGACTTCGTCACGTCGTACAACAGCCTGATGACGCTGATGCGCAACGACACCAAGTACGACGACGCCAACAAGACCGCCGGCGCGCTGCAGGGCGACAGCACCGCGGTGGGCCTGCAGAGCCAGCTGCGCAACATCACCGCCGCGGGCAGCACGCTGGGCGGCAAGTTCGGCCGCTTGTCGGACCTGGGCCTGGACATCGGCGCCGACGGCACCATCAAGGTCAACGACACCAAGCTGACCAGCGCGCTGGGCAGCATGAGCGACCTGAAGAACCTGTTCATGGGCGTGGACACCGCCAACCCGAACAACAACGGCATCGCCACCCGCTGGCGCGCCTTCGCCGACCAGGTCACCGGCTTCGACGGCTCGATCACGACGCGCACCACCGGGCTGCAGTCGCGGGTGACCGCCAACAACAAGCGCGTGGACGAGCTCAACGACCGCGCCGCCGCCTACGAGAAGCGGGTGCGCGCCCAGTACACGGCGCTGGACACGCAGATGGCCAAGCTCAACGACATGCAGAGCTACGTCAACAAGATCACCAGCATGCTGGGCAGCAGCTGAGGCCGCGGGCGCGGCGGGACCGGTGCAGGGGGTGCGGATCGCCCTCGGAACTAGACCGTCGCCACCGCCCTTCTCCGGCGCTTCGAAAAGACCGCCGACAAGCCTCCTCACGGAGGCTTTTGTTTTTCTCCAGGCGCGCAGAATTTCGAGACAAATTCGACACGGGGGAGGCTCAAGTTGGGCCAGCGGGGGCCGAAAACTGATTCAAGCACTACAGCACACCCCAGCAGCACATCATGTACGGCAACTCCTCCCCCTTCGCTTCCCACGGTCAACGCGCCAGCAGCATGTACAACCGCGTCGGCGTGGAAACGGACGTGATGACGGCCTCGCCGCACCGCCTGGTGACCCTGCTGCTGGACGGCGCCTTCGATTCGATGACGCAAGCCATCGGCGCGATCCGCACCGGCAATGTCGACGCCAAGAACCGCAGCCTGAGCCGCGCGGTCCGCATCCTGGACGAGGGCCTGAAGGCGGCCCTGAACCTGGAGTCGGGCGAGCTGGCCATGGACCTGCGCGACCTGTATGCCTACATCTGCATGCGGCTGACCCACGCCAACCTGCGCAGCGACGACGTCGCCGTCGAGGAATGCGTGAAGCTGCTGCAACCGATCCGCGAAGCCTGGGCCAGCATCGCCCCGGCCGCTGCCGAACAACGCGTCGCGGCCTGATCCGGCCCCGCTCCCCTCCAGCCTGACGACTTGAGAAGTTCCATGTCCAAGTACACCGCCAAGCCCCAAGCCCCCGCCGCCCACGCCGCCCCGACCACTCCGGACCGCCTCATGAGCACCCAACTGTTGAGCTACTACGAAGCCATCGAGCAAGCCAGCGCCGACATGCTGAGCGCCGCCCGCTCGGGCAACTGGGACGAGGTGGTCAAGCTCGAAGGCGCCTGCGTGCTGCTGATCTCGCAGCTCAAGCACGCCGCCGGCAGCCAGCAGCTGGGCCCCGACGAGGCGCAGCTCAAGACCCGCATCATGCAGCGCATCCTGGTCAACGACGCCGAGATCCGCCACCTGGCCGAACCCTGGCTGGAGGACCTGGACCAGCTGATGAAGGGCAAATCCAAGACGGTGCACTGACCGGCCCGACGATCGCTGCGACGACCGGTCCGACGGCCTCCCCGCGATCGACCGCCCCGGCGATTCGAGACTTCGGTCACGCGACCGGCCCCGGATCGTCCGCCAGCGCCGCGACCGGCCCCTCGAACGGATGGGGGCGGCGCGGCGTTTGCCTTGGGGGATGCGGGAGAATTTTTCCGAACGATTGCAGCCGGATGCTGGCCTTGAGCGACCTGAAAGTCCCCGCCCCTCCCGCCGATGCCGCGGACGCCGATTACCGGCTGGACGCGCCCGGCGAGATCATGAACTGGCTGCGCGAGCTGCTGCAGTCGCAGGCGCGCCTGCAGCTGTCCACTCCGGCGGGCGAGGCCATCCACACGGTGCTGCGCGCCCTCGATACGCCGCGCGGCATGCTGACGATGGAAGCGCCGCAGGCCGGCGACACGCTGGCGCCGGTGCTGGCGAGCTACGAGCTGGTGGTCACCGCCTACCTGGACCGCATCAAGCTGCAGTTCGACCTCTCCGGGCTGGTCGCGATCCGAGGCGATGGCGCCGAGGTGCTGCGCGCCCCGGTCCCGCTGCGGCTGTACCGCTTCCAGCGGCGCCAGGCCTACCGGGTGGCCTCGGCCGGGCAGCTGTATCCGGCGCTGAAGCTGGCCGACGCCGACCTGCCCCGGATCCGCGTGGTCAACGTGAGCGCCGGCGGCGTCGCGCTGCACTGGCCGACCCACGTGGTGCCAGTGCCGCAGGCGGGCCAGGAGATCACCGGTACCTTGGAGCTCGAGCGCGAGGTCAGCTTCGCGACGTTGCTGCGGGTGCAGCATCTGACGCAGGGCGAACAAGGCGCTCCGCACCAGGCCGGCTGCGCCTTCGTCTCGCTGGCCCCGACCGCCGCCCGCGCGCTGCAGGTCTTCATCGACCAGGCGCAGAAGCGGGAACGGCTGATGCGCCGCAGCAGCTGAAGCGGTCGATCCGACCCACTGCCGACCCGCGTCGGTTCACCGGCGAGTCCGGACAGCCGGTCCGGTCCGCCAATGACAAAAGCCGCCCAAGGGCGGCTTTTTCGCGTCCGATCGGCGCCGATGCGCGCCGTCGCGGCGTCCTCAGACCTGCATGTTCATGATTTCCGAGTAGGCCGACACCAGCCGGTTGCGCACCTGCAGCGTCGCCTGGAAGCCGATCTGGGCCTTCTGCATGGCGACCATGGTCTCCTCCAGGCTCACCGTCGGGTTGTCCAGCTGGACCTCCCGCTGCAGCCGCGACGCCTCGTTCTGCTGCGTGCTGACCGACTTCAGCGCCGAGCTCATCGCGTCCGCGAAGCTGGTGCCGCCGGGCGCGGCCTTGGCCACCGGCTGACCCTGGGGGGTCAATCCGGCACGGGCCACCGCGCTGGCGAAGTCGAAGGGTTTGAGTTTCAGGTCCACGGCATGCATCGTACGGATGCCGCCGCCGGCCATAGCTCCGAACTGGGGGGGCTTCTTCGGCCTGTTCCCAACATTCTTGAGGGCCCCGATCGAAATAATCCTGACCTGTGCCGAGGCGTCCGCCTGGGCGCACCCCGCCGATCGTTCGACCCCAGCCGTACACCCCCATGGACAACGCCCTGAGCAGCCCCGCCGCCGGACTCCCCGAGGTGCAGCAGACCGCCAAACCGGCCGGCCTGCCCCAGCGCCTGGCCGCGATGCCCACCAAGAGCAAGCTGATGCTGGGCGGCGGCGTCGCCGCGCTGCTCGCGGTGATCGTGGCGATGTCGATGATGACGGCCAAGCCGGATTTCCGCCCGCTGTTCTCGGGCCTGTCCGACAAGGACGGCGGCGCCGTCATCGCGCAGCTCGCGCAGATGAATGTGCCCTACCGCAACGAGCCGGGCGGCACCATCATGGTCCCCGCCAACCAGGTCTACGACCTGCGCATGAAGCTGGCCTCGGCCGGCCTGCCCAAGGGCGGCATCGTCGGCTTCGAACTGATGGACAAGCAGTCCATCGGCCAGACCGCGTTCAACGAACGCCTGAACTTCCAGCGCGCCCTCGAGGGCGAACTCACCCGCACCATCACCGCGATGGCCGACGTCGCCGACGCGCGCGTCCACCTGGCCATGCCGCAGCAGAACGGCTTCTTCCGCGAGCAGCAGAAGCCCAGCGCCTCGGTGATGCTGACGCTGCGCGGCGGCCGCACGCTGGACCGCGCCCAGATCGCCGGCATCGTCCACCTGGTGTCCTCGTCGGTGCCGGAACTGAACCCCAAGGCCGTCAGCGTGCTCGACAGCACCGGCGCCCTGCTCTCCCAGAACCCCGACGGCAACGCCACCGGCCTGGACAGCCAGCAGCTGCAGTACAAGCAGCAGGTCGAAGCCAACCTGAACAAGCGGATCGCCGAGCTGCTGGAGCCGGTGGTCGGCCGCGACAACCTGCGCTCGACGGTCACCGCCGACGTCGACTTCAACCAGGTCGAGTCCACCGCCGAGGAATACCGCCCCAACCAGGGCCCCAACACCCAGAGCGCGGTGCGCCGCCTGACCTCGGAAGAGCAGTCCGGCGGCACCGCCGGCGTGCCCACCGGCGTGCCGGGCGCCACCACCAACCAGGTGCCCCCGCAGGCCGCCGCGCCGATCAACGGCCAGGCCCAGCCGCTGCAGCCGGCCGGTCAATCCGGCGGCACGCAGAACATGCGCCGCAACAACGACACGCAGTTCGAGCTCGACCGCACCGTGCGCGTCACCCGCAACGCGATCGGCCAGGTCCGCCGGCTGAACGCGGCCGTCGTCGTCAACCAGAAGACGGTCACCGACAAGAATGGCAAGACCTCCAGCCAGCCGCTGTCCGAGACCGAGATCCAGAAGCTGGATTCGCTGGTCAAGGAGGCGCTGGGCTTCTCGCAGGAGCGCGGAGATTCGGTCAAGGTGATCAGCACCCCGTTCGTGTCGGACAAGGTCGAGCCCGCCGACGTGCCGCTGTGGCAGCAGCCCTGGCTGCGTGACATCGCCCGCGATGCCACCGTGCCGGCCGCCCTGGTACTGATCGCGCTGATCGCCGTGTTCGGGCTGGTTCGCCCTGCTCTCAAGGCGGCTTTCCCGCCGCCGGCCGAACAGAAGGACGACACTGCCGGGAACAACGGCCTGAGCGTGGTCGAGAACGAGCAGCTGGCGCTGGGCGGTCCCGGCGGCCTGCCGGCCCTGGAGGCGCCGATCTCCAACGACAAGCTGGAGCGGGCCCGCCTGCTGGCCAAGGAGAACCCGGTCGCGGTGGCCAACATCATGCGCGCCTGGGTCAACGGCGAAGAGCTGGAAACCTCCCCGGCCGGCGGCCGCCGCTGAGCGGCGCTGCCGGGAACCCCGCCTCAGGATCGATAGCGAGACATCACCATGGACGACAAAGGCGTCGAAGACGCGGCCATCCTGCTCATGTCCCTCGGCGAGGAAGAGGCCTCCGAGGTCTTCAAGCACCTGTCGCCGAAGGAAGTGCAGAAGCTGGGCGAGACCATCGCCAAGATGAAGGTCGTGCCGCGCGACCGTGTCGAGAAGGTGCTGGACAAGTTCGACCTCGTCGCCGAGTCGCAGAGCACCCTGGTCAGCGACACCGACGAGTACGTGCGCTCCGTGCTGCGCAAGGCGCTGGGCGACGACAAGGCCAACCTGCTGCTGGACCGCATCCTGCAGGGCTCGGACGTGTCCTCGATCGAGTCGCTGAAGTGGATGGACCCGGGCTCGGTCGCCGAACTGCTGCGCAATGAACACCCGCAGATCGTCGCGGCCATCCTGTCGCACCTGGACTTCGACCAGAGCAGCTCGGTGCTGCGCGTCTTCACCGAACGCCAGCGCAACGAGGTGCTGATCCGCATCGCCACGCTGGACGGCATCCAGCCGATGGCGCTCAAGGACCTCAACGAGGTCATGGGCCAGATCCTGGCCGGCGGCGAACGCATGAAGAAGTCCAACCTGGGCGGCGTCAAGACCGCGGCCGAGATCATCAACATGATGGGCACCAGCGTCGAGGCGTCGGTGCTGGACTACATCCGCGAAGCCGACTCCGACCTCGCCCAGAAGATCATGGACAACATGTTCACGTTCGAGGACGTGGAGAAGATCGACGACCGCGGCATCCAGGCGGTGCTCAAGGAAGTGCAGTCCGAGTCGCTCATCGTCGCGCTCAAGGGCGCCGGCCCGGAGCTGCGCGAGAAGATCTTCCGCAACATGTCCACCCGCGCCGCCGAGACGCTGCGCGAGGACCTGGAATCGCGCGGCCCGGTGCGCCTGTCCGAGGTCGAGGCCGAGCAGAAGGAAATCCTCAAGGTGGTGCGCCGCCTCGTCGACGAAGGCCAGATCGTGCTGGCCGGCGGCGGCGACGACCAGTTCCTGTAAACCCGACGCCCCCTCGACGCCCTCGATAGCGACCGACACCCGAACCGATGGTCACCCGCCCGCCCCGCCAGGTCCCGCCGCCGCCCCGCCCCGAGGGCGACGCGCCGCGTGGCAACACCTACAGCCGCATCATTCCGCGCGAGGAGCTGTCCGGCTTCGCCGCCTGGAACCCGGGCACGCTGGATGGCGCCGCGCCGCCACGCAAGCCCTCCGTCACCGCGCCCGCGCCGGTCGAGCCCCCGCCCCCGCCGCCGGCCCCCGGTCCGAGCATCGACGAACTGATGCAGCAGGCCCGCCAGGCCGGCTACCAGGACGGCTACCGCGACGGCATGGCGGCGCTGGACGCGTTCAAGCAGAGCTTCGCCAAGCAGATCAGCGCGCAGGTCGGGCAGCTGGTCGCCAGCTTCGACCAGGACCTGAGCGCGATCGAGCAGGGCATGGCCGAGGCGCTGGCCCGCACTGCCGTCGAGCTCGCCCGCCAGGTCGTGCGCAACGAGCTGTCGACCGCGCCGGAGCTGGTCTCCAGGGTGGCGCACGACGCCGTCGAGGCGCTGCTGATCAACGCCCGCCACGTCCGCGTGCGCGTGCATCCGGACGACCTGCCGCTGGTGCTGGACGGCGCCGGCCAGGAGCTGCGCGCCCGCGAGGCGCAGGTCATTCCCGACCCGTCCATCGCCCGGGGCGGCGTCAAGGTCGACGCCGACATCTGCAGCGTCGACGCCTCGCTGCCGGCGCGCTGGCAGTCCGCCGTCGGCGCGCTGGGCCAGGCCTCCGTCTGGGAGGACCGCCGCAGCGCCGCCGAGGTGGCCCAGGAAGCGCGCCTGGACTTCCGCAACGATCCGACCCCCAGCCAGTACGGCGGCCTGCCGCACGGCTACCAGAACAGCGGGGACCGCGAGCCATGAGCAGCCGCACCGACCGCTGGGCCCAGTATTTCGACGACCTGCAGGCCTTCGCCGGCAACGCGCCGGCGCTGGAGCCGCAGGGCAAGCTGGTGCGCGTCGCCGGCCTGGTGCTGGAGGCCACCGGCGTGAAGGTGCCGGTGGGCTCGGTGTGCGAGATCCACATGCCCTCCACCGCCGCCGCGCCGCGTCGCGGCCAGCGCCCGGTCACGGCCGAGGTGGTCGGTTTCTCCGGCGACCGTGCCTACCTGATGCCCACCGACGAGATCCAGGGCCTGGCCAGCGGCGCGATGGTGCTGCCGCGGCCCGCCGCGCTGCACGGGCCGGTGCTCGGCGAGGAGCGCCATCCCTGGCGCCGCGACGAGGACCGCGGCCTGCACCTGCCCATGGGCGACGGCCTGCTGGGTCGCGTCGTCGACCCGCAGGGCCATCCGCTGGACCGCGGCGGCCCGCTGGTGGACGTGCGCGACGAACCGATGGTGCGCCGCCCCATCAACGCGATGGACCGCGACCCGGTCCGCCGCCCGCTGGACACCGGCGTGCGCGCGATCAACTCGCTGCTGACCGTGGGCCGCGGCCAGCGCCTGGGCCTGTTCGCCGGCACCGGCGTCGGCAAGTCGGTGCTGCTGGGCATGATGGCCCGCTACACGCAGGCGGACGTCATCGTCGTCGGCCTGATCGGCGAGCGCGGCCGCGAAGTGAAGGAATTCATCGAGGACATCCTGGGCGAGGAAGGCCTGCGCCGCAGCGTGGTCGTCGCCGCGCCGGCCGATGCGCCGCCGCTGCTGCGCATGCAGGGCGCGACCTACGCGACCGCGGTGGCCGAGCATTTCCGCGACCGCGGCCAGCATGTGCTGCTGCTGATGGACTCGCTGACCCGCTATGCGATGGCGCAGCGGGAAATCGCGCTCGCCATCGGCGAACCGCCGGCAACCAAGGGCTATCCGCCGTCTTGTTTCGCCAAGTTGCCGCAACTGGTCGAACGCAGCGGCAACGGCCTGGCGGGCGAGGGATCGATCACCGCGTTCTACACCGTGCTGTCCGAGGGCGACGACCAGCAGGACCCGATCGCCGACGCCGCCCGAGGCATCCTGGACGGGCACATCGTGCTGAGCCGCGAACTGGCCGAGAGCGGGCACTACCCCGCGATCGACGTCGAGCGCTCGATCTCGCGCGTCATGACCAGCGTCGCCGACAAGCGGCATGTCGAACTGGCGCGCCGATTCCGGCAATTGCTCGCGAAATACAACAAGGCGCGCGACTTGATCCAGCTCGGCGCCTACCAGCCGGGGCACGATCCCGAACTCGACCTGGCGGTGCGCCTGCATGGCGACATGGACCGATTGCTCCAACAAGACATGCATTCCCCCGCTTCTTTGAACGATTGCCTCAACCAGTTGACCGCCACACTCAACTTTGCGTGATAGCTGCCGACATCCGTGAAGCGAGGTCATCGACATGAGTAGTTCCAACTTGCAGGCCCTGACCGTTCTCCTCGAACGCGCCGAGGCCGAGCGCGATGAAGCGTTGCGTCATCTGCAGGAGGCGCAGGCGCGCGCCAACGCCGCCCGCAACCAGCATGACCAACTGGCGCAATACCGCACGGACTACCGCAGCCGCTGGTCGCAGGAATTCGCTCAGCGGACCACGGTCCAGCTGCTGGGCTGCTACCAGAACTTCGGCCAACGGCTGGACCAGGCCATTGGCCAGCAGAGCGGCATCGCCGACTACGCCGACCAGCGCCTGAGCGCCGCCCGCGACCTGCTGCGCGAGCGCGAACTGCGTGTCGCCTCGGTCCGCAAGCTGATCGAGCGCCGTCGCGCCGAGACGCTGCGCACCCAGATGCGCCAGGAACAACGTGCCACCGACGAGCAGGCCGCCCGCGCGGCCTCGCGCGGCGGCCACCCGATGTCGCGCCTGGTCGCCTGAGCGCGATCCGGTCGCCGGAACCTTTTTTCCCGTCATGACGCAGATCCAGAACACCCCCGCGTTGCCGGGCGGCCTCGGCGCGATGCCGTCCGCCCCCGCCGGCCGCAAGGATGGCGGCTCGGCCGACTTCTCACGCCTGCTGAACCAGAGCAACCAGCAGCTGCAGCAGCAGTCGGCGCAGTCGGCTCGCTCGACGATGGCGCAGTTGCAATCGCAACAGCTGGCGACCCAGCAGGCCCAGTCGCAGCAGCAGGCCCGCCAGTTGGAAGCCCAGCAGCTCGACGCCCGCCAGCAGGCCCAGCGCCAGGAATCGGCGCCCGCGCCCAAGCCGGCCACCCCGTCCGCCCGGTCGCCGGAGAACACCGCCGCGAAGGAAGAGAACAAGCTGGCCGCCCGCAATGCGGCGGCCCGCCAGAGCGCCAACAAGGCCGAGGACGCGAAGGCGCCGGCCCGTGCGAGCGCGGCGAACCGTGCCGACACGGCCGCCGCCGCGGATCAGGCCGATGCGGCCGATGCCAGCGATGCGCCGGACGCCATGGCAACCGCCGCCTCCGACGCCCCGGGCTCGGAGCGCGTGGCCGGCCAGGAGGCCGAAGGCCAGGACCGCAAGGCCACCAAGGAAGCCAAGGACAGCGGCGCCACCTCCGCCGAGCAGATCCTGGCGATGCTGCGCGGCGAAGCCCCGGCCGAGCCCAAGCCGGCACGCGGCGGCGCCTCCGGCGACGAAGCCGGCAGCGATGCCCTGCCCGGCGCCCACGCCCACGGCAAGCCGCTCACCACCGGCGACGCGATGCGCGAGCGCCAGCAGCTCCAGCGCGAGCTGAGCCAGGCCACGGCCCGCCAGTCGGGCGCCGCGGACGGCGCGGACGCGTCGACCCGGACCGACACCCTGCAGGCTGCCGCCGGCGGCGCGCACGAGATCGCCATGGCCGACGGCGCCGCCAAGGGCCCGACGCCGAGCTTCGAAGCGCTGCTCGCCGCGGCGCAGCAGGCCGCCCCGGCCGCCGGCACCACCGGTGCCGACAGCGCCGCGCCGGCCCCGGCGCCCAGCGTGCCGCTGAGCCAGCCGATGGACAGCCCCGACTTCGCGCCCGAGCTTTCGGCCAGCGTCAGCCTGCTGATCCAGGACGGCATCCATGAGGCCCAGCTCCAGCTGAACCCGGTCGAGATGGGCCCGGTATCGATCAACATCCAGCTGGACGGCCAGCAGGCGCAGGTGAATTTCCATGCGCAGCAGGCGGCCACCCGGGAAGTCCTGGAACGCAGCCTGCCCGACCTGGCGGCCGCCCTGCAGGCCCAGGGGCTGACCCTGAGCGGCGGCGGGGTGTTCGCCCAGACCTCCTCCCAAGGCGGACAGAATCGCGGTGACGGCCGCCCGGATGGCGCGTCGAACGGCAACGGTCGCCGCGGCGGCCGCGGTGACGACGACGGTGCCGTCGCGGCCACCGGTCACGGCGAACGGCGCACCGCGCCGCGCGGGCTGGTCGACCTGTACGCCTGACGGTCCGCGAGTCTGACCGGAATCCGCCGCCTTTTCGCGCGTTGAGCGCGGGGGCGGCGCTCCACAATGGGAGCCATTGCCGGATCGTCAGGTCCGGTTCCCCGCCAGATCCATTTTTTTCGTCATCGGAGCGCCCATGGCCACAGCCGCCGCAGGCAACGACGCCGCCGTCAAGGGTGGCGGCAAGAAGAAGCTGATCATCATCATCGCCATCGTCCTGGTGGTGGTGCTGGTGGGCGTCGCCGCGTTGCTGATGATGAAGAAGAAGTCCCATGCCGAGGACGAGGAAGGCGCCGCCGAGGAAAAGCCCGCGGCCACCGCCCACGCCAAGCCCGGCACGCCGCCGACCTTCGTTCCGCTGGATCCGTTCACCGTGAACCTGGCCGACAAGGAAGTCGACCGCTTCGCGCAGATCGGCATCACGCTGGAGGTGGCCGATCCCAAGTTCGCCGACCAGCTCAAGGCCTACATGCCGGCGATCCGTAACAACGTGCTGATCGTGCTGTCGCACAAGACCTCGGCCGAGCTGCTCAGCGGCGAAGGCAAGGAGAAGCTGGCCCGCGAGATCCGCCGCGAGTCGGTGCGTCCGATGGGCATCGAGCTCGACGACGAGGAAGAGGACGAAGACGCCGCGCCGAAGAAAAAGAAGAAAAAGAAGCGCCCGGTCGAGAGCCCGGTGACGCAGGTGCTCTTCTCCACCTTCATCGTGCAGTGAGCGGACCTCCCGAAGGGATCAGGCGATGAATCAGCAAATCCTGTCGCAAGACGAAGTCGATGCCCTGCTCCAGGGCATCACCGGCGAGAGCCAGAAGCTCGAGGCCGAGGAGGTCCAGACCGGCGGCATCCGCGAGTACAACCTCGCCAGCCAGGAACGGATCGTCCGTGGGCGCATGCCCACGATGGAGATCATCAACGAGCGTTTCGCGCGCAACATCCGCATCGGGCTGTTCAACTTCATCCGCAAGAGTCCGGAAGTCGCCATCGGCGGCATCAAGGTGCAGAAGTACAGCGCCTTCCTGCGCGAGATCGTGGTGCCGACCAACTTCAACATCGTGTCGGTCAAGCCGCTGCGCGGCAGCGGGCTGATCGTCTGCGACCCGACGCTGGTGTTCGCGGTGATCGACTCGCTGTTCGGCGGCATCGGCAAGTTCCACACCCGCATCGAGGGCCGCGATTTCTCCGCCACCGAGCAGCGGGTCATCCTGCGCCTGGTCGAAGTGATCATCCAGGAGTACCTCAAGGCCTGGAAGGGCATCTATCCGCTGGAGCTCGAGTACCAGCGCTCGGAGATGCAGCCGCAGTTCGCCAACATCGCCACGCCCAGCGAGATCGTCGTCTCGACCTCGTTCACGCTGGAGATCGGCGAGACCAGCGGCACGGTGTATTTCTGCATTCCCTACTCGACGCTGGAGCCGATCCGCGACGTGCTGTACAGCACCACGCAGGGCGACTCGAGCGAACCCGACCGTCGCTGGGTCAACCTGCTCAAGCACCAGATCCAGTCGGCCGAGGTCGAGCTGGTGGCGGAGCTGGCCAAGGCGCCCGCGACGGTGGAACAGCTGCTGGCCTTCAAGCCGGGCGACTTCATCGAGCTGGACCTGGAGCAGATCATCCAGGCCAAGGTGGACGGCGTGCCGGTGTTCGACTGCCATTACGGCACTTCGAACGGCAAGTATTCGATCAAGATTGAAAAGATGCTGACCGGCCCGGATGCCGGCTGGCTGGGAGCCCGCAATGGCTGACAACACCCCGATGGACGAACAGGACGCGATGGCCGCCGAATGGGCGGCGGCGCTGGCGGAGGCTGGCGGAGGCGGCGGCAGCGAGGTCGCGGCCGAGGTGCAGCCGGTGGCCGAGCAGGTCGCGCCGGCGGCCTTCACCAACTTCGCGCCGACGCCGGGCAACCTGCCGGGCAGCGACATCAACATGATCCTGGACATCCCGGTCCAGTTGACGGTGGAGCTGGGCCGCACGCGCATCCCGATCAAGAACATCCTGCAGCTGGCGCAGGGCTCGGTGGTCGAGCTGGACGCGCTGGCCGGCGAGCCGATGGACGTGCTGGTCAACGGCTACCTGATCGCGCAAGGCGAGGTCGTGGTGGTCAACGACAAGTTCGGCATCCGCTTGACCGACATCGTGACCCCTTCCGAACGCATGCGCCGCCTCAGCAAGGCCTGAGACCCTTCGGCGGCTATAGTCGCCGGCCATGAACAACAGCCTCGTCCCACTCCTTTGGTTCCTGGCCATTTTGGCCTTGATCCCCGTCGTGCTGTGGCTGCTGAAACGCACGCCGCTGGGCGGCGCGGCGCTGGGCGGGCAGTTGCGCACCGTCGCGCAGCTCGTGATCGCGCCGAGCCAGCGCATCGTGATCGTCGAGGTGGGCCAGAACGAAGACCGCCAATGGCTGGTGCTGGGCATCACCGGCCAGCAGATCCGCACCCTGCACGTGATGCCGCCGCAGGCCGATGCCGGCGCGGCGCTGCAGTCCGCGCAGCCCTCGTTCTCCTCGCTGCTCAAGCGCAACCTCGGCGGCAGGCACGCCGATGGCCCCGGCTCTCCCACCTCGACCTGATCGGGCACGGCGCATGACGGTCCCCCACCTCCCTTTCCCGCCGCGTCGCCCACTGCGCGCACTGGCGGTGCTCGCCGCGCTCGGCGGCCTGGGCGCCGCGGCCTGGGCCCAGCAGGGCGGCGGCGCGCCGGCCAGCGTGCCGCTGATCATCGGCCAGGGCGCCGGCGGCAACAGCTACTCCGTACCGATCCAGACGCTGCTGTTCTTCACCGCGCTGGGCTTCCTGCCGGCGGTGCTGCTGATGATGACCGGCTTCACCCGGATCGTGATCGTGCTGTCGCTGCTGCGCCAGGCGCTGGGCACGCAGGCGGCGCCGCCCAACCAGGTGATCGTGGGCCTGTCGCTGTTCCTCACTTTCTTCGTGATGAGCCCGACGCTGGACCGCGTCTACGCCGAGGCCTGGCAGCCTTACCAGAGCGGCCAGATCGGCTTCGACGTGGCGCTGGACCGCGCGCAGGTGCCGATGCGGTCCTTCATGCTGAAGCAGACGCGCCAGTCCGACGTCGCGCTGTTCGCCCGGCTCGCCAAGCTCGAGCCCAACGTCGCGCCCGAGAACGTGCCCTTCCGCGTGCTGGTGCCGGCCTTCGTGACCAGCGAGCTGAAATCGGCCTTCCAGATCGCGTTCCTGATCTTCATCCCCTTCCTGGTGATCGACATGATCGTCTCCAGCGTGCTGATGAGCCTGGGCATGATGATGCTGTCGCCGGTGCTGGTGTCGCTGCCCTTCAAGCTGATGCTGTTCGTGCTGGCGGACGGCTGGAACCTGCTGCTGGGGTCGCTGGCGGCCTCGTTCGCGCAGTAGCGGCGCGGTCCGCAAGGAGAAGTCCATGGATGCTCAACAGGTCTTCACGATCGGCCAGCAGGGCCTGTACGTGCTGCTGATGGTGGCGGCGCCCATCCTGCTGACGGTGCTGGCCGTCGGCGTGCTGGTGTCGGTGTTCCAGGCGGCGACGCAGATCAACGAATCGACGCTGTCCTTCGTGCCCAAGATCGTCGCCGCCGTGCTGGTGCTGGCCATCGCCGGGCCCTGGATGATCACGACGCTGGTCGAATACATCCAGCGCACGCTGCAGAGCATTCCGCAGGCGCTGGGCTGAGCCCGCCGCCCTGCCCGCCGTCCCTCCGGCCGCTCCGATGATCTCCTTCAGCGAAGCGCAGCTGCTGGCCTGGATCAATCCGATCCTGTGGCCGTTCATCCGCACGCTGGCGCTGTTCGCCGGCATGCCGGTGTTCAGCCAGCGCCAGGTGCCGACGCGGGTGCGCATCGGCCTGGCGCTGTTCATCGCGGTGGCGGCGCAGCCGTCGCTGCCGGCCATGCCGGTGATCCCGCTGGACTCCCTGCCGCAGCTGCTGACGGCGGTCGCGCAACAGTTGCTGATCGGCCTGGCGATGGGCTTCGCGGTGCGGGTGGTGTTCGCCGCGCTGGAATTCGCTGGCGAGCTGATCGGCCTGCAGATGGGCTTGAACTTCGCCGGCTTCTTCGATCCGTCGACCGGCTCGCAGGGCACGTCCTCGTCGCGCTTCCTGGGCTCGATGGTCGCCTTCCTGTTCGTCGCGATCAACGGACACCTGATGCTGATCAACTCGCTGGTGGAGAGCTTCCAGGCCTTCCCGGTCGGCGAGGAGCCCTTCCGCTTCCTGCGCGTGGCGCAGCCGCAGGTGTGGGGCGCGGAGATCTTCCGCATGGGTCTGTGGATCGCGCTGCCGCTGATCACGATGCTGATGTTCGTGAACCTGGTGCTGGGCATCATCTCGCGGGTGGCACCGCAGCTGAACGTGTTCTCGGTGGGCTTCCCGCTGACGGTCAGCATCGGGCTCGTGGGGCTGGTGGCGACGCTGCCGCTGATGCATCAGCCCTTCATGGTCGCGCTGGAGCGGATGCTGGCGGCGTTCAACTGACGCCTGCGAATCGAGACCTGGCTCGACGCTGACGCCCCGCCGCACCGAAGCCCTCTTTCGGGGGTTCTCTTCCTGGTCTTTTTATCCCCCTTCGCCAACCAGTTTGGGTCATGGCCGAACGAGGGTCAGGTTTGAACAATCACGGAACTCGATCGCCGCGACATGCATCGCAGCGCTGCGGCGAATTCCGATTCACCTGACGACGGAGAACATCCATGCGACCCATGACCCAGGCCGAGACCGAGCAGGTCAACGCCACCCTGGCATCCACCCATCGCTCGACGACCGCGCCTCCGCAACGCGTTGGTGACGACGGTGAAGCGCTGATCGGCTCCGAGCAGCATGAACAGATGAGGAAGGATTTCCTGCGATGTCACGACGAGATCAGCGAGGAAGACCTCGATGCCTTCTGCGCCCATCTGGTGAGCAGCTTCCCTGATCGCGCGATCACCACGCAAATCTGCCCCGACGACGAATCGGCAGGCATCCTCATCTTCAGCGTCTACGGCTTTTCCGAGCGCGAGCAGTTGAACCACCCCGAGGAAGACGCCTTCTACGATCAATTTCCCCTGCACCTGGCTCATGTCGCGGGGCCGGTCACCCTCTTTCCCCGGACGGGGCGCCATGCCGCCAGGCCCCTTGACGAGGGTGCCAGGAACCTCGGAGGACCGGCTGATGACCGCATTCAATCCCAGTGAGTTCCTTTGCCTGGCCGAGGAACTGGCCGAGGACGAGCGAGAGGCCTGGCTGCGCTCGGCCATTTCGCGCGCCTACTACGGCGTCTTCCTGGTCGCGCGGGATGCGATGAAGGTGACGGTTCGCGACGGCCGGGCTCATCGCCTGACCCGCGAGCGGCTCATGACCCACGGAAAGCAGCTGGCGTTCAGGCTGTCGCTGCTTCACGGTCTGCGCAAGAAGGCGGACTACGTGCTTGACCAGCGCGTCGACATGAAGTGCGCCGCCGATGCCTTGAGCATTGCGTGGGACCTGCATCGCAAGCTGCTGCGTTTGAAGGGCTCGGCGAGGCGACAGCGCGCCGCTCCGCAGACGTGTGCAGCTGCGCGCCCTTGAGCAAAACGAGCCGCGACCATCTCCTGAGGGTCGCGGCTCTTCATATCATCAAAGCTCCCGCAGCGCCGTCGTCACCGGCACACTGGCCGCCCGCACCGCCGGGAACAGACCGCCGATGAAGCCGATGGCCAGGGCCCACTTCAGGCCTTCCCACAGCAGTTGCCCCGACACCCGGAGCTCGAAGCTCAGCTTGCCCACCGACCCGGCCGCCATCGTCGACGCCGCGTGGCCGTTGAACAGCAGGTAGGCGATGCCGCCGCCGATCAATCCGCCCAGCGCCGCCAGCAGCATGGTCTCCAGCATCACCGCCACCACCACCGGCAGGCCGGGGAAGCCGATCGCGCGCAGCGTGGCGATCTCCCGGGCGCGTGTCGCGACCGCCGCGAACATGGTGTTCAGCGCGCCGAACACCGCCCCCACCGCCATGATGCTGCCCACCACGATGCCGATGATGCGCAGGATCTTGGTCATCTGCTCCGACTGCTTGGCGAAGAAGGCCAGCGTCGTCGTGGCGTCCACTTTGAGCTGCGGATTGGCCTCCAGCGCGGCCTTGAAGTCCTTGAACGCCGCCGCATCGGTCAGCTTCACCGTCACCGAATTGCGGCTCGCGCCGCGGCGATAGGTCTCGGCCACCACCGGCGCGTCGGCCCACAGCTCCGATTCCATCGAGTCGCCCGACGCGAACACGCCGGTCACCGTCCACATCTGGCTGCCCAGCCGCAGTTGCTTGCCGGGCTCCAGGCCCTCGAACTGCCGCGCCGCGCCCTGGCCGACGATCAGCTCCTTGAGCCCCGGCTGGAACTTGCGCCCGCTGATGATCTTGACCTGCGGCCGCACCGCGAAGGCTTCATCGCCCACGCCGCGCATCTGCACGCTGCCTTCCTCGTCAGTGGTCGTGCCTTTGACCGGCAGGTTGGCCGCGACCACCGTCTCGGCCGACACCAGCGGCTCGCCCTTGGCGCTCTTGGCCACGCCCGGCGCCTGCGCGATCTGCGTGATGTCCTCGCGCGACATCACCGACGCCACCTCGGCCGCCGACGCGCCGCGCAGCACGATCGCCGTGTCCTCGCTGCCGGACTTGCGCAGGGTCTCGGCATACCCCTCGGCCATCGCCAGCAGCGCCACCAGCACGCCGACGACGCCGGCGATGCCCACGACGATCACCGCCGACGAGCCCAGCCGCTGCGGCAGCGTGCTGACGCCGACGCTGGTCACCGACCGGGCCTGCGCCCCCCGCCGCGTCAGCAGCATCCATAGCGCCAGCAGCACGGCCAGCGCCAGGGCGCCGAACCACGGCAGCATCACCCACGCGGCCAGCACCAACGCCAGCAGCAGCACCAGTCCCAGGTTCTTCAGGAATTTCATGTTCAGGCCCTCCCCGCCAGCGCGTCGGTGATGTTCAGCCGCATCGCGTTGAGCGCCGGCAGCGCGCCGACGATCACCCCGAACAGCACCATGAAGCCCACACCCATGGCCCAGCTGTTCAAGCCGGCCGCCGGCAGGTTCAGGGACCCGCCGCTGCCCGCGCTGATGATCGGACCCAGCACGCTGGCCAGGCCCAGTCCGATCACGCCGCCGATGACCAGCAGCAGGATGGACTCCGCCAGCACCATCGCCAGCACGCTGTGCCCCGAGAAGCCGATCGTCTTGAGCACCGCGATCTCGCTGGTGCGCTCGCGCACCGCCTGCATCATCGTGTTGCCCGACAGCAGCAGCAGCGTGAAGAACACCGCGCCCATGATGGAGCTGACGATCAGCCCGATGTCGGCGACCTGCTTCATCCACGAGGCCATCGCCGCCTGCTCGGTCTGCGTGCGCGTCTCATGGTCCGAGTTGGCCGAGATCGCATCGATCGCCTTGGCCACGCGGTCCGCCTGGTTGGCGTCGTTCACGCGCGTCACGTACCAGCCGACGGCGCCCTGGTTGTAGGGCGTCGTGTCGTCGAAGTACTTCCAGTTCAGCAGGAACATCTGGTCGTACCAGCCGCCCGACTTCTTGTCCGCCGCGTGGATCAGGCCGACGATCTCGAACTGCCAGTTCTTGCTGCCGCTGCGGTCCGGAAAGATCGTCGACTGCAGCGGGATCTTGTCCCCGACCTTCCAGTTGAAGCGCCTGGCCAGGCCCTCGCCGACCAGCGCGCCGATGCGGGTCGAGGCGAAGGCCTGCTTCGCCTGGTCGGTGACGACCATCTCCGGATAGGCGTCCAGGTAGTTCGGCGCCACCGCGAAACTGAAGACCTGGTTGTGCGGGTCCTGGTAGGCGCCGCCGAACCAGTTCGCGTAGGTCACCATCTTGACGCCGTCCACCGCCTGGATGCGCTGGGTCAGCGCCATCGGCAGCGTCTGGATGAAGGACAGCCGCGAGCCGGTCTGCAGCCGCGACGCGCCATTGGCCGACTGGCCGGCCTGGTCGAACGAGGTGCGGACCGCGTCCAGCAGCCCGAACAGCAGGAACGCGGTGATGATGGACACCAGCGTCAGCACCGTCCGCAGCTTGCGCCGGAACAGCGCCGCCCAGATGAGATGAAGGTATTTCATGACGACCCCTTGTCGTTGCCGTGCCGCGCGGGCTCAGGCCACCGCGTGGGCGACCTGCTCGACCAGCGTGCCCTTGTCCAGGTGCAGCGTCTGGCGCGCGCGCTCGGCGGCCTTCGGGTCGTGGGTGACCATCACGATGGTCTTGCCGTGGTCGCGGTTGAGCGCCTGCAGCAGCGCCAGCACGTCCTCGGCGGACTGGCGGTCCAGGTCACCGGTCGGTTCGTCGCAGACCAGCAGCGTCGGGTCGGACACGATCGCCCGGGCGATCGACACGCGCTGCTGCTGACCGCCGGACAGCTCGGTCGGCTTGTGGCTGGCGCGGTCCGACAGGCCCACCAGCGCCAGCGCGATCGCGGCGCGCTTCTTGCGCTCCGCGGCCGACAGCTTGGTCAGCAGCAGCGGCAGTTCGACGTTGCGCTGCGCCGAGAGCGTCGGCATCAGGTTGTAGAACTGGAACACGAAGCCGACCTTGGCCGCGCGCCACTTGGACAGCTTCGCGGCGCTGAGCTGGTCGATGCGTTCGCCGCCGATGGCGATGCTGCCGCCGCTGGGCTGGTCCAGCCCGCCGATCAGGTTCAGCAGCGTCGTCTTGCCGGAGCCCGACGGGCCCATCAAGGCCAGGAACTCGCCCTGGGCGACGTCCAGGTCGATGTGGTGCAGCACCTCCACCTTCTGCTTGCCGCGGGTGTAGACCTTGGACAGGTCACGGATCTCGATCAGGTTGCTCACGGTGACTCCTCGCTTCAACGGTTCATGCACTTCGTTCACTTGGCGGCGGTCAGCTTGATCGCGCCACCGTCCTGCAACTGCTCCGGCGGATTCAGCACGAGAGGCTCCCCGGCCTTCAGGCCCTCGAGCACCACCGCCTGATCGCCCACCGGCGTTCCCTGCTTGACCTTGCGCGCCGCGGCCTTCTGGCCGACGACGACGAACACCACGTCCGCGCCGTCGCGCGTCACGACCGCGGACCGCGGCACCAGCACACCCGGCGGCGGCGCGGCCTGCGCCTGCGCCTTGCCGGCGAGGAAGGACACCCGCACGCCCATGTCGGGCACGACACGCTGGTCCTTCTGCTCCAGCGCCACCCGCACCTTGACGGTCGCCTTGCCGCGGTCTGCCGACGGCACCACCGCGATCACATGCGCGGGGATGCGCCAGTCGGGATAGGCGTCCAGCACCGCCTCGGCCGGCATGTCGGACTTGACCTGGCCGATGTAGGCCTCGTTGACGTCGACGTCCACCTCCAGCGAGTCCATGTCGACGATGGTGCCGACCCCGGTGCGGGTGAAGCCGCCGCCGGCGGACAGCGGCGAGACGATCTCGCCGACCTGGGCCGCCTTGGCGGTGATGACGCCGGAGAACGGCGCCTTGACCACCGTGTAGTCGAAGTTGACCTGCGCCTGCGCCGCCTGCGCCGAGGCGGCGTCGGCCTCGCGGCGCCGCGCCTCCAGCTGCGCCGCGGTCGCGGTCACCGCCGTGCGGGCCTGCTCGGCCAGCTGCCGGGTCGTCATGCCGCTCAGGGCCAGCTCGTCCTGGCGCCGGAGGTCGGACTGCGCCTGCGCCAGCTGCGCCCGCGTCGCCTCGATGTTGGCCTGGGCGCTCTTGACGTTCGCCCGCGCCATGTCCAGCGCCGCCCGCAGCGCATGGTCCTCGAGCCGGGCCAGCACCTGGCCCTTGCGGACCTTGTCACCCTCCTCGAACAGCACCTCGGTCAAGGTGCCGGTGATCTGCGTCGAGACCGTGGCCGCGCGCCGCGCGGTCACATAGCCGGTAGCCTGGAGCACCGCGTTGCCGCCCGCGCCGCCGCGCGCCTGCGCGTTCGCGGTCTGCACCTCCGGCACCTGGGACTGCGTCCACCACCACCAGCCGCCCGCGCCCAGCAGCGCCAGCACGATCAGCACCACCCCCAGGATCCAGACCCACCGCGGCGGCCCGCCGCCATGGTCCTCGCGCTCATCGCCCTGGATGCGCAGCTCTTTCAACAATGCGGTATCGATGACGGCCCCCTGTGTTCAATCCGGGGCGCATTCTCCGAGGCGCCCCCGCCTCGTCAAGACTCGCTTGCGATGAATGGCGGCTGGCAGGCGCGAATGTCCCCTGAAGACGACGAACGGGAGGGGGCGGTTTCGACCGGGGCGCGCTTGTTTGGACTTCGGGTCGCCAAGCGCGGGCTCTCCACGGGGCATGGGGGATCCCTCCTGGACCCCCAAGCCCCATTCCGGCCCCACTCTCACTCGCTGCCTGCCCACCTTTTGGGCTCGCTGACTTCCCCCTTTGGAACAGCGAGCAATGCGGGACTGCTCAGCTTTCGACCAGTCCGTTGCGGATGGCGTAGACGGTCAACTCGGAATTGTTGGACAGCGCCAGCTTCTCCAGGACACGCGCGCGATACACGCTGACGGTCTTGGGGCTGAGCATCAGCTCCTCGGCGATGTCGGACAGGCGCTTGCCGGAGGCGATCATCACCAGCGTCTGCAGCTCGCGGTCCGACAGCTTCTGGTGGGCCTGCTCCGGCGCCGGCGCCGTCAGGCTCTCGACCAGCATCTGCGCGATCTCCGGCGTCACGTACTTGCGGCCCTGCGCCACGGTGCGCACCGCCTGCACCAGCAGCTGCGGGTCGCCACCCTTGTTCACGTAGCCGAAGGCCCCGGCGCGCAGCGCGCGGATCGCGTACTGGTCCTCGGGATACATCGACACGATCAGCACCCGCGTCGTCGTGCCCTCGTCCTTGAGCACGTGCAGGACGTCCAGGCCGCTGCGGCCCGGCATGTTGATGTCCAGCACCAGCACGTCGCACTGCTTGTCGACCGGCAGGCTGCGCATCAGGCTGCGCAGCTCGCCGTAGTCCCCGGCCTCGCCGACGACCTCGATGTCGGGCGCGTCGGAGAGCGTGTCGCGGATGCCGCGGCGGATCAGCGCGTGGTCGTCGCAAAGGATGACTTTGATCATAGGGCGCCCCACGAGGAGGGGTCATGGCCGGATCCGACGGAGAGCGGCTCGCCGTCCTCATCGAACTCGAAGTCGCCGATGACGCCGCGCAGCGGCACCGACAGGATCAGCGCCGTGCCATGCAGACCGCTGCTCAGGTCGACCCAGCCGCCCACCGTGGCGGCGCGCTCGCGCAGGCCGCGGATGCCGAAGCTGCGGGCCTTGCTCAGGTCGCCCGGCGCGATGCCGTGGCCGTTGTCCTTGATCTCCAGCGTCAGCACGCCGCCCTCCATGCTCAACTCCACCTCGACCCGGGTCGCGCCGGCATGCTTGGACACGTTGGTCAAGGCCTCCTGCGCGCAGCGGTAAGCCACCAGCGGCACGCCGGCCGGCAACTGGAACTGGTCACCCACGTGCCGCACCGAGGTCGCAATGCCGGTGCGGCGCTCGAAGCGCGCCGCCAGCCACTGCACCGCTGCCAGCAATCCTTGTTCCAGGATCGCGGGACGCAGGTTGTGCATGATGCGCTGGCTCGATTCGATGGCGCTGGTGACCGTCTCCAGCGCCGACTGCACCCGCTGCTGCACGTCCTCGTCCTTGCTGTGGCGCGCGATCCACGCCAGGTCGAACTTCAGCGCCGTCAGCGAGCCCCCGACGTCGTCGTGGATTTCGCGCGCGATCGCCGCGCGCTCCATCTCGACGCTGGTCTGCAGGTGCCCCGCCAGTTCGTGCAGCTGCTGCTTGGACTTGAGCAGTTCGCGGTCGGCCTCCTGGCGGGCGAGCTGGGCCTCGCAGGACTCGATCGCATGCAGCAGCGCCGGCGCCAGCCGCGCCAGGTTGTTCTTGAGCAGGTAGTCCGAGGCGCCGGTGCGCATCGCCGCGACGGCCGTGTCCTCGCCAATCTCGCCGGACACCAGCACGAACGGGAGCACCAGTTGCCGCTGCTTGATCATGTCCAGCACGACGAGCCCCGAAAACCCCGGCAGGTTGTAGTCGGAAATCACCGCATCCCAGGTCCGGTCGAGGGCGGCCTCGATATCGGGCAGCGTGTCCAGCCGCGTGATTTCGAAACGCAATCCGGCCCGTTGCAGTTGGGCCAGGATCAGTTGGTGATCCAGGTCGGAATCCTCGATATGCAGCAGGCGCAGACAGCGCTCGGCCAGGGGGAGAGTCGGCATGGGCGCGAGTATGCCAAGTTTGTCGCGCATCCCTCATCTGCGCAGGAGACCCCTGGGTTTTATTGATCTGGAAACCGTAGAGTCTTGGGTTTACCCTTATCGAGATTTGTCAGCGTCCAGTCGATCCAAGCTAATGGGACTACTTTGCACGGTTAGTCCCGTCGACAGATGCGTGGCAAAAGCCGAAGATTCTTGCCAGCCGACAAGTCCGGGCGCATGTTTGAGTTGGGCAGACATGACGACGCACCAGGACGCCCTATGTGGAGCCAAGATGCATATCGATGAGACGTCGGTCGAGCCGGAAGGCAGCGGACTGATGCCGCTGCTGGCCGCTGCCGAGCTGCAGGACCACTTGATGACGGTCAACAACGACCTGGAGCGCCTGCAGCGTCTGCTGGACGATGCCTGCGAAGCCCTGTCGACGCATTTCTTCGGCGCGTCGGGCCTGGTCGACCAGATGCGCGAGCGCCTGCCCGAGGCCCGGGACCAGGACGCGCTGCAGCAGTTGATGCTGCATCTGGCCGGTGCGATCACGGCGCTGCAGTTCCAGGACATGTCCACGCAGCTGATCGCGCACACGAGCCAGCGGCTGCGCAATTGCTCGGACCAGTTGGCCCGCGATACCTTTGGGGAGGACGAGGACGGGACAGCCGTCGTCGAGACCGCCCCGCTGCGTCCCAATCCCGTCACCCAGGACGAGATGGACGCGGGATCGATCGAGTTGTTCTGACGATGTTCCGTCGTTCCGTCCGTTAGGTCACGAAAACACCGGCCGCTGTCGGCAGATCGCCGTCAAGGCCCTCAAGAATCTTCAGATCCACCCGAAAACCGCTTGTCATCCGGAGAACCAAAAATGCCCTCGATCCTCGCCGTAGACGATTCGGCCTCCATGCGCCAGATGGTCTCGTTCACCCTCAAGAATGCGGGTTTCAACGTCGTGGAGGCGGTGGACGGGCAGGACGCCTGGGAGAAGTCGTCGCAACGCGATTTCGACCTGGTGCTGACCGACCAGAACATGCCCCGGATGGACGGGATCAGCCTCACCAAGAAGCTGCGCGACAACCCCAAGTTCAAGACCACGCCGATCCTGATCCTGACCACCGAGTCCAGCGACCAGATGAAGCAGGCCGGCCGCGCCGCCGGCGCCACGGGCTGGCTGGTCAAGCCTTTCGACCCGGCCAAGCTGATCGAGGTGATCGGCAAGGTGATCCGCTGAAGGCGAGCTGGAGAGATTCATGGGAGATATGACCTCCGAAGGCGCAAACCTCGGCGCAGGCATCGACCTGAGCCAGTTCTACCAGGTCTTCTTCGAAGAGGCCGGCGAGAACCTCGACAACATGGAGCAGCTGCTGCTCAACCTGGACATCGAGAACCCGGACGATGAGCAGATGAATGCCATCTTCCGCTGCGCCCACTCGATCAAGGGCGGCGCGGCGACGTTCGGCTTCAACGACGTGGCCGAGCTGACGCACCAGATGGAGACGCTGCTGGACAAGCTGCGTCGTCATGAACTGGCCCCGACCTCGCCGATGGTGGACGTGCTGCTGCAGTCGGGCGACGCGCTCAAGGCGCAGCTGGCCCGTCACCAGGGCTCGGGCGCCGACGCGGTGGACACCTCGGCCCTGCTCAGCAGCATCCGCACGCTGGTGGAAGGCGGCACGCTGGACGGCACCCGCGCCCCCGCGGCCGCGCCGGCCCCGGTCGCCGCGCCCGCCCCGGCGCCCGCGGCCGCGGCCCCCGCGCCGCTGAAGTCCACCGTGCGCCAGCTCGAGCTGCTGGTCGGCCCGCTGAGCAACACGGCGCAGGCGGACAACCTGGTCGAGCTGTTCAAGGAAATCACCGACCTGGGCACGATCGAGCCGCTGGACGGCGGCATCCCGGCCGACGGCATGCGCCGGTTCAAGGTCCTGACCAGCAGCACCGACAACGACCTGCTGGACCTGTTCACCTTCCACGTCTCGCGCGAGCAGGTCAAGCTGATGCCGCTGACCGAGGGCTTCGGCTTCCATGAAGGCGCGCCCGGCGCGCCGCTGGAGACCAAGAAGGACGAGGACCCCGGCTACGGCTTCTTCGACGACGCCCCGGGCGTGCCCGAGGCCACCGCCGCCGAGGCGAAGGCGGCCGAGGCCGCCAAGGCCAGCGTGCCGGTCCCGGCCGCCAAGCCGGCGGCCCCGGCCCGCACCGACGTCGCCCCGCGCGCCGGCGGCGGCGCCAGCCCGGACCAGTCCACGCTGCGCGTGTCGGTCGAGAAGGTCGACCAGCTGATCAACCTGGTGGGCGAGCTCGTCATCACCCAGGCCATGCTGGCGCAGAACAGCCGCAACCTGGATCCGGGCCTGTACCAGCAGCTGGCTTCCGGCCTGGCCGACCTGGAGCGCAACACGCGCGACCTCCAGGAATCGGTCATGTCGATCCGCATGATCCCGATGTCGGTGGTGTTCAACCGCTTCCCGCGCATGCTGCGCGACCTGGCGGCCAAGCTGGGCAAGAAGGTCGAGCTGGTCACGCAGGGCGAAGCCACCGAACTGGACAAGGGCCTGGTCGAGAAGATCACCGACCCGCTGACCCACCTGGTGCGCAACAGCTGCGACCACGGCATCGAGTCGCCGGCCGATCGCCTGGCCAAGGGCAAGCCCGAGCAGGGCACGATCACGCTGGTCGCCTCCCACCAGGGCGGCTCCATCGTCATCGAGGTCCGCGACGACGGCCGCGGCCTGAACCGCGAGAAGCTGATCCGCAAGGCCCGCGAGAAAGGCATCGACGCGCCCGACTCGATGACCGACCAGGAAGTCTGGGGCCTGATCTTCGCGCCGGGCTTCTCGACCGCGGACCAGGTCACCGACGTTTCCGGCCGCGGCGTCGGCATGGACGTGGTGAAGAAGAACATCACCTCGCTGGGCGGCACGGTGGAGATCGACTCCGCCGAGGGCTACGGCATGAAGGTCTCGGTGCGGCTGCCGCTGACGCTGGCCATCATGGACGGCATGAGCGTGGGCGTCGGCGAAGAGGTCTACATCCTGCCGCTGTCGTCGGTGGTGGAGTCCTTCCAGGTCCAGGCCGACACGATCAAGACCGTCGGCGGCTCCGGCCGCGTGGTCGAGGTCCGCGACGAATACATGCCGGTGGTCGAGCTCGAGCAGGTCTTCAACGTGCCGCGCTTCGACTTCGAGCATGTCAGCTCGATCATGGTCGTCGTCGAGGCCGAGGGCGGCCGCGTCGCGCTGCTGGTGGACGAGCTGCTCGGCCAGCAGCAGGTCGTGGTCAAGAACCTGGAGGCGAACTACCGCAAGGTCACCGACGTCTCCGGCGCCACCATCATGGGCGACGGCCGGGTCGCGCTGATCCTGGACGTGGGCAGCCTGGTGCGCCGCTCGCGCCATTGAACGTCATTGAGCGCCATTGAAGTCACGTGGGCATCGGCCGGGCGGCCGATGCGCAACGCATAAGAGGTAGACATGAATTTCAGCGCGTTGATGCGTCAATTCAGCATCCGGACCCGCATGATCGGCGCGATCGGCATCGTGCTGGCGCTGCTGATGGTGGTCGGCAGTGTCGGCCTGTTCGGCATGCAGTCGATGCGAGGCCAGACCCAGGAGTTCCTGGAGAAATCCGCGACCCGCGGCCAGCGCGTGGGCGCCCTTCACGGCGCGATGGGAGAGATCCGTCGCTACGAGAAGGACATGATCATCAACTACGAGAAGCCCGAGGCCGTGAAGCAGGCCCATGCGGCCTGGGACACCTCGCGCAAGGCCGCGGCCGAGCACCTCGAGGCCGTCGCCGCGCTGAGCCCGGAAGACGACAAGGCCGTGCTGATGCAGATCAAGGCCTCGCTGGAGACCTACGCGCAGAAGGCGGCCAACGTGGTGTCGCAGCTGGAGGCCGGCGCCTATGACCACGCCGCCGTGGCGGACCGGCTGCTCGGTCCCGCCAAGGAGCAGGTCGCGCAGGCCGAGAAGCAGCTCGACGAAGTCGAGAAGCGCATGCAGGCCCAGGCCGAGGACATGCGCGCCGGCATCGAGAAGACGCAGGGCGGCGTGCTCTGGACCTTCGGCCTGGTGCTGGTGTTCGCCGCGATCGTCGTGGTGCCGCTGACGCTGCTGAACATGCAGACCATCTGCGCGCCGCTGGCCGAGGCCGAGGCGCTCGCCGAAGCCATCGCCGAGGGCGACCTGTCCCGCGAGATGAAGCCGGTCGAGGGCGTGGACGAGGCCTCCAAGCTGATGCGCTCGCTGCACCACATGCAGGAAGCGCTGCAGGCGATGGTCGGCCAGCTGCGCACCGCGGCCGATTCGATCCGCACCGCCTCGGTGGAGATCGCCACCGGCAACCAGGACCTGTCCAGCCGCACCGAGCAGACCGCGTCCAACCTGCAGGAGGCCGCCTCCTCGCTGGTGCAGCTGACCGGCACGGTCAAGCAGACCGCCGATTCGGCGCGCACCGCCAACCAGCTGGCCTCCTCCGCCTCGGGCGCGGCGGCCAAGGGCGGCGAGGTGGTGAGCCAGGTGGTCTCGACGATGGACGAGATCAACGCCAGCTCCAAGCGCATCAGCGACATCATCGGCACGATCGACGGCATCGCCTTCCAGACCAACATCCTGGCGCTGAACGCGGCGGTGGAAGCCGCCCGCGCCGGCGAGCAGGGCCGCGGCTTCGCGGTGGTGGCGGGCGAGGTCCGCTCGCTGGCCCAGCGCAGCGCCGAGGCCGCGCGCGAGATCAAGACCCTGATCGGCGCCAGCGTCGAGCGCGTGGAGACCGGCTCGCGCCTGGTGCAGGAAGCGGGCTCGACGATGAGCGACATCGTCTCCAGCGTGCAGCGGGTGACGGACATCATCGGCGAGATCACCGCCGCCTCCAGCGAGCAGAGCGACGGCATCAGCCAGGTCAACCAGGGCGTGAGCAACCTGGACCAGATGACGCAGCAGAACGCCGCGCTGGTGGAGCAGTCCGCCGCCGCCGCCGAGAGCCTGAAGGACCAGGCCGAGCGCCTGGGCGCCGTGGTCGACCGCTTCCGCGTGTCGGGCAGCGCCGTCGCGCTGTCGGCCACCGCGTTCACCGCGAAGTCGTCGTCGTCTTCTTCGTCCTCGCCGTCTTCTTCGTCTTCGTTGTCGTCGGGCGTCACATCCGCGTCGACGACCTTCAGCGCCAGGCCGGCCGCGTCGTTCAGCGCCGCCACGGCGCCAGCCGCCAAGCCGGTGGCTGCCGCGAAGCCGCTGGCGTCGCCGGCCCATGGCGTCGCAAAGACGGCCGCAAACACGGCCGCCAAGCCGGCCCGGGCCGCGCTCAAGCCCGCCGCTCCCAAGCCCGTGGCGCCGAAGGCCGCGCCCGCCCCGTTCACTCCGCCGCCGGCTGTGCCGGCCACCACCGCCGCCGACGGCGACTGGGAAACCTTCTAATCCGCCGCACGAGGTCAACACATGGAAATCGTTCAACAAACCGGCACGCAAGTCATGCAAGCGAACTCCGGCGCGCTGGTCCCGCAAGGCGTCAGCGCCGCGCCCGCCAGCGGCGAGTACCTGACCTTCCGCCTGGGTCAGGAGGAGTACGGCATCGACATCCTGAAGGTGCAGGAGATCCGCTCCTACGAGCAGCCGACCCGCATCGCCAACGCGCCCGAATTCATCAAGGGCGTGGTGAACCTGCGCGGCGTCATCGTCCCGATCGTGGACCTGCGCCTGAAGCTGGGCTGCGCCACCGCCGAGTACAACAGCTTCACCGTTGTCATCGTGCTGAACGTCAAGAACCGCGTCGTCGGCGCGGTGGTCGACTCGGTGTCGGACGTGCTGGAGCTGAACCGCGACGTGATCCGTCCGGCGCCCGAGCTGAGCGCCAGCGCCGTCAACACCAGCTTCATCATGGGCATCGGCGCGGTCGCCGAGCGCATGCTGATCCTGATCGACATCGAGGGCCTGATGTCCAGCGCGGACATGGGCCTGATGGATGCGATGACCACGGCCTGATCACGCGCAACGCCCGGCACCGTCCGGGCGTTTCTCCTGCCGGGCGTGCGCCCTGCCCTGAGGGGTCCCGGAGCAGGAGAAAAGACCGAGAGAGCGAATCGTGGAGGCACGCGCCAGAGAGCGGCACACGCCCGGCGCCGACGAGACACGGAGCCCGTTCATGTTCGACTCGATCAAGACCCGACTGATCTCGCTGGGCGTGGGCATCGTCGCCCTGACGCTGCTGGCGATCACCGTCGCCAACTACTTGACGGTGCGCGGCCACACCCACCGGCAGGTCTCCCAGGCCCTGGATGAACTGGCCGCGGCGCGCGGCGACGCGATCCGGCAATGGGTGCGGGCGCAACGCGACATCGTGGCCTCGCTGCAGCCGGCGGTCGGCGCCGCCGACCCGGTGCCGCTGCTGCAGCAGGCGGCCAAGTCCGGCCGGCTCGAGGCCGCCTACGTCGGCTTCGCGGACAAGAAGATCGTCTTCAACACGCCGCAGAACCTGCCCGCCGACTACGACCCCACCGGCCGCCCCTGGTACACCGGCGCCGCTTCCGCCTCGGGAACGATCCTGACCGCGCCCTACATGGACGCGTCCAAGGGCCGCCTGGTGGTGACCTTCGCGGCGGCGGACAAGAGCGGCGGCGGCACGAAGGCGGTGGTCGCCACCGATGTCTTCCTGGACGACGTCGTCGCCACGGTCCAGGCGATCAAGCCGACGCCCGGCGGTTTCGCCTTCCTGATGTCCAAGGACGGGAAGATCGTCGCGCACCCGGACGCCCAGCTGGCCCTGAAGGCGGCCACGGCGATCTCCGAGCAGCTGACGCCGCAGGCGCTGGCGACCGCGCTGGACCCGCAGGCCGGCTGGGCCGAGGCGCGGGTCGGCGGGGACGACTTCCTCATCAGCGGCACCCCGATCGCGGACACCGACTGGCAGCTGTTCGTCGCGGCGAAGAAGGACGAGGCGCTGGCCTCGCTGGGCGCGCTGCTGCGCACCGCGGTGATCACGGCGCTGGTCATGATGGCGATCGCCGCGCTGGCGATGACCGGCACGATCAGCGCGATGCTGCGCGGCGTGGACCGCGTGCGCGCCGCGCTGGACGACATCAGCGCCGGCGACGGCGACCTGACCCAGCGCCTGCCGGCCGGCGGCCGCGATGAGGTCGGCCGGATCGCGTCGTCCTTCAACCTGTTCGCCGAGAAGATCCAGCGCATCCTGCTGGACGTGCGCTCGGCCAGCAACTCGATCACCACCGCGTCCAGCGAGATCGCGATCGGCTCGCAGGACCTGTCGCAGCGCACCGAGGAGACCGCGTCCAACCTGCAGCAGGCGGCGTCGTCGATGGAGGAGCTGACCGCGACGGTGCGCCAGACCGCCGACGCGGCGCAGACGGCCAACCAGCTGGCCTCGAGCGCGTCGAGCGCGGCGGCGCGCGGTGGCGAGGTCGTGGGCCAGGTGGTCTCGACGATGGACGAGATCAACGCCAGCTCCAAGAAGATCAACGACATCATCGGCGTCATCGACGGCATCGCCTTCCAGACCAACATCCTGGCGCTGAACGCGGCGGTGGAGGCGGCCCGCGCCGGCGAGCAGGGACGCGGTTTCGCGGTCGTGGCGAGCGAGGTGCGCTCGCTGGCGCAGCGCAGTGCCGAGGCCGCCAAGGAGATCAAGGCGCTGATCGGCGCCAGCGTCACCAGCGTCGAGGCCGGGTCGCGGCTGGTGCAGGCGGCGGGCGAGTCGATGAACGACATCGTGCACAGCGTGCAGCGGGTGACGGACATCATCGGCGAGATCACCGCCGCGTCGACCGAGCAGAGCGCCGGCATCGCGCAGGTCAATGACGCGGTGGTGCAGCTGGACCGGATGACGCAGCAGAACGCGGCGCTGGTGGAGGAATCGGCGGCGGCGGCCGAGAGCCTGAAGGACCAGGCGCATCGGCTGACGGAGATCGTGTCGGTGTTCCGGCTCGGGCAAGACGCGATGGAGGGGGTGAAGCGGGCGGCGCCGGCTCAGGCCGCGGCTCGCGCGCCGGCGGCGAGGCCGGCCACGCCGGCGGCGTCGACCTCGTCGGCATCGACCGCGCCCGGCGCGGTGACGAAGACAGCCTCGACCCAGCCCGCGCCGATGAAGGCGGTACGGCCCGGTGCGAATGGCGCCGCGCACGGCGCCGTGAAGCCACCGGCGGCGAAGCCGGCGACCGCCGCTCCGCCGGTCGCGGCGCCCACGCCGCGTCCCGCGCCAGCCGCCGACGACGGCGACTGGGAAACCTTCTGACTGCGCAGGCCGCTGGGACAATCCGCGCCTCGTGATCGGGAGAGCCGCGGGCTTGATAGCCTGCGGCCTATCCCCACGATAGAGAGCTCCCGCGCATCCGCGCGCGAAAGGCTGAGACACTGTCCCGGCATTTCGTCAGACTCACGAGGCCTGCATGACCGACTCCTCCGCCCCTTCGGCCGCCGCGCCGACCGCCGCCAACCCGCTGCTGTCCACCGCGCCGCTGCCTGATTTCGCCGCGATCGACCCGTCCCACATCCAGCCGGCCATCACCGAGCTGCTCGCCCAGGCCCAGCAGGCGCTCGAGCAGGTCACGGCGCCCGGCGCGCCGGCCGACTACGAACGCCTCTCCCGCACCCTGAACGTCGCCACCGAGCGCCTGGGCACCGCCTGGGGCGCCGTCGGCCACCTGAACGCGGTCGCCAACACGCCGGCGCTGCGCGAGGCCTACAACGCGATGCTGCCCGCGGTGACCGAGTTCCACACCGCGCTGGGCGCCAACGAGGCGCTGTACGCGCTTTACAAGGCGATCGCCGCGCAGCCGGGCCTCACGCCCGAACGCGCCCAGCTGCTCAAGCACGCGATGCGCGACTTCGTGCTCTCCGGCGCCGAGCTGCAGGGCGAGGCCAAGGCGCGTTTCGCCAAGATCCAGGAGCGCAGCGCCGAACTGGGCCAGGCCTTCTCCGAGCACGTCATGGACGCCACCGACGGCTGGAGCTACCTCGCCACCGCCGCCGAGCTCAAGGGCGTGCCGGCGGACGTCGTCGCCAACGCGCGCGCTGCCGCCGAGAAGGACGGCCACGCCGATCCCGACGCGCACAAGCTGACGCTGCACTTTCCGGTCTACATGCCGGTGATGCAGTACGCCGAGGACCGCGCCCTGCGCGAGCGCCTGTACCGCGCCTACGTGACGCGCGCGAGCGAGCTCGGCGACAAGCCCGACTGGGACAACGGCCCGCTGATGCAGGAACTGCTGATGCTGCGCCAGGAGGAGGCGAAGCTGCTGGGCTTCGCCAACTTCGCCGAGGCCTCGCTGGTGCCCAAGATGGCGAGCTCGCCGGCGCAGGTGATGAGCTTCCTGCGCGACCTGGCGACCCGCGCCCGCCCCTATGCTCAGCGCGACCTGGACGAGCTGCGCGACTTCGCCAAGGCCGCGCTGCGCCTGGACGATCCGCAGGCCTGGGACCTGCCCTATGTCTCCGAGAAGCTGAAGGAGGCGCGCTACGCCTTCTCCGACCAGGAAGTGCGGCAATACCTGACCCTGCCGCGCGTGCTGGACGGGCTGTTCCGCATCGTCGACCGGCTCTTCGGCGTGCAGCTGGTGCCGGCCCAGGCCTCGGTCTGGCATGAGTCGGTGCAGTTCTGCGAACTGCGCCGCGACGGCCAGTTGATCGGCCAGGTCTACCTGGACCTGTACGCGCGCAGCGGCAAGCGGCCCGGCGCCTGGATGGACGAGGTGCGCAGCCGCTGGGCGCGGCCGGACCTGGCCGGCAGCGGCGCCGAGCAGATCCCGGTGGCGCACCTGGTCTGCAACTTCCCGCAGGGTGCGGACGGCAAGCCGGCGCTGCTCACCCACGACGACGTGACGACGCTGTTCCACGAATGCGGCCACGGACTGCACCACCTGCTCACGCGCGTGGCGGAACTGGGCGTGTCGGGCATCTCCGGCGTCGAGTGGGACGCGGTCGAGCTGCCCAGCCAGTTCATGGAGAACTTCTGCTGGGAGTGGGAGGTCATCCAGCAGCTGTCGGCCCATGTGGACACCGGCGAGCCGCTGCCGCGGGCGCTGTTCGACAAGATGCTGGCGGCCAAGAACTTCCAGGCCGGCCTGCAGACGCTGCGCCAGATCGAGTTCGCGCTCTTCGACATGCGGCTGCACGCCGAGCCCGGCGCCGAGACCCGGGTGCAGGAAGTGCTGGACGAGGTACGGGCCGAGGTGACGGTGCTGCCGCCGCCGGCGTTCAACCGCTTCCAGCACAGCTTCTCGCACATCTTCGCGGGCGGCTATGCGGCGGGTTACTACAGCTACAAGTGGGCCGAGGTGCTATCCGCCGACTGCTGGAGCGCGTTCGAGGAGGAAGGCGTCTTCAACCCGGCGACCGGCCGGCGCTATCTGGACGAGATCCTGTCGATGGGCAGCGTCCGCGACGCGATGGACAACTTCAAGGCCTTCCGCGGCCGTGAGCCGCAGATCGACGCGCTGCTGCGGCATCAGGGCATGGCCTGAGGCCGGGCCGGCGGCGGCGACGCCGCCGGCTTCTTCCACGGCACGGTCTGGATCAGGCGCCGGGCGTCCTCCGCCGGCAGCGCCTGGGCGAACAGCCAGCCCTGCGCCATCTCCACGCCGAGCGTTTCCAGTAGCGCGGCCTGCGCCTGCGTCTCGACGCCTTCGGCCAAGGTCCGCCAGCCGCGCGCGCGGGCCAGGCCGACGATCGTGCGCACGACCTCCTGTGCCTCGCCTCCCTCGCCCAGCCGCGTGACGAAGCTCCGGTCGATCTTCAGCGTGTCGACGGGGAAGCGGTGCAGATGGGCCAGCGAGGACTGCGCGCTCCCCACGTCGTCGATCGAAAGCCCGAAGCCCAGGCGCGCCAGCGCCTGCAGCAGCTCGGCGTGGCGCTGCGGCCAGGCCATCGCGGCGCGCTCGGCGACCTCCAGGCGCAGCTGCGAAAGCGGCACCTCGCCGAGCGCCTTGAGCGCCTCGCGGGCATCGGCGAGCAGCACGTCGCCCTGCGCCAGCTGTGCGGCCGACAGGTTGATCGCGACCTCGCCCTTGAAGCCGATCTCGCGCCAGCGCCGCAGCTGCAGCGCGGCCTCGATCAGCGTCCAGCGGCCGATGGCCATGAGGTGGCCGCTCTCCTCCGCCGCCGGGATGAGGTCGTCCGGCAGGACCGGGCCGCGGCTGGGATGCCGCCAGCGGATCAGCGCCTCGAAGCCGAGCAGCGCGCGGTCCGACAGCCTGACGATCGGCTGGTAGTCCAGCTGGAATTCCCCCGCCTGCAGGCCGCGCTCGAGGTCCTCGCGCAGCGCGCGCCGGGACGTTTCGATGCGCGGCTGCGTCGGGTCGAACAGGCGCGCGTGGCCCGTGCCGGCGGCCTTAGCGCGAGCCAGCGCGCTTTCGGCGGCGGCGAACAGGTCGTCCGGGCTGAAGTTGCCCTGCCCCGTGAAGGCCCACCCCGCGCTGGCGGTCAGGCGGTGCGCGCCGGTTCTCGAGCCCGCGCTCGCTTCCTCGATCGTCTCGAACAGGAACGGCTCCTCGATGCGCGCCAGCGCCCATTCGGGCACGCGGTCGACCAGCGCGCCGGCCTCGATGCGGGCGTCGAAGAGCACGCCGAACTGGTCCGCGCCGAGCCGCGCGACCACGCGGCCCGCGCGCGCCGCCCGGCCCGTGCCGCCGGCCAGGCGCCGGGCGCATTCGACCAGCACCGCGTCAGCGGCGACCGGCCCCTGGCGCTCGACGAACGCGCGGAAATCGTCCAGGCCCAGCAGCACCAGGCCGATCGGCACGCCGGGGGTCGGATTCGCCAGGCGCTGGGCGATCAGCTCCATGAACAGCGCTCGGTTCGGCAAGCCAGTCAGGCGGTCGCGCAGCGCGTCCTGCTCAGCCTGCTCGTGCAGACGCTCCTGCTCGCTGAGGTCCGTGAGGGCGCCGGCCATGCGCACCGGCTTGCCGTCGCGCCGCACCGCGACGCCCCGCGCCAGCAGTGCGCGCCGCTGGCCGCCCTGCTCGAAGCGCAGGACATGGTGGAACTGCAGGCTGCGGCCCTGCAGGTGCGCGTCGAGCTCAGCGCGGAAGAGGCCGGCGGCCGCGTCGTCCAACGGACGCGTGAAGCGCGCGATGCCGTCCGGCCTTTCGTTGGAACGAGCTCCGGCAACAGCATCAGTACCTGCACCGGTAGCAGCGCCAGCAGCGGCGCTTGCACGGGCGCTTGCACGGGCACTGGCACCGACGGCTGCGTCACTGCCGCCGCCCGCACCGCTCGCCGCGTCGCCCATCAGCGCCAGCCATCGCGCCGACACCTCCAGCCGGTCCGTCGCGATGTCCCAGTCCCAGAGGCCGTCGTTGGCGCCCTGCGCGGCGAGCACATGGCGTTCCTCGCTGAGTTTCAGGCGACGCCACGCCGCCCGCCGTCGCGACCAGGCGGCGAGCCCGCGCAGGCCGAGCACGCCCACGCTCGCCGCGGCGACCGCCAGCAGCGGATGGCCGAGCGCAAGCACGAGGAAGCGGTCCTCGAAGGCCCACTGCGCCGCGGCCAGGCCTGCGCCCACCAGCAGCGCGACGCCAAGCAGTCCGAGCCACAACCGGCCGCGTGCCAGCAGCGCCGCGCACAGCAGCGGCAGCGCCAGCAGCGCGGCCAGTTCCGCGAGCGGAGCCCAGGACGGTCGCGTCAGCGTGCGGCCGGTCAGGAGGTTGTCGACGACGGTCGCGAGCCGCTCCGCGTCGGGCAGGCCGGCGTCGAACGGCGTGGGGAAAGCGGCGCCGGCCCCGCGCGCCGACACGCCCAGGATCACGATGCGGTGGCGCAGCGCCTCGTCGGGCACCTTGCCGTCGAGCAGGTCGGCCAGCGACACCGACGGAAAGGTGCCGGCCGGGCCGTAGGGATTCACGCCCTGGCGCGACAGCAGGTCCAGCGGCACGCGCAGCGTGCCCCAGCGCAGGTCGCGGCTCCAGCGCAGCGTGGCCTCGGACCAGGGCTGGCGCATCGCGTCGCCCGCAATGCGCAGCGCCAGCGACGGATAGGCCGCGCCATCCAGCGGCAAGGCCGGCAACTCATGACGCACCGCGCCGTCGGCCTCGCGCGCCAGCTGCGCATGGCCCAGCGACTTCGCCGCCGACAGCAGCGGCTCCGGCGGCGCGTCCGCGCGCGCCGGGCGCAGCACGCTGCGGGGCTCGCCCTCGACGTTGAGGAAGGCCTGGGCGCGCAGCGCGGGCGGTACGGCCGCGGCTGGCTCGAGTGCCGGCGCTTCGGCTGGGGGCAAGGGGGCGGTGGGCGAGGCGGAGGCCGCGGAGGTCGAGGCGGGCGGCAGCGCGAACGGCAGCAGCACCGGCGCGCCACCGCGCATGGCGGCCGCCAGCGCGGCGTCGCCGTCGGGCCGCGCGCCCTGCATCGGCAGGTCGATCGCGATGAGGCGAGGCTGAGCGGCCTGCACCCGCGCGATCGCCTCGGCGAGCAGCGGTCGCGCCGGCGCCATGCTGCCGAAGCGCGCGGCGCTGGCGTCATCGAACTGCACCAGCGTGATCGGATAGGTCGTGCCGGGCGCGAGCCGACCGCGCCACTGGGTTTGCGCGTCCTGCACGAGGCCGTCGAGCCGCGCGATCGGTCCGGCCTGCGGGCGCGCGAACCACAGCAGCGCGACGACCGCCGTCACCGCCAAGGCCAGCACCGCTTGGGCCCAGGCCCAGCGCGAAGGCCATCGCAGCGCGCCGCGTTGCGGGGCCCGCATGCCTCGCGGTCCGTTCGATCCAGCCCTCATCTCGCGTGTCATCGTCCCTCGCTTCATGGCGCGCCCGTGGGCGGCTTCATTGCCCCGCCCTCATCATCGCCGCGCCGCATCCTAGGCGAAGGCCCCCGGCTTCCCAACACCGCGTGCGCGGGGCGCGCCGGCCCGACGACGCGATGCGGCCTTGTCCGACAGACCGCCCCCCGCCCCGCCCTTAAGGTGGATCAACGACCCTTCGGTCGAGCGATGGAGTTCGCCATGCGTTCCCTCCCGTCCCTCTTCCATGCCGGGCGTCCGAGGCACGGTCGCCACGGCTCCGGCCATCACGGCGTGATGTTCTGGCTGTCCCATGCGGCGCTGCTGCTGGGGCTGCTGCTGCTCGCGACCGAGGTCTCGGCGCAGCAAGGCGCGGGCCTGCGTGCCCAGTACGAGCAGCTCGCGCCCCAGTTGGCGCGCAGTCCCTTCCAGCGGCCGATCGTCCTGAGCTCGGTGAACGACACCGAACGGCCGACCGGCGAGATGCATGCCGTCGTCCAGCACAGCTTCGCGACGCTGGCCGGCGCGCTGCGCGATGCCGGGGCCTGGTGCGACGTGCTCACGCTGCCGGCCAACGTCAAGCGCTGCGCGGTCGAGGACGACGCCGCGCCCGGCGCGACGCTTCACATGGCGATCGGTCGCAAGTTCGACCAGCCGATCGAGGATGCCTATGCGCTCGACTTCCGCTTCCAGGTGCTGGCGGCGCAGCCGCAGTACCTGCTCGTCGAGATGAGCGCGAACAAGGGGCCGATGGGGACCAGCCACTACCGGCTCACGCTGGAGGCGGTGCCGCTGGACGCCAGGCGCAGCTTCGTGCGGCTGCGGTATGCCTACATGAACAACTTCGCCGCGCGGGTGGCGACGAACGCCTATTTGGCGACCTCGGGCCGGGACAAGGTCGGCTTCACCGTGGTCGGCCGCGAGGAGGATGGTCAGCCGCGCTATGTCGGCGGGATCCAGGGCATCGCGGAACGCAACACGATGCGCTATTTCCTCGCGATCGAGTCCTACCTCGACACGCTGTCCACGCCCGCCGACCAGCGGCTGGACCGGCGCCTGCGCGATTGGTTCGCGGCGACCGAGGGCTATGCGCGCCAGCTGCATGAGCAGTCGCTCGAGGAGTATGTGGCGATGAAGCACAAGGAGGCGCGCCGGCAGGTCGCGATGGCGCCGGGCGAGTGAGGGTGGTTGGCACGCCGACGAACGGGACGGCAAACGAAGCGGGCGCACTGCGTCGGCCGCTGGCCCTCACCCTACCCTCTCCCGCAAGCGGGAGAGGGAATCCTTCGACCAACGCTGCTCTTGCGCACGCCGTCGCTATCCCGCCTGCGGGGAGGAGTCAGTCAAACGCCGCTTTTTTCGCGCACCCTCGCTCTCCCGCAAACGGGGGACGGAATCCGCCAACGCTGCTCTTGCGCAGTCATCCGCTCGCCCCGAGAGGGGGAGAGGGAGCCGACCAACGCAGCTCTTGCTTCAGCGCGTCGAGCGGCCCATCTCTCTGGCGGCGAACTGCGCGCCCACCAGCACCGAGGCCATCAGCCACAGCGGCGCCGCCGCGACGCTGATCGCGGCCAGCGCGCCGAAGCCCAGCGGCATCGCCACCGTCGCGCCGTTGGACGCCAGCATTCGCAGCCCCAGCGCCTGGCCGTGTCGGTCGGGCGGCGTGACCTGGTGCATCGTGGCCAGCACCATCGGCTGCACCGCGCCAAGCGCCAGCCCCAGCACCGCCGAGCCCGCCATCAGCCCCAGCGTGCCGGGCAGCCAGGCATAGACGATCAGCGTCACGGTGGCGATGGCCATCGCCGCGCGCAGCGCCTTGACCTCGTCGATGTGATGGGCCCAGCGCACGATGGCCAGACGGACCAGCGTCGCGGCCGCGGCGAAGCTGCCCAGCACCAGGCCGATGCTCGAGGCCGACAAGCCCTTCGCGTGGCCGACGACCGGGACGACGAAGCTGTGGGCATCCCAACACGAGGACATCGCGACGTTCACGATCAGCAGGTTGCGCAGGCCGGGGTCCTTCAGCAGGTCCCAGGCGGGTCGCGGCTTGGCGCCGGTCGCCAGCGGCGCCGGGGCCTGCCGCGGCACGCGCAGCGCCACCGCCCAGGCCGCCAGCGGCAGCAGGGTCGACAGCACCAGCGCGGCGCTGAAGCCCGCCAGGTCGATGACGATGCCGGTGATCACCGGCGCCAGCGCGTTGGACAGCGCCGGCCCCAGCGCCACCCAACTGAACACGCGCTTGAGCTGCGAGGCATCGCGGGCCATCAGGCCGGCCTCGCGCTGGATCGCGACCGCCGAGACGGCGACCGCGCCGCCACAGAGCAGGCAGCCCAGCGCCAGCAGCCACAACCAGCCCAGCAGCTGCGCGGCCAGCGCCAGCACCGCGCCGGCGAAGGCCATCGCCACGCCGATGCCGACCGGCCGATGGAAGCCGTGGCGGTCGGCCAGCCGGCCGGCCCACATCGACAGCCCCAGCGGCGCGACCGCGAACAGGCTCAGCAGCACGCCGACGAAACCACCACCGTAGCCCTGGTGCAGCACCCACAGCGTCGCCGCGACCCGTGTCGTGGCCATGCACGCATGCACCGCCACCAGCGAGGCGATCACCGCCGCGAAGCCGACGCTCAGGCCGGTGTACCCCGCCACCGGAGTCGGCGTTGGCATTGGCGGAGTCTGCAAATCCACCGAAGGACTCGGGGCGTCGATCGCGTCTGCGTTCGTGCAGACAGGCGCGGGCCCGCGAGGAGCACTGGCCGTTGGCCCGGCGTCTGCGACGCGGTCGACCGTCGTGCCGACAGGCGCGGGCCCGGGCGCACGCGGCGGCGTCGAGCCGGGCCTGTCGCTCATCCGGCGGCGCCTTCCTCGTCGGGCGCGTCCGTGGCGCCGAGCTGCAGCACGCGGGACATCTGGTCCTCGGGCAGCGCCTCGACCGTCTTGAGCCGGCGGGTCATCGCGCGGGTGCGGACCTCGGCGGCATCGATCGTGTTGCTCGCTTCCTCGAGCTTCTTCTTCGTCTTGGCCAGCACGTCGCCGAACTTGCCGAACTCCGTCTTCACCGCCGACAGCACCTCCCACACCTCGGCCGAGCGCTTCTCCAGCGCCAGCGTGCGGAAGCCCATCTGCAGGCTGGACAGCGTCGCCAGCAGCGTCGTCGGGCCGACCAGCATCACCTTGTGCTCGCGCTGCAGCGCCTCGCTCAGGCCGGGGCGACGCAGCGCCTCGGCATACAGGCCCTCGGTGGGCAGGAACAGTAGGGCGAAGTCGGTCGTGTGCGGCGGACCGAGGTACTTCTCGCGGATGGTCTTGGCTTCCAGCCGCAGCCGCGTCTCGATCGCCCGGCCGGCCAGTTCCGCCGCCGGCGCGTCGGCGCGCTCCTGCGCCTCCAGCAGGCGCTCGTAATCCTCGCGCGGGAACTTGGCGTCGATCGGCAGCCAGATCGGCTTGCCGTCGTCGCGCTGCCCGGGGAGCTTCAGCGCGAATTCGACGCGCCCGCCGCTGCCCGGCACCGTCTCGACGTTGGCCGCGTACTGCTCCGGCGTGAACACCTGTTCCAGCAGCGCCGCGAGCTGCACCTCGCCGAAGATCCCGCGCGTCTTGACGTTGGTCAGCACCCGGTTCAGCGAACCCACATCGCGCGCCAGCGTCTGCATCTCGCCCAGGCCCCGGTAGACCTGCTCCAGCCGCTCGGCGACCTGCTTGAAGCTCTCGCCCAGGCGCTGCTCCAGCGTCGCGTGCAGCTTCTCGTCGACGGTCGCCCGCATCTGCTCGAGCTTCTTCTCGTTGTCCTGCTGGATCGACTGCAGCCGGGCCTCCACCGTGCGACGGGTTTCCGCCAGGCCGGCCTCGTTGCGCTGGGCCAGTGCCTGCAGCTGCTCGGTCAGCACCGTGGTCGTGCGCGCGGCGGCGGCGTCCTGCGCCTCGCGCGCGGTCGCGGCCTGCTGCGCCAGCGACTGCTGCAGCTGCGCCAGCTGCACGCGGAAGGCGTCGATCTGCTCGTTCTGCGAGCGCGCCGTATCGCCGCCCTGCGTCAACAGCGCCTGCTGGAACTGGGTCAGCGTCGTCAGCGTCTCCTGACGCAGGCCGGCGTTCCCGCGGCCGACTTCCTCGCGCAGGCCGGTGTTCACGCGACCCAGCTCATCGCGCAGCGCCCGCTCCAGGCGCTCCAGGCGTTCCCCGGACTGCTGCAGCAGCGGGCCCATGGTCGCCGCCGGATCCGCGCCGGACTGTCGTCGCAGCGTCAGCCAGACGGCGATGAGGAGGATCACGATCACCCCGGAGAGGGCGAGATGCAGCAGGTCAACGAAAGTCATCGAGCGATTCTCTCAGCGCCAGCCGCCCCTCCCGCAAGCCACACCTGCGGCCGACGCAGTCCGCCACACCCAAGCCGTGGCAGGACGCCGATGGTGGGGGACGGCATGGCTTGGGGTTCAGGCGCTTGCCGCCTGCGGCCCCATGCCATGGCGGCCAGCGCGCCGTCCATCGCAGGTAGGCGCCCTCACCCCCGCAGCACTTCCGGATTCAACGCCGTCGGCGGCACCCCACCCGTGAGCGCTGCGATCAGGTTGTCGACGGCGAGGTTGCTCATCGCCCGCCGCGTCGCGATGGTGGCGCTGGCGATGTGGGGGGTGAGCACCACGTTCTCGCACGCGAGCAGGTCGGGATGCACGGTCGGCTCCCCTTCGAACACGTCCAGCCCTGCCGCGGCGATGGTGCCGGCCTTGAGCTCCGCCGCGAGCGCCGCGTCATCGACGACCCCGCCGCGCGCGATGTTGGTGAGCGTCGCCGTCTTCTTCATCAAGCGGAGCTCGCGCTGTCCGATCAGGTGATGGGACGACGCGCTGTAGGGCACGACGATGATCAGGTGATCCGCGCGTCGCAGCAGCTCGTCCTTCTCGACCCACTGCGCGCCCAGCGGTGCTTCCTGGTCGGCCGGCAGGCGCGAGCGGTTGTGATACAGCACCGGCATGCCGAAGCCCAGGTGCCCGCGCCGCGCGATCGCCGCGCCAATGCGACCCATGCCGAGCACGCCCAGCGTCGCGCCATGCACGTCGGCGCCGGCGAACATGGTCACCGACCATTGTTTCCACTCGCCGCGGCGCAGGAAGTGTTCGCTCTCGGTGATGCGTCGCGCCGTCGCCATCATCAGCGCGAAGCCGAAGTCCGCGGTGGTTTCGGTCAGCACGTCCGGCGCGTTGGTCACGACCACGCCGCGCGCGGTGCAGGCGGCCACGTCGATGTTGTTGTAGCCCACGGCCATCGTGCAGACGGCCTTCAGTTGGGGGCAGGCGTCGAGCAGCTTCGCGTCGATCCGGTCGCCGCCGGCGATGTACGCGCCGGCCTTGCCCTGCAGGCGGCGGATCAGTTCGTCCTGGGACCAGCCCGTGTCGCTGTCGTTGGCCTCGACCTCGAAGTGAGGGCGCAGCCGGTCGACGATGTCGTCGAAGGTCTTGCGGGCCACCAGGACGCTGGGCTTGCTCATGGGCGCATCTCCGTGCAGGAAAGCACCAACTGTAGGCCGAGGGTCCCGGGAGGCTGCACGCGGATCGCCCACCTCGGCGTCCGCGTGTCCCTCACTCGAGGAAGCGGGTGAACGCGGCCACCGGATCGCGCTCGGTGACCAGCGTGTTCTCGATCGCCGCCGGGTCCGCGTAGCCCAGCGACATCCCGCAGACCACCTGCTGGCTGGGCGCGAGGCCTAATTCCTCGGCGATCACGCGGTGGAACTGGGTGAAGGCCGCCTGCGGGCAGGTGTGCAGGCCGCGGCCGCGCGCCGCCACCATGATGTTCTGCAGGAACATCCCGTAGTCCAGCCAGCTGCCCTGCTGCATCACCCGGTCGATGGTGAACATCAGGCCCACCGGCGCGTCGAAGAAGCGGTAGTTGCGGCCGTGCTGCTCATGCATGCGCAGCTTGTCGCCCTTGGTGATGCCCAGCAGTCCGTACAGGTCCCAGCCGACCTTGCGGCGGCGATCGATGTAGGGCGAGACCCACTCGCGCGGGTAGTAGGCGTACTCCTCGCTGTGGGTGGCCAGTTCCTCCGGGTCGTCGTAGACCGACTGGATGCGCGCCACCAGCCGCTCCTTCGCGCCACCGGTCAGCACATGGACCTGCCAGGGCTGGGTGTTGGTGCCCGAGGGCGCCCGCGCCGCCACGGCCAGCAGTTCCTCGATCAGCGCGCGCGGCACCGGCGTGGGCAGGAAGGCGCGCATCGAATGGCGGGTCACGATGGCGGCGTCCACCGCCGCGGATTGCTCGGGCGTGGGTGGCGTGAACGGATTGGGCAGCGGGTCGGGCAGGGTCATGGCATCTCCAGCGCTCGCAGCGCTTGCTGGTAGGTGTCGGGCAGCGCGTCCACCGGGCGGCGCGTCTCCCGGTCGACATAGACGTGGACGAAGTGCCCGCGCGCGGCGCACAGCGGCTCGCCCTCGGCGAACAGGCCGATCTCGTAGCGGACGCTGGAACGGCCGCGCTTCGTCACCCGCAGGCCGGCTTCCACGAGTTGCGGGAAGGCCAGCGAGGCGAAGAAGTTGCAGTGCGTCTCGATGACCAGGCCGATGACGGTGCCATGGTGCAGGTCCAGCGCGCCCTGCTCGATCAGGTAGCGGTTCACCGCCGTGTCGAACAGGCTGTAGTAGACGACGTTGTTCAGATGGCCGTAGACGTCGTTGTCCATCCAGCGCGTGGGCACCGGCTGGAAACGGGCGAAGGCCTCGCGCGGCTCGGGGGCCGGGCGTGGCTCGGGCGAGGAAGCGTCGGGGCGGTTGGCGGACAGGGAGGACATGGCGGCGATTCTTCCACCGCGGCGCGGGGTCAGGTGTCGCGCGGGCTACTGTCGCGCCAGCGCCCCCAAGCCTGCGCCGCCGCGTCCAGCGTGCGCATCTGCACCTCGACGGTCACCGCCAAGTCCTCGCCGTAGCCGCCGGCCATGCTCAGCGCCACCGGGATGCGGCGCTCGACCAGCGCGTCCAGCACCATCCGGTCGCGGCGCAGCAGCCCGTCGGCGCTGAGCTTGAGCCGGCCGAGCCGGTCACCCTCGTGTGGATCGGCGCCGGCCAGGTAGAAGGCCAGCCCCGGCGGGCGGTCGGCCAGGCGCCGCCAGACCTCGGCCAGCGCGGTCTGCAGCGCGTCCAGGTAGACCGCGTCCCCGCAGGCGTCGGGCAGGCCGACATCGAGGTCGCTCGCCTCCTTGCGGAAGGGAAAGTTCTTCTCCCCGTGGACGGAGAAGGTGAACACGCTGTCGTCGTCCTGGAAGATGCTGGCCGTGCCGTTGCCCTGGTGGACGTCCAGGTCCACCACCAGCACCCGCAGGCCGGGGCGCCCCGGATGGCGGCGATGCCACTCCGCCTGCATCAGGCGCGCAGCCACCGCCACGTCGTTGAAGACGCAGAAGCCGCTGCCCTTGTCCGCATACGCATGGTGCGTCCCGCCCGCCAGGCTGGCGGCCACGCCCTCTTCCAGGGCGCCCCGGGCCGCCGCGATCGTCGCCCCGACCGAGCACAGCGAGCGCCGCGGCAGCGCCGGCCCCCAGGGGAAGCCGATCTCGCGCTGCGCCGCCGCGCTCAGGGTGCCGTGCATCACGGCGTCGATGTAGTCCGGCGTGTGCACCAGCGCCAGCGCCTCGATCCCGGCCGCCTCGGCCACCCGCGGGCGCATCACGCCGGGCTCGCGCTCCACCCGCTCGCGCAGCATCTGGTACTTGGACTGCGGGAAGCGGTGACCAGGCGGCAGGGCCAGCGTCAAATGGTCGTAATGGAAGGCAAGCATGGTCCGGGACGCTAGCAGAGCCCGCCGTGCCGCGCCGTCAGGGCCGGTTTCCCGGATTTTGCTGCGATGCACAAAAAGTGCTTGCAATCGTCGTCGACGGTCCTATACTGAGTTCATGCTGCGCCGCAACAAAGGTCAGCAACGGCGCTCAGCCTGCCGCATTTCCCCTGGCTGACATCACTCTCAAAGGAGATCTCGCATGCTGACCGCTGACCAAGTGCTCGACCAACAAAAGAACCTGCAAGCTTCCCTGTTCGGCCTGACGGCCAAGGCCTTCGAAGGCTACGAGAAGCTGGTCGAGCTGAACCTGCAGGTCGCCAAGACCGCGCTCGGCGAAGCCGCCGAAACCGCCCAGCAGGCCATCACGGTCAAGGATCCGCAGGAACTGTGGGCCCTGCAGGCCTCGCTGCTGCAACCGACCGCCGAGAAGGCCGTCGCCTACAGCCGTCACCTGTACGACATCGCCTCGTCGACCTCGTCGGAATTCGTCAAGCTGGCCGAGTCGCAAGTCGCCGACGCCCAGGTCAAGTTCGGCGCCGTCGTCGACAACGCGACCAAGAACGCCCCGGCTGGCACGGAAAATGCTGTTGCTTTGGTGAAGTCGGCGGTCGCCGCGGCCAACAACGCTTACGAAAGCCTGCACAAGGCTGCCAAGCAGGCCTCCGAGATCGCTGAATCGAATTTCAACGCCGTGACCAGCACGGCGGTGAAGGCCACCCAGAACGCCACCCGTACCGCCAAGCGCGCCACGGCCTGAGCGTTTCGAGAGTTGCCGCAACGGTTGTCTCCTCGGTACCCAAGGAAGCTTGGCTTCCCAAGTGCCCTTCAAGCCCAGCTTCATGCTGGGCTTTTTTTTGGTGCGGATCAGTCGCCGGACGACACCACCGGCGTCGCCGCGTTCGCCCCCGAGGCGAAGCGGGCGAACTGGTCCGCCACGTCGCGCAGCACGCCCTGCACGGTGAACTCGCGCAGCGCCTCGCGGTCGTACAGCGGGTAACGCGGCAGGCCGATCACCATCATCAGGTAGCCCATGGTGCGCACCGACATCTGGTCGCAGATCAGCCGGATCGCGGTTTCATCGGGCTCGAAGCCCTCCGGCGCGCAGGCCGCCACCCGCTCCCGCATCAGGCCCAGCAGCCGGTTGTAGACCGGTTGCTGCGACTGGCCGATCTCCTCCAGCGAGCCCGTCTGGGTCAGCGACATGTAGATCATCCGGAACTGCTCCGGATGCCGCTCCCAGAAGTCCAGCAGGCAGCGGGTGTGAGCCTCCAGTACCTTGCGCGGGGCGCGCTGGTCCTTGGAGGCGTCCAGCAGCTCGTCGGTCAGCGCCTCGAAGACCTCGATCCACAGCCCGTCCAGCAGCGCCTTCTTGCTCTCGAAGTAGCTGTAGATCGCCATCGTCGAGATCCCCAGCTCCTGCGCCAGGCGCCGCATGCTCAGCGCCTCCACGCCTTCGTCCCGGTAGATCTTGCGAGCGCGCTCCAGCATCTCGCGCTTGAGCGCGGCCATCTCGGCGGGGCCGCGGCGCAGCCGGGGCCGCTCGCGGTCGGTGTGCTGATCGATGTGTGCCACGGCGTTCCTGCATCCAAAGGTTATTGTGGGCGTACGTTATCTCACGCTGGAGACCGCATCCAATCCTCGTGAACCCGCTCAGGGACGGGACCTTCGTCATTGCGTACACGTACGCAAAAAGCTGACCCCAACCCCTCCTCGCGGGCCGACGGCGACCGACGCGTCCGGCGGCGGCGGCCGCGCCCACGGCGACCGGCGCTTACTGTCCAAGGGCAAAACGCGCGCCACGGGCACCGGCGCTGCTGCCAGGCCGAGCCCGGTACCGGGGCATACTCGCGGCCCATGGCCACCCGTACCCCGATCTTCTTCGCCAGCGCCGCCGAGTTCCGCGACTGGCTCGACCAGCACGCCGCCACGGCCACCGAGGTCGTGGTCGGCTTCCACAAGCGCGCCACCGGCGAACCCAGCCTTGCCTGGCCGGAGTCGGTCGACGAGGCGCTCTGCCACGGCTGGATCGACGGCGTGCGCACCCGCATCGACGACAAGCGCTACAAGATCCGCTTCACGCCGCGCAAGGCGGTGTCGATCTGGAGCGCGGTCAACATCGCCCGCGCCGAGGCGCTGATCCAGGAAGGTCGCATGAAGCCGGCCGGGCTGGCCGCCTTCGAGCGCCGCCAGGAGGAGCGCTCGCGGGTCTATGCGTTCGAGCAGCCCAAGGAACTGGTGGAACTGACGCCGGCCCACGAGGTCGTCTTCATGCGGCATCCGGCCGCCTGGGCCTTCTTCCAGCAGCAGCCGGACGGCTACCGCCGCACCAGCATCTGGCACATCCTCAGCGCGAAGAAGCCCGAGACCCAGCTGGCCCGGCTGAACAAGCTGATCGAGGCCAGCGCGCGCGGCGAGCGCCTCTAGACGCCCCGCTCCCGCGGATCAGCGCGTCTTCGCGGCGATCTTGCGGCGGATCTCCGGCAGCATCGCCGTCGCCACCTCGCGGCCGAGCGTGATCGCGCGGCGCCGGGTGCTGAAGTCCGAGCCGCTGAAGCCGTCCAGCTTGGGCCGCAGCACCACGTCGGCGCCCTGCAGCTCGTACTGGTTGATCGACTTGCCCATGATCGAGAAGGTCTGCAGCAGCATGCGCATCGCGTCGCCTGGGATCTTGGGATCGGGCGGCTCGCCGATGTCGACGGCGATGACCAGCTCCGCGCCCATCTGCCGCGCGAAGCGCACCGGCACCGGCGCCACCAGGCCGCCGTCGACGTACTCGCGGTTGCCGATCTTCACCGGCTGGAACACCGCCGGCACCGCGCTGGACGCCCGCACCGCGGTGCCCACGTCGCCCTGGCGGAACAGGATGGGCGAGCCGTCGCCCAGGTCGGTCGCGACGATGCCCAGCGGCAGCGGCAGCTGCTCCAGCCCGCGGTTGCCGGTCATCTGCCGGACGTAGCGCGCCAGCGCCTCGCCGCGGATCAGGCCGCGCATCGGGAAGGTCCAGTCGGTGATCGCGCCCTCGTCCATCGCCTCGGCGACGGTCTGCAGCTCCTTGCCGCTGCGCCCGGCCGCGTAGAGCGCCCCCACCAGGCTGCCGGCCGAGGTGCCGCAGACCAGGTCGACCTTGATGCCGTTTTCCTCCAGCACCTGGATCACGCCGATGTGGGCGAAGCCGCGCGCGGCGCCACCACCCAGCGCCAGGCCCAGGCGCGGGGGCTTGGGCACCGGCTTGGGCGTGACCGGCGTGGGCAGCTCGGGGTCGGGCGTGGTCACCACCGGCGTCGGCGCGCTGGTGGGCGACAGCGTCGTGCAGCCGCCCAGCGCGCTCAGGCCGGCGGCACCGGCGGCGAGTAGCCAGCGGCGACGGGACGGCTCGGGCGGCAGGCCGGCGGATTTGGTAGGGTCGCGGTCGTCTCGGAACATGGCGCGGGATTCTAGGGAAACGCTGTAGCGATCCTATTGCCAGGCGCACGCACAATCCCGGCCCGCAAGCGGAGAGCCCATCGATGAACGACAAGAGCGCCAAGGACAGCCACCGCCGACCCGGCGCGCCCCGACGCTGGCTGGTGCGGGCCCTGATCGGGCTGCCGCTGCTGCTGATCGCGCTGGCGCTCGGCGTCTGGACCAGCGTGCGCGCCAGCCTGCCGCAGCTCGACGGCGAGGCCGCGATCCCCGGCCTGAGCGCGCCGGTGAGCCTGGGCCGCGACGCGCTCGGCACGCTGGTCGTCGAGGGCCGCACGCGGCTGGACGTGGCGCGCGGGCTGGGCTTCGCCCATGCGCAGGAACGCTTCTTCGAGATGGACCTGACGCGCCGCTCGGCCGCCGGCGAGCTGTCCGCGCTGTTCGGGGACAAGGCGCTGGAGCGCGATCGCACGCGGCGCGTGCATCGGCTGCGGGCGCGGCTGACCGATCGCTTCGAGCAGCTTTCCGGCGAGGACCGGCTGCTGCTGCTGGCCTACACCGAGGGCGTCAATGCCGGGCTGCATGCGCTGCCGATGCGGCCCTGGCCCTACCTGCTGCTGCGCGCACGGCCGCAGGACTGGACGCCGGTGGACTCGCTGCTGGTGATCGCGGAGATGTACTTCATGCTGCAGGGGACCAGCTTCGAGGCCGGCTTCGAGCGCGCGGTGCTGCGCGAGCGCGCCGGCGACGCCGTCTTCGACTGGCTCAGCCCGCGGGGCGGCCGCTGGGACGCGGCGCTCGACGGCAGCCAGCTGGCGCCGCCGCCGATGCCGACGCCCGAGCAGTTGGACCTGCGTCGCGCTCCAGCGCCCGAGGCACCGGCCAGCGTCCCCGGTCCCGCGGCCTCGCCGGCGAGCGCCCGCGCGGAGCCGCCGGTGCTGGGCAGCAACAACTGGGCGGTCGCCGGTTCGCGCTCGACGCACGGCGGCGCGATCCTGGCCGACGACATGCACCTGGGCCTGGGCGTGCCGGCGATCTGGTACCGCGCGCAGTTCCAGATCGGCAGCGGCGCGAACGGCCTGCGCGCCGCTGGCGTGACGCTGCCGGGCCTGCCGGCGATGGTCGTCGGCAGCAACGGGGCGGTGGCCTGGGGCTTCACGAATGCCTACGGCCAGTGGTTCGACTGGGTCGAGGTGCCGCCCGACGCCAAGACCTCGACGCACACCGAGCCCCTGGAGGTCCACGGTGGCCCCGCGGTGACGATGACGGTCAGCGAGATCGACGGCGCGCCGATCGTGACCACCGACGGCGAGCGCCGCTTCGCGCTGCACTGGGTCGCGCATCAGGGCGCGGCCTACAACCTCGAGCTGGACCGGATGCTGCGGATGCGCCATGTCAGCGACGCGCTGGCGCTGGCGCAGCGCGCCGGCATGCCGCACCAGAACCTGATCGCCGCCGACCGCGACGGCCAGATCGGCTGGACCATCGCCGGCCGGTTGTGGGCGCAGCCGGGGCTGCCGGACGGTTTCGGGCGCTTCGTCGCGCCGGGTGCGATGCGCCGGGAGTGGCTCGATCCGGACCGGGCGCCACAGGTGCTCTCGCCGGCGCAAGGCCAGCTGTGGACCGCCAACAACCGCCAGCTGGATGGCGCGCCCGGCGAGTTGCTCGGCGACGGCGGCTTCGATCTCGGCGCCCGCGCGCAGCAGATCCGCGACCGGCTCTCCGCGCGCGACAAGCACGACGAAGCCTCGATCGGCGCGATCCATCACGACGACGAGGCGCGCTTCATGAAGACCTGGGCGACGCGGCTGCTGGCGGTGGCGCGCAGCGACGCCGCGACCCATCCGACGCACCGCGCGTTCGTGCAGCTGCTCGAGAACTGGAACGGGCGCGCCGACGCGGACTCGGCTGCCTACCGCCTGGTGCGCCAGGCACGGCTGCGGGTGCTCGATACCTTGTGGGACGCCTGGACGCTGCCCGCGCTGGGCGATCGGCAGCTCGACCCGAAGCGCCGCATCCGCTGGCGCAACCAGTTCGAGTACAGCGCGGCGCGCGCGCTCGACGAGCGTCCCGTGCACCTGCTGCCGGCGGCCTACGCGAGCTGGGATGCGTTGCTGCTGGCGCAGCTGGACGCCGCGGCCCGCGAGGTCGCGCCGGACGGCAACCTCGGCGGCGCCACCTGGGGCGCGCAGAACGCCAGTCGCATCCAGCATCCGCTGGCCAAGGCGATCCCGGCGCTGTCACGCTGGCTGAACATGCCGTCGGTGCCGCAGTCGGGCGACAGCAACCTGCCGCATGTGGCCGGGCCGGCCTTCGGGCAGTCGGAGCGGCTGGTCGTTTCGCCGGGCCGCGAGGAGCAGGGCTGGTTGTCGATGGCGGGCGGCCAGAGCGGCCATCCGATGTCGCCGTTCTACGGCGCGGGGCACCAGGACTGGGTCGAGGGCAAGCCCACGCCGCTGCTGGCGGGCCCGGTGATCCATCGCATCACGGCGCACCGGGACTGAGCGCGGCCACCGCCCGTCGCAGGACGCGAGCGCCTATCGCGGACTCGGCACCTTGAACACCTGCCGCAGGTAGGCCAGGAAGGTCTGGTCCTCGCACATGGTCTTGCCGGGGCTGTCGGAAAGCTTGGCCACCGGCTGGCCGTTGACGTGGGTCAGCTTGATGACGATGTTCAGCGTCGGCAGCCCCATGTCGTTGCTGAGCTGGGTCCCGATGCCGAAGCCCAGTTGGACGCGGTCCGCGAAATGGCGGTACAGCGCCAGCGCCTTGGGCATGTCCAGCGCGTCGGAGAACACCAGCCGCTTGGTGTTGGCGTCGATGCGCAGCTGCTCGTAGTGCGCCAGCGCCTTCTCGCCCCATTCGACCGGATCGCCCGAATCGTGGCGCAGCCCGTCGAAGAGCTTGGCGAAGTAGAGGTCGAAATCGGCCAGGAACGCGTCCATGCCGATCACGTCGGTGAGCGCGATACCCAGGTCGCCGCGGTACTCCTGCACCCAGTCCTCGAGCGCCGCCTTCTGGTGGTCGCGCAGCCGCACGCCGGTGGCCTGGTAGGCCTGCAGGTACTCGTGCGCCATCGTGCCGATCGGCACCAGCCCCAGCTCCTTGGCCAGCAGCACGTTGGACGTGCCGCGGAAGGTCTCCGGCAGCTCGTCGCGCAGCGTGCGCAGCACCTCCTCGTGCCAGGCGCCGGAGAAACGCCGGCGCAGGCCGAAGTCGAAGAACTGGAACGGGTGGCGGCGCGGCGCCTCGTCGCGGACGAAGGCACGGACCGTCTCGACCTTGCGCTTGAGCCGGCGCCGGCCTTCCTCGATCGCCGGCGCGGCATCGAAGCGTCGGAAGTACAGCTCGTTGACCATCGCCAGCACGAAGATCTCGAAGCCCATCACATGCACCTGCGGGCCGCGCACGATGATCTCGAGCCGCTCGCCGTCCGCGCGCACCGAAATGAAGACGCGCTGGAAACGGAAGATGCGCAGCAGGTCGATGAAGTCCGGCTTCATGAAGCGCAGGCCGCGCAGGTAGTCGAGCTCGTCCGGCCGGAAGGTCAGCGCGCACAGGTGGTCCAGTTCGCGCTCCAGGTCGGCCACCAGCGTCGCGAGCGGGTACTGCGGCGTGTTGCGGCAGGCGAAGCGGTACTCGGCCTGCGCCTGCGGATGCCGGTGCAGCATCGCCTGCCACATCGTGAACTTGTAGAGGTCGGTCTCCAGCAGGCTGCGGATCACCGGCGGCGAGGTGTCGGAACGGCTCATGGGCGGCGACTGTACCGCCGCCTTCCCGCCCCTGCTTCCGGCCCTCAGCCTGGCCCTTGCCTCGGCCCTGCCCCGCCTTCACTCCAGCACTCGGCGATGATCGCCCCCTGGTACCTCCGATTCGCCGCCGACGTGTTCCAACGCCCCGCCTTCCTCCCTGTCTCGTCCCGAGCCTTCGCGCTGGGCGCCGCCGCGCCGCTGCTGCTCGCCGCCGCGAACGCGCTCGCGCAACTCCCCGTGGCCATCGAGCAACCGCCCAAGCCCGAACTCGCGATGAAGATGGTCTACGGCGGCAGCAGCTGGCGCGACGCGCGCGTCGCCGCCTTCTTCGGCGGCCGTTCGCCGACCTTGCGCGCCGAAGTGCGCGAGGTCTTCCGCGCGCGCTACGTCGAGCAGGACGTCGACAAGCTGATGCTGGTCTACCAGCTGACGCCCGGACCGCGCGAGCAGTTCCGCTGCCCGGCCTGCGTGCCGGCGCTCGGCGCGGCGGTGCTGGCCGCCGACGCGCAGGGCCGCTGGCGCCTGCGCGCCAAGGGCCCGCTGCTGATGGCCGGCACGCCGGGCTCGGGCGACGAGGACCTGCAACTGCTGCAGCTCGACGAACAGCGCTGGATCCTGCGCAGCCGGCGCCACGACCAGGACCGCGGCCGCGAGAGCCGCAGCGAGCGCCTGGTGCTGGAACGCGATGGCGAACTGCAGCTCGGCGCCGAACTCAGCTTCGACGACAAGCCCGGCCCGCAGGCCTGCGGCGCGGGCGCGGCGCCGCAGACTTCGGGCGTCAGCGTGCTGAGCCCCGGCCGCGGCCCGCGCGTGGAGATCGTGCTGCGCTTCAACGAAGGCGACTGCCCCGCGCCGCGCCCGGTGGTGCAGCGCACCCGCATGGAACTGCGCGACGGCCACTTCCAGCTCGAGCCCGACGCGCCCGAACCCGACGACGACGCGCCGGCCGCGAAGCGCTGACGCAACGCCGGGCGCGCGGCCGGACGTGGCCGGACGCGGCGTCAGGACAACTTGTAGGTCTGCAGGTGGATGCTGGTCTCGGTCGCGCCGATGCCCTTGATCAGGCGCACCCGCTCCAGGATCTCGGCCAGCTCGCTGAGGTTGTCGGCGCGCAACTCGGCCAGCAGGTCCCAGCGGCCGTTGGTGTCGAACAGCCCGGCCACGCCCGGCTCGCCCAGCAGGATGCCGACGACCTCGCGGGTGCGGTTGCCCTCGACGGCGATGCTCATCCAGGCGGTGATGTGCGGCTGGGCGACGTCGGCGCGCAGCCGGACGGTGTAGCCGACGATCTGGCCGCTGTCCTCCAGGCGCGTCAGCCGGTTGGTCACCGTCCCTCGCGACACCTTCAGCTTGTGCGCCAGCGTCGCGATGCTGGCGCGCGCGTCCTGGCGCAGCAGCGCGATGAGTTGATGGTCCAGCGTGTCCATGGAGGCTCCCGGAAGTCGCGACCGGGCCGCACCACCGTGGCGCACGTCCGGCGCAAATGCGCGCACACCGCCCAGGGTTAACCCGGATTTCACGTCATTTCGACAGCCACCGCTGCCGAAATGTCCAATCGGCTTCGATTATTGATCAGTTGTTTGGCTTCCTGCTGACACGCGGATCCGAAGAATGGAGGCATCCCCACTGCCATGAGACGGCCGATGACGACCCGATTGCTCCTCACCCCCGACGTCGCCCGCGTGGTCCGCCACGACGGCCTGGCGCACAGCTTCCGGACCCTGGCCCGCTACATCGCCGACGACTACGTCCGCTGGGCCGAATTCGACAAGAGCGCCCGCGTCGCCAACCATTCCGACGAAGGCGTGATCGAGCTGATGCCGATCTCCGACGCCGCGCTCTACACCTTCAAGTACGTCAACGGTCACCCCAAAAACCACCTCGTGGGCCTGCCCACGGTGATGGCTTTCGGCGTGCTCGCCGATGTCGCGACCGGCACCCCGCAGGTGCTGTCCGAGCTGACGCTCAGCACCGCGCTGCGCACCGCCGCCACCTCGGCGCTCGCCGCGCAACACCTGGCCCGCCGCGACTCGCGCGTGATGGCGCTGATCGGCAACGGCGCCCAGGCGGAGTTCCAGGCCCTGGCCTTCCACCACCTGCTGGGCATCGCCGAGATCCGCCTGTTCGACGTCGACCCGGCGGCGACGGACAAGCTGGTCCGCCACCTGTCGCGCATCGAGGGTCTGACGGTCGTCCGCTGCCGCGACACCGCCGAAGCGGTGCGCGGCGCCGACATCGTCACCACGGTCACCGCCGACAAGCGCAATGCCACCATCCTGACGCCGGAGATGGTCGAGCCCGGCATGCACATCAACGGCGTCGGTGGCGACTGCCCCGGCAAGACCGAACTGCATCGCGGCGTGCTGGAGCGCGCCAGCGTCTTCGTCGAGTACGAGCCGCAATCGCGCATCGAAGGCGACCTGCAGCAGATGCCCGCCGACTTCCCGGTCACCGAGTTCTGGCGCGTGCTGCGCGGCGAGGCCGCCGGCCGGCGCTCGGCGGAGGAGGTCACGGTCTTCGACTCGGTCGGTTTCGCGCTCGAGGACTTCGCCACGCTGCGCTGGCTGCGCGACCGCGCGCTGGCCCTGGGACTGGGCCGCGACCTGGCGCTGGTGCCGGACATGGCCGACCCGAAGGACCTGTTCGGCGAACTGGGCCTGCCGGCGCAGCCCCAAGGCGTCGGCATCGCCACGGGCGCCGCCGCGCCGGCCCCGGTGATCACGCCGCTGGCCGCCTGAGCGCCTTTGCCCGTCGGCGCTCCACGCGCAAGCAAGCCGGTCCTTGGACCGGCTTTTTTTCGTCCGCTCTCGCGTCCGCGTGTGCATCGGCTGGCATGCGCGGTCTGCGCTCCGAAGACACCGTCAACGCCGCCTTCCACCCACCCGCAGATCCTTCCCCCTTGCATGAGTCAGTCACGACGCCACGCTGCCTGATGGATGCGATTTACGCCTCGGGTTGCCCTTTCAAGAATCCGATTCGCCAGCTTCGCGCTGGCGCTTCTTTTTCAATTCAACGAAAGCAATCCCGCATGAAGTTCTCTCCGTTCCCTTCCCTTCTGGTGCTCGCGCTGGCCGTGGGCGCAGGCGCGGCGCAGGCGCAGGTGTATCTCGAAGCCTCGCTGGGCACCGGCAAGGTCAACGGCCAGTGCCGCGACCTGCCCAAATGCGATGCCACCGACGTCGACTCGCGCCTGAGCCTGGGCTACCTGTTCGGTGGCGGCCTGGGCGTTGAAGCGAGCTGGCTGGACTACGCCCGCGTCAAGGCCGGCGACGAGGTCAACGGCGCCCGCGCCAAGCTCAGCGGCTGGGGCATCGGCGGCGTCTATCGCTATCCGTTGACTGACCGGCTGAGCCTGAACGCTCGCGGCGGCGTGGCCTGGAACCAGATCAAGGCCAGCACCTGGGACAACAAGATCACCACCCAGAGCGCCCGCGAGCGCTCGGTCCAGCCCTACCTCGGCCTCGGTGCCGCCTTCGCGCTGAACGACACCTACTCGGTGGGCCTGGGCGCGGACTTCACCCGCGCCAAGCTGGCGAAGGAGAAAGCCAACATCCGCGCGTTCAGCGTGGTGCTGCGCTCGGTGTTCTGATCGTGAGCCCGGGCGGCCGATGACGCAGCCGCCCGGGTGCGGAACGGCCCGCGCGCGGGCCGTTCCACCTCCTGGGTTCCCGGACGCCGGGCTGGCTAAGATGCGGCGCTTGTTCCGCCCCCGCGCCTTCGCACCGACCTGCCGTGGACTCCGCTCCCTACGCCCCGCTCATCAAGGAAATCGGCCGCGGCGCGCGCGGCGCCCGCGACCTGACGCGCGAGCAGGCGCGCGAACTGTTCGGACAGCTGCTCGACGGCACCGTGCCGGATCTGGAGCGCGGCGCCATCCTCATCGCGATGCGCATCAAGGGCGAGAGCCTGGACGAGCTGCTGGGTTTCGTCGAGGCCATGCAGGCCGGCGCGGCGCGCGTCCCCGCCCCCGAGGGACCGCGAACGGTGGTCCTGCCCACCTTCAACGGCGCGCGCAAGCAGGCCAACCTGATGCCGCTGGTGGCGATGCTGCTGGCGCGGGACGGCATCCCGGTGCTGATCCACGGCCGGCATGACTTCGACAGCCGCATCAGTCCGTTCGAGCTGTTCGAGGCCCTGGGGCTGCCGGTGGCGGGGGACGTCGGGGAAGCCGGGCAGCGGCTTGCAGCGGAGCGGCTCGCCATCCTGCCGACGGCGGCGATCCATCCGGGACTCGACGCGATGATGGCGCTGCGTCCGCGGCTGGGGCTGCGCAACAGCAGCCACAGCGTGGCCAAGCTGCTGGATCCGCTGCCCGGGTGCAGCGTGCGCGTGGTGGCGGTGACGCATCCCGAGTACGTCGACAGCATGGGAACGGCGCTGCCCATCCTGAGCACCGGTGGCGGGCGCGCGCTGCTGATGCGCGCCAGTGAAGGCGAGGCTTATCTGCATCTGCGGCGCAAGGCGCATCTGCAAGGCTTCGCGGACGGGCAAGCGATCGATCTCAATCCGCAAAGCAATGAGGATCTGGAATGGCCGCTGTCCACCGCCTGCGAGCCGGCGGACAACGCCGCGCTGATTCGCGCGATCCTCGCGGGAGCCGAGCCGCTGCCGCCGCGGATCAAGGACCAACTTGCCGCGCTGCGCCGCCTGGCGACCGCCTGAGCACGCGGCCGGCGGCCGCCAGCGCCTTTGCAGCTCCATTCATATGCTTATCTCGCCATAAGCAATCTACGAATTTGTAGTTCTCATATATATAAAGCGTTCATAGAGTCCAGACTCCCGGCCAGCCCAGGGCGCCAGCCGCGGTGTCAGATGACGCGGCGGGCCCTTCTTGAAACCCGGCCGGGGCCCAGCTGACGCCATGTACGCCTACACCGATTTCGACCGCCAGTTCGTCCACGCCCGCGCGGCCCAATTCCGCGACCAGCTCGAGCGCCACCTGGCCGGTCAGCTCCCCGACGACGACTTCCGCGCGCTGCGCCTGCAGAACGGCTGGTACATCCAGCGCCACGCGCCGATGCTGCGCATCGCCATCCCCTACGGCGTGCTGTCGTCCAAGCAACTGCGCCAGCTCGGCCGCATCGCCCGCGAGCACGACCGCGGCTACGGCCACTTCACCACGCGCCAGAACCTGCAGTTCAACTGGATCCCGCTGCCGCAGTCGGCCGACGTGATGGACCTGCTGGCCGACGTCGACATGCACGGCATCCAGACCAGCGGCAACTGCATCCGCAACATCACCAGCGACGTCACCGCCGGCGTCGCGGCCGACGAACTCATCGACCCGCGCCCCTACGCCGAAGTGCTGCGCCAGTGGTCGACGCTGCATCCTGAATTCGCCTTCCTGCCGCGCAAGTTCAAGATCGCGATCTCCGGCGCGAAGGAAGACCGCGCCGCCATCGGCTGGCACGACATCGGCCTGCAGCTGCGCAGAAACGAAGCGGGCGAGGTCGGCTTCCAGGTCTTCGTCGGCGGCGGCATGGGCCGCACGCCGATCATCGGCCAGGAGATCAACGCCTTCGTCCCGTGGCAGCACATCCTGCTGTACCTCGAGGCGATCGTGCGGACGTACAACCGCTTCGGCCGCCGCGACAACATGTACAAGGCGCGCATCAAGATCCTGGTGAAGGCCGAAGGCCAGGCCTACTTCGACGCCGTCAACGCCGAGTACCAGTCCATCCTGAACGACGACGCCGGCAGCCACGAGCAGATCATTCCCGAGGCTGAACTGGCCCGCGTCGCCGCCAGCTTCGTCGAGCCGCAAGGCGTGACCCCGGCCGCGGGCATCGACATCTTCGAAGGCGCCGCCCCGGCCTACCGCCGCTGGCTGGAGCGCAACGTCCACGCCCACCGCGTCAGCGGCTACCGCTCGGTGACGCTGTCGCTCAAGCGCCTGGGCTTGCCGCCCGGCGACATCACCGACGCGCAGATGGACGCCGCCGCCGACCTCTCCGACCGCTTCAGCCATGGCGAGCTGCGCGTCTCCCACGACCAGAACCTGCTGCTGCCCTGGGTGCGCGAAAGCGACCTGCCCGCACTCTACGAAGCCGCCAAGGCACAGGGCTTCGCCACGCCCAACATCGGCCTGCTGACCGACATGATCGTGTGCCCCGGCGGCGACTTCTGCGCGCTGGCCAACGCCCGCTCGATCCCGGTCGCGGCCGAGATCACCGAGCGCTTCCAGGACCTGGACGAGCTCTGGGACATCGGCGACATCGACCTGCACATCAGCGGCTGCATCAACAGCTGCGGCCACCACCACAGCGGCCATATCGGCGTGCTCGGCGTCGACAAGGACGGCAGCGAGTGGTACCAGATCACGCTGGGCGGCTCGGACGGCTCGACGCTGTCGGGCGCCGCGGTGCCGGGCAAGGTGATCGGCCCGTCCTTCGCGGCCGACGAGGCGGCCGACGCCGTCGAGGCCGTGATCGCGACCTACCGCCGCGAGCGCGAAGCCGGCGAGCGCTTCCTCCAGACGGTGCGCCGCATCGGCCTGGACGCCTTCAAGCAGGCGACCAACGGCATCCGCCGCACCACCGCCAAGCAGACCACCGACTGAGCCGCCGCACCATGAAGTTCGTTTCCAAGGCCCAAGACCCCTGGCACACCTGCGCGGGCGAGGACGGCCCCCAGCCGCATCCCGCCGCCGCCGACCACAAGCTGCTGACGCTGGAGCAGTGGCATGCCGTGCGCGACACCTGGCCGGAAGGCCTGGCCACCGGCGTGATCCTGCCCAACGACGTCGACGTGACCGAGCTCAAGGCCGGCCTGCCGCGCCTGGCGCTGGTGGTGCTGCAGTTCCCCAAGTGGGTCGACGGCCGCGCCTACAGCCAGGCCCACGTGCTGCGCTCGCGGCTGCGCTTCGCCGGCGAGGTCCGCGCGATCGGCGAGGTGCTGGTCGACATGCTGCCGCTGCTGCAGCGCTGCGGCGTCGACGCCGTGCAGCTGCGCGGCGACCAGGACCTGGAAGCGGCCGAACGCGCGCTGACCTTCTTCCCCGGCCATTACCAGGCCGACGTCAACGAGACCCGTCCGCTGTTCGCGCGCGCCGGCGCCACGAGCCAGAAGGCGGAGGCCTGAGCATGAGCGGCGAGCTGTCCTCGCTGGACTTCACGCCGATCGGCGGCGATGACGCGGCCGCATCCGGCGTGTCCGCGCTGCCCGGCACCGGCGTCGGCTCCGCGATCGGCCTGTACGCCCGCAAGACCGCTGGCTTCGACGAGCGCCTCGCGCGCACGGTCGAGGTGCTGAAGCAGGCCGCCGCCGACTTCGGCCCCGGCGCGCTGCAGTCGACCTCGCTGGGCGTCGAGGACATGGTCATCACCGACCTGATCGCGCGCCACGGCCTGCCCATCGCGCTGGCCACGCTCGACACCGGCAAGCTGCACGCCGAAACGCTGGCGCTGATCCCGCGCATCCAGGCGCGCTACGGGCTGGCCGTCGAGGTCTTCGCGCCGGTCAGCGAGCAGGTGGTCCACTTCGTCCGCGCCAACGGCGAGGAGCCGATGTACCGCAGCGTCGAGCTGCGCAAGGCCTGCTGCGGCGTGCGCAAGCTCGAGCCGCTGGCGCGCATGCTCGCCGGCCGCAGCGCCTGGATCACCGGCCTGCGCCGCGAGCAGAGCGCCAACCGCGCCGAGGTCCCGTTCCGCGAGGACGATGGCCAGGGCCGCACCAAGATCAATCCGCTCGCCGAGTGGACCTGGGCCGACGTCTGGCATTACGTCCAGGCCAATGACGTGCCCTACAACCCGCTGCACGACCAGTTCATGCCCAGCATCGGCTGCGCGCCCTGCACGCGCGCGATCGCCGTCGGCGAGGACTTCCGCGCCGGCCGCTGGTGGTGGGAGGACTCGTCCAAGGAATGCGGCCTGCACGCGACCCACACCCCCGAATCCACCGATTCCCCTGAGACCTCCGGAGCCTCGGCATGAACGCCCCCGTGAACCTGGAACAACTGCTGCCGCTGGCGGACCACCGCCATCTGGACCACCTCGAAGAGGAAGCGATCTTCATCCTGCGCGAGGTCGCCGCGGCCTTCGAGCGTCCTGCCCTGCTGTTCTCCGGCGGCAAGGATTCCTGCGTCGTGCTGCGCCTGGCCGAGAAGGCCTTCAAGCGCCGCATCGCCGGCAACGACTTCGCCGGCAAGCTGCCCTTCCCGTTGGTGCACGTGGACACCGGCCACAACTTCCCTGAAGTCATCGAGTTCCGCGACCGCCGCGTCCAGGAAATGGACGAGCGCCTGGTCGTCGGTCACCTCGAGGACTCGATCAAGAAGGGCACGATCCGCCTGGCGCATCCGCTGGAGTCGCGCAACGGCCACCAGACGGTGACGCTGCTGGAGACCATCGAGGAGCACCGCTTCGACGTGCTCATCGGCGGCGCCCGCCGCGACGAGGAGAAGGCCCGCGCCAAGGAGCGCATCTTCAGCCACCGCGACAGCTTCGGCCAATGGCAGCCCAAGGAACAGCGGCCCGAGCTGTGGAACCTCTTCAACACCCGCATCCGCCCGGGCGAGCACTTCCGCGCCTTCCCGATCAGCAACTGGACCGAGCTGGACGTGTGGCTCTACATCGCGCGCGAGAACATCCCGCTGCCGTCGCTGTACTTCGCGCATGACCGCCAGGTCATCCGCCGCAAGGGCCTGCTGGTGCCGTTGACCGACGTCACTCCGCCGGAAGCTGGCGAGACCGTCGAGACCGCGCAGGTGCGCTTCCGCACCGTCGGCGACATGACCTGCACCTGCCCGGTGGAGAGCCCGGCCGCCAGCGCCGCCGACATCGTGGCCGAGACGCTGACCGTGACCGTCTCCGAGCGCGGCGCCACCCGCATGGACGACCGCACCTCCGACGCCTCGATGGAGCGCCGCAAGAAGGAAGGTTATTTCTGACGCGCCCGGGGCCACGTCCCGCGTCCGCCACGTTCACTGCCCCCACGGGGGCGCGGGCCGCTCCGAGGCGGCCCGGCAGGAGTTCCGATGACCGCCGTTCACAAGATCCATCAATCCGACGTCGACACCACGCACCGCGCGCTGCGCTTCCTGACCGCGGGCAGCGTCGACGACGGCAAGAGCACGCTGATCGGGCGCCTGCTCTTCGACAGCCGCGCGATCCTGGCCGACCAGCTCGACACGCTGGCCAAGCGCGCCGCCGGCCAGCCCATCGACCTGAGCCTGCTCACCGACGGCCTGGAGGCCGAGCGCGAGCAAGGCATCACGATCGACGTCGCCTACCGCTACTTCGCGACCAAGCAGCGCAAGTTCATCATCGCCGACGCCCCCGGCCATGAGCAGTACACCCGCAACATGGTCACCGCCGCCGCCGGCAGCGATGCCGCCGTGGTGCTGGTCGACGTGACCAAGCTGGACCTGACGGTGGACGACGTCCCGCTGCTGCCGCAGACGCGCCGCCACAGCCTGCTGGCCCATCTGCTGCGCGTGCCGAGCATCGTTTTCGCGATCAACAAGATCGATGCCGCCGCGAATCCCGGCGACGCGTTCCGCAAGGTCTCGGCCGCGCTGGAGAAGTTCGCATCGGCGGCCGGCATCCAGGTCACCGCGGTGGTGCCGGTCTCTGCGCTGCGCGGCGACAACGTGACCCAGCCGCTCGAGGCCGACTGGTACGACGGTCCCTCGCTGCTGCAGGTGCTGGAGTCGCTGCCCACCGTGCAGGAAACCGTCGAAGCCCCGCTGGCGCTGCCGGTGCAGTACGTGGCCAAGGACGGCGACGGCACCGGCAACAACCCCCGCGTGCTGTGGGGCCGGATCGCGCAGGGCCAGGTGCAGGTCGGCGACGAGGTCCAGATCCTGCCGAGCGGCCAGACCGCCGTGGTGGGCGAACTGCGTCGCGCCGGCGAGCCGGTGGCCGCTTCGGTGGCCGGCGAGTCCGCCGGGCTGCTGCTGGACCGCCAGGTCGACGTGTCGCGCGGCGACTGGATCGTGGCGCCCGGCGCTGCGACCCCGCGCCGCGCCTTCGAGGCCACGCTCGCCTGGTTGGACACCGAGCCGGCCGTCATCGGCCGCAAATACTGGGTCCGCCACGGCAACCGCTGGGTCCAGGCCCGCATCACCGCCATCGACCACCGCCTGGACATCCAGACCCTGGCCGAGACCGAGGCCCATGAGCTCTCCGTCAACGAGATCGGCCATGTCACCGTCGAGCTCCAGGCCGAGCTGCCGCTGCAGCCCTATGCGGACAACCGCGTCGGCGGCGCGCTGATCGTCGTGGATCCCACCAGCAACCGCACCAGCGGCGCGCTGCTGGTCCGCTGAACACCGTCCAGGAGACCGCCATGGGACGCGTCCTCTTCGTCAGCGCCGGGCCCGGCGCCGCCGACCTGATCACGCTGCGCGGCGCGCGGGCACTGGCGCAGGCGGAGGTGGTGCTGTTCGACGCCCTCACCGACCCGGCGCTGCGCGAGCTCGCGCCCCAGGCGCGGTGGCTGGACGTGGGCAAGCGCGGCTTCTGCCACTCGACCAAGCAGACCGCGATCAACGCGGCGCTGGTGCGGGAGGCGAAGGCCCATGCGCTGGTCGTGCGGCTCAAGGGCGGCGACGCCAGCGTGTTCGGACGGCTGGAAGAGGAATTGCAGGCGCTGGCCGAGGCCGGCATCGGCTACGAGATCGTGCCCGGCGTGACCGCCGCGATCGCCGCGGCCGCGCAGACCGGCCGTCCGCTGACGCGCCGCGGCGCCGGACGCAGCGTCGCGCTGACCACCGCGATGACCCGCGAGGGCGAGCTCCAGGCCGCCAAGTCCGCCGACACCGAGGTGTTCTACATGGCCGGGCAGCAGCTGGCCGCCCTCGCCCGCCGGCTGCTCGCCGCGGGCTGGGCGCCGGATGCGCCGGTGAGCGTCGTGTCCCGCGCCGGCTGCGCGGACGCGCTGGCCAGCGAGCACGAGGTCGCCACGCTGGGCGCCGCGTCGATGCTGCACCGGGGGCGGCCGACGGTGGTCGTCGTCGGCGCCGGCGCCGCGCCGCTGGGCACGGCGGGCGCGGCGCTCCCGGACCGGGCGTCAGCCACCGGTGCTTTGCCGGCGACCGCGCCCGAGCGGGCCTCCGACCCCGGATTGGGCGAATACGCGACGCTTTCCCCGTCCCAAGACCTTGAGCCGCGCGGGCCGGAAGCGCTGGCACAAACCCCGAACGTTTAAAATCCGCCGTTTTCCGTCAGCGCCGACCGAGCCCACCGTCCGGGAATCGCCTGGAGACCGCCAGGGACGCTGAATTTCGAGGGCCCCCCCGCCGGCCCCGCCACTAGAAGAGCCGCTATGACCCACGTCGTCACCGAAGCCTGCATTCGCTGCAAATACACCGATTGCGTCGATGTCTGTCCCGTCGACTGCTTCCGCGAGGGCCCGAACTTCCTGGCCATCGACCCCGATGAATGCATCGACTGCGCGGTCTGCATCCCCGAGTGCCCGGTGAACGCGATCATGCCGGAGGAGGACGTCCCCGGCGACCAGCAGATCATGATCAAGCTGAACGCGGATCTGGCCAAGAAGTGGCCCAGCATCACCAAGCGCAAGACGCCGCTGCCCGATGCCGACGAGTGGAAGGACAAGACGGGCAAGGTCGATCAGCTGGTCCGCTGACCGATCCCCTCATCTCGCGGCGCCGGAGCCTGCCGGCCGCTGCTTCTCACAAGAATGGAAACGCAAGTGACTGAAGCGACCTCCGCCCCGCACGCGGGCGTGATCGAAACGGATGCCGTCATCGTCGGCGCCGGCCCGGTGGGCCTGTTCCAGGTGTTCGAGCTGGGCCTGCTCGAGATCAAGGCCCACATCATCGATTCGCTGGCTTATCCCGGCGGCCAGTGCATCGAGCTGTATCCCGACAAGCCGATCTACGACATCCCGGCGCTGCCGGTGGTGACCGGCAAGGAACTGACCGACAACCTGATGAAGCAGATCGAGCCCTTCGGCGCGACCTTCCATCTGGGCCAGGAGGTCACGACCGTCGAGAAGCAGGAGGACGGCCGCTTCTTCGTCGCCACCAGCAAGGGCACGCAGTTCCTGACCAAGACCATCTTCATCGCGGGCGGCGTGGGCTCCTTCCAGCCGCGCACGCTGAAGGTCGAGGGCATCGACAAGTACGAGGGCTCGCAGGTCCATTACCGGGTGCGCAACCCGGCGCAGTTCGCCGGCAAGAACCTGGTGATCATCGGTGGTGGCGATTCGGCGCTGGACTGGGCGCTGAACTTCTGCGCCGGCAATGCCGACGGCAACCCGCACAAGGCCGAGAGCGTGATCCTGGTCCACCGCCGCGACGGCTTCCGCGCCGCGCCGGCCTCGGTGGCCAAGATGAAGGAACTCTGCGACGCCTACGAGATGCAGTTCATGGTGGGCCAGGTGGCCGACCTGGACGAAGGCGAGGACGCGCTCAAGGGCCTGAAGATCACCGGCGGCGACGGCGTCACGCGCGTCGTGCCGGCGGACCAGGTGCTGGTGTTCTTCGGCCTGTCGCCCAAGCTGGGCCCGATCGCCGAATGGGGTCTGGCGCTGGAGAAGAAGCAGATCCAGGTCGACACCGAGAAGTTCCAGACCAGCGTGCCCGGCATCTTCGCGGTGGGTGACATCAACACCTACCCGGGCAAGAAGAAGCTGATCCTGTCGGGCTTCCACGAGGCCGCGCTGGCGGCCTTCGGCGCGATGCCGATCATCAACCCCGAGAAGCGCGTCCACCTGCAGTACACGACCACCAGCCCGAAGCTGCACAAGGTGCTGGGCGTCGAGACGCCGGTGTTCGACTGAGTCCGGAGGCCAGTGCCCCCAACGGGGCGCTGGACCCCCAGGGCCCCGTCGGGGCGCCTGGACCGAAAGAGAGCCCGCCTGGCGATGCCGGCGGGCTCTTTTCATTGCGGGACGAACCAGCGCCAGCGCTGCGCCGGCGCGGTGTGGACCCAGCGCGCGGGATGGCGCAGGCGCCGCCAGATCGAGGCGCCGGGGCCGTCCCCGATCACCGCCCGCCGCAGCGCCGCCACCGAGCCCTCGCGGCCGCCCGTGCGCATCAGCGTGGCATAGGCCTCGATCATCGCCAGCGCCGGCGTCATCCATCCGGACGGCGACCATTCATGCCGCCGCGCAAGGCGGTGCTCCAGTTGCTCGGCGCGCGAGTGCGCGGCCAGCAGCGCCAGCTCCCACAGGCGCATGTCCTCCTGGTACGGGTCCCGCGGCAGGGCATGCGCGACCACCTCGCCCAGCTCGTCCCAGTGCCCACGCCGTGCCAGCGCGATGCACAGGTTGGTCAGCGCATAGAGCGGCGGCTGCGCGCGGTCGCGCCAGTCGCGCATCCAGTCGACGGTGTCGCGGAACAGGCCGCGCGAGACCAGCGCATAACTGGTCTCGCCCCAGCTCGCCATGTCCGCGCGCAGCCGGTCGCCATGCCGGCGCACCAGCCAGCGCAGCCAGAAGTCGCGCTCGGTGTCGACCAGCCAGCGCAGCAGCGCCCGCAGCAGCAACTGGCCTTGCGCGCGTCGCAGCAGCCGCGCGGCCGTGAAGGCGGTGATCAGCTCACCACGGCGCCGCGCCTGTGCGCTCAGCCAGTGATAGGCCAGGCCGGGCGCGCCCTCCCCGCGCTCGATGCGGGCCAGTTGCCAGGCGGCCAGTCCCTGTCCCCAACCCGCCGCGTCGATCGCCTCGCAGGCCAGGCGCGATTGCACCAGGTCATAGCCCGGCAGGTCGACCAGGCGCTCCAGCCACTCGAAGGCCAGGTCGCGCCGTCCGGCACGGCTGGCGGCGATCACCGCCCGGCGCGCGAGGTCGGTGGTCGGCTCGGCGGCCCACTGGGAGCGCACCGCCCACTCCACGCTGTCGGTGTCGCCGACCCGCTCCGCCGCCTCGCAGAGCACGCGGGCGGCGAACAGGTAGCGACCTTCGAGCTCCAGGGCGCGGCGCAGTTCGGTGACCGCATCGGCGTGACGACCCAGCTTGAACAGCGCATGGCCGACGTAGGCGTGCGGCATGCCGCGGTGCGGCAGGAGCGCCCGCAGCCGCTGCGCCGCTTCCAGGTAGGCCGCGTTCTCGTCGCGCGCGTCTTCCCAGTCGGCCAGGTCGCGCCAGAGGGCCTCCTCGTCCGGCACCTCCGCGATCAGCGCGCGCAGCCGGGCGACGGCACCGGCCCGGTCGCCGCGCCGCCAGGCGCAGCGCGCCTCCCAGGCCCGCAGCGCGACCGGTGCCGCGCCGGGCCAGGGCAGCGCCTTGAGCAGGGTCTCGATCTCATCGTGGCGCGACAGCTGCGCCAGGCGCTCGAAGCGCGCGATCCAGGCGGCCTCCAGCATCGGCGCCAGCGCCACGGCGCGCTCGGCCGCGGCCAGCGCCTCGAGGTCGTCCCGCCCCTGGCTCGCCCGCACCAGCCAGGCGCTGGCGTCGCCGGGGCGGCTGCGCTCGACCTCGTCGACCATCGCGTCGAAGTCGTGCAGGCGCTCGCCCGCCTCGCAGACCCGTCGCACCATCGCCCAGACCCAGGTCGGGCGCGGATTCAGCAGCAGCGAGCGGCGCGCCTCGCGCAGCGCGTCGTCCGGCCGCTGGCGGCGCTCATGCAGCCAGGCGAGCAGCGCGATCAGGTCGTCGTCGTCATGGGCATGGTGCAGCGCGCGCGTCACGACGCGCTCGGCGGCGTCGTAGTCGGGCTGCGACTCGGTCAGCAGGTCGACCTGCAGGCGCACCGCGGCGTTCCAGCCGGGGGACTCCGCCAGCACCGCCTCGCAGGCGGCCCGCGCGCCCTCGCGATCGCCGATCTGGCGCAAGGCCTCCGCCAGTTCGTGCTGCACGCGCGGCAGCGCGGTAAAGCGCCGCGCCGCCTCCACCAGCAGCCGCCGCGCCCGCGGCGCGCGGCCCGACTCGATCCACTGCCGCGCCAGCGCGACCCACAGGTGCCAGGTGTCCGGCTGGCGACGCAGGGCCCGCATCAGCCGGCGCGCGACCGCCGTCGGCCGCCAGCCCCGGCCGGCCACCTGCTGGAAGCACAACCAGCCGTCGCCAAGCACGACCTGCCGGTCCAGCTCCGCCGCGGCCCGGTCGACGGCGTCGCGGGCCTTCGTCGGATCCGGCGCGGCATTGACCAGCAGGCGCATCGAGAAGTCGTAATCCGCATCCAGCGCCATGGCCCGCCACAGCGCCGGCAGCGCCGCGTCATACCCATCACGCCGGTGCAGCACGTAGGCCAGCACGCCCTGCGCGTCGGCGCGCTCGGGCGTGAGCGCGCAGGCCGCCTCGGCCGTGGCGACGGCCTCGTCGTGCCGCCCCTGCCGGCTGGCCTGCACCGCCAGTTCGCGCCGGGTCCAGGCGTCGTCCGGGTGATGCTCGCGCAGGCGCTCCAGGACCGCGTTGACGTCCTCGGGGCGGTCGGGCACCCAGTCGAACAGCAGCCGCTGGAGGCCGTAATGCGCCGGGTGGCGCCCGGCCACCTCGCGCAGCGCGGCCAGCGCCGCGCCCTGACCGTCCCGGCGCGACAACAGGCGCAGGCGCAAGCGGTGCAGCGCCAGGCCGAAAGGTTGCAGCGCGCAGGCCTCGTCGGCCCAGCGCAGCGCCGCGTCGAGCTCGCCCCGCGCCTCGTCCAGCAGCGCGCGCAGGCGCAGGACCTCGGCCGGATGCGCCGGTTGCACGGCCGCCTCCACCAGCGCCTGCGCCGCGTCCAGCTGCTGCCGGCGCAGGCGCTGCTCGGCGGCGAAGAGCTTGAGCGCGGCGTCGTCCGGCCGCCGGGCGAGGCCGGCCTGCAACAGCGCCTCCGCCTCCTCCGCGCGTTCGATCAGGTCCAGTTGCTGATACAGCGTGATCAGGGGCGCGCTCGAGCGCCCGCCCCATTCGCGCTCGCGCTCGCGCAGGAAGGCCAGGCCCTCGGCCTCCTTGCCGAGCACGCGGCAGGCGGTCATGTAGGCCCGCGCGGCCTGCTCGTCGGTGGCCAGCAGGCAGGCGGTCCAGCGGTAGAGCGCCAGCGCGTCCTCGCGCGAGCCGTGGGCCCATTCGAAGTCCGCCCACTGCCACCAGACCTGCCCCAGCACCGGCCCCCGCCGGATCGCCCGGCGCAGGCACTGCCGGGCCTGCCAGGCGCGGCGGCTGTCGAGCGCGAGGCGGTCGGCCCAGCGCACCAGCACCAGCGGGTCGGCACCGGGCACCGCCGCCTGCGCCTCCAGCGCGCGCGAACTGGCGGCCTGGCCGGCGATCGCCGACAGCGACGCGACCTGGCTCAGCCGCAGGTGAGGATCGTCCGGGAACATCGCGAGCAGGGCCTCGGTCGCCTCCAGGATCGCCGGCTCGTTGCCGTCGTAGAGCGCGACCAGCCGCGCGGCGCGCCAGGCCAGGCGGCTGCCCGGCGAGCGCGCGGCCAGCACGTCGCGCGCCGCCAACGCGGCCGGGCGGTCGTGCCGCTCCAGCGCGGTCTGGACACGGAACAGCTCGTCGTGGTCCTCGGCCTCGGGCAGCCCGATGCCGTCGAGGCGGTGGGCCTGGTCCGGCGGCACCATGAGCATCGCGCGCGGCCCGTGGGCCGCCTGCGCGGCGAACAGCGGCGCCGCTTCCATCTCCGCATGGGAGGGGTGGAAGGGATCGCGGATCAGCAGCGTGCGCCGCAGCCGGTCATATCCCGCCACCGCCTGCAGGTGGCCGCTCGCGGCCCCCTTCGTGACCAGCGCGAAGGGCACGCCGGCGTCGATCAGCGCGCAGGCGCTGTCCCAGTCCAGGCGGAAATCCCGGACCACGAAGCCGCGCTGCCCGGCCCAGAGGCGCTCGTTGGCGTCGCTGGTGCCGTCGTAGCAGATGGCCTGGGCGATCTCGAGGTGCTCGGCCGGCCAGCCCCAGTACTGGCAGAGCGAGCTCAGCGTGGCCGGCGCGCAGGTGGACCAATGCTGGCGCACGAAAGGCAGCCGGAGCAGCACCCGCGCCTGCCCCGGCGACGGATCGACCAGGCGTTCGGCGAGCGCGCTGTAGAAGCCGGTCCCCGGCACGCGCAGCGCCGCCTCGCGCGCTTCGGCATGGCGCCCCAGGCGCATCAGCGCGTCGGCGCGCCGGGCCTCCAGGTAGCCGAGTTCAGCCGCGTTCGCGCGCGGCATCATCCGCTGCGCCTCCGCCAGCAGCGCCAGCACCTCGGACCAGGCCTCGCGCTCGTTGAGCAGATCCGCCAGCTGCAGCGCGATGGCCGCGCATTCGGTGCTCGCCATCGCGGCGCGCAGCACGTCGACGGCCTCGTCCTGACGGTTCAGCAGCGTGAGCGCGCGGGCTTCGGCCTGGAGTCCGGAGCGGTAGCCGGGGCGCAGCGCCAGCGCCTCGCGGGCTCGCGCCAGCATGTCCTCGTAGCGGTCCTGGCCCATCAGGGTGAAGCTGTACTCGATGCGCAGCCACGGGTCGGACGGATCGAGCGCGATCGCCCGCTCATGCTCGGCGCAGGCGCGGCTGAAGTCGCGCAGCTGGCCCAGCCAGGTGCCGCGCAGCGCGTGTTCGTCGGCGCGGGCCGCATCGTCCTGGCCGGGCGGGGACGGGAACCGGCGCCAGGCCCGCCACATGCCGAACGGTCCCTGCCGCGCCAGCACCGTGCGCAGCAGGTACAGCCGCGCCTGCGGGTGACCGGGGTGACGGCGCCCCAGGCGCAGCGCCAGCGCCTCGGCGCGGCGGTCGTCGCCCAGGTAGCTCAGCGCGCGGATGGCGCGGACGACAGCGTCCGGCGAACCGTCGGCAATCCAGCCGTCGATCCGGTCGGAGACCGTCAGGTAGTGCCCGAGATCCAGCGATCGATCGATCGCCGACCAGTCTTGTTCTGGAAGCGTGGGCGCGCTCCCCTCCCTCATGTTCATGCGCGCGATGCTAGCGAAGCCGCCTGCCCGCGCCTTCAGGGTTGCCCCCGCCTCGCGGCACCGGACCGTGACCGATCAGGCATCGTTGCGGTCCACCGACGCGGCCAGGTCCCGCGCCAGGCCCTCGAGCAGCGACTCGACGTCGCTGAATTCGAAGGCCTGCCCGGTGGCCAGGTTCTCGACCCGTCCGCTCAGCGCGGCACGGCTGGGTTCCGCCCGGCGGTCGAGCTTGAGCACGTACTGCCGGCGGGCGGGATGCCGCGGGTCTCGATCCAGCGTCATCGCAGCCTCCGGCGTCGGGGGTCAGTGACCGGCCTCGCTCATCTCCACCGTGCGCGTGGGCCGCGGCGCGAGCCAGATCGCGAAGGCCGAGACCAGGAACAGCGCCGCCACGATCCACAGGATCTGGTTGGTCGCCAGCATCACGCTCTGGCCGGTGAGCAGGTTGTCGAGCACCCCGCTGCGCGCGTCCGACGGCAGGCCCAGCCCGGTCAGCGTGCGCATCACCTCGCCCGAGCGGTCCAGCTCGCCGACCAGGTCGGCATGGATCGCGGTCGTGCGGTTTTCCCAACTGGTGGTGACCAGCGAGGTCGCGACCGCCCCCGACAGCGTGCGCACGAAGTTCTGCAGACCGGCGGCGGAGGCGGTCTCGCGCGGCTCCACGCTGCCCAGCGACAAGGCCGTCAGCGGCACGAAGAAGAAGGGCATGCCCACGCCCATCAGCAGCAGCGGCAGCGCGATCTGCCAGTAGCCCATCTGCGTGGTGCCGACGGTGCGCAGCACCATCACCGCGCCCAGCCAGGCCAGGCCGAAGAACACCAGCGGCCGCGGATCGACCTTGCCGGCGAGCTTGCCCGCGATCGGCGCAGCCGCCACCGCCAGCACGCCGGACCAGGCCGTCGCCAGGCCCGCCCAGGTCGAGGTGTAGCCCATGTAGCTCTGCAGCCAGAGCGGCGTCAGCACGTTGGCGCCAAACATCGCGCCGAAGCCCAGCGCGATCGTCAGCACACCGACGGCGAAGCCGCGATGCCGGAACACCCGCAGGTCCACGATCGGATAGGGCTCGGTGAGTTCCCAGATCAGGAAGGCAGCGAAGCCGATCGCCGCCACCACGGCCAGCGCGATGATCTCGGTCGACTCGAACCAGTCCTTCTCCTTGCCCAGGTCCAGCATCAGCTGCAGCGCGCCGACGAAGACGATCAGCAGCACCAGCCCGACGCGGTCGATCGGCTGGCGCTCCAGCGGCGTCTCATAGCGGCGCAGCATGCGCCAGGCCAGCGGCGCGACGACCAGCGCGATCGGCACGTTGATGAAGAAGATCAGCGGCCACGAGAACGCGTCGCACAGCCAGCCGCCCAGGATCGGCCCGAGGATGGGCGCCACCAGCGTCGTCATGGCCCACAGCGCCATCGCGCCGCCGGCCTTCTCCTTCGGGAAGATGCGCAGCAGCAGCGTCTGCGACAGCGGCATCAGCGAGCCGCCCGACAGGCCCTGCAGCACCCGGCCGGTGACCAGCAGGCCCAGCGTCGGCGACAGGCCGCACAGCGCCGAGCACAGCCCGAACAGCACCATCGCCGTGGCGAAGACCCGCACCGCGCCGAAGCGGCCGGCGATCCAGCCGGTCAGCGGCACGATGCAGGCCTCGGCCACCGCGTAGGAGGTGATGACCCAGGTGCCCTGGCTCGAGCTGATGCCCAGGCTGCCGGCGATGTCGGGCACGGAGACGTTGGCGATCGTCATGTCCAGCACCGCGATGAAATTCGCGGCGGCCAGCACGATGGCGGCGAGCCACAGCTGCCCGCCCTCGAGCGGGCGCTGGTCGTCGGGGATGGCGGCGTTCATGGCGCGGTTCCTGGTCGGGCGCTCATTGGGCGCTCGTGTTGGCGCTGGTTTCGGCGCGTGCTTCGGCGCGCGTGTCGACCGTGGCCGTCATCGACAGTCCCACCTGCAGCGGGCGCTGCGCGAGCTCCTTCGGATCCAGCGCGATGCGCACGGGCACGCGCTGCACGACCTTGATCCAGTTGCCGGTCGCGTTCTGCGCCGGGATCGCGGCGAAGGCCGAGCCGGTGCCGCCGGACAGGCCCTGCACGGTGCCGTGGTACACGACCGAGCGGCCATAGAGATCGGATTCGACTTCCACCGGCTGGCCGATGCGGACCTTGTCGAGCTGGCCTTCCTTGAAGTTGGCGTCGACGTGGACCTGGCCCATCGGGACGATGGCCAGCAAGGGCGTGCCGGCGGCGACCTGCTGGCCCAGCTGCACCGCGCGCCGGGCGACGACGCCATCCACCGGGGCGCGCACGACCACGCGTTCCAGGTTCACGCGCGCCTGGTCGCGCTTGGCGCGGGCCAGGGCGACCTCGGGGTTGGCGGCCTCGGTGGTGTCGGCGATCAGCGTGGCGTTGGCCTCGCGCTGGCCGAGCGCTGCCGCGCGGTTGGCGGTGGTCTGGGCCGCAGCCGCCTTGGCCGCGGCCAGCGCGGCGGTGGCGGTCTGGAAGGCGTTGCGGGCGCGGGTCACCTCGTCCGCTGAGACCGAGCCCGAATCCGACAGCGCTTCCCGGCGCTCCAAGTCGACCTTGGCGCGCTCGAGGTCGGACGCGGCCGACGCGAGCTGGGCTTCGGCGCGGAGGCGGTCGGAATCGCGCGCGATCACCTGCGCCGCCAGGCTGGTGTCGTTGGCGACATAGCCGCGCACGCGCCGCTGGGCGCGGCCGAGCTCGGCCTCGGCCTGCTCCAGCGCGAGCCGGGCGTCGGTGTCGTCCAGCACGACCAGCACGTCGCCGCGGCGCACGGCCTGCGTGTCGGAGACGCGGACCTCGCGGACGATGCCGCCGACGAAGGGCGTCACCTGCGCCATTTCGGCGGCCGTATAGGCGTTCTCGGTGCTGACGTAGCGCGACGCGAAGAAGTGCTCGTAAGCGAAGACGCCCACCGCTGCGGCAACGACGGTCAGCGCGAGCAGCGTGAACAGCTTCTTGCGCGCCTCGGGGCGGGCCGGCGCCGCCGGCGCGTCGTGGGCGGGATCGGCGGTATGCAGGGGCGGCTTGGCGGACGGCGTGGCCGCAGCGCGCGGCGAGATGGCTTCGGACATGGCGGGACTCGCTTTCTCTCTAAGGTTTCATTGATGGTTTGCTCGGTCGTTTTCCCGACACAACTTCCGCGTCAGCTGCGGAAGCCGCCTCCTAAGGCGCGTTTGAGCGCCACATCGAGCGTGAAGGCGCGCGAGCGCAGGTCGGTCTGCGTGCGCAAGTTGGTCAGCCAGGCGTCCTCGGCGGTGAGCACCTCGAGGTAGGTCGACAGGCCGCCGGCATAGCGCCGCTGCTGGATCTGCCAGGCCTCGCGCGCGGCCTCGACGCCGGCATCGGTGCTCGCCAGTTCGCCGCCGAGGGCGCGCTCGCTGGCGGCGATGTCGGCCACTTCCTGCAGCGCCTGTACGACCGCCTGGTCGTAGCTGGCGACGGCCGCGTCGGCGTCGGCCCGGACGCCGCGCAGCTGGCCGCGCAGCCGGCCGCCGTCGAAGATCGGCAGCGAGATCGCCGGACCGATGCTGCCGGTGAAGGCGCCGCCGTCGGTCAGCTTCGACAGGCCCAGCGACTGCATGCCGGCGAAGGCCGTCAGGTTGACGTCCGGATAGAACGCCGCCTTGGCCGAATCAACGCGGCCGAGCGCGGCCTCGACGCGCAGCCGCGCGGCGACGATGTCCGGGCGGCGGCCCAGCAACTGGGCGGGAAGCTGCTCCGGCAGGCCGAAGTCGCGGGCGACGTCCAGCTGCGGGCGGCTGAGCGCCAGCCCACGGTCGGGGCCCGCGCCGGTGAGCGCCGCCAGGCGATGCCGCTGCAGCTGGAGCTGCTCGCGGGCCGATTGCAGGTCGGCGTCGGCCATGGCGCGGCGGGCCTCGACCTGGCGCACGCCGCCCAGCGTCTCCAGGCCGTTCTGGCGGCGCATGCGCAGCAGCTCGACCGTCTTGTCACGCACGGCCAGTGCCGCCTCGGCGGTGTCCTGCAGCGCCCACAGGCGGGCGAACTCGGCATAGGCCGACGCGATCGAGGCGGCCAGCATCAGCCGCGCCTGCGCGGCATCGGCGCGGGCGGCCTCGGCGTCGGACAGCGCCGCCGCCAGCGCGGCGCGGTTGCGGCCCCAGAAGTCCAGGTCCCAGGAGAAGTCCAGCGTCGCGCGGCCGTAGTCCTTCCAGCCGTCGGGCGTCGCGGCGCGGGGCGTCAGGTACTCGTAGCTCTGCTTCTGCTCGCTGATCGACGCGTTGGCCTTGAGCTGCGGCCGGTTGGCGGCGCGGGAGGTCTGCACCACCGATTCGGCACGCGCCAGTCGGGCCTGGGCGGTCGCGATCGACGGAGATCCGGCCAGCGCCTCATCGACGAGCTGATCGAGTTGCGCGTCGCCATAGGCGCGCCACCAGGCGTCGGTGGGCCAGTCAGCGCGGGCGGCTGCCAGCGACTGCGTCGCGGCGTAGCCGTCGACGGGACGGGGCGTCGCCAGCGGCGGGGTCTCGGGCAGGGCCGCGCAGGCGGCCAGGGCGGCCGCGACGGCCGGAACCAGCGCGAGGCGGGCGAAGCGGCGTGGGCGGGTGGACATCGTCTTTTCTCCAGTCGTTGCGGCCGGCGCGGGAGCGCATCGGCCATGGACTGAAGCGTAGGGACGAGGGTCCGGGAAGTCGTTCGGGAACGGTCGGGGAACGGTCCGGGAATGGTCGGGATCGGGCGCCGGGCGGTCAGAACGACGGGTACGGGCGGCGCCTGGTCGATGCCCGGCCGATGTCTGGCCAATACGTGCCCGTTGCCTGACCGATGCCTGGCCGGCGCCGCGCGTCAGGCGCCGGCGGCCAGCAGCGCGTCCACGCGCGCCAGCACCGGCCAGGGCGTCGTGTCGTGCCAGCGGGCGCGCAGCGCGCGTAGGTCGTCCAGTTCGGCCGGCGAGGCGCCTGGCAGCTCGCACAGCGCCAGGCGCGCGATGAGTTCCGCCGTCAGTGCGCCCTGCTCCGCCGCCAGGCGCTCGGAGGTCCCGGCCGCCTCCCGCGCGGCGGTGAGGTCACCTTCGCGCTCGGCCAGGGTGGCGCGGGCCGCCCACAGGTCGGGGAGATGCAGGGTCTCGCCCAGCCGTTCGGCCATCGCGAAGCCATCGTCCAGATGACGCCGCGCCGCGGCCAGGTCGTTGCTGGCGAGCGCGGCGTCCACCGCCATCCACCGCAATCCGGACGCCTCGAACCAGGCGCCCGTCGCCGCGTGGGCGGCGCAGCCGGCCTCCACGTCGGACAGCCCGGCGGCATCGCCGGTCCGCGCACGCGCCCAGCCCAGCATGGCGCGGCTCGGACCCTCGCCCTGTCCCAGCTGATGCTCCCGCACCAGTTCGCGCATCCGTTGCGTCCGGGCGAGCACCTGCTGCGCGCGGCCGAAGCGCACGTCGACGATGCTCGCGCAGCGCGCCGCGAAGCCCCGCATCACCGGCACGCCGATCTCGGCGGCCCGCGCGGCGCCCGCCTCGGCCCATTGCCGGGCAAGGTCGACAGCGCCCGTGTAGGCATGCACGACCGCACCGACGCCCCAGGCCAGCGCGGAGGGGTCATGCATCACCGTCACGGGCAGGCGCGGATGGCCGAGCGCTTCGGTCAACGCGCGGGCCCGCAGCACCAACGGCATCGCCTCCCTGATCCGGCCGCGCTGCAGCAGCGTCACGGCCAGGGACACCGCGCCGGCGGCGCGCAGCAGGTCGTCGTCGAAGGCATCGGCCGCGGCGCACAGCCGCAGCGCGATGGCCTCGGCCTGCAGGTATTCGCCGGACGCGGTGAACATCCAGACCAGGCCGGTCATCACCCAGGCGCGCGGCCGGGTCGGCGGGAGCAGCTCGCACAGCGTCGCGCAGCGGAGATAGGCGGCTCGGCCTTCCGGCGTCGTCACGCCCGTGGACTGGGCGAGCGCGGCGCCGCGCAGTTGCTGGAGCGCGAGTTCCGCCTCGCAGCGGGCCTCGCCTTCGGGCGCGCGGTCGAGCAGGGTCAGGCCGCGTGTGACCAGCAACAGGGTCTCGTGCGGCGCGAAGCGCCCGAGCGCGCGTTCGCCGGCCGCCGCGTAGGCCCGCATGGCGGCCAGCGCGTCGAGACCGCGCTCGTGGTGCAGCGCGAGCGCGGCGGCGACCGCGTCGATGCGATCGGCGCGCCATTGCTCGAGCGCGGCCGCGGCGCGCCGATGCAGCGACACGCGCGTCGACGGCGCGATGCGTTGATAGAGCACCTGCCGGTACAGCGCATGACGGAAGGTGAATCTCGCCTCCAGCGTGCCATCGGCCAGCGGCTCCAGCGCGGCCGGCGCCAGCCAGGCCTGGCGGCGCGCGAGTTCATCGCAGTCCGCCGCGACGGTGGCGGCATCGCTGTCCAGCATGTGAGCCACGATCGAGCAGGCGAACTCAACGCCGCAGACGGCGGCGGCTTCCAGCAGCGCGGCGGCGTCCGGCGCCAAGCGGGCACGCTGGCGCTCGATGACGCCGGCCAGCGAATCGGGCACCGCCCAGTCGTCGTGCGAGCCGGCGTCGCCTGAGGTCGTGGCCGTGGACAGCTCGTCGACCGCGTTGGCGACGAACAGCGGCAAGCCGTCGGTCTGGCGGTGCAGGCGGCGGACATGCGCCTCGTCGGCGGCCAGGCCAGGCCGGTGCCGCGCGAGGTAGGCAGCGAGCTCGGCCTCGCTGAAGGGATCGAGCAGCAGTTCCTCGCACAGCCGGCGGGCGCGCAGTTCGTGGCGCAGGCCGTTGAGCGGATGGTCGTTGGCGACGAGTTCCGGCGTGCGGTAGGTGACGATCCACATCAGGCGCGCCGGTGGGCGGCGGCGCGCGACGTGGTCGATCAGACGCACGGTGGCCTCGTCGCACCAGTGCAGGTCCTCGGTGACGAGCAGCAGCGGCCGAACGGCGGTGAGCTGCTCCACCAGCTCCGAGAACTCGCGGAGCATGCGGTCTTGCGTGGCGCTGGCGAGGCCGGCCTGCAGCCGTTCCTGTTCCTCGCGGTCGATGAGCCAGGGCAGCTGCAGCAGCCAGGTCGGCGCGACGCGGCGCAGCTGCGTGACGAGCGACGCATCCGTGCGCGCCAGACCGGCGAGCGCGTCCAGCACCGGCAGGTAGGGCTCGCCCTCGCCGACCTGCTCGATGCACTGGCCGTGGGCGGTGGCGGCCTCGCCGAGCGACGCGACGAAGGCGTCGATCATCGCGGTCTTGCCGATGCCGGCCTCGCCGGCGACGCAGCACAGCTGGCGCTGTCCGGCCGCGGCGCGCGACCAGGCGGCGCGCAGGCGGGCGAGTTCAGGCTCGCGGCCGATGAGCCCGCGGGGCTCGTTGAGCGCGGTGGCCGTGCCCTCGATTGATCCGATGAAGCGGTAGCCGCGCCGCGAGGCGGTCTCGACCCAGCGCGGATGCTTCGCGTCATCGCCGAGCGCGGCGCGCAGTTCGCTGATCGTGGTCTTGAGCACGGATTCGCTCACGTGGCGATGGCCCCAGACGCTGTCGAGCAGCGCGTCCTTGGTCACGAGCGTGCCGGCATGGCGCAGCAGTTCCGTGAGCACGCCAAAGGCCTTGGGCGCCAGAGCGATCGCCTGTCCCTCGGCCAAGAGCCGCGCATTCGCCTCGTCGAAGGCGAACGGACCGAAGCGCAACGACAGGGGAACTGAGGGATCGTCCATGGCGGCGAGGATTATCTGCCTCGGCCAAGACTTGCGAACGATCAACTCGATATGCAGCCGTGAGGTGAAGAGCACGACGCCCGACTCGCCCTCGCGGCCTGACTCGCGGAACTCGCCTGTCTGAAAGCAAGAAGCCCGCTGGCTTTCACCGGCGGGCTTCGTTCCTTCAGGTTGGCTGATCAGGCGTGCGGACCGTCGATCGACTTCTGCGCTGCGTGCGGGACTTGGGGGACCGGCGCGCCGTTGCCCTGCCCCAGCATGCCGGCCAGCGACTGCGCCACGCCGGTGATGCCTTCGTTGGACAGACCCGCATCCTTCATCACCGCATCGACGATGGGCTTGGCGATCTGGTACTGCAGCGCCGAGTTCATCACCTGCTCCGGGAAGGTCGCGCCGACGCCCGCACCGGTGCCGCCCGCGCCGCCCTGCCCGCTCGCCGCGCCGCCATCGTTGCTCGCGCCCGGCATGCCGTTGACCTGGAAGATGCGGATCGAATCGATCTTCTCCATCGGACGCACCGCCTGCTCCAGGATGTTGGGCAGCTGCTGCAGCAGCATCGTGCGGACCTGCAGGTCGATCTGCGCGGCGGACAGAGTGTTCAGCGCCTCGTTGATCGCCCGGCGGCCTTCGGCTTCCGCCAGCGCCGCGGCCTGCTTGGCCTGGGCCTCGATGGTCAGCGCCTCGGCGCGGTCCAGCGCCGCCTCCTTTTCCGCCGATGCGGACACCCGCACGGCGATGGCGAGCTGTTCGGCTTCCTTGGAGGCCTCGATCAGCTGGATGTTCTTCTCGCGCTCGGCGACGGCCACCTGCCGCGCCGTGTTCACCAGTTCCTCGGCCTTGACCGCGTCCGCGCGGGCCATGTTGGCGGCCGCGTCGGCATCGGACTGCTCGCGCGACTTCGTCGCGATCGCGATCTGCGTGTCCTGGCGAGCGATCTCGACCTGCTTGCGCTGCTCGGCGCGTTGCATCTCGGTCTTGCGCTCGAGTTCGATCTCGCGGGTCTGCACGACCAGGTTCTTCTCGATCTCCGCCGACTTGATCTCGCGATCCGCCTCGATGCGCTTCTGGCTGACCTGACGCTCGGCCTCGATCTTCGCCGCCTCGGCCTGGCGGGTGCGCTCGGCCTGTTGCGACGCGATCAACGCGACCTGCTCGGCCCGGGTGATCTCGATCTCGCGCTGCTGGGACAGCGTCGCGAACTCCTGGTCCTTCTCGATGTTGAGCTTCTGCCGCGTCGCATCCAGGTTCTTGGTCCGGACCTGCACCTCGGTGTCCTGCTCCACGTCGTTGCGCTGCTTGCGGCGCGCCTCGGTCTGCTCGGTCAGCCGCGTCAGGCCTTCGGCATCGAAGGCGTTGTTCGGGTTGAAGAACTGCTTGTCCGTCTGGTCCAGGCTGGTCAGCGACACCGATTCCAGTTCGAGGCCGTTCTTCTCGAGGTCCTCCGCGACGGCGTTCTGCACCGCCTGGACGAAGTCGCGGCGCTTGTCCTGCAGCTCCTGGATGGACATCGTGGCGGCCGTCGCGCGCAGCGAGTCGACGAACTTGTCCTCCACCAGCGCCTTGAGCTCGTCCGGGCTCATCGTGCGGGCGCCCAGCGTCTGCGCGGCGATGCTGACCGCCTCCTCGGTCTGCTTGACCCGCACGAAGAAGGCCGCGGTCACGTCGACGCGCATGCGGTCGCGGGTGATCAGGCTCTCGCGCTCGCGGCGCTGCACCTCGAGCTTGAGCGTGTTCATGTTGACCAGCACCCGCTCATGGAACACCGGCAGCACGATCGCGCCGCCGTCCATGATGACCTTCTGGCCACCCAGGCCGGTGCGGACGAAGGCGGTCTCCTTCGTCGAACGCTTGTACAGGCGCGCGAAGACGAAGCCGATGGTCAGTAGCGCGACCAGGGCGATGCCCGCGATGGTCAGCAGCTCGATCAGATTGCTCATGGACTGGTTACTCCCTCAAGAAACTTGGAATCCGTGTTGGTATGGAAATCGGCGGCGGCACGACTCGCCTTCCGTGGCGCCGCGCTACATCAAGGTTGGATGCGGATTGGCGATGCAGCGGTAGAACGCGCCGGCCTTGCTGACGATCAGCACCTGCGCCCCCTCCTGGAAGACCTCGTCATCCACATCGGGCTCGACCATCAGGTAGTGCGAGCGACCGTGGACGTCCTTGACCCGCGCCTGCGCCGCGAGCCCGCGCCGGGCCGAACCGGTCACGACGACCCCGACGCGCCCCACCAGGCTCTGCTCGCTGACGGCGCTGGTCTCGTCCTGCGGAATGATGTGCGCGATCAAGGCGCCCAGGCCTCTCACCGTCGCCAGCCCCGCCGGCACCGCCGCGAGGCCGGCCACTGCGGCGGGCAGGTAGCCGCCGAAGAGGCCGTTCATCACGACCTGCAGGCTGTAGCCGAAGACGGAGTAACCCGTCAGGAACAGCAGCAGCAGGACCAGCGCCGGGACCTTGCCCAGGTGCAGCCAGCCCAGCACGCGGTCCAGGCCGGAGTCGCCGTCGACCTCGGGCAGCCAGTCGTCGATCAGGTTGCTGGGGCTGAGCGAGATCAACATGCCGGCGCCCTCGACCACCGCGATGCCGACGATCAGCGCGAAGCCGATCCCGAACGGCAGGTTCTCCTGCGCGGTGAACAGGCTCATGACTTGGCGGCCTTCAGCTGCGCCATGCGCTCGGCGATCTTGTTGTCGCGGACCAGGTCATCGAGCTCCTTGAGCTGCGCGGCCTGTTGCAGGCTGTTCTGACGAACGGTGCCGGAGAGACCGGTCTGGCGCTCGTAGACGCGGTCGAAGGCGTCGGTGACCTTGCCGATGCGGTGGGCCGCGCTGCCGGCACCGGTGGGTGCCGTCGCGGTCGCGGCGGCGGCGCGGCTCTTGCGGAACTCGGCCAGCGCGTCCTGCATCTCGCGCTTCTTCGCGAGCAGCGCGGCGACGAAGCCGGTCAGCTCGCTTTCCTGGCGCGCGTGCTCGGCCAGCGTGGTCTCGAGCACCGGCAGCTGGGCCTCGATGTCGAGCTGGCGGGCCACGGCGGCGCGGGCCAGGTCCTCGCGGCCGGCGCTCATCGCCTCGTCGATCTGCGACGACAGGGTCGCGTGCAGCTGGTTCAGGTTGGCGTGCTGGCGCTGCGACAGGTGGCGGTTGGCCGACACGGTGCCCAGCTCATGACGCACTTCGTCGATGACGGCGTCGGCCTCGCGGAGGGACTGCTCCATCGTCGCCTCGGGCGCCTGATCCTCGATGCGGTCGAGGAGCGCGTGCACGCTGCCGGCGATCACGCGGCCCACGCGGGTCTTCAGGGAGTCGGTCATCTCAGGATCCTTTCGAGGACGAAGTGGCTTGCAGGGGATGGGCGAGGTCCAGGGTCGGCCCGAGGTGACGTCTCACGACCTGCGGGTCGTAGGCCGCGGCGGTGAGCGGCGTGCCCTGGCGCAGCAGGGTCTCGCACAGGGTGGCGGCGCGACGCACCAGCGCCTCCTCGAACTTGCGGGCGTCGTCGGCGTCGGCCGGGGCCTGGCTGATGGCCAACGCCAGGGCCGCGACGAAGTGGTCCAGCAACAGGCTGACGACCTCGGAGTGGTGGCCGCTCTCGCTCTCGATCCGGACCAGCGCCTCGCGCAGCCGCGCGGTGAGGTCGCGGGTCCAGGCATGGGCGGCGACGTAGTCGAAGGCGCCGTCGTGCTGGCGCTTGAGCTGGCCGAGCAGCACGCGCAGCTTGTCGCTGTTGGTCGTCGCCCCTTCGACCTGCAGTTGGGCGAGCCAGAGGTACAGGTCGCTGGGAATGCGGGCCGACAAGGGCTCCATGGTGGGCGGCGGGCTGCTCGCGTTCATGACGATGAGGCTTGAAACCGTTGGGACCGGCCCAGTGTATTCATTCGAATTCATCCGTCAACAGGCGAATGCATTCGAATTTCCGGCGCCTCATGCAGGTTTTGCCGCGTCCTGGGCGCGCTCACGAGGGCGGAGTGGACCGGTCCGTGGCGTCGGCGTCAATCGCTTTCCCCCATTGGTGGGAGACGTCGAACCTCAGCGCCCGGACCGATAGCCTCGCGCGGCCAGCCAGGAGAGCACGGCCACGACGGCGAGCGCGCCGGCGTCCAGCAGATACAGGCCGACGCCGGGAGCTTCCCGCCGCGCTGCCTGGACCGCCTGGCCGAAGTTGTCCGGCCCGATGCCATAGGCTTCCACGAGCGCCATCGCCGTGATCCAGGTCGCCGCCGCGCCGACCGCCAGGGCGAGCACGGTGGCGACGTTGGCCAGGAAGTAGCCCTTCTTCCGAGGGGGAGCGAGCGGCGCCTGCCCCTCGCCCGCCCGTGCCGCCGCGACGGCTGCTGAATCCGCATGCATGTTCAATCCTCCTTGATGGTGGAGGCGTTGTATGCGGCGCGCTCAGGGACGGGGACGGGCGTGTCCTGAACTGCGGATGGGGCCGTTGAACGGGCCGGTGCCGCGGGCGGACGGCGACCCGGCGCAGGGCTGCGCCCCCCGCATTCCTGCGCTCCCGCGCTCCCGCGTTCCGGTTCAGCGGTCGCCCGCGCGGGCGATATTGGCGAGCCAGGCCTCGAGGCTCGTCGCGCCGAGTTGCGCGTCCGCGCCCGCGACCAGCGAGGCGTCGTCCAGCACCGAGCCGAAGTACGGCGCCTGGGCATCCGGGACGACGCGGCGCGCATCGCCGTGGGCCTCGAGCGCCCGCTGCACCGCCCGGCTCATCGGCAGCCGCTGCGGCCCGCCGATCTCCACGATGGCGTTGCGCGGCGCCCGCGACACGACGTCCGCGAGGCCCGCCGCCACGTCCGCGGCCGCCATGGGCTGGAACAGCGCCGACGACACGCGCGCGCCGCCGTCGCCTTCGGCGCCGTCCCCGGCGATCGCGGTCAGGAACTCGAAGAACTGGGTGGCTCGCACAATCGTGTAGGGCACCTGGCCCTCCTGGATCAGCGCCTCCTGGGCGACCTTGGCACGCATGTAGCCGTTGTCGGCGAGCCGGTCGGCCCCGACGACCGACAGGGCCACGTGGTGGCGGACGCCCGCCGACGCCTCGGCGGCGAGCAGGTTCGTCGTCGAGGTCCGGAAGAACTGCAGCACCGCCTGGGCTTCGAACGACGGGGAGTTGCTGACGTCCACCACCACGTCCGCGCCGGCCACGGCCTGGGCCAGGCCCTCGCCGGTCAAGGTGTTGACGCCTTGCGAGGGCGACGCCAGGACCACGCGATGACCGGCGCGCTCCAGCAGGGGGCCGAGCTTCCGGCCGATGAGGCCACTGCCTCCGATGATCGTCACGTTCATGTCACTGTCCTTCCAGGATTGAGGCGTGGGCCAACGCACATCGGCTGGCCACATTGGCAAGACGAGATGGCAAGGCGTGTTGTGACATCCCCAGGGTGGCAGGCCCGGCGCCGCGGCGCCTCCCGCTAGAATCCCACCCGCTCGCCGGCCCGTCCGGCGAGCCTCGCTAGGGGTGCTGGTCCGGACGATGCGTCAGGGACCGGCTGAGAAAGTCCCTTTGAACCTGTTGGCGCGTGCCGCAAGGCGCGCGTCAAAGTCTCCTTCAGGAGACTTGAGGTAATCCTCGCGCAGGGAAGCATGCCTTCGACACGCCTCGTGTCCTCGCACGCCGCCTTCTCATCGGCGTGCTGGTTTGCCGACCTGCCATCGCGTTTCTGGCTCCGGCACATCGATGGCAACTTCGTCTCGCTTGACTCCATTCCCGCTCCGCCGCCTCGCCTTCGCGCTCGCGGCCGGCGGCCTGTCCTTCCACGCCGCCGCGCAGACGGCCGCGCCGGCGCTGCCCAGCGTCGTCATCAAGGGCTCGGCCGAGGCGCCCGCCACCGTCGGCGGCTTCGGCGACACGCCGGTCGCCAAGCTGCCGATGCAGGCCAGCATCGTCAGCGCCGAGCAGCTCACCGACCGCGGCCTCGCCAGCCTGGCCGGCCTGACGCTGCTGGACGCCAGCGTGGGCGACTCGTACAACTCCGCCGGGTATGTCTCCTACCTGAAGATCCGCGGCTACGACCTCGACAACCGCTTCAACTTCCGTCGCGACGGCCTGCCGATCAACGCCGAGACCGCCCTGCCCCTCGCGAACAAGAGCAGCCTGGAGGTGCTCAAGGGCACGAGCGGCATCCAGGCGGGCACCAGCGCCCCCGGCGGCCTCGTGAACCTCGTCGTGAAGCGGCCGACGACCGAGCTCACCAGCGTGACGCTCGGCGTCAGCGAGCGCGGCACCCTCGAATCGGCGATGGACTGGAGCCACCGCTTCAGCGACGGCCACGGCAACGACAAGGCCTTCGGCCTGCGCGTCAATCTGCAGGCCGCCAAACTCCGGCCCGAATTGCGCGACGCCGACGGCCATCGCTGGATGATGGCCGTCGCCGGCGACTGGCGCGTCACGCGCGACACGCTGGTCGAGGCCGAGGTCGAGGTCTCCCGCCAGTCCCAGCCCAGCCAGCCCGGCTTCAGCCTGCTCGGCGACCGCCTGCCCGACGCGAAGTCCATCGATCCGCGCACCAACCTGAACAATCAATCGTGGAGCCTGCCGGTCGTCTTCGAAGGCCGCACCGCTTCCCTGCGCGTGCAGCACCAATTGAATGCCGACTGGAAGCTGCAGGCGCATGCCGCGATCCAGCGGTTGGTCACGGATGACCGCCTCGCCTACCCCTTCGGCTGCACCGCCGGCGACGGCACTTATTACCCGAGCACCTACTGCCCCGACGGCACCTTCGACCAGTACGACTTCCGCAGCGAGAACGAGCACCGCAACAGCGACGCGCTCGACCTCTCGGCGCAGGGCCGGCTCAACACGGCCGGCATCACGCACGAGTTGACGACCGGCGTGCTGCTCTCGCGCTACAAGAGCCGGCTGCAGGGCCAGGCCTACAACTGGGCGGGCACCGGCAACATCTGGGGCACGCTGCCGACGACGGCCGATCCGACGCTCACCGGCACCAACACCAACCGCACCGAGCGCAGCACCGAGGTCTACCTGCGCGACGCGATGCAGTTCAGCGAGCGCTGGCAAGGCTGGCTCGGCGTGCGTCACACGCGGCTCAAGCGCGACAGCGTCGCGGTGGGCCCGGAGGCTGGCCAGGTCGGCACGCCGAATCCGTACGCGCAGTCGTTCACGACGCCGTGGCTCGGTGTGAGCTACGCGATCAACGCGCAGCTGCTGGCCTACGCGAGTTGGGGCCAGGGCATTGAATCGGCAGTCGTGCCCAACCTGCCGGTCTATGCGAACCGCACGGCGGTGCTGCCGGCGCTGCGCAGCAGGCAGTGGGAGATCGGTCTGAAGTCGGGCAGCCGGACGGTGGACTGGTCGATCAACTACTTCGACGTCAGCAAGCCCGCGACGCGTGACGTCGCGGTCACGGTGAACGGCCTGGACATGCTCGAGACCCGCATCGACGGCGAGCAGAACCATCGCGGCGTGGAAGCGCAAGCGGATCTGAAGTGGACGAACGGTGGTCTGATGGCCAGCGCGATGAAGCTGCGCGCGCGCCGCGAGCGCAGCGAGGACGCGACGCTCAACGGCCTGAAGCCGACCAACGTGCCGGAGACGGTGCTGAAGCTGCAGGCGCGCCAGGGCGTCGGGCTGCCGGGCCTGGAGCTGCAGGCGGGCGTCGTGTACGAGGGCAAGCGCATGGTGCTGCCGGACAACTCGCTGGCCATCCCGAGCTGGACGCGGCTGGACCTGGGCGCGCGCTACGAGCAGAACATCGGTCGGCAACAGCTGATCTGGCGTGTCGGCGTGGACAACGTAACCGACCGCCGGGCGTGGCGCGAGTCGCCGTACCAGTACGGCCACGTCTACTTGTACCCGCTCGCCAATCGCACCTGGCGTGCGTCGGTGGAGTGGGTCTTGTGAGCTTCTGATTTTTCTGTGTATACTCTTAGGCTCTGATCCCCGATAGCTCAGTCGGTAGAGCGCCGGACTGTTAATCCGTAGGTCCCTGGTTCGAGCCCAGGTCGGGGAGCCAAGATCAGATGACGAAGGTCTTCGGACCTTCGTTCTTTTTCAGCCAGAGTCCGACCGAAGACACTGGCCCAAGAATTCAGATCGATAGGATCTGAGCAGACTTTTCCTCGATAGCTCAGTCGGTAGAGCGCCGGACTGTTAATCCGTAGGTCCCTGGTTCGAGCCCAGGTCGAGGAGCCAAAACTGAAGCCCCGTTGCAGCGATGCATCGGGGCTTTTTCTTTGGTTCGCTTTGCACCGCGTCAGCTTGGCGACCGCGGCCCATCTCCACCCGCGAGACGCTCGTCGGCGTGACGCGCTCAAGCGCGCCGCAATGCCCTCGTGCGAGCGCGTTCTCGCTCGGCATCTCGGCCGACTCGGGTCGAGCCCGATAGACCAATCCGGCGCGTTCTGCTTAAGTCAGCCTCGACCGAAGTCGGCTGCAATTCGGGGGCACAACCTGAATCAGCCAATGACGCAAGCACGATCGATTCTTCTTTCACAGACCAATGAGCTTGAAGGGGAGGAAAATGATTCAAAAGAGCACGAAGTCAAGAAAACCGGCCGCCCGAAGCCAACCAGCTGCGGTTGAAAAATCCAACCAACGGCAGATTGGAGCGAGCGAACTACCGAGACGATCTCTGGAAGAATGCGTAGCTGTTGCAAAGCCCGTCCACGAGGTTTACGCAGGCAAGAGTGCAAGTTGGGATGAGATCGCGACGACTCTGGGTATCGGCACAAAGACAGCCAATACCAAATATCTCATTTGGGGCGCACAGGCTTACGATTTGCTGGTCAAAGATGGAGATCGACTGAAGTTGTCTGAGACTGGTCGAAAGATCCTCTCCCCAAACTACCCTGAGGAACGACAGGAGGCGCTAGTCAAGGCAACGACGATCCCGACAATACTTAGCAAATTCTATTCCGAATACAATGGGAAACTCATTCCGGACGGCGACTTCCTAGCGAATGTCCTAGAAAACAGATATAGCGTACCCAGAGACCGAGTAGACGAAGCGACGAAGATAATCCTGGCAAATGCCGAGTTCGCGGGAATTCTGATTTCACACGCCAACGGCAAGCGCACAATTCGGCTCGACGGAATAGCAAAAAGCTTGTCGCCGTCAGCGTCAGGCGATTCGGTGGATTCGACTGTTGCGACCTCTGAAGTCGAATTACCAAGCACCCCTCCAAGTTCACAGGAATTGTGCTTTTACATCACCCCAATTGGGGAGGAAGGCAGCGATGTAAGAAGGCATGCAGACATGCTGATGCGGCATTTGGTGGAGCCAGCGTTTGACACGGTGGGAATCAAGGTCATTCGCGCGGATAAGATCGAAAGATCTGGCCTAATTTCACAGCAAATATTCGAACATGTTATTCAAGCGCGATTCTGTGTCGCCGACCTTTCGTTTGGAAATCCAAATGCATTTTACGAACTAGGCATTCGACACATGACAAAGCTACCAACAATTCAAATCATCAGAAAGGGCGACAAGATCCCTTTTGATGTCTCTCAGGGGCGAACGATTGTTGTCGACATGTCGGACATATATACAATCATGGATCGCATTGACTCGGCTCGCAAGGAACTGATCGAGCATATCAAGAACTACCTCGACCCCGATGACAAATCGAAGTCGGAGGACAACCCGGTCTCCATATACCTTCCAGGCCTGCAGGTCAGATTACCGCGTACTGCGGAGTAACATTCTCCGCCTTGCAGGTCTCGGATTCGGCGCCAGTGAACTCGGCGCTTCCGCCGTTGGCGGCTGCATAAACCTCCGACAAATCATCCATCACGGCGCGAGTATCTCGCGGCGACATTGAGTCGCAGTAAGTGGCCTTACGCGCGCTCCGCGCTTCGGCGTCCCTGGACTGTTAATGCGTAGGTCCCTGGTTCGAGCCCAGGTCTAGGAGCCAAACTGAAGCCCCGCATCGCAAGATGTCGGGGCTTTTTTCCTTCTCCGCGGCGCGGCTTGGCCGGCGGCGCATCAACCGGCGCGCCGCCTCGCCCGGCCGACCCCCAGCAGCCCCAGCGCCATCAGCACCGCCGTCGCGGGCTCCGGCACGGGTGGGGGCGCCACGTAGTCGATGTTGGGGCCGACCACCCGGCCGAAGTCGAGCGGCAGGTTCTGCGGGCCGTAGGTCGTGGCGGTCCAGATGAAGTAGTTGTTCTGGCCCGAGGTGTCGGGCGCCTCGGTGGAGGTGAACCAGAACTCCAGCTGCGGCACGCCCTGCACCGGCGTCAGCCCCTTCCACATGTAGAAGGTGCCGTTGACATTGATGTCGTCCTGGAACCAGCCGCCGGAAGCGATCTCGAGACGCCAACCCGTGTTGCTGCCATAGGAGGGTGGCGAGGGCAGGCGCGGATCGCCGCTGTGGGAGGCGACCACCGCGAATTCGATGAAGTCGGGCGACGGGAGGTCGGCCGCGTCGAGCGTGTACGTGTAGGTGTAGAGGCCGCTTTGCGCGTTGAACGACACCTGTCCCGTCACCAGTGAATCGGCGAACACGTTGCTGCTCAACCAGAGCAGGCCCACCACCCAAGCCTGTCGACAAGTCATCGCGATCTCCCGCAGTTGTGCGAACGCTAGCGACGCGCCGGGCCCGCTTCAAGCGATCCGCCCACCGGCTTGCCATGAGCAGGGCTCAAATGCGCCGGAACAAGGGACATGCCGAGCGCCAGGCGCTTTCCGCAGTCGCACCGGGCACCCGGATCGCCCGGGGCGCCCGGGGCGCCCCTCGCGACAGCACCTGAGCTTCGCTGTCCCCTTTACAGTGCGTCAACCTGGCAGCCGCTGGTGCGTTCGACCGGGACAAGGGAGACACGTCATGCCGAAGTTCCGTCTGATCGCCACCGCGTTGCTGTGCTTCGCCGGCGCCATCACCACCGCCCAGGCCCAGGTCTGGAAATGCACCATCGACGGCAAGGTCCAGTACTCGGACCAGCCCTGCCCGGCCAAGGGCGAAGCGATGACGTCGCGGTCGCTGCAGAGCAATGTGATCGACACCTCGGCGGACCGCGCCGCGATCGAGCGCGCCAAGGCGGCCGCCGCGGAGCAGCAAGCCGCGACCGCGACGCCGTCGGCGGCGCCGGCCGCACCGGTCGCTCCCGCCAACGTCTGCCCCTCCGACCGCGACATCGCCGGCATGGAGACCAAGGCGAGTTCGATCTCGCTGAGCCCCGAGGCGAAGCGCTTCGTCCAGGACGAGATCCGGCGGGCGCGCCAATGCCAGAAGGGCCAGGGCAAGTACAGCGCCGCGGACTGGACCGTCAGCAAGCAGGCGGTCGACGCCCAGAGCAGTCTGACCGGCGGCCCCGACGCCCGCCGCCGCGCCGAGGCCGTCCACAGCGCGGCCGATCCCGCGGAAGGCGACCGGATCGCACGGCAGCGGGAAGCGGAGGAGCGCGAGGCCAATCGCCGCCTGCTTCGAGAACGACCGCTGCGCGATCGCTGAAGCTGGACGACACTCTGCCCACTTCAGGGAGGCAGCGTGGACACCATCGACAACCGCAACGACGCCAAGGTCGCAGTTCTCGTCGACTGCGACAACACCACGCCGGAGATCCTCGAACATGCGCTGAGCGTCGTCGCCCAGTTCGGCCGGGTGATCGTGCGGCGGGGATACGGCAATCACGCCACGCTCGCGAACAAGTGGCAGGAAGCGCTCGTGCGACTGGCCTTCACGCCGTGCTTGCAATACCAATACGCGGCTGGCAAGAACACATCCGACATTGCCCTCGCACTCGACGCCGTCGAGGCGCTCTTTGATCGACGCGCTGACACCTTCTGCATCGTCACCAGCGATTCGGACTTCGCCTACCTCTGCCGAAAGTTGCGCGAGCGCGGATCCACCGTGCTCATCGTCGGCGAGGCGAAGACCCCGGCAGCGCTACGCAATGCGAGCGACCAGTTCTTCGAGTGGACTGCGCCCGAAACGCCGGTCGCCGCCGCAGGTCCGGCTGCGGCAAAGCCTGCCGCGCCGGTGCCGGCGCCGACACCCAAGCCGAAGCAACGCCCTCGCGCATTGGTCAATGCGGTGAAGCTGATGGCGGCCGACACACCGGATGGACGCGTGCACGTCGGCACGCTCGGCTCCTATCTCCGCCGGACGGACCCGGGCTTTTCGCCTCAGACCTACGGGCATTCCGGTCTCGTGAGCATGCTGAAGACCTATGACCTGCTCAATGTCCGCCAAGAAGACGGAGGGCATTGGACCGTGGCGCTGGCGGCCGACAGCAACGCGGCCTGAGCGCAGCCAATAGGCACACTCGACGCGCTACTCGGAGGCCCCGTCACCGCTGCCGCGCCAGCACCCCTCTCCACCGTCCCCAGTCCCGCGTCACCGGCGGCAGCGCCAGCACGAACAGCACCGTGGCCAGCGGCACCACGCAGATGAAGCCCAGGTGCTTGAACCCGAGCGCCCCCGCCACGCCGCCCAGGACGAAGGCCGCCAGCAGGCCGCCCGCGCGCAGCGCCCGCTCGCGGTCGTGCCGCACGCCGGGCCGCAGCGCCTTGGGCTGGCGATTCCAATAGAGCATCTTGCCGAGCTCCATCCCCAGGTCGGTGATGTTCCCCGTCATGTGGGTGGTGCGGACGCTGCCTCCCGAGGTCTTCGATCCGACCGCGTTCTGCAGGCCCATGATGAAAGCCAGCAGCAGCACCGTCAGCGGCACCGCGAAGGGCGTGTGCCAGGTCAGCGTGATCGCGCCCATCAGGCCGAACGGGAACAGCAGCGCCGCCTCCAGCATCAACGGCAGCGCGTAAACGCTGCGCAGGCCATGCCGCCGCGCCCAGTTCACCAGCACCGCGCAGACCGCCGCGCCGCACACGAACGCGAGGATCGCGCCCAGCGCGTTCAGCACCAGCGTGCCCTGTCCCATCACCGCGCCGTCGGCCAGCTGCGAGGCGAATCCGGTCATGTGCGAGGTGTAGCGCTGCAGGATCAGGAAGCCGCCCGCGTTCACCGCGCCCGCATTGAACGCGAGCAGCAGCCCCAGCGCCTGGTTGGTCGACGGCGCGCGGTGGCGGCTGGTCAGGTGCAGCAGCCGCCTCATCGCTCCGGCCGCCGGCTCGGGTCCGTCGGCGCCTCCAACGACACGTCGGCGCCATCGTCCGCGCCGAACAGCTGCGCACCGCCCGGCTCGACCAGCTTCGCCCCATGCCGCGTCAACACCGCGTGCAGCCGGGCCCAGTTGAGCGGCTTGACGAAGTAATCGTCGAACACGAGGTCCTCCGCCGACTCGAAATCCGTGTTCAGCGGCGTGCCGCTGACCGCGATCGCGACCAGCGCCGGCAGGCTCAGCTTCAGACGGCTCGCCACGTGCCGGCCGTCGGCGTCCGGCATCGCGATGTCCGTGATCAGGAGGTCCGGCTCCCACTTCAGGCCGATGCGGATCGCCTCGAGCCCGGTGGGCGCGACCTTCAGCTCGAAGTGGTAGACCGTCAGCAGCTCGCGCAGCAGCTCCAGCGAATCGGGCTGGTCATCGGCGATCAGGACTTTCAGGCGATCCTGCATGGTGTCGTTCGGAAATGGTTGGAGCCGCCATAGCAATCGGCGGGCCCGCATCGCGCCCGGCAAGGATTCCAACGAGCCGGAGCGGGCATGGGCCGCATTCTTCCATCCCGGCGCCCGTTCCACAGCCTGGCGCTCGCAGGAGTAGGATGGCGCGTCCATGAAAGCGCTTTCCAATGAAGAGAAAGAAGCCTCTCCTATCGACGTCCAGCGAGGTGACGCTGGGCATGGTGGCCGCGGCCAGCGGTGTGTCGCCGAGCACCGTGTCGCGCGTGCTGAGCGGCAGCGCGCAGGTCAGCGCCGACAAGACCGAGCGCGTGCGACAGGCCATCGCGGCCCTGGGATTCGTCCCCAACACCATCGCACGGGCGCTCGCGGACGGGCGCACCTTCAACGTGGGCTTGCTCGTCCAGTATTTCGAAAGCCCGTTCTACGCGCTGCTGCTGCGCGGCATCGAGGAAGTGCTGACGCCTGCGGGCTACGCACTGGTGGTGTCGAGCGGCCACTGGCAGGCGGAAGAGGAACAACGCTGCATCGCCTCGCTGCGCTCCCGGCGCGTCGACGGGATCATCGTGTTGACGGGCGGCCTGGACAACGCCTTCCTGGCGGCGCTCGCGCGCGAGTTGCCGGTCGTGGTCACGGGACGGTCGCTGCAGGCGCCGGGCCTTCACGCGCTCAAGACCGATGACGCCGCGGGCGCGCAGGCGGCGACCGCCCACCTGATCGAGCGCGGCCATCGGCGGATCGCGTTCATCGGCGGCGATGCGACGCACGCGGATGCGAAGGAGCGCGAGGCGGGCTACCGGGCGGCGCTCGCCGAGGCCGGTCTGGAGCTGGACGAAGCCTTGATCGCGAACGGCGACTACCTCGAGGCCGGCGGCGCTGCCGCGATGGGGCGCATGCTGGAGCGCGGCACCACCTTCACCGCGGTGTTCGCGGCGAACGACCAGATGGCCGCCGGCGCCGCGCGCGTGCTGCACAGCCGCGGGATCCGCGTGCCCGAGGACGTCTCGCTCGTCGGCTACGACGACCTGCTGAACACCGCTCATGCCAGCCCACCGCGCACGACGATCGATGTCCAGATCGCCGAGCTCGGCCGGCGCGCCGCCGCCGCGATGCTGGATCTGCTCCGGCATGGCAGTTCCTCGGTGCAGCCCCCGGTACCGCGCTTGATCGTGCGGGAGTCCACCCGGCGCCTGCACAGCGACACGGCACCCGCCTGCTGAGCCGCTGCGATCGGTCACGGCACGCACCGGACGCCCGCCGATGAACTGACCCGGACTCGCCTCGCTTTTCGTCAACTGGCCGTCACACAGCCTCGGCACAATGCCATGCATCCGAGACAAACAACCGACTGCGACATAGGGCAGAAAGCTGGAACCCGTCACCAGCGTCCGGATACCCTCTTCAGAAAGAAGCCACCCCGACGGGTGGCTTCTTTCATTGGGGGGCCGCGGACGTGGCCTCAGTTCACGCTGGATCCGGTCCCGACTTGGCGGTCGGCCCGCTGTGACGCCAACCCACTGCTGCGGGTTTTCCCTCAACGCCGTCGCGCCCGCCCATCACCTTGGGTAAAGAACTTTGAAAGTCCGCAGCGGCGCTGCTTCACGAAACGTACACCGTGCGATGCTTCGGCCCGTTCCGTGACCCGGCCGCCTCGGCCCGGCTGACGACCCTCATACAAATTCCCCGCGCTTCCGTCCCAGCCATCGCCAGATCGGCCGCGCTTGCCTCGCACTGGCCTGCCCGATGACAAGCTCCCGCCGCCCCGCCCCGCGTCCACTCTCCGTTGCCTTGATGCTGGGCCTGAGCGCCCCCGCCTGGTCCCAATCCGCGCCTCCCGCGCCCCCGGCCCCGCCGGCGACCACGCCCGCCACGACGACATCCCCCGCGCCGACCACGACGCCGCCCGCCCCCCGCCCCGCGCCGTCACCCGCCCGGCGCGACGCCGCCGACAACCCCGCCCAGCTCGACCGCGTCGAGATCCAGGGCACCTCGCGCGACGACGACCAGCGCCGCGCCGCCACCGCCTCCAAGATCGTCATCGGCCGCGAGGAGATCGAACGCTACGGCGACGCCACCATCGGCGAGGTGCTCAAGCGCCTGCCCGGCGTCACCACCGGCGGACGCCCCGGCCGCGGCGGCGAGATCCGCATGCGCGGCATGGGCGGCGGCTACACGCAGATCCTGGTCAATGGCGAACGCATGCCGCCGGGCTTCTCGCTCGACGAGCTCCCGCCCGAACAGATCGAGCGCATCGAGGTCATGCGCGCGCCCACCGCCGAGTTCGGCGCACGCGCCATCGCCGGCACCATCAACGTCGTCCTGCGCGAGGCCCTGCAGCGCCGCCTCAACGAGCTGCGCCTGGCCTCCACCTTCGAGCGCGACCACGTCACGCCCCACCTGAGCTGGACCCGCAACGACAAGCTCGACGACCAGGGCACCGCCTACAACCTCACCGTCAACGCGATGCAGCACAAGCGGCTCGACGACATCGCGTCGCAGTCGCTGACCAGCCGCTTCGACACCGGCACCGGCGCGCTGCAGAGCCAGACCCTGCTGCAGACCCGCGGGCAGAGCGCCGACGAGCGCAAGTCGCTCAACCTGACCGGCCGCCTGCAGCTGCGCCTGGCGGGCGGCGACACGCTCGCGCTCCAGCCCTTCGTGATGGTCAACCGCGGCCGCGGCGCCAGCAGCGCCCGCCAGACCCAGTCGGCGGTGCCGGACGAGAACGCGTTCGAGCGCATCAAGTACGACAGCTACACCAGCGACAGCAGCAACCGCGCCACCATGGCCCGGCTGAACCTGCAGTGGAACAAGCGCCTGGACGAGCGCACCCGCCTGGAGACGCGGCTGGGCGCCGGGCGCATGACGATGGACGGCGATGCCCACCGCGAGGAGGACCTCGACGCCACGCCGGGCCTTTTCTTCCGCACGCAGGACGACACCACGAAAAGCCGCGACACGCAGTGGAGCGTCAACCTCAAGCTCAACCACCAGATGGACAACGAGCACAGCCTGGTCGCGGGCGTCGAGGGCGAAGGCACCACGCGCGACCAGACGCGCGGCTGCACCGAGGTCTACGGCAGCACCATGCGGCGCGACAACTGCGCCTTCCTCGCCGACTTCGGCGAGAACGTCTCCGCATCGACGCGCCGGCTCGCCGCCTATGCGCAGGACGAGTGGAGCGTCGGCAAGCAGTGGGGCTTCTACGCCGGCCTGCGCTGGGAAGGCATCCAGACCGAGAGCAGCAACAACCAGGGCCCGGTGAAGAACACCTCCAGCGTGCTCACCCCGCTGCTGCACGGCGTCTACAAGATCGACGAGAAGAGCCGCGAGCAGATCCGCGCCAGCCTGACCCGCAGCTACAAGGCGCCCAACCTCAACGACGTCATCGGCCGGCTCAGCATCAACAGCCAGTTCACCTGCCAGCCGCCGGCCACGCTCTGCGGCAGCAACCTGATCAACTACCCCGACCGCTTCGGCAACCCCGACCTCAAGCCCGAGATGGCGACCGGCGTCGAGATCGGTTACGAGAAATACCTTTCGAAGGGCGGGCTGCTCAGCGTCAACTTCTTCTATCGCCGCATCACCGACCTGATCCGCGCCCAGGCCCAGCTCGAGACTGTGCCCTACGCCACCGAGCCGCGCTGGGTCATCCGGCCGCGCAACATCGGCAACGCCACCACCCGCGGCGTCGAGCTCGAAGCCAAGTTCCGCCTCGACGAATACTTCGCCGACGCGCTGCCGATCAACGTGCGCAGCAACCTGTCGCTGTTCGACTCCTCGGTGGACGGTATCCGCGGTCCCGACAACAAGCTGGACCAGCAGCCCCGCTACACCGCCAACCTGGGCGCCGACTACCGGCTGCGCTCGCTGCCGCTGACGCTGGGCGCCTCGCTCAACTACACGCCGACCACGCTGCTGCAGCAGAGCGACCAGGTGCTCAACGAGATCGACAAGAAGCGCGTCATCGACGTCTCGGCCCTGTGGACCTTCTCGTCCGCCGTGGCGCTGCGCCTGGCCGCGAGCAACCTGGTGCCGCTGAGCTACGGCAACGGCAGCATCGCGGTCACGCCGGGCCGGCTGGTCACCAGCGAAAACACCGGCCGCAGCTTCACCGTCTGGACCGTGCGCCTGGAACTGAAGGTCTGAGGACGCAAAAAAGGCTGCCCGAGGGCAGCCTGCAAAAAGCGGAGCAACAGGCCTCCGCGAGGGCGACGGGGCCGCAAGGGCCGGCCCCAAGGAGTCAACTGGTTCAGCGCCGCGACGGTTCGCTCTGGGCCTTCGCGCCGCCCAGCGCATGGCTGGCCGGCGTCCACACGGTGGCGCCGACGCCCAGCGCCAGCAGCACCAGCACCATCCAGGTCAGTGGCGACGTGCGGCGGCGCGCGATCGGCCGCGGCGGGCGGGAGGCCATGCGGGGTCGCAGTTGCGAGGGCAGCCTGTGGGCCTGCAGGCGCTGCAGCCGCACCGCCTGTTTGCTGCCGTCACTCCTGGACACAATCTCGAAGCTGATGCGCTCGCCCTCCTGCGGCGGCTGGCCGTCCATCGGGAAGGCCGACACATGCACGAACAGCGTCTCGCCGCCCTGCTCGGGCCGCACCACGCCGTGGCCGCGCTCGGCGTACCAGCTGTCCAAGGTTCCTTCGAATCGCATGACTTGTTCCCCCGTCTTGTGGATCGCCCGACGCCGCGTCGCGGACTTGTGGTCCGCTGGACGCCCTCCATCGGGCGCTTCTCTCTCTTCGGACAAAAGAGCCCGGCACGGGGCCGGGCTTCTGGGGGTGCATGCTGCCCAAGCCGTCACGGCCCCGGGCAACAGCCTGTAAGCCGTGCAACTTCACACGGTTTTAGTTCTTCAACCCGGGCTTCAAGTACTTGTCGAGGAACTCCAGCGTCTTCTGGTTGGCCTCGATCTGGTTCTTCTTCTTGGAGAAGCCATGGCCTTCGTCGTCGAAGACGACGTACTCCACCGGCACGCCGTTCTTCTTGACGGCCTCGACGATCTCGTCGCTCTCCGGCTTGATCACCCGCGGATCGTTCTTGCCCTGGATCACCAGCAGCGGCTTGCGGATCTCCTTGGCATGGAACAACGGCGAGGTGGCGACCAGGAAGTCCTTGTCCTTCACCGGATCGCCGATCTCCAGGTACAGCGCCTTGCGGAAGCTCTCCCAATAGGGCGGGATGGACTCCAGCGTGCGCAGCCAGTTGGACACGCCGAAGATGTCCACGCCGACCTTGAAGGCCTCGGGCCGGAAGGCCATCGCCGCCAGGGTCATGTAGCCGCCGTAGCTGCCGCCCATGATGCCGATGCGCTCGGGATCGATCACGCCGGTGCTGGCGAGGTAGGTCTTGGCCTCGATGCAGTCCCACAGCGGCTCGCGGCCGTGCTTGCCGTCGTCGGCGGTGAAGAAGCTCTTGCCGTAGCCTGAGCTGCCGCGGTTGTTGATGCCCAGCACCGCGTAGCCGTGGTTGACCAGGTACTGGACCATCGCCGAGTAGCCGCGCGTCGTCTGCCCGCCAGGGCCGCCATGCACCAGCACCACGGCCGGCACCTTGTGGGTCGGGGAAGCTTCCTTGGGCTGGTAGTAGACCGACGGGATCACCATGCCGTCGAAGGAGCGGAAGCGCACGATGCGCGCCTCGACCAGCTCTTCCGGATCGATGTCCCGGGACAGGCTGCGCGACAGCTGTTTCACCTGCTTGCTGCCGAAGTCGTAGACATACAGGTTGCTCGGCGAGCGGTCGCCGTTCAGGTAGAAGGCCATGCGCTGGCTGGTCCGCGAGAAGGCCACGCCGCGCAGCTCGCCGCCCGGCAGCCGCGGCAGGGTCACCGGCTGGCCATCGGCGGTCTGGACGATGCGCAGCTCCAGGCTGGCATCGTTGTTGATGCCGGTGACGCGGTAGCGCCCGTCGCGGGAGTAGCTGCTGTAGACGATGTCCCAGTCGGCCTTCTCGAGCTCGCGCGTCTGGCCGGACGCCAGGTCGTAGGCCAGCAGGCGCTGGAATTCCGCGCCCTCGTTGGACAGCATCAGCAGGGTCGTCGACGCCGGGTCGAAGCCGGTCACGCTGAAGGACGCGACGCCCTGGTGCGGCGTGAGGTGTTTGGTCTCCTTGGACTGCGTGTCGTAGAGGTAGACGTCGGAGTCGGCCGTCGTGTTGGTCTTGCCCAGCGCCACCCAGCGGCCGTCGCCGCTGACGCCGAACACCGCGTTGCCGTCGTTGTTCTGGTAGACCAGCGTGCGCGCATAGGTCTTGGCGTCGTAGCGGTAGACGTCGATGTAGCGGGCGTCGCGCTCGTTGGTCGTGACGAAGAAGGCGTCGCCGTCGCGGCTCCAGCCGTTGAAGCCGGCCTTGACCTTGTCGCCGGGCGTCAGGTCGCGCTCGCTGCCGTCGAGCTCGCGCACGATCAGGTGGTTGTTTTCGTTGCCGCCCTGGTCGCGGGTGAAGAGCACCCGGTCGTCATTGCGGAAGTAGCTGACGGCGTAATGGCTGTCGGTCTTGGAGGCGGTCAGCGCCACCGGCTCGCCGCCGTCGACGCTGATGCTGTAGACATTGAAGATGCCGCTGGCATTGCTGCTGAACAGGATGCGGCGCTCATCCTGGGAGAAGGACGCCCCGCTGATCGAGGTCGTCGCCATGAACTGCTCGATCGTGTAGCGCTTGGCCGGGCGCGGCTGGGTGGCCTTGGCCTCGGAACGGGCCGGCGCGGCCTTCTCGGTCGCCGCCTGGGCGGGCATCGCCAGGGCGGCCGCCAAGGCCAGGCCCAGCAGCGTCAGTGCCTGCCGCGGGGCGGCCTTCGGGAACGACTTCCTCATCGGGTTCTCCTCTCCTGATCGGGCCCGGGACCATCCCGGGATCCGGCGACTGTAGACGCCGGGGTCAGTCCTTGCCCATCCCGTGGCCGACTGGCGGCGGAGCGCCGCGACGGAGCGTCGATCCGGCGGGATGGACGGAGGAACCGGTCGCTCACTTGCCGGCGGGCACCTGCCCCTCCACGCCCTTCACGTAGAACCGGATGTTCTGCAGGAACGCGTCGTCGGCGACCTTGTCCCGCGCCAGGACCTCCTTGCCGTCCTGGCCGGCGATCGGCCCCTTCCAGATGACGAAGCTGCCGTCCTTGAGCCCGGCCTTCACCTGGTCGACCCGGGCCTTGACCTCGGCCGGCACCGCGGCGTTCAGCGCCACCAGGTCGATCGCGCCTTCCTTGACGCCCCACCAGCTGTGCTTGCCCGGGCCGGCGCTCCAGGTGCCGTCCAGCGCCGCCTGGACGCTGGCGATGTAGTACGGCGACCAGTCGATCACCGCCGAGCCCAGGTGCGCCTTGGGCCCGTACGAACTCATGTCCGAGTCCCAGCCGAAGGCGTACTTCCCGTTCTTCTCGGCCGTCTGCAGCACCGCGCTCGAATCCGTGTTCTGCATCAGCACGTCGGCGCCGGCGTTGATCAGCGTCTGGGCGGCGTTGGTCTCCTGGGGCGGGTTGAACCACTCGTTGACCCAGACGACCTTGACCGTCACCTTCGGGTTGCTGCTCTGCGCGCCCAGCGTGAAGCTGTTGATGTTGCGGATCACCTCGGGGATGGGGATGGAGCCGACGACGCCGAGCGTGCCGGTCTTCGTCATCGCGCCGGCGACGACACCCGCCATGTAGGCGCCCTCGTAAGTCCGCGCGTCGTAGCTGCGCAGGTTGGCGGCCTGCTTGTAGCCGGTCGCATGCTCGAAGCGGACCTGCGGGCTGTCCGCGGCCACCTTCAGCATCGGCGCCATGTAGCCGAAGGTCGTGCCGAAGACCAGGGTGTTGCCCTGCTGGACCAGGTCGCGGAAGACCCGTTCGGCATCGGCCGCCTCGGGCACCTTCTCGACGAAGCTGGTCTGGATGCGGGACCCGAAGGTCTGCTCCAGCTTCTTGCGGGCGTTGTCGTGGGCGAAGGTCCAGCCGCCATCCCCCACCGGGCCGACGTAGGCGAAGGCGACCTTGAGCGGCGCGGCCCCGGACGCGGCGCCGCCCGCCTGCGGCGCGGACGCGGCGCCGGCGGGCGCCTCGCCCTTCTTGCCGCACGCGGCCAGCGCGAGCGCGGCGGCCGCCGACGCGGCGATCAGCAGGGAACGGCGGAGCATCGGACGCGGATATCGGACGGACATGGGTTCTCCAGCGAAGTCGTGATCGGAAAGCGGAAAACGGGGATCGCGGCGCCGCGCGCGGCTATCCGCCGGGATGGAATGGCCGCCCCAGCGAGGCCGGCATGTTGGCGCGGATGAAGCCCTCGTTGCGCGAGATCAGCACCAGCACCACGATGGTGGCCAGGTAGGGCAGCATGCTCAGGAACTGGCTCGCCACCTGCACGCCCTGCCCCTGCAGGTGGAACTGCAGCATGGTGACGCCGCCGAACAGGTAGGCGCCGAGCAGCACGCGCGCCGGTCGCCAGGTGGCGAAGCTGGTCAGCGCCAATGCGATCCAGCCCTTGCCGGCGATCATCCCTTCGACCCACAGCGGCGTGTAGATCACCGAGCAGTAGGCGCCCGCGAGCCCGCACAGCGCGCCGCCGGCGACGACCGCCAGCAGCCGGATGCGCCGCACCGGATAGCCCAGCGCATGCGCCGATTCCGGCGACTCGCCGACCGCGCGCAGCACCAGCCCCGCGCGCGTGCGCGTCAGTCCCCAGGCCAGCAGCGCCGTCAGCGCGATCGCGCCGTAGACCAGCGGATGCTGCTTGAAGAGCGCCGGCCCGATGAACGGGATGTCGGCCAGGCCCGGCACCGCGAAGGCGGGCCGCGGTCCGAGCTTCGCCTGCACGTAGTTCTGGCCGACGAAGGCCGAGAAGCCCGCGCCGAACAGGCTCAGCGCCAGGCCGGTCGCATACTGGTTGGTGTTGAGGTAGACCGCGAGCGCGCCGAAGACCAGCGCCATCAGCGCGCCCGCACCGATCCCGGACAGGAAGCCCACCAGGTCGCTGCCGCTGTGCACCGCCGCCGCGAAGCCGGCGATCGCGGCGACCAGCATCATGCCCTCGGCGCCGAGGTTCACGACGCCGGCGCGCTCATTGATCAGCAGCCCGAGCGCCGCGAGCGCCACCAGCGTGCCCGCGTTCAGCGTCGCGGCGATCAGCAAGGCCCAGGCATCCATCAGCGTTGCTCCTTGTCGACGCCGCGGACGCCGAGCCCCGCGACGCGCCGCACGCGGTAGTGGATCAGCGTGTCGCAGGCCAGCAGGCAGAAGAGCAGCAGCCCCTGGAACACGCCGGTGATCGCCTTCGGCAGCCCGAGCCGCGATTGCGCCAGCTCGCCGCCAATGTAGAACATGCTCATCAGGATCCCCGAGAGCACGATGCCGACGGGATGCAGCCGTCCGACGAAGGCCACGATGATGGCCGCGAAGCCGTAGCCCACCGGCACGTAGGGCGTGAGCTGGCCGAGCGGGCCGGCCGTCTCGAGCGCGCCGGCCAGGCCGGCCAGGCCGCCCGACAGCGTCATCGCGCCCCACAGCGCCGCACGCGACGAGAAGCCCGCGTAGCGCGCCGCCATCGGCGCGATGCCGCCGGTCTGCAGCGCGAAGCCCGCCATCGAGCGCATCAGCAGCCACCAGCAGCCGATCACCGCCGCCAGCGCGATCCACACGCCGATGTGCAGCCGCGTGCCGGTGAACAGCTTGGGCAGCTGCGTCGCCGGCAGGAAGGTGATGGTCTGCGGGAAGTTGTAGCCCGCCGGGTCCTTCCACGGGCCGTAGACGAGGTACTGCAGCAGCAGCTCCGCGACATAGACCAGCATCAGGCTGACGAGGATCTCGTTGGCATGGAAACGGTCGCGCAGTGCCGCCGTGATCGAGGCCCAGGCCACGCCGCCGAGCACGCCCGCGAGCAGGATGGGCAGGACGATCAGCGTCGTGCTGCCGGCATCGGCCTGCATCGCGACCCAGCCGGCGGCCAGCGCGCCGGCGACGAACTGGCCCTCCGCGCCGATGTTCCAGACGTTGGCGCGGAAGGCCACCGCCAGCCCCAGCGCGATCAGCACCAGCGGCGTCGCCTTCAGGCCGAGCTCGCCGAGCGCATAGCCATTGCGCAGCGGCTCCCAGAAGAACATGCGCAGGCCCTGCAGCGGGTCCTTGCCCAGCGCGACGAAGATCGCCACGCCGATCAGCGTCGTCAGCGCCAGCGCGATCAGCGGCGACGCCAGCGACATCGCCGCCGACGGCTGCGGGCGGGGTTCAAGCTTCAGCATGCGTGCCCTCCCCCGCGGGCGCGTCCCACAGCCCGCTCATCCACTGCCCGATCTGCGCGACGCTGGCCTGTCCGACGGGGATCGCCGGCGACAGCCGCCCACGCGCCATCACCACCAGCCGGTCGCTGAGCTCGAAGAGCTCGTCCAGTTCCTCGCTGACCACCAGCAGCGCGCAGCCGGCGTCGCGCAGCGCGAGCAGTTCCGCGCGGATCTGCGCCGCCGCGCCGACGTCCACGCCCCAGGTCGGCTGCGCGACGATCAGCGCCTTGGGCGCCGCGTCGATCTCGCGACCCATGATGAACTTCTGCAGGTTGCCGCCCGACAGGCTGCGCGCCGCGGCCTGCGGCCCGGCAGCGCGAACGCCGAAGCGCTCGATCAGCCGCCGCGCGAGCGCCGCCGCCTTGGCCGTCGACACGTGACCGAGCCGTCCCACCGGCTCGCGCCGCGTCAGCAGCGTGTTCTTCGCCAGCGACATCGAGGGCACCGCGCCGCGTCCGAGCCGCTCCTCCGGCACGTGGTGCAGCCCGAGCGCGCGGCGCTTGGCCGGCCCGAGCGGTCCGAGATCGGTGGTGCGGTTCACGGCACCGGCTGCGACCCGCGAGTTCGACGGGTCATTCGAAGCGTCATTCGATGGGTCAGTCGACGGGTCATCCGCGATCCAGGTGACGACACCGCGCTCAGCGCGGCGGTCCTCGCCGGACAGCACCCGCAGCAATTCCTGCTGCCCGTTGCCCGACACCCCGGCCAAGCCGAGGATCTCGCCGCATCGCAGCGCCAGTGCGATGTCCACCAGCGCCGTGCCATGCGGTGTCTCGGGCGCCAGGCTCAGGCCGCTCACCTGCAATCGCGCCGGCGCGTGCTCGCGCACGGCGCGGGCGGCGAGCCGGGGCGGCTCCGCGCCGATCATCAGCCGCGACAGGCTGGCGTTGCTCTCCTGGCGCGGATCGACCTCGCCCGTCACCCGGCCCGCGCGCAGCACCGTGCAGCGATGGCACAGCGCGCGGATCTCGTCGAGCTTGTGGCTGATGTAGAGGATCGCGCAGCCCTGGTCGGCGAGCCGGCGCAGCGTGACGAACAGCGCCTCCACCGCCTGCGGCGTCAGCACCGAGGTGGGCTCGTCCAGGATCAGCAGCCGCGGCGCGGTCATCAGCGCGCGCAGGATCTCGACCCGCTGGCGCTCGCCCACCGACAGCGCATGCACCGGGCGCTCGGGATCGAGCGGCAGGCCGTACTCGGCCGAGAGCGTGCGCACGCGGGCGCGGACCGCGTCCAACGTCATCGCCTTGTCGAGTCCGAGCCAGATGTTCTGCGCCGCGGTCAGCGAATCGAACAGCGAGAAGTGCTGGTAGACCATGCTGATGCCCAGCGCGCGCGCCTGCGCCGGCGAACGCGGCGCCCGCGGTGCGCCGTCCCACAGCAGTTCGCCGGCGTCGGCCTGCACCGCGCCGGCGATGATCTTCATCAGGGTGGACTTGCCGGCGCCGTTCTCGCCGAGCACCGCGTGGATCTCGCCCGGCGCCACCGACAGCGACACCGCGTCGTTGGCCTTCACGCCGGGGTACTGCTTGCTGATGCGGCGGAGTTCCAGGCGTGGCGGTGTCATGGGGGCGGCAGGGTCCTCAGGATCTCCGGTAGCGCAGCTCGCCCGCGACGTAGCTGGCCACCAGGTTGCGATCGTCCGACAGCGTCATCCAGGCGAAGGCGCATTCGTGCGGGTCGCGCGCCAGGTCCATGCGGGCCTCGGCGACCGGCCCCGCGGCCCAGTCCCAGATGCAGACGTCGGCCAGTGTAGCCACACCGAAGTGGCCCAGTTCCTCCGACAGCCCCAAGGCCTCTGCAGCGCCCAGCGTCGCCGCGTGCAGCCCCGCCCAGGCGGTGAGCCGCTGGCCGCCGAGCGCCTGCGCCTTGTAGCCGTCCGCCAGCGTGCGCTGCGCCGACAGCGAGGTGCCGCCGCCCACGTCGCTGGCCGCGCTCACGCGCACGCCCGCGGCCAGCGCGCCGGGCCAGTCGAACAGCCCGCTGCCCAGGAACAGGTTGGACGAGGGGCAATGCGCGATGTGCGCGCCGGTGCGGGCCAGCACGCGCCGGTCCTCGTCGTCCAGCCAGATGCCGTGGGCCAGCACCGCGCGCGGATGCAGCAGGCCGACGCGGTCGTAGACGTCCAGGTAGCTGCGCGCCTCGGGGAAAAGCTGGGCCACCCACTCGACCTCGCCGCGGTTCTCCGCGACGTGGGTCTGCATGTAGAGGCTGGCATCGGCGCGGCACAGCGCGCCGGCCATCGCGAGCTGCTCCGGCGTGCTGGTCGGCGCGAAGCGCACCGTCACCGCGTAGGCCAGGCGCGCACGCCTGTGGTGCTTCGCGATCAGGTCCAGGCAGTCGCGCTCGGCCTGGACGACGTCGTCGCGCAGGCCCTCGGGGGCGTTCCGGTCCATCAGCACCTTGCCGGTGATCAGGCGCATGCCGCGCTCGGCGGCCGCGTCGAAGAGCGCGTCGGCCGAGACCTTGTGCACCGTCGGGTACACGACGGCCGAGGTCGTGCCGTGCGCCAGCAGCGCGTCGAGGAAGCGGTCCGCGCCGTAGCGCGCGACCTCCGGGTCCATGTAGCGCTGCTCGGCCGGGAAGGTGTAGGTGTTGAGCCAGTCCAGCAGCTCCGTGCCGTAGGACGCGATCACGTCCAGCTGCGGGCTGTGCACATGCGTATCGACGAAGCCCGGCAGGATCAGCCGGCCGCTGTGGTCCTCGCGGACCCAGCCCTCGCCCGGGTCCTCGGCCTGCGCGCCGGCGATGCGGCCGTTGTCGATCAGCAGCCAGTGGCCCGGCCGGAAACGCACGGCGGGATCGTCGACGCGGCCCCATTGCGGCGCGGCGGTGAAGTCCAGCAGGTCGCCCTTCAGGGCCAGGCGTGCCGGAGTGGCGGAACGGTCGGTCGTCATGCGTCGGAAATCAGGCGGACAGGAGAGAACGGAAAGGCGGAAACGTCGGCGGCTGCGGTGCCACGCCGCTCACGGCACGAGCTCGCGCGCGACTTCGCGCACCTGCTCGCGCAGCCAGCGCAGCGGCGCGCTGTTGTGGCTGACGTCGTGCCACAGCTGGTAATAGGTCATCGGCGGGAAGGCCACCGGGCATCGCAGCACGGTGACCGGCAAGTGATCCAGGTAGCGGTGGCAGAACAGCCGCCCGGTCGTCAGCACCAGCAAGCTGCGCGCCACCATCTGCGGCAACTGCCCAAAGTGGGCGCAGCGCACCGCGATGCGGCGCTCCAGGCCCAGCGAGGCCAGGTGCTGCTCGATCACGCCCGGCTGGCCGCGGCTCAGCGGCATCGGCGCCAGGTGCTGGCAGTCGAGGTAGCGCTCCTGGGTCCAGGCCCGCGGCGCCATGCGCGCGGCCGGGTGGTCCTGGCTGACCAGGCAGACGACCTCGTCCACCAGCAGCCGGCCCAGGTGCAGTTCCTCCGGCGGCTCCAGCCAGTTGCCGATGACCAGGTCCACCTCGCCGCGCGCCAGCGAGGCGCGGTAGTCGAAGTCGGCATTCAGCGGCTGGAAATCGAGCTGCACGCCGGGCGCGTGGCGCTGCAGGTGCGCCACCAGCAGCGGCAGGAACAGCGGGTCGAGGTAGTCGCTGGCGGCGACGCGGAAGCGCAGCTCGGCGCTGGCCGGATCGAAACCGGACTTGCGCAGCCGCGCGCCGAAGAGCTCGTCGGCCTCGCGCAGCAGGCGCTCGGCGGGGGCCAGCAGTTCCAGCGCCGTCGCGGTGGGCGTCATGCCCGCGCCGCTACGCACCAGCAGTGGATCGCCCGTCAGGGTGCGCAGGCGCCGCAGCTGCGCGCTCAAGGCGGGCTGCGTGCTGCCGAGCCGCATCGCGGCCCGAGACACACTGCGCTCGGAAATCAAGGTATGCAGGACCCGCACCAGAAGGAGGTCGATCTTGTCGAAGTTCAGCTCTTCCGACATGGTCAATCGCATATAGAAGCCATACGGCGCATCGTATAACCATAGGACGTTCACAGGAGTACCGTTCGGAGTAATTGCATCCGCCCGCCAGCCGTGCCTGCTTCTTGCTTGGCCGCCCGCGTCCGTCCCGCACCGCCCCTGTCCATGACCGCACCCCGTCCGATCCGCTTCTTCCACCAGGGCCAGCTGAAGTCCGTGACCGGACTGCCGCCCACGACCACAGTGCTGCAGTACCTGCGCGAGCACGCCCGCTGCGCCGGCACCAAGGAAGGCTGTGCCGAGGGCGACTGCGGCGCCTGCACGGTGCTGGTCGGCGAGCTCGACGCGGACGGGCAGTCGGTCGAGCTTCGCAACGTCAACGCCTGCATCCAGTTCTTGCCGATGATCGACGGCAAGGCGCTGCTGACCGTCGAGGACCTGGGCGCGAGCGACGACCTCAATCCGGTGCAGCAGGCGCTGGTCGACTGTCATGGCTCGCAATGCGGCTTCTGCACGCCGGGCTTCGCGATGACGATGCAGGCGATCTATGAGCGGCACCAGGCGCACGGCACCCGCCCGGACCGGCAGGCGCTGGCCGACGATCTGGCCGGGAACCTGTGCCGCTGCACCGGCTACCGGCCGATCCTGGACGCGGGCGAGCGCATGTTCGATGCACCGGCGCGGACCCTCGATCGCGCGCCGATGGTCGCGGCGCTGCGCACGCTGCGCGAGGATCCGCCGCTGCAGTACGAGGCCCCGGCGCGCGACGGCACGCCGCAGCGCGTCTTCGCGCCGTGCTCGCTGGAGGACTTCGCCGCGCTGCGCGAGTCCCTGCCCGCCGCGCGGCTGGTCGCCGGCGCGACCGATGTCGGACTGTGGGTCAACAAGCAGCAACGCGAGCTCGGCGACGTGATCCTGACCGGCCGCGTCGACGCACTGCGCCGCATCGAGGTCGGCGCCGATGGGAGCTTGCGCATCGGCGCGGCGGTCTCGCTGGAGGACGCCTGGGCCGCGCTGAGCGCACGGGTGCCAGCGCTGCGCGAGCTGTGGCTGCGCTTCGCCTCGCCGCCGGTGCGGCATGCCGGCACGCTGGGCGGCAACATTGCTAACGGCTCGCCGATCGGCGACGGCGCGCCCGCGCTGATCGCGCTGGGTGCGCGCCTGGTGCTGCGCCGCGGCCCCGCCACCCGCACGCTGCCGCTCGAGGACTTCTATCTGGACTACATGAAGAACGCGCTGCAGCCCGGCGAATTCGTCGAGGCGATCGAGGTCCCCCGCCCCGCGCCCGGCACGCGGCTGCGCGGCTACAAGCTCGCCAAGCGCTATGACAGCGACATCTCCGCCGTCTGCGCGGTGCTGAGCCTGCGGCTGGAGGACGGCGTCGCGCGCGAGGCGCGCTTCGCCTTCGGCGGCATGGCCGCGATCGTCAAGCGCGCGGCGAAGGCCGAGGCGGCCGTCAACGGCCGCAGCTGGGACGAGGCCGCCGCGCTGGCCGCCGCTCAGGCGCTGCGCGAGGACTTCACCCCGATGACCGACCTGCGTGCCAGCGCCGCCTACCGCGAGCGCGCCGCCGCCAACCTGGTCCGTCGCTTCTGGCTGGAAACCCGCGCCAACGCGCCCATCGACGCCCGATCGGCCAGCGTCTGGCAAGCGGTCAACCTGCAGCGGAGCGTCGCATGAACAAGCCGCTGGAACTCCCGCCCGGCGTCGGCGCCGAGGCCCTGGCCGCCGCGCCGCGACCGCAGGTCGGCATCAGCCGCGCGCATGAAGCCGCGCACCTGCATGTCAGCGGCGAGGCCGTCTACATCGACGACATCGCCGAAGCTCACGGCACGCTGCATGCGGCGCTGGGCCTGTCGCCGATCGCGCACGGGACGCTGGTGTCGGTCGACCTCGAGCTGCTGCGGCGCCAGCCCGGCGTGGTGGCGGTGCTGACCGCCGCCGACATCCCCGGCGAGAACAACTGCGGCCCGCTGCTCCATGACGATCCCCTCCTGGCCGACGGCGAGCTGCGCTATGTCGGCCAGCCGGTCTACGCGGTCATCGCGACCGACCGCGAACTCGCGCGGCGCGCCGCCGCCCTGGCGAAACAGGCCATCGTCGCCACGCCGCTGCCGGCGGTGCTGACCGCGCGCGAGGCCCATGCCATCGGGCAGTACGTGCTGCCGCCGATGCATCTCTCGCGCGGCGACGCGGCCGGCGCGCTGGCCGCGTCGCCGCATCGGCTCGACGGCGAGTGGGCCGTCGGCGGCCAGGAGCAGTTCTACCTGGAGGGCCAGATCAGCTACGCGCTGCCGCAGGAGAACCAGGCGCTGCTGATCCACTGCTCGACGCAGCATCCGTCGGAGATGCAGCAGCTGGTGGCGCATGCGATGGGCTGGCAGGCGCACCAGGTGACGGTGCAGTGCCGGCGCATGGGGGGCGGCTTCGGCGGCAAGGAATCGCAATCGGCGCTGTTCGCCTGCGTCGCCGCGATCGCGGCGCAGCGGCTGCGCCGGCCGGTCAAGCTGCGCGTGGACCGCGACGACGACTTCCTCGTCACCGGCCGTCGCCACGGCTTCGACTACCGCTGGTCGGTCGGCTTCGACGACGAGGGCCGGATCCTTGGCGCCGAGATCGACCTGATCTCCAACTGCGGCCACAGCGCCGACCTGTCCGCGCCGGTGATGGCGCGGGCGCTGTGCCACTTCGACAACGCCTACTGGCTGCCGCATGTGGCGATGCACGGCTACTGCGCGCGGACCAACACCCAGAGCAACACCGCCTTCCGCGGCTTCGGTGGCCCGCAGGGCGCGCTGGCGATCGAGATGATCCTGGACGGCATCGCGCGGCGACTGGGACTGGATCCGCTCGTGGTGCGGCAACGCAACTTCTACCGCGACGGCCAGGACCTCACGCCCTACGGCCAGCGCGTCGAGGACAACCTGATCCAGCCGCTGACCGACCGCCTGATCGAGACCTCCGGCTACGCCGCGCGGCGCGCCGAGATCGCGGCCTTCAACGCCGCCAGCCCGGTGCTCAAGCGCGGCCTGGCGCTCACGCCGGTCAAGTTCGGCATCTCGTTCAACGTCGTCCACCTGAACCAGGCGGGCGCGCTGGTCCATGTCTACACCGACGGCTCGGTGCTGGTGAACCACGGCGGCACCGAGATGGGCCAGGGGCTCAACACCAAGGTCGCGCAGGTGGTGGCGCACGAACTGGGCGTGCCCGCCGCGCAGGTGCGGGCCAGCGCCACCGACACCAGCAAGGTCGCCAACACCTCGGCGACGGCGGCGTCCACCGGCTCGGACCTCAACGGCAAGGCGGCGCAGGACGCGGCCCGCAGGATCAAGCGGCGGCTGATGCCGCTGGCGGCGCGGCTGCTGGGCTGCGACGAAGACGCGCTGGTCTTCGACGGCGGCGAGGTGCGGGGCCACGGTCCCGAGGGCGCGCCATCCATCGGCTTCAAGGCGCTGGTGGCGCAGGCCTACCTGGAACGCATCCAGCTGTGGAGCGACGGCTTCTACGCGACGCCCGGCCTGCACTGGGACCGCGCGAAGCTGCAGGGGCATCCGTTCTACTACTACGCCTTCGGCGCCGCAGTGGCGGAGGTGCTGGTCGACACGCTGACCGGCGAGACGCGGGTGCTGCGCGCGGACGTGCTGCACGACGTCGGCCAGTCGCTGAACCCGGCGCTGGACATCGGCCAGGTGGAAGGCGCGTTCGTGCAGGGCCAGGGCTGGCTGACCAGCGAGGAACTGGTCTGGCATCCGCGCTCCGGCCTGCTGCTGACGCATGCGCCCAGCACCTACAAGATCCCGACCGCCAACGACATGCCGCGCGACTTCCGCGTCGCCCTGTACGACGCGCCCAATGCGGTGGACAGCATCCACCGCTCGAAGGCGGTGGGCGAGCCGCCGCTGCTGCTGCCCTTCTCGGTGCTGCTGGCGATCAAGGACGCGGTCGCCGCCTGCGGGCCGGCCCGCTGCGACCCGCCGCTGCGGGCGCCTGCAACGCCGGAGGCGGTGCTGGACGCGGTGGAGGCGGTGCAGGCAATGCGGTAGTGGCCCGGTGCACTAGCCGCCACCTCCGCGATGTCGCCATCACCGCGGATGCCGCGGGCCCGGCGCGCTGAAGCCCGGCCCTACTTGCGCTTGTTGTAGACGTCGACGAACACGGCGGCCAGCAGCACCAGGCCCTTGATGACCTGCTGGTAGTCGATGCCGACACCCAGGATGGACATGCCGTTGTTCATCACGCCCATCACGAAGGCGCCGATCACCGCGCCCATGATCTTGCCCACGCCGCCCGAGGCCGAGGCGCCGCCGACGAAGCAGGCGGCGATCACGTCGAGCTCGAAGCCCAGGCCGGCCTTGGGCGTGGCGGTGTTGAGCCGCGCGGCGAAGACCAGGCCGGCCAGCGCCGCCAGCGCGCCCATGTTCACGAAGGTCAGGAAGGCGATGCGCTGCGTGCGCACGCCCGACAGGCGGGCCGCCTTCTCGTTGCCACCGACCGCGTAGACGCGCCGGCCCAGCGTGGTGCGGCCGGCGATGAAGTCATAGGCCAGGGTCAGGACGACCATCAGCACCATGACCGTGGGCAGCCCCTTGTAGGAGGCCATCAGCCAGCTCATCGCGGCGATCGCGGCGACCAGCAGTCCCTGCCGCGTCCAGAAGACCACCCCGGGCTCCGTCTCCATGCCGTGCCGCGCCGCCGCGGCGCGATGCCGCCACGCGACCGTGAGCGAGACCGCCGCCAGCAACAGACCCAGGCCCAGCGTCGTCGGACGCGGATCCTCCTGCCCGAAGAGCTCGGGCAGGAAACCGGCGCTCAGCGCCTGGAAGCTGTCGGGGAAGGGACCGAGCGACTGGCCCTGCAGCAGCGCCAGCGCCAGGCCCTTGAACACCAGCATGCCGGCCAGCGTCACGATGAAGGACGGAATGCCCAGGTAGGCGACGAACCAGCCCTGCGCGCCGCCGATCACCGCCCCCGCCAGCAGGCAGACCAGGCCGGCGGGCAGCGCGGCCCATTCGTACTGCACCATCAGCACCGCCGCGAGCGCGCCGATGAAACCGCACACCGAGCCCACCGAGAGGTCGATGTGGCCGGTGACGATCACCAGCAGCATGCCCAGCGCCATGATGACGATGTAGCTGTTCTGCAGAACCAGGTTGGTGAGGTTCAGCGGCTCCAGCAGCGTGCCGTCGGTCAGCACCTCGAAGAGCGCCATGATCGCCACCAGCGACAGCAACATGCCGTAATCGCGCAGATGGCGCTTGAGGAAGTGGCCGAGGCCCGCGGACGCGGCGGCCGGCGGCGTCACGGACGCCGCGATCGGTTCAGACATGAGCGACTTCTCCGGCGCCGACGATGGCGCCCATGATCATTTCCTGGGTCGTGCCGGCGGCCGGGAACTCCGCCACCATGCGCCCCTCGTTCATCACATACAGCCGGTCGCAAAGGCCCAGCAGCTCCGGCATCTCCGAGGAGATCAGCAGGATGCCGCAGCCGCGCGCCGCCAGGCCGGCGATCAGGCTGTAGATCTCGTACTTCGCGCCGACGTCGATGCCGCGCGTCGGCTCATCCAGGATCAGCAGCCGCGGCCCGGCGAACAGCCACTTGGCCAGCACCACCTTCTGCTGGTTGCCGCCGGACAGGTGCACCACGCGCTGGTCCACACCCGCGCAGCGGGTGCCGAACTGGCGCCGGAAGTCCTGCGCGACCTGGTGCTCGCGCGCCCGGTCCAGCACGCCGCCGCGCGACACGCCGCCCAGGTGCGCCAGCGAGGTGTTGACCGCGACCGACTCCTCCAGCAGCAGGCCCAGCGACTTGCGGTCCTCGGTCACGTAGGCCAGGCCCGCGTGGATGGCCTTGGGCACCGTCGACAGGTCGACCTCGCGCCCGTCCATGCGCGCCGTGCCGCTGATGCGCCGGCCGTAGCTGCGGCCGAACACGCTCATCGCGAGCTCGGTCCGGCCCGCGCCCATCAGGCCGGCGATGCCGACGATCTCGCCGCGGCGCACCGTCAGGTCGACGCCCTTGACCACCTCGCGCCCAGCCTGCACCGGGTGGAACGCACGCCAGTCGCGCAGCTCGAAGAGCAGCTCGCCGATCGCCGGCGTGCGCGGTGGATAGCGCTCGGACAGGTCGCGGCCGACCATCGCCTGGATGATGCGAGCCTCGGAGATCGGATCGGTGGCGCAGTCCAGGCTGAGGATGGAACGCCCATCGCGCAGCACCGTGAGGCCATCGGCGACGCGCGTCACTTCCTTGAGCTTGTGGGAGATCAGGATGGACGCGATGCCCTGGCGCTTGAGCTCGAGCAGCAGGTCCAGCAGCGCGTCGCTGTCGGTGTCGTTGAGGCTGGCGGTGGGCTCGTCCAGGATGAGCAGCCGCACTTCCTTGGCCAGCGCCTTGGCGATCTCCACCAGCTGTTGCTGCCCGACGCCGAGCTCGCCGACCGGCGTCTGTGGCGAGGCCCGCAGGCCCACCCGCGCCAGCAGCTCGACCGCGCGCTGGTGCATCGCCATGCGGTCGATGACGCCCAGCCGCGCGGGCTCGTGACCGAGGAACAGGTTCTCCGCGATCGAGAGCTGCGGCACCAGCGCCAGCTCCTGGTGAATGATGATGATGCCCAGCCGCTCGCTGTCGGCGATGCCGGCGAAGCGGCGCACCTCACCGTCGAAGCAGAGCTCGCCGCCGTAATCGCCGCCATGGTCGGGGTGCGGGTAGACACCCGACACCACCTTCATCAGCGTCGACTTGCCGGCGCCGTTCTCGCCGCAGAGCGCATGGATCTCGCCGGCGCGCACGGACAACCGCACGTCCTCCAGCGCCGCGACGCCGGGGAACCGTTTGGTGATGCCGCGCAGCGCCAGCAGCGGGGCCGGGGCCGCGCTGTCGTGGGTTGTCGCGTTCATGGACCGATGACCGCGCCTCAGCGCAGTTGCGTGTCCTTGTAGTAGCCGCTGTCGACCAGCACCGGCTTCACGTTGGCCGCGTCGACCGAGACCGGCTTGAGCAGCACGCTGGGCACGACCTTCACGCCGTTGTTGTAGGTCTTGGTGTCGTTGACCGCGGCGGGCGTCTTGCCGGCCAGCATCTCGTCGCTGACGGTCGCCGCCGCCTGCGCCAGCTGGCGTGTGTCCTTGAACACGGTGCTGGCCTGCTCGTGCTTGAGGATGGACTTGACCGACGGCAGCTCCGCGTCCTGGCCCGAGACGACCGGGCACGGCTGCTTGGCGGTGCAGTAGCCGGCGCCCTTCAGCGAGGACAGGATGCCGATGCTGATGCCGTCATACGGCGACAGCACGGCATGCAGCTTGTCCTTGCCGTAGAAGGCCGACAGCAGGTTGTCCATGCGGGCCTGCGCAGTGGCGGCATCCCAGCGCAGCGTGCCGACCTTGGCCATGCCCAGCTGCTTGCTGCGCACGACCAGCTTGCCGCTGTCGATGTAGGGCTTGAGCACCGACATCGCGCCGTCGTAGAAGAAGGCCGCGTTGTTGTCGTCGGGGGAGCCGCCGAAGAGCTCGATGTTGAACGGTCCCTTGCCCTGGGCCAGGCCCAGCTTGTCGATCAGGCTCTGGCCCTGCATCACGCCGACCTGGAAGTTGTCGAAGGTGACGTAGTAGTCGACGTTCTTCGTGCCCTTGATGAGCCGGTCGTAGGCGACGACCTTGATGCCGCGGTCGGCCGCCTTCTGCAGCACCGGCGACAGCGCCGAGCCGTCGATCGGCGCGATCACCAGCACCTTCACCTTGCGGGTGATGAGGTTCTCGATCTGGGCGAGCTGGTTGGGGATGTCGTCCTCGGCGTACTGCAGGTCGGTCTTGTAGCCCTTGGCCTGGAAGGCCTTGACCATGTTGTCGCCATCGGCGATCCAGCGGGCCGAGCTCTTGGTCGGCATCGCGATGCCGACCAGACCCTTGTCCTCGGCGCGGGCGCCGCCGGCCAGCAGGCCCAGCGTCGCACCGCCGACGATCAGCACCGCGCGAACGAGCGCGGCGCGCCAGCTCCAACCTGTATGAAACATTTTTGTCTCCTGAATGTTTTATGAACGCCGGTTTTTACTGCCGCGCGCCGGCTTTGTCGATCCCAGTTTGGATATCGAGCGAGGCGCGCCGGTTATCGGTGCCCCGCGATGGCCGCTTGTGTGCGGCAGCGCACAGCGGTCGCGCGTGCGCTTGGCCGAGAGTCATTTGCCGCGGCGTCCGCGAGCGGGCAACATCGTCGGATCGCCGGGAACGCCACCGGCATCCCTCGCTGAAAGGCTCCCATGGCACGTGCCCTTGTTCCGGGCCCGATTGGGCTGGACGTCCGCCAGATGCTGTCCGACCCCGGCACACGGTGCCTCGGCCCCTCGCCGCGCCCCGGGCCGATCGGCCTGGACGCCGGTATCGGCACGAGTCTCGACACTTCCTGGACGATGCTGGCCGGGGAGGTCATCCCTCCAGCACGGGCCGTCAATGTCCCGGCACCGCTGCGGCCGTTGGCCACGCCAGAAGGCGGGGTCCGCCCTCTCACCAGCGGCGAGATCGCAATGGCGCGGCTGCTCTTCAAGGACGCGATCGACTACAGCCGGGTGAAGGTCCACAACGACGAGTACCTTCCCTTCGGCTTGCAGCCCGACGACACGGCGATGACGCCCAACGGGGAGATCTATTTCAACAAGAAGCACTTCAAGGAAGACTTCTCATCAACCGACGTCTACACCAAGCAGTGGTTCATCCACGAGATGGTGCATGTCTGGCAGTACCAACTCGGTTACCCGGTGCGGCTGCGTGGTGCCATCCGCATCGGGTTGGGCTACGACTACGAGCTCAAGGCTGGCGCCAAGCTGGGCGACTACAACATGGAGTCACAGGGCGACCTGCTGGCCGACTACTTCGCGCTCAAGCACCTGAACGCGCCGCAAGCGATGCGCCAGGCGCAGTTCGCGCAACAACTGGCCCTTTTCGAAGAGGTGCTGAATGCCTTCCTCACCAACCCGTCCGACACCGCGAACCTGCCTTGACGCGACGCTGGCGCTGGCCTTGTGCGCCGCGCTCGGCACGGCCTGCGCGACCTCGCGGGTAGGCGACGCCGAAGTGCGGCTCCAGGAGGGCCAGCCCTGCTTCACGATCAGCGCCAAGGAGGCTGCGCGCGGGCCCACGATCCGCTTGCAGGCGGTGATGGTCAGTGATGTGTCGGTCAGCCCGGTCGCCGAGGTCTGGTCGGTACTGCTGGATGCGCAGCGCCTGGAGACGATGTCGTCGGCCAGCTGTTTCGCCTACGGCCAGGCACCGGACGGCGCAAGCGCGCGGCCCGCGACTGCACCGATGCTGCAGCCCGGCCGGGTCTACCAGGTCTACCTGAACATCCGCTCGTCGGACCGGTCCGATCCCACGCGGGGCTACATGGCCAAGTTCTGCCTGGCGGCCGATCCAGCCGATCCCTCCGGGCCTCGCCGTTTGATGCCAGTGCTCTACGGCACGCGCGCCTGGGACGAGGGCTTCTGCCGCTGAACCGCCTCACGGCGGCCTCACCCCGGCGTCAAGTCGACCTCACGCCGGAGCGTGGCAGACCATCTCGATGTTGTGCCCGTCCGGATCGATGACGAAGGCCGCGTAGTAGTTGGGGTGGTACTTCGGACGCAGCCCCGGCGGTCCGTTGTCCCGGCCGCCGGCGGCCAGGGCGGCGCGATGGAAGGCATCGACCTGCTCGCGCCGCGGCGCCACGAATGCGATGTGCAGGTGGGCCGGCGTCTCGGTGGTCTCGAACAGGCATAGCGAGGACTCGCCGCCGGCGCTCAGTTCCGCGCCGTAGGAGGGCTCGCCCTCCCCGACCACCGACACGCCGATCGGCGCCAGCGCCTGCAGGTAGAAGGCCTTGCTGGCGGCGTAGTCGCGGACACCGAACTTGACGTGGTCGAACATGAAAGCTCCTGTGCTTGGAATGACGCGACGCGGCGGGGAAGCGATGGCGCCGGCCCGGCGCTCAGCCCCAGTGCTCCGCGTCCGGCGGCGGCACGACCCAGGCGTGCATGCGGTCCTCGTAGACCGACACGGTGGGCGCGGGGAAGGTCGGATCGGCGAAGGCGCCGACGGGAATCGCGATGAAGTCCGGCAGCGCCTCGGGCTCGTAGAAGACCGTCGAGCCGCATTCCGGACAGAAGTGGAAGCGGGCCCGCGTGCCCTCGTCGCCGACGCGCACGTATTCGGTCGAGCGGCCGGCCACCGTCACCTCCTCGCGGCGGAAGCGCGCCTGCTGGCCGAAGACGCTGCCGGTGCGGCGCTGGCAAGCCAGGCAGTGGCAGATGGACACCCGCACCGGCTGGCCCGTGACGCGCGCGCTGAGCTGGCCGCAACAGCAGGCCGCGAGGCGCTCGGGCCCGCGATCGGAAGGGGATGAGGTCATGGGGCTCGACGATAACGGCCTGCCGCCGCAATGCAAGACGCGCCGAGATCTCCCGACACGCGGCGCGTCCATTCAGGTCGACGTCGAGGCCGAAGGCCAGGCGCCAAGGCCCCGGCCTCCGGCTCGGTCCGGGCTCAGCGCGACAGCTCGACGCGCTGCGCGTTCAGGCCGTCCGACACGATGAACTCGAAGCGACCGCCGGTCGGCAGCTCCTGCGTGTCCAGCGTCACCTCGCCGCCCTGCAGGTCCTGCGCCAGGTTCAGGCGGCGGGTGCCGTCGGTCCAGGTCACGCTCAGGAAGGGGGTCGCCTCGGCATCCCAGCGCAGCGTGGCCTTGCCGCCAGCTTCCTTGACCTGCACCTGCGCGCGGCTGCTGCCGGTGGCCAGCGCCTTCTGGCGCGCGTTGCTCACCCGGGCCTGCGCCTGCGCCAGCGTCGCGCCGTCGCTCAGCACGCTGATGCTGGCGATGTTGTCGACCTTGGGCACCAGCACGCTGAAGTGCAGCAGCTCGCCGTCATGGTCCACCGACTGCGGCGTGAAGCGCTGCTCGACGATCTGGCCGCCGGCCGTCTGCACGCGCAGCAGGTAGGCACCGCCGCTCGCGTCGGGCCTGGCCACCAGCGTCTTGACCGGGTTGATCTCGACCTGCTTGCCCCGGATGCTGCCGCTGACCAGCAGCACGTCCTGCGTCGCCACCGGGCGCTCGCCGTCGGCGCCCGCGGCCGTGCCCTTGACCTGCGCAGCGGCCGTGTCGGCCGGCGTCAGGAAGGTCTGCATGCGGCGGTAGTTGTAGTCCGAGAACACCGTGCCGCCGCAGTAGCTCATGATGTCGTGGCGGTCGGTCGGACGCGGGTCGTAGAACGCGTTCACGTCCGACAGGTAGCTCCAGACGTAGCGGCCCGGCTTGCCCAGGTTGGCGTCCGGATAGGGATAGTTGGGGTCCGGCGAACCCGCGCCGCCGCAGGCCGCGTGCGGCAGCGAGAAGTTGTGGCCCAGCTCGTGCGCCACCACGTCGCGCACGGTGTCCGGCGCGCTCGGCATGTCGAAGCCGACGGCCGAGCTGCCGGGCATGTAGCCCAGGCCCGCCAGGCCCCAGGTGCGCTTGGGGATGAAGCCGAAGTAGTAGTCCTGGCGCGCGGCGCCCTCGATGCGGTGCAGGTCGTTGAGCTCGCCCAGGATCTTGCCGAAGGCATCGCTCCAGCCCGAGTCCGTGGTCGGCAGCGTGGTCACCTTGGACGACACGAAGGTCGGATGCGAGCGCAGCGTCACCGACGACACCGGGAACAGCGCGCGCAGGTGCGCGGTCTGGTCGGCCGGCAGCTGGCCGGTGGTGCCGGCGATGCGCACCGGGATCGGGATGAAGCGCATCGGCGTGCCGCCGCCCACCCGCGGCGTGAAGCTCTGGGCCGCGGCGCCGGCCACGGTCACCGTGACCTTCAGGCCGCTCTTCACCAGCTCGGCCGGGACGGTGACGCTGTAGGCGTCGTCGAAGGACTGCGTCTCCGACACGGTCGTCGGCAGGCCGCGCCGCGGCGCTGCCAGCGGCAGGTCGCGGCTGCTGCCGTCGACGGTGTTGTCGACGCGCACGACGCCGGTTGGCGCGGTGGTGCCGGCCGGCGCGGTCACGTTGACCTTCACCAGCGTGGGCTTGTTGGCGACCAGCACCAGCTGGCTGTCGCCGCTGGCGTAGAGCATCGACTGCGCGAACTGCACCGAGGCCAGGGTCACCTTGGATGGCGCCGCGGGCGGCGTCACGCGCAGGGAGGACACCGCGTCGTTCAGGCCCAGGCCGACCAGGTTGGCGTTGTCCGCCGTCAGCGTGACGGTGGTGCCGCGCAGGTCCCTGTCGGCGAAGAGCTCGACCTTGTAGCCGGCCGGCACGCGGATCGACGAGATGCGGTCGTTCCAGGCCGCGCCGATCCAGCTGGTGCTGGTGCTGGTGCACAGGCTGGCGCCGGCATAGTTCACATGCTCGTAGAAGCACACTTGCGCGCCGGCGGCCGCCGCGGTGGCGCCGGAGGTGGCGCCGCCCCCGGGCAGACGCGCCTCCTGGACCGACGCGTCGTCGGAGGACCCGCCGCCGCAACCGGCGAGCACGCCGGCCAGCGCCAGCGACAAGGCCAGCGGATGCAGGCGGGGAGCGCCACCGGGGCGCGTCGAAGTGATCGTCATGGAATCCGTCCTCCGGGGATGTGGGGTGCCTCAAGGGCGGCGGATTATTCGGAGCGCGCCTCGCACGCCCTGCAACCGAAGGCGCCGATTCGTAAGCGGCAGCAAGCGGTCACCGGGCTGCGCGCTTTACAGGACAGACACGAAGGACCGCGCGGCCGCAACGCCCGGTTGCATCCGATACGACGCGCGCGTCGCCGATTCAGGGGAGCGCGGGAGCGTCACCGGCTCATCCAGCCCACCCGGCTCACTCGGCGCTGAAGCCCTTGCCGGTGGCGGCCCAGTAGATGCCGCCGAACAGGTGGTGCTGGAACCGCTCGTCGCCATAGGTGGCGGGCAGGTGGCCGAGGGCGGTGTAGAAGCTGCGCCCGCCGTCGACCCGCTGGTACCAGCTGATCGGATGGCTGGCGCCCATGGGCGCGACCGGCTTGCCGCCCCATTCCGTGGCGGGCTGGTAGGTCCGCTCGTCCACCGTCAGCAGCACCTTCAGGCCCTCCGACCGGGGTGGGCCGAACTGGTACCACTCCTCGGTGAAGAGGAAGCGCCGCGGGAAGCGGTCCATGCCGGGGAAGTTGCCGTCCTGCACCACCAGCGTCGCCGTCTGGTTGGCCGGATGCGCCTGGAACATCCGCCCCACCAGGCGCCCGTACCAGGGCCAGCCGTGTTCCGTGTCCGCGGCGCTGTGCACGCCCACGAAGCCGCCGCCGGCGCGGATGTAGCGCTCGAAGGCCGCCTGCTGCGCCGCGTCCAGGACGTCGCCGGTCGTGAGAAGGAAGACGACGGCCTGGTACTTCGCCAGCTCCTGGTCGTTCATCACCCGGTTCGCGTCCTCGGTCCAGAACACGCCGAAGTCGTGCAATTGCCCGAGCCGCTGGATCGCCGCCACGCCGGCCGGGATGGACTCGTGATGCCAGCCCGCGGTCTTGCTGAAGACCAGGACCTTGAACTGCTCGGCCAGTGCCAGCGGCGTCACGGCCAGCAGGCCGAGCGCCATTGCGAAGAAGCGGAGACGCTGGCCCATGGAGCTTCCTGGTCGAGAGGACGAAGGCGCGATGATGCCAGGACCGCGCGCCCGGCGACCGCCGCGGGCGGCGCAGAATCCGCCGCATGAGCACCGACACCGCCCGCCCCCTCACCCTCGTCACCGGCGCCAGCCGCGGCATTGGCGCCGCCACCGCCCGGCTGCTGGCCCGCCATGGGCACGACCTGGCGCTCAACTACCGGCACGACGCCGCCGCGGCCGAGGCGGTCGCGCAGGACGTCCGCCGACTGGGCCGGCGCGCGCTGACCGTGCAGGCGGACGTGGCCGATCCGGCGCAGGTCGAGGCGATGTTCCGGCAGGTCGACGAGACGCTCGGCCGCGTCACCGGGTTGGTCAACAACGCCGGCATCGTGGCGCCCGCCACCTCGCTGGACGGCATCACGCCCGAGCGGCTGCGTCGCATGTTCGAGGTCAACGTCTTCAGCATCGTCTTCTGCACGCAGCAGGCGGCGCTGCGCATGAGCACCGCCCGCGGCGGCGCCGGCGGCGCGATCGTCAACCTGTCGTCGCGCGCGGCGCAGCGGGGCTCGGCGGATCTCTACAGCGACTACGCCGCCAGCAAGGGGGCGGTCGACACGCTGACGCTGAGCCTGGGCCAGGAGCTGATCGGCCAGGGCATCCGGGTGAACGGCGTGCGGCCCGGGATCATCGAGACCGAGATCCATGCCGACAGCCGGCCCGCCGCCGAGTTGCCGGCGTTGCTCGCGGCGGCCGCCGCCACCGTCCCGATCGGGCGGCTGGGCCGGGCGGAGGAGATCGCGGAGGCGATCGCCTGGCTGCTGTCCCCGGCGGCCAGCTACACGGTGGGCGCGACCCTGGACGTGGCGGGCGGACGCTGACGCGGTCTTTCTGGAGCACCAGCGCTGGTTCAACGGAACCGATGGGCGCCGGCTGCCGACGGTCTGTCCGGCGCCGATGCAGTTCGCGCCGTCGCGATGCGGCTTCGTCGCCCGCCGCTCGAAAGGCGCGGCGGCGATGACGACACTGACTCCATCGACACCGCACACCGCTTCAGGAGATCGACATGAGCACCACCCGCCGCCTCGCCCTCGCTTCCGCCACCCACACCACGGTCAAGGCCGTCGCCTTCGGCGCCGTCGCCGCCCTGACGCTGGCGCTGGGCATGGCCCACGCCCAGGGCCAGCGCGAGTTGCGCGCCTCGATCATCACGCTCGATCCGGTGGTGATCTCGGTCAAGCGCGAGCAACTGCCCACCGTCGTCATCACCGGCCGCCGCGACGCGTCCGCCGACACGCAGGTCGCCTCGATCCAGTGAGCCCGCGGGCCGCTGTGTCGGCGGCGCGATCCGCGCCCGGACGCCGTCGGATCGCTCCATACAGAACGCCCGGCATGCCGGGCGTTCTGTCGTTTCTTCCGGTCGTCCGCTCGTCCGCGGGTTTGCGCGTTCGATCAGGCGATCACGCCGGGCCGGATGGCAGCGGGCAAGGTCCGGGGTCGGCCACCCCGCTCGCGGGCGTCCATCCGATGACGCCCTGGGCATTGCGGACCTTCACGGCGGTCGAGGAGCACGAGCTTCGGCCCAGCACGACCAGGTCGGCGCTGCGTTCCAGCGCGAGCGGCACCGGCCCGAACCGGCCCGCCACGACGTCGAGGGCGTCCGCTTCGGTCCGGTAGATCGAGACGGCCTGCGTGGTCCAGGACGGATCGTCCGATGGCGCGGGCGACTGGCAGGCCGTGAGGCCGAGGGTGGCCAGGCCGGCCGCCGCGATCCGAAAACGCTGCATGTCGAGGTCTTTCATGTCCAGGCACCAGGGGTCGCGGGCAGCCGCCGTGGACAGCGCCGCCCGAGCGACGCGCATTCTCTCCTGCCGGCGTCCCGCCCTCACCGTGACCGACGGCCGGCCTCCCTGCCTTGCGGCATCATCGCGGGCCATCGGTCCAACCCTCTTCCGGAAGCCAGCATGAGCACAGCGCGCTTTTATCCCATCGGTACCCCCGGCGTCCCCTGGGGCGACGCGGAACGGACTGCCTGGCGCGAGCGCCAGGTCCGCCAACGCCGCCACGACCAGGACGTGGTCCCGCGCGTCGAGGCGCTCGCCGAGGATTTCGAGATCGTCCGCTATGGCGAACTCGCCTACGGCGACGACGGCTACCCCCTGCTGGCGCTCAAGAGCCGCGACTGGCGGCCGGAGCTGCCCGTCGCGCTGGTCACCGGCGGCGTCCATGGCTACGAGACCAGCGGCGTGCTGGGCGCGCTGGGTTTCGCCGAGGACCACGCGGCGCGCTACGCCGGCCGCGTCAACCTGCTGGTCGTGCCCTGCGTCAGCCCCTGGGCCTATGAGCGGATCTGCCGCTGGAACTACCACGCGGTCGATCCCAATCGCAACTTCGGCGCGCGCCGCGAGGCCGCGGAGTCGAGCGCGCTGATCGCGCTGGTCGAGCCGCTGGCGGGCCGGTTCCTGCTGCACATCGACCTGCACGAGACCACCGACACCGACGCCACCGAATTCCAGCCGGCGCTGGCGGCCCGCGACGGCAAGGAGCCCGACCGCGACGGCGTGCCGGACGGCTTCTACCTGGTCGGCGACAGCGAGACCACGCGGCTCGATTTCCAGCAGGCCGTGATCGAGGCCGTGCGGCGGGTGACCCACATCGCGCCGCCCGACGCGCAAGGCCGGATCATCGGCTTCCCGGTGATCGCGGACGGCGTGATCGAGTTCCCGGTGCGCCAGTCCGGCCTGTGCGCGAGCCTCACCGGCGCGTCCTTCACCACCACCACCGAGGTCTATCCCGACAGCCCGCGCACCACGCCGGACGAATGCGTCGCGGCGCAGACGACGGCCGTGTGCGCGGCGCTGGATTTCGCGCTCGCGCACGCGCATTGAAGCGAGGGGCGCTCCCGCTCAGTCCACAACACCGACCGCCGGCGCGAACAGCCGATATTGGCGGACGTGTGTGCCGATTCGCCGCGGCCTTCACTGACCGAAGAACACGCGCCGCACAAAGCGCGTCGCATCCTCGCGCGAGGCCTGGAAGGCCGCCTCGTTGCGGCCGACGTGCGCGCCGCGCGTCATGCACGCGTTGATGAACGCCGTCAGCTGGTCCGACGGGATCACCTGCCCGGTGCGCTCGGAGGTCACCACCCAGGTCGGGATGTCGGTGCGGATGACGCCGCAGGCGTAGCCGCTGGTCGCATCGGCCCGGTAGCGCACCGGCAGCAGGCTGTCCCACGCATGATGCGCATCGGCGTAGCGATGCGTCTCCACCGGCGTGCCCAGCGTGGCGTACTCGGCGGCCAGAGCCTCGCAGGGCTCCGGATGCGTGTAGTCGTCGGCGGCCCCGACGAGGTTGAGCAGCGGCGCGCGCGTCAGGTTCGGCGAGGTATAGATCTGCGAGCAGCCGGCATAGGTCGCGATGTGCAGCGCGAAGGCCTGGCCGGTCTTCACCACAGCCCGCAGAAACGGCAACTGCGCCGTCTGCAGCGCCACGGTGCCGCCGCGCGAGAAACCCATGATGCCGATGCGCCTGGCGTCGATGCGGGGGTCGGCCGACAGCAACCGCAGCGCCTGGAAGGCGTCCATCACGTTGGCCGCGGCCGGCACGCTGGTCTGGTCCGCCGCGGTCGACGACACGCCTCGCGGCGCGAAGCTGTCGACGATGAAGGTCGCCACGCCGATGCCGTTGAAGGCCTGGACCCACTGCTGCAGACCCGGCCCCACGCCGTCGCTGCCGTGCGCGAGCACGATCGCGGGCACCGGTCCGGCAACACCGGCCGGCAGGCTCAGATCGCCCCACACCGGCGTCGGCACCCATTGCGCGCGGCGCTCGCGCGCGAGGTCGAAGAGCGACTTGGGCGTGAAGCTGTCGAACGCGATGCGGGTGCTGTCGTCGGCGCGCGCGGCCGTGACGGACAGGCCGAGCACGCACACGGAGACCAGGACTCGGAACAGTCGATGCATGAAGCCCTCGGGCAGTGAAGGAACGCGGCGGGGCGCCTGGCCGGCGCTCCTCGTGAGCGAGGCCGCCACACGGGACGTGAGCGGCCGCCGGAGGTTAACCGCGTGCCGCCGCGCGGCCGGCTCGTCGGTTGTCCCACCCTTCGGGCGCACGAGACCCCGCGACGGCGCTGCAGCCCTTCGAAGCAGCCGCTCTCCCTGCCCTTTCCCTCCTCGCGGGGGCGAGGGCGTTCATGCCGATACAGACATTCCCCGCCGAAGGCACCGACACTCGCCTCCCATGAACAAGTTGAACCGGCTCCTGCACGATGTCCTGCCCGCCTGGGCCGCCGAGTGGCTCGACCTCCTGGTCCCGTTGATCGAGGTCATCCTGATCGGTCTGGGCGCCTGGCTCGTGATGCGCATCGCGCGCCACCTCACCCGCAAGCTCACCAGCGCCTACGCCTTGCCCGTGACCGTCGCCACGGTCTTCCTGCGCTCGGTCGCGGTGCTGATCTATGGCGGCGCCGTGCTCTGGTCGCTGGAGCGGCTGGGCGTCTCCGGCGCCGTCCTCTGGACCGCCTTCACCGGCTTCGCGACCGTGGGCGCGGTCGCGTTCTTCGCCGCGTGGAGCGTGCTGTCCAACCTCTTCTGCGCGCTGCTGATCTACGTCACCCGCGCCTTCCGCGTCGGCGACGTCGTGGAACTGCTGGAATCCGGCGACAAGCCCGGCGTGAAGGGCCGCGTGGTCGACATCAACCTGGTCTACACGACGCTGCTCGAAAGCGGCGACCCGGCCAGTGGCACCAGCCTGCAACTGCCCAACAGCCTGTTCTTCCAGCGCGCGCTGCGGCGCTGGCATGGCTCCGCGGCCGACGGCGCGATCCTGCCGGCGCAACAGATCAGGCTTGAATGACTGTCGGGTGTGAGCCCGGACATGGCTGCAAGTTCAGGGTTTCTTCAGGAACGACTGCGTAACCTGCCGCTCGTCGCGTCGCACTGGCGGCCCGGCCCGTCCGCTTGCCCGTCCAGTCCCCAAGGAGCCCCCATGGATCCCGACCCCAGTTGTCGACGCCACGCGGCACCCGCCGCTGCCCCTCGCCGATTCCCTTCGCCGCGAGCGACGACCGTCCGGATCCCTCCAGCCCACGCTTGAGGGGCGTCCTGCGGCCGTCGCCCGCAGGAGCCCCTCATGCTGCCTCTCCGTTTCCTCCGCATCACCGATCGCGGCACGCCACGGTCGTTCACGACCCCGGCCTGCCTGCTGCTGCTCGCCAGCGCGCCGCTTTGGCTCGCCGGCTGTGACGAATCCCCGGCCCACGCCGCCTCCGCCCCGCCCGCCGCGACCGCCGCGACGGCGTCCCCGCACCGCGAGGGCGCGGACATCGTGGTGCCGGCGGACTCGCCGCTGCGCGAGCGCCTCGTGGTCGCCGCGGTGCGGAGCCAGGCGGTCGAGCAGCCCATCGCCGCGCCCGGCACGATCGAGGCGCTGCCCGATCACCTCGCCCGCATCGCGCCGCCGGTCACGGGTCGCGTGGTGGGACTGCACCGCGCGCTGGGCGATCCGGTGCGCGCCGGCGACGTGCTCTTCACGCTGGACTCCTCCGACCTGAGCGCGGCCCGCGGCGATGCGGCCAGGGCGCGCGACGCGGCCGCCCAGGCGAGCCGTGACCTCGACCGCCAGCAGTTGCTCTTCGACGCCGACATCGCCGCGCGCAAGGACCTGGAGGCCGCGCAGCTCGCCCGCGCGCAGGCGGCCAACGACCTGCGCACCGCGCAGGCCCGGCTCGCGCAACTGGGCGCGAGCGCGGAGGACAACGCCGGGCGTCGCCTGTCGGTCCGCGCGCCGCTGGCTGGCCGCGTCATCGAGATGAACGCCGCGCCGGGCGGCTACTGGAACGACGTCAATGCGCCGCTGATGACGATCGCGGACCTGAGCCGGGTCTCGGTGACCGCCGCCGTGCCGGAGAAGGACCTGGCCAGGATCTTCGTCGGGCAGTCGGCCCAGGTCGTGCTGAACGCCTATCCCGACGATCCGCGCGCCGGCACGGTGCGCTACATCGGCGAGGTGCTGGATCCCGACACCCGCACCGTCAAGGTCCGCCTGATCCTGGACAACGCCGACGGCCGCCTGCGGCCCGGCATGTTCGTGAAGCTGCGCTTCGCCGGCCCCTCGCACCCGGCACCGGTGGTGCCCGCCTCGGCGCTGCTGCAGGAGGGCCTGTTCACGCGCGTCTTCGTCGAACGCGCGCCGGGTCGGTATGTCGCCCGCGAGGTGAGCGTCGGCGCCGCGCTGGGCGACCAGGTGGAGATCGTCTCGGGCCTGCGGCCCGGCGAGCGCGTGGTCGTGCGCGATGGAGTGCTCCTCCATGATTGAGCGCCTCGTCACCCTGTGCTTCGACCGCCGCGGCATCGTCTGGCTGGTCTTCGCCTTCGCCGCGCTCTACGGCGTCCACAGCTTCCGGCAGCTGCCCATCGAGGCCTATCCGGACATCGCCGACGTGACCTCGCAGATCGTCACGCAGGTCAACGGCCTGGCCGCCGAGGAGGTCGAGCAGCAGATCACGATCCCGATCGAGCGCGCCCTGCTCGGCACGCCCGGCATGCAGGTGCTGCGCACGCGCAGCCTCTTCGGCCTGTCGCTGGTGACCGTGGTGTTCCAGGACGGCGTCGAGGGCTACTGGTCGCGCGAGCGGCTGCAGGAGCGCCTGGCCGAGCTCTCGCTGCCCTATGGCGCGCGGCCGGGGCTGGACCCCTACACCTCGCCCACCGGCGAGATCTACCGCTACACGCTGGAAAGCCCCACGCGCAGCCTGCGCGAGCTCTCCGAGCTGCAGGCCTGGACCGTCATCCCGCGGCTGAAGAAGGTGGCGGGCGTCGTGGACGTCACCAACTTCGGCGGGCTGACCACGCAGTTCACGCTCTCGCTCGATCCCGCGCGGCTGACGCAGTACGGCCTGACGCTGAGCCAGGTCGTGGACGCGCTGAACGCCAACAACAGCAGCGGCGGCGGCAGCGTGATCGACCGCGGCGAGCAGTCCTACGTCGTGCGCGGCGTCGGCCTGCTGCGCTCGCTGCAGGACATGGGCCACGTGGTGGTGAAGGCGGCCGCCGGCGTGCCGGTGCTGGTCCAGGACCTGGGCGAGCTGCGCCTGGGCGAGGTCGAGCGCCGCGGCATCCTGGGCAAGGACACCGACGGCGACACGATCGAGGGCATCGTGCTGCTGCTCAAGGACACCAACCCGTCGCGCACGCTCGATGGCCTGCATGCGGCCGTCGACGAGCTCAACACCGCGCTGCTGCCGGGCGACGTCAAGGTCGTGCCCTACCTCGACCGCGCCACGCTGATCGAGGCGACGTCGCACACCGTCGGCCACACCCTGGTGGAAGGCATGGTCGTCGTCACGCTGGTGCTGCTGCTCTTTCTCGGCAGTCCACGCGCGGCGCTGGTCGTGGCCGTCACCATCCCGCTGGCGCTGCTGGCGGCCTTCATCTTCATGCACCACGCCCATGTGCCGGCCAACCTGCTGTCGCTGGGCGCGATCGACTTCGGCATCCTCGTGGACGGCGCCGTCGTGGTCGTCGAGCACCTGCTGCGCCGGCGCGAGCAGGCGGCCGACCGTCCGCTGACCCCGCGCGACGCGATCGTCGCGACGCTGCAGGTGGCGCGGCCGATCTTCTTCGGCATGGCGGTGATTGCCGCGGCCTACCTGCCGCTGTTCGCGTTCGAGCGCATCGAATACAAGCTCTTCAGCCCGATGGCCTACGCGGTCGGCGCGGCGCTGGTGGGCGCGCTGCTGGTGGCGCTGACGCTCACGCCGGGGCTGGCCTGGCTGGCCTTCCGGCGACCGCGCCCGCCCTTCCGCAACCGGCCGCTGGAGGCGCTGCAGGCGCGGTATGCCGCCTTCCTCGCGCGCGCCGTCGGACGCGGCCGCTGGCTGGCGGCGGCCCTGGCCGCGTCGGCGCTGGCCCTGGCCGCGCTGGCCGGCACGATCGGGCGGGACTTCCTGCCCTACCTCGACGAGGGCTCGATCTGGCTGCAGGTCCAGATGCCGCCCGGCATCACGCTGGAGAAGGCCGCCGGCATGGCCGATGCGCTGCGCCGCGCGACGCTGGAGTTCCCCGAGGTCGCCCACGTGGTCACGCAGACCGGTCGCAACGACGACGGCACCGACTACTGGACGCCCTCCCACATCGAGGCCAGCATCAGCCTCACGCCCTACGAGCGCTGGACCGCGCCGGGCGGCAAGCAGGGGCTGATCCGGCGCCTGGCCGAGCGTTATGCCCGCATGCCGGGCTTCAGCGTGTCGTTCATGCAGCCGATGATCGACGGCGTGCAGGACAAGCTGTCGGGCGCGCACAGCGATCTGGTGGTCAAGGTCTTCGGCGACGACCTCGACGAAGGGCGCCGCATCGCGGCCCAGGTGGCCGAGGTGCTGCGGACGGTGCCCGGCGCCGCCGACGTGGCGGTGGACGTCGAGCCGCCGCTGCCCAACCTGCGCATCGACCTGGACCGCGCCGCCGCGGCGCGACTGGGCATCAACGCCGCCGATGTCGCCACGCTGGTGTCCACCGGCATCGGCGGCGCGGCCATCGGGCAGGTCTACGTCGGCGAGAAGAGCTACGACATGACGGTCCGCTTCACGCCCGAGTCGCGCGCCAGCCCGCAGGCGATCGGCGACCTGCGCCTGACCGGGGCCAACGGCGCGCAGGTGCCACTGTCGGACGTCGCGCGCATCCGCACGACGGTGGGCGAGAGCGTCATCGTGCGCGAGATGGGCCAGCGCCATCTCATCGTGCGGCTCAACACGCGGGGCCGCGACCTGTCCAGCTTCCTCGCCGAAGCCCAGCCGGCGCTCGAGCGGCAGGTCCGTTTCGACCGCCAGCGCTGGCGCCTCGAGTGGGGCGGGCAGTTCGAGAACCTGCAGCGCGCGCAGCAGCGCCTGGCGGTGATCCTGCCGCTGACGCTGGGGGTGATGCTGCTGTTGCTGTTCGGCGAGTTCCGCAACCTGCGCCAGCCGCTGCTGGTGCTGGGGGTGGTGCCGCTGGCGATGATCGGCGGCTTCGCGGCGCTGCACCTGCGCGGCATGACGCTCAACGTCTCCAGCGCCGTGGGCTTCATCGCGCTGTTCGGCGTGGCCGTGCTCGGCGGCGTGCTGATGGTGGCGCAGATCAACCGGCTGCGGCGCGACGACGGCCGGCCGCTGCGCGAGGCCGTGCTCGAAGGCGCCGCCGGCCGCATGCGCCCGGTGCTGATGACGGCGGCGGTCGCGGCCTTCGGCCTGACCCCAGCGATGCTGGCCACGGGCCTGGGCAGCGACGTCCAAAGGCCGCTTGCCACGGTCGTCGTCGGCGGGCTGGTGACGGCGACGCTGCTCACGCTGCTGCTCCTGCCGGCCCTCTACCACGCGATCGAAGCGCGCGTGGAGCGCGCCGCCGCCCGGCGTGCCGCGCAGGCGCCGCTCGATCACGACCACGACCACGACCCAGCATCGGAACCCCTGGCATGAAGCGCCTCCTCTTCCTCTCCCCTCGCCGCGAAGGCGCCGGCATCAGCGCCAAGACCACGGGCCAGCGACAGCGTTCGACCAGCCGCCGTGACACCCTGGTCCTGGCAGCCGCGCTCATGACCGGCTTCCCGATGACGTATGCGTCAACGCCGGACGCCGACACCAACGCCACCGGCGTGCCCTTCGCCGCCTACCTGGACGCCGTGGAGCGCTTCAGCAATACGATCGCCGCGCAGCGCGAGGCGGTGGCGGCCGCTCGCGCGGGCGTGCCGCTGGCGGGACTGCGGCCCGATCCGTCGCTGTCGCTCGGTGTCGGGCCGGCGGAACTCGGCCGGGAGGTGCGACCCAAGCCGCGTCTGGCGCAGAGCATCGGGCTGAGCTACACGATCGAGACCGGCGACAAGCGCGAGCGCCGCGTCGCGGCCGCGCGCAGCCAGGTGAGCGCCGACGAGGCCGCGCTGGCCGGCGCCGGTCGCCAGGCCGCCGCCGACGCGGCCGCCGCCTTCATCGAGGCCTGCCGCACGCGCGAGGCGCTGCAGCGGCAGGAGGCCTCGCTGGCCGCGCTGGGCGACATCGTCCGGATGAACGAGCGACGCCATGGCGCCGGCGATCTCGGCGGCCTGGAACTGCTGCAATCGCGCAACGAGCGCGATCAGTTCCTCGCCACCGTCGTGCGCGCGAGGGCCGACGCCCGGACCGCGATGGAAGCGCTGGCCGCGCCGCTGGGTCGCCGCTGGCGCGAGGCCTTCGGCGACGCGTCGCCGCTGTGCACCTTCCGGGACGGACAGGCGCCCGAGGGACTCGACGGCGTCGAGGGCATCGAGGGCACCGGCGGCTCGGTCGGCATTCAGGAGAGCCATGAGGACGAGGCGCTCGATGCCCTCGTGGCGCGAGCGCTCGATCAGCGCGACGACGTGCGCATCGCCCGCGCGGCGGTGGACAGCGCCCGTGCCGCCGCGGACCTGGTCCGCGCCAACCGCTGGGTCGATCCGAGCGTCAGCCTCAGCTACGGCTACACGCCACAGGGACGTCGCGGCGTGGCGGCGGACGGCTCGGCGGTCGATCCCTCGCCGCGGTCCAACACCGTGTCGGTCTCGGTCTCGGTGCCGATCCCGCTGTCGCGGTTGGACCGCGGCGACCTGGTGCAGGCCGAGTCGGCCGTCACCCAGGCCCTGCTCGCGCTGCGCCAGACCGAGCTCCAGGCGCAGGCCGACGTCCGCGCGACCCACGCCCAGTACCGCGCCGCGCTCGAGAACCTGACCCGCTACCGCGACGCGACCCTGGGCGACGCGCGGCGCGTGGTGGAAGGCTTGCGCCTCTCGTACCGGCACGGCGCTGCCTCGCTGCTGGAGCTGCTGTCGGCCCAGCGCGCGGCGGACGACACCGAGCTCGCCTACCTGCAGGCGCGCAGCGAGCTCGCCGCCGCCACCGTGCGGCTGCAGCTCAGCCTCGGCCGCGCGCCGGCGCCTTGAGCCAGCGGGGAAGCCGACGGGGAATCGCGCCGGCATGCGAGACTGCCGCCCATTCGGAGAGAGGCAATGAGGATTCTTCTGGTCGAGGATGACCGCAAGGCCGCGGGGCTGCTGGTGCGCGGCCTGCGCGAGGAGGGTTTCGTGGTGGACCACGCGGCCAGCCTGGCCGAGGCCGACGAGGCTGCCTTCGTGACCACCCACGACCTGATCGTGCTGGACGGCATGCTGCCCGACGGCGACGGCGTCGCCCTGTGCCGCACGCTGCGCGCGCGCGGCCAGCAGGTGCCGGTGCTGATGCTCACCGCCCGCGACGCGCTGTCCGATCGCGTCGACGGCCTGAACGCCGGCGCCGACGACTACCTGACCAAGCCCTTCGAGTTCGAGGAACTGCTGGCGCGGCTGCGCGCGCTGCTGCGGCGCTCGGACATGACGCGGCCGCCGGTGCTGGTCGCGGACGACCTGCGCCTGGACCCAGCCTCGCTGCAGGTCACGCGCGCGGGGCGGCCCGTCGAGCTGACGCCCAAGGAATTCGCCCTGCTGCAGGCGCTGATGCGGCAGCCCGGCGCCGTGGTCCCGCGCCAGCGCCTGGCCGAGCAGATCTGGCACGGCGACCCGCTGGCGATCGACAACCTGATCGACGCCCACATGAGCAAGCTGCGGCGCAAGATCGACGCGGCCGGCGCCCGGCCGCTGATCGAGACGGTGCGTGGTCGCGGCTTCCGGCTGCGGGGGCCGGACGATGCTTAGCTTCCGCCGCCGGCTGGCGCTGCTGCACGTGGTCGTGGTCACCACGGTGCTGGCGGTGGCGGCGACGCTCACCTACCTGAGCCTGGTCACCGCGCTGCGCGCCCAGCTGGACGGCGCGCTGCTGGCCCTGGCGGAGCAGGAAGCCAGCATCCTCGCCGCCAGCCCCGGCCTGCCGGTCGCCGTGCACGAGCCCGGCACCACCGCCGCGCCGCCGCCCTATGCGCGGCTGGACCGGCTGGTGCAGATCATCGGCCCGCGCGGCGAGGTGCTCGCGCGCAGCGCCAACCTCGGCGCCGCGTCGCTGCCGAACCAGGCCGCGCTGCTGGCGCGCCTGGCCCGCGGCGAGACCGTCTTCGAGCACCTGGCCTTCGGCGACGAGCCGACACGCCGCGTGTCGGTGCCGGTGCATGGCGGCCGCGCGCTGGCGGTGCAGGTGGCCGGCTCGCTCGACGACGTCGACCACGCCGTCGCCTCGGCGGGCTGGGTGTTCCTCGTCATGAGCCTGGTGCTCGTGGTGGTGCTCACCACCGCGGGCGCGCAGCTGACCGGGCGCGTCTTCGGCGCTGTCGACGACATCGTCCGGCAGGCCCGCCGCATCGGCGGCCGCACCCTCGCCGAGCGGCTGCCGCATCCCGGCACGCGCGACGAGATCGGCCGGCTGATCGACACGCTCAACGACATGCTGGCCCGGCTCGAGCACGCCTTCGAGGCGCAGCGCCGCTTCACCGCCGACGCGTCGCATGAGCTGCGTTCGCCGCTCTCCCGGCTGCGCACGGAGCTCGAGATCACCCTGCGCCGGCCGCGCGGCGCCGACGAGTATGTCCAGGCGCTGCGCTCCGGGCTGGAGGACGTCGCGCGGCTGACGGCGCTGGTGGAGGAACTGCTGACGCTGGCGCGGCTGGATGCCGGGCAGGACTCGGCGCCGGTCGCGCCGGTGACCATTGGCCCGATCCTCGAGGCGGTCGTGCGGCGCGCCCGGCCCGCGGCCCAGGCACGCGGCATGACGCTGAGCCTGGCGGGCGCGGACGACTCCGGTGCGGATGCGCTGGAGGCAAACGCGGCGGCCCGGGTGCCGCGCGAACTGCTGATGCTGGTCGCGACCAACCTGGTGGAGAACGCGGTCAAGTACGGCGCCGCCGGCGGCTCGGTGCTGGTCTCGGTGGTCGCGCGACCGGACGGGACGGAACTGGTCGTCGAGGACGATGGCCCGGGCCTTCCCGCGGAGGAGCGCGAGCGCGTGTTCGAGCGCTTCTACCGGGGCGCCGCGGCGCGCGCGGCGGACATCGAAGGCACCGGCCTGGGGCTGGCGCTGTGTGACCTGATCGTGCGCGCCGCCGGCGGTCGCATCGAGGTGGGCGTCTCGCGCTGGGGCGGCGCGCGGTTCTCGGTGCATCTGCCGGCCGGCGACGCCTGAGCGCCGCCGCACCGGCGCCCGCTCACCCGTTCACATGTCGCGTCCGTTGAAGTGCGTCACCGGAATGCTGTCGAGCTCGATGCCCTCCAGGCAGCGGACGTTGATCGCCGCCATCGCGTTGCCCTTCGGGTCGGTACCCTCGGCATAGGGATGGATGCCGCACACCGCGCAGAAGCGGTGCTTGATCGCGTGCTTGTTGAACTCGTAGGTGCTGGCCGCCGCCTCGTCGGTCTTCAAGCGGAATTGCCCGCGCGGCACGAACCACAGCAGCGAGCCCTTGCGCTGGCAGATCGAGCAGTTGCAGGCCATCGCCCCATCGATCTCGCCGTCCACCTCATAGGCCACCCGACCGCAATGGCAGCTTCCCTGGTAGGTCGTCATGTCGTCTCCGCTCGGTTTTATTGAAGCGGCCGACCTTACCTCAGCCGGGCGCGGGCCGCGTCACTTGAGCATCAGCTCGACGTCCTGTCCCGGATCCCCGCAGCCATCCAGGCGCAGCCGCAGGAAGTCCAGGTCCATGTGCAGGTGCTCCACCAGCTCCGGCACCGCGAGCTCCAGCGCGGCGATGCGGTCGGACTGCTGGTCGCAGGCATCGGCGAGCACCTCGGCCAGGTGCAGGATCGCCGCCAGCATCGAGAACGGCCGGATCTCCAGCGGCGCGTTGGCGTCCTTGAAGGCCTCGACCAGGTCAGCCGGGAAGTGCCAGTGCGCCGCCAGCGCCGCCGTCACGTCGGCATGCGTGCAGCCGAAGCGATGCATCTCCAGCGAGAACCGGCTGCCCGGCTCGGCCGCGTGGGCCTCGACGTCGGCGACCTGGTCCGGCTCGCTCATCGCCATCATGAGCTGCCCGGTGCGCAGCATCAGCCCGGCGAGGTAGGCGGTGTCGGCATCGCCCTGCAGCAGCTTGGCCAGCAGCCGCGCGTAGCCGGCGGTGCGCACGCTGTGGCGCCAGAAGCGCTGGCGGTCCAGGCCCTTCACCTCGGGGAAGGTGGCGGAGATGCTGGCCGCCATCGCGAGGTTGCGCAGCGTCTCCAGCCCCAGCGCCATCGCGGCGTCCTGCAGCGTGCCGATCGTGTGGGAGGGGCTGTAGCGCGCGGAGTTGGCCAGCCGCAGCACCTTGGCCGCCAGCGTGGAATCCTTGCCGATCAGCTCGGCGATCTGGCCGAGCGAGACGCCGTCGTCGTCCAGGCTGCGCAAGAGCTTGCGCCCGACTTCAGGCATCACCGGGAGGCTGGCGTGCCCCCCGAGGAAACGCTCCGCGCTGGCGGAAACGGGAGTCGTGGGGGTCATGCTGGCAATCGTCACGGCGGCCTCCTCTGGACGCGACGGCAGGTGGAGGCGAGTCTATGCCGCCCGGCCGCAGCGCGCCAGCGCCAGCAGCGCCACCGGGTCCAGCAGGCCGATGCGGTAGCCCTGCACCGCCAGGATGCCCCGGTCGGCGAGCTGCCGCAGCGCGCGCGACAGCGTCTCCGGCGAGATCAACAGCCGCGCCGCCACGTCGCGCTTGCGCTCGGCCAGCCGCACCTCGGCCGACCCGCCGGCCTGCGCCAGCAGCCAGGCGGCGATGCGCGCGGTCGCGTCCTTCGTGGTCAGCCCGCGCAGCGCGTCCTGCGCCTCACGCAGCTGCGCCGCGCTGGCCCGCAGCAACGCGGCCAGCACCGGCGGCTGCGAGCGCAGCCACAGGGTCGCCGCCGCCATCGGCCACTCCATCACCAGCGCGGTGGCCGAGACGATCCGCGCGTCTTCCTCGTAGCGCCCGTCCAGCCAGGCGGTGTGCAGGTCCAGCCAGCACGGGCCGGCCAGCGGGCCGCCCGCCACGACCCGCCCTTCGCAGAGCGCCACCATCGCCACCGCCGCGTCCCCGCGGCGGAGCGCCAGGTCGCCGGCCCGGCAGCGGCGCACCCGCGCCATGCTGGCCAGCGCGGACCAGTCGTCGGCCTCCAGCAGCACATCGCCGAGCAGTGCGCGCCACGGCACCGGATGGGCGGGACCCGGCATCAGGGCGGCGTTGTGGGCCGCATCGCCTTCCGCGGCGGCGGGCGAGGAGACGCCGCGAGCGGCGGCCGCGGCGGGATCGGACAGGAAGTCGGCGGTCACGGGGCATTCTCGGAAACCGGGGATGCCGGACTGTCGCGGGACTGGCCGGAAATTGCCATGAGGGAGGTCAACATCCGAGCGATCGGACGCCTCCCGGATCAGCGGATCAGCAGCGCGCGGAAGTCGTTGACGTTGGTCTGCGTCGGACCGGTGATCAGCAGGTCGCCGAGCGCCTCGAAGAGCGCGTAGCCGTTGTTGGCGGCCAGCAGCTCGGCCGGCTTCAGGCCCAGCGCGCGGGCGCGCTGCAGCGTGCTCGGGCTGAGGAAGGCACCGGCGTTGTCCTCCACGCCATCGATGCCGTCGGTGTCCGCGGCCAGGCCCCAGACGCCCTCCTGCCCGTCCAGCGCGATCGCGCAGCCGAGCACGAACTCGCCGGCACGACCGCCGCGCCCGGGCTGCGGCACCAGCGTCACCGTGGTCTCGCCGCCGGAGAGGATCAGGCAGGGCCTGGCGAAGGGCTCGCCATGCCGCGCCACCGAGCGCGCCAGCGCCGCATGCACGCGGCCGACCTCGCGCGACTCGCCCTCGATCTCGTCCGAGAGCACGTGCGCGGTCAGGCCGAGCGCGCGCGCCGCCTCGGCCGCGGCCAGCAGGCTCTGACGCGGCGCGGCGATGATGCGCTGCTCATGACCGTCGAAGCAGGCGTCGCCCGGCTTGGGCGTCTCCCAGTCGCCGCGCTCCAGCGCCTCGACCGCCTGCGGCGGCAGCGCGATGCGATAGCGACGGCAGATGGCCAGCGCGTCGGCGCAGGTCGTGGCGTCGGGCACGGTCGGGCCGGAGGCGATCACCTGCGGGTCGTCGCCGGGCACGTCGGAAATCATCAGCGTGAGCACCTTGGCCGGCGCGCAGGCGGCGGCCAGTCGGCCGCCCTTGATCGCGCTGAGGTGCTTGCGCACGCAGTTCATCTCGGCGATGTTGGCGCCACTGGCCAGCAGCGCGCGGTTCACCGCCTGCTTGTCGGCCAGCGTCAGCCCGGGCGCCGGCAAGGGCATCAGCGCCGAGCCGCCGCCAGAGATCAGGCAAATCACCTGGTCGTCGGCGGTCGGCCGGAAATCGCGCACCAAGTGCATCATCCGCGCCGCGGCCCGCTCGCCGGCGGCGTCGGGGACCGGGTGCGCGGCCTCGACCATCTCGATGCGCCGCGGCTGGTAGTCCGGCGGGATGTGGCCGTAGCGCGTGATGACCAGCCCGCTCATCGGCGCGGACGCGGGCCAGGCCGCCTCCATCGCCTGCGCCATCGAGCCACCGCCCTTGCCCGCGCCGATCACCAGCGTGCGGCCCTTGGGCGGCGGCGGGAGATGGCCGGCGAGGATCCTGCCCGGCAGCGCGCGATCGACCGCGACGCGGTAGAGGTGCTTGAGCAGCGCGCGCGGGTCGTCGAGCAGCGCCCGGGTCCGTGCGTCCGGGGCGTCCGCCGCGTTCGATGACGCCGAGCGCGCCGATGAAGCCGCCGGCGACGAGGACGCGTCGCCGGACGTCAAGGAAGCAGCAGGGCCGGCGGCGCCGGAGGCGGCGGCCCGCGCCGCGTCGGAGGTGGAGCTCATGGGCGCCGATTGTGGGCAGCGGCCGCTCAGCCGGCGTCCGTAGTGCTACCGACCTCGTGGTTGCCCATGACCTCGAGCGCGCGCACCAGCGCCGAGTGGTCCAGCTGGTCCCAGCCCTGCGCCGCGGCGGCCTGCATCAGCTGCGCGGTGCCGGCGGTGTTGGGCAGCGCCAGGTTCATCGCCTTGGCGCTCTGCAGCGCCAGGTTCAGGTCCTTCTGGTGCAGCGCGATGCGGAAGCCCGGGTTGAAGGTGCGCTTGATCATGCGCTCGCCATGGACTTCCAGGATGCGGCTGGAGGCGAAGCCGCCCATCAGCGCCTCGCGCACCTTGGCCGGATCGGCGCCGGCCTTGGAGGCGAAGACCAGCGCCTCGCCGACGGCGGCGATGTTCAGCGCCACGATGATCTGGTTGGCGACCTTGGTCGTCTGGCCGGCGCCCGCGCCGCCGACCCGCGTGATGTTCTTGCCCATCAGCTCGAACAGCGGCTTGATGCGGGCGAAGGTGGCCTCCTCGCCGCCGACCATGATGGACAGCGTGCCGGCCTTGGCGCCGACCTCGCCGCCGGAGACCGGCGCGTCCAGCCATTCGGCGCCCAGCGCCTCGATGCGCCGCGCGAAGTCCTTGGTCGCCATCGGCGAGATGGAGCTCATGTCCACGACGGTCTTGCCGGCGCTCAGGCCCGCGGCCACGCCGCCCTCGCCGAACAGCACGCGCTCGACGTCCGGCGTGTCCGGCACCATCGTGAAGATGACGTCGGCGCGCTGCGCGACTTCGGTCGCGCTGGCGCAGACGGTGGCGCCAGTGGCGGTCACTTCCTCGCGGACCTGGCTGCGGGTGTGGACGAACAGCGCATGCCCGCCCTGCGCGAGGCGCACCGCCATGGGCGCGCCCATGATGCCCAGGCCGATGAAGCCGATCTTGATGCTCATGAGGGTCTCTCTCTTTCAGTCCTTGAACTTGTCTCGCAGGGCCTGCGTCGCGGCGCGGAACACGCCCAGGTCGCTGCCGACGGCCACGAAGGTCGCGCCCTGCTCGAGGTAGCGGCGCGCGTCGGCCTCGACCGGCGCGAGGATGCCCACCGGCTTGCCGGCGGCGCGGCAGGCGGCATGGATGCTCGCCATCGCGGCCTGCACCTCCGGATGCTGCGGATGGCCCAGGTGCCCGTAGCCGGCCGCGAGATCCGAGGGGCCGATGAAGACGGCGTCGACGCCCTCGACCGCGGCGATCCGCGCGGCGGCGGCCACGCCGGCCGGGCTTTCGATCTGCACGATCACGGCGATCTGCTCGTTGATGCCCTGGAAGTAGCCGGGCACGGTGCCGTAGCGGTTGTTGCGCTGCGAGACCGACACGCCGCGGATGCCCTGCGGCGGGTAGCGCGTGGCGGCGACCGCGGCGGCGGCCTGCTCGGCGGTCTCGACGAAGGGGATCAGCAGGTTGGAGAAGCCCGCGTCCAGCAGCCGCTTGATCTCGACCGCGTTGTTGCTGCTCGGCCGCACGACCGGCGCGCTGACGCTGTCCTTGAGCGCCATCAGCTGCGGCACGAAGCTGCTGACCTCGTTGGGCGAATGCTCGCCATCGAGCAGCAGCCAGTCGAAGCCGGCCACGCCCAGCACCTCGGTGCTGATCGGGTTGGCCAGCGAGCACCAGCAGCCGATCAGGCGCTCGCCGGCGCGCAGGCGCTGGCGCAGCGTGTTGGGGAAGCTCGAATAGGGCGTGGTCGGCGTCGGCATGGCTGGACTCCTCGGTGCGTCATCAATCGAGCTTGAGCCCGCTCTTGGCCACGACGCCCGCCCACTTCTTGCGCTCGGCATTGAAGAAGGTGTCCATCTCGGCCGCGTTCATCGTGTTGACCTCGGCGCCCTGGGCGGCCAGCCGCGCGCGCACGTCGGGCGAGCGGATGATGCTGATCAGCGCGGCGGACAGCTTGTCGACATGGGCCTTGGGCATGCCCGCCGGGGCCAGGATGCCCTGCCAGGTGCCGGACTCGAAACCGGTGGCGCCCTGCTCCGCCAACGTGGGCACGTTGGGCAGCAGCGGCACGCGGGTGGCCTTGCTCACGCCGATGACCTTGAGCTTGTTCTGCTGCACGAAGGGCAGCGTCGCCAGCATGCCGTTCATCAGCACCTGCGTCTGGCCGGCGATCGTGTCGGTGACGGCCTGCGAGCCGCCCTTGTACGGGATGTATTCCCACTTCGCGCCGGTCAGGCTGGCGACCTGGTAGCCGGCCAGGTGCGGCGCGCTGCCCATGGCGGTCACGGCGAAGTCGATCTTGGACTTCTTCGACAGCTCGACCAGTTCCTTCAGGTTGCTGGCCGGCACCGAGGGATGCACCACCAGCATGTGCGGCGAGTAGGCCAGCATCGCCACGCCGCGCAGGTCCTTGGACGGATCGAAGGGCAGCTTGGTGTAGAGCGAGGGGCTGATGGCCAGCGCGCTGACGTCGCACAGCATGACGGTGTAGCCGTCGTTCGCCTTGGCGGTCTGGTCCGCGCCCATGTTGCCGCTGGCGCCGGGCTTGTTCTCGACGATGACGGTCTGCTTGAGCTGCTCGGACAGCAGCGGCGACAGGATGCGCGCGATGATGTCCGACGAGCCGCCCGGCGTGTACGGGACGATGATCCGCAGCGGCTTGGCGGGCCAGTTGGCCTGCGCGAAGGCGCTGGGCGCGAGGCCGGCGATCGCGCCGACGGCGGCCGCGGCGAGGACCGCGCGACGCGCGACGCGGGCCTGCCCGGTCGTCATGGACTTTTTGGTGTTCGTGTTCTTGGCGGTCTTCTGATCGTGCATGTCTCTCTCCATGTGGGAAGCCGCACTCGCGCCCCGCGTGGGAACGGTGAGGCTCCGGGGGTTGGTCCTCAGCGGACCATGCAAGGCTTCTTCGGATCGAACTTCCAGCCCGGAATCAGGTGCTGCATCGCGACCGCGTCGTCGCGCGCGCCCAGCCCGTGCTTCAGGTAGAGCTGGTGGGCGGCCTCGACGGCCTGCATGTCGAGCTGCACGCCCAGGCCCGGCGCGGTCGGCACCGCGACCTCGCCGTCGACGATCTTCAGCGGCCGCTGCGTGAGGTGCTGGCCGTCCTGCCAGATCCAGTGGGTGTCGATCGCGGTGAGGCGTCCCGGCGCGGCGGCCGCGGCATGCGTGAACATCGCCAGCGAGACGTCGAAGTGGTTGTTGGAATGCGAGCCCCAGGTGAGGCCGAAGTCGCGGCAGGTCTGCGCCACGCGGACCGCGCCGGACATCGTCCAGAAGTGCGGGTCGGCCAGCGGGATGTCCACCGACTGCAGGCTCAGCGCGTGCGTGAACTGGCGCCAGTCGGTGGCGACCATGTTGGTCGCGGTGGGCAGGCCGGTGGCGCGGCGGAACTCGGCCATCACCTCGCGGCCGGAGAAGCCGTCCTCGGCGCCGCAGGGGTCCTCGGCATAGGCAAGCACGCCGCCCAGGTCGCGCAGCAGGCGCACCGCGTCCTTGAGCAGCCAGCCGCCGTTCGGGTCGAGCGTGACGCGCGCCTCGGGGAAGCGCGCCTTCAGCGCGCGGATCGCCTCGACCTCTTCCTCGCCGCGCAGCACGCCGCCCTTGAGCTTGAAGTCCTTGAAGCCGTAGCGCGCCTGCGCGGCGACGGCCTGCTCGACGATGGCCTCGGGCGTCATCGCGACCTGGTGGCGCACCCGCAGCCAGGCGTCGGCGGGGGCGTCGCTGCCCGGCTCGTCGTCGGGCGTCTTGTAGGCCATGCCGGTCCTGGCGCGGTCGCCGACGAAGAACAGGTAGCCCAGCATGGCGACGCTGTCGCGCTGCCGGCCCTCCCCCAGCAGCTCGCACACCGGCACGCCCAGGTGCTGGCCCAGCAGGTCCAGCAGCGCGCATTCGACGGCGGTCAGCACGTGGATGGTGGTCCGCAGGTCGAAGGTCTGCAGGCCGCGGCCGCCGCTGTCCAGGCCCTGGAACCGCTCGCGGACCTGCGCCAGCAGCGCGTTCCACTTCGCCACCGGCTGGCCGACGAGCAGCTCGCCGGCCTGTTCCAGCGTCTTGCGGATGGGCTCGCCGCCGGGGATCTCGGCGATGCCGACGTGGCCGGCGTTGTCCTCCAGGACCAGCAGGTTGCGGGTGAAGAACGGCGCGTGCGCGCCGCTCAGGTTCATGAGCATGCCGTCGTGGCCCGCGACGGGGATCGCGCGGGCGGACGTGACGAGGGGACTGCTTGCGCTCACAGGGGGCTCCTGGTCGGAATCGCGGGAACGGGGATCAATCGGCGGTGATCTTGCGGGTCTCGATGACCTGCTTCCAGCGGGCGAATTCGGCCTTCTGGAAGCTCTGCGCCTGGTCCGGCGTGTTGGCGACGATCTCGATGCCGATGTCGGTGAACTTCTGCTTCACCGCGGGCTCGTGCAGCGCCGCGACCAGGTCCTTCTGCAGCTGCGCGCGCACCGCCGGCGGCAGGCCGCGCGGGGCGGCCACGCCCTGCCAGGAGTAGACGTCGGCGCCCTTGATGCCGGACTCGGCCAGCGTCGGCACGTTGGGCAGCACGGCCGAGCGCTTGTCGCCGGTGACGGCCAGCGCGCGCAGCTTGCCGCCGACGATGTGCGGCAGCACCGCGTTGACGTTCTGGAAGGAGGCGTCGACCTGCGCGCCGAGCAGGTCGGTGATGGCCGGCGAGCCGCCCTTGTAGGGCACGTGCAGGCCGTTGGTGCCGGTCTGCAGCCAGAAGAGCTCGGCGGTGAGGTGGTCGGAGGAGCCGTTGCCCGAAGAGGCGAAGGTCATCTTGCCCGGGTCCTTCTTCAGCGCGTCGATGACGTCCTTGACGCTCTTGAGCGGCGAGGCCGCCGGCACGACCAGCACGTTGGGCGCCTGCATGGCGACGGTGAGCAGGTCGATGTCCTTGAGCGCGTCGTACTGGACCGCCTTGAGCAGGTGGGGCGCGATCACGAACGGACCGAGCGAGGACACCAGCAGCGTGTAGCCGTCGGCCGGCGCGCGCTTGACCTGCGAGGTGCCGAGCGTGCCGGTGGCGCCGGGGCGGTTGTCGACGATGACGGTCTGGCCCCACTTCTTCTGCAGCTCGGCGCCCAGGGCGCGGGCGAGCATGTCGGTCGACCCGCCGGCCGGGAAAGGCACGACGAGGGTGACGGGGTGGTCGGGGAAGCCGTTGGCGTGGGCCAGGGTGGCGGTGCACAGGGACAGGACGGCGGCGCCGAGGGCGGCGCCGGCCTTGACGGCCAGGCGGCGGGTCAGGACGGTCATGGTTTGTCTCCGGGAAGGAACCGTGGAAGCCGCTCTTGATGCGCCCCGGTGCTCAGTCCGAAGCGGCGGTGGCGGCCTTGTTGTCAGTCATCATACAAGTTGAGTTCCGGCGGTGACAAGGCACCGCACTGCACTCGGAGATCGGGGAAAACACGCAGAACTAGCGATTGCGGGAAAGAAGGGGCTGGAAGTTGACGGTGGAGGAAACCAGGCCCAGCGACGAAGCGCCAGCCGTCGCCGGCTGAAGCCCGCCGCGGCCGCCGCGTTCAGCGCTGTTCCTGCAACGCCAGCGCCGCGCGCCGGCGGCGTTCGCGGCTGTTGGCCAAGTGGGTGCGCATGGCCGCGCGCGCGGCCTCGGCGTCGCGCGCGGCGATCGCGTCGAGGATGCTTTCATGCTCCGCGTTCACGCGCAGCAGATAGTCGCGCTGCGCGATCGGGTCCTCGTCGCCGGCGGCCTGCAGGCTGGCCAGGCGCGCCCGCGGGATGCTCGGCGCGCCCAGCGTCGCCATCAGCTGCTCGAAATGCGGATTGCCCGTCGCGCGGGCGATCTCCAGGTGGAACTGGAAGTCCGCCGCCACCGCGTCGCGGCCCGCCAGCGCCGCCTCCGCGAAGGCGCCCACCGCCGCGCGCATCGCGTCCAGGTGCGCGTCCCCGCGCCGCTGCGCCGCCAGCGCCGCGGCTTCGGTCTCGACGCCGATGCGCAGTTCCAGCACCGCGACGACGTCGTGCAGCGTCGCCATCTGCTCGGCGCCGATGCGGAAGGGCCCGCCCTCCCCGAGCCCCAGCACGAAGGTCCCGATGCCATGCCGCGTCTCGACTAACCCCGCCGCCTGCAGCTTGGAGATCGCTTCCCGGACCACCGTCCGGCTGACCTCGAATTCGGCCATGATCGCGGCCTCGGTCGGCAGCTTGTCGCCGCTGGCCAGCGCGCCCGCGCGGATGCGGTCCTCCAGCGCCCGGACAAGTCCGAGGGCCAGCGATTTCGGGCGGGTACGGGTCAGCGGCACAGTCATCAGGGGCTCAGTTGTACGACAACATCGGTCCACGCGACAACCGCGTTATCGCGGTGTCGCGCCGATGCAGCGCGAAAAGGGAATGGGACGGGAACGAAGCAGGCCGCGATTGTCCCGTGCCTGAGCCGCCCGGGCTCAGGGGTCGAGCGGGAACTTCGCGCAGCCCAGCCGCGCCGAGATGTCGCGGCTGGCCGCCTGCAGCATCGCCACCACCTCGGGCGCCTTGGCCTCGTCGTAGCGGAAGGTGGGGAAGCTCACGCTCATGCCGGCGATGGGCTGGCCCAGCCGGTCGAAGATCGGCACGCCCAGGCAGCGGATGTGGTCGTCGAATTCCTCGCGGTCCTCGCCGAAGCCCTGCGCCTTCACCCGCTCCAGCTCGGCCTGGAAGGCGGCCGGCTCGGTGATCGTCTTGTCGCGGAAGCGCTGGAACTCCGCGCCGGCCAGCACGCGCGCGCGGCGCTCCGGATGCTCCCAGGCCATCAGCACCTTGCCGATCGCGGTGCAGTGCAGCGGCGCGCGGCGACCGATGCGCGAGTACATGCCCAGCATGTGCCGGGAGTCGACCTTGTGGACGTAGATGATCTCGCTGTCGATCAGCGTGCCCAGGTGGACCGTCTCGCCGGTGGCGTCGGCCAGCATCTGCATGTGGTGCTTGGACAGGTCGACCAGGTCCGGATACTGCAGCGCCTTGGCGCCGATCTCGAAGACCTTCATCGCCAGCCCGTAGCGCTCGCTGTCGGACTCCTGGTGCACGTAGCCCAGGGTCTTCATCGTCTGCAGGAAGCGGTAGACCGTCGCCTTGGGCATGGCCAGCCGCACCGAGAGCTCCGAGATGCCGGTGTCGCTGCGTTCCGACAGGGCCTGCAGGATGGCAAAGACCTTGAGCACCGCGGCCACCGACTCGGGCTGCTGCTTGCCATCGTTCAGATCGTCATCCATGCGCAACGTGTTCCTGGAAAGGGAAGATTTCACCACAGCCGGCCGGTGCCCGCGCCCGCGCGAACCCGGGCCGGCACCTCGGTCGCGGCCTCGATGGGCAGGCGGTACGGCGGCGTCCAGCCGGCCTCGCCGGCGACCGGCCGGTCCGGATTCGCGGCACGGAGCATGCCCACCAGGTCGACCGGCTCGCCGTTGAAGCGCGAGCCGCGGTCCTCGATCCGGTCGCCCTTGAGCAGCCGCGCCACCCGCCCCGGCGCGATGCCGGCCGCCGCCTCCCAGGCGTTGGCCTCGCTCAGCACCTGCGATTCGAGGCCCGCGCCGATCGAGTAGGCGTAGGGATAGTCCCCCGCCGGCGCCGCCAGGTAGAGGTTGTTGGCGACATGCACCTGGCCGTAGCGCACCCGCGGCGCGCGCTCCTTCACCTGCTCCCACAGGTTGTGATGCAGCGTGACGCGCAGGTGCCCGCGGTCGTCGCGATGGCCGTCGCCGCCGCCGATCAGCATGGTCTTGTCGTGGCGGCGGAAGACGTTCCAGGACACGGTCACGAAGTCGGAGCGCCGCGTGATGTCCAGCAAGCCGTCATGGCGCTGCATCCGCTGGCCGAGCACCACCGGCTCGCGCGGATCGGGCCGGGCGCCGTCGTCGAAGACGCAGTGGTCGATCCACACCTGCGTCGCCTCGCGCAGCGAGACGGTGTCGTACTCGGAGTTCCATTCGCCATGCCCGTTGTCGTTCGGGTCCCAGGCGGGGAAGAAGTCGTAGGCATCGGAAAAACGCAGGTTGCGCAGGATCACCTGCGAGACCTTCTCCAGCATCAGCGAGCCGTTGTCGAAGCCGGCATCGGGCGTGATCCCGACGATCGTCGTGTTGGACGGCACCTTGACGACGACCTGCGCCGCCTGGCGCCGGGCCGACCGCTTGCGCGCCTCCTCGAGCGGCCCTTCGGGCGGGCGACGGCCCCAGGTCGCCGGGTCGTACTGGCGCGCGAAGGCGTCGAGATCGAAAGCCGGATCGCGGAAATCCTCGATGCCCAGCGGGCGGCCGGACGCGTCCGCCGCCAGGTCGATGCGCGCCGCCAGCGCGATCAGCTTGGGCGTGTCGCCGAGCGCCAGCGCGGCATCGAGCTCGGCCCGCGTGCGCACGACGCGGATGGCCTCGGCCTTCGCCTTCGCGCCGCCTGCCGTGCCGCCGTTCATCGACGCCCAGCCATCGCCGGGCGCGATCGCGTCGAAGGCCGCGGCGGGCACCGCGCCGGAGGATGCGGCAGGTGGCGTGGCGGTCGACGCGACATTGCGGTATTCGGCCATGCGGTTGGCGGCCTCGCCGGTCGCGGCGAAGGGGCGGCGCGAGGTCGAGGCCGCCCAGGCCGTCAGATGAGGACCGAGCTGGCTGTCCCGGATCACCGCCTGGCCGTTGGGCGTCGACGGCGACCGGCGCCATTCTCCAGCCTTCACGCCGCGGTCCCAGGCCCGGCCCAGGCGCACGCTGCCCGGCGCGACGCCGGGCTCCGCCACCCAGCGTGTGCCCTGCACGAGGAAGCCGCGCGGCACGCCATCGGGCGTGCTGGGCGCGAGCACGACGCCGCCCTGCCCCGGCGAGCGCCGCCCCGCCCGGCTCACGATGACGCTGTCGTCGATCACCAGCGTCGCGCCGCCGAAGATGAAATCGACGTCGCCGCGGATCTCGCCGGCATGCACGAACACGCGCGACTCGCTCGCGAGGTCCTCACTGGCGCGCTCGGCATAGAAGGTGTCCTGGTGCCCGAGCAGCCGCACCTGCTCCAGCTGGATCCGGTCGCCGCGCGTCATCAGCGCGACGGCCTGCGCGCCGCCGCTCTCACCGACGCCGGGCGGGTAGCCCTGCCCGGCGCGCACGTGGTCCATCGCATCGTTGGCGATGGTCAGCCGCGCGAGTTGCACGTCGTCGCTGAACAGCATCACGCTGGCGCTGCCCGGTGTCCCGAAGGTCTCCGCGTCGAGCAGCGGCATGCAGCGGTGCGCGACGGCGCCGCGCGCCTTCGGCAGCGCGTTGTAGCGGCCCTCGACGATCACGACCTCCGCGGGATCGCCACGCCCATACAGCGTGAACGGCGCCTTGTCCTGGATGCAGAGCGGCTCGCGATAAGTGCCCGGCTTGACGAGCACGTAGGCGCGCGCCGGGGCCGCCGATCCGCCCTGCCCCTTGGCCGGCAAGGCATCGATCGCGGCCTGGAGCGTGCGGTGCGTGCCGCTCCCGTCGGCGGCGACGACGAAGGTCGGCGTCCAGCCCGCGGGATCGAGCGTCTGCGGCCGCCAATCGCCGAGGTAGCGCGCGGCCGTGGCCTGGGCGGCCGCGTCGTCACCGAGTTGCGGCCGGTCCTGCGCCCACGCGGCCTGCAGCGCCGCCACGCACAGCCCCGCCATCACCGCGCCGCGCCAGCCCCGCATCACAGGTCCGCCAGGTACAGCGCCGGCTCGCCCTCGGCATCGGCGCTGAACAGCACCTGCCGCTCATCAGGCGTGAACGACGGATGCGGATGCGTGACCTGCCGATTGCCCTTGTAGACGCGCCACGAGCTGTCATGCCGCGCCACGCGCCGTTCGGTGCCGGCCTTCAGGTCGAACAGGTGCAGGAAGGGATCGGTCGCGATCTGGTGGCTGCCGGTGTCGGCGACATCCGTCGGCGAGTCGCAGCCATCGCCGATCAGCAGCGTGCCGTCGTGGTTGCTCATCAGGTGCGAGCACGGTGGCATCTTCGTGAGGCGCCGGGATTGAAGCGTCATGGGATCGAGCGCGCAGATCCATCGATCGCGCTGCCCCTTCAGGTAGGAGACGTAGATCATCGCGGAACCGTCCGGCACCCAGAACTCATGCGTGCAGCTTTCGCCCTTGTCTTGACGCCGCCCGCACCGGACGTTGCGGCCGTCCTCGTCGACGAACCACATGCGCGCATCCACCAGGTCGTGCGGCCCTTCGTGGCAGTACGCGACCGTGTGGTCGTCGCCGGGTCGGTACTGCGGATGGCCCAGCCAGCCCTGCTGCTCGAGGATCACCTCGCGCGCACCGGTGGCCAGGTCGATGCGGATCAGCCGGCAGCGCGGCTTCGCATGGAACATCTGGTGGAACTTCTGCCAGTCGCTGAGCGGGAACCAGTCGCTCGCGGCAATCTCGATGCCGACCATCTTCGTGCAGGCGCTGTTCGAGACCCAGGTGCCGTAACCCACCCAGCCCTCGGGCACGGTGTAGACGACCTCCTCGCTCAGGTCGCGCAGTGCCAGGCGGATCAGGCGCCGCTCCGCGCGGACGAAGTACAGGTGCTGGTCGTCGGGGCTCAGGAAGCCGCCGAAGGTGTTCTCGCCCGTCTGGTCGGTGAGTTGCGTCGCGACCTGCGAGCCGAGATCCAGCAGGTGGTAGTTCCAGCTCGAGCCGGGCCCGAACTCGGCGCCGAAGATCAGCCGCTGGCCATCGTTGGTGAAGCACTTCTGATAGAAGTAGTTGCGGTGGCAGGTCACGTCGGTGGGCGTGAGCCGGGTGACGCGCGCGCCGGTATCGGGGTCCTCGCGGGTGACGAAGCGCAGCTGGCGTTCGGTGGCTTTCATGGTCGCTTTGATCCTCGGGGAGACGGGTTCACTTGATCCGTTGCAGCAGGGCCTGGCCTTCGGCGACCAGGCGGCGCGCGGCATCGACCTCGGTGGTCTTGCCATAGGCGACGGTCTCGAAGACCTCGCGCATGAACTTGTGCAGCCGCGCATGCTCGAACAGCGGCGCCGGGCGCTTGAGCCGGCCCGACTCGCGCTGCGCCTTGATCTGCTCATGCGCCGCGACCTCCAGCGGCGGCAGGGTGCCGGCCGCCTTCAGCTGCTCGAAGGGGCCGCGCGCCGACGGCAGGCCGCGCGTGCGGCCGAGCACCGTCGCGGCCTCGGGGTCGGTCAGCAGGAAGTTGACGAGCCGCGCGGCCAGCTCGGCCCGGCCGTTCTTCTCGGCATGGCGGCTCACCGCGTACATCACCGTGGGCCGGCCGAACATGCCGCTGTCCAGCGCGCCGGGCAGCGTCGGGAAGTCGCCGAGCACCAGCTTCTGCTGCTTGTCCAGCGTCGACGCGCGCAGCCCGATCACCGAGTCCCAGGTGTAGTTCCCCGCCCAGCGGCCGACCACCCAGTCGGGTTGCTGCTCGGTCGGCTTCTCGGCGCCGCCCAGGCTCGCGCGCAGCGGCAGCGGCGTGGCGACGTGCTCGGTGACGAGCCGCTTGTAGATGCGGACCCAGTCCAGCGCGGCCGCCTCGTTCATCGCCACGCGCGGCGACGCGGGATCGACATAGGGCGTGCCGTGGCGCTGCTGCACCCAGGCCTGGGAGAGCAGCATCATGTCGTACAGCTCGCCGTCCAGCGGATAGGCGTCCTGGCCCAGGAGGCGGCGGAAGGCCGGTCCGGTGGCGAAGAGCTCGTCCCAGCTGCGCGGCAGCGCGAGGCCCGCGCGATCGAAGGCCGCCTGGTTCCACAGCATCACCCGCGCGCTGAAGGACACCGGCAGCGCGTTGAGCTTGCCCGCGACCTCGCCATAGGCCAGGTCCTGCCGGTCGAACTGGGCCAGCTCCAGCAGCGCCGCATGCCGGTACAGGTCGGCGAAGCCGTTGCCGCGCTTGCTGAACATCGCCAGCCAGGCCCAGTTGATCTGCATGACTTCGGGCTCGGAGCCGCCGGCGATCTGCGTCGTCAGGCGCTCCAGGTAGCCGTTGAAGCCCATGTATTCGGCCTTCACCCGCACGCCGTGGCGGCGCTCGAAAAGCGCCAGCGCCTTGAGCGTCGCTTCGTGCCGGCCCGCGCCGCCCCACCAGGCGAAGCGCAGCACGGTGGCCTTGTCCTGCGCGCGCAGCACCGCCGGCGCCGTCAGCGCGGCGCCCAGCCCCGCGGCGGCGACCGCGGCGCCGCCTGCCGCCAGACCCAGCACCTGTCGTCTCGGTAGGCTCATGCGCGCGTCCCCAGCGCGGCGGACATCAGGTTCACGCCACTGCCCGCGTCGAAGAGGTGGCAGGCCGACAGCTGCAGATGCAGCGTCAGCGCATCGCCGCGCGCCAGGCCCTGCAACGCGATCGCCTGCTCGGCCGGGATGCGCGCCGTGATCGGCAGCGCGCCCAGCTCTGCATGCAGGTAGACCTCCGAGCCCATGTGCTCGGTGAAGCGCAGCCGCGCCGTGACGCCGACGCTGTCGCCCTGCACGCGCGGCGCCAGGCCGATGTGCTCCGGCCGCAGGCCGAAGGTCACCGCCGCATCCGCCAGGCGCGGCAGCGCCGCGATGCCCGCTGCCTTGTCCGCGGGCAGCGGCAGCCGCGCGCCGCCGACCTCGACGGCCAGCCCGGTGTCGGTGGCTTGCAGGCGCGCCTCGAGCAGGTTCATCTCCGGCGAGCCGATGAAGCCGGCGACAAAGGCGTTGGCCGGCCGGTCGTAGAGCGCCGTCGGCGTGTCGACCTGCTGGATCACGCCCTCCTTGAGGACGCAGATGCGCTCGCCCATCGTCATCGCCTCGACCTGGTCGTGGGTGACGTAGATCGTGGTGGCGGGCTGCTGGCTGTCGCGCAGCGTGCGGTGCAGCTCGGTCAGCCGCACCCGCATCGCGGCGCGCAGCTTGGCGTCGAGGTTGGACAGCGGCTCGTCAAAGAGGAAGACGTCCGGCTTCTTCACGATCGCCCGGCCCACCGCGACGCGCTGCGCCTGGCCGCCGGACAGCTGCTTCGGATAGCGGTCCAGCAGGTGCTCCATCTCCAGCAGCTTCGCGGCATGGCGCACGCGCTGGTCGAGCTCGGCCTTGGGCGTGCCCGCCAGCTTCAGGCCGAAGGCCAGGTTGTCGTAGACCTTCATGTGGGGATACAGCGCGTAGTTCTGGAACACCATCGCGATGCCGCGCTGCTTGGGCGCCAGCGCGTTGACGGCGCGGTCGCCGATGCGCAGCTCGCCGCCGGTGATGCTCTCCAGCCCCGCGATCATCCGCAGCAGCGTCGACTTCGCGCAGCCCGAGGGACCGACGAAGACCATGAACTCGCCGTCGCGCACCTCCAGGTCCACGCCGTGCACGGCCTTGAATCCGTTGGGGTACACCTTCTCGACCTTGTTGAGGCTCAGTCTTGCCATGCCGATGTCCTTGTCAGCCTTTGACGCCCGAGGACGTCGCGCCCTCGATGAAATGCTTCTGCGCCGCGAAGAACACGGCGATCGACGGGATCAGCGCCACCACCGAGATCGCGATCACGTTGGCCCACTCGACCTCCTCGGTCGCGCCGATGCTCATCTTCAGCGCCAGCGAGACCGGGTACTTCTCCACCGAGGCCAGGTAGATCAGCGGGCCCATGAAGTCGTTCATCGTCCAGATGAACTGGAAGACGATCACCGAGATGATGGCCGGCTTGAGCAGCGGCACGATGATGTGCCACAGCAGCTGCAGCGCATTGCAGCCGTCGATCTGGGCGGCCTCTTCCATGTCGCGCGGGATGCCGCGCAGGAACTGCACCAGCATGAAGACGAAGAAGGTGTCCGTGGCGAAGGCCGAGGGCACGATCAGCGGCAGGTAGGAGTCCAGCCAGCCGATCTCGCGGAACACCAGGTACTGCGGCAGGCGCAGCACGATCAGCGGCAGCATCATCGTGGCGATCATGATGCTGAACAGCAGCTTGCGGCCCCAGAACTCGAAGCGCGCGAAGGCGTAGGCCACCAGCACGCAGGAGATCACCGTCACGACGATGCGCGGGATCGTGATCAGGAAGCTGTTCAGGAAGTAGGTCGCGAAGGTGTACTCGGTGCTGGTCTTCCAGCCCTTGGCGTAGGCGCCGAAGTCGAAGCGGTCGGGCCAGAAGCCGGCGGAGCTGAAGATCTCGGCGTTGCTCTTGAAGGAGGCGCCGATCAGCCACAGCAGGGGATAGAGCATCACGATGGCGACCGCGGCCAGCGCCAGGTAGCGCAGCGGGCGGTTGCCGCGATCGCGTCCCAGGGTCAGGGTGGGCGCGGTGCCATGACCGCGGCCCTCACCCCCGCCCTCTCCCGCAAGCGGGAGAGGGGGTTGGAGGGGCGTACTGCGGCGCTGGGGGGTGGGAAGGCGGCTCATCGCTTGGACTCCTTCTCGCCCGAATAGAAGACCCAGTACTTCGAGCTCCAGAAGGACAGCGCCGCCAGTCCGCCGACGAGCGCGAACAGCACCCACGACAGCGCCGCGCCGTAGCCCAGGTTGAAGAAGCGGAAGCTCTGGTCGTAGATGTAGAGCGCCAGCACGTAGGTCGAGTGCAGCGGGCCGCCCTCGGTGATCATGTACGGGCCGTTGAATTCCTGGAACGCGTGGACCATCTGCATGATCACGTTGAAGAAGATCACCGGCGTGATCAGCGGCACGGTGATCTTCCAGAACTGCTGGGCCTTGCTGGCGCCATCGCACTCGGCCGCCTCGTACAGCGAGATCGACACGTTCTGCAGCGCCGCCAGGAAGATCACCATCGCCGAGCCGAACTGCCACGTGAACAGCAGCACGATGGTCCACATCGAGTAATGCTCGTCGGCGAGCCACGGGATCGGCTCGAGGCCGAGCTTCACCAGCACCAGGTTCACCAGCCCGTTGCGCGCGAAGACGAAGCGCCACAGCACCGCCACCGCGATCGAGCCGCCGAGGATGGACGGGATGTAGAACGCCGCCCGGAAGAAGTTGATGCCGCGCAGCTTGAAATTGAGCACGTGCGCGATGAACAGCGCGAAGCCCACGCGCAGCGGCACCGCCAGCAGCGCGAAGAGCAGGGTCACGCCCAGCGACTTGCGGAACAGCGGGTCCGCGGTGGCCAGCTCCTCGTAGTTGCGCAGTCCCACGAATTGGGGCGGGTCGATCAGGTCGTACTGCGTGAAGCTGAGCGCGAAGCTCATCACGAAGGGGAAGAGCTTGAACAGCAGCACGCCCAGCACGAAAGGCAGGACGAACAGGAAGCCCAGTCGCTTGTTCTCATACATGAGCCGTGTCTCCGTCGGCGGGCGCGCGGGACCTCTGCGGGCCCCGTCGCGCCGAACATGGCGTCAGCGGGCGAGCCACCCGCCGTCGACCGCGACGGTATACCCGTTCACGTAGTCCGAGGCCTTGGAGGCGAGGAACACCACCGGTCCGGCCAGGTCGTCCGGCACGCCCCATCGGCCCGCGGGGATGCGGTCCAGGATCGCGGCGTTGCGGCTCTCGTCCTGGCGCAGCGCGGCGGTGTTGTTGGTGGCCATGTAGCCGGGCGCGATCGCGTTGACGTTGATGCCGTGCGCCGCCCATTCGTTGGCCATCAGCCGGGTGATGCCCATCACGCCGCTCTTGCTGGCGGTGTACGAGGGCACCCGCACGCCGCCCTGGAAGGACAGCATCGACGCCACGTTGATGATCTTGCCGCCGCCGCCCTGCGCGAGGTATTGCCTGGCCACGGCCTGCGAGAAGAAGAACACCGTCTTGAGGTTGAGGTCGACGACGTCGTCCCAGTCCTTCTCGCTGAAGCGGATCGCATCCTCGCGCCGGATGATGCCGGCGTTGTTGACCAGGATGTCGACGCGGCCGGTCAGCGACTTGGCCTCGGCCACCAGGCCCTCGATGCAGCTGATGTCGCCGAGGTTGGCGCGCAGGTCCAGGAAGCGCCGGCCCAGGCGCTCGACCTCGGTCCGGGTCTCGACCGGGTCGGACACGTTGACGCCGACGATGTGCGCGCCGGCCTGCGCCAGCGCCACCGCCATGCCCTGCCCCAGCCCGGTGTTGCAGCCGGAGACGATGGCCACGCGGCCATCGAGTTGGAAGTTGTCCAGGATCATCTCGTTCATTCCCTTGGTCGGGTGGGGTCGCGAGCCGCGGCGCTTCAGCGCAGCGTCGTCATCGGCACGTGGTCCATGTCCTTGAAGACCTGGTTCTCGCCGACCATGCCCCAGATGAAGGTGTAGGCCTGGGTGCCGACGCCGGAATGGATGGACCAGCTCGGGCTGATCACCGCCTGCTCGTTGCGCACGACCAAGTGGCGGGTCTGCGTCGGCTCGCCCAGCATGTGGAAGACCACCGCGTCGGCCTTCATGTCGAAGTAGAAATAGACCTCCATGCGGCGGTCGTGCTGGTGGCAGGGCATGGTGTTCCACAGGCTGCCCGGCTCCAGCTGCGTCATGCCCATCAGCAGCTGGCAGGTCGGCAGCACGTCGGGCACGAGGAACTTGTAGATGGTGCGGCGGTTGCTCGTCTCGGGCGCGCCCAGCGTCTCGGGCGAGGCCTCGGCCAGCGTGACCTTGCGCGTCGGATAGGACGTGTGGGCCGGCGCGCAGTTGAAGTAGAGCTTCGCCGGGTTGGCGCCGTCGACGCTCTTGAACTCGACGATCTTCGCGCCCTGGCCGATGTAGAGCGCCTCGCGCGGGCCGACTTCGTACTGCGTGTCGTCGACGAAGACGCGGGCCGCGCCGCCGATGTTGATCAGCCCCAGTTCGCGGCGCTGCAGGAAGTAGTCGGTGCCGGTGTGCTTGCCCAGGTCCGCCGAGAAGGTCACCGGCTGGGTCACCGGCATGATGCCGCCGACGATGATCCGGTCGATCTGGCTGTAGGTCAGCGTCGCGCGGTCGGGCTGGAACAGGTCCTCGACCAGGAACTGGCGGCGCAGGCCTTCGGTGTCCAGCGTGCGGGCATGCTCGCTGTGGATGGGTTGGCGGATGTCCATGTCTTCCTCGGTGCGGTGGGGGTGTCCGAGCCGCGCGGCATCGCGCGGCGGCGGAAGGAAACACCCGGCATCGGGGTGCTTCCGGCGACTGATGGGAGCGAAGCGTACGGGCCTGCGGACTTTCCCGGAACTATGGTTTCTATGTAGTGAACCGCTGTTTCAATTTTTCGCGACCTCGCTATAGTTGCTCGCAACGACGGCCGGGACCCTCCCGGCGCCAGCCGCACCGGCGCTTGCCGGGATCGCGAGGAGACCGCCCCGATGAATCCGTATTTCCTGAACGACGACGCGCCCTGGACCGAGCTCGGCGACGGCATCCGCCGCAAGATCGTCGGCCACACGCCGGAGCTGATGTCGGTGCTGGTGCAGTTCGACGAAGGCGCCATCGGGACGCCGCATGCGCACGACGCGCATGACCAGATCGCGTTCGTCCTGAGCGGCTCCTTCGCCTGCGAGGTCGGCGGCGTGAAACGCACGCTCAAGCCGGGCGACGCCTTCGTCGCGCCGCGGCTGACGACGCATGGCGTCGTCGCGCTGGAGCCCGGCAGCACGCTGCTGGACCAGTTCTCGCCACGGCGCGAGGACTACCTCTGACCCCGACCTGACCCCAGGGTCCGCGCGCGGCGCGGATCGCAGACATCCGCAGTACCGAGGCGGCGATCGCACTGCAGCGACGGCCGCTCCCGACCTGCCGGCGCCCTGCGTGCGCCCGCGACCGACCGATGCCGCGAGAGCGAGGGCCACGATCCTGAGCCCGCGGCCGCAGAAGCACCTTGGAGACAACGTCATGCCCCACCGTCATGGGACTCGCCTCGGGACGACCTCGTCCGATCGTCAGCGCCGCGCGCATCGCGCCGCGTCGCCCACGCCCCGCCTGACCCGCCTCGCCGCCTGCCTGCTGGGCACGGCGACGCTCACGCTGCCCGCCTGGAGCCAGGACCAGGCCGCCCCGGCACCGGCCGCGCCGGCGGCCTCCGCCGCCGCCAGCGACAAGGCGCTCGAGACGGTGGTCGTCACCGGCATCCGGGCGTCGCTGGAAAGCGCGCTGAACGCCAAGCGCCAGGACCGCGGCATCGTCGACGTCATCAAGGCCGAGGACATCGCCAAGTTCCCCGACACCAACCTGGCCGAATCGCTGCAGCGCGTTCCCGGCGTCGTGATCGACCGCGACGCCGGCGAAGGCCGCAACATCACGGTGCGCGGCCTGGGCGCCGACTTCACCCGGGTGCGCATCAACGGCATCGAGGCGCTCGCCACCACGGGCGGCACCGACAGCTCCGGCGGCGCCAACCGCTCGCGCGGCTTCGACTTCAACGTCTTCGCCTCCGAGCTCTTCAACACCATCACCGTGCGCAAGAGCAGCTCGGCGGAAGTGGACGAAGGCTCGCTCGGCGCGACGGTGGACCTGCAGGCGGCGCGGCCCTTCGACTTCAACAAGCGCGTGATCACCGCCTCGGTGAAGGCGCGCTACAACGACCTGGCGCGCGAGACCGACCCCCGCGCCGCCTTCCTGATCAGCGACGTCTTCCTCGACAAGCGGCTGGGCGTGCTGGTGTCCGGCGCGTACTCGAAGCGCCGGCTGTTCGAGGAAGGCTTCTCCACGGTGCGCTGGGACAACGGCCCATCCTCGGGCGGCTGGTGCTCGCCGCAGGGCACGACGCCCGCGAATCCCGCCACCACCGCGGCCAACTGCGGCCCGGCCGCGCAGGGCGTGCCGCGCCTGCCGGCGTCCGCCGGCGCGAGCTCGGCCTACAGCCTGGCCAGCAGCGCCGACAACTTCCACCCGCGCCTGCCGCGCTACGGCCGACTCACCCACGACCAGGACCGGCTGGGCCTGACCGGCTCGGTGCAGTTCAAGCCCACCGACCGCACGCTGCTCACCTTCGACATGCTGTATTCGAAGCTGGATGCGACGCGGCGCGAAGACTTCCTCGAGGCGATCTCCTTCAGCCGCACCGCGAGCCAGGGCGGCAAGCCGCAGACCAGCGTCGTCGAGGCGCAGTACGCGCCCAACGGCGCGCTCCAGTACGGCGTCTTCAACGGCGTCGACATCCGCGCCGAGTCGCGCTACGACGAGCTCACCACCACCTTCCGCCAGCCCAGCCTGACGCTGGAGCAGGAGCTCACCGACCACCTCAAGCTCAATGCCAAGGTGGGCCGCGCGGACTCCAAGTTCCGCAACCCGGTGCAGACCACGGTCACGCTGGATGCGCTCAACGTCAACGGCTACACGCTGGACTTCCGCAACGACGACCGCCTGCCGGTCATCAAGTACCCCTTCGACCCGACGGTGCCGAACGGCGCGCTGCAGATCGTCGGCGTCCCGCAGGTCACCACCGGCACGCAGCCCACCACGGTCGCCAACACGACCACCAGCGAGGTCCGCATCCGGCCGCAGGGGGCCAACAACCGCAACGACATCGCCCACCTGGATCTGGCGTGGGAGGTCCTGCCCGACACGCTGACCCTCAAGGCGGGCTACGACTACAAGAAGTACAGCTTCGACACCTACGAATTCCGCCGCATCAACCAGAACGACACCATCTTCTCGCCGGCGGCCGGATCGGGCGTGCTGACGACGATGCTGACCAACTTCGGTCGCGGGCTGAGCCTGCCGGCGGGCACGCCCACGTCCTGGGTCATTCCCGACCTCAACGCCATCGCCGCCGCCTACGACATCTACTGCAACTGCCTCAAGAGCGGGCCTGCGGGCGGACCGGGCGACTTCACCCTGTCCTCCATCACCAACGGCAATGCGCGCGGCAACAACCGCGCGGTGGTCGAGCGCGACCGCGGCGGCTTCGTGCAGGCGGACTTCGAAGGCCGCGTGCTGGGCCTGCGGATGCAGGGCAACGTCGGCGTGCGCTACGTCGTCACCGAGCAGGAGGCCACCGGCTACCTGGCCACCGGCGGCGGCACCGAGGTCGTCATCGGCCAGAAGTACAAGGACTGGCTGCCGGCGCTGAACGTCTCGGCCAACCTCACCAAGGACCTCATCGCGCGCTTCGCCGCGGCCAAGGTCATGGCGCGTCCGCAGCTGGGCAACCTCAACCCGGGCGGCACCATCAGCACCACGGGCACCCTGTCGATCACCACCGGCAATCCGTATCTGAAGCCCTTCCGCGCCAAGACCTTCGACGGCAGCCTGGAGTGGTACTTCGGCCGCAACGCCTTCATCGGCGTGGGCGTGTTCCAGAAGAACATCGACACCTACATCCAGAGCCTGCGCACCAACGCGCCGTTCAACCAGACCGGCCTGCCGCTGTCGCTGCTGCCGTCCAACTTCACCGGCGAGGAGGTCTTCCAGCTCACCACGCCGATCAACACCCCGGGGGGCAAGCTGCGCGGCATCGAGCTGAACTACCAGCAGCCGTTCACCTTCCTGCCGTCGTGGGGGCGCAACTTCGGCACGGTCCTCAACTACACCTACGTCAAGTCGAAGATCACCTACCTGGTCTCGCCGACCAGCGACGCCACCATCACCGACGACCTGCTCAACATGTCGCCGAAGTCTTGGAACGCCACGCTGTACTACGACGACGACACCTTCAGCGCCCGGGTCTCGGCCTCCAAGCGCTCGTCCTTCCTGACGCGGGTGCCGGGTCAGAACAACAACGACGTCGAAGGGAAGAACGCCACACTCAACGTGGACGCGTCGATCTCCTACAAGATCAACGACCGGCTCACGGTCACGCTGGAGGGCGTCAACCTGACCAACGAGGCGAACGACCAGTTCATCTCGCGGGCCCGCAACAGCCCGGTGGTCTATCACGTCACCGGCCGTGAGTTCCTTCTGGGCGCCAGCTACAAGTTCTGAGCCACCTCCGCCCTCCCCGCAGCCAGCGAGCCCTTCCACGAAGTGCACGCTGGTCATGGGGTCCGGGAAGGGCTGGGGGTTCCCGGACGGGACGCCCCCTGCCCTGGCCGGGCCCGCGCTCTGAAGTCGCGCAGTCGAGGGAGGTTTCGGAGTACAACAACGACCGCCCACCGGCGCTGGCCAAGCGCCGACTCTCCACGGGGCATGGGGGCTCCCTCCGGGACCCCCAAGCCCCATTCCGGTCGCACACCCTTGGAGGAATCATGAAGAAGGCATGGCTCGCTGCGCTCAGCGTCGTGGCTGGCGTCGCACAGGCGCAAGCGCAAGCACCGGCGCCATTGCCATCGCCGCCGTCGTCGCTGCGCGTGATCCTTGTCGGCGATTCGACGATGGCCACGAAGAGCGGCTACGGCGACGCGTTGTGCGCGCGCTTCCAGCCCGGGGTGAGTTGCCTCAACCTCGCCAAGGGCGGGCGCAGCACGAAGAGCTTCCGTGCCGAAGGCCTGTGGGACCAGGTGATGGCGCTGCTGCGCGCCCGGCCGGCAGGGCAGACCGATGTGGTGCTGATGCAGTTCGGCCACAACGACCAGCCCGGCAAGCCGGGCCGCTCGACCGACCTCCAGACCGAGTTCCCCGCCAATCTCGCCCGCTACATCGACGAGGTCGCGCCGACCGGCGCTCACCTGGTGATGCTGACGCCGCTCACGCGACGCAGCTTCGACGCACAGGGACGGCTCGACAACGCGCTGCGTCCCTGGGCCGAGGCGACGATCCGCGTCGCCACCGAGCATCGCGTGCCGGTGATCGACCTGAACGCGATCAGCCACGCCGCGGTGCAGGCGATGGGTGAAGCGGAGGCCGACACGCTCGCGATGGCGCCCAAGCCGATCGATGCGCCCGCGCAGGGCGCCTCCGCGCCCGAGCGCGCCGGCGCGGCCAATCCGGTGTTCGATCGCACCCACCTGGGCGCCAAGGGCGCGCAGGTGTTCTCGGCGATGGTCGCCGGGCAGTTGCCCGTCGCGATGCCGGACCTTCAGCGTTGGCTGCGCTGAGCGAATCAGCCATGGATGGAGATCTCCGATGACTCGACGCGTCGCCGTGATCGGCGAATGCATGCTGGAACTCAAGGGTCAGGCCTTCGGGCCCATGACCCAGGGCTATGGCGGCGACACCTTCAACACCGCCGTGTACCTCAAGCGCTGCGGCGATGCGGCCGGCGTTCAGGTGGCCTATGCGACCGCCCTCGGCGACGACGGCCTGAGCACCGGCCTGCTGGAGCGCTGGCGCGACCAGGGCATCGACACCCGGCTGGTGCGGCGGATCCCCGGACGCATGCCCGGGCTGTACCTGATCGAGGTCGATCCCGCCGGCGAGCGCAGCTTCCACTACTGGCGCGACACCGCCGCGGCGAAGGCCTATTTCGATGAGGCCGTCAGCCCGCTCGAGCACCATGCCGAAGACTTCGACGCGCTCTACCTCAGCGGCATCACGCTGGCCGTCCTGCCGCCCGCGGGGCGGGAGCGGCTCTTCGCGCTGATGGAGCGCCTGCGCGCACGCGGCGCGCAGGTGGTGTTCGACAACAACTTCCGCCCGCGACTGTGGCCCGACCGCGCCGCGGCACGCGACACCTTCGAGCGCGCGTTCTCGCTGGCCACGATCGCGCTGGTGACCGCGGACGACCATCAGGCGCTGACGGGCCTCGACTCTTTGGAGGCTGCGATCGCGCAGGCACAGTCGCTGCCGACGCCGGAGGTGCTGATCAAGCGCGGTGCATCGCCCACGCTGGTGCACAGCGCGCAGGCGCCCGGGCACTGGGCCGAGGCGCCGACGGAGGAAGTGGCGCGCGTCGTCGACACGACCGCCGCGGGCGATGCCTTCGCGGGCGGCTACCTGGCGCGGCGCCTGGCCGGCGCGGATGCGGTGAGCGCGGCGGTCTTCGGCAATCGCGTCGCGGCGCGGGTGATCCAGCATCCGGGCGCGATCATTCCGATCGAGGTCATGGGCGATCTGGTCTGAGCGAGCGGCTCCGACCAGGGGCGCGCGACGACGTCAGCGCTCCTTGAACCAGCGTCCGAGCGTCGCCCGCTCCTCGTCGGTGATACCGGTCGCGTTGTTGAGCGGCATGCTCTTCTGCACGACCACCTGCTGGTAGATCTCGGCCGCGTGCTGCTCGATCAGCTGCGGCTCGTGGAACTGGATGCGCTTGGGCGCCAGCGCCGCGTTGTGGCAGGCCAGGCAGCGGGCGGCGACGATGGTCTTCACCGTCTCGAAGGACACCTTGCCGTCGGCCGCCGTCGCGGTTGCCCCCGTCGAGGCGGTGCCGGGCGTGGCCGGGGCGCTCAGCGCGGGGGCCGCGGTCACGGGCACCATCGCCGGTTGCGGTGCGAGCCACGCGATCAGTCCCGCCAGCAGCATGGCCACGGCCACCAGCAGCGGCCAGGCATCGACGCCCTTGTGGCGCTTCACGAACCAGGTCCGCACCAGCGCGCCCACCAGCATCAGCAGCACCAGCACCAGCCAGTTCTGCGGATGGCTGTAGAGCATGCCGTAGTGGTTGGACAGCATCGCGATCAGCACCGGCAGCGTGAAGTAGGTGTTGTGCACGCTGCGTTGCTTGCCGCGCTGGCCGTGGACCGGGTCCACCGGCCGACCGGCCCGCATGTCGGCGATCACCTGCTTCTGGCCGGGAATGATCCAGAAGAAGACGTTCGCGCTCATCATCGTGGCGATCATCGCGCCGGTGATCAGGAAGGCCGCACGCCCGGCGAAGAGCTGGCTCGCGCCCCAGGCCGCGGCGACGATGGCCACGGCGACCAGCCCGAGCACCACGCCGTCGTTGCCGATCGAACCGTCGGCCTTGCGACCGAAGCGCCGGCAGATCTGGTCGTAGACGATCCAGCCGCTGGCCAGGAAGCCCAGCGCCGCAGCCACCGCCGCGCCGGCGCTCCAGTCATGGACGCGCTTGTCGATCAGGTAGGTGTCGGCGTTGAACAGGTAGAGCAGCGCGAACAGCGCGAAGCCGCTCATCCAGGTCCAGTAGCTTTCCCAGTAGAACCAGTGCAGCTCCCGCGGCAGGTTGGCGGGTGCCACCATGTACTTCTGCGGGTTATAGAAGCCACCGCCGTGCACCGCCCAGAGCTCGCCGTCCACGCCCTTGGCCTTCAGGTCCTCGGCCTGCGGCTTGAGCAGGTGGTTGTCCAGCCAGACGAAATAGAACGAGGCGCCGATCCAGGCGATGGCCACGATCACGTGCAGCCAGCGCAGCAGAAGATTGGCCCAGTCAAGCAGGTAGCTGTCCATCAACGAACGTTGAGCAAGTTCCGGACCACCACTGCGGGCGCTGTGAACCGGCAAGCGTCGCGCTGAGAAAAACTGGGCGCCGCGGCGACGTTGAGGAGGAGAGTGTATACAGTTTGGTGCGCTAAGGAGGTCGCTGGCCCTCACCCCTGCCCTCTCCCGCAAGCGGGAGAGGGAGTAGATGGCGGGCCTGCGCCAGGAGGGAGAGGGAGTCGGGCGGAGGGAGAGCTCAGCGCGGCTCAGCGGGGTTCGGTGGGCGTCTGCATCGCCTGGGCGACGACCGAGAGCGCCACGATTTCCGGCTGCTTGCCCACGATGCCCGGAATGCCGATCGGGCAGGTCACGTGGGCGAGTTCGGCCGGGCTGAAGCCCCGCGGCTCCAGCCGGTGCCGGAAGGTCGCCCACTTGCTCCTGCTGCCGATCAGACCGATGGAGGGCAGGTCGCGGGCCTCGCGCTGGCGCTTCAGGCACGCGGCCACGATGTCCAGGTCCTCCGCGTGGCTGAAGCTCATGATCAGCACCTGCGAGCCGGCGGCCAGCGTCGGCACCGCGCCCTGCACCGGCTCGGACTGCTCGGCGTGGACGTTGTCGGGCAGCGTCTCGGGGAAGACGCCCTCGCGGCTGTCGATCCAGTGGACCCGCACCGGCAGCCGGGCCAGCAGGTCCACGATCGCGCGGCCCACGTGGCCGCCACCGAACAGCGCGATCGGCCGCCAGCCGCTCTGGTCGCCCAGGCGCTCGGCAAGGCCCGCGATCGACCGGGCGTCCAGCCACTCGAAGCCCAGCCACACGACGCCGCCGCAGCACTGGCCCAGCGACGGCCCGAGCGCGAAGCGCTGGCGCGCCTCCATCACCCGGCCCGCCGCAAGCGCGGCGCGCGCCTTGGCGATCGCATCGAATTCCAGTTGACCGCCGCCGATCGTGTTCACCACCTCCGACGCGGTCACCGCCATCCAGGCCCCGACCTCCCGCGGCCCGCTGCCCTGCAGCGTCTCGACGCGCACCAGCACCGCCGGCTCGCGCGCGAGCTTCAGGGCCAGGGTCTGCCAGGGCCGCATCGGTCGCCTCAACTGCCCCGGTAGGTGGAGTACGACCAAGGGGTGGTCAGCAACGGCACGTGGTAGTGCGCCGCCGGATCGGCGATGCCGAAGTCCAGCGGGACCTCGTCGAGGAATGCGGGCTCGGGCAACTCGACGCGCTGGCCGCGGAAATAGGCGGCGACCTCGAACACCAGGCGGTAACGGCCCGCGCGCAGCGCCTCGTCCGCCAGCAGCGGCGCGTCCGCGCGGCCGTCGGCATTGAGCGTCAGCGCCTGCAGCAGTTGCGGCCCGCCCGCTTCCAGCCGGTACAGCCGCACCGCCATGCCGGCCGCCGGCCGGCCGTGCATCGTGTCCAGGACGTGTGTGGTGAGCTTGCCCATCGGCGCCTTCGATGAATGGGAGGAATGAAAGCGCAAAGTGTATACACTCCGGGACACACCGCCCACCCCATCATGAACGCCCGCGACCTCGACGCCAGCGCTTCCGTCACCGAGCGCATCACCGCCGCCATCACGCAGGCCATCGTCGAGCGCCGCCTGATGCCGGGCACCAAGCTGGTCGAGCAGCAGCTGGCGGACATCTTCGACTGCTCGCGCACGCTGGTGCGCCAGGCGCTGAACCAACTCAGCCGCGACCGGCTGGTGAAGCTGGAGCCGGCCCGCGGCGCCTTCGTCGCGCAGCCCAGCGTCGAGGAGGCGCGCCAGGTCTTCGAGGTGCGCAAGATGCTGGAGGCGGCGATGCTGACCCACCTCTGCCAGCGCATCACCCCGGCGCAGATCAAGCAGCTGCGCGCCCACCTGAAGCAGGAACGCGACGCCATCGGCCGCACCGACGTGCCGGGTCGCACGCGGCTGCTGGCGGACTTTCATGTCGTGCTGGCCCGCATGCAGGGCAACGAGGTGCTCGCGCAGTTGCTGACCGACCTGCTCTCGCGCAGCTCGCTGATCGCGCTGATGTACCAGAGCTCCCATTCCGCCGCCGAATCGCAGTCCGAGCACGAAGCCATCGTCGACGCGCTCGAGGCCCGCGACAAGCGCGCGGCGCTGAAGCTGCTCGAGGCGCATCTCGGCAACGTCGAGGCCAACCTGCGGCTCGATCCGCGCGTGCAGGACCTGAAGTCGGTCCTCCAACCCTGACCCCGCCCCGCCCATGAAGCCCGTCGTCTCCCCTGGTTATCCCCGCGACCTCGTCGGCTACGGCGAACACCCGCCGCACGCGCAATGGCCCGGCCAGGCGCGCATCGCGGTGCAGTTCGTCCTCAACTACGAGGAAGGCGGCGAGAACTCGGTGCTGCATGGCGACGCCGGCAGCGAGCAGTTCCTGTCCGAGATGTTCAATCCGCCCGCCTTCGCGGCGCGCCACCTGAGCATGGAGGGCATCTACGAATACGGCTCGCGCGCCGGCGTCTGGCGGCTGCTGCGCGAATTCGAGAAACGCGCGATGCCGCTGACCGTCTTCGGCGTGTCGATGGCGCTGGAGCGGCATCCGGAACTGACGCGGGCCTTCGTCGAGTTGAATCACGAGATCGCCTGCCACGGCTGGCGCTGGATCCATTACCAGCAGGTCGATGAGGCCACCGAGCGCCAGCACATGGACATCGGCATGGACATCATCCAGCGCCTGACCGGCGAGCGGCCATCGGGCTGGTACACCGGACGCGACAGCCCGCACACGCGGCGCCTGGTCGCCGACTTCGGCGGCTTCGAGTACGACAGCGACTACTACGGCGACGACCTGCCCTTCTGGCTCAACGTCCGCAAGACCGATGGCACGCTGGCGCCGCAGCTGGTCGTGCCCTACACGCTGGACTGCAACGACATGCGCTTCGCGCTGCCGCAGGGCTTCAGCCACGGCGACGAGTTCTTCGAGTACCTGCGCGACAGCTTCGACGTGCTCTACGCCGAGGGCGCCGAGGCGCCGAAGATGATGAGCATCGGCATGCATTGCCGGCTGCTCGGCCGGCCCGGCCGCATGCGCGCGCTGCAGCGCTTCCTCGATCACGTCGAGAAGCATGACCGCGTCTGGATCGCCCGCCGCGTCGACATCGCCCGCCACTGGCGCGCGACGCATCCATTCGATGCGGACAAGGCCTTCGTCTGGGGCTGAGGCCCCGGATCCTTCGAGTCTTCCGAGCCGCCGATGAGCCCCACCGCCGTTCCGCCCTCTCCCGTCCTGTCCCTGCCCGCGCTGAACGCGGCGGGCGAGGACGCCTTCGTCGCGCTGCTGGACGGCGTCTACGAGCATTCGCCCTGGATCGCGCGACGGGCCTTCGCCGCGCGGCCCGCCGAAGGCTTCGCGAGCCTCGCCGCGCTCAAGCATGCGCTGGCCACCGTGGTTCGCGAGGCCGCGCTCGACGAGCAGCTCGGCCTCATCCGCGCGCACCCGGAACTCGCCGGCAAGGCGATGATCGCGAAGTCGCTGACCGCCGAGTCCACCCACGAGCAGCGCACCGCCGGCCTCACCGCCTGCACGCCCGAGGAGTTCGCGCGCCTGCAGCAGCTGAACGCCGACTACAACGCGCGCTTCGGCTGGCCCTTCATCCTGGCGGTGCGCGGCCCGCGCGGCGACGGCCTGTCGCGCCAGCAGATCATCGACACCTTCGCGCGGCGCCTGAACGCGCATCCGGACATCGAGCGCGCCGAGTGCCTGCGCAACATCCACCGCATCGCGGAGATCCGGCTCAACGACAAGTTCGGCGTCGAGCCCCAGCTCGGCAACCAGGTCTGGGACTGGGCGGAATCGCTGGCGCGTTTCTCCGATCCGGGCTTCGCCGAGAACGGCCAGCTCACGGTGCTCTACCTGACGCAGGCCCACCGGGCGGTCGCGGCGCAGCTCGCCGACTGGATGCGCGAGTGCGGCTTCGACGAGGTCGGCATCGATGCCGTCGGCAATGTCGTCGGCGTCTACCACGGCGAGGACCACGGGCAGCCCGGCGAGGCGCCGCGCCTGCTCACCGGCAGCCATTACGACACGGTGCGCAACGGCGGCAAGTACGACGGCCGGCTCGGCATCCTCGTGCCCATGGCCTGCGTGCGCGAGCTGCATCGCGCGGGCCGTCGGCTCAAGCATGGGATCGAGGTGGTCGGGTTCTCGGAGGAGGAAGGGCAGCGCTACAAGGCGACCTTCCTCGGCTCCAGCGCGTTGGTCGGCCGCTTCGATCCGGCCTGGCTGGACCAGGCCGACGCCGATGGCGTCGTGCTGCGCGACCTCATGCGCGACGCCGGCCTGCCCGCGACGATGGACGCCATCCAGGCGCTGCGGCGCGATCCGGCGCGCTACCTCGGTTTCGTCGAGGTCCACATCGAGCAGGGCCCGGTGCTCAACGAGCTCGACCTGCCGCTGGGCATCGTCACCTCGATCAACGGCAGCATCCGCTACGTCGGCGAGGTGCGCGGCCTGGCCTCGCACGCCGGCACCACGCCGATGGACCGGCGCCGCGATGCCGCCGCGGCGGTCGCGGAGCTCATCCTGTATGTCGAGGAACGCGCCGGCGCGGTGTCCGAGGTCGTCGGCACCGTCGGCCAGCTGCAGGTGCCGAATGGCTCGATCAACGTCATCCCCGGCCGCTGCCGATTCAGCCTCGACCTGCGAGCCACCACCGACGCCGCGCGCGATGCGCTCGATGCCGACGTGCGTGCGCGCCTGGCGCAGATCTGCGAGCGGCGCGGCCTGAGCTTCACGCTCGAACGCACCGAAGCCGCCGCCGCCGCCCCGAGCGACGCGCATTGGCAGTCGCGCTGGGAGCGGGCCGTGAACGCCCTCGGCCTGCCGGTCCACCGGATGCCGTCGGGCGCGGGCCACGACGCGATGAAGCTCCACCAGGCGATGCCGCAGGCCATGCTGTTCCAGCGCGGCCTGAACCTGGGCATCAGCCACAACCCGCTGGAGGCGATCAGCAACGACGACACCGAGCTCTGCGTGCGCGCCTTCCAGGCGCTGCTCGACGGCCTCTGATTCCCGTCAGGTCGCCGCGCCAGCTCGCCCCTTCGATCGTCCGCCGCCACGCCCTCCAGGCCGCATCACCTTCCGTCATCGCTCCGCGCTTCAGGATTGCCTCCCCATGACCGCTTCCCCGCCCTCCCTGCATGACGCGCTCGACGCGTGGATCGACGCCCACTTCGACGACGAAGTGCGCTTCCTGCAAGCGCTGGTGCGCGTGCCTACCGACACGCCGCCGGGCAACAACGCGCCACATGCGGAGCGCACGGCTGAGCTGCTGGCCGAGATGGGCTATGTCGCCGAGCAGCATCCCGTGCCGCAGGCGCAGGTTCGTGAGTACGGCCTGGAATCGCTGACCAACCTCATCGTGCGACGCCGCTTCGCGGACGGGGGGCCGGTGATCGCGCTGAACGCGCATGGGGACGTCGTGCCGCCCGGAGAGGGCTGGACACACGACCCGTACGGCGCCGAGGTCGTTGACGGCCGGCTGTACGGGCGCGCGTCGGCGGTCAGCAAGAGCGACTTCGCGACTTACACCTTCGCGCTGCGGGCGCTGGAGGCGCTGGGCGCGCCGCTGCAGGGCGGCGTCGAACTGCACTTCACCTACGACGAGGAATTCGGCGGCGAACTGGGCCCGGGCTGGTTGCTCCGGCAGGGGCTGACGAAGCCGGACTACCTGCTGGCCGCTGGCTTCAGCTACCAGGTGGTGACCGCGCACAACGGCTGCCTGCAGATGGAAGTGACGGTGCACGGCAAGATGGCGCATGCCGCGATTCCGGACACCGGCATCGATGCGTTGCAGGGCGCGGTGGTGATCCTCAATGCGCTGTATGCGCGCAATGCCGAGTACCGGCGCATCACGTCGCAGGTCGAGGGCATCAAGCATCCCTATCTGAATGTGGGCCGCGTCGAGGGTGGCACCAACACGAATGTCGTGCCGGGCAAGGTGACCTTGAAGCTGGACCGCCGGATGATTCCGGAGGAGGACCCGGTGGTGGTCGAGGCCGAGATCCGCGAGACGATCGCGACGGCGGCGGCGTCGTATCCCGGCATCGAGGTGGACGTGAAGCGCCTGCTGCTGGCGCGCTCGCTGAAGCCGTTGCCGTCCAACCGTCCGCTGGTCGAGGCCTTGCAGCGTCATGGCGAGTTGATCTTCGGCGAGCCGATTCCCACCTCTGGCACGCCGCTGTACACCGATGTCCGTCTGTATGGTGAGCACGGCGTTCCTGCGGCGATCTATGGTGCGGGTCCGCGCACGGTGCTGGAGTCGCATGCCAAGCGTGCGGACGAGCGGGTCGAGCTGTCGGATCTTCGTCGTGCGACGAAGGTGGTTGCCCGCACCTTGCTGGACCTGCTCCAGAAGCGCTGACCGCCGCCTCCCGGGCCCCTCACCGTACGCCGCGGTGTCTGAGGCGTGCATGGCGGGGGCCGGCGGCGAAGCCGAGCGTTCCATCTGACTGGAGCGCCGTCTGTGTGAGCGACGCGAGCCGAAGGTGAGCAGAGCGAGTTGGCGCGTCCGCTCGGCTTCGCCGCCGGCCCCCGCCATGCTCGCGCGCTCGGCCCTAGAATCCCCCGCGTCATGCGTCTGCAATTCCCCTCTGCTTCCACCCGCTGGATGGCCGTCCTGGTCTTCTGGTTGGCGGCGGTATTGCCTGCCGCCTCGATGGCGGCGCAGGCGTTGAGCGGGGAGTTGGCGCCGTGGACGCAGATTTGCCGATCCAGCGTGGTGGGTCCGCGGGCTGCCGAGTTGCGTGAGGGTTTGGCGGGCAGTGGTGTGGAAGATCAGGATCACGTGCTGTTCCAGCACTGTGCGTTCTGTCATTTGCATCAGGATGCGTTGCCGCTGCCGCCGGCACCGGGTGTGTTGGCGCTGCGGGTTGAGTTGCGTGAGGGTTTGCCGGAGCGGTTCTTCAGCGCGGCGATCACTGCGCATGTGTGGCGGAGGGCGCCGGCGAGGGCGCCGCCTTCGGTGGTTTGAGGCCGCTGCATCGGTGAGGTTCTGCAGCAGGGGGCACCGCATCGGGCGGGAGCTCCCACCCTCACCCCTCCCTCTCCCGCCCTGCGGGAGAGGGTGAAAAAAAAGGGGTTGGGAGAGCCCGACCGTGGGCTCTGCAGGCAACGGCTTTTCCGGTGCTCCTTCATTCCGTTGGAGTCCCTTCATGCAAAGACATTTCCGTGCGCGCCGCCTGCAAGTCGGCGTGCTTGCCCTGCTTGCGGGCGCCTGCGCCGCCACCGCCGCGGCAGACGACACTGCGCGTCGCACCGCGTCCCCCAGCACCGACCGAGTCGACGACACCGGGCTGCGTGCCGCGTCCCTCGGCGTCGTCCGGGTCGATGGCGCCGCGCCGACCTCCCTCCCCAGCCGTATCCCCACGACGATGGAGGGCGTTTCGGGCGAGGACATCGCCCGCGACATCAACGCGACCGACGCCGAGGACGCGCTCAAGTACCTGCCCAGCCTGCTGGTGCGCAAGCGCTACATCGGCGACTACAACCACGCGGTGCTGTCCACGCGCGCCTCCGGCACGGGCAACAGCGCGCGATCGCTGGTCTATGCGGACGGCATCCTGCTGTCCAACCTGCTCGGCAATGGCGCCACCTTCGCGCCGCGCTGGGGGTTGGTGTCGCCCGAGGAAATCAGCCGCGTCGACGTGATGTACGGGCCGTTCTCGGCGGCGTATCCGGGCAACGCGGTGGGCGCGGTGGTCGACTACCAGACCCGCATGCCCACGCGCTTCGAAGCGCACGCGCGGGTTGGCTACAGCCATCAGCCCGATGGCCTGTACGGCGCGCGGCGGAGCTACGACGCGAAGCAGGCCAGCGCCTCGATCGGCAGCGCCGACGGCGCGTTTGCGTGGTGGCTGCACGCCGGTCGCACCGACAGCGAGGGCCAGCCGCAGACCTTCGCGACCCGGTCTGTGAGCAGCTCGGCCGCCAATCCGGCCGCCCCAACGGTGACAGGCGCAGTGCCAGGGCTGAACCGCACCAATCAGCCGTGGCTGCTGCTCGGCAGCGGCACGCAGTACGACACCGTCCAGGATCAGGCGAAGCTGAAGCTGGCCTACGAGCTGGCGCCGGGCCTGCGGGCGCTCTATGTCTTCGGGCTGTGGAGCAACCGGTCGGATGGCCGCTCGCGAAGCTTCCTGATTGACGCCAGCGGCCAGCCGGTCGACCACCGCTACGGTGGCGGCCTCACGCAGCCGGTCAACATCGACGGCCAGAGCTACACGCTGGCCGCGAGCGACTTCCCGCAGACACGGGATGAGCTCGAACACCGCATGCATGCGCTCTCGCTGAAGCGGCGCGTCAGCGACGGGCTCGGCTGGGAGCTGTCGGGCAGCGTCTACGACTACCTCGCCGATCGCTCGCGCGCCTATGCGCCGACGCAGAAGGCCAGCGACGGCGGCCGCCTCACCGACCAGGCCGGCACCGGGTGGAACACGCTGTCCGCCAAGCTGACCTGGACGCCGGCGGGCAGCGATCACGCGATCGATGCCGGCCTCTCGCAGGAGCGCTACCAGCTGCGCACGCGGGTGTCCGCGCTCAGCGACTGGCGCTGGGGGGCGGCGGGCGCGCAGACCTCGCGCTTCGAAGGCGACACGCGCGTGCGGGCCGTCTTCGCGCAGGATGCCTGGAGCTTCGCGCCGGACTGGACCGCGGTGCTGGGCCTGCGCGGCGAGCGCTGGCAGGCCTTCGACGGGCTCACGCAGGCCGCGGCCGATGCCACGCCGCATCGGCACGAGGATCGCGCTCGCACCGCGTGGTCGCCGAAGGCGGCGCTGTCCTACGGCCTCTCCGAGCACTGGGTGCTCAAGGCCAGCACCGGGCGCGCGGTGCGCTTTCCCACGGTGAGCGAGCTGTTCCAGGGCGGCTTCGACCCGGCCGGCAACTTCATCAACAGCAATCCGCTGCTGAAGCCCGAGCGCAGCTGGACCAGCGAGCTCAGCGCCGAATGGACGGGCCGAGGACGCGACAGCCTGAGGATCACGCTGTTCCACGAGGACAGCCGGGATGCGCTCTATTCGCAGATCAATCCGGGCGTGAGCACCTCGACCAGCACGGTGCAGAACATCGATCATGTGCGCACGCGCGGAGTGGAGTTCAGCGGCACGGCGACGCTGCCCCAGCGGGTCTCGCTGACGGGCAGTCTCACGTTCGCGGACTCGATCATCCTGGCCAACAGCGGCTACGCGGCGGTGCCCGGCGACACGATCGGCAAATGGCAGCCGCGCGTGCCGCGCTGGCGGGCGACGCTGCTGGCGCAATGGCAGGCGCGGGATGATCTGAGCCTGAGCCTGGGGGCGCGCTACAGCGGCAAGCAGTTCAGCACCCTGGACAACAGCGACGTCAACGGCTTCGCCTACATGGCGGCGAGCAAGTACTTCACCGTCGATACGCGGGCCCAGTGGAAGATCGACCGCCAGTGGACGCTGGCCGCCGGTGTCGACAACCTCAACAACTACCGCTACTGGAACTTCCATCCGTATCCGGGACGGACCTTCCAGGTGGAAGCGAGGTGGGATTACTAGGTCAATCCCTCTGGCAGCTCGGCATCGGGCCAGTTCCGCGCCGCATGGATCACGCGTTGAATGATCAGGCGCGGCGGCGGCGACGCGTAGAGCACACGGTAATTGCGCCTGACCGCCAATACCCGCGTGTCCTTGAAGCGCGTGCGCGAGCCGATACCAGGCTGAAGGGCAAGCAACCTGAACTTGCGAAAGAACTCCTTTGCCATCTTCCTGGCGGCAAAGGGGTTGTCGCTCCCGATGCGGCTGAGGATCTCGACGAGATCCCGGTGCGCCGCGTGCGTGATGGCGGCGCTCAAGTTTCATTCGGAAGGTCGGATGACCTCTCCGCTCCGAATTGCTCCTCGATCTCCCTTTCAACCTGCTCGAGAGGCAGATCATGTCCGAGCGCACTGGACCGACGTGCTTCCTGAACGAGCCGGTACTCGTGGGCCTCCCAGTTGTCCGGGTCAAAGAACTCCGGGCTGTTGACGAAGACGGCTTCCTCAATCAACCAGGACACGTGTTCGTCCAGCGTGAGGTTTGATTCCATAGCGCCTGCTTCCAGCTTGCGCTTCAACGCCGCATCGATGCGGATGGTCAAGGTGACGGTCTCGCGCTCGGACATCGGCGGACTGAAATGGATGGGATCCAGGAGGGCATTCATTCTGCACCTGCACTTTCCAACAAGGAGGAGAAGAGCAGTCTGAGCGCGCTGGCGACAGCCCGGATTCAGCCAGCCGCCCAAAACGACTGGGACCAGTCAGCGCTCGCCGAAAGTCGACCACTTTGAGCCAGTCCCTCACGCCACAGCCCGGCGCGGTCGCCGCTGGCCGACGCCCTCCGAGCCCCTCGGTGTTTCCCCGCCCTGACCAAAGGCACCCCCGGGTGGGCCGGGCACAATGCCGGCCCACCGCCCCGCCCGGCCACGAGCCCCGCGGGGCGGCTCCCCGACTCTCAGGAGCACACCGCATGCATTCCCGTCTCACGCTGACCGCCGCGCTGGTGGTCGGACTCGGCGCCAGCGCGGCCGCCACCGCGCAAACCCCCGCGCCCGCCGCTGCCTCCGCCACCGCCTCGCAGGGCCTGAGCTACCCGGTCACCCGCAAGGTCGAGCAGACCGACAACTACCACGGCACCACCGTGGCCGATCCGTACCGCTGGCTCGAGGACGACAACAGCGCCGACACCAAGGCCTGGGTCCAGGCCGAGAACGCGGTCACCGACAAGTTCCTCGCCGCGATGCCGCAGCGCCTGCCCGCGCGCAAGCTCTACACCGACCTCTACAACTTCGAGAAGTTCGGCGTCCCCTACAAGGAAGGCGGCCGCTACTTCTGGACCCGCAACGACGGCCTGCAGCAGCAGGCGGTGCTCTACACCGCGCGCAGCCTGAAGGACACGCCGCAGGTCGCGCTCGATCCCAACACGCTGTCCAAGGACGGCACCGTCGCCCTGACCGGCGGCGCCGTGTCGCGCGACGGCAAGCTGATGGCCTACGGCACCGCCGGCGCCGGCTCCGACTGGCAGACCTGGAAGGTCCGCGACCTCGACACCGGCAAGGACCTGCCCGACACCATCGAGTGGGTCAAGTTCTCCAGCGCGTCCTGGACGCCCGACGGCAAGGGCTTCTTCTACTCGCGCTACGACGCACCCAAGGCCGGCGCGGCCCTCACCGGCGCCAACTACTTCCAGAAGGTGTACTACCACCGCCTGGGCACGGCCCAGTCCGCCGACGTGCTGGTCGCCGAGAACCCGGCCGAGAAGGAATGGGGCTTCAACGTCGAGGTCACCGACGACGGCCGCCTCGCGCTCATCAATGTCTGGAAGGGCTCGGCCCGCAAGAACGGCCTGATGCTGCTGCCGCTGGACGGCCAGGGCGGCTACGCCGGCGCCAAGCCGGTCCCGCTGACGCTGAGCTTCGATGCGGAGTACAGCCCCGTCGTGCTCGACGGCCAGCGCCTGATCGTCAAGACCGACAAGGACGCGCCGCGCGGCCGCCTGATCGCGATCGACCTCGACAAGGACTGGACCGCCAAGGATCCCAAGACCTGGACCACGCTGGTGCCCGAGACCAAGGACGCGCTGACCGCCGCGAGCGGCGTCGGCGGCCACCTGGTGCTGAGCTACCTGCAGGATGCCTCGACGCTGGTGCGCGTGCATGCGCCCAGCGGCAAGCACGTCCGCGACCTGCAGCTGCCGGGCGTCGGCACCGCCGCCGGCTTCGGCGGCAAGTGGAACGATCCCGAGACCTTCTTCAGCTACACCAGCCTGACCACGCCGGGCGAGATCTGGCGCCTGGACGCGAAGACCGGCCGCGCCGAGCTCTTCAAGCGCACCCAGACCGCGTTCGACGCCAGCCAGTTCGAGAGCAAACGCGTCTTCGTCACCAGCAAGGACGGCACGAAGCTGCCGATCTTCATCGCGCACCGCAAGGGCCTGAAGCTGGACGGCAGCAACCCGACGCTGCTCTACGGCTACGGCGGCTTCAACGTGCCGATGACGCCCGGCTACGGCGTCACCGCCGCGACCTGGATGAAGATGGGCGGCGTCTACGTGCTGGCCGTGCTGCGCGGCGGCGGCGAGTACGGCGCCGGCTGGCACGAGGCCGGCACCAAGCTCAAGAAGCAGAACGTCTTCGACGACTTCATCGCCGCCGGCGAGTACCTGGTCGCCAACAAGTACACCCAGCCGGCCAAGCTCGCCATCAACGGCGGCTCCAACGGCGGCCTGCTGGTGGGCGCGGTCGTGAACCAGCGTCCGGAGCTGTTCGGCGCGGCGGTGCCGCAGGTCGGCGTGATGGACATGCTGCGCTTCCACAAGTTCACCATCGGCTGGGCATGGACCTCGGACTACGGCAGCTCGGAGAACGCGGACGAGTTCAAGGCGCTGCTGGCCTATTCGCCGCTGCACACGATCAAGAGCGGCCCCGGCGTGCGCTACCCCGCGATCCTGGTCACCACCGGCGACCATGACGACCGCGTCGTGCCGGCCCACAGCTTCAAGTACACCGCGACGCTGCAGGCCGCCGAGACCGGCCCCGCGCCCAAGCTGATCCGCATCGAGACGCAGGCCGGCCATGGCGCCGGCAAGCCGACCTCCAAGATCATCGAGGAGCGCGCGGACATCCTGGCCTTCATCGCCAACACCTTCGGCATGGACGTCAAGTGAGCTGAGGACCTCCGCGTCCCGACCGGCGCCGGTGCGCGCGCCACGGCGCCCTGCCAGCGGAAATGGCGGTGAAATCCGGCCAGTTGTTTGGCCGGATTTGGGGCCTGTTCTTCGCGGCTCGCCGGCGCGCCCGGCGGCGATGATGCGAAGCATGAAGACACGCCGCACGCCCGCCTGCCCGCAGACCACGCTCCCGCGTCCCTGCTCGCATCCCTGCCCGGCCAGGCCCGCCCCGGCGCGGTCGCGACGCGACTGACGTCCTCCCCGATCCAAGCGCCCAGGCCGCGTCCCCTCGCGGGTCGCCTCATGGCCGGCGCGCACGCGCTTCCGAATCGCCACGCCGCAGCGCCACGCCCTCGCAGTCAGGGTGTCCAGGCGGCGTCCCAGCGCTCTTGCCCGGCCCTTCGCACGAGGGGCCGGGCTTCTTTTCTTGCGGCGCTCAGCGCTTCTCCAGCGCGTAGGCGCGCACGTGGTCGCCAGGCTTGGTGCCCGTCGACCCATGCCCACCGGCGACCACCAGCAGGTATTGCCGCCCGTCCGCGCCGAGATAGGTCATCGGCGTGGCCTGGCCGCCGGCCGGCAGCCGGCTTTCCCACACCACGCGGCCGTCGTTGACGTCGTAGGCGCGGACGTAGTCGTCCATGCTGCCCGACAGGAAGGCCAGGCCGCCGGCGGTCATCAGCGGTCCGCCCAGGCTGGGCACACCCAGGCGCAGCGGCAGGGGCAGCGGCGAAAGGTCGCGCACCGTGCCGTTGCGGTGGCGCCAGACGATGCGCCCCTCGTTCAGGTCGACACCGGCCACCGTGCCCCACGGCGGCGCCTGGCACGGCACGCCCAGCGGCGAGGTGAAGGGCTTCATCCGCGAAGCGAAGGGCGCGCCGAAGTTCTCGTTCAGCGCCGGCAGCGAGCCGCTGGGCGGTCCTTCGTCCTGCACCAGCTGCGAGCTGTCGTCGCGGCGCGGCACCAGCTGCGAGGTGAAGGCCAGCACCGCCGGCGTCGTGAAGGCGATGCCGCGTACCGGATCGACGGCGATGCTGCCCCAGTTGAAGACGCCGAAGTTGCCGGGGTTGATCAGCGAGCCCTGCGTCGACGGCGGCGTGAAGCGGCCCTCGTAACGCAGGCGGTGGAAGGCGATGCGGCACCAGAGCTGGTCGAACATCGTCACGCCCCACAAGTCGCGCTCGCGCAGCACCGGCGGGTTGAAGGAGATCGCCGAGACCGGCTGCGTCGGCGCGGTGAAGTCGCCCGCCGCGGCGCCCTGCGGCGCCGGCGTCTCGGTCACCGGGAACACCGGTCGGCCATCGCGGCGATCCAGCACGAACAGCTCGCCCTGCTTGGTCGGCTGCACCAGCGCCGGCACCCGGGCGCCGCGCACCGTCAGGTCCACCAGCACCGGCTGCGCAGGCACGTCGTAATCCCACAGGTCGTGGTGGACCGTCTGGAAGACCCAGCGCAGTTTGCCGGTCGCCAGGTCGAGCGCCACCACCGAGGACGAATGCCGCTCCACCGCCGCCGAGCGCTTGCCGCCCCACTGGTCGGGCGGCTGGTTGCCCATCGGCAGGTAGACCAGGCCGAGGTCCTCGTCGACGCTGGCCACCGACCAGCTGTTGGGCGAGTTGGCCGTGTAGGTCTGCCCGGCCGGCAGCGGCGCGGTCGCGTCCGGGTTGGCCGAGTCCCAGTTCCAGACCAGCGCGCCGGTCTCGATGTCGTAGGCGCGGATCACGCCGGACTGTTCCTTGACCGACGCGTTGTCCAGCACCGTGCCGCCGACGATCACCAGCCGCCGCGTGACGACCACCGGCGAGGTCGAGTAGTACGCGCCCGGCTTGGCGTTGGGCATGCCGGCCCACAGGTCGACCGCGCCCTGCCGGCCGAAGGCGGGACAGGGCTTGCCGGAGGCGGGATCGAGCGCGATCAGGCGCGCGTCGGCCGTCGGCATGAAGAGCTTGGCCGCGCAGGCCGGTGCCTGCGCGCCGGCGGCGGCCATCGGATCGGGCGGCGGCTGGTAGGACAGGCCCCGGCAGGTCAGGTGCTGCAGCGCGAGTTCACCGCGCACCTGCGGATCGAAGCGCCAGAGCTCGCGGCCCGTCGTCGCGTCCAGCGCCAGCACCGTCTGGTGCGGCGTGCAGAGGAACAGCCGCTCGCCGACCTTGAGCGGGGTGACCTCGAAGGTGGTCTCCTTCGGATCGCCGGGCCGGCCCCGGACATCGCCGGTGCGGAACTCCCAGGCCAGCTTGAGGTCGCCGACGTTGGCCGGCGTGATCTGCGCCAGCGGCGACCAGCGCTGGCCGAAGCCGGTGCGGCCGTAGGCATGCCATTCGCCATCGGGCACGGCCGCGGCGCCCGAGGCCGCCACGCCCGGCGGGCGCGCCGCACCGTTGGCCGGCATCGTGCCCTCCAGCGCGTGCAGGTCCCGCGTCCAGGACACGACGGCCACGACCACGAAGGCGCCCAGCGCCGCGGCCAGCACCAGCGCCGGCGGACTGCGCCACGCGACGCGCCGCGGATCGTCCACCGGCAGGTGGCGGCGCATCGTCGGCACCAGCGCCAGCAGCACCGCGCCGAGGGCGAAGGGCACGCCCAGCCGCGCGCCCAGCGGCCACCAGTCCAGGCCGGCCTCCCACAGGCTCCATGCCAGCGTGGCGAGGAAGTAGAGCGCGTAGCCGAGCACCGCCTCGCGCAGCCGGCCCCACATCAGCGCGCCGATGAGGGCCCAGGCCAGGCCCGACAGCGCATAGAACCAGCTGCCGCCCAGCGAAGCCAGCAGGCCGCCCGCGGCCAGCATGACGAATCCGAGGATCAGCAGCACCACGCCGAGGACGCGGGCGAGCCAGGGCACCGGGGCGGGAATGGGGGCGAGGACATTCGACATGTCGCCGGAACGGCAATCGACATGCCGATTGCCCACGCCCGCTGTGGACAAGTCGTGGGAAAAGCTGAGGCCGGCGCCTTCAAGCCCTTGATCCGCCAGGACCTTTCTTGCCCTGCCTCAATTTCAGGCAGCGCCTTGCCGCAGCGGCCCCCGGAGGGGCTTCACGCCCGGTTCACGCCGCCGTCGACCTCGAGCCGCCCTTCGACGCGCAGCAGCGTCTCCAGCGCCTGGCTGCGCAGGCCGTAGAAACGCTTGATCTCGTCGAGCTGCGACAGCAGCTCCGCGCGCCGCGCCGGGGACGGGTCTTGCGGACGCTTGACCGCCAGCACCATCTTGTTCTTGCTGGTGTGCTCCAGCGCGATGAACTCGATGACCTGCGTGTCGTAGCCCATCAGCTCCAGCAGCAGCGCGCGCAGCGAGTCGGTGACCATCTCGGCCTCCTGGCCCAGGTGGATGCCGTGCTGCAGCAGCGGCCGCAGCGCGGCCGGCGTGTTCATCTGCGGCCGGATCTCCTTGTGGCAGCAAGGCGCGCACATGATGATCCGCGCGCCGCTGCGCAGGCCGAAGTGCATCGCGTGGTCGGTCGCGATGTCGCAGGCATGCAGCGCGACCATCACGTCCAGCGGCTGGTCGCCGCGCTCGCGCACGTCGCCGTGCTCGAAGCTCAGTCCCGCCAGCCCGTGCCGGGCCGCGGCCGCGTTGCCCAGCGCCACCATGTCCTGCTTGAGCTCCACGCCCTGCACCTGCGGCACCAGGCCCTGCGCGCGCAGCCAGTCGTGCATCGCGAAGGTCAGGTAGCCCTTGCCGGAACCGAAGTCGGCCACCCGCACCGGGCGGTCCGCGCTGGCCGGCGCGTCCAGGCCCGCCTTGCGGACCGCGGCGCCGAAGATCTCGATGAACTTGTTGATCTGCTTCCACTTGCGCGCCATCGCCGGCACCAGCGCGGCCTGGCCCTTGAGCTCGTGCGTGACGCCCAGGTCGCGCCAGAAGGGCTGCGCCATCGACAGCTCGCGCGGCTTGGCGCGGTCATGGCCGCCGGGCGCCATCGAAGCGCCCTCGCCGGCCGGGCCGTCGGGGCCGGCCGGGCCGCCCGCCTGCGGCGCGGCCTTCTTCCCCACCTGCAGCAGCGGCTTGCCCTTGCGGCTGAAGCGCAGCTGGACCTCCTCGCCGAGCGTGTCCAGGTGGGCCTGCTGGAAATCGCGGCCCAGCAGCTGCTCCAGCAGCGCCAGGCCTTCCTCCAGCGGATGGTTCTTGGTCACGTCCTTGGTCTTGTGCCGCCACAGGAAGCTCAGCGCGCGCTCGCCGCGCAGTTCGATGTCGCGCACCGTCAGGCGCTCGATCGAGGCGTCCTCGCCCTCATGGCGGCCCAGCAGCAGGCGCTGGAAGCGGCGCTCGGCCAGCGCGGTGCGCAGCAGGCGCAGGAAGCGCTGGCGCTCGTCGGGCGCGGGCGTGTCGGGAACAGGGGAGCTGAACAGGGGATTTCCGGCGGACATGGGGCCGGATTGTCCCCTGTCCGGCTCAGGCCGGCCGGTCAAGGACCTGGCGGGCGCGCTCGAGCGCCTGCATCAGGTCGCTCACCGCCAGGCGGCGGCACAGCGCGTCGACCCGCGTCCCGTAGGCCGCCTCGCTCAGGCCCAGGGCCTCGGCCTGCTGCTCCGGGCGCGGGCGGCCCAGCAGGCCGAAGAGCAGTTCGGCGTCGGCCTGCGGCAGGTCCAGCGCCTTGGCCAGCGTCGCGATGCTGGCGGCCTCGTCGGCTTCGCGCAGGACCAGCAGCCAGTGGCCGTCGCCGATGACCTCGGGGTCGGCGGCCATCAGCGCGAAGCTCAGGCGCTGGCGCGGTGCGCCGGAGGGCGGCGCCACAGTGAGCGAGGACGGCGGCGCGCCGGCGCGCCGACGCAGCGCCTCGCGGTGCAGCCAGGCCAGCACCTCCGGCGGCAGGCGCGCATGGTCCGACCACGGCGGCGGGAAGTAGGCGCCCATCAAGGCCCGCGCCTGCGGCGTCTGCCAGGCGCAGTGGCCGTCACGCTCGCGCACCGTCATGCTGGCCGTCGGCCGGCGCGGCGCCGCCGTGCCCGTGCCGCGCGCCGGGCGCAGCAGGCGCTCGATCCGCATCAGCAGCTCGCTCATGCGCACTGGCTTGATCAGGCACTCGGCCGCCCCGGCGGTCAGCAGCGCGCCGATCCGCGGCGGGTCCTGCGGCCGGCTCAGCGTCAGCACCGGCGCCGGGCCGGCGGCCAGCCGCCGCAGCAACGCCAGCGGGCCGTCGCCCGGCAGGTCGGGCAGGGTCATGTCCATGATCACCAGCGAGGGCCGCGCGCCCAGGCCGTCTACCGCCGCGATCGCATCCGCGGCGCGGAGCAGCTCGTAGCCGCTCTCCTCCAGCACGGCGGCCAGCGGCTGCACGCTCAGCGCCTGCACGACCAGCAGGCGGGTGCGGGCGTCGGCGCCAGTGCCAGTGCCAACGCCTGCGCCATCACCCATGCCCGAGGAGCCAGGAGATCCGGTTCCCGTCCCGGAAGCGCTGGCATCGACGGCCTCTTCGGTGCGGGCGGGCGGCATGTCGGCGCGCGGCTGGGGGGGTCGAGGTGGCGGGAGCGGCAGGGACGGCATGCGTTCCACCATACAAATCCCATGCCCGCTTCTCAAGGGGACGGGACCGGGCCGAAGCCTCGAATTCCAGGGCCTTCGCCCCGGTCGCGCGGCGATCGGCCCGCAGGGGCTGACGCACAATGGCCGGCGCCATGGACGATACCCCCGCCTCGCCCGACGTCGACCCGACCGCCCCGCCGCCCGACGGCGGCGCGGTCGCGCCCGCCGCCACGCCCGCCCCCGCCGCGCCGGCCGCGCCGTGGGAAGGACCGTCGCCGGACGTCGTCGCCTGGCTGCTGGTGAACTGGCACAACAAACATCCGCTGGCGCGTCGCATCGGCATCGCGGACGTGCACACCGTCGGTGCCGTCGCCCTGCCCTTCATGGCGCAGGCGCTGCCCAAGGAACCGAGCCTCGAGGCCGCCACCGCGCCGCCCGAGGGCGCCGCCCCCGCGCCGGCGAAGCGGCGCCTGCCGTGGCAGCGCAAGGCCGCGGGGAACGGGCCTCGGCCGGCGTGGGTCGATGAATTCATCCCGGGGCTGAAGACCTCGGCGGTGGCCGCGATGGCGCTGGACCACGGCTTCACCGCCGCGCCGGAGGAACTGCCGCTGCGGCGCGTCGAGATCGATGAACGCGCGCTGGCCGCCGACACGAACCAGGCTGGTGCATGGCCGATGGAATTGGTGCTGCTGAGCGCCGCCTTCGATGCGGGGCCGGCGCGACGACGGGTGCTCGTCGGCCGGCGCGACCGGGTGCTGGGTCGACGCGCGCTGGATCCGGCGCGGCTGGGCGTGGCCGGCAGCGTTGGTGCACTGGTGCTCATCGCCGCGGTCTGGGCGCTGTGGCCGTCGTCCAAGCCGTCGGAGGAAGAGCGCGCCGCGCAGGCCGCGGCCGAGGCCGCGTCAGCGGCGTCCGCGGCCCTGGCGACGCAGGCGGCTTCCGCCGCGTCGGCATCGGCATCGGCGCCGGCTGCCGCGGCGTCCGAGGCACCGACGGCCGCGAGCGCCGCCGCCTCGCAAGTCGCTCCCTCGGCCGAAGCTTCGACCGCCTCAGCCACTTCTGCCGCTGCGGCGTCTTCGGCCTCCGCAAGCGCCGCGACCGCCGCCGCGCCGCCGAGCGCACCCGTGATCCCGAGCATCCGCCCGACGCTACAAAGCGGCGTGGAGCGGGCCCAGCGCGAGCAGGCGGCGGCCGCCACCGCGAAGGAGAGCCCGGCGCCGGACGCCGGCAAGCCGGCCGCCTCGGCGCCGGAGGCCGAGCGCCGGGTGAGCGTGGACGACGCCGGACTGGGCAACCTGATGAAGCGCGACGCCGCGCCCGGCGGCAAGCTGGTGGCGCTGGTCGGTCAGCCGCAGAAGAACAAGGCCGACGCCGAGGCCCAGCTGGCGCGCATGCGCGAGATGATCGGCCAGACGCTGGGCGGCAACGCCGTGCCCAACGGCGAGGTCTTCCAGACCAAGGACGGCTGGCGCGCGGCCGTCTGGCCCTTCGGCAGCCGCGAGGAAGCGCAGCTCATCAACGCGACGCTGCTGGCGCGCGGCATCCGCGGCACGCGCGCCGTCGATTTCTGACGCGGCAGACGACAACGGCGGCCCTCGGGCCGCCGTTCGCGCTTCATGCGCCGCCGTCGGCGGCTTCGATCAGGAGCGGTAGTCCGCGTTGATCGTCACGTACTCGTGGCTGAAGTCGCAGGTCCAGACCGTCGTCTCGGCCGGACCGCGGTTCAGGTGCACCCGCACCGTGATCTCGCTCTGCTTCATCACGCGCTGGCCGTCCTCTTCCTTGTACTCGGGGCGGCGGCCGCCCTTGGTCACGACGTGCACGTCGTCGAGGAACAGGTCGATCAGGCCCTGGTCCAGGTCGTCGATGCCGGCATAACCGACCGCCGCCAGGATGCGGCCCAGGTTGGGGTCGCTGGCGAAGAACGCGGTCTTCACCAGCGGCGAGTGCGCGATCGCGTAGGCCGCCTTGCGGCATTCCTCTTCGGTCTTGCCGCCCTGCACCACCACCGAGATGAACTTGGTCGCGCCCTCGCCGTCGCGCACGATGGCCTGCGCCAGCTGCTGCGAGACCGCCACCACCGCGTCGCGCAGCGCGCGGCCTTCGGCGCTGGTCAGCGAGGTGATGCGATCGTGGCCGGCCTGGTGCGTGGCGATCAGCACGAACGAGTCGTTCGTCGAGGTGTCGCCATCGATGGTGATGCGGTTGAAGGACAGGTCGGCCGCTTCCTTGACCAGCGGCTGCAGCAGCTCCGGCGCGAGCACCGCGTCGGTGGCGACGAAGCCCAGCATCGTCGCCATGTTCGGGCGGATCATGCCGGCGCCCTTGGACACGCCGGAGATGGTGACCGTCCGGCCGCCGATGGTGAGCTGGCGCGAGCAGGCCTTGGGCAGCGTGTCCGTGGTCATGATGCCGGCGGCGGCCTCGGCCCAGTGGTCCGGCTTCAGCGCGGCGATCGCGGCCGGCAGCCCCGCCACGATGCGGTCCACCGGCAGCGTCTCCATGATCACGCCGGTCGAGAACGGCAGCACCTGCTTCGCGTCGAGCTTCAGCTCGGCGGCGAGCGCGTCGCAGGTCTGGCGCGCGCGCGCCAGGCCGTCGGCGCCCGTGCCGGCGTTGGCATTGCCGGTGTTGATGACGATCGCGCGGATCGCCGCGCCCGACGCGAGGTGCTCGCGGCAGACCTGCACCGGCGCGGCGCAGAAGCGGTTGGCGGTGAAGACGCCGGCGACGCTGGAGCCCTCGTCGAGCGCGATCACCGTGAGGTCGCGGCGGTTGGCCTTGCGCACGCCGGCCATCGTGACGCCCAGGCGCACGCCGGGCACGGGCAGCAGGGTTTGCGGATCGGGAGCGGTCAGGTTGACGGGCATGGTGGACGGTCGTTGAGGGTCGGCGTCCGGACGCGGCGGTCCGGTGCGAGCGCGAGCGTCGGCGCCCGCGCGCGGGATTGTAGGAGGCTCGGCCCCTCACCCCCACCCTCTACCCGCAAGCGGGGCGAGGGAGTTTTTTGCGGGACCGGGGGGGCACCAAAACAAAACGGCGCCCGCGAGGGGCGCCGTTCATCAGCGGGAGCCGGACCGGATCAGGCCAGCTTGCCGTGGCAGCTCTTGAACTTCTTGCCGCTGCCGCACGGGCAGGGATCGTTGCGGCCGACGTGGCCCCACTCGCTGGGCACGGCCTGCGTGCCGCCCGCCACCGGTGCCGCGTCCTGCGACACCGAGCCATCCTCGTTCGGATGGGTGTAGGTCACGTTGCTGACGTTCTCGGCGCGCTGCTCGATCGCGTCGGCGGCGGCGGTGGCCTCCTCCTGCGACTGGATGCGCACGTTCAGCAGCACGCGGGTCACTTCCAGCTTCACCGCGTCCAGCAGCTGCGAGAACAGCTCGAAGGCCTCGCGCTTGTATTCCTGCTTGGGGTTCTTCTGCGCGTAGCCGCGCAGGTGGATGCCCTGGCGCAGATAGTCCAGCGACGCGAGATGCTCGCGCCAGTGCTGGTCGATGCTCTGCAGCAGCACCATGCGCATGAAGGGCGTGAACTGCTCCAGGCCGACGCGGTCCAGCTTGTCCTGGAAGGCGGCGTCGCCGGCCTTGAGCACGGCGTTCAGCACATCCTCGTCGGTCAGCGTCTCGCTCTTCTTGAGCATCTCGCCCAGCGGCACCTCGAGCTTCCACTCGTCGCGCAGCACGCGCTCCAGCGCCGCCAGGTCCCATTGCTCCTCGAGCGATTCCTCGGGCACGAAGCCGCGCACCACGTCGGTCAGCGTGCCGGTGCGCAGATGCGAGATCTGCGCCAGCAGGTCCTCGGCCTCGAGGATCTCGTTGCGCTGCTGGTAGATGACCTTGCGCTGATCGTTCGACACGTCGTCGTACTCGAGCAGCTGCTTGCGGATGTCGAAGTTGCGAGCCTCGACCTTGCGCTGCGCGCTCTCGATCGAGCGCGTCACGATGCCTGCCTCGATCGCCTCGCCCTCGGGCATCTTCAGGCGGTCCATGATGGCGCGCACGCGGTCGCCCGCGAAGATGCGCATCAGCTGGTCGTCCAGCGACAGGTAGAAGCGCGACGAGCCCGGGTCGCCCTGGCGGCCCGAGCGGCCGCGCAGCTGGTTGTCGATGCGGCGGCTCTCGTGGCGCTCGGTGGAGATCACGCGCAGGCCGCCGGCGGCCTTCACCTGCTCGTGCAGCTGCTGCCATTCGGCCTTGAGCGCGGCGATCTTGGCCTGCTTCTCGGACTCGGACAGGGCCTCGTCGTTCTCGATCGCGACCACGTCCTTCTCGATGCTGCCGCCCAGCACGATGTCGGTGCCACGGCCCGCCATGTTGGTCGCGATCGTGATCACGCCCGGACGACCGGCCTGGGTGATGATGTCTGCCTCGCGCGCATGCTGCTTGGCGTTCAGCACCTGGTGCGGGAGCTTGGCCTTGGTCAGCAGCTCGGAGACCTTCTCCGAGTTCTCGATCGAGGTCGTGCCCACCAGCACCGGCTGGCCGCGCTCGTGGCAGTCGCGGATGTCCTGCGTGACGGCGTCGTACTTCTCCTTCGTGGTCTTGTAGACCAGGTCCAGCTCGTCGCGGCGCACCGTCGGGCGGTTCGGCGGGATCACCACTGTCTCCAGGCCGTAGATCTCCTGGAACTCGTAGGCCTCGGTGTCGGCCGTGCCGGTCATGCCGGACAGCTTGCCGTACATGCGGAAGTAGTTCTGGAAGGTGACCGAGGCCAGCGTCTGGTTCTCGGCCTGGATCTGCACGCCTTCCTTGGCCTCGACGGCCTGGTGCAGGCCATCGCTCCAGCGGCGGCCCGTCATCAGGCGGCCGGTGAACTCGTCGACGATCACGACCTCGCCGTTCTGCACGACGTAATGCGTGTCGCGGTGATACACGTGGTGCGCCCGCAGCGAGGCGTACAGGTGGTGCATCAGGGTGATGTTGGCGGCGTCGTAGAGCGACGCGCCCTCGGTCAGCAGCCCGGCCTGCGACAGCAGCCGCTCGGCGTTCTCGTGGCCGTCTTCCGTCAGGTAGATCTGGTGCGACTTCTCGTCGACGGTGAAGTCGCCCGGCTCGATCACGCCCTCGCCGGTGCGCGGGTCCAGCTCGCCGATCTGGCGCTTGAGCTGCGGCGCGACCGCGTTGATCGCGACGTAGAGCTGGGTGTGGTCCTCGGCCTGGCCGGAGATGATCAGCGGGGTGCGCGCCTCGTCGATCAGGATCGAGTCCACCTCGTCGACGATCGCGTAGGCCAGGCCGCGCTGCACGCGGTCGCGGACCTCGTAGACCATGTTGTCGCGCAGGTGGTCGAAGCCGTATTCGTTGTTGGTGCCGTAGGTGACGTCGGCGTTGTACGCGGCCTGCTTCTCGTCGCGCGGCAGGCCCGAGTAGTTGATGCCCACGGTCAGGCCGAGGAAGCGGTACAGGCGGCCCATCCACTCGGCGTCGCGACGCGCGAGGTAGTCGTTGACCGTCACGACGTGCACGCCCTTGCCGGTCAGCGCATTCAGGTAGACCGGCAGCGTGGCCATCAGGGTCTTGCCTTCGCCGGTGCGCATTTCAGCGATCTTGCCGGCGTTCAGGACCATGCCGCCGATCAGCTGCACGTCGAAGTGGCGCATCTTGAGGACGCGCTTGCTGCCCTCGCGGCAGACGGCGAAGGCCTCCGGCAGGATGTCGTCGACGGTCTCGCCCTTGGCGATGCGCTGCTTGAACTCCTCGGTCTTGGCGCGCAACTGGTCGTCGCTCAGGCCTTCGAACTGCGGTTCCAGCGCGTTGATCTGCTGGACGACCTTGCGGTAGGTCTTGAGCAGGCGCTCGTTCCGACTGCCGAAAATCTGGGTCAAAAGCTTGGGCAACATGCGGCTTCGTGAAGTTCTTTTGTGGGGCCCGGTCGACCGGGCTCGGACGCCCGCCGGACCGCCTCGTGGGCGGCCTCCGAGGGCAGTTCCGCGCGACCGGTGCAGTTGGGGACGCAAACCCCGGCCTGCAAGCGCCAGCGCGGAAAAAAACCGGCGGAGTTTAGCACCCGCCCCTCGCGCGCCCGGGCCGGCCCAGGCGCGCGCCGTGCCGGTCCGGATGCGGGTTTTCCAGTGCCGGGACTACACTGCCGACCCATGCCGCCCCGCTACCTGCCACCCCGCGTCAAGCCCGAAGCGCCCGATCCGCTGGACTTCGGCCGGGCGATGTCGCAGCACGGCGTGCTGGCGCGGCTGGGGCAGCAGCTGGCGCTGTCGCAGCGGCACCTGGCCGCGGTGAGCGTGGCGCTGCCGGGCGCGATGAAGCGCTTCGTCCAGGCCGGCACGCTGGACGAGCAGGGCTGGACCCTGGTCGCCGACAACGCCGCCATCGCCGCCAAGCTGCGGCATCTGCAGCCGACGCTGCTGCGGCTGCTGCGCGAGGAAGGCCTGCTGCTCGAGGGCGAACTGCGCATCCGCGTGCGCCAGTCCTGAAGCGACGCGCCGGGCCTTTGACGGCGTCCGGCCCCTGCGTTGACAGTCGTCAACACGCGGCATGAGGCTGCGGCGAAGAATCGCCGCCCATGTTCCCCGCAACACCTGCCCCCGTCGGGACGACCTGCGCGCGATGTCCCTGTGATCGGGGCCTTGGGCCGGTTACACGCGGGTTCTCGTTGACAGTCCGAGGAGGCCACCGCTATAACCGGTCGGTCGCCCCGCGCACAAAACAGAAACCGCCAGGTTCAAGGGGCCGACCGCCAGGGAGAAGCCGTGATGCCATTGTTCCCTCCGACCGACGCCTCGCCGTCGACGCGCACCGAAGAGCTGCGCAGCTTCCTGTTCCTCGCTGTCGTGATGGCGCCCGTGCTGGCCGTCGTCACCGTCGCGGGTTATGGATTCGCCGTCTGGGTCTACCAGATGTTCGCCGGCCCGCCCGGCGGGTAGCGACCGCCCCCCACCGCCGCCGCCGCGGCGTCTCCACGCGATCCGTCCGGCCACACGCCGCCGATCGCGGCCCTGAACCCCTTCCGAGGCATGCCATGCCCGCAGAGATGCACATCGCCAGCGTGGTGGTGCAGGTGTTGCCACGCCTGCTCGACGCCGCCGCCGCCGCGGTCGACCGGATGCCGTCGGCGCGACTCCACGGTCGCTCGGCCAGCGGCAAGCTGGTCGTGACGCTGGACGGCAACACCGCCGGCGAGATCCTGGACCAGGTCGGCGAGCTGCAAGGCCTGCCCGGCGTGGTCAACGTCGCGCTGGTCTACCAGCACATCGAACCCGAACCCGAGCCTTGCCTTCAAGAGGAACCCCGACCATGAGCACTCGCCGCGACTTCGTCCGACATTCCGCCGCCGTCGCCGCCGGCGCCGTGGCCGGCGTTCCCATCGAGGTCCTGGCCCAGGACGGCAACGCCTACGCGCAGGCCTCGAAGCTGACCTGGTCCAAGGCGCCGTGCCGCTTCTGCGGCACCGGTTGCCACGTGCAGGTGGCGGTCAAGGACAACCGCGTCGTCGCGACCCAGGGCGATCCCGAAGCGGAGGTCAACCGCGGCCTGAACTGCGTCAAGGGCTACTTCCTGTCCAAGATCATGTACGGCGCGGACCGGCTCACCACGCCGCTGCTGCGGATGAAGGACGGCCAGTACGCCAAGGACGGCGAGTTCCAGCCGGTGAGCTGGGACCGCGCCTTCGATGTGATGGCCGAGCAGTTCAAGAAGACGCTCAAGGCCAAGGGACCGACGGCGGTGGGCATGTTCGGCTCGGGCCAGTGGACGGTCTGGGAGGGCTATGCCGCGTCCAAGCTGATGAAGGCGGGCTTCCGCAGCAACAACCTCGATCCCAACGCGCGCCACTGCATGGCCTCGGCGGTGACCGGCTTCATGCGGACCTTCGGCATGGACGAGCCGATGGGCTGCTACGACGACATCGAGAACGCCACCGTCTTCGTGCTGTGGGGCTCCAACATGGCCGAGATGCATCCGGTGCTGTGGACCCGCGTCACCGACCGGCGGCTCAGCGGCCCGGACGTGAAGGTCGCGGTGCTGTCGACCTTCGAGCACCGCTCCTGCGAGCTGGCCGACATCGAGCTGATCTTCAAGCCGCAGACCGACCTGGCGATCCTCAACTACATCGCCCATCACATCATCTCGACCAACCGCGTCAACAAGGAGTTCGTCGAGAAGCACGCCAACTTCAAGCTGGGCAATCCCGACATCGGCTACGGCCTGCGGCCGGAGCATCCGCTGCAGAAGGCCGCGAAGAATGCCGGCGACCCCAATGGCGCCAAGCCCATCACCTTCGACGAGTACGCGAAGTTCGTCAGCAAGTACGACCTCGACTACACCGCCGAACTGACCGGCGTGCCGAAAAACCGCCTCAAGGCGCTGGCCGAGCTGTACGCGGACCCCAAGACCAAGGTCACCTCGTTCTGGACCATGGGCTTCAACCAGCACACGCGCGGCACCTGGGCCAACAACCTCATCTACAACATCCATCTGCTGACCGGCAAGATCTCGACGCCGGGCAACAGCCCGTTCTCGCTGACGGGGCAGCCCTCGGCCTGCGGCACCGCGCGCGAGGTCGGCACCTTCGCGCACCGGCTGCCGGCGGACATGGTGGTGACCAACCCCAAGCACCGCGCCCATGCCGAGGAGATCTGGCGCCTGCCCGAGGGCACCATCCCGGCCAAGCCCGGCTATCACGCGGTGGAGCAGAACCGCAAGCTCAAGGACGGCGCGCTCAACGCCTACTGGGTGATGGTCAACAACAACATGCAGGCCGGCGCCAACCTGATGCAGGAGACCTACCCGGGCTACCGCAATCCAGAGAACTTCATCGTCGTCTCCGACGTCTACCCGACGGTGACCGCGGTCGCCGCCGACCTGATCCTGCCCAGCGCGATGTGGGTCGAGAAGGAAGGCGCCTACGGCAACGCCGAGCGCCGCACCCACTTCTGGCACCAGCTGGTGAAGGCGCCGGGCGACGCGCGCTCCGACCTCTGGCAGCTGGTGGAGTTCTCCAAGCGCTTCAAGGTCGAGGAGGTCTGGCCTCAGGAACTGATCGACCAGAAACCCGGCCTGCGCGGCAAGACGCTGTATGACGTGCTCTACCGCAACGGCCATGTCGACAAGTTCCCGCTGGCGGACGTCGACAAGGCCTACGCCAACGACGAGGCGCAGGCCTTCGGCTTCTACCTGCAGAAGGGCCTCTTCGAGGAGTACGCCAGCTTCGGCCGCGGCCATGGGCACGACCTGGCCCCGTTCGACGAGTACCACAAGGCGCGTGGCATCCGCTGGCCGGTGGTCAACGGCAAGGAGACGCGCTGGCGCTACCGCGAGGGCGAGGATCCCTACGTCAAGGCCGGCACCGGCTGGCAGTTCTACGGCAACCCCGATGGCAAGGCCAACATCTTCGCCCTGCCCTACGAGCCGCCGCCCGAGTCCCCGGACAAGGACTATCCGTTCTGGCTCTCGACCGGACGGGTGCTCGAGCACTGGCATTCGGGCTCGATGACGCGCCGCGTGCCGGAACTGCATCGCGCGGTGCCCAACGCCTACTGCTACATGCATCCGGACGACGCCAAGGCGCTGGGTGTGCGGCGCGGCTCGCTGGTGGAGATCTCGTCGCGGCGCGGGAAGATGCAGACCCGGGTCGAGACCCGCGGCCGCAACCGGCCGCCGCAGGGCCTGGTGTTCGTGCCCTGGTTCGACGCGAGCGAGCTGATCAACAAGGTGACCCTGGACGCGACCGATCCGATCTCGCTGCAGACGGATTACAAGAAGTGCGCGGTCAAGATCACCAAGGTCGCCTGAAGGAGAACGCGCGATGACCCCGATGCACACTCTCCCACGCCGGCTCCTGGCGATCGTCGCCCGTGTGGTCCGTCATGCGGCCGCTCACGCAGCCGGCCGCGCAGCCGGCATGGCGGGCGCCGCGCTGCTGGCCGCCGGCCTGGCCGCGGCGCAGCCCGCCGGCCCGAAGCCAGGCCAGCCCTTCATCGACGCGGCGCGCGGCCCCACGCCGATCACCGAGACCACCAAGCCGCCGTTGCTGGGCAACCAGATCAACGACGACCTGCGCCGCACCCGCAACTACGCGATGCAGCCGCCGACGATCCCGCACCGGATCGACGGCTACCAGCTGGACAAGAACTTCAACAAGTGCCTGGACTGCCACGCGCGGGCGAAGACATCCGTGTCGCAGGCGGTGCCGGTGAGCATCACCCACTACATGGACCGCGAGGGGCACATGCTCGGGCAGGTCTCGACGCGGCGCTACTTCTGCGTGCAATGCCACGTGCCGCAGGACGCCGCGCCGCTGGTGGTACCCAACACTTTCGTCGACATCGACACGCTGATCCGGCGCGACACCCTGAACCCACAGACCCGCAAGGCCGCCCCGGCGCCCGCGGGCCGCAAGTGAGCCCCGGGAGCGGACCATGCTGCAAGCCACGATCCGGCTCCTGAGGCGCTACTGGACCGTCCTGCGACGGCCCAGCGTCCACTTCAGCCTCGGCTTCCTGACGCTGGGCGGTTTCATCGGCGGCGTCGTCTTCTGGGGCGCGTTCAACACCGCGATGGAGGCGACCAACACCGAGGCCTTCTGCACCGGCTGCCACGAGATGCGCGAGAACGTCTACGCGGAGCTCAAGAGCACCATCCACTACACCAACCGCTCGGGCGTGCGGGCGATCTGCTCCAACTGCCACGTGCCGCACAACTGGACCGACAAGATCGCCCGCAAGATGCAGGCGTCCAAGGAGGTCTGGGGCAAGATCTTCGGGACCATCAGCACGCCGGAGAAATTCCACGACAAGCGGCTCGAGCTGGCCAAGCACGAGTGGGCGCGCTTCAAGGCCAACGACTCGCTGGAGTGCCGCAACTGCCACAACTACGAGTCGATGGACTTCACGCGGCAGAGCGCGCGGGCGCAGGCGATGCACACGACCTACCTCGCGAGCAAGGAGAAGACCTGCATCGACTGCCACAAGGGCATCGCGCACCGGTTGCCGCACATCCCGCCGGGCGAGGGCCCGTCCGACAGCCCGGGCCAGCATGTGCCCAAGGGCGACGACGCGGCCAGAACGGGCGCGGCCCCCCAGGGCCGTCCGGGCGATGGCGCATCGTGAGCGCGGCGACCTCGACGGTCGCGCCGACACCGAGGCCCCCGATGCGCCTGATGCGCCGCGCCGCGCGCTGCGCGTCGAACGCCTGGGCTGCGCGCGCGGCGGCCGCTGGCTCTTCCGCAACCTGAGTTTCGAGCTTCACACCGGGCAGGCGCTGGCGCTGCGCGGTCCCAATGGCAGTGGCAAGAGCAGCCTGCTGCGGCAGCTCGCCGGCCTGCTGCCGCGGGAGCACGGCGTGGTCGAGGGCGCCGCCCCGGCGAGCCTGGCCTACCTGGCGCATCAGAACGGCCTGAGCCTGGACCTGAGCGCGCGCGAGAACCTCGCGCTGGCCACGCGCATCGGCGGCCACGCCCTGTCGCCAGCCGCGCTGGAGACCGCGCTCGAGGAAGTCGGCCTGCGGCAGGCGGCGGCGATGCCGGCGCGGCGGCTGTCGCAAGGCCAGCGCCGCCGGCTTGCGCTGGCGCGGGTGCGAGCCAGCGCGCGCCCGCTGTGGTTGCTCGACGAGCCGACCGCCGCGCTCGATGGCGACGGCGAGCAGGTCTTCGCGCGGCTGCTGACGGCGCACCTGGAGGCCGGTGGCCTCGCCGTCGTCGCCACCCATCAGCCGCTCGCCTTGCCGCTGCCCCGCTGCATCGCGCTGACACTGGGTCCCGCATCCTCTCGGCCCGCATCCTCCCGGCCCGATCCGGACATCGCCTCGGCGACGGCCGTCAGCGCCATGGAGTCCGCGCCGTGATGCTGGCGCTGCTGCATCGCGACCTGCTGCTGGCGGCGCGCCGGCCGGCCGACGCGCTCGGGCCTCTGGTGTTCTTCGCGCTTGTCACCTGCCTGTTCCCGCTGGCGATCGGCCCCGATCCGGCCTTGCTGGCGGTGCTCGGTCCGGGCGTGATCTGGGTGGCGGCGCTGCTGGCGATGCTGCTCTCCCAATACCGGCTGTTCGAAGCGGACCTGGCCGACGGCAGCCTGGAACAGGCGGTGCTGGCGCCCGGCGGCGCGCTGGCCGTCGTGGCCGCGAAGACGCTGACGCACTGGCTGTCGACCGGCGCGCCGCTGGTGGTGGCCGCGCCGCTGCTGGCCCTGCAGTACGACCTGGCGCCCACGGCCACCGGCGTGCTGGCGCTGGCGCTGCTGATCGGCACGCCGGCCCTGTCGCTGCTCGGCGCCTTCGGCGCGGCGCTGACGCTGGGCCTGCGGGGGCATGTGCTGCTCGCGCTGATCGTGCTGCCGCTGTGCGTGCCGACGCTGATCTTCGGCAGCGGTGCCACCACCGCCGCCCAGCAGGGCCTGGCCGTCGGCCCGCAGCTGTCGCTGCTCGGCGCGGCGCTGCTGGTCTCGCTGGTCACCCTGCCCTGGGCCACGGCCGCCGCGCTGCGCCTGGCCGTCGAATGAGGAGGTCCCCGCCATGTCGATGACCGGCATCGCTCCGCTCGCCACGACGTCGACCGACGCCGCGGGCGACATGACGCGCAGCGGCGCGCCTCATGGTCGTTCCGGCGATCCGGCCGCCGCACCCGCGTCCCACGCGCGCCAGGCTGCTCGCCCGCTTGCCCACCCGCTCGATCACCCACTCGATCCCCCACTCGATCAGCCACTCGCTCGCCCACGCCGCTGGCGCGCGCTCGCCTCGCCCGTCGTCTTCGACCGCTGGGCCGCCCGCGTCGTCCCGTGGTTCGCCGGCGCCGCCGCGCTGCTGGGCGCCGCGGGCCTGTGGATCGGCTTCGTCGTCGCGCCCACCGACCACCAGCAAGGCGAGGTCTATCGCCTGATCTACCTCCATGTCCCCGCCGCCTGGATGTCGATGTTCCTGTACCTGGTGGCGGCGCTGCATGCGGCGCTGGGGCTGATCTACCGCACGCGGCTGTCGCCGGTGATGACGCGCGCGCTGGCGCCCACCGGCGCCGTCTTCACCGCCATCGCGCTGTGGACCGGCGCCGCCTGGGGCAAGCCGACCTGGGGCACCTGGTGGGTCTGGGACGCGCGCCTGACCTCGGAGCTGCTGCTGCTGTTCCTCTATCTCGGCTACCTGGCCCTGGTCTCGGCCATCGACGACGTCCGCCGCGCCGATCGCGCCGGGGCCTTGCTGCTGCTGGTCGGCGTCGTCAACGTGCCGGTCATCTACTTCTCGGTGAAGTGGTGGAACACGCTGCATCAAGGCGCGTCGATCCGCTTCGACGCCGCCCCGTCCATGGCGAGCTCGATGCTCGCCGGCATGCTGCTGATGGCACTGGCCTGCTGGGCCTACGCGATCGCGGTCTCGCTGGCGCGCGCCCGCTGCCTGCTGCGCGAACGCCACCTGGAGGCACTGCCATGAGCCACGCGTTCTACCTCGCCATCGGCTGGGCCGCGGGCCTGCTGCTGCTGGTGGAAGTGCTGGCGCTGTGGCGCCGTGCCCGCCGATCGTCTTCGCTCCCTGAACCGGCCGGCGAGGAGGGGTCCGCTTGAAAGCCCGTCAACGCCGCCTGCTGGCCGTGCTGCTCGGCCTCGGAGCCCTCGGGCTCGCGACCGCGCTGGTGCTGCGCGCGCTGGGCGACAACGTCATGTTCTTCTTCAGCCCGACCCAGATCGCCGCGGCGCAGGCGCCGCGCGACGCCGCCTTCCGCCTCGGCGGGCTGGTGGAGCCCGCCTCGCTGCATCGCGACGCCGGCGACAGCCTCACCGTCCGCTTCGTCGTCACCGACCAGGTCCATCGCGTGCCGGTGCGCTATCGCGGCGTGCTGCCCGACCTGTTCAAGGAGGGCAAGGGCGTCGTCGTGGCCGGCCGCCTGCGCGAGGACGGCGCCTTCGTCGCCACGCAGGTCCTGGCCAAGCATGACGAGAACTACATGCCGCCGGAAGCGGCCGCGGCGCTCGATCACGCCAGGCAGGCCGGCGCCACCGGCAGCGCCCGCCGCGCCGGCGGTGTGGCGGCGGACTCGCCCGCGCTGGTCCCGGGAGCCGCGCCATGATCCCGGAGATCGGCCTGTTCGCGCTGGTGCTCGCCCTGCTGGTGGCCGTCGTGCAGGCGGTGCTGCCGCTGGTTGGCGCGCACTGCGGCGTGGCGCCATGGATGCGCGTGGCCCGGCCCGCCGCACTGCTGCAATGCGCGCTGTGCCTGCTGGCCTTCGGCGTGCTGGCCGCCTGCTTCCTGAGGGGCGACTTCTCGGTGCTGTACGTCGCGGCGAACTCGCATTCGACGCTGCCCGCGATCTACCGCTTCACCGCGGTCTGGGGCGGCCACGAGGGCTCGATGCTGCTCTGGCAGACGCTGCTGAGCGTCTGGGGGGCGGCGGTGGCGCTGCTCAGCGGCCGCCTGCCCCGCGACTACGTCGCGCGCGTGCTCGCGGTGCTGGGCGCGCTCAGCATCGGCATGCTGGTGTTCCTGCTGTGGCTGTCCAACCCGTTCGCGCGGCTGTCGCCGGCCGCGCCCGAGGGCCGCGACCTCAACCCGCTGCTGCAGGACCCCGGCATGGTCGCGCATCCGCCCTTCCTCTACATGGGCTACGTCGGTTTCTCGGTGGCCTTCGCCTTCGGACTGGCCGCGCTGCTGTCGGGACGGCTGGACGCCGCCTGGGCGCGCTGGTCGCGGCCGTGGACGCTGGCCGCCTGGAGCTTCCTCACGCTGGGCATCCTGCTGGGCAGCGCCTGGGCCTACGGCGTGCTCGGCTGGGGCGGCTGGTGGTTCTGGGACCCGGTCGAGAACGCGTCGCTGATGCCCTGGCTGGTCGGCACCGCGCTGATCCACTCGCTGGTCGTCACCGACCGCCGCGGCGCCTTCCGCAGCTGGACCGTGCTGCTCGCCATCGCGGCGTTCTCGCTGAGCCTGCTGGGCACCTTCCTCGTGCGCTCGGGCGTGCTCACCTCGGTGCATGCCTTCGCGGTCGACCCGGGCCGCGGCCTCTACATCCTGTCGATGATGATCGCGGTGGTCGGCGGCTCGCTGCTGCTCTTCGCCTGGCGCGCGCCGCAGGTCGGGCTGGGCGGCCGCTTCGCGGCGCTGTCGCGCGAGACCTTGCTGCTGCTCAACAACGTGCTGCTCGGCGTGGCCGCGCTGGCCGTGCTGCTGGGCACGCTCTATCCGCTGGCGCTGGACCTGCTGCGTGGCGAGAAGATCTCCGTTGGCCCGCCCTACTTCGAGGCGGTCTTCATGCCGATGCTGGTGCCGGCGCTGGTGCTGATGGGCGTCGGCCCGCTGGCGCGCTGGAAGCGGGCGCCGGTGCCGGAGCTGGGCCGCCAGCTGCGCGGCGCGCTCATCGCCAGCGGCGCCTGCGCGCTGGCGCTGCTCGCGCTCACCGGCGGCCGCTTGTCCGGCTGGACGCCGCTGGCCGGCTTCGGCGTGGTGCTGGCGGCCTGGTGCATCGGCTCGGCGCTGTCCCACGCCCACGACCGGCTGCGCACCGCCGGCGAGGGCGGACTCGGACGCCGCGCGCGGCGCCAGCCGGCCGGCTGGTGGGGCATGCTGGCCGCGCATGCGGGCCTGGGGGTGTTCGTGCTCGGCGCGACGCTGGCCACCGGTTTCGAGCAGCGCCAGGAGGCGGCGCTCGCGGTCGGGGAGGCCGTGGTGCTCGATGGCGTGCGCTTCCAGTTCGAGTCGCTGGATCCGGTGGCCGGTCCCAACCACGACAGCGTGCGGGCGACCTTCCGAGCCGGCGCGGCGACGCTGCATCCGGAGAAGCGCGTGTTCCGCGCCGACGGCACGGCCCTGAGCCAGCCCGCCATCGACGTCGGCTGGCGGCGCGACCTGTTCGTCGTGCTGGCCGATCCGGTGGGGGACGGCCGCTGGCATGTGCGGCTGCACGTCAAGCCGTTCATGGCCTGGATCTGGGCCGGCGTGGCCTTGATGGCGATCGGCGGGCTGCTGGCGATGGCGGACCGACGGCTGCGCATGCCCCGGCATGAGCGCGATCCGGTGTCGTCCCATCCGGCGGCGCCCGCACGGGCCACGGCGCCCGGCCGCGCGCGCTCGCCGGGCTCGGCGCCCGCCGGCGTCGCCTTGCCCGGCGGTCCGGCCCTCACCCGGGAGGAAACCGCCTGATGCGCTACCTGTTGCCGCTGCTGCTGTTCCTGGGCCTGGCGCTGATGCTGGCCCTCGGGCTGGAACGCGATCCACGCGCGCTGCCCTCGGCGCTGCTGGATCGCCCGGTCCCGGTGTTCGAGCGTCCGGTGCTCGAGGACCCCGGCCAGCAACTGGGAAGCGCCGCCCTGCGCGGGCAGCCGTGGATGCTCAACGTCTGGGCGTCCTGGTGCGAGCCCTGCCGGCAGGAGCTGCCGGCGCTGCGCCAGCTGTCGGCGCGCGACGGTGTGCCGCTGTACGGCCTCAACTACAAGGACCGGGACGACGCGGCCCGCGCGCTGCTGGGCGCCGTGGGCAACCCGTACCGGGCGTCGGCGATCGACGCCGATGGCCGGGTCGGCCTGGACTTCGGCGTGCAGGGCGTGCCGGAGACCTTCGTCATCGACGCCCGCGGGCGCGTGCGCTATCGCCACCAGGGACCGGTGACCGCCGAGGTCTGGCGCGACAAGCTGCTGCCCGCGCTGAAGGCGGCGCGATGAGCGCGCGCCTGCGTCTTGCCGCGAGACGTCTGGCGCCGGTGGCGCTGAGCGCGCTGATCGCCTTGACCGCGTCGTCGGCCTCAGGTGCGCCGGAGGCCGGCACGGCGACGGTCTCGGCTGCGGCGCCGGCCGCCGCGATCGCGGAGCTCGAGGCGCGCGAATCGCGCCTCGCCCATCAGCTGCGCTGCGTCGTCTGCCAGAACCAGACGCTGGCCGAATCCAACGCGCCGCTGGCCGCCGACATGCGCCAGGCCATCCGCGAGCAACTGCGCGACGGTCGCAGCGACGCCGAAGTCGTCGCCTTTTTCGAGGCGCGTTATGGCGCCTTCGTCCGTTACTCGCCGCCGTGGCAACCATCGACCTGGCTGCTGTGGACCGGCCCCTTCCTGCTGCTGGGCGCCGGCCTGGCCGCGCTGGCCGCGGCGCTGCACCGGCGCGGCGCTTTCGCACAGGGCGCGGCGCTCGATGCGCTCGCGGACGAGGCGCCCTTCGATCCCGACAACGATGAATTCGAGGAAGGACGGCCTGCATGAACGCGATGTTTCCGCTCTGGGCCAGCGCGCTGCTGTTGCTGCTGGCGGTGCTCGCGGTGCTGCTGCGGCCGCTGCTGCAGGGCGACGAGCGGTCCTCCGATGCGCCGGACGAGGCCTTCGCGACGGAGGTCGGCGTGCCGGCGGGCTCGACACGCCGCGCTCGTGGCGCCGGATGGCGGCAGGGGACGGCGGCAGTCTTGAGCCTCACCTTGCCCGTGGCGGCGCTGGCGGTGTACCTGGAGGTCGGCGATCCGCGCGCGGCGGCCGAAGCGAACACGGAGGGCGGCGCCACGCATGCGACGCAGGGGGTGGACGTCGAGGCAATGGTCGAAGGGCTGGCGGCGCGCCTGCAGGCCTCGCCCGAGGACCTGCAAGGCTGGATGGTCCTGGCCCGGTCACGCGAGGTGCAGGAACGTTACGCCGAGGCGGCGACGGCCTATCGCCGCGCGATCGCCCTGGCGACGGCGCCCGACCAGACCCTGTTGCGGGCGAAGCTGCAGGCCGACCTGGCCGACACCTTGGGGTCGCAGCAGCAAGGCGACCTGGGCGGCCCGGCGCTGGCGGCGATCGAGGCGGCGCTCGCGCTCGATCCCGACCAGCCGAAGGCGCTGGCCCTGGCTGGCGCAGCCGCGGTGCGCCAAGGCGACCTGGCGTTGGCGCGTCGGCATTGGACGAGGCTGCAGGGGCTGCTGGAGCCGGGTTCGGACATGGCGCAGCGCGTGGGCGCGGATCTGGCGCGGCTTGCCGAAGACACCTCGCCGGCCTCCGCTCGACCGGCCGCGCCCGCCCCGGCAGCGGACCGATGACGGTCGCGAAATGACCGAAGCCCCCGCTCGTCGTGCGACGAACGGGGGCTTCTGCGTGTTTGATGGTGCCGGCTATCGGATTCGAACTGATGACCTACCGCTTACAAGGCGGTTGCTCTACCAACTGAGCTAAGCCGGCACACGAAAAACTGGTGCGTCGCAGCCACTGCGACGCGGGCTGCATTCTAGACGCAGCGATGAGGGCCGATGAACGAAAACAGCTCGCTCATCCCCTCATCTGGACGATCACTTGATGCGCTTGAGCGCCGGGCGACCGCCCGACGGACCCGCGCCCGGATCGTCGTCGTCCGGTGCGGGCGTCACGACCGGCGCCGGGGCGGCAACGGGTTCGGGTTTGGTCTCGCTCTGGCCCTGGCCGTCGCCCTCGGAGGCCAGGCGCAGGCCTCGGGGAGCGCTCCCGGCCGGCGCCCGCGCGGCAGCGCTGGCTTCTTCCGGGCTCGGCGGCGGGAAGGCCATGCCCTGCCCGTTCTCCCGCGCGTAGATCGCCACCACATGATCGACCGGCACGATGATCTCGCGCGCCACGCCACCGAACCGGGCCTTGAACTGGATCAGTTCATTGCCGAGGTCCAGGTTGCTGGTCGCGTCGAAACCCACGTTGAGCACGATCTCGTTGTTGCTCACGTACTCGAGCGGCACCTGCACCATGCGGTCCACGTGGACCGCGATGTAGGGCGTGAACCCGTTGTCGGTGCACCACTCGTGCAGGGCGCGGATCAGATACGGCCGCGTCGAACTGGCGGCGAGCCCGCCGCCATCCTTGCTGTCATCCATGGGGAGGCAGTGTATTACTTGCGCATCACCTTCTCGGACGGCGTCAGCGCCTCGATGTAGGCAGGACGCGAGAAGATGCGCTCCGCATACTTCAGCAGCGGCACCGCGTTCTTCGACATGTCGATGCCGTAGTAGTCCAGGCGCCACAGCAGCGGCGCGATCGCGACATCCAGCATCGAGAAGTCGTCGCCCAGCATGTACTTGTTCTTCAGGAAGATCGGCGCCAGCTGCGTCAGGCGGTCGCGGATCTGCGAACGGGCCTTCTCCAGCTGCTTCTCGGTCGGCTTGACCGACTGGCCGCGGTTCTCCAGCACGTTGACGTGGGCGAACAGTTCCTTCTCGAAGTTGAACAGGAACAGGCGCACGCGGGCGCGGGCCACCGGGTCGCCAGGCATCAGTTGCGGATGCGGGAAGCGCTCGTCGATGTACTCGTTGATGATGTGCGATTCGTACAGGATGAGGTCGCGTTCGACGAGGATGGGCACCTCGTTGTACGGGTTCATCAGCGCGATGTCCTCGGGCTTGGCGAAGAGGTCGACATCACGGATCTCGAAGTCCATGCCCTTCTCGAACAGCACGAACCGGCAACGGTGCGAGTAGGGGCAAGTGGTTCCGGAATAAAGCACCATCATGGCAGTGGACTCCTGATCGACGCCTCTCGGCGTCCTCGTTTTCTAACAACAACACCAGCCAAGGGCCGGCGTGGTCAAAGACCAAACAAACAAACGACAACGCAGTGGGAGCCTCTTCGGCGCCCCACTGCGCTTGAGGGCCCGGCCAGCGGCCGAGCCATCGGGACTTACTTGACGTCCTTCCAGAAGGAAGCGTTCAAGCGCCAGGCGAACACGGTGAACCCCAGCAGGAACAGCACCACGATGATGCCGAGCCGGAAACGCAGTCCCTGCGCCGGTTCGCCCATCCATTGGAGGTAGGCGACCAGGTCGGCGATGGACTCGTCGTACTGCTGCGGTGTCATCGTCCCGGGCGTGACCTGTTCAAAGCCCTTGAAGACATGCACGACCTTGCCGTGGTCGTGCGGGTCCTTTTCCTCTTCGAACCTGGCGGTGCGGACGCCCTGGAGTTCCCACAGCACGTGCGGCATCGCCACGCTGGGGAAGGCGAGATTATTCCATCCCGTGGCCTTGGTTTCGTCCCGGTAGTACTTTCTGAGGTAGGTATACAGGTAATCCGCCCCCGTTCCCTTGGCACCGTCGGCCCTCGATCGGGCGATCACGGTCAGGTCGGGCGGCGTCGCGCCGAACCAGTCCTTCGCCTGCTTCGGGTCCAGCGAGACCTTCATCGTCTCGCCCACCTTCTCCCCGGCGAACAGCAGGTTGCCCTTGATCTGCTCGTCGGTCAGGCCGATGTCCTTGAGCCGGTTGTAGCGCATGAAGTTCGCGCTATGGCAGTTCAGGCAGTAGTTGACGAAGAGCTTGGCGCCGTTCTGCAGCGCGGCCAGGTCGTTCATCTTCTGCGTCGGGAAGCGGTCCCACTCGATCCCGCCCTCTGACGCGAGCGCCGTCGACGTCAGGCCCGCGCCCAGGCACAGCGACGTCAGCAGCGTGGCGATGATTTTCTTCATTCGTTCGACTCCGTGACGTTGGCGGTTCAGTGCGGGTGATACGTGACGCGATCGGGCACCGGCTTGAACTGGCCGGCCTTGCTCCACCACGGCATCAGCAGGAAGAAGCCGAAGTAGTACAGCGTGCCGATCTGCGACACGATCGTTCCCGCATCCGACGGCGGCTTCACGCCCAGGTAGCCCAGCACGAGGAACAGCAGCACGAAGATTCCATAGAGATACTTGTGCCAGTCGGGCCGGTAGCGGATCGACTTGACCGGGCTGTGGTCCAGCCAGGGCAGGAAGAACAGGATGATGACCGCGCCCCCCATCACGACGACGCCCCAGAACTTGGCGTCGAAGGTCAGCAGCAGCGCGATGCCCACGACCGCGCCCACGACCACGATCCCCTTGCCCAGCGTCGACAGCCCGCCGCGCAGCAGCGTGATGACCGCGGAGATCCCGATCACGCCGCACAGCACCTGGACCATCACGTCGGTGGTGGCGCGCAGCATCGAGTAGAACGGCGTGAAGTACCAGACCGGCGCGATGTGCGGCGGCGTCTTCAGCGGGTCGGCGGGGATGAAGTTGTTGTACTCGAGGAAGTAGCCGCCCAGTTCCGGCGCGAAGAAGATCACCGCGGAGAAGGCCATCAGGAAGAGGCCGACGCCGAAGATGTCATGCACCGTGTAGTACGGATGGAACGGGATGCCGTCGAGCGGGCGGCCGTCCGGCCCCTTCTTGGCCTTGATCTCCACGCCGTCCGGATTGTTCGAGCCCACCTCGTGCAACGCGATGATGTGCGCCACCACCAGGCCCAGCAGCACCAGCGGCACGGCGATCACGTGGAAGCTGAAGAAGCGGTTCAGCGTGGCATCGCCGACGACGTAGTCGCCGCGGATCAGCAGCGCCAGGTCGTTGCCGACGAAGGGCACGGCCGCGAACAGGTTCACGATCACCTGCGCGCCCCAGTAGGACATCTGTCCCCAGGGGAGCAGGTAGCCCATGAAGGCCTCGGCCATCAGGCACAGGAAGATCGCGCAGCCGAAGATCCAGACCAGCTCGCGCGGCTTTCTGTACGAGCCGTACAGCAGCCCACGGAACATGTGCAGGTAGACCACGACGAAGAACGCCGAGGCGCCCGTCGAGTGCATGTAGCGGATCAGCCAGCCCCAGGGGACGTCCCGCATGATGTACTCGACCGACGCGAAGGCCAGCGCCGAGTCGGGCTTGTAGTGCATCACCAGGAAGATCCCGGTGACGATCTGGATCACCAGCACCAGCAGCGCCAGCGAGCCGAAGATGTACCACCAGTTGAAGTTCTTCGGAGCGTAGTACTCCGACATGTGCTCCTTGTAGAGCTTGGACGCCGGGAACCGGTTGTCCACCCAGGTCATGAGCCGGACGCCCATCGGAGCGCCGGCGGGTGCTTCCTTGAATTCAGCCATGTCGTGAATCTCGCTCCGGGTTAGGCCTGCTTGTCTTCACCGATCAACAGCTTGGTGTCCGACAGGAATGTGTAGGGAGGCACCTCGAGGTTGTCGGGCGCAGGCTTGTTCTTGAAGACGCGGCCGGCCATGTCGAAGGTCGAGCCGTGGCAGGGGCAGAGGAAGCCGCCGTGCCAGTTGTCCGGGAGCGAGGGCTGCGGCCCCGACTGGAACTTGTCGCTGGGCGAGCAGCCCAGGTGGCTGCAGATGCCGACGACAACCAGATACTCGGGCTTGCGCGAGCGCCACTCGTTCTTGGCGTACTCGGGGATGGGGAAGGCCTTGCGGTCCGACTGCGGATCGGCGAGGTCCGGGTCGTTGGACTTGAGCGCGTCCAGCTGCTCCTTGGTCCGGTGGACGATCCACACCGGCTTGCCGCGCCATTCGACGGTCAGCTTCTGACCGGGGGCGAGTCCGCCGATGTCCACTTCAACGGCGGCGCCGGCCGCCTTGGCCCGCTCGCTGGGAGCGAAGGTACTGACGAACGGGACGGCGGTGGCCACGCCGCCTACTGCTCCCGCGCAACCGGTGGCGATCAGCCAGGTGCGCTTGCCTTGGTCCACTTGTGGGTCACTCATGAGGGTCCTTACAGGGAACTTCTGATCAGGGGCAACCAACGATTCTAGGTAAGAAAGTTCCGGGCCGCCCCTAGGCGCTCTACCGATGTGCATCGGTGCACCACGTTGACATCGGTCGTGGCGCAAACGCCGTTAGGATGCTTGCCCGGAGGCGGAGGGCCACCCGGGAAAGCGCTTGGTAGTGGGCGCCTTCGCACACGTGGAGCACAAGGAGCAAGCGATGGGTTTTTTGACCGAATTCCGTGAGTTCGCCGTCAAGGGCAACGTCATGGACCTCGCCGTGGGCGTGATCATCGGCGCCGCCTTCGGCAAGATCGTGGACTCCGTGGTCAAGGACCTGATCATGCCGATCATCGGCAAGGCGGTCGGCGGGCTGGACTTCAGCAGCTACTTCATCCTCCTGTCGGACCCGCCCGCCAACTACACCGGCCCCATGACCTACGAGGCGCTCACCAAGGCCGGCGTGCCGCTCTTCGCCTACGGCAACTTCCTGACGGTGCTGCTGAACTTCATCATCCTGGCCTTCATCATTTTCGTGATGGTGAAGCAGGTGAACCGCCTGAAGCGCGACACCCCCGCCGCCCCGGCCGAGCCGGCAGCGCCGCCGGAAGACATCCAGCTGCTTCGTGAGATCCGCGACGCGCTGAGACGTGACAAAGCGTAAAGCTTTCATCAATCGTCACCTTTTGCGCACAAGCCGGGTGAGCCCCACCCGGAGGTGGGATGGCCATCGCCGATACTTGTCATGTGGTGTGGTCACCACAATGTGCCTGAAGCTTCGATGAACCGTCTGAACCCCCACGTCGACGCGGCGCTGCAGCGCGTGCGCCTGGCGGCGGAACAAGCCGCCGAGCGCGGCGCCGAAGGTATGGGTCTCGCCGCACTGTCCTCCGGGCAGGCGAAGCGGCGGGACGCGCTGCTGTCCGCGCAATTCATCTTCCGCAAGCATCAGGCGCTGTTCTCGCAGCGCTTCGACCAGTCCATGCGGCAGCAGGCCGCCGACACACCGTCGCCGGGCGGCGCCGCGGCGGGCACGTCGCGTGCTGCGCCCAAGGTGACGCAGTGGGACGAGCTCTCGCTGATGGACGACGACCAGGTCAACACCATGGTCGCCACCGACCGGATCGGCCTGGCCCTCGGCCACCAGAGCGAGTGGGAGCTGCGCGAGGTCAATTCCTACATGGGTGACATTCCCGGCGTGGCCGAGGACCGTCACCCGCTGCGCCCGCAGGCGATCGCGCAGGCGTTGATCGAAGGGGTCAACGCCGTCACCGACGACGCCGACACCCGCCAGGTGCTGACCGACGAACTCACCCGCGCGCTCTCGCTGGAGATGCGCGCCTGCTACGCGGACATCGCGGGCCTGTTCCGCAGCCGCGGCCTGCGCCCGCAGGACCTGCGCGTGCGGGCGACCGCGGGCGCCGTGCGCAGCGGCCATTCGATGCAGGGCGCCACCACCTCGGGCGTGCCGCTGCACGACAGCCGCTACGCGACGATGCCCGGCGCGCTCCACCCCTTGCAAGGCAGTCGCGCCGGCGGCCTGCACAGCATGGCCGGCGGTTTCCAGGGCAGCGGCCATGGCGGTTATCCGGCCAGCGGCAGCGGCGCCCATGCCGGCGGCTTCGGCGGCGGTTTTGGCGGTGGGGTGGATCCCCAACTGATGGAACTGCTGCGCCGGCTGGCGCAGACGCCCTCGGCCGGCCTCGGCGGTCCGACCACCGGCGGCAGCCTGCCGACCAACAGCCAGTGGCAAGGCTGGGAGGGCGACGCCGGCGCCTATGTCGAGGGCGCGCCGCTGGTGCTGCCGCCCAACCTGATCCACCTGCATCGCGACGAACTGCGGCAGGCGGCCAACGGCTCGCTCGACCACATGGTGATCGACGTCGTGGCCGGCCTGTTCGACCAGATCCTGTCCGACGCCAAGCTGCCGCCGCTGATGGCGCAGCAGATCGCCCGGCTGCAGCTGCCGGTGCTGCGCGCGGCGCTGGGCGACCGCTCCTTCTTCTCCTCGCGCCGGCATCCGGTGCGCCGCCTGGTCAACCGCATCGCGACCCTGGCGGCCGCCTACGACGATTTCACCGACGACCCCGGCAAGTCCTTCCTCGCGCTGGTGCGCGAACTGGTCCAGGACGTCGTCAGCGGCGACTTCGACCGCATGGACCTTTACGAGTCCAAGCTGGTCCAGCTCGAGCAGTTCATCGAGGACCAGACCTCCGAGGCCCTCAAGGCCCAGGGCGACGCGGCCGCGCTGCTCGAGCGCAAGGAGACCGAGCTGCGCCTGCAGCGCCGCTACATGCAGCAGCTGCAGCAGGCGATGGCGAACGTCGACATGCGGGACTTCCTGCGCGACTTCCTCACCCAGACCTGGAGCGAGGTGCTGGTGCATGCGTCGCGGCACCCGGACCTGGACGCCGCCCTGGTCGACCGGCTGCGCCAGATGGGCCGCGACCTGGTGCTGTCGGTGCAGCCCAAGACCACGCCGCAGCAGCGCCAGGCCTTCCTGGCCTCGCTGCCGGTGCTGATGCGCACGCTCAACGAAGGCCTGGACCTGATCCGCTGGCCCGAACCCGAGCGCAAGAAGTTCTTCGCCGAACTGCTGCCGGCGCACGCCGATTCGCTCAAGGGCCAGGCGCTCAGCCCGCTCGAGTACAACCTGCTGGCCAAGCAGCTGGAGGCCGTGTTCGGCATGGCCCCGCCGCGCGAGCAGGACCTGCCCGCCCCCAGCGCGGCGCCGCTGGACCTGGACCTGAGCGAGAAGCTGTCCGAGGAGGAAGCCGAGCGGCTCGGCCTGGTGCAGGAGGAGCACGTCGACTGGGACGGCCAGGTCGACATCGACCTGGACCTGGGCGCCGATGAACAGCAAGCGCTGCAGGCGGTGGACATCAGCATCGATGGCCTGCCCGCGGCCGAGGAAGACCCGTCGCCCCCGGCCGGTGAGCTGCTGATCGACCACCTGCAGATCGGCACGGCCTACCGGATGCACCGCGACGGCGATTGGATCAAGGTGCGGCTCGCCCACATCAGCGCGACCCGCAGCTTCTTCATCTTCACCCACGGCAGCAAGCACCAGGAGACGCTGACGATGACGGCGCGGATGCTGCGCAAGCTCTGCGAGGCGGAGCGGCTGCGCGCCTTCGAGCATGCCTACCTGCTGGAGCGCGCCACGGCGCGCGCGCGGCAGCAGCTCGCGGCGCTGGGCGCCAAGGCGTCCTGAGGCGCCGGACCGACCGCGGGTCGGCCCGCGCCGGTCCCTCAGCTCACAGCTTGCGCGGGTCGCGGAAATCGACCGGCATGTTGTCCTCGGTCCGGAATCTCAACGGCGCCACATACTCGCCCTCGACCGGCTTGCCGTTCACTTCCTGCGGCTTGAAGCGCCACTGCGCCATCGAGGTCCGGCCATATCGCTTCAGAGACTGCGGCATGCCCGCGGGCATCTCGACCGTCGACTCCACGCAGGTCCCGTCGACACCGACGCGGCACACCATCCGGATTTCGCCTTCCCAGCCCGCGAGCGCCGCCGCGTCGTCCGGGTAGGCCGCGTAGTAGAGCTTGGTGGGGATGGGCATCAGCTGCATCGAACGGATGCCGACCGTCGACTTCTCCTTGTCCACGGCCAGATAGAGCACAACGCCGGTGCGGAAGGTGGCGTTGCGGCCCTCCTCCTGGCGCGGCGGGATCTTGGCCTTCTGCAGCCGGGCCGTCATCTGCTTCCAGAAGCCGGGCGACTGCGACGCCTCGTCGACCGGCGTGATCTCCTTGACCTGGCCGTTCTCGTCGAACAGCACGTCGAACCAGACGTTCAGCGCCTGATTGACCTCCTGCGCCGCCGCCGTGCCCAGCGCGCCGAACTGCATCACGCCGGCCAGCGCCAGCGCGACCAGCCACTGCGGTCGCCTCGTCTTCCCGATCTCCATCTGGCTCCCCTGTCGATTTGGATGGCGGGAATTATGGGCGCGGCCCGAAGGCAGTTCCACCGTGGTCCGCTCCCTCCTGCGGGGGAACGGGACCTCCGGGCGACCCGGCACCGACGCCGCTCAGGCCGACATCGCACGCGCCATGCGGATCGCCGCAGCCATGCTCGACGGGTCCGCGCGGCCGGTGCCGGCGATGTCGAAGGCGGTGCCGTGGTCCGGGCTGGTCCTCACCAGCGGCAGGCCCAGGGTCACGTTGACGCCCTCCTCCACGCCCAGGTACTTCACCGGAATCAGCCCCTGGTCGTGGGTCATCGCCACGACCGCATCGAACTCACCGACGTGCCGCGGCGGCGCGTGGCGCGCGCGCATGAACACCGTGTCCGGCGCGAACGGTCCGTGGGCATCGATGCCCAGCGTCCGCGCCTGCGCGATCGCCGGCGCGATGTGCTCGATCTCCTCGGTGCCGAACAGGCCGCCCTCGCCGGCGTGCGGATTCAGGCCCGCCACGGCGATGCGCGGCGCGTCCAGGCCGGCGCGGCGCAGCGCGGCGTCGGTGATGCGCAGGGTCTGCAGCACTCGCCCCGTCGTGATCTGGTCGACCGCCTGGCGCAGGGCCACATGGATGGTCACCAGCACCACCCGCAGTTCCTCGTTGGCCAGCATCATGCGCACCGGCGGCAGCTGCCCTTGCGCGTCGGCGCAGAGCGCCTGCAGCAGCTCGGTGTGGCCGGGATGGTCGATGCCGCCGGCATGCAGCGCTTCCTTGTGAATGGGCGCCGTGACCAGCGCGCGCGAGCGGCCGGCCTGCTGCTCATGCACCGCCGCGACGATGCAGCGCGCCGCCGCCGCGCCCGCCGCCGCGCTGACGCGGCCCAGTGGCTGGTCGACCAGGTCCGCGGGCAGGCCCGGCGGCTGCCAGACCGGCAGGCAATCGGGCGGGGCGGGATCGTCGGCCTGCTCGAGCACCGCCACCGGCAGGTCCAGGCCCAGGATGCCGACGGCCCGCCGGAAGACCGCGACGTCACCCACCAGGCGCAGGTCCGCGCCGCGGTCGCGGGCCCAGGCGGCGACGGCGATCTCGGGCCCGATGCCGCAGGCGTCGCCCATCGTCAGCAGCAGCGGGCGCGGGCTCGGGCGCGGGCTCGGGGGGGAAGTGGACGGCCGGTTCATGCGGGATTGGGGATGTCGATGAAGCGGTAGTGCAGGCCGAGCTGCTCCGACACCTGCCGCCCCAGGGCCTGCACGCCGTAGCGCTCGGTCGCATGGTGGCCGGCGGCGATGAAGGCCACGCCGGTCTCGGCGGCGTAATGGGCCTGCGGCTCGGAGATCTCGCCGGTGATGAAGACATCGGCGCCGGCGGCGATGGCGGCCTCGAAGTAGCTTTGCGCGCCGCCGGTGCACCAGGCCACGCGCCGCAGCGCGCGACCGTCGCCGGCCGCCTGCACGGTGGCGCGGCCCAGTCGCTCGCCGACGTGGGCGGTCAGCGCATCGAGCGTGTCCAGCGCCGCCGGCAAAGCGCCGACGCAGCCCAGGTCCTGCTCGCCGAAACGGCCGTCGGCGGCCCAGCCCAGGTGTTTCGCCAGTTGCGCGTTGTTGCCGAGTTCCGGATGCGCATCCAGCGGCAGGTGGTAGGCGAACAGGTTGATCTCATGCGTCAGCAGCCGGGCCAGTCGCTGCTTCATCCAGCCGGTGACGCGGCCGTCCTGGCCGCGCCAGAACAGGCCGTGGTGGACCAGGATCGCATCGGCGCCGGCGTCGATGGCGGCGTCGATCAGCGCGAGGCTGGCGGTGACCCCGCACACCAGTTGCCGGATCTGGTCGCGGCCCTCGACCTGCAGACCGTTCGGCCCATAATCCTTGAACCGCGTGGGCTCCAGCGTGGCGGCGAGCAGCCGCTCCAGCTCCGTGCGATGTGCCATGACAGGATCTCTCTTGCGTCAAACCTGGCTGATTTTCTCCCAGGCCACCACCGTGGCGCTGGCCGGCTACTTCGTCGTGTCGACGCTCAAGCCGGAATGGCTGCACGAGGCGCCCAAGGTCGTGCCCACGCTGCCGGCCGCCGCCGGCGCCCCGCCGCGCGCGGCGGTCCAGTTCAGCTTCGCCGCCGCGGCGCAGGCGGCCTCGCCGGCGGTCGTCGCGGTGCTCGCCAACAAGCCCGCGCCCAGCCAGCGCGAGATCGACGCCGACCCCTGGCTGCGCTTCCATTTCGGCAAGCGGCTGCCGCAGCAGCAGCGGCCGCAGACCGGCCTGGGCTCGGGCGTGATCGTCTCGCCGGACGGCTACGTGCTGACCAACAACCATGTCGTCTCCGGCGCCACCGAGATCCGGGTCCAGCTGGCCGATGGCCGCGACACCGCGGCGCGCCTGGTCGGCACCGATCCCGAGACCGACCTGGCCGTCCTGCGCATCACGCTGCCGCCGCCGCTGCCGGTGATCCATCCCGGCAAGGCCGGCGAGCTGCAGGTCGGCGACGTGGTGCTGGCGATCGGCAATCCCTTCAACGTCGGCCAGACGGTCACCTCCGGCATCGTCAGCGCGCTGGGCCGCACGCAACTGGGCCTGAGCACCTTCGAGAACTTCATCCAGACCGACGCCGCCATCAACCCCGGCAACTCCGGCGGCGCGCTGGTGGACGTGCAGGGCCGGCTGGTGGGCATCAACACCGCGATCTACTCGCGCACCGGCGGCGGCAGCCTGGGCATCGGCTTCGCGATCCCGGTGGACTCCGCCTACCAGGTGCTGGAAGCGCTGGTGAAGGACGGCAAGGTCTCGCGCGGCTGGCTCGGCGTCATCACCGGCGACGTCAATCCGGAGGTCGTCGACACGCTCAAGCTGGCCGTCGATCACGGCGTGCTGGTCAAGGAAGTCTTCAAGGCCAGCCCCGCCGCGAAGGCCGGCCTGGAGGCGGGCGACGTCGTCACCGAGGTCGGCGGCCAGGCGGTGCGCTCGCCGCGGGAACTGGTCAACGTGGTGGCGGCGCTGCGGCCCGAGAGCCAGACGGTGATCGCGGTGCAGCGCGGCAAGGAGCTGCTCAAGCTGCCGCTGCAGGTGGGCCTGCGCCAGCCGCAGACCGGCGACGAGACCCCGCCGGAATGAACCATGGATGACGACCAACTGCTGCGCTACTCGCGCCACATCCTGCTGGACGACATCGGCGTCGAGGGCCAGCAGCACCTGCTGGACGCGCATGCGCTGGTGATCGGCGCCGGCGGCCTGGGCTCGCCGGCGGCGCTGTTCCTGGGCACGGCGGGCGTCGGGCGCATCACGCTGGTCGACCATGACCGCGTCGACGTGACCAACCTGCAGCGCCAGATCGCGCACAGCCTGGCGCGGGTGGACCAGCCCAAGGCCGAATCGGCCGCCGCCGGCATCGCCGCCATCAATCCCGAACCGCGCGTGCGCGCGATCACCGAGCGCGCCGACGCCGCGCTGCTGGACACGCTCGTGCCGCAGGCCGACGTGGTGCTGGACTGCACCGACAACTTCCCCACCCGCCACCTCGTCAACGCGGCCTGCGTCAAGCACGGCAAGCCGCTGGTGTCGGGCGCCGCGCTGGGCTTCGACGCGCAGCTGAGCGTCTACGACAGCCGCGAACGGCGCTTCCCCTGCTACGCCTGCCTGTTCCCGGCGGACCAGCCGCCGGAAGAGCAGCGCTGCGCGGTGATGGGCGTGTTCGCGCCGCTGGTGGGCATCGTCGGCAGCATGCAGGCGGCCGAGGCGCTGAAGCTGCTCACCGGCATGGGCTCGGCGCTGCCGGGCCGGCTGCTGATGCTGGATGCGCGGCGGATGGAATGGACCGACCTGCAGGTCGCGCGCGACCCGCGCTGCCCGTGCTGCGGCGACCGCTGAGCGCGCGCAACAAACCGTCGTCCACGCCGCTGCGCCGCCGCGCGAGACGAACAGAAATTAAGTGGCAACGCCCGTAAGCTCCCGGGCCATCGAATCATGATCAGAAGCGACAAACTCACCGCCCGCAACTTCCCCTCCGCGCAGGAGGAGGCCGCGCAACAAGCGGCCTTCGACGCCGCGTTCGACGCCGATCCCCCCAGCGCCTACCAGCTGGCGTTCACCGACACCGACTTCCTGCTCCGCCCCGAGCTGCGCCCGGTGCGCATGCAGCTCGAGCTGCTGAAACCGGAGCTGATCCAGCAGGAGCTGGACATCCAGTCGACGGTGGTGATCTTCGGCAGCGCGCGCATCGCCGACCGCGAGTCGGCGCAGGCGGCGGTCGAGGCCGCGCGCGCCGCCAAGGACGAGGCCGCGCTGCAACGCGCCGAGCGCCGTCTGGTGATGAGCGGCTACTACGAGGAAGCGCGCAGGTTCGCGCGCCTGATCACCGAGCACACCAAGGACTTCGCGCATCCGCTGTACGTCGTCACCGGCGGCGGCCCCGGCATCATGGAAGCCGGCAACCGCGGCGCGCACGAGGCCGGCGGCCGCAGCATCGGCCTGAACATCGTGCTGCCGCACGAGCAGCGGCCCAACCAGTACATCACGCCGGAGCTCTGCTTCCGCTTCCACTACTTCGGGCTGCGCAAGATGCACTTCCTGATCCGGTCGGTGGCGCTGGCGGCCTTCCCTGGCGGCTACGGCACGCTGGACGAGCTCTTCGAGACGCTGACGCTGATCCAGACCGGCAAGTGCCGCCGTCGCCCCATCCTGCTGTTCGGACGCGACTTCTGGTCGCGCCTGATCGACTTCGAGCTGCTGATCGACACCGGGATGATCAGCCCGGGCGACGAGCAGCTCTTCCACTACGTCGAGACCGCCGACGAGGCCTGGGCGCTGCTGATGAAGGAATACGACATCGGCTCGCCCGCGAACGGCAACGGCAGCGGGGGCGACGGCACCTGATCCGCCCTTCCGGGGGCATCCCAAAGCAAGAGAGGTTGGACCATGACCGCAGCACGACACGTGAGCCTGATCGGCGCCCCCACCGACGTGGGGGCCGGCGCCCGAGGCGCCAGCATGGGGCCGGAGGCCCTGCGGGTGGCCGGCCTGGCCGAGGCGCTGCGGGCACATGGCGTCGAGGTCAAGGACTGCGGCAACCTCACCGGCCCGTCCAACCCCTGGCAGCCGCCGACCGCCGGCTACCGACACCTGGACGAGGTCACCGCCTGGAACCAGGCGGTGCACGACGCGGTCTACGCCGAACTGGGCGCCGGCCGCATGCCCATCCTGCTCGGCGGCGACCACTGCCTGGGGCTGGGCTCGATCGCGGCGGTGGCGCACCACTGCCGCGACACCGGCAAGAAGCTGCGCGTGCTGTGGCTGGACGCCCATGCCGACTTCAACACCAGCCAGCTCACGCCCAGCGGCAACATCCACGGCATGCCGGTCGCCTGCCTGTGCGGCTACGGCCCGCAGGAGCTGATCCAGATCGGCGGCAAGGTCCCCGCGATCGATCCGAAGTGGATCCGTCAGATCGGCATCCGCAGCGTCGACCCCGGCGAGAAACGCTTCGTCCACGAGGTCGGCCTGGAAGTCTTCGACATGCGCTACATCGACGAGATGGGCATGCGCCACACGATGGAGCTGGCGCTGGCCACGATGGACGCCAACACCCACCTGCATGTCAGCTTCGACGTGGACTTCCTGGACCCGGACGTCGCGCCCGGCGTCGGCACCACCATCCCGGGGGGACCGACCTACCGCGAGGCCCAGCTCTGCATGGAGATGATCGCGGACACCGGCCGGCTGGCGTCGCTGGACATCATGGAGCTCAACCCGGCGCTGGACGTGCGCAACAAGACCGCGCTGGTGGCGGTGGACCTGGTGGAGTCGCTGTTCGGCAAGTCGACACTGATGCGCAAGTGAAGCGCGCCCCGGGCAGCGTCCCTTGAGGGCCAGGCCGCGCGCCGGCTACCGTCATGAAGCCGGGCTCGTCCCGGCTTCTTCACTTGGGTCTTCACTTGGGGACGGGCTTCCACCGCGGCCTGGGGTCGGCCGCCAGTCAGTCGCGGCTCAGCTCCGCCAGATGGACCAGCGTGTGCAGCACGCGGTTGGCCGGCGTGGGCACGCCGAGCGCCTCCCCGCGCCGGACCAGGAATCCGTTCAGGTGATCGATCTCGGTCGGCTTGCCGCGGGCCAGGTCCTGGGCGGTCGAGGAGAACTGGCCCGGCATCGTCTCCGCGATCTTGCGCACCGCCTGACGGACGTCCCCCAGCAGGGTGACGCCGTCGGCGGCGGCCACCGCCAAGCCCTCGTCGACGAGCTGGTCCATCACCGTCCAGACACCCTCCCCCTTCACCAGCTCGCCGTAAGGCTGCTGCGTCAGCGCGGACAGCGCGTTGTAGGCGCAGTTGATCAGCAGCTTGGACCACAGCGCGCCGCGCACGTTGTCCGAGACGTCGACCGGCACGCCGGCCGCCACCAGCGCCTGCGCGGCGCGCTCGGCGCCGAGCACGGGCTCGATGACCAGCTCGCCACGGCCGTGGTGCTTCACGTGGCCGGGCCCGGCCATCTCCGTCGCGACGTACACCACCGCCGCGGACACCGGCTGCGGCACGGTCTCGCGCAGCCGCTCGGCGTTGTCGACGCCGTTCTGCATCGACAGCAGCAGCGTGTCCGCGCCGAGGTGCGGCGCCAGCGCCTGTGCCGCCGACACCGTGTCGGTCGACTTCACGCAGAACAGCACCAGCTGCGCGCCGCGGGCGGCGGCAGGCTCGGTGTCGGCGCGCAGGCGGACCTGCTCGTCGAACATCCGCGTCTCCATGCGCAAGCCGTGATCGCGGACCGCCGCCACGTGGGCCGGCCGCCCGATCAGCGTCACGTCATGGCCGGCGCGCGCCAGCATGCCGCCGAAGAAGCAGCCCACCGCGCCGGCGCCCATCACGGCGACCTGCAGCGGCACCTGCGGCGGTGTTTGCAGCGGCGCTTGCGCCTCGGGAACATCGACTGGCGTCATGGGATCTTCCTTGTCATCGCGTGGGGGAGCCGGGCGCCTCGCCGGGCGATCCCGATTCAAGCACAGACGATCCAGCCTTCGAGCGGGTCCATGCCGGCGGGCTGGCCGTAGTCCGCCCGCGCATCGGCCCAGGCCGCCTGCATCAGGCACAGCACCGCGTCGAGCTTGTCGCCGCTGCCGTCATCGGCGAGCTCGTCGCGCTGCGCGTGGCTGAGCTTGAGCCGCAGGTCCAGCCGCGTGCGGCCCTGCTCCAGCGCCTCGATCAGGTCCTTTCGAGCGATCAGGCGCTCGGGCGTGTGCTTGGCGCGGTCGTCGCTCTTGTAGCTGCGCTGGCCGATCAGCTCGCGTGCGAGCAGCCCGGGATACGCCTCCAGCGCCACGCGCGACGGGTCGCCCGCATGCAGCCCCGGCAGATGCACGCCAGCGGCCACGAGCCGGGGCACGCCCGCGTGCAGCATGTAGGCCACCGGCGGATTCACCCACTTCATGCTCGGGGACGAGCCGGCCGGCGCGTCGCAGGCGCGGTGCGCGAACTTGCGGCCCGCCGGACGGGCATCGCAGAAGGCGGCGAAGGTGTCGCGGATCTCCGCGCGCGACAGGCTCGCGTAATGCGCGATCAGCGGGGCCCACTCGGTGGGCCAACCCAGCGTCTCGACCAGCTCGCGCGGCAGGCCGAACGGCAAATCGAAGCCGCCGAGCCACGACCCCGGCGCGGCCAGCCAGGCCCCGAAGGCGTCCAGTGACGGGAGCGCCTCCTGCCGCTCCAGCTTCACGACCGCGCCGCGCCGCTGTCCGAAGGCCAGCCGGATCGGCTTGCGGGCCGTCGGCGCGCTGCTGAAGTCCACGCCGACCAGCACGCGCGCGACCGGTACCGCAACCATCGATGCGGACGCAGCGTCGGGCGGGCTTGGCGCGGCGGCGGGGACCGGCGCTTTCGAGACTTTTGGCATGCCCGCGACTGTATCCATCGTCCACTGGGGCCAGCCGCGATTGACGTGCGATGTGCGCCGACCAATGCTGAGGCCTTCCGGTCGTCCGCATCGCCGAAGGAGGAGTCGCCTTGTTCCAGCGCGAACTGGCCCGAGCCCTGCACCTGAGCCGCCGCGGCGCCTACCGCGACGCGACCGATGCGCTGGAACTGGCGCTGGTGGCGGCCGATTCGGTGCGGGAGCGCGCACGGGCGCTGATCCTGATCGCCCACAACCTCCCCCGCCAGGGCGACCTGCCGGCGGCGCTGCGGCGCGCCAGCGAGGCGGTGGCGCTGGTGCGGCTGATCGACGGCCCCGACCAGGACGAATGGACCGCGCAGGCGCTGACCGAGCTCTGCTACATCTACGCGCAGTTCCAGATGGGGCGGGACGCGATGCAGGCCGGCTGGCAAGGCCTGGCCGCGGCGCGGCGCGCGCAGGATCCGGCGCGCGAAGCCTGGGCGCTGAACCGGCTGGCGGTGGCCTTCGCGGTGACCGACCAGGTCGAGCAGGCCTGCCAGCACACGCTGCAGGCGCTCGAGATCGCCCAGCAGCAGGCCGCCGGCGAGCGCGAACTGCTGCTCTCCTGCCTCAACAACCTGGCGCATTTCTGGCTGCAGGCGCACGCGGAGGCGGTCCGCGACGAGGACCGGCGCTCGGCCGCGGAGGCGCTGGCCCAGGCCGAGCCCTACGCGGTGCGCGCCGCCGACCTGGTGCGGGAGGAAGGCAATCCCTTCCTGGTCGTGGTGTCGCTGTCCAACCTGGTCGAGCTGCAGCTGGGCACCGGCGCGATCGACGACGCGCTGCTCATCGCCGACGAATACGAGCGGCTGGCGCAGCGCCACGGCTACGCCGGCATGGTGCTGCAGGCGCGCGCGCAGCGGGCGCTGTTGCAGCTCAAGCGCGACGACGGCGCCGGCGCGACCGACGCGCTGCCGGCGCTGGCGACGCTGCAGGACCTGGTCGGCCAACAGGCGCCGCAGTCATTGCCCACGCGCCTGCGGCGGCAGCTCGCGCTGGCGATCTATCGGGCCTGCAAGCTGCGCGGCGATGCGGCAAGGGCGCTGGCGGCGCACGAACTGCTGTCGTCGCTGGAGCGCCAGACGGCCCGCAGCGCGATGGCGCTGCAGACCGAGGCGATGCTGATCCGGCAGGAATTCGAGCAGGCCCAGGCGCGGGCCGAGCATGCGATGCAGGACGCGCGTCGCGAGCGCGAGCGGGCCGAGCTGGCCGAGCAGGAGCAGCAGCGCCTGCGACGCGAGGCCGCGGAGCTCGGCCGCATGGCCCATGAAGATGCGCTGACCGGCCTCAACAACCGGCGTCATGCCGAGTTCGCGCTGCCGCTGCTGCTCGAGCGGGCGCGGCAGGAGCACAAGCCGATCGCGCTGGGGCTGCTGGACATCGACCACTTCAAGCAGGTCAACGATGCCTTCGGGCACGGCGTCGGCGACCAGGCGCTGCAGAAGGTGGCGCAGGTGCTGCGGCGGCAGCTGCGCAGCGCCGACCTGCTGGCGCGGGTCGGCGGCGAGGAGTTCATGCTGGTCTTCGTCGGCGTCCCGGCCGAGCGCGGCCAGGAGATCTGCGAGCGCCTGCGCGGCGCGATCGCCAACCACGCGTGGGGCGAGCTCGCGCCGGACCTGCGCGTCACGGTGTCCATCGGCCTGGCGGCCGGGGAGCCGCCCGCGAAGGCCGCGATGCTGGTGGAGACCGCCGACCAGGCGCTGTACGCGGCCAAGCACGCCGGCCGCAACCGCGTGCAGGTGATGGGGGTCTGAACCGGCGGGCCGCCGCGGGGCCGTGTCAGCCCAGCTTGAAGACGGCCACCGACTGCGACAGCGCATCCGCTTGGTGCTGCAGGCTCTGCGCCGCGGCGGCGGATTCCTCGACCAGCGCGGCGTTCTGCTGCGTCATCTGGTCCAGTTGCGCGATGGCCGAGCCGATCTGATTGATGCCGCCGCTCTGCTCGGCGGTGGCATGGCTGATCTCGGCCACGATGCGCGACACGCGGGTGATGGAGTCCGAGATCTCGTTGATCGTCTCGCCCGCGCGCTCCACCAGCGCCGCGCCGCTGGCGACGCTCTCGCCGCTGGCGGTGATCAGCTGCTTGATCTCCTTGGCGGCCTCGGCGCTGCGCTGCGCCAGCGAGCGCACCTCGCTCGCCACCACCGCGAAGCCGCGGCCCTGCTCGCCCGCGCGCGCGGCTTCCACCGCGGCGTTCAGCGCCAGGATGTTGGTCTGGAAGGCGATGCCATCGATGGTGCCGATGATGTCGCCGATGCGCGCCGACGAGGCGCTGATGCGCCCCATCGTCTGCACCACCTCGCCGACCACGCTGACGCCGCGGCCGGCGACGTCGGCGGCCTGCTCGGCCAGCGCCTTGGCCTCGCCGGCCGAGGCCGCGTTGTGCTGCACGCTGGCGGTCAGCTGCCCCATCGCGGAGGCCGTCGCCTGAAGGTTGGAGGCCGCCTGCTCGGTGCGCTGGCTCAGGTCGTGCGCGCCGGCCGCGACCTCGCGCGACGCGGTGGCGATGCTGTCGGTGGCGCTGCGCACGCCGCCGACGACCTCCCGCAGCGCGTCCTGCATGCCCTGCACGCCGCGCGCCATCGCGGTCGTCTCGTCGGCGCCCTGCACGGTCACCGGCTCGCTCAGGTCCTTGCGGGCGATGCGTTCGGTGGTGTCCACCGCCTGCGCGAGCGGCGCCAGGATGGAGCGGATGTTCAGCACGGTCAGCAGGCCGATCAGCACCACGCCGATCAGCAGCACCACGCCGAGCGCGCCGCGCACCGCGCGTTCGCGCGTGCTCAGGCGCGCCACTTCGTCCTCGCCGTGCTGCAGGATGGCCCGGGTCATCTCGGCCACGCCGCTGTCCATCGCCTGCACCGGCGCCTTGATGACGTCGGTGGAGCGGTTGGCCTCGGCGGCATCGACGAAATCGGCGTTCAGGATGCGCTTGGCGATGTCATCCACGCCAGCCTTGTAGGCCTGCAGCGCCTGCTTCAGCTTCGGCGGCATGGCGGCGGTCTCGGCGCCGGTCTCCATCGCGGCCAGCGCGTCCAGGCTGCGGATCACGCCGGCATAGGTCTTCTGCCAGTCGGCCTGGGCCTGCTTGACGGTGCCGTCGTCGCCGATGTTGATCAGCATGTCCTTCTCGAAGCGGCGCAGGTTGCCGATGCCGGCGCGCACCTCGGAGAGCTGGGTCAGCGAGCCCACGTCCTGGGCGACGTACTGCTGGAACTCGGACCGCGTGCTGCCCATGGCCCAGAGGCCGGCTCCCCCGATCAGCAGGAGCGCCAGGACCGACAGGAGGCCCAGTCCCAGCAGGCGGGTCCGGATCGTGTAATTGCGCAGAGACTGCATGTTTTCCCGACGATTGGATCGAAGCGAAAAGCCTAGCAGCCCGCATGCCGGCGCACGGCGACGCGGCGCGCTAAACCGGGTCGAGCGTGCACTCCTCCCGGACGGAAGTCACGCTCCTCAGGAGAGCTTGAACACCGCCACCGACTGCGACAGCGCATCCGCCTGGTGCTGCAGGCTCTGCGCCGCGGCGGCGGATTCCTCGACCAGCGCGGCGTTCTGCTGCGTCATCTGGTCCAACTGCGAGATCGCGGTGCCGATCTGGTTGATCCCGCCGCTCTGCTCGACGGTCGCGTGGCTGATCTCGGCCACGATGCGCGACACCCGCGTGATCGACTCGGAGATCTCGTTCATCGTCTGCCCGGCGCGCTCCACCAGGGCCGAGCCGCTGGCGACGCTTTCGCCGCTGGCGGTGATCAGCTGCTTGATCTCCTTGGCCGCCTCGGCGCTGCGCTGGGCCAGCGTGCGGACCTCCCCGGCCACGACGGCGAAGCCGCGGCCCTGCTCGCCGGCGCGCGCGGCCTCCACCGCCGCGTTCAGCGCCAGGATGTTGGTCTGGAAGGCGATGCCGTCGATGGTGCCGATGATGTGGCCGATGCGCGCCGACGAGGCGCTGATCCGGCCCATCGTCGCCACCACCTCGCCCACCACGCTGACGCCGCGGTCGGCCGCGCCGGCGGCTTCCTCGGCCAGCTGGTTGGCCTGCCGGGCCGAGTCGGCGTTGTGCTGCACGCTGGCCGTCAGCTCCTCCATCGCCGACGCGGTCTCCTGCAGGTTGGAGGCCGCCTGCTCGGTGCGATGGCTGAGGTCGTGCGCGCCGGCCGCGACCTCGCGCGACGCCGTCGCGATGCTGTCCGTGGCGCTGCGCACCCCGCTCACCACGTGGCGGATCGAGTGCTGCATGCCCTGCACGCCGCGCATCATCGCGGCGGTCTCGTCGGTGCCGTGCACGTCCACGCGCTCGCTCAGGTCCTGGCGGGCGATGCGTTCGGTGGAGCTGACCGCCTGCGCCAGCGGCATCAGGATGGACGCGATGTTGAAGAAGGTGAAGGTGCCGATGACCACGACGCCGAGCAGCATCACGCCGCCCAGCGCCATGCGCACGCGGGTCTCCTCGCCGTCGATGCGCTGCACCTCCTGGTTGCCGCGGGCCATGATGGCCTGCGTCATCTCGCCGAGCTGCTTGTCCATCTCCCGGACCGGCCCCTTGATCGGCTCCGTCTGCCGGTTGGCCTCGGCCGAGTCGACGAACTCCTGCTTCAGGATGCGCGCCACGATGCCGTCCAGGCCGTTCCGGTAGTTGCCCAGCGAGGCCTTCATCGCCGGCGGCATCGCCTTGATCTCGGGCAGGATCTCCAGCCCCGCGATCACGTCCAGGCTGCGCAGGACGCCCTCGAAGGTCTTGCGCCACTCCTCGTGATAACGCTTCACCGCGGCGTCGTCGCCGATGTTGATCAGCATGTCCTTCTCGTAGCGGCGCAGGTTGCCGACACCGGCACGCACTTCCGAGAGCTGCACCAGCGACTCGACGTCCTGCCGCACGTAATGCTGGAAATCCTGCTTGGTGCGGGCCATCGCCCAGAGCCCGTCGCCGCCGATCAGCAGCATCGCGAGGACCGACAACAGGCCCAGCGCCATGAGGCGCGTCCGGATGGTGAAGTTGCGCAGGGTCCGCATGGCTGCTCCCGACGAAGTTGCCGAACGGAAACAGCCTAGCAGCCGGCGTGCCGGCCCGGAACCCTGTGGAAACGGGGGGCTCGCCCGCGTCAGCGCCAGAGCGCGGCCATCGTCGCCACGAAGCGCTCGCGGCGGCCGGCGTCGTCGATCGAGCGCGGCTGGCCGGCGACATAGACCTCGCGCCAGGCGGGGCCCTGGCTGGCGAAGATCAGGCCGTCCAGCAGCGCGGCGTCCGGCAGGCCCGCCAGCCCGCTGGCCGACGTGTCCAGCACCAGGAAATCGGCCCGCGCCCCGGCCTGCAAGCCCCAGGACCGCAGCCCGGCCGCCCGCGCGCTGCCCGCGACGCAGGCATCGAACAGCCGCGCCGCCGTCGAGGGCTGGTGCCCCGGCCGCGCCGCCACGTTGCGCCGCTGCAGGCCCAGGCGCTGGCCGTACTCCAGCCAGCGCAGTTCCTCGACCCAGCCGCGCGTGACCTGGCTGTCCGAGCCCACCGTCAGCGGCACACCGGCCGCCAGCCAGCCCGGCAGGTCCGCCAGCCCGTCGCCGAGGTTGCCTTCGGTGCCCGGGCAGATCACCACGCCCGCGCCGCTGGCGGCAATGCGCGCGATCTCCTCGCGCGTGCTGTGGGTGGCATGCACCAGCTGCCAGCGCGGATCCAGGCCGTAGTCGGCCAGGAAATCGATCGGCCGCCGGCCGGTCGCCGCGAGGCAGTCATTGACCTCCTGCATCTGCTCGGCGACGTGCACGTGGATGGGAATGTCCGCGTCCCCGACCAGCGCCTGCAGCGCGCGCACGTCGGCCTCATGGGCCGCGCGCAGCGAGTGCACCGCCACGCCGGCGCGCACCAGCGGCAGCCCGGCGGCGCTGATGCGGCGGCAGGCCTGCCAAACCCAGTCGGCATCGGTGCGGAAACGGCGCTGCGTCTCGCGCAGTCCCGGGTGCGCGAAGCCGGCGTGCGCGTACAACACCGGCAGCAGCGTCAGCCCGATGCCCACCTCCTGCGCGGCCTCGGCCAGCGCCAGCGCCATCGCGTGTTCGTCCTCGTAGGGCGTGCCGTCCTCGCGGTGATGCAGGTAGTGGAACTCGCAGACCTGCGTGTAGCCGCCAGCCAGCAGCTCGGTGTAGAGCTGCGCGGCGATGTCCTTCAGCTGCGCCGGCGTCACGCGCAGGGCGACGCCGTACATGCGGTCGCGCCAGGACCAGAAATCGTCGCTGTCGCTGTCGCGCTGCTCGGCGAGGCCGGCGAAGGCGCGCTGGAACGCGTGGCTGTGGGCATCGACCAGCGTCGGCAGCACCGGCCCGCCCAGGCGCAGCGCATCGGCCGGCGCCGGCACGCCAGCGCTCAGCGCGGTCCAGTGCCCGTCGGCGCCCACGCGCATCAGCACCTCAGCCTGCCAGCGTCCGTCCAGCCATGCCAGCGGCGCGTGGAAGGCCGTCGGCGTCACGGGGGCGGCGCTCATGCGGCGCTCCGCGGCGGGTGGGTCGGTGGGTTGGCGGACGGGTTGGCCGACGGGTTGGCCATCAGGTAGGCCTGCAGCAGCATCGTCAGCACCGGTCGCACCCGCTCGACACAGCCCGCGTCGAGCTCGTAGCCGGTGAAGCCCATGTCGTTCTCGACCATGTAGCAGCGGTAGCACATCTCCAGCTGCACCGCCTGCTGGCCCAGCTCGGGCCGGCCGTACTGGCGCGTGATGTAGCCGCCCTTGAAACGGCCGTCGACGACCCAGCTGAAGTCGTCCTGCGCCTGCAGCACGATCTCGATCGCCTGGCGCGTGATCTGCTTGCAGGACTTGCCCTCGACGGTGCCGATGTTGAGGTCGGGCAGGCGCCCCTCGAAGAGCCAGGGCAGTTCCGAGCGGATGCTGTGGGCCTCGAACAGCAGCGCGAAGCCGTGCTCCTGCCGCAGCCGCTGCAGCTCGCCCTGCAGCGCCTGGTGGTACGGCGCCCAGTACTGCTCGATGCGGCGCTGCTTCTCGGCCGCGTCCGGCGCCAGGCCGTCCTGGTAGAGCGGCTCGCCGGTGAAGAAGCGCGTCGGGCACAGCTCGGTGTTGGAGGCGCCGGGATACATCGGCGTGTCCTCGGGCGGGCGGTTCAGGTCGATCAGGTAGCGCGAGAAACGCGGCACCAGCATCCCGGCGCCGAGCTGCTCGGCGATCGGCGCGTACAGCGGCTCCAGATGCCAGTCGGTGTCCTCGCTGCCCAGCGCGCGCGGCACATAACGGTGATGCTGGTCGGCCGGGATCTCGCGGCCCACGTGCGGCATGCTGATCAGCAGCGGGGTGCGGCCGCGCCGCAGTTCAAAGACGTCGTGCTTCATCGCTCGTTCCTCTTGTCTCCGCGCGACGGCAACAGGCCGCCGCGCCGCGGCCGCGATCACGTCGTCGCGCGATCGTCCGCCGCTTGTCTCACGCTCGCGCCTGACCGCCGACCACCGCCTGGCGCAGCGGGTTGCGTCCGAACCAGTAGGCCAGCTCACGCGGATGCGCGGCGTCCCAGACGCAGAAGTCGGCGCGCTGGCCGGCGACCAGCCGCCCGCGATCGGGCAAGCCGAGCGCCCGCGCCGCGTTCACCGTCAGGCCACGCAGCGCCTCCTCCGGCGTCATGCGGAAGAAGGTGCAGGCCATGTTCAGCATCAGCAGCAGCGACAGGCCCGGCGAGCTGCCGGGGTTGTGGTCGGTCGCCAGGGCGATCGGCACGCCGGCGTCGCGCAGCGCCTGGACCGGCGGCAGCTTGGTCTCGCGCAGGAAGTAGAACGCGCCGGGCAGCAGCACCGCGACGGTGCCGGCCCGCGCCATCGCGGCGATGCCGTCTTCGCTCAGCCATTCGAGGTGGTCGCAGGACAGCGCGCCGAACTCGGCCGCCAGCGCGGCGCCGCCCTGGTCGCTGAGCTGTTCCGCATGCAGCTTGACCGGCAGCCCGAGCGCGCGCGCGGCCTCGAAGACGCGGCGGGTCTGCGCCGGCGTGAAGGCGATGCGCTCGCAGAACACGTCGACCGCGTCGACCAGGCCCTCGCGCTGGAGTTGCGGCAGCCAGGCGCAGACGGCGTCGACGTACTCGTCCTGGCGGCCTTCGAATTCCGGCGGCAGCGCATGCGCGCCCAGGCAGGTGGTGCGCACCGTCAGGCCCAGCCCGGCGAGCTGGCGCGCCACCCGCAGGCACTTCGCCTCGTCCGCCAGCGACAGGCCATAGCCGGACTTCACCTCCAGCGTGGTCAGCCCCTCGGCCATCAGCGCGCGGGCGCGCGCCACCGCCAGCGTCCACAGCGCCTGCTCGCTGGCGGCGCGCGTCGCGGCGACGGTGGAGCGGATGCCACCGCCGGCGCGGGCGATCTCCTCATAGGTCGCGCCCTGCAGGCGCAGCTCGAATTCCGCCGATCGCTCGCCGCCGTAGACCAGGTGGGTGTGGCAGTCGATCAGCCCGGGCGTCACCAGCGCGCCGCCCAGGTCGTGCGTCTCGGCGACGCCCTCGCGCCACTCGGCCGGCAGCTCCGCCGCGGGGCCGACCCAGCGCAGTTGCTCTCCCTCGACCAGCAGCGCGCCGTCGTGCACCAGTCCCCAGTCGCGCTCGCCGGCGAAGGTTGCCAGCGTCGCATGGGTCCACAGGGCGCGGCGTGGCGCGGCGGTCGAGGTCATGGTCATGTGTCGCTCCAGACCAGCCACCAGGCCGGCCCATGTTGATCGCCGTCGTCGAAGACGCAGCTGTGCGCAGCCGGCGATTCACACCAGGCCAGCGTGTGGGGCGCCAGCGGCACCGAGCGGTGACCGTGGATCAGCAAGCCACCTTCCTGCGTGAACAGGCCCAGCCAGCGCGCGCCGTGCGGGATCAGCGGCCGGTCGGCCGGCTGCAGCCGGAACACGCCGGCATCGCGCCGGTGCATCACGTTGAAGTCCTGCGTCGGGCCGTCGATCAGCGTGCAGTCGGGCGCGTCCTCGCCGGGAAACCGGACCATGCCCTCGTTGGGCTTGAGCGCACGGCCGCGCATGATCACGCCCTCCCCCGACAGCACGCCGAACCAGCGGTCCACGCCGGGGTAGGCCGAGAACGGACCGTCGCGGTCGATGTCCGCGACGCTGATGCGCACCTTCCAGTCCGCGACGTGCGGCCACGCGAGCAGCTCGCGGGTCCGGCCTCCCCCATTGCGCCACGGGGTCGGGGCAACCTCGTCGGCGGTGATCCTCATCCAGCTCATGTCATCCAACTGCGCAGGGCTATTGCTGAAGGGCGGGATTCTCGAAGACTCGCTCATGAGGACACGTCACCAAACGTCAACCCGGGGGTCACGCCTGGAAGCTCCCCTCTAGCAGGTAGCGGCTGGCCGGATGCACCAATCGCACCGCCGTCACCGCGCGGCCCTGGCTGGATGTGACACGTTTCACGACCAGGCAGGGTTCGCCGCGCGGCATGCCCAGCAGCCGGGCCTCCAGCGCGACCGGCATGGCGGCCTCGATGGTGTAGCGCGCTTCCGACAGCGGCGCCACTTCCAGCAGGTAATGGGTGGGCGTGACGCGCGTGAAGTCCTGGTCCATGTAGGCCGGCGCGCAAGCCGGATTGACGAGCCGGTCCTCGCACTGGATCGCCACGCCGTTCTCGCGATGCACGATGACGCTGTGGAACAGCGTCGCGCCGGTACGCACGCCCAGCAGGCCGGCCTGTTCGGCATTGGCCTTGATCGTCTCCAGGACATGGACGCTGGCCTCGTGCCGGTGATTGCGCGCGGCGATCTCCTCATGCACGTCGCGCACCGTCAGCGTCGAGGCGATGCGGTGCAGCTGCGCCACGAAGCTGCCCACGCCCTGCACCCGCTCGACCAGGCCTTCCTGGTGCAGCTCCCGCAGCGCGCGATTGACCGTCATGCGGCTGACGCCGAAGGCTTCGGTCAGGTCCGCCTCCGACGGCAGGCGCTCGCCCGGCCGCCAGCGCCCGCCCGCGATGCCTTCGCGCAGGTGCGTCTTGACCTTCAGGTACTGCGGCGCGGGGCCGCCCGCTCCGCTCAACGCGGAGGCCGGAAGGGAGCTCGAGGACTTCGTCGCCATGGGGTCGCATCCTACTTGACTGTACTTGTATAGACAACTAGAGTCCGCCGCATCCCGCCAGCAGATGCGACACGCACGACGGCGCCCAGGAGACATCCATGACCGTATCGACTTCCGCCGCGTCGCGCGCCGGCGCGTCCGCCCCGCCGGACCGGCTGCTGGAGACGCGCACCATCGACCGCGTGCCCGAACGCGAGCGCCACGGCAGCCCGGGCAGCCAGTTCAGCCTCTGGATGGCGGCCAACCTGCAGATCACCGCGGTGGTGGACGGCGCCCTGGCCATCGTCTTCGGCGCGGAGGCGCTGACGGCGATCGTCGGCCTGCTGCTGGGCAACCTGCTGGGCGGCGCGGTGATGGCGCTGCATTCGGCGCAGGGACCGCGGCTGGGCCTGCCGCAGATGATCTCCAGCCGGGTGCAGTTCGGCGTCAAGGGCGCGGCCCTGCCGCTGCTGCTGACGCTGGTGATGTACCTGGGCTTCGCCGCGACCGGCACGGTGCTGTCGGGCCAGGCGATCAACCTGCTGCTGGGCGCGGAGTCGCCGCTGGTGGGCATCGCGATCTTCGGCGGGCTGACCGCGCTGATCGCCACCGTGGGCTACCGGCTGATCCACGTCGTCGGCCGCATCGCCACGGTGCTGGGGATCCTGGGCTTCGGCTACCTGGCGCTGCGGCTGTTCCAGCAGCAGGACGTGGCCGCCGTCTTCGGCCAGAAGCCCTTCACCATGGCCTCGCTGCTGCTGACGATGGCGCTGTCGGCCGGCTGGCAGCTGACCTTCGCGCCCTACGTGGCCGACTACTCGCGCTACCTGCCATCCGGCACCTCGACCGCGCGCACCTTCTGGACCACCTTCGCCGGCACGGTGCTGGGCGCGCAGCTGGCGATGACCTTCGGCGTGCTGGTGGCGGCCGCAGGCGGCGGATTCCTGAAGAACCAGGTCGGCTTCATGGGCGAGCTCGCCGGGCCGGCCGTGGCCGCGGCGATCTACGCGGTGATCGTCGCCGGCAAGCTGACCGTCAACTGCCTGAACGCCTACGGCGGCTGCATGACGCTGCTGACCACGCTGGGCGCCTTCCGGCCGTCGCTGCGCATCGGCGCGGCGGCCCGCGCGGCGACCATCCTGGGCTTCGTGCTGGCCTCGATGGCGATCGCGGTGCTGGCCAGCGCCGACTTCCTGAACCACTTCAAGAACTTCGTGCTGCTGCTGCTCGCGGTCTTCGTGCCCTGGAGCGCGATCAACCTGGTGGACTACTACCTGGTCTCGCGCGAGAAGGTCGACATCCCCGCGCTCTACGACCCGCAGGGCCGCTACGGCGCCTGGAACGCGATGGCGCTGGGCTGCTACCTGCTGGGCGTGATCGTGCAGATCCCCTTCCTCAACCAGAAGCTGTACCGCGGCCCGATCGCCGACTGGCTGGGCGGCGCCGACATCTCCTGGATCGTCAGCCTGGTGCTGACCTCGCTGGTCTATTACCCGCTGGCGCGCCGCACGATGCGGGTGCCCGCCACCATGATCTATCCCGACGGCGAGACGGCCCCCGGCCGCCGCTGACCCTCACGCTCCCCACGCCCCACGATCACAAGCCTCCCGAGAAGGAACCGCCATGAGCCACGCGCATCACGCCCAACCCCGTCCCGTCCGTGCCCCCGTCGGCACGCAACTCACCTGCAAGAACTGGCTGATCGAGGCCGCCTACCGGATGATCCAGAACAACCTGGATCCGGTCGTGGCCGAGAACCCCGATGCGCTGGTGGTCTACGGCGGCATCGGCAAGGCCGCGCGCAACTGGGACTGCTTCGAGCAGATCCTGACGTCGCTGAAGAACCTCAACGAGGACGAGACCCTGCTGATCCAGTCCGGCAAGCCGGTGGGCGTCTTCCCCTCGCACGTGGACGCGCCGCGCGTGCTGCTGGCCAACTCCAACCTCGTGCCGGCCTGGGCCAACTGGGAGCACTTCAACGAGCTGGACCGCAAGGGTCTGATGATGTACGGCCAGATGACGGCCGGCTCCTGGATCTACATCGGCTCGCAGGGCATCGTGCAGGGCACGTATGAGACCTTCGCCGAGGCCGGCCGCCAGCACTTCGACGGCGACATGGTCGGCCGCTGGGTGCTGACCGCGGGCCTGGGCGGCATGGGCGGCGCGCAGCCGCTGGCGGCGACCTTCGCCGGCGCCTGCTCGCTGACCATCGAATGCCAGCAGTCGCGCATCGATTTCCGCCTCAAGACCCGCTACGTCGACGAGCAGGCCGCCGACCTGGATGACGCGCTGGCCCGCATCGCCAAGTACACGGCCGAGAAGAAGGCCGTCTCCATCGCGCTGCTGGGCAACGCGGCGGAGGTGCTGCCGGCGCTGGTCGCGCGCGTGAAGGCCGGCAGCGCGATCAAGCCGGACCTGGTCACCGACCAGACCTCCGCGCACGACCTGATCAACGGCTACCTGCCGGTGGGCTGGACCGTCGAGCAGTGGAAGGCGGCCGCCGCCGATCCCGCCAAGCACGCCGACCTGAAGGCCGCCGCCGCGCGCGGCTGCGCGGTGCATGTGCAGGCGATGCTGGACTTCCAGGCGATGGGCGTTCCCACCGTCGACTACGGCAACAACATCCGCCAAGTCGCCTTCGACCAGGGCGTGAAGAACGCCTTCGACTTCCCCGGCTTCGTCCCGGCCTACGTGCGCCCGCAGTTCTGCGAGGGCCGCGGCCCGTTCCGCTGGGTCGCGCTGTCCGGCGATCCGGAGGACATCTACAAGACCGACGCCAAGATCAAGGAGCTGTTCCCGCACCACGCCGGCGTGCACCGCTGGCTGGACATGGCGCGCGAGCGCATCGCCTTCCAGGGCCTGCCGGCGCGCATCTGCTGGCTGGGCCTGGGCGAGCGCCACAAGGCGGGCCTGGCCTTCAACGAGATGGTCCGCACCGGCGAGCTGAAGGCGCCCATCGTCATCGGCCGCGACCACCTGGATTCCGGCTCGGTGTCCAGCCCCAACCGCGAGACCGAGTCGATGAAGGACGGCTCCGACGCCGTCTCCGACTGGCCGCTGCTCAACGCGATGCTCAACACCGCCGGCGGCGCGACCTGGGTGTCGCTGCACCACGGCGGCGGCGTGGGCATGGGCTACTCGCAGCACAGCGGCGTGGTGATCGTCTGCGACGGCACCGAAGCCGCCGACAAGCGCCTGGCCCGCGTGCTGTGGAACGACCCCGGCACGGGCGTCATGCGGCATGCCGACGCGGGCTACGAGATCGCGCAGCAGACTGCGCAGGAGCGCGGCCTGAAGCTGCCGATGCTCGGCCGCTGAGCCGTCGCCCTTTTCGATCTCGCGATCCCCGATCCCCGATCCACGAATCCGTTCTCGAACCGAGTTCCCATGACGACTTCCCTTGAACTCATCCCCGGCCGGCTGACGCTGGACCAGCTGCGCCGCATCCGCGCCGGCCGCGTGACGCTGACGCTGCATGCCGACGCCTGGCCGGCGATCCGCCGCGGCGCCGCCGTCGTGCAGGCCGCCGCGGCCGGCGACGATCCGGTCTACGGCGTCAACACCGGCTTCGGCAAGCTGGCCTCCAAGCGCATCGGCAAGGACGAGCTGGCCGCGCTGCAGCGCAACCTGATCCGCTCGCACTGCGTGGGCGTGGGCGCGCCGCTGGCGCCGCCGGTCGTGCGGCTGATGCTGGCGACCAAGGCGGCCTCGCTGGCGCGCGGCTTCTCCGGCGTGCGCGAGTCCGTCGTGCAGAGCATCCTGGACGCCTTCAACGCGGGCCTGGTGCCCTACGTGCCGGCGCAGGGATCGGTGGGCGCCTCGGGCGACCTGGCTCCGCTGTCGCACATGACGCTGGCGCTGATGGGCGAAGGCGAGATGCTGGTCGACGGCCAGCGCCAGCCCGCGCTCGCGGTGCTGGAGCGCGCCGGCCTGAAGCCGCTGGTGCTGGAGGCCAAGGAGGGCCTGGCGCTGATCAACGGCACGCAGACCTCGACCGCGCTGGCGCTGGAGGGCCTGCTGCGCTTCGAGACCGTCTATGCCGCCGCCGTCGTCAGCGGCGCGCTGAGCCTGGACGCCGCGCGCGGCAGCGACGGCCCCTTCGATCCCCGCATCCATGAGGTGCGCGGCCAGCCCGGCCAGATCGAGACGGCCGCGGCCTACCGCGCGCTGCTCGCCGGCAGCCCGATCCGCCAGTCGCATCGCGATGGCGACGACCGGGTGCAGGACCCCTACTGCCTGCGCTGCCAGCCGCAGGTCATGGGCGCCTGCCTGGACCAGTCGCGCTACGTCCGCGACGTGCTGCTGCGCGAGGCCAACGCGGTCACCGACAACCCGCTGGTGTTCGCGCCGGCCGACGGCCCGGCCGCGATGATCTCGGGCGGCAACTTCCATGCGGAGCCGGTCGCACTGGCGGCGGACGCGCTGGCCTGCGCGATCGCGGAGGTCGGAGCCATCGCCGAGCGCCGCATCGCGATGCTCATCGACACCGGCGTCTCGCGCCTGCCGCCCTTCCTGACCGAGAACGCGGGCCTCAACTCCGGCTTCATGATCGCCCACGTCACCGCGGCGGCGCTGGCCAGCGAGAACAAGTCGCTCGCGCATCCGGCCAGCGTCGACAGCCTGCCGACCTCGGCCAACCAGGAGGACCACGTCTCGATGGCGACCTTCGGCGCGCGCCGCCTGGGCCCGATGCTCGACAACACGGCGCACATCGTCGCGATCGAACTGCTGGCCGCGGCGCAGGGCATCGAGTTCCTGCGCCCGCTGCGCAGCTCGGCGCCGCTGGAGGACATGCACGCCCTGCTGCGCGAGCGCTGCCCCGCGATGCCCTCCGACCACTACCTGGCGCCGGACATCGAGCGCGCCTTCGCGCTGGTCAACGACGACGGCTCGCGCGGTCCCGCGGCGCTGCTGCGCGCGCGCACCGAGCTGGTCGTGCTGGACTAACATCCGGGGGCCTCGGCGGGCCCGGCCCGCCTCCGACCCGCCGGACGGCGGCCTGACCGTCCGGCTCACCTGGTGGGTTCCACATGCCTCACACCGCCTCCACGGCGCGCCTCCCGCGCGCCGTTGTCGTTTCCGCCGGCCGCGCGCCGGCTCGCCCCTCGCCCGCGCTTGTCCGCTTCGTTGCCGCGCTGTTGCTGCTGATGGCGGCGATGCTGGTCGCGCCGCGCGCCTTCGCCGCGACCCGGGTCGTCTTCGACATCGACCTGCGCGAGGAGATCGCCGCCGGCCGCTTCGATCCGGCCCGGGACATGGTGGGCGTGCGGGGCGGCGCCGCGCCGCTGAGCTGGACGCGCTCGCTGATCGCGCCGGCCGCCGGACTGGGGCGCGACGGCTGGTACAGCGTCACCACGAGCTTCGAGCGCGTGCCGCCGGGCGGCACCGTGCCCTACAAGTTCCGCATCGAGCGCCCCGGCCAGGGCGAAGGCGACGCGGGCTGGGAGACCGGCGGCAACCGCGCGATCGAGCTGGTGTCGGACGAGGTGCGCGTGACGCGCGCGTTCAACGCGCCGGGCGCGCCGATCTCGCTGAGCCGCGCCGGCACCATCGAGCGCCTGGAGCCGCTGCCGGAGCGCTTCGTCGGCGCGCGCGGCGTGCAGGTCTGGCTGCCGCCGAACTACGAGCGCGACACGCAGCGCCGTTATCCGGTGCTCTACCTGCACGACGGGCAGAACGTCTTCGACGCGGCGGCGGCAGGCGCCGAATGGCAGGTCGACGAAACGGCGCAGCGCCTGACGGTCGACGGGCAGATCCAGCCGATGATCATCGTGGCGGTCAACAACACCGCGCGCCGCATCGACGAGTACACCGCCACCGCGATGAGCCGCGACGGCCACACGCAGGGCGGCCAGGCGGCGGCCTACGCGCGCTACCTGATCGAGCAGCTCAAGCCCGCGATCGACGCGCGCTACCGCACGCTGCCGGACGCGGCGCACACGGCGGTGGGCGGATCGTCGCTGGGCGGGATCATGAGCCTGTGGCTGGCGGTGCATCACGGCGACGTGTTCGGCACGGCGCTGGTGGTGTCGCCCTCGCTGTGGTGGGACAACGAATTCCCGATCCGGGATGCGCAGAAGACACCGCTGCCGATGTCGGTGCCGCGTCCGAAGCTGTGGCTGGACATGGGGACTGGCGAAGGGGCCGAGGCGATCCGGCAATTGCGCAAGCTGCGTGGCGTGCTGTACGCGCGCGGCTGGGCCAGCGGAGACATCGCCTACCTCGAGGCGGAGGGCGCAACGCATGATGAAGCGAGCTGGGCGGCGCGTGTGGAGCCGATGCTGCGCTTCGTCGACCGGCAGTTCAACGCCAAGCCGCGCGACGGCAATCGTCAGCAGCGGGATCCGTTCCCTGTCGAGGTCCGTCCTCCGATGCCCAAGGGCCAAGGCACCTATTGACTCAGTCCTCGGTTCGAGGATCGTCGTGTCCCACGACTGCGAGTGGGGCCGGAATGATGCTGGGGGTTCGCGGACGCGATGCCCCCTGCATCGTGGAGAGCCCGCGCTTGGCCTCCCGCACGAACGCTCAATACCGCCCGGTCAGCCCCGCCACGCGCAGGTAGACATAGGCCACCCACGCCACCAGCGCGCGCCCGAGCACGCCGCGCAGGCCGCGGCCTTCGGGATGTTCGACGCGCCGCGAGCTGGCGACCGCCGCGTCGAACTCGCGGGCCACGTCCCCGGCGAACGGCGCGTCGCGCACCACGATGTTCGCCTCCAGGTTGAGCAGCAGCGACAGCGGATCGATGTTGGAGCTGCCCACCGTCGCCCAGTCGTTGTCGACGACGCAGACCTTGGCATGCAGGAAGGCCGGCGTGTACTCGTAGATCTGCACGCCGTGGCCGAGCAGCTCATCGTAGAGCGCATGCGCCGCCATCGCCGCGATCTTGTAATCGACCTTGCCCTGCAGCAGCAGCCTCACCTGGACGCCGCGCCGGGCCGCGTCCTTCAGCGCGCGCCGGAAGCGCTGCCCCGGATAGAAGTAGGGCGTGATCAGGTCCACCCGCGCGGTCGCGCCGCGGATCGCCTCGACATAGGCGCGTTCGATCGTGCGGCGCTGGCGCAGGTTGTCGCGCAGCACGAAGGCCACGCGCACCGGCGCCAGGCGCTCGGGGTCCCGCCGGCGGTGCTCGCCGCGCGGCATCCGGATGCGGCGCATCAGGCGCTTGGCACGGCGCGCCGGCGAGGCACTGCGGATCATCGCGCGCATCTCGTCGCCGAAGTCGTGCCCCAGCCAGGCCCGCGTCCAGACGGCGCGCGCGGCCTGCTCGATCGCCCGCACCGCCGGGCCGCTGACGCTCACCGCGAAGTCCAGCCGCGGCGCCTCGGTGCGGCCGTGATGCAGGTCGATGCGGTCGTCGATCACGTTGATGCCGCCGACGAAACCGACCAGCCCGTCCACCACGCACAGCTTCTGGTGCAGCCGGCGCAGTTGACCGGGATGCAGCCAGTTCCACCAGCGGTCGATCGGCCGGAACACCGCCAGCGCCACCGGTGCGCCGTCGAGCTGCTCGCGCAGCCAGCCCAGGCTGGCCTTGGAACCGAAGCCGTCCACGACCACCCGCACCCGCACGCCGCGCAGGGCCGCGCGACGCAAGGCGCCCAGCGTCGCGGCGCCGGCCTCGTCGTCATGAAAGATGTAGGTCGCGAGCCAGACCTCGTGCTCGGCCCGGTCGATCGCCGCGATCTGCGCCGGGAACAGCGCATCGCCCCCGCACAGCAGCCCCACCGCGTTGCCGCCCGAGAAGCTGGGCTGCGACCCGAGGGTCCAGGGGAAGAGGGGTTCCTGCGGCCGCTTCAAGATTCCAGGACGAGTTCAGCCAGCAGCGGCAGGTGGTCGGACATGCGCGCCCAGGCCGGACCGCGCGGCACCTTCATGTCGACGCAGCGCAGCCCGCGCGTGTAGATGCGGTCCAGCGAGAACACCGGCACCCGCGACGGGAAGGTCGGCAGCGAGCGCCGCGCGCCCGGCAGCGCCGCGCGGCTCAGCCCGCCGGCGCGCATCGGCTCGTCCAGCCGCTCGCCCCAGTCGTTGAAGTCGCCGGCCACCACCAGCGGCGCGCCCTTGGGCACATGGTCCTCGATGAACGCGCCCAGCCGCTGCACCTGCCGCACCCGGCTGCCGTGGATCAGCCCCAGGTGCGCCACCACCGCATGCACCTCCGTGCCCTGCCACTGCACCGGCACATGCAGCAGGCCGCGCTGCTCGAAGCGGTGGTCCGACACGTCATGGTGGCCGACGTCGCCGATCGGGTAGCGCGACAGCAGCGCGTTGCCATGCTCGCCATGGCGCGTCACCGCGTTGGTGCGGTAGGCCACCTCGTAGCCCTCGGGCGCGAGGAACTCCGCCTGGCCCTGCTCCGGCCAGCCGAACCAGGTGCGCTCGAACTGGCGCGCCTCGCGGTGGTGGAAGAGCCGCACCTCCTGCAGGAACACCAGGTCCGCGTCCAGCGCCTGCACGCCCATGCCCAGGTTGTGGATCTCCAGCCGCTTGCCCGGCCCCATGCCCCGCACGCCCTTGTGGATGTTGTAGGTCGCTACCCGCAGCCGGCCGACGCTGTCCGCGGGCGAGGTGTCGGTGGTCGCGGAATTGGCCACGGCCGCGTGGCGCGGGGTGCGGCGGATCATGCGGCGCTCCCGGCCCGGCGGGCGCGCTGCGCGGGCAGCTGCAGCACGGCCTCGGCGTTGGAGGGCGAGAAGCACAGGTCGGCGGCCTCGCGCCAGGGCAGCCAGCGGTAGCGCAGGTGCTCGCGCGGCGCCAGCGTCACCGCGGTGCCGGCCGGCACCGTCAGGCCGAAGACATGTTCGGTGTTGCGGCTCACGCCCGGGGCGTAGCGGTGACGCCAGACCGGATAGATCTCGTAGACATTGACCAGGCCCCAGTCGTCGAGCGCGCCCGGGGCCAGGTCTTGCACGCGGATGCCGGTTTCCTCGAGCACCTCGCGGCCCGCGGTCTCGACCAGCGGCTCGTCGAGGCGGTCCTTGGAGCCGGTCACGCACTGCCAGAAACCGGGCCGGTCGGCGCGTTCCAGCATCAGCACGTCCAGCGCCGGCGTGTGGATCACGACCAGCACCGACTCGGGAATCTTGTAGGGGCGCGCGGACGCATCGGCGTCGGTGTCGGCGGCGGCCGCCGGGGGCATCGCGGCAGGGGCGAGAGGCACTTCGCTCATAGCGGGCAAGCATATCCCAGCGTCATGGCGCGACCGGCGCATGCCAGGCCTGGCACGCGGCCGACATGGATGCGGACGAGCGGGACAAACAGTCGACAACAACGGGCGCATCGCGGTTTCCGACATGAGCGGCGCCGAGTCCCGCAACGCTTGTTCACAAGCGCGGCACAAGGGCGCCGGCAGATGTGCGGCAGGAAATATAGAAAGTTTGTAGAGCCGTCGGCCCTGGTCGCTCATGTGGGCATCCGCCGTGCCGGCCGCCGGAAGAATGGGCTCACCAAGCACACACCCTGGAGGGGTCATGACCACGGTTTCCCAGATCAACGGCACCGGCGCCGCGCCGGTCGCGTCGCGCCAACTCGTCAACCGGCCGAGCGGCAGCTTCGAGATCAACGCCCGCGAGTACGGCAGCGTCGCCGCCGGCGCGATCGGCTTGGCGCAGGCCGCCTGGCAAGGCGGCGAGAACGCGGTGAGCAGCGTCGTCCATTGGAGCGAGGAAGGCCTGCAGGCGCTGGAGGACGGCGCCAAGGCGGTGGGCCACGCGGTCTCGAGCGGCGCGTCCGAGGTGGCGGAACTGGCGGGCGAGGTCAAGGACGCGGTGGCCAGCGGCGCGAGCACCGTGATGAAGGAGGCCGGCGAGCTCGGCAGCAGCGTCGGCGCCTACCTCGCGGCGGGCGCCGTCGCGGGCAAGGCGCTGGTCGACGAGATCCTCTGATCCTGCGCGCCGACGCCCTCGTCCGGTGCGCCCGGGTGAGGCGCGCGCGCGCGCCGGTTCACCCCCTCGCCCTTCCGGAGCAGTGTTTCTGCGGGCCTCGACCGACTCGGTTTTGCTAAGGACCGCCAATCTCACGTCGTTTCCGGTCATCGATCGGGCGGTTTCAGCCCGGAACACTGCGGGCTTCCTTGGTGAACCCCCTTTGCCCATGTCCGATCCCCGCTCTCTGCCGGCCGCTTCGGCCGCGATGACCGCCTCGCCCCTCCCCCCGTCGCCGTCGCCGTCGCCGTCGCCGTCTCCGACCGCGACCTTGCCGCCAGCTCGAGGCACCCCCACGTCGAGGGCCGATCGCGCCGGACGTCCGGCGGATGAGGGGGTGGCCCCCTCGGCCAACGGCGATGAACAGCAGTCGCCGGCCTCTTCTGCAACGGCCCCGGCGGCCGACACGACGATCCCCGACTGCCCCGCCTCCGACGCGCCGACGCCGGCCAACGCCAACATCGACGCCCAGAACACCGCCGTCACTTGCGGAACGAGGTCCGAGGTGACACCCGGCGCGGCGACCGACGACGACCGCGGCCCCGTCATCGGCTGGATCTGGCCCGGCGCGGGGCTGATCACGCCTTGGGCGTTCGGGGTGATGGCCGGCGGCCTGCGCGGTACTCGCGATGACGCCCCCTTCGCTCCGGCGCATGCCATCGGGCCGGGCCGGCCCACGGACCCGGCGACGCCGGGGGAGCCCGCGTCGCCCGCCAATCCCTCCGACCCCGGCAACTCCGGCAACTCTGGTAGCTCTGGTAGCTCCGGCAACTCCGGCAGCTCCGGCAGCTCCGGCAGCTCCGGCAGCTCCGGCAACTCCGGCGGCTCCGGCAGCTCCGGCGGCTCCGGCGGCTCCGGCAACTCTGGCGATGCTGGCAATCCAGGCAATCCGGCCGATCCCGCTGGCCCGACGGACCCGACCCGGCCTACGGATCCCACCGACCCGACGAACCCCTCGCAGCCTGGGGATCCCTCTCATCCGGAGGATCCTTCGCAGCCCGGGAACCCCACTCGTCCGGGGGACACGGGCCACCCCGAGGACCCGTCTCGCCCGGCTGAACCGCCGCTGCCGGAGGATCCCACCCGCCCCGGAGGCCCCTCCGAGCCCGCTCAGCCGGGCGGGGATCCGACCCCGCCCATCGACCCGTTCGAGCCGGATCCCGCCCAGCGCCCGGGGCCTGTTCGGCTCGCGCTGGCGCAGGACTCCGGGATGTCCGCCGTGGACCACCGCACCCGCGACGCGCGGGTGATCGTGTCCGGGCTGGCGCCCGACGCGCACTGGCAGTTCAGCCTGGACCTCGGCCAGACCTGGCACGACGGGCAGGGCAACAGCGTGGACGCGGCGCTGTTCACCCGCGACGGCCTGCACACGGTGCTGGCGCGGCAGGCCAATGCCCACGGCAGCAGCGGGCTCAGCGCGCTGCGCCTGGCCCTCTACACCCACGCCGACGACCTGGACCTCTCGTCGCAGCCCGGCCCGCAGTCGGCGCTGCACCGCATCGTCGACCGCGCCACGATCGCCACCGGTGTCGCGCTCACCGCCACCGAAGCCGCCCTGACCCCGCAAGACCTCCATGAATTGCGCCTGCGCCTGGGCGGCGATGGCTTCGATCCGCTCAACGACCGCCTCCGCCTGGACCGCGACCTGGACCTGAGCCGCGACGGCCAGGCGCAGGGCGTGCGCATCGGCGGCCTGGACGGCCTGGCCTACCGCTACGACGCGGCCACCGCGTCGCTGGCGATCTGGCGCGCCGACGGCAGCGCGCTGACCGGCTCCGACGCCGCCGCGCTGACCAACGCGATCCGCCTGAACAACCTCCAGACCCGGCCGCGCGACGGCGAACGGACCGTCACCTTGAGCCTGCTCGACGTGGCGGGCAACGTCAGCGCCGACGCGCAGGTGTCGGTGATGGTGGACACCCGCGTCCCCACGCTGGACTTCAACGGCGCCCGGCCCGGCCTGGACGCCGACATCGCCTTCCGCACGCTGACCGCACCGCGTGCCCTGCTGCCGGACGGGGCCGGCCTGCGACACGCCAATCCCGACGCGCGCTTCCAGCAGGTGACGATCGACGCCGGCGGCGCCGGCGCGAGCCGGGACGACGTCCTGGGCAGCCGGGATGGCGGCGCGGTGACCGCGCTGGATCAGGCCGCCAACACCTTCACCGTGGCCGGCACCGCGTGGCACGCGAGCCGCGCGGCCGACCGCTTCGTGTTCCGCCTCGAGGACGGCAGCTGGGCCAGCGCAGCCCAGACGCAGGCGCTGCTCGAATCGCTGACGCTGGGCAGCGTCGCCTCGCAGCCGCAGGAAGGCCCCCGGCAGTTCAAGGTCACGGTCACCGATCACCTCGGCCGGACCGGCTCGGCCACCAGCGTCCTGTTGCTGGACACCACGCCGCCGGTCCTGGACCTCAACGGCGCGGCGCCGGGGCTCGATGCCAGCCTGACGGCCGTGTCGGGCGTGCCCATCGGCGTCACGCTCGGCCTGCCGACCCGGAGCCAGGTCACCGAGAGCAGCGGCGTCGTCCAGCTGCAGCTCAAGTTCACCAGCGCGGTCGCCGGCGCGCTCGCGCCCACCAACAACTACCCGCCGAACCTGCGCAACGACACGGAGATCTTCGGCTTCTACGACCTGGACAAGCCGGACCAGCTCCTCTTCATGGACAACCTCGGGCAGCCATTCAGCCACTCGGCGGTGGGCTGGTTCCCGGGCCTGCTGATGGACATGGTCTACACGCGTCCCGGCGACGGCACGGTGGTCGTGACCATCACGCCGAACATGACGCTGACCGAGAACGTCACGCAGACGCTGCTTGAGCGTCTGGCCTACAAATGCGGCATCGGCCAGGTGCCGGGCGTGCGCCAGGTGGAGATCACCGCGACGGACCGCGCCGGCAACGTCAGCATCGTCCCCACGCTGGCGACGCTGGACGTGAAGCCGATCGGCACGCCGGTCGTGCAGCTCGGCCGCGGCAGCGACACCGGTGCGTCGGCCCATGACGAACTCACCTTCGCCAACGGCAGCGCGGCCTCGCCGCTGACACTCGCCGGCTTCGCCGCGGCGGCCGCGACGGTGACGCTGTTCCGCGATGCCGACGACAACGGCCTGCTCGAGGCGGGCGAGGCGCTGGGCACGGTGGTGGCGGACAGCGCCGGCCGCTGGCAATACACGCTCACCGGCGCCGCGCTCGCGGACGGCACGCATCGCTTCGGCGCGGTCGCGAGCGGCTTCACGTCGGCGCTCCTGGCGGTCACGGTCGACGCCAGCGCGCCGGACAGCGTCATCGACATCGGCAGCACGGTGCGTCCCCGCCCGGTGCTGGGTGGCAAGACCGAGGCGAATGTGAGCGTCACCGTCGAGCTCGACACCGACGGCAACCTCGACAACGGCTACGAAGTGCGCTACCTCACGCGCGCGGACGCCGACGGGCGGTGGCAGCTGGACACGGCCACCGCGACACCGGTCGCGGGAGCGGCGCGTCGATTCGACGGCGGCGACACGGTCCACCTGCGCGTGCTGGCGACCGATCGCGCGGGCAACGTCACGACCCGGACCGCGAGCGCCGTCGCTGCGGATACGGTGTACAGCCTCTCGGACGGGCAGCTTGTCGACGGAGCGGACGGCACCACCCAGCTGGTGTTCACGGTGACGCGCAGCGGTGACCTGGGCGAGGCGGGCAGCGTGCGCTTCGCGGTGGACCGCGCGTCCACGACGGCCAGCCAATCCGCCGACGAGCTGGCCGGTGGCATCGACTTCTCCGGCCCGAGCGCCGGCCTGCTGAGCTTCGCGGCCGGCGAGACCGTCAAGACGATCCGCTTCACCGTCCAGGGCGAGCGGGGGGTGATCGAGGAGGTCGGGATCCGGCTCGAGGCGCCGGTTCACGGTCGGATCGACGACGGCCTGGGTATCGGCAGCCTCCCGGTGGTCGACCTGGACCGGCTGCAAGGCGTCGAAGCACGCGTCCTCCGCGGCGTCACGTCACGCGCGCAGGCTGAGCTGTCGACCGAGCCGTTGATCGACGGGCCGGACGACGGCGGCATCGTCGACGACGGCCGGACGATCGCGCCGGCCGCGCTGTGGGCGAGCGACCCGCTCCATCTCATGATCGCGGGCCAGGCGGTGGTCTGAAGCGCTCGTCGCGGCTGCGGCGCGGTCGCCCGCCGCGGCCGTGACGGGGCGCCTCAGCCGAGCCGCGCGGCGAGCCGCCGCGCGAGCGCCAGCGCCTGTGGCAGCCCGGCCGCCTGGACCGCGGCGTCGGTCTCGCCGGACAGGCGCTCCAGGGTCGCCACGAGCGCACGGGCCTGCTCGGCGGGGTCGACCGTCTCGATGGCGACGGCGGTCGCGCCCGGCAGCGGCAGCTGCGCGATCAGCCGCTGCAGCCACCCCGCGAGCCGCTCGGCGCGGCTGCGATCGGCGCGCGACCAGACGGCGCCAGTGGCGCGTTCGAGCACCAGCGCGCCGACCGCCCCGCCGCTCGCGTCGCGCAAGGTCAGCAGCTGCGACGAGCGATCGTTGCGCTCGATCCGCCCGCCGGCCAGGCCGCCCGGCGTCCATCGCAGTTCCAGTCCGGTCAGCGCCAGCGCCTCCATCAAACGGGGCCGCGCCTGCTGCCACTGCGCCTCGACCTCGGCGATGGAGGCCACCACGGCGGAGGACCGGCCAAGCGCGAGCAGCAGCCCCTCCGCGCCATGCGGGTCCGTGTCGAAGCGCGCCAGTTGCTCCAGGCGCGCGGGCAACTCCGTCTGGCCCAGCGTCGCCTCCAGCCGTTGCCGCTGCTGCTGGTGGTACCAGCTCGGCCCGAGCTGCTCCTGCTCGGCCATCAACTGCCCGAGCCGGCCATGCGCCGCCGCCTGCAGCGAGCGCGACTGGATCGCCTCGCCCAGCGCGAGCGCCTGCTGCGCGGCCGCCACCGCCTCGGCACCGCGGCGCAGCTCGCTGACCAGCAAAAGCGTCTGCGCCTGCAGCCAGCGATAGCGGCTGCGGCGCGAGAGATCCTCGGCCTGGAGCGCCAGCGCCAGCGCGTGGTCGAGGGCGCCGCTGTCGCGGGCGCAGCGCGCGTGATGCCACATGGCCTCGGCCTCGTAGTCGCGGTGCCCGACGGCGCGCGCGTCGGCGCGGGCCTCGTCCAGGCGCGGCAGCGCGGCCTGCGGGCCCTGCGTCGCGCGCAGCGACACCGCGCGGTTCAGCGCGATCTTGGAGCGCATGTAGGGGTCGTCGCCCAGCTGCGGGTAGTGCAGCTCGGCCTGGTCCAGCACGCGACCGCCGCGCGCCCAGTCGCCCAGCGCGAAGCACAGGTGCGCCAGGCCGATGCGGGCCAGGCAGGCCCAGCGGGTCTCGTCGTCGGCCAGCTCCAGGGTCTGGCTCCAGGCGTTGCAGGCCTGGACGTAGTCGCCGCGCTGGTAATGCATGCGGCCCAGCGCCTCGCTGAGCTCGGCGGCCTCTTCCAGCAGGCGGTGCTGCAGCGCGCGCGCCAAAGCGCGCTCCAGCTCGGCCTGGAGTTCAGGCCCGCGGCCCCAGCGCTCAAGGATGAAGAAGGCGCCCAGCAGCGCCTGGAAAGGCGGTTCGTCCTCGCGCGCGATCAGGCGCTGGAGCCGCGGCAAGGCCAGCCCGGGGCGGCGCATCACCAGCCGCTCCCAACGCGCCTGCGGCGACAGCGCCGTCCGGGTGACGGCGCCACCGCCCCGCCGCGCGCCCGCGGGACGCGTCCGTCCGCCCCTGCCCTTGCCGCCGCCCTCGCCCCGCTCGCCGATCGCCATGTCCATTCCGTCCGAAGCCGCCCCGTCCGGGGAAGGCGGAAGCATAAACGCCTGACGATTGACTTCATCAGGCTAGCGCTCGGCGCCAGCAATCGGCGCAGACCCACCTCTTCAAGTCATGGCGGGGCCACATGACTGACATGAACCTGCTATTCAGCTACAGGAATCACACCCGTTTCAGCCATCGCCCCTCAGGTTCGGACCTCGGAGACTGCCGGCATTCCATCCCTCCGTGCTAGTCGCCATGAACGCCGCTCCGACCCCCTCGCCCAGCCAGCCCGAACCGGCTACCACCTCCTCCACCTCCTCCACCTTCCCCGCCTCGCCGGCCACCGCGCCGCATCCGCGCGCCCTCCCGCCGTCGTCCACCCCGGAGAAAAACCGCCCGCTGCCGCGCCCGAGACGCGAGGCCGACGACGAAGCGACGCCCGCCGCTGAGGCCGAGACCGCGACTGCAGCGTCCGCCAGCGACGAGGCCGCTGCCGCAAGCGACGCGCTGGCGCCGGCCGAGTGCCTCGCCCACGCCACGTCGCCGGAGAGCGCCGCATCGAACGCCGCCGACTGCGGCGGCGCGCAAGCGGACACGCCGCAGTCCGTCGCGGCGGCGTCCGCCGGCCCAGCCGAGGGCGGCTGGGTCTGGCCCGGTGTCGCGCTGATGGGCGCCAGCATCGCGGCGGCCGCGAGCGGTGGCGGCGGCGGTGGCGGCACCCACGGCGGTGCCGGTGACGGTCACCCGCCGCGCCCCTCCGATCCCCAGCCTCCCGTCGACCCGGGTCCCCCCGACGTTCCCCGGCCGCCGGGCGACCCGGTCGTCCCGGTCGAGCCCGAACAGCCGGTCCATCCGGCCGACCCGGAGCTTCCCTCCGATCCGATGCCACCGGTGGACCCCGTCAGACCCGAGCAACCGGTGGATCCCGTTGTTCCCACCGACCCTGATCACCCGGTTGATCCGATTCATCCCGTCGACCCGGTCGATCCGGTTGTCCCGGTCGATCCGGTTGTCCCGGTCGATCCGGTCGATCCGGTCGATCCGGTTGTCCCGGTCGATCCGGTTGACCCGGTTGATCCGGTCGATCCGGTTGATCCGGTTGATCCGGTCGATCCGGTTGATCCGGTCGATCCGGTCGATCCGGTCGATCCGGTCGATCCGGTCGATCCGGTTGATCCGGTTGATCCGGTTGATCCGGTTGATCCGGTTGATCCGGTTGATCCGGTTGATCCGGTTGATCCGGTTGATCCGGTTGATCCGGTTGATCCGGTCGATCCGGTCGATCCGGTCGATCCGGTGGATCCGGTGGATCCGGTTGATCCGGTGGATCCGGTCGACCCGGTGGATCCGGTTGATCCGGTTGATCCGGTGGATCCGGTCGACCCGGTGGATCCGGTTGATCCGGTCCCTCCCCCGGACGCGCCCCGTCTCGCGCTGGTTCACGATTCCGGCCTGTCCGCCACCGACCTCCACACCAACGACGCGCGCGTGAGGATCTCCGGCCTCGCGGACAAGGCGACTTGGCAGTTCAGCCTGGACCTGGGCCTGACCTGGCAAGACGGCCAGGACGACACCATCCCCGCCTCGCAGTTCACGCAGGACGGCGCGCAGACCGTCCTGGCGCGACAGATCAATGCCCAAGGGGCCAGCGAGATCACCACGCTGCGATTCGTCCTCCAGACGCGCGCGGACGATCTCGATCTCTCCTCGACCGCAGGGCTCCAGACGACGGTCACCAGCGTCGTTGACCGCTTCCAGCTGGCGCCGGGCGTCGCCCTCACCGCGACGCAGGACGCGTTGACCGCGCAGGACCTCAGCGCGCTGCGCGTGCGGATCACCGGCGTCGGATTCGACCCGATCAACGACAAGCTCCAGCTGGACCAGGCCCTGGACCTCGACGTCAGCACGGCGAGGGACAACATCGAGATCGGCGGCCTGGCCGGTCTCTCCTACCGCTACGACGCCGACACCGCCAGCCTGTCGATCTGGCGTTCCGACGGCACTGCGCTGACCGGCTCCGACGCCGCGGCGCTGTCCAACGCGATCCGCCTGAGCAACACCATGGGCCGCCCGCGCGAAGGCGAGCGCGTGATCGCGCTGTCCGTGGTCGACCTCGCCGGCAACGTCAGCGCCGAGTCGCAGGTGTCGGTGGTGATGGACAACCACGTGCCCTCGCTGGACCTCAACGGCGCGCTGGCCGGCGTCGACACCGAGACGGTGATCCACGACCTCGTCACGCCGCAGCCGCTGCTGGCGCCGGGCGGCACGCTGTCCCACACCAATCCGGACGCGACGTTCCAGCAGGTGACGATCGACATCAGCGGCGAGAGCGTCAGCCCGGACGACCATCTCGGCTGTCTGGACGGCGGCGTGATTACCCAGTTGGGCCAGGTCGATCTCACGATCACCGTGGCCGGCGTCCAGTGGCGCGCCATGGCGCTGGCCGATCGCTACCAGTTCATGCTGGCCGACGGCTCCGCCGCCAGCCTGGCGCAGACGCAGGCCCTGCTGGACTCCCTGCGGCTGATCGACACCTCGCCGCTCGCGCTGGAAGGCCCCCGCTCGTACCAGATCACCGTCACCGACCACCTGGGCCGGACCGGCACGGCCACGAGCCTGTTCATCGTCGACCGCACCGCCCCGGTCATCGACCTCAACGGCCCCGCGGCCGGCCTCGACCGGACGGTGACGGTGTCGCCGGGCCTGCCGATCGCCTTCCCGCTCGCGATGCCGTCCAAGACCGAGATCACCGAGGCCCACGGCATCGTCCGCCTCCAGTTCCGCTTCAGCAGCGAGGTGGACGGCGCCTTCGTCGCGACCGATGCGGCCGACCCTGCCAACGCCGACCGCCTGGAGCGCTTCGGCCTGTATGACCGCGCCAACCCCGAACAGACCGCCGGCATGCTGAGCATGGGGACCGCCTCGTCCATCGAGGCCACCACCTCGACGGCCGGGCTGCGCTACGGCATCACCTGCGAGCGCTCGCCGGACGGCACGGTGCTGTTCACCGTCGTCCCGTCGATGACGCTCACCGCGGACATGACGCGCGCCCTGCTGGAGCAATTGGCCTACAGCGCGGGCGCGGGTGCCGTGGTGGGCAACCGCCACGTCGAGATCACCGCCACCGACCTGGCGGGCAACGTCAGCGCCGTGGCCTCGCAGGTGACGCTGGAGGTGCGGCCCGCCGGCACGCCCGCCATCCTGCTCAGCCGCGACAGCGACTCCGGCCTGTCGCCGTACGACGGCATCACCTCGGCCAACGGCTCCGCCGCGTCGCCGCTGATCCTCAAGGGCTACGCCGCGGCGGGAGCGACGGTGACGGTGTTCCTCGACGCCGACGGCGACGGCGTGATGGCCGGCAACGAAGTCCTGGGCACGGTCGTGGCGGATGGAGACGGCCGGTGGGAATTGCGGCTCGCCGGCGCCGGGCTCGAGGACGGCGTGTACCGCTTCGGCGCCGTGGCCGATGGCCTGACCTCCGGCGCGCTCGAGCTCACCGTCGACACGCATCCGCCAGCCAGCGTCGTGGCCATCGGCGACACGGTCCAGCCCCGTCCGGTGCTGTCCGGCACGACGGACGCGCGGGTCGAGGTGACCGTCGAGATCGACACCGACGACAACATCGCCAACGGCTACGAGCTGCGCTACGTGACCCATTCCGACGCCGCCGGCCAGTGGCGCGTGGACACCGCCACGGCCACGCCGGTGGCGGGCGAACGCCACCGCTTCGACGCCGGCGACCCGGTGCATGTGCGGGTCACGTCGGCGGACCTGGCGGGCAACGTGACGGTGAAGACCGCCGACAGCGTGACCGCGGGCGCCACGTACAGCATCTCCGACTCGCATGTGATCGAAGGCACCGACGGCAGCCGCGAGATGGTGTTCATGGTCACCCGCGACGGCGACCTGAGCGAGGCGGGCAGCGTCCGATTCGCCGTGGACCGCACCGCCAGCTCGGCCGGATCGAGCGGCGCCACCCTCGCCTCGGCCGCCGACTTCAGCGGCGCCAGCACCGGCCTGCTCAGCTTCGCCGCGGGCGAGACCAGCAAGCTGGTCCGCTTCACGGTGAATGGTGACCACTACCGCGAGGTCAACGAGAAAGTCGTCGTCCGGTTGGAGGACGCGACGGCGGGACGGATCGCCGACGGCCTGGGCATCGGCAACATCAACGAGATCGACGTCAACCGGCTGCAGGCGGCCTACGGCCTGCGCGACCTGAACCCGCGCCAGAACGACTTCGCGATCCGGGTGCGGCGCAGTTCCGACAATGCCGAGCAGGACATCGGCTTCGACCTCAATGGCGAACTCGACCGGACCGCGCTGCTCGACTTCGTCGGCCGCGATGCATCGAACAAGGGCTTCGTGACCCGCTGGTACGACCAGTCCGGCAACGGGCGCGACATGGTGCAGGCCGATCTCGCCAAGCAAGGTGTCATCGTCGACGGCGGGCTGGTCGTCACGCGCGCCGATGGTTCCGTCGGCATCAGCTTCAACAACGGGCGCAACGGCGCCAACAACGACTTCATGACGGCCAACGGCGTCGCGGCCACGGACTGGAAGAGCGCGGCCATCTACGCCAAGGTCCAGTCGGAGGGCGCCGCCAACGGCACGCTTTTCAATCTCAGCGACCCCTCCTCGACCCGGCTCAGCAGTTGCTACCCCGAACCCGGCTCGGGGTATGTGTTCGACGTGGGCTTCAAGAACTTTTCCGTCGACCGTCTCTCGCGCCCGATAGGCGCCAACCAGACGCTTACCGGCAAGCCCAACGACATCGTGTTCGAGGCCCACAGCGACAACACCACCGCGGGCACCGCGTCGCTCAACTACACCGACGCCCGGCAGGCCATCTTCGAGAACGGCCTGCAAGTCGCCTCCGACGCCACCCTGTCGTCGACATTCACCACGACGACCGAATGGAAGCTGGCTTGGCATGGCATGTATCCCGGCAATACCGACAGCCGCTACTACCAGCAAGCCATGTACAACGAGTTCCTCGTCTACCTGGCCACGGACAACAGCGTGCCGACGATCCAGTCGCTGCTGGGCACCGCCGGCAACGACGTGCTGACCTATTCGGGCGAGCGCGAGGTGAGCCGCATCGACGGCCTGCTCGGTCATGACGCGCTGTACGTCTCGGGCGACGCCAACGTCGACTTCGGCGCCTTCTCCGGCGGCGTGAAGGGCCTGGCCCAGGTGTGGATGGACAACGGCGCGGCCAACACGCTGACGCTGACCTCGGCCACGCTGGCGGCCAACGGCGATGCGCCGCTGGTCGTGCAGATGGACGCGGGGGACCGGCTGATCCTCGATGGCCGCGAGTTCCAGCACAGCGGCGACCACCTGGAAACGATGGTCATCGGCAGCCAGCGCAACGACGTGATCGTCGCCAGCTCGCGCAACGACGTGCTGATCGGCGGTGGCGGCGCCGACACCTTCCGCTGGCAGGCCGGCCAGACCGGCCATGACACGGTGCTGGACTACAGCAATGCCCAGGGCGATCGGCTCGACCTGACGCAGCTGCTGCGCGGCGTCCCCGTCGGCGGCGAGGACCGCTTCATCCGCCGCGGCGTCGATGCGCAGGGTCAGGTCGAGCTGCTGATCGACGCCCACGGCAACGGCGACTTCAACCAGCCGGAGCTGACGATCACGCTGGCGGACCTGCGGCCCACCGACACGATCACCGTCCTGACCGGGGCCGGCCAGGCGGTGCTCTGACGACGCTGCGCGGTTGGCGCGGCACGCGCCATGCCGCCGCGAAAACAACAACGCCCCGACGGCCTGAGCCTCGGGGCGTTGTTCCTGGCGCGACGGTGGCGGGAAGGCCACCGTGCCCGGCGATCAGGCCGAAGCCGCGCCCGGGTTGCGCAGGCGGATGTGCAGCTCGCGCAGCTGCTTCTCGTCCACGTACGACGGCGCGCCGGTCAGCAGGCACTGCGCGCGCTGCGTCTTCGGGAAGGCGATCACGTCACGGATGGACTCGGCCTTGGTCATCAGCGTGACCAGGCGGTCCAGGCCGAAGGCCAGGCCGCCGTGCGGCGGCGCGCCGTACTGCAGCGCATCCAGCAGGAAGCCGAACTTCACGCGCTGCTCCTCGGGGCTGATGTTGAGCGCCTCGAAGACCTTGGCCTGCACGTCGGCGCGGTGGATACGCACCGAGCCACCGCCCAGTTCCCAGCCGTTGAGCACCATGTCGTAGGCCTTGGCCACGCACTTGCCGGGGTCGGTGACCATCAGGTCCTCATGGCCGTCCTTCGGCGCGGTGAACGGGTGATGGACCGCGGCCCAGCGCTTGTTCTCCTCGTCTTCCTCGAACATCGGGAAGTCGACCACCCACAGCGGCGCCCACTTGTCCTCGAACAGGCCGGTGGACTTGCCGAACTCGCTGTGACCGATCTTCAGGCGCAGCCCGCCGATGGCGTCGTTGACGATCTTGGCCTTGTCGGCGCCGAAGAAGATCAGGTCGCCGTCCTGGGCGCCGGTGCGCGACAGGATGTCGGCCACCGCCTTGTCGTGCAGGTTCTTCACGATCGGCGACTGCAGGCCCTCGCGGCCCTTGGCCGTCTCGTTGACCTTGATCCAGGCCAGGCCCTTGGCGCCGTAGATCTTCACGAACTCGGTGTAGCTGTCGATCTCGCCGCGGCTCATCGTCGCGCCGCCCGGCACGCGCAGCGCGACCACGCGGCCACCCGGCGTCGTGGCCGGACCGGAGAAGACCTTGAAGTCGACGTCGCCCATCACGTCGGTCAGCTCGGTGAACTCGAGCTTCACGCGCAGGTCGGGCTTGTCCGAGCCGAAGCGGTGCATGGCCTCGGCGTACTTCATGACCGGGTAGTCGCCCAGCTCGACGTTCAGCGCCTTGCGGAAGACGTGGCGGATCATGCCCTCGAACATCGCGCGGATCTCTTCCTCGTTCAGGAACGAGGTCTCGATATCGATCTGCGTGAACTCGGGCTGGCGGTCGGCGCGCAGGTCCTCGTCGCGGAAGCACTTGGTGATCTGGTAGTAGCGGTCGAAGCCCGCCACCATCAGCAGCTGCTTGAACAGCTGCGGCGACTGCGGCAGCGCGAAGAACATGCCGTCATGCACACGCGACGGGACCAGGTAGTCGCGCGCGCCTTCCGGCGTGCTCTTGGTCAGCATCGGGGTCTCGATGTCGACGAAGCCGTGCTCGTCCAGGAACTTGCGCGCCTCCATCGCCACGCGGTAGCGCAGCATCAGGTTGTTCTGCATGTACGGGCGGCGCAGGTCCAGCACGCGATGCGTCAGGCGGGTGGTCTCGGAGATGTTCTCGTCGTCCAGCGGGAAGGCCGGCGTCACCGACGGGTTCAGCACTTCCAGCTCGTGGCACAGCACCTCGACCTTGCCGCTGACCAGGTTGGCGTTCTCGGTGCCGGCCGGGCGCGCGCGCACCTTGCCGACGATCTTCACGCAGAACTCGTTGCGGACCTCTTCGGCCACCTTGAACATCTCGGGGCGGTCCGGGTCGCAGACGATCTGGACCAGGCCTTCACGGTCGCGCAGGTCGATGAAGATCACGCCGCCATGGTCGCGGCGGCGATGGGCCCAGCCCATCAGGGTCACGGTCTGGTCCAGCAGCTTCTCGCTGACTTGGCCGGCATAGCAGGTACGCATGGAGTTCTCCGGAAATTTCGAGTGTCGGGACGGCGCTGGCGGCGGGGCGTCGATGCGGATCGCAACGCGCGCGGCCGGCGCGGGAAGGACGGATTCAGGGAATGGGCGCTGGCGGGGTCCCGCGGACCCTCAGGACTGAGCGCTTGCCGGGGCGCTCAGCCCGGTCAATTTCGGGCGACCTCGCTCGGCAGGACGATGGCCGGCTCCCCCTGAGGAGCGACCACCCCCATCGAGATGATGTATTTGAGCGCCTCGTCGACGCTCATCGCCAAAGGCCGCAATTGCGCGCGGGGCATCATCAGGAAGAAGCCGGAGGTCGGGTTCGGCGTCGTCGGCACGTACAGCGAGACATGCTCCTCCGGCTCCGCGCCGCTGAGCGTGCCCAGCTGCTGGGCCACCTCGCCGCCGGGCTTGCCGGTGACGAAGGCGATGGTCCACGAGCCCTGGTGCGGGTACGGCACCAGCACGGCTTCGCGGAAGGCGTTGCCGCTGGAGGAGAACAGCGTGTCCGAGACCTGCTTGACCGAGCTGTAGATGCTCTTGACGATGGGGATCTTGTAGAGCAGCCGGTCCCATTGACGCAGCCACCACTGGCCGAAGATGTTCGCCACGAACATGCCGGTCAGCATCAGCAGCGCGACCATGACGACCACCCCCAGGCCGGGGATGTCATGCAGCTGCTTGAGCGAGGTCTGCGCCGACAGCGGCAGCACCGCGCCGACCGCCGACAGCAGCCAGACGAAGACGCCGTCGATCATGCCGAGGATCCACAGCAGGACCCAGACGGTGATCGCGAGCGGGAGCCAGACCAGCAGGCCGGTGATGATGTACTTTCTCATGCCTGGGTCCGGCCTCGGCGTCAGTGGCAGGCGCAGGAACCGCCGCAGGCGGTGCCCGACGGGGCCGACGTGCCGGAGGAGGACTCGGACGAGGCGGCGGCGGTCCCGCCGGAGGCCGGGGCGGCCTCGCCACCCGCGGCCGGCGCGGCGGCCGGCGACGCCGGTGCGCTGGCGCCGCCCGACCCGCCGCGGAAGTCCGTCACGTACCAGCCCGAGCCCTTGAGCTGGAAACCGGCGGCGGTGACCTGCTTCGAGAAACTCTCCGCGCCGCAGGCGGGGCAGACGGTCAGCGGAGCGTCGGACAGCTTCTGCAGCACGTCTTTGGCGTGGCCGCAGGCGCCGCAGCGATAGGCGTAGATCGGCATTTGAGGGACTACCGGGTCAAAAACCCGAAATTATATAGAGTGGCCCGCCGGCGTCGCACCGGCCAGGCGGTGGTGGCTGCCGTGCACGTCGCGGATCGCCTGCGGCCCCAGCGAGCCCACCAGCATGCCCACGATGCCGGCCAGCAGGCCCGCCAGCTGGGCCGGGAACTGCTCGCCCGCCGGCGTCATCAGGAACAGGATCCAGGTCAGCACGCCCAGCACGATGGCGAAGATCGCGCCCTGCGTCGTCGCGCGCTTCCAGTAGAGGCCGAACAGCAGCGGCACGAAGGCGCCGACCAGCGTGACCTGGTAGGCGCTGGAGACCATCTCGTAGATCGAGGTGCCCTGCAGCGCGATCGCGTACGCGCAGACGCAGACCGAGAACAGCAGCACCGCGATGCGCATCGTGCGCAGTTCCTGCTTGTCGGACACGCGCGGGAAGAACTGGCGCCAGATGTTCTCGACGAAGGTCACCGACGGCGCCAGCAGCGTGGCCGAGGCGGTCGACTTCAGCGCCGACAGCAGCGCGCCGAAGAAGATCACCTGCATCACGAAGGGCATCTTGTCGATCACCAGCGTGGGGATCACCTGCTGGGGGTCCTCGGCGATCAGCTGCTTGGCCTCGGTGGGCATGATGATCAGCGCGCTGACGACGATGAACATCGGCACGAAGGCGAACAGGATGTAGCAGATGCCGCCGATGACCGGGCCGCGGGTCGCCGCCTTGACGTCCTTGGCGGACATGACGCGCTGGAACACGTCCTGCTGCGGGATCGATCCCAGCATCATCGTGATGGCCGCGCCGACGAAGAACACGATGTCGTGGAAGCTCGGCTCGGGCAGGAAGCGGAACATGTCCTGGCTCGACGCCAGCGCGATGACCTTGTCGGCGCCGCCGGCCATGTCGGCCGCGAACCAGGCGATCAGCGACAGCCCCACCACCAGGATGATCATCTGGATGAAGTCGGTCACCGCCACCGACCACATGCCGCCGAACAGCGTGTAGGCCAGGATCGACGCCGTGCCGATCATCATGCCCACCGGGATGCTGATCGCGCCGCCGGACAGCAGCTTGAACACCAGCCCCAGCGCGGTCACCTGCGCCGCCACCCAGCCGAGGTAGGACAGGATGATGATGAAGCTGCAGACCACCTCGACCACGCGGCCGTAGCGCTCGCGGTAGTAGTCGCTGATCGTCAGCAGCGTCATCTTGTAGAGCCTGGCCGCGAAGAACAGGCCCACCAGGATCAGGCACGAACCCGCGCCGAACGGATCCTCGACCACGCCGTTCAGGCCCGACTGCACGAACTTGGCCGGGATGCCCAGCACCGTCTCAGAGCCGAACCAGGTCGCGAAGGTGGTGGTGATGATCATCACCAGCGGCAGGTGCCGGCCGGCGATGGCGAAGTCCGCCGTGTTCTTCACCCGCTTGGCGGCCCACAGGCCGATCGCGATGGTGACAAGCAGGTAAAGGATGACCAGGGTCAGGAGCATGGCAGCGGGCCTTGGGAATGCGGGGAAGGCGGGAGCGCAGGAATCCGGCGCACAAAAAATTGCGCGCGGATTATCCCCGGAACCTCGGGGACTGCTGCCCAGGGTCCTCCCCGCCCCCGGACACCCCGTTTCAGCGGCACCCGCGATGGGGGATCCGCCCCCTTTTCACCAGATATCTGCGGGTCAGCTCCTCCATTTGGGTCATGGGCCGCATGTCTCACGCGAGTTCCAGGGATGGGGCCGCCAAGGGGCTCCCTTTCCAATCCCCTCCACGCCCTGCCACCGCCACCGGAGCCCCGCAACGTGGATGCCCTGACCGTAGACCTGGATTTCATCGTCGGCCGCGTCGCCATGACCGTCGGCGAACTGAGCGGCCTCACGGCGGGCCGGATCGTCCCGCTGGACACCTCGACGCCGGCACTCGTGCGCATCGTCGCGCACGGCACCGAGCTCGGCATCGGCCGGTTGGTCGAGCACGACGACCGGCTGGCGGTCGAGGTGCTGCAGTGGGGCCATCCACGGTGACCTGCCTGGCGCGGCGCGCCCTTTCCTCCCCTGTCCCAGGGAGCCACTGGCTCCGGGAGAGGCCCACCGGATCTTCTTCGAGTCTGTCCATGAGCCATCACACCGAAGCCACGGCCCGCCCGCCCGGCCCCCTTGCGAAGTCCGGGGCGGCGAGCGCCACGCCCCACCCCTCCAGCGCCGCCGCCTGCGCGCCGCACGCCGCGCCGGACGAACCGGTCGATCCGGAGCTGGCCCGGCAGCGCCAGCAACTGGTCCTGTCCCACATCATCAAGATCGCCCACGACGCCCGCAGCGATTCCAGCAAGCTCAAGCGCTTCCTGCGGCGCTACGAGCGCTCGCCCGGCGAGCTCGACGACATCATCCAGGACGCCATGCTCGAGGCCACCCGCTGCGCCGACCGCTTCCAGGGCCGCTCCACCGTCGAGACCTGGTTCTTCGGCATCGCGGCCAACGTGGCGCGCAACCATGTGGCGCGCTGCGCCAAACGCAATCGTCAGATGGAAAGCCTGGACGATGCGCCACACACGCGGGACGGCGAATCGGTCCACCACGCGCGCGACGGCAGGAAGGACGTCAGCCAGCAGGTCGCCTATCGGCAACTGGCCGGCATCGTCGACGTCACGCTGTCGGGCCTGTCACCCGACCTGCGCTGCACCTTCGACCTGGCCTGCCTGCAGGAAGAGTCCTACCGCGAGGTCGCCGCGCTGCAGGCGATCCCGATCGGCACGGTGCGCTCACGGGTGAACCGCGTACGCACCCTGCTGCGCGCCCGCCTGAAGCAGGAATTCGCCGACTACGCGGTCTGATCCCCCCGCCTCGTGCTTCCCGCCTCGCGCCTCCCGCCTCCCGGCCGGACAAGCGCGGTCAGTCGATCCAGCGCATCACCAGCTGGGTCGCCACCAGCGCGAGCGTGAATCCGCCGATGCCCCACAGCAGCGTCTGGAGCAGATGGTTGGTCCGCCGCTGCTCCAGCAGCAGCTGGCGCGTCAGGTCCGAATGCCCGCCTTCGGCGCGCTGGCGTAGCACCTCGTGCATCAAGCGGGGGAATTCCGGCACCATCTGCGCGAATCGGGGCGCCTCCTTCTTCAGCTGCCGCACGAAGGCGCGCCAGCCCACCTGCTCATCCATCCAGCGCTCGAGGAAGGGCTTGGCCGTGGCCCAGAGATCCAGATCAGGATCGAGCTGCCTGCCCAATCCTTCAATGTTGAGCAGCGTTTTTTGCAGCAAAACCAGCTGCGGCTGAATCTCCACGTTAAATCTGCGGGAGATCTGAAACAGCCGCATCAGCACCTGGCCGAGCGAGATGTCCTTCAGCGGCTTGTCGAAATGCGGCTCGCAGACGGTGCGCACCGCCCCTTCCAGTTCATCGACGCGGGTCTCCGGCGGCACCCAGCCGGACTCGATGTGGAGCTCGGCCACGCGCTTGTAGTCGCGACGGAAGAAGGCGATGAAGTTCTGCGCCAGGTAATCCTTGTCGACCTCGGTGAGCGTGCCGATGATCCCGAAGTCCAGCGCCACGTAGTTGCCGAAGGTGTGCGCATCCAGGCTGACCTGGATGTTCCCCGGGTGCATGTCGGCGTGGAAGAAGCCGTCCCGGAAGACCTGCGTGAAGAAGATCGTGACGCCGTCGCGGGCCAGCTTCTTGATGTCGACGCCGGCCTCCCGCAGGCGCTCGAGCTGCGAGATCGGCACGCCGCGCATGCGCTCCATCACGATGACCTCGCTCCGGCAGAGCTCCCAGATCATCTCCGGCACCAGCACCAGGTGCAGGTCCTGCATGTTGCGGCGCAGTTGGGCGGCGTTGGCGGCCTCGCGGACCAGGTCCAGTTCGTCGTGCAGGTAGGTATTGAACTCGGCAACGACCTCGCGCGGCTTGAGCCGGCGCCCGTCGGCGGAGAAGCGCTCCACCCAGCCCGCGACGGTGCGCATCAGCGCCAGGTCGTCCTCGATGATGTCGAGCATCCCCGGCCGCAGCACCTTCACCGCGACCTCCCGCCCATCCATCAGCGTCGCGAAGTGGACCTGCGCGATCGAGGCGCTGGCCACCGGCTCGGCCTCGAAGGTGGCGAAAAGCTCCTCGATGCGGCGCCCGAAGGCACGCTCGATCAGTTCGCGGGACAGCTCGGCCGGGAATGGAGGCACGTTGTCCTGCAGCTTGGACAGCTCCTCGATCATGTCCGGCGGCACCAGGTCGCGCCGCGTCGACAGCAGCTGGCCGAACTTGACGAAGATCGGCCCGAGCCGCTCCAGCGCGAGCCGCAGCCGCACGCCGCGCGGCTGGTCCCAGGCGCGGCCGACCGAGATCAGCCGGCGCAGGAAACGGAAACGCCGACGCTTGAGCGTCGACAACGCCAGCTCGTCCAACCCGAATCGGTAGAGGGTCCAGACGATGACCAGAAGGCGGGACAGATACCTCATGCCCGGACCGGATTCCCGGACCTCATGCCCGGCCCTGGCCGTCCGGCATGAAACGGCCCGCCTGGCGGGCCAGGGTCGCCATCGCGCCCGCGACGGCGCGTCCGAAGCGACCCAGCTGGTGCGCCACCGCCGGACCGGTGATGGCGGCGAGGTCGTCCTCGATGTCCCAGCGCACGTGATCGATCAACCAGTTGAAGTCGCCGGCCAGTTGCGCATCGCCGTCCACCCGCACCTCGGGCCGGGCACCGGACAGGGCCGCGAAGGCCGCCGCCGCCGGATTCGACGCGTCGAGTTCGATGAGCAGGTCCGGTTCTTGCCTAGGGCCATCCTCGTCGCCCAACCGTTCCAGAAGACCGGCCGGGGTGATGCGCAGCCGCAGGTCCGGCGCGGCCGGCAGCATGGCCGGCCAACCCACCAGGCGCAGCCGCAGCGTCTTGCCCGTGTGCGGGGCCAGGCGCGCGGTGGCGACCGGCTCGCGGGACATGACATGGTTGAGCAACAGCGTGATGCGATCCTGGAGCGCAGGGGCCAGGAGCTTGGACCATTCTTGAAGCATGGGGCGGATTGTAGGCAGGCCCGGAGGACGGCCTGATGAACGAGGAAACCGGTGACAAGCTAGGGCGTCCGGTTACGAGTTCGTGAGATGAATTGAGAGAGAATTTCCGGCTCCGGCCGGACAGGAGCGGCAGGCCGGCCTCGATGCCGCCCGCCGTACGGCCACGAGGGAAGCAACGAAGGACCAACGGGTGATGTTTGAGGACCGGAACTACAAGAGAACCTTCTACAGCGCGCCGCAGTCGGTCCAGTCGTTCATCGCGGCATTCCTGGAGCCGACGCTGATCGTCCTGATCTACCTGTGCCTGCTGGCCTGGTTCGGCGAACCGGTCATGCGCTCCACCTACACGCTGTGCATGCTGGTGTTCGCGCTGACCTTCCCGGGACGCAACCGCTTCTCGGATCATCCCGCCAGCGCCGTGACCGACATCGTCGGTTCCTGGCTGATGCTGCTGCTGATCCTGGGCATGTTCGCCTACGCCACCAGCAGCTTCCATTACTTCGAGCGCCCGGTGCTGCTGTGGTGGGCGCTGCTGACGCCGCTGGCGCAGATTCTGGCGGTCGAGATCGGCCGGCGCGTGCTGCGCTGGCGCGCGCAGCAGCCCTCGGTGCGGCGCACCGCGGTGATCGTCGGCGCCGGGCCGCTGGGCGCGAAGGTCGGCCGGGCGCTGTCCTTCGGCTCCATCCGCGGCGTCGAATGCCTGGGCTTCTTCGATGACCGCACCGACGACCGCCTTCATCCCGACAGCGTCGGCCGGGTGCTGGGCACGCTGCCGGAACTGAGCGACTACGTCCGCGCCAACGGCGTGCGCGAGGTCTACATCACCCTGCCGCTGGGCTCGCAGCCGCGCATCCTGCAGCTGCTCGAGCAGCTGCAGGGCACGACCGCCTCGCTGTTCTTCGTGCCGGACGTCTTCGGCATCAGCATCATCCAGGGCCGGCTGCAGGACGTGAACGGCGTGCCGGTGGTGGGCATCCTGGAAACCCCGTTCACCGGCGTGAACGAGGTGGTCAAGCGCATCAGCGACATCATCCTGGCCGCGCTCATCCTGGTGCTGATCTCGCCGATCCTGCTGATCCTGGCGATCGGCGTGAAGATGAGCTCACCCGGCCCGGTGATCTTCAAGCAGCGCCGCAACGGCCTGGATGGCGAGGAGATCATCGTCTACAAGTTCCGCTCGATGCGCGCGATGGACAACGGCGCGGTCGTCAAGCAGGCGACCAAGGGCGACCCGCGCATCACGCCGTTCGGGGCCTTCATCCGCAAGACCTCGCTGGACGAGCTGCCGCAGTTCATCAATGTGCTGCAGGGCCGCATGAGCATCGTCGGCCCGCGCCCGCACGCCGTCGCGCACAACGAGGAATACCGCCAGCTGATCAAGGCCTACATGGTCCGTCACAAGGTCAAGCCCGGCATCACCGGCTGGGCGCAGGTCAACGGCCTGCGCGGCGAGACCGACACCGTCGACAAGATGAAGGCGCGCGTCGAATACGATCTGGAATACCTGCGCAACTGGTCGCTGGGCCTGGATCTCCAGATCATTGTGCGCACCGTGCGGCTGATGCTGTTCGACCGCCACGCCTATTGACCCGCAGGAGACCTTCCCACGATGAACCGCCTCCACCGACTGTCGCTGCCCTTCGCCCTGCTCGCGTCCGCCTCCTGCTGGGCCCAGAGCGACCAGGGCAGTCCCTGGTACCTGGGCGCCTCGCTGGGCCATTACTACACGGACAACGTGTTCCGCTCGAATGCGGCCGAAAGCAGCGACCGGCTCACCTCGCTGAGCCTGCTGGCCGGCGTGGACACGCGGCTGGGCCGCCAACGCTTGCACGCCGACGGCCGCTTCAACGACACCCGCTACCAGGACAACAGCCGGCTGGACAACCGCGGCTACAGCCTGGACACCGGCCTGGACTGGGAAACCGCGGGCAACCTGTCGGGCACGCTGGACTACACCCGCGCGCGCACGCTGGCGGACTTCAACAGCAACACCGGCATCGCCCCGACCACCGAGCGCAATCTGCAGACCGACCAGAGCGCCGGTGGCAGCGTGCGCCTGGGCCTGCCGGGGCTGTCGCCGTTCACCCTCGAGGGCACCTTCGTGCGGCGCCAGCGCGACTATTCGCTGCCGCTGTGGGACACGCAGGAATACCGCCAGAACACCTCCTCCGTGGGCCTGCTCTACAACGCCAGCAGCGCCTGGCGCTTCGGCCTGGCCGGCCGCTACACCAAGGGCCGCGTGCCGGTGAACGGCTTCGAGTGGGATCGCAAGGACATCGACCTGACGGCGCTGTGGCGTGCCACCGGGGCCAGCAGCCTGAACGCGCGCCTGAGCCGCAGCACCTCGGACACCTTCACCGGCCTGACCGGCTCGCTGAACTGGAACTGGGCCCCGGGGGGGCGCTGGACCCTCAGCACCAAGCTGTCCCGGGACACCGGCGTCGAAACCTATTACCTGGGCATCAACAACGGCCAGTCCGACTTCAACCGGGTGCAGACGGCCTTCCAGACCCAGTTCAGCTACCGCATCACCGGCAAGCTCACCGCGCAGGCCGGCCTGGGCTTCACGCGCCTGAGCCGCGATCGCGACATCGCCCTGGGCGGGATCCGTTCCAAGGACAACTCCAAGCAATACAGCCTCGGGCTGGCCTGGGAGGCGCTGCGCAACGTCACCGTGGGCTGCCAGTACACCCGCCTGGATCGCGACACGACCGACGTGATCTACTCCTACAACGCCTACACCGCCGGCTGCTACGTGCAAGGCATGATCCGCTGATCTTCCGACTCCATGGCCAACGACACCATCCTGCTGACCGGCGCGACCGGCTACATCGCCTCCCACACCTGGCTCGCGCTGCTGGCGGCCGGCTACCGCGTCGTCGGCGTGGACAACTTCAGCAACAGCTCGCCCAAGGTGCTGGATCGCCTGGCCGAGCTCAGCGGCCAGACCCCGCTGTTCGAGAAGCTCGACGTCTGCGACGGCGCGGCGCTGGACGCGGTGTTCAACGAATACAAGCCGGCCGCGGTGGTGCACTTCGCCGCCTTCAAGGCGGTGGGCGAATCGACGGCCAAGCCGCTGAGCTACTACCGCAACAACCTGGACGGGCTGCTGACGGTCTGCGAGGCGATGCGCCGGCATGACTGCAAGCGCATCGTCTTCTCCTCCAGCGCCACCGTCTACGGCCAGCCCAGGTCGCTGCCGCTGCGCGAAGACGCCGAGCTGATGGCGGTCAACCCCTACGGCGCGACCAAGCTGATCGGCGAGGGCATCCTGCGCGACCTGGGCGCCTCGGACCCGCAATGGCAGACCGCCTGCCTGCGCTACTTCAACCCGGTGGGGGCGCACGAGAGCGGCCGCATCGGCGAGGACCCGCGCGGCATCCCCAACAACCTGATGCCCTACGTCACGCAGGTGGCGGTGGGCCGGCGCGCCAAGCTGTCGATCTTCGGCAACGACTACGACACGCCCGACGGCACCGGCGTGCGCGACTACATCCACGTCGTCGACCTGGCCGAGGGCCATGTCGCCGCGCTGAACTTCCTGCTGCGCGGCCAGGAGTCGATCTGGGTCAACCTGGGCACCGGCCGCGGCTACAGCGTGCTGGAACTGGTGAACGCCTTCGCCAAGGCCAGCGGCCGCGAGATCCCCTACGAGATCGTCGCCCGCCGCCCGGGCGACGTCGCCGCCTGCTACGCCGATCCGGCGCTGGCGCGCGAGAAGCTGGGCTGGACCGCCCGCTTCGACCTGCAGCGCATGTGCGAGGACAGCTGGCGCTGGCAATCGTCCAATCCGAACGGTTTCGAGGGTTGATCCGCCGCTCTGCGACACTTCCGACCCATTTTTCGAATCCACAGCCCCGCATCGACATGCAAGGGGCGCCAGTTCCAGAGGGAGCAGTACCTTGAGCAAGATCGACACGCAACCGGTGATCATGGCGGGTGGCAGCGGCACGCGGCTGTGGCCGCTGTCCCGCGCCGGTTATCCCAAGCAGTTCCTGGTGCTGAACGGCAACACCAGCCTGTTCCAGCAGGCCGCGGACCGCCTGGCCACGCTCGGTGCCGAGGACATCGCGGTGAAGCCGCCGATCGTCGTCGGCAACGAGGAACACCGCTTCATGGTGCTGGACCAGCTGCGCGAGCAGCGGCTCGCGCCCAGCGCCGTCCTGCTGGAGCCGGTCGGCCGCAACACCGCGCCGGCGATCACGCTGGCGGCGCTGCAGGCGCTGGAAGGCGGCGAGGACCCGGTGCTGGTCGTCACCCCGGCCGACCAGACCGTCACCGACGGCCCGGCCTTCACCGCCGCGCTGCAGGACGCGGTGCGCCAGGCCAGCGGCGGCGCCATCGTCATCCTCGGCATCACGCCCGACCGGCCCGAGACCGGCTACGGCTACATCCGCGCCGGCGCCGAAGGCACCGGCCTGCGCGTCGAGGCCTTCGTCGAGAAGCCCGATGCCCCGACCGCCCAGAAGTACGTCGACCAGGGCGGCTACTACTGGAACAGCGGCATGTTCGTGCTGCGCGCCAGCGTCTGGTTGAAGGCGCTGCAGCAGTTCCGCCCCGACATCGACCAGGCCACGCGCGTGGCCTTCGGCGGCAAGGCGGTGGACGGTCCCTTCGTGCGCCCGGCCAAGGACGCCTTCGCGGCCGTGCCGTCGGAATCGATCGACTACGCCGTGATGGAGCGCTGCCCCGGCAGCCCGGTCGCGCTGCGCATGGTGCCGCTGGACGCCGGATGGAACGACCTGGGCGCGTGGGAAGCGGTCTGGCAGGTGGCGGAGAAGGATGCCGCCGGCAACGCCAGCCGCGGCGACGCGATCATCGCGGACAGCCGCAACACGCTGGTCCATGCGACCAGCCGGCTGGTCTCGGCGGTGGGGCTGGACAACATCGTCGTCGTCGAGACGCCGGACGCGGTGCTGGTCGCCGATCGCAGCAAGAGCCAGGACGTCAAGAAGATCGTCAGCCAGCTGACCGCCGCCCAGCGCGACGAGCAGAACCTGCACCGCAAGGTGCACCGCCCCTGGGGCTGGTACGACAGCATCGACATGGGCGAGCGCTTCCAGGTCAAGCGCATCATGGTCAAGCCCGGGGCCTCGCTGAGCCTGCAGATGCACCACCATCGCGCCGAACACTGGATCGTGGTGCAGGGCACCGCCGAGATCGTCAACGGCGACAAGACCCTGCTGCTGACCGAGAACCAGTCGACCTACATCCCGCTGGGCCAGGTCCATCGCCTCTCCAACCCGGGCAAGGTGCCGCTGGAGATCATCGAGGTCCAGTCCGGCTCCTACCTGGGCGAGGACGACATCGTGCGCTACCAGGACACCTACGGCCGGAACTGAGGCCCGGGCCCCGCTTGAGGGGTCGGCGCCGACCTGAAAACCGGATACAAAGCCGACCATCGCGCGGGGCGCCCGGACCTTCCGGTCCGGTGGGGACGCTCCGGGCCCACCACAACAGGACGCCGGCGTCGCAGCGACGTCGGCCGTCGACAGGAGAAGATCGTGTCCGTGATTGCCGTCGTCGGATTGGGATATGTGGGACTGCCGCTGGTGGTCGAGTTCGGCAAGCACGGACGGACCATCGGCTTCGACATCGCCGAGGACAAGGTCGCCAAGTGCCGCGCGGGCACCGACCCGTCGCGCGAGCTGAGCGACGAGGAAGTGCGCGCGGCCGTGCACGCCGAGTACCACAGCGACCCGGCCTGCCTGGCCGAGGCCGACGTCATCATCGTGGCCGTGCCCACGCCGGTGGACGAGGCCAAGATCCCCGACTTCCGCCCGCTGATCGGCTCGTCCACCAGCGTGGGCCGGCACATGAAGCGCGGCGCGGTCGTCGTGTACGAATCGACCGTCTATCCCGGCGCGACCGAGGAGGTCTGCATCCCGGTGCTGGAGCGCGAATCCGGCTTCAAGTGGAAGCAGGACTTCTTCGTCGGCTACAGCCCCGAGCGGATCAATCCCGGCGACAAGGACCACACGCTGACGAAGATCCTCAAGATCGTCTCCGGCGACACGCCCGAGACGCTGGAGATCGTCGCCAGGACCTACGAGCGCATCATCGTGCCGGGCGTGCACCGCGCCTCCAGCATCAAGACGGCCGAGGCGGCCAAGGTCATCGAGAACACCCAGCGCGACCTGAACATCGCGCTGATGAACGAGCTGGCGATCATCTTCGAGCGTCTGGGCCTGGACACCTCCGAGGTGCTGGAGGCCGCCGGCACGAAGTGGAACTTCCTGAAGTTCAAGCCCGGCCTGGTCGGCGGCCACTGCATCGGCGTGGACCCCTACTACCTGACGCACAAGGCCGACATGCTCGGCTACCACCCGCAGGTCATCCTGGCGGGCCGGCGCATCAACGACGGCATGGGCAAGTTCATCGCCGAGCAGACCATCAAACAGATGATCGCCGCGGGCTCGCCGATCAAGGGGGCCAAGGTCAACGTGCTGGGCCTGACCTTCAAGGAGGACTGCGGCGACCTGCGCAACTCCAAGGTGATCGACATCATCCGCGAGCTCAGGACCTACGGCGTCGAGGTCTTCGTCACCGACCCGGCGGCCGAGGCCGACGAAGCGATGCACGAATACGGCGTGCGGCTGCAGGCCTTCGAGGACCTGCCCCGCGCCGACGCCATCGTGGCGGCGGTCGCGCACCGCGAGTACAAGGCACTGGCGGCCGGCGCGCTCGCCGCCAAGCTGGTGGAAGGCGGCGCCTTCATCGACGTCAAGGCGGCCTTCCGGGCCGACGATCTCCGTGCCGCCGGCCTCAGGGTCTGGCGGCTGTAATCCGACCGGCGTCACCGCCCGCCCGGGTCGCGACGCCACACATTTCAGGGAAGTTTCATGACGATCCTCGTCACCGGCGGTGCCGGATTCATCGGCAGCAATTTCGTGCTCGACTGGTTCAAGACCTCGGACGAGCCGGTCGTGAACCTGGACGCCCTCACCTACGCGGGCAACCTCGAGAACCTGGCCTCGCTCAAGGACGACGCGCGCCACGTCTTCGTCAAGGGCGACATCTGCGACCGCGCGCTCGTCGACCAGCTGCTGGCCACGCACCGCCCGCGCGCGATCGTGCACTTCGCGGCCGAGTCCCACGTCGACCGCTCCATCCACGGCCCCGGCGCCTTCATGCGCACCAATGTCGAGGGCACCTTCACGCTGCTGGAGGCCGCGCGCGGCTACTGGAGCGCGCTGGCGGGCGAAGCCAAGGCGGCCTTCCGCTTCCATCACGTCTCCACCGACGAGGTCTACGGCTCGCTGAAGGCCGAGGACCCGCCCTTCGCCGAAACGAATCCCTACGAGCCCAACAGCCCGTACTCGGCCTCCAAGGCGGCCAGCGACCACCTGGTCCGCGCCTGGCACCACACCTACGGCCTGCCGGTGGTGACGACCAACTGCTCCAACAACTACGGCCCGTATCACTTCCCCGAGAAGCTGATCCCGCTGATGATCGTCAACGCGCTGGCCGGCAAGCCGCTGCCGGTGTACGGCGACGGCCAGCAGATCCGCGACTGGCTCTACGTCACCGACCACTGCTCGGGCATCCGCGCGGTGCTGGCCGGCGGCACGCTGGGCGAGACCTACAACATCGGCGGCTGGAACGAGAAGGCCAACATCGACATCGTGAAGACGGTGTGCGCCCTGCTCGACGAACTGCGCCCCGATCCCGCCGGCCCTTACGCGCGGCTCATCACCTACGTGAAGGACCGCCCCGGCCACGACCGCCGCTACGCGATCGACGCCCGCAAGATCGAGCGCGACCTGGGCTGGCGTCCCGCCGAGACCTTCGAGACCGGCATCCGCAAGACGGTGCAGTGGTACCTGGCCAACGAGGACTGGGCCTCGCGCGTGCTCTCGGGCGCGTACCGCGAGTGGGTCTCGAAGCAATACGGCGCCTGAGCGCCCGGGCAGGACATCGGCATGAAGATTCTGCTGCTCGGAAAGAACGGCCAGCTCGGCTGGGAACTGCAACGCGCGCTCGCCCCGCTGGGCGAGTTGATCGCGCTGGACCGCCATGAGGGCGGCGACCTCGGCGACAGCGAAGCGCTGCGCGCCACGGTGCGCCGCGTGGCGCCCGACGTGATCGTCAATGCCGCGGCCTACACCGCCGTCGACAAGGCCGAGAGCGAGCCCGAGGCCGCGCGCCAGATCAACGCGCTGGCCCCCGGCGTGCTGGCCGAGGAGGCCAAGGCCCGGGGCGCGCTGCTGGTGCATTACTCGACGGACTACGTCTTCGATGGCGCCGGCTCGGACTGGCGCTTCGAGGACGCGCCCACCGGCCCGCTGAGCGTCTACGGCAAGACCAAGCTCGAAGGCGAGCAGCGCATCGCCGCGAGCGGCGCGGATGCGCTGGTGCTGCGCACCAGCTGGGTCTACGCGGCGCGCGGCGGCAACTTCGCCAAGACCATGCTGCGGCTGGCGGCCGAGCGCGAGCAGCTCAAGGTCGTCGCCGACCAGATCGGCGCGCCCACCGGCGCGGACCTGCTGGCCGACGTCACCGCCCACCTGGTCCGCACCACGCTGCGGGACCGCGCGCTGTGCGGCGTCTACCACGCCGTGGCGAGCGGCGAGACCAGCTGGCACGCCTACGCCCGACATGTGCTCGGCCGCGCCCGCGACAAGGGACTGGCGCTGAAGGTGCAGCCCGAGCAGGTCGAGGCGCTGCCCAGCAGCGCCTATCCGACGCCGGCGCCGCGCCCGCTGAACTCGCGCCTGGACAACCACAAGCTGCAGGACCGCTTCGGGCTGGTGCTGCCGCACTGGCAGGTCGGCGTCGACCGCCTGCTCGAAGAAATCCTGTGATTGGAGAGACCGCGATGAGCAACACCCCCCGCAAGGGCATCATCCTGGCCGGCGGCTCCGGCACCCGGCTGCACCCGGCGACGCTGGCCATCAGCAAGCAGCTGCTGCCGGTCTACGACAAGCCGATGGTCTATTACCCGCTCAGCACCCTGATGCTGGCGGGCATGCGCGACATCCTGCTGATCAGCACGCCGCAGGACCTGCCGCGCTTCGAGGCCCTGCTGGGCGACGGCGCGTGCTGGGGCCTGAACCTCCAGTACTGCGTGCAACCCAGCCCGGACGGCCTGGCGCAGGCCTTCGTGCTCGGCAAGGACTTCATCGGTGGCGCGCCCAGCGCGCTGGTGCTGGGCGACAACATCTTCTACGGCCACGACTTCGCCGGCCTGCTGGACAGCGCCGATGCGCAGACCGACGGCGCCACCGTCTTCGCCTACCACGTGCACGACCCGGAGCGTTATGGCGTGGTCGAGTTCGATGCCGCCCAGCGCGCGGTCAGCATCGAGGAAAAGCCCAAGGCGCCCAAGAGCAACTACGCGGTGACCGGCCTGTACTTCTACGACCGCCAGGTCTGCGACATCGCCGCCGACATCAAACCCAGCCCGCGCGGCGAGCTCGAGATCACCGACGTCAACGCCCGCTACCTCGAGCAGCAGCAGCTGCGCGTCGAGATCATGGGCCGCGGTTATGCCTGGCTGGACACCGGCACGCATGACAGCCTGATGGAAGCCGGCCAGTTCATCGCGACGTTGGAGAAGCGCCAGGGCCTGAAGGTCGCCTGCCCCGAGGAGATCGCCTACCGCCAGGGCTGGATCACGGCCGAGCAGCTGGAGAAGCTGGCGCAGCCGATGCTCAAGAACGGATATGGCCAGTACCTGAAGCAGGTGCTCAACGAACAGGTGTTCTGATGAATGTGATCCCGACCGCGCTGCCCGAGGTGCTGATCATCGAGCCGAAGGTCTTCGGCGACGCGCGTGGCTTCTTCATGGAGAGCTGGACCGAGCCGAAGTTCAACGCCGCCTGCGGCTACGACGTGCGCTTCGTGCAGGACAACCATTCGCGCTCCGGCCAGGGCGTGCTGCGCGGCCTGCACTTCCAGCTGCCGCCGCATGCGCAGGGCAAGCTGGTGCGCTGCACCGCCGGCGCGGTGTTCGACGTGGCCGTCGACATGCGCCGCTCCAGCCCCAACTTCGGCAAGTGGTCCGGCGTCGAGCTCACCGGCGAGAACCACCGCCAGCTCTGGATCCCGCCGGGCTTCGCCCACGGCTTCCTGGTGCTGAGCGAGACCGCCGACTTCCTCTACAAGACCACCGACCTCTACGCGCCGCAGGCCGAGGGCTCGGTGCGCTGGGACGATCCGGCCATCGGCATCGACTGGCCGACGCTGGGCGTCGAGTTCAAGCTCGCCGAGAAGGACGCGAAGGCGCCGCTGCTCGCCGACGCGAAGTCCTTCGACTGACCCGCCGATGGCCGCGCCCCTGCTGCACCTGATCGCGGGCGCGCGACCCAACTTCATGAAGCTCGCGCCGCTGGTGCGGGCGCTGCGCGCGGACGGCCGGCTCGACTGGAAGCTGATCCACACCGGCCAGCACCACGACGCCGCGATGAGCGGTGTGTTCTTCGACGAGCTCGGGCTGCCGCCGCCGGACGTCTCGCTGGACTGCCACGGCGGCGGCCACGCGCGGCTGACGGCCGCCATCCTGCAGGCCTATGAGCCGCACCTGCTGGCCGACCGCCCCGCGGCCTGCGTCGTCGTCGGCGATGTCGACTCGACGCTCGCCTGCGCGCTGGCGGCCCGCAAGCTCGGCGTGCCGGTGGCGCATGTCGAGGCCGGCCTGCGCAGCGGCGACATGACCATGCCGGAAGAGATCAACCGCCGCGCCACCGACGCGATCGCGGACTGGCTCTTCACGACCGAACCGAGCGCCGCCGCCCACCTGCGCCGCGAAGGCCATCCCGACGCCCGCATCGTCGAGGTCGGCCATGTGATGGTCGACAACCTGCTGTTCCAGCTCGACCGCCTGGAGGCCGGCGACGCCCCGGCCCGGGCCGCCGAAGCCGCGGCACTCGCCGCGCTCGACGCGGCTGGCGCCCGGCACGCGATCGCCGGCCGCTTCGGCGTGGTCACGCTGCACCGGCCGTCCAACGTCGACGAGCCGGCCCAGCTCGCGGCGCTGATGGCGGCGCTGGGCACGCTCGCCGGGCGGCTGCCGCTGCTCTTCCCGGTCCATCCGCGCACCCGCGACCGGCTGGCGGCGCTGGGCCTGGCGCCGACGCCGGGCCTGCACCTGCTGCCGCCGCTGCCTTACCGTCCCTTCCTGGCGCTGTGGCGCCGCGCCGCGCTGGTGCTCACCGACAGCGGCGGCCTGCAGGAGGAAACCACCGCGCTGGGCATCCCCTGCCTCACCGTGCGCGACAACACCGAGCGGCCGGTGACGGTGGACCTGGGCACCAACCGCATCGCCGGCACCGACGCCGCGCGCGTGCTGGCGCTGGCAGGGCAGCGGCTGGACGAACTCGACGCCGCCGGCCCGGACACCGCCCCGGTGCGCCGCCCCCCGCTGTGGGACGGCCGGTCGGCCGCGCGCATCGTCGAGCGCCTGGCGACGGATCTGCTCCGCTGAGCCTCCCCCCGCGTTCCGGGGGTCTGCCCCGGGAAGTTGTCACGCTGGCGTGAAGCCGGGCGGGGTCGCGGGCGTACAGTTGCGGCCTCACGCGCTCAGAGAAGCGCCGGGCCTGGGCAGAGGGGGATCGCCATGGATGTTTCAACCGCTTCCACCAGGGAGGCGCACCGCCCCGGCATCGCCGGCGCAGCGGATCTGGACCTCGACAGGACCCGCGCGACGCTGATGGTCCTGGGCATCGCCCTGCACACCGCGGACGTCTTCATCACCTCGGGCGACTGGCTGGTCGCCGACAGCCACCGCAGCGCCTTCTTCGACGCGCTGGTCGCGCTGATCCACAGCTTCCGGGTGCCCGGCTTCTTCCTGCTGTCGGGCCTGCTCTTCGCCGGCAGCCTGCGCCGCCACGCCACGCCCGACCTGCTCGTGCGCCAGCTGCTGCGCCTGGGGGTGCCGCTGTTGAGCTGCTGGCTGCTGCTCAACGGCGCGCAGCAGGCACTGCTCGCCTGGCAACGGGGCGCCGATCCCTGGGCGGCGCTGGACGGCCTGTCCGCCCCGGTGTTCCACCTCTGGTTCCTGCGCGACCTGCTGGTGCTGAACCTGCTGGCGCTCGCCGCCTGGGCCATCGCCCAGGGCCGGCATCGCCGCGCCACCCGGACCGCCGCCCGCGGCGCCGGGCGCTTCGCCGCCTGGCTCTCGCGTGCCGGCGACGCCGGGCCGGCGCACTGGCTGTCGGTGGCGCTGGCCGGCGCGCTGCTGGGCCATGCCTTGATCCTCGCTGTCCGGCTGACCGGCATCGCCTACGAGGCCGGCCCGGGCGACCTGACGCTGTTCAACCTGGCCTTCTACGCGCCGCTGTTCCTCGCCGGCCTGGCGCTGTGGCATCGCCCCGCCTGGCTGCGGGCGTGGCTGTCGACGCCGCTCTGGCTGCTGCCGGTGGCCGCCTTCGCGGCCAACTGGGGCGACGCGGCCAGCGCCACGCTGCCGCATCCGCTGGCCCGCGAGGCGGCACTGGCGGTGGAACTGCTGGGCATCTGGATCGCGACCGGGGCCGCCGTCGGCACGCTGGGGCGCTGGCGCACCGGCCCGCGCGGCTGGCTCGGCCGCATGCTCGCCGAGGCGAGCTACACGATCTTCCTCGTCCACCACCTGCTGGTGGTGGCGCTGGCGCTGCTGCTGCTGCCGCTCGATTGGCCGGCGGCGGTCAAGTTCCCGATCATCGCGCTGGCCACACTGGCGCTGAGCCTGGCGATCCACCGCTGGCTGGTGCGGCCCTTCGCCCTCATGCGGCTGCTCTTCAACGGCCGCACGCCCGCCCCCAAGGCCGAGCGCCCGGTCACGCCCGCGCCGGGCCGCGCCTGATCCGGCGCCGGCCCGCGCGGCCGGGGGCCGCGGCGGTCAGTGGGTGTCCAGGACCGGGAAGCCCTTGACCAGGTCGTCGATCGCCTTGACCTGCTCCAGGAAGGGCTTGAGCTGCGACAGGCGCAGCGCGCTGGGGCCGTCGCACAGCGCCTTTTCGGGCTCGGGATGGGCCTCCAGGAAGAGGCCGGCCAGGCCGATCGCCATGCCGGCGCGGGCCAGCTCGGTGACCTGGCCGCGGCGACCGCCCGAGGCGGCGGCACCGGACTCGCGCTGCTGCAGCGCATGGGTCACGTCGAAGATCACCGGCTTGCCACCGCTGACCTGCTTCATCACGCCGAAGCCCAGCATGTCGACGACCAGGTTGTCGTAGCCGAACTGGGCGCCGCGGTCGCACAGCATCACGTTCGGATTGCCGCCTTCCTCGAACTTCTCGACGATGTTCTTCATCTGCGGCGGGCTGACGAACTGCGGCTTCTTGATGTTGATCACCCGGCCGGTCTTCGCGAGCGCGATCACCAGGTCGGTCTGGCGGGCCAGGAAGGCCGGCAGTTGCAGCACGTCGCAGACGGCGGCCACCTCGGCCGCCTGGTGGGGTTCGTGCACGTCGGTCAGCACCGCGACGCCATGCGCCTTCTTCACCGCCTCGAAGATCTTCAGGCCGGCCTCCAGGCCCGGGCCGCGGTAGCTCTTGATCGACGACCGGTTGGCCTTGTCGAAGGACGCCTTGAAGACGTAGGGAATGCCCAGTTCCCGGGTCACGCGCAGGTATTCGCCGCACACGTCGACCGCGAACTGCTCCGACTCCAGCACGTTGACACCGCCGAACAGCACGAACGGCCGGGCGTTGTCGACCACGATGTCATTGATCTTGACCATCTCGATTCCGATTCCCTGAGGCGAAGGCGCGGAGTATCCCATAGGCCCCTCTGGCGACCGGCCGCCCCCTGGCCGCCTCGCCCCCCTCGTTGAGGGGCCGGCATCGACCGGCCTGCCCGCCCATCTTGGGCCCGTCCGGGGGCCCGTCAGGGACCCGTCGGGGACCCGTCGGGAATCGGCTGACACCTCCTTCAGCGGGTTGCTTTCCCGAGTTTCGTGCGACGTCCGATGTTTTGTTTCGAATATCGAACCCCAGTATCTCGGGCCCGAGGACGAGTATGTAACGACGGGCAATAACCCCTCGATCCGAGACATCCGTCAGGTTGTCAACCCTCGACCTGGATGTTTCAAAGAGTACCTCCCCGCAGCTGCCCAATATTCCCGGAATCCCCCGCGTGTGGCCGGCGTCCACTCTGGAAATCAGCCCATCGGACTCCGCATACTGAGTCATGGCCGCAACACCTGCCCAGCCGGGCGGGAATGAAGCAGTCAATTTCCCGGGTGCCAACATCCAGTAACAAGAATCCCGCCCGACGCCTGCAACGAGGCGTCGGCGCGCAAGAAGAAGAGATACCGGCATTTACTCGTCAACGCGCTCCGCGCATTTTCAGCAGTTCGAAACACCATGACGAAAACCTCTTCTTCCTTTGGAATCTCCGCCGGCCTGAGCGCCTGCGCGCTCGCCGCCAGCCTGCTGCTGGCCGGTTGCGGCGGCGGGGGCGGCAGCAGCGCCGCCGGCGCCGCGCCGCTGGCGCTGGAGACGCCGCCGACCGCCGCCTCAACCCCGGTCTCGATCGCCACCACGCCCGCCTCGCCGGCCAGCGAGGCCGTCGCCGGCGTCGCCGTCCTGGCCGCCGACGCCATCGCCCGCCCCTCCGCGACCGCCGCCTGCACCGCGGGCAACTTCGGCAGCTTCCTGCGTCCGTTCAGCCCGGATTCGCCGTGGAACAGCCGCCCGGTCGGCGCGGTGCTGGGGTCGGCGACGATCCCGGCCTCCACCTATTACCCGTCCGTGGACAGCGGCACCTGGTCGAGCGCCGCCTTCGAGGCGTCGGAAACCGACGCGCCCATGGTCGTGACCGGCACCAACACGCAAGGCGTGTGGGATCCGGACAGCGAGGTCTACCGTCCCAGCATCACCATCCCGCACTGGCCGGCGCAGACGCAGCCGGCCACCGGCAGCGATGGTCACGCCGAGATCGTCGACGCCGCCGCCGGGGTCATCCACTCGTTCTGGGGCCTCAAGCAGGTCGACGGCGCCTGGGTGACCAACCAGTACGCCTGGACGCCGCTGGCCGGCCGTGGCATGGGCGACCCGTCGCACTACTACCAGGGCGCGCGCGCTGCGGGCGTGTCGACGATCGGCGGCCTGATCCGCATCCATGAGGCCAACGACGGCGCGGCCAGCTACAGCCACGCGCTGGCCATGTCGCTGGACTTCACCGGCCTGAGCGCCGCCCCGACCTACCGCTTCCCGGCCACCTCGGCGGATTCGAATGCGGCCACGACCAACAGCGGCCAGATCCCGATGGGCTCGCTGCTGATGCTGCCGGCCAGCTTCGACGCGCAGGCGCTGGCCACGCCGGAACTGCGCAAGATCGCCGAGACGCTGAAGAAGTACGGCGCCTACGTCGTGGACCGCAACCACGGCACGCCCTTCGTCATCTACGTGGAGATCGGCGCCGACCTCAAGCTGCACAAGAACGGCTGGAGCAGCAGCACGGCCACCGACCTGGACACCATTCGCGCCGCGCTGCGTCCGCTGGAGAGCGCGGCCTGGTGGGTCGACGGGAACAACAAGAACAGCAGCACCGTGACCAGCACGGCGATGAACCTGCTGTCGATGCGCGGCGCCTGGTGGCGCACCAAGGGCACGGTCAGCGGCGAGTTCGACACCTGGCGCCAGGCGCTGGTCTTCCCCGCCACGACGACGCTGATCGAGCAGGCCAATGCGACCGGCCGGGCGATGAACCCGGTGAGCTGGGCGCTGCCGGTGGCCGGCGATCCGTATCGGCTCACCGTCGCGGGCACCGGCGGCGCGACCTTCCGCATGACCATCGCCGATCGCCAGACGGGCGCCACCGTCTACGACACCGGGTATCTGGCCGACGGCGCAGTGCTCAACTTCACCTGGCCGGCGGGCACCAGCTTCAAGGTCACGACCTGGGGCCGCAGCGGCACCACCAACGTGGAATCGACGCTGCGCCCGACGCTGGTCCGCGCCAGCGGGGCCACGGGCAGCGTCTGCGCCTCCTGATGCGCAGGGGCTGAAATGGCAACGCCGCGTCCCTTGCGGGACGCGGCGTTGTCGTTGCGAGGACGCAGGCCCCGGCGCCGACGCCTCAATCCGACTTGCGCTTGCCGCGGCCGATCGCGTGGTGCTCGATGCCCAGCGTCGACATCAGCGCCGGCTCGTACAGGTTGCGACCGTCGAAGACCACCGGCTGCTTGAGCTCGGACTTGATGCGGTCGAAGTCCGGCGTGCGGAACTCCTTCCACTCGGTCACGATCACCAGCGCGTCCGAATCCGCCAGCGCATGCTCCGCGCGTTCGCAGAAGCTCACGCCCTGCACCTGCGCGAGCAGCTTGCTGGCCTCGCTCATCGCCACCGGGTCGTAGGCCGCGATGGCCGCGCCGCGCTTGACCAGCTCCTCGATGATCACCAGCGACGGTGCCTCGCGCATGTCGTCGGTGTTGGGCTTGAACGCCAGGCCCCACAAAGCGAAGCGCTTGCCCGCCAGGTCCTGGCCGAATCGCGCCACGATCTTGTCCACCAGCACCAGCTTCTGCCGGTCGTTGGCTTCCTCGACGGCGTTCAGCACCTTCAGCTCCTGGTCGTACTCGCGGCCGGTGCGCACCAGCGCCTTGACGTCCTTGGGGAAACAGGAACCGCCATAACCGGCGCCCGCGTACAGGAACTGGTAGCCGATGCGCGGGTCCGAGCCGATGCCGCGACGCACCAGCTCGATGTCCGCGCCGACCTTCTCCGCCAGCAGCGCCAGCTCGTTCATGAAGCTGATGCGCGTGGCCAGCATCGCGTTGGCGGCGTACTTGGTGAACTCGGCGCTGCGCACGTCCATCACGAAGAGCCGGTCATGGCTGCGGGTGAACGGCGCATACAGCGCGCGCATCATCAGCGTGGCCTGCTCGTCGTCGGAACCCACGACGATGCGGTCGGGCTTCATGAAGTCCTCGATCGCCGCGCCTTCCTTCAGGAACTCGGGGTTGGACACCACCGCGAAACCGACGGTCGCATCGCGCCGGGCCAGTTCCTCGGCGATGGCGGCGCGGACCTTGTCCGCGGTCCCCACCGGCACGGTGCTCTTGTCCACGACCACCTTGTAGTCGGTCATGCGCTGGCCGATCGAGCGCGCCGCGGCCAGCACGTACTGCAGGTCGGCCGAGCCGTCCTCGCCCGGGGGCGTGCCCACCGCGATGAACAGGATGGTGCCGTGGTTGACCGCCGCATCGACATCGGTGGTGAACTGCAGGCGGCCGGCCTCGACGTTGCGCTTGACCACCGCGTCCAGGCCCGGCTCGTGGATGGGAATGCCGCCCTCGTTGAGGATGCGGATCTTCTCGGCATTCACATCCAGGCAGACCACGTGGTTGCCCATCTCGGCCAGGCAGGCGCCGGTGACCAGGCCCACGTAGCCGGTGCCGATCGTCGTGACTTTCATTCCAGTACTCCTGATTGAATCAACGGGGACGGACCGGTTCGCCGGTCCGCCTGGGATCTCATTGCTTGAAGTAGTCGCGGTACCAGGCGACGAAACGCCGGATGCCCTCGGGCACCGGCATCGCCGGGCGGAAACCGGTCCATTCGGCCAGTTCCTCGACGTCCGCGTGGGTGGCCGGGACGTCGCCATCCTGCAGCGGCAGGAACTCCTTGATCGCCTCGCGGCCCACCGCCTGCTCGATCGCCGCGATGAAGTCCATCAGCGGGATCGGCGCGTGGTTGCCGATGTTGAACACGCGGTACGGCGCGTTGGAGCGCGCCGGGTCCGCCGTCACCGGGTCGTAGGCCGGGTCGGGCGTGGCGCTGCGGTCGAGCACCCGCACCACGCCTTCGGCGATGTCGTCGATGTAGGTGAAGTCGCGGATCATCTTCCCGTGGTTGAAGACCTTGATCGGCTCGTTCGCGAGGATGGCCTTGGTGAACAGGAACAGCGCCATGTCGGGCCGGCCCCAGGGGCCGTACACGGTGAAGAAGCGCAGCCCCGTCGTGGGCAGCTTGAACAGATGGCTGTAGGTGTGCGCCATCAGCTCGTTGGCCTTCTTGGTCGCGGCATACAGGCTGACCGGGTGGTCCACGCCGTGGTGCTCGCTGAAGGGCATCAGCGTGTTGCCGCCATAGACGCTGGAGCTCGACGCGTAGGCCAGGTGCTGCACGCCGGTGTGGCGGCAGCCCTCGAGGATGTTGGTGAAGCCGACGATGTTGGCGTCGATGTAGGCATGCGGGTTCACCAGCGAATAACGCACGCCGGCCTGCGCCGCCAGGTGCACGACGCGATCGAAGCGATGCTTGGCGAAAAGATCCGCGATGCCCTGGCGGTCCGCCACATCCATGTGCACGAACTCGAAGCCGGGCCGGCCGTTCAGGCGCGCCAGCCGGTCGTGCTTGAGCCGCGGATCGTAGTAGTCGTTGAGGTTGTCCAGGCCGACCACCTGGTCGCCCCGCGCCAGCAGGATCTGGCTGACATGCATGCCGATGAAGCCGGCGGCGCCGGTGACGAGGATCTTCAAGCGCACTCCCGCGAATCGATGAACGCAATGCCGGCCATTCTCCATGACGGATCACGCCGGGCGGACGCCGGTCCCTTGCTCATGGGGGGTGTCATCCGCGCAACCGTCCCAGCAGGCCCTTGACCATCGTCTTGGCCGCCACCTCCAGGCGCTCGGCGCGGGTGCGCGAGGCCGCCTGGCGCAGCAGCGCGGCGACCTCGTCGCGCGTCATCAGCGGGTAATGCGCCTCGCGGCTCAGGCCGTCGACGTCCTCCTGCTGCCCATTCCACAGCCGCACCGGGAAGCGGTAGAAGCGATAGCGCGGGTCGTCCAGCGGCAGCAGGTCGACATCGGGCCGCTGCGCCGGGTTGAGCAGGCCCAGCACCGGCACGTGGATGGTCTGCGCGTCCGACAGCCACGTCGCCAGCCAGGCGAAGGAACTCACGCTGGTGACGACGTGCCGCGCGCTGCGCAGGCGCTCGAAGTCCGCCAGCACGCCCTGGCTGCGCACGACGCGCGCATCGGGCATCGCCTCCATCAGCAGGCGCGAGTACCAGTCGTCCTCGATCTGGCCGAACAGCACCGGACGCAGGCCGGTCTCGCGGGCCAGTTGCCGGTAATAGGCCGGCGGCACCGGGCCGTAGTCCGGGTGGCACTGGCCGAGGATCTCGGCGCCCCGCACGCTGATGAGCAGCTCGTCGTCGCCGTGACGCTCGACCTCGGCCCGGCCCGCCGGGAACAGCGCCTGGTAGGCCGAGGGCGGCAGGTAGTTGGCCATGCGCGAGCCGATGCCCACCAGCTTCATGTCGCGCAGCAGCCCGGCCTTGACCAGCGAGGCCACGCCGTCGATGTCGATCAGGTGGCCGCGCAGTTCCACCGGCTTGGCGCGCGGCGCCGGTTCCTCGCCGCCCTTGAGCGACCACAGCGGCATGTCGTAGCCGACGATGTCGAGCTCCGGGATCCGCGAGCGCAGCGAATGCCCGAGCATCAGCTGCATCATCTGGTTGCCCAGGTTGCCGGTGGGCTGGATGCGGAAGGTGACCGCGCTCATCGAGGGTGCTCCGTGTTGATCGTTTCAGTGCCCGCGCAGTTCCGCATACAGGGCCTCGTAGGTGTTGCCGATGGCGGCCATGCCGAAGTCGCGCGCGGCGCTTTCCGCCAGGGCGGCCGACGAGGCCGGCGTGCGCTGCGCCAGCAGCTGCAGGCACAGCCGCGCGAACTCCTGCGGATCGCGCGACGGCGTGTTCACCGCGTCCGGGCGCTCGCCGACGATCCAGCCGGTGATCTCCGGGATGTCCATCACCGCCACGGCCAGGCCCGCGCACATCGCCTCGACGATGGCCGTGCCGAAGCCCTCCTGGCGCGAGCAGAACGCGAACAGGTCGACCGCGCGCAGGATCTCGTGGATGTCCTCGCGCCGCCCCAGGAAACGCACGCCGCCGATGCCGCGCTCGGCCATGTACTGCTGCAGCTGGACGTGGAAGGGATTGGTGTCCTCGTTGCCCGGCCCGACGATCAGTAGGACCGCGTCGGGCCGCTCGCGCCGGATGGTCTCGAAGGCGGCGATCAGCAGGTCGTAGCCCTTGCGGTGCTCGACCGCGCCGATGCTCGCCATCACCGGCACGCCCTCGGGAATGTCCAGCGCGGCGCGCGCGCGCGCGATCTCGTCGGGCATGGGCAGGTAATAGCGCGCGGTCTCCACGCCGTTGGCCACCAGCAGCACCCGCTCGGGCGCCACGCCCACGCTGCAGGCCATGCGCTTGAGGCTGGGCGAGATCGCGATGTAGCGGTGCACCGAGCCCAGACAGGCGCGGTACAGCTTGCCCATCAGCCGGCGCCGCGTCAGCGTGGCGGGGTCGTCGGACTCGGCCAGCGTCAGCTTGACGATGGTCTTGCGACCCAGCCACTTCAGCACCGGCATGGCCAGCAGCTCGGGCCCCTGCACCGAGTGGAAATGGAAGACGCGGAACTTGGGGTGCGCCAGCGCGAACAGCACGATGCGCAGCGTCCAGATCAGCTTGCGCAGGTTGGAGCGCGCCGCGGTGAAGGTGCGCCGCCGGTAGAGGTCGAAGGACTCGTGCCGCAGGTCGGCATCGGCGCCGTCGCCGTTGTCGGCCAGGAAGGCGACCTCGCAGCCGCGCGTCTGGAGTTCGGCGCCCAGGCGCAGCGCCTGCACGATCGCGCCACCGAATTCGGGCGGGAAGGTGAAGCACACCATCAGGATGGCGCCATCGGCGGCCGAGGCGGTGGCCCGGGATTCGTCGAGCGGGTCGGCAGTGGCGGGAACAGGGGAAGTCATCGGGGACGCCTCAGGATGCACGGGACAGCTTGCCGCGGAACATGGCCTTGACCGAGGCCATCTTCTGCGGCGCGAGGACGGCCATGAGGCCGAGGTAGCAGGCGGCGAAGAGCGCGTACTGCGCGGCCAGGCGCCACAGGCCGGTACGGCCCACGGCCGCCGCGTGGCCGAAGATCCAGCGGTCGCCGCCCCAGACCAGCACGCCGGCGGCCAGCGCCGCGAGCACCTGGTAGCCGATCGCGCGCAGCAGCGGCGCCGGGCCGGTCTCGAGCAGGCGCAGCACCGCGGCCATCGTCAGCAGCAGGTTGAGCACGGTGGCGATCAGGTAGGCCTGCGTCAGCCCCACCACGCCGAAATGGATGCCCGCGGCGAAGGACGCGACCTGCAGCACCGAGCCGATCACGCCATAGCGCAGCATCAGCCCGGCCTGGCCGGTGGCCAGGAAGGCGCTGCCCGAGGTGCTCAGCACCGACTGGATGAAGCCGGTGGGCGCCAGCCACGCGAGCAGCACCTCGGCGCCCGCCCACTTCGCGCCGAAGACCACGGCCACCGTCGGCTCGCGGAAGAACCAGAGCGCGGCCATCACCGGCGCGGTGCCGAAGGTGATCACGCCCAGCGAGCGCAGGTACACCTCGGCCATCTGCGCGCGACCGCCCTGCTGGTGCGCCTGCGTCAGCAGCGGGAACACCGCGCGGGCCACCACGTGGCTGATGTTCTGCACCGGGAACAGCATCAGCCGGTAGGCCACGCTGTACAGGCCCAGCACCGCCGAGCCCAGCACCTTGCCGATGATGAAGCTGTCGGCGTTGCGGGCGAAGTAGTTGACGAACTGGAACGCGGACACGTTGCCGCTGTAGCCCGAGATCTCCCGCAGCCCGTCCCAGCGCGGCCGCGGCGCGGGCCGCCAGTCCGACATCGCCCACAGCATCGCGCCCTGCACCGTCGCGGCCACCAGGGTCTGCGCCACCAGCGCGTACACGCCCCAGCCGGCCAGCGCGGCGCCGACCGCGGCCAGCAGCGCCAGCACCACGGCGACGCTCTCCACCGCGGCGATGCGCTTGAACTGCGACGCCCGCTCCAGCAGCGACTGGTGGACGATGCTGCTGCACGCCACCGGGAAGGACAGCGCCATCAGGCACAGCACCGGCACCAGCGTCGGGGCGTCGTAGAAATGCGCCACGGCGGGCGACGCCGCCATCAGGGTCAGGCAGATCAGGCCGCCCAGCGCCATGTTGAGCCAGAACACCGAGGCCTTGAGGCCCTCGGTCAGCGTCTGGCGCTGGATCAGCGCCGAGCCGGTGCCGAAGTCGCGGAACAGCATCGCGAAGTTGGTGAAGATCGCCGCGATCGCCAGCAGCCCGTAGTCCGACGGCGACAGCAGCCGCGCCAGCAGCGTCACGCTGGCGATCTGCGAGCCGATGCGGGCCAGCTGCGAGAAGGCCGCCCATTTGATGTTGTGCAGGATGGACACGCGCGCGTTCCGGATCTCTGGACGCGGGCCGGCTCAGGCCGGCTCCTGCGCCATCTTGCGCAGGTCGTCGGCGACATAGGTCGCGGCGACCTGGCGGTCGTTGCCGCCGTTGAAGCTGTTGAAGTGCACCAGCCCCTGGTCGTGCGTGCCGGGCAGCCCCTCGAAGTAGCGCGGCAGCCGGCCGAGCTGGCGCACCCGCAGTCCCGCGCGCAGCGCCATCGCGTGCAGCCAGATGTCGTCCGCCTTGGGGCAGCAGGCCTTGAACGCATCGCCCTGCGCGTGCATGAAGTCCAGGAACTGCGGCGGATAGATCACCCCCGACACGCCGGTGGCGAAATGGCGCCAGCGCGGCTCCCGGCTGCCGCACGGCGGCCATTCCCGGTATGGGCGGATGGCGGTCCCGTCCGGGTCCTGCAGCGCCACCACGTGGGCGCGGTAGCAGCTGATCTGGTCCGGCGCGGCGCGGTAGGCCTCCCACAGGCGACGCAGCCACCAGCGCGGATAGACGATGTCGTCGTCGGCGGTGACCAGCGGCACTTCGTGATGCGCCTGCGAGGCCACGTAGGGGTAGTACTTCGTGTGCGGACCGAGGTTGTCGGTGAGGTGCACCTCCAGCCCGCGCGCCTTCAGCCGACGCAGTCCCTCGGGCAGGTCCTTGAAGCGCGCCGCGTCGTCCAGCCACAGGATCAGCCGCGAGGGCTTGAGCCGGCCGCGGCCGATGCTCTCGATCGTCAGGTGGACGGTGTCGATGCGCGGGCCGTAGGTGGTCAGCGACACGACCGGGCCGCCCGGCGCGACGACCGGCTCGGTGGCGGTCTCGTTGAGCCGCTGCAGCGCGCGCACCTGCCCCGGCACCAGCCGCGGCGCGAGCTTGTAGACCAGCTTGCGGTGAATCTTCGAGATCAGCAGATCGATGTCCATGAACCCAGTACCCCTCCTCGAATCAACCCTTGGAGCGGGGCGCCGCCGCCGCCCGCGCCCCCGTCAGGCGCAGGCGGACCAGGTCCATCACGCCACCCACCCAGCGCTTGACCACCGGCTCGGCATAGGTCACCACCAGCCAGCTCAGCAGCAGTACCGCCAGCGAGGCGATCACCAGCGCCATCGCGGGCTCCACGCCCACGCGGCGCAGCTGCCCCATCGCGACCGCGCCGATGTTCTGGTGCACCAGGTACAGCGGGTAGGTCATCAGGCCCAGCACGCGCAGCAGGCTCACCAGCGACTTGCTCGAGCGCCACGCCGCGTTGTGCCGGATGCCAAGCAAGATCACGGCCAGGCTGACCAGCCAGATCGCCAGCGCGGGCCACCAGGGGTTGGTGCGCGGGCCGTTGGCATCGACGTTGGTCCAGAAGATCTGGACCACGCAGGCCGCCAGCGTCGCGGCCAGGGTCGCCCAGGACGGTCGCTTCTGGCCGTCGATCAGCACGGCCCAGATGAAGATGCCGGCGGCGAAGAACGCGCCGTGCTTGACCAGCAGCAGTTCCAGCACGCGCTCCACCAGGTAGGGCAGCGTCTTGTGCAGCACCGCCAGCGCCGGCACCGCGCCGGTCTGGCCCAGCGTGTAGGCCGCCCAGTAGGCCAGGCAGATCCAGGCCAGCGCCGCGGCCAGCCGGCCGATGGCGCGCTCCTTGCCGCGCCAGATCAGCACGCCCACCGACGCGTAGAAGAAGATCTCCACGCCCAGCGTCCAGAAGACGTTGTCGATCCACGGGTACCAGGGCATGAACAGCATGCTGTGGCGATAACCCCGCATCAGGTCGGTGGTGAAGCCGCCGTAGTGCCAGGCCAGCACCCCCAGCGTCAGCGTCGAGCACACCCAGGCCGCCGGCACCAGGCGCACCACGCGGCTGCGCAGGAAGGCATAGGGCGTCGCGCCGCGCGCCGAGTACGCGATCACGATGCCCGAGATCACGAAGAACACCTGCACGCCGATCCAGCCGTAGAAGGACAACCACGGGATCAGCGGCTGCGCGAAGGTGCCGCCGCTGAGCTCGTAGGGCCGGCTGTCGGGGCGGTCGCCGATGCTGAAGGCCAGGTGCGAGAACAGCACCAGCACGGCGGCCAGGAAGCGCACCAGGTCGATGGCGATGACGTGCTGCTGGCGGGGATTGGCGTGGACGATCGGCTCAGGCTGGGACATGGGAATTTCCTCCGGAACGGGCGAGGGGCATCGCTGGCATGTCAGGCTGACGAGCGCCGCCGGCCGACGGCCGCGGCATAGCGCCGGGCCCTTGACAGGAACAGGGGATTGCCGAGCACGTAGCGCTTGAACAGCCGGCGCGGCTCGCGCGCCAGGCGGTACAGCCACTCGATGCCCAGGCGACGCATCCAGGCCGGCGCGCGCGTCGCGCCACCGCCCAGGAAGTCGAGGATGGCGCCGCCGCACACGATCACGCAGGGGTGCGTCAGCGCGCGGCGGAGTTGCTGCGCGACCTGCTCCTGCTTGGGCATGCCCATGCCCAGCACGACCAGGTCGGGTGCGAAGGCGCGGGCCAGCGCGACGTAGGCCTCCGGCGCCTGGAACCCGTCCAGTGCCTCGACCACGGCGCCGGGCGCGAGCTCGTCGCGGATCCGCGCGGCCGCCACGGACAGCTGCGGATCGCGCGTGCCCAGCACCAGGATGCGCCGGCCGGCGTGACGCGCGACGATGCGCGGGATCAGGTCGGTGCCGTTGAGGTTCAAGCCGGGCGCGCGGCCCAGCCGGTCCATCAGCATGCGCATGCCCGAGCCGTCGCGCAGCACCCAGTCGGCCTGCGCCACGGCATCGGCGAAACCGGCGTCGGTCACCGCCGAGTTCATCGCATGCGCGTTGACGAAGGCGACCACGCGCGGGCGGTCGACACCGCCCGGGCCGCCGACGGTCATGGCCCGCAGCAGCTCGTCCTCGACGCCGCGTTCATCCGCCACGACCGTGAGCGCACCCAGGATCGCGCGCCAGCGGTCGATCCAGGTCGGACCGACCGGGGTGGCGGCGCGGGAGGTGGAACTGTGGAGATCCGTCATGGTGCGGGGCCGCGTCTCAGTGATCGCGCTTGGTGCGCACCCATTCGGTCTGGCGGCGCACGACGAAGCTCAGGTAGATGGGCAGCTTGGCCAGCACGTAGACCGGCGCCTTCAGCAGCTCGCCCAGTCCGATCAGCTCGGCGGCGAAGCGATGGCGCGCCCCGACGATCGCGACCAGCAGCGCCGCCACGCCCAGCAGCGCAAGGACCAGCCCCGCCACCCAGCCGGTCAGCAGCGCCCAGATCGCCTGCGCCAGCGTGGCCACGACCAGCAGCCCGGCCAGCAAGGCCAGCGGTGGCACCAGCATGTCCATCACCAGCATCGCCTGCGCGAAGCGGCCGCGGCGCAGCGCCTCCCACAGCAGCTTCGGGCCCTCGCCCACCAGCAGCGACAGGTGGCCGTGCTCCCAGCGCGTGCGCTGGCTGCGCTCGCCTTCCTGGCTGGCGGCGAAGACGCTGGTCACCAGCACGTCCTCGCAGAACAGCGGCGGCGTGCCGTCGCGGGCCAGCCGCACGCCCAGCTGCATGTCCTCGGCCAGATGGCCGCTGGCCAGCGGCGCGCGCAGCGCCACCGCCCAGGGAAAGGCCATGCCCGTGCCCAGCAGCTGGCAGGGCAGTCCCAGCCGGAACATGCCGCGCGAGCGCGCCAGGTTCTTCACCCGCATCGCGAATTCCGCCACGCGCGCCTTCAGGCCGGGCGTGGGGGCGTGCATCAGGTAGCTCGCCTGCACCGGCCGGCCATGCGCCTGCGCCAGGCCGGCCACGCGCGGGATCAACCCCGGCGACAGCACGCAATCCGCGTCCAGCACCAGGACGACGTCCGGCGAATGGCCCTCGTGCTCCGCCAGCATCTCCAGGTGTCGCACGCCGAAGTCCAGCGCGTAGCCCTTGCCGCGGCGCTCCGCATCGTGGCGCTCGACGACCTCGGCGCCCACCAGCCGCGCCTGCGCGGCGGTGTCGTCGTTGCAGTTGTCGGCCACCACCAGGACGCGGTCATCGGGCCCCAGTTGCGACAGCGTCTGCATGATGGTTGCGCGCACGCCGTGGCCCTCGTTGTGGGCGGGAATCAGCACCGCGATGCGCGCGGGCCGCGGCTGCGCGGGCAAGGGCGGCGGCTGCCGCAACGCGAGCACGATCTGCACCAGCAGCAGCAGCGCGGGCAGCACCAGCAGCGCGGTGCCGGCCAGCAGCAGCCCGTTGACGACGGCCAGGACGGTGTCAAGCATGGGCGTACTCGCTGAAGAGACGGAGCAGGCGCGAGGCCTCGGTGTCCACGTCGTGGCGGGCGAGCACGCGGGTGCGCGCGGCCTCGGCCATCTGGCGCAGGCGTGCGTCGTCGCAGTCCAGGCACTCGCGCATCGCCTCGGCCAGCGCCGGCGCGTCGCCCGCGGGCACCAGCCAGCCATGCGTGCCCGGCACGATCAACTCGGGGATGCCGGCGATGGACGTGCTCACGACCGGACGGCCCAGCGCCATCGCCTCCATCGCCACGACGGGCAGGCCCTCGGCGAAGCTCGCCAGCACCAGCGCGCGCGCAGCCATCAGCTCGGCGCGGACCTGGTCGCTGCCGATCCAGCCGGTGATGCGCACCACGCGCTGCAGGCCGAGCTCGGCGATGCGGGCCTCGATGGCGGCGCGCAGCTCGCCGTCGCCGGCCAGCACCAGCTCGAAGTCGGGGCGCTCGCGCGCCAGCAGCGCGGCGGCCTCGATCAAAAGCAGGTGCCCCTTCTGCTCGGCAAGGCGTCCGACGGCGACCAGCCGGCGACCGCTGGGCGGCGCATCCGCACCGGCGTGGAAGCCGGGCTCCAGGCCGCAATGCACGACCTGCACCTTGGCCCAGTGCGCGCGCTCCACCCACCGGAACAGCTGGCTGCGGCAGAAGGAGGTGATGGCAACGACGAAACGCGCGCGGCGGATCTTCTCGCCCAGGTGGAGGAATTCGGGTTTGTCGAACTCCTCGGGGCCATGGACGGTGAAGCTGTAGCCCGGCCCGCCAAGCGCATGCAGCAGCATCGCGACCTCGGTCGAGTTGGTGCCGAAATGCGCATGCACATGCGTGACGCCGGCATCGCGCATCAGGCGCAGCGCGACGCAGGCCTCGGCCAGGTAGACCAGATGCAGCGGCCAGGGGCGATCGGCGCGACGGCCCATGCGCAGCGCCAGTCCGAGCGCGCCGAGGAAACGCCCGGGCGCGCGCAGCGCCTCGCGCACGAGCGCGGTGCCCAGCGCCGCCGCGCCGCCGCGCAGCAGGTAATGGGTGCGCGCCTTCTCGGCCTGGTCCTGGGCGTCGGGCGCGGGATCGTCCCAGCCGCGCACGGCCACGCGCAGGACGTCCTGGCCCTGCTTTTCAAGCGCGAGGATCTCCCGGCGGATGAACGTGTGGCTGACCTTCGGATAGTGATTGACGAGGTAGGCGATCTTCAAAGGGTCACACTCCCTGGCTCCTGCTCCTGCGGAGCCGGATGCTTGTTTTGCTCTTGGCCGGCATCGACGCCGAGAGGTTCGGCGCCAGGGCAAGCATCGTTCCTGGCGCGCAGCGCCTCGCCCCGGTGCAGGATCCGGGCCGGATTGCCGACCGCGGTCGCACCCGGCGGCACATCCTGCAGCACGACGCTCATCGCGCCGACCTTGCAACCGGCGCCCAGTCGCACGCCGCCGAGCACCTGCGCGTAGGCGCCCAGCTCCACGCCGTCCTCCAGCACCGGGCAGGCGCCGCCGTCGACGCGGTTGCCCAGGGTCACGCCCTGGCGCAGCGTGCAGCCGGCACCGATGACGGTGCCCGGGTTCACGAAGATGCCGCCGAAGTGCCAGATCCGGAGCCCCGGCCCGATGCGGGTCTGCTTGGGCAGGCTGATGCCGGTCAGCGTCTCCACGACGGTGTGCAGCAGCAGGTGCAGCCGGCGGTGCAGGCCCTGCGCGAAACCGGGCGGCGCCGCATCGACGCGACGTCCGTAGCGGTAGACCCACAGCGCCCACATCGACTGCTCGCGCAGCGGCATGCGGCCCAGGCCCCAGCGGTCGACATCGGCGGCCCAGTCCGGGTCGCGGTGCGCGCGCAGCGTCATCGCTTGCTCCTCTCGCCGTCGGACCGGGCCGGCCCGCGGCGGGCGACCGAGGCCTCGACCGGAACCAGCGCGCCGCCCACCGACGACTCGCCCGGTCCAGGTCCGCTGCGCACGGTCAGCCGGACGGCGCCCTGCCCTTGCGGCCATTCGAAGGTCTTGCTCGCACCGTCGGCGAGCTCGCCGCTGTCGAAGAGCGTGGTGCGCCGGTCCGCGTCGAGCAGCTGCAATTGCAGCTTCGCGTCGCCGGTCGCGGTCACGGTCAGCCGGTAGCGCCGGCCGGCCTCGGGCTTGGCCCAGGTGACCGGCTGCAGGCTGCGACCGCTGTCGTTCACCTGCACGGCGATGCCTTCGCCGGGCGGGAACACGACCGCCTGGCGACGGGTGTCGAAGACGCCCGGCGGCCGATCGGCGCCCGCGCCCGCGACCGCTGCCTTCATCGCGGTGGCTTCCGCGCCGCCGCGGCGCCACGGCCCGCGCAGCGACATCTGGTTCTGCGGCGTCTCCATCGACATCGGCCGGCCATTGCCGTCGACCCAGCGCTCCACGGCCGTGACCTGGCGCAGCGCCGCGCGCACCCGGTCGAGCTGGGCCGCGAACGCGGGATGCCAGCCGCGCTTCATCGGCGACTTGTTGGCCCCCATTTCGACGTAGATCACGAACGGCGTCTCGACGTTGCGATCGACGACGTAGGCGCCGTAGACCTTCAGCGTGCGCGCGACCTTGCGCAGCAGCGGGTCCTCGATGGGGCTGACGTCGAAGTCCGGCGGCAGCATCATCAGCGCGCCCTGCGGGATCTGGCCGGTGTTGGACCTGGCGCCGGTGTCGGCCGACGTGGCCGGGAAGATGTAGGCCGGGTCCGCCGACAGCCCGGTGTGCGTCAGCGACATCGCCAGCGCGTGCCGGAAGAGCTCGTCGCCGTCGTCGATCTCCTTGGCGCGCACCAGGCCGCCCATCGTCGGCACCGCCGCGGCGCGCGCGCCCTGGAAGTAGTGACCGGGCTCGCCCCAGCCGCGACCGTCCAGGCGCGTCCACGCGTACTGGTCGGCGCGCCACTGGCCGTCGATGAATCGCAGCACGTTGAAGGAATGGATCACGCGGTCCACCGGGTCGACGATGTCGCCATGGCCGTCGGCCGCGCTCGCGGGCACGACGCCGGCGGGCCAGCGCGGGATGGTGATCTGCTCGCGCATCGCCTCGGCGTCCGGATCCCAGATGCCCTTGCGGCCCGGCAGCGGCAACACGGTGACCGGCGGATCGTCGGACGCGGCCACGAACACGCCGGTCGACCACTTGCCGTCTTCCATCGTGGGGAAGTTCTTCGCCTTCGGGATCTCGAAGCTGCCCAGCGTCACACCGATCGGGCGCGCGTTCCAGGGCGAGTCCGCCGCGAAGGGCCGGTCGGCGGTGCCGAAGCGCAGGTGACGCACCGCGCGGGCCTGGGGATCGGCGGCATCGGCCTTGTCGGTGGCCTGCGGCGTCGCCCACGCGCCCGCGCCCATCGCCGCCGCCAGTCCGGCGAACACGCCCGACAGCAGCCAGCGGGCGGAACGGATTGTGAGCATCGACGTCATCCGTCCACCCTTAAACACTACGAACCGCGTCATTGGACATCCTCAGCCGGTGGCCCATCGCAATAAAGTGTCGCTCGAAGTAAAACGTCGACAGGTGCGCGAGCAGGAAGACCGCCGCCAGCAGCAGCGGTCGCTTGAGGTACTTTTCGGTGACATCGCCGCTGCCCAGCCAGGTGTGCTCCAGCGGCACGTGCAGCACGTACACCGCGAAGGACACCGTCGCGAGGTAGGTCCAGAACGGGCGCGACAGGAAGGCCGCCGCCGCCGATCGCGGCTGGCACAGCAAGGCGCCGGTCAGGCACAGCACGGCATAGGGCCGCAGGAAGGACGCGACGTTGCCGTCGACGTTGTAGCAGGCCAGGCACAGCAGCGCCGCCGCGCCCCACAGCACGACGGGACGCTCGAAGAAGCCGATCGCCTCGCGCCGGCTCGGCGAGTGCAGCAGGATCGCCAGCACGAAGCCCGCCAGGATGTCGTCGATGCGGTACCAGGTGATGCTGCCGCTGTAGCCGCTCATGTACACGCGGTAACCGGTCACCGCCACCAGCAGCGCCGGGACCAGCACCCGCGCCACGCCGGGACGGAACACCAGCAGCGCGGTGGCCAGCGCATAGAACTGCAGTTCCACGCACAGGCTCCAGTAATGGTCCAGCGGCACCCGCATGCCGGCGTCGCTGAGGTTGGCGTAGAACAGCAGGTGCGCGGCCAGCGTCGAGGGCTCGAAGTGCCAGATCGCCGCGACCACCACCGCCACCAGCCAGGCCAGCGGCAGGATGCGCAGCAGGCGCTTGGCGACGAACTCCAGCGGGTGCACGTGCACGAGCACCTGCTTGCCGATGAAGTAGCCGGACAGCACGAAGAACAGCGCCATGCCCAGCATGCCGACCGATTCGTTGAGCCGGGGCCGCAACGCGTTGAGCGGCAGCCAGTGGGCGACCAGCACGGTCGCGATGCTCAGCCCGCGCACGCCGTCCAGGACCGCGGACCGGGTGCCGACGGCGCTCATGCCGGCCTCACCGACCAGGGACGCGCGCGCCGGCCCAGTGTCCGCGGCGCCCGATGCCCGACATCGGGACGGACGCGGCAGACGATGGCGCAGCCCGCGCCCATCACGAACCAGAAGAACCAGTTGAAGACGAGGTAGCTCAGCATGTTGTCCGACAGCGAGACCACCACGTAGCCGATGAGCAGCGCGATGAACATCGCCGACAGCAAGGCATCGTCGCGGCGGAAGCGCCAGAAGATCTGCGCCGCGCGCAGGTACTTCCAGTAGTAGGTGGCCAGCCCCACGACGCCGACGTCGAACAGCATCTGCACCGCCACGCTGTGCGCGCCGGTGGTCATGCCGCCGCTCAGGCTGAAGAAGGTCGGCGAGTTGAAGAAGAAGCCGCCCGAGCCGTAGCCGAACAGGTAGCGGGCCGGCGCCATCCAGCTGACGGCATCGGCCCAGAGCACGCGGCGCCAGGTGAAGGAGTTCAGCTTGGCGTACTGCACCACCACGTTGCCCTGGCCGATGTCCAGCACGCGGTCGCGGATGTCGGGCACCAGCAGCGCCAGCAGCGGCACCAGCAGCAGATAGAGCAGGAAGCGGCGCTCGAAGAGCAGCCCGTACAGGAAGAACATCGCGCCGGCGGCCATCCAGGCGCTGCGGGTCTTGGTCGCCGCCAGCAGCGCCAGCAGGACCAGCAGGTAGCCCGCCATGGCCAGCCGCGTGGCGGTGGTGGTGGTGGCGAGCGTGCGGGCGTTCTTCCACAGGTACAGCAGCACGCCCTGCATCAGCACCAGGTAGAAGGCCAGGATGTTGGGATGCGAGAACGGGCCCTTGTAGCGGCCCATGGCCGCGGGATCGTTGGTGACGTGCACGTCGCCGCGCGCGATCGCGATCAGCGTGTAGATCGCCACCGGCACCGAGGACCAGATGACCAGCTTCAGGATGCGGTCGAACGAGCTCCAGTCGTCCACGACGTAGAAGGCCACCACGAACATCGCCATCGTGCTCAGCGTGCCGAGGAAGGTCCGCAGCTCGGGCAGCTTGTCCGGCGAATAGAGCAGCCCCACCGCCTGCATCGCGATGAAGGGCAGCCACACCATCCACGCCACGCGCGGGATGCGCCGCGGCTCGCGCATCCAGAAGACCGCCGCCAGCAGGATCACCGCCAGGTTCACCAGGCCGCCCAGCCCACCGAAGCTGGCGAAGCGCGCCTCCTCCAGCACCGGGTTGGCGATCGCGCGCAGCAGCAGGATGGTCAGCAGCAGCGCCTTCGGATTGGCCACGAACATGAAGGCGACGATCAGCGCCACCGGCAGCACGACGAAGAACACCGGCTTCTGCGCCACCATGTCGCCCATCACGACGCAGACCAGCCCCATCACCATGCAGCCCGCGGCCAGCGCCGCCGCCGCGAACAGGGTGCGCCAGCCCGGCCAGCGCGACCGGCGGTCGTTGCCGTAGGGATTCAGGCCCTGCGGCCGCGGGGTGCCCTTGAGCGGGCTGCTCGTCGCGCTCATCGGACCAGCATCCCGCGGGAGGGCGCCGGCACCGCCGCGACCAGCTCGGCCAGGAAACGCGCCATCAGGCGCTGCGAGCCCGGGGCGGCCGAGGCCTGCGCCAGGCGCTGCGACGCGCGCACCAGGATGCCGTCGGGAATGCGCCCGGCCAGCCCCTCGTTGAGGATGTACCAGCGCGCGCCCAGCCCGTCGCCCCCGTAGTTGTCGCCGATGCGGATCCAGTAGCGCACCGCCTCGAAACCACCGCCGCGGGCCTCGGCCAGCAACTCGGTCGTGGGCACCGGCCTGGCGCGGCCCTCGGTGGCGATCGGCGGGCCCGGCTCGACCCGGCGCAGCGCGAAGCCCTGCGCCGGATAACAGACCTCGGGACGGTGCACCTTGACGTCCTGGCGCTGGCGCTCGCCCCAGGCCAGCGCGAGCATCACCTGCTCGCCCTGGCCGTTGGCATAGGTCCGCATCACGGTCTGGTCGTAGGGCTGCTCCAGCACGGTCTCCACGCCCTGCGCCACGTCGACCTGCGTGGTCGCATCGGCGATCACGCGCCAGTCGCCGAAGGCCTTGGGCACGATGGCGTCCAGGCTGGGCGCGCCGGTCACGGCCTGCAGCCGCGGCGTGGCCAGCCACGCGCCGGCCGCGGCCACGCCCATCAGGGCGGCGCCGCCCAGGCAGGCGCGGCGCGACAGGCGCGGCAGCGCGTCGGCCGGGTCGGGCATGCCGGGGGCCACGCCCCGGGGCGTCGGCACGGGGGGATGCAGGGGCGTGCTCATCGCGCCGCCTCCCGACCGCGCAGGCGGTCCCAGCGCGCCGACAGGCCGCGCAGCAGGGTGTCCACGCCCACGATCAGCATCAGCGCCGTCAGGAACAGCGCCATGCCGGAGAACTCGTGCATGAAGCCCTGGCCGACGTCGTCGCCCAGGTGGTAGGTCAGCAAGGCCAGGATCAGGATGCGGATCACGTTGGAGCAGTAGGAAATCGGCACGATCAGCAGCGCCAGCGCGATGTTGCGGAACACCGATTCATGACGCACGACATTCATGTAGAGCAGGCCCAGGGCCTCCAGCGTGAACAGCGAGTTCAGGCCCGCGCAGGCATCCGCGACCATCAGCTGGTACGGGCCGATCTGCAGGATCACGCCGGCCCGGGCGATCGGGTAGCCCAGCGCGTACATGAGGGACTCCGCGCCCCAGGACGCGGCCAGCTTCATCGGCTGGGTGATGACGTCGACGATGGACGCCGGCAGCGGCACCGCGAACAGCAGCAGGAAAAACGCGAAGCCGTAGCGGCGCGCGATCGTCGGCCCGAGCAGCAGCAGCGCCAGGCCCAGCAGCACCGGCATCAGCGAGCCCATCTCCAGCAGCGCGATCGACTGCGAGCGGCCCAGCACGTAGCCCAGCAGCCCCAGCACGATCAGCGTCCAGCCGGCCAGGGGCGCGGGCCGCGGACGGAAGGACTGGCCCTGGCGCGCCATGCGCCGGGTCTGGAAATAGAAGTACCAGGCCGACAGCGCCAGCACGATCGGGCCGTGGGAATTGCGGTCGCCACGCCACGGGCCGCGCATGAAGTCGACGATCGTCGGCACGTAGAGCGCGACCAGGCCGATCGCCAGCGCGATCAGCGCGATCCGGTTGGCGGCCCAGAAGGCCGCGCCCGGGTGACCCGGCGCGCCGGGGAGGACGTTCTGCGACATGGTGTTCACTGCGATCCCTGCTGCTGATTCCGGACATGCGGCGGCGTGGCCTCGCGGCCGTGCCGGTGGTCGATGCTCGCGGCTCTGGCGGCCGCTGTGCCGTCTCGCCCGGGGCCCGGTGTCAGTACTGGTTCATCACGGTGCCCACGAGCGTCGTGGACACCCCGTCCAGGCTGTCGGTGAGGTCCTGCAGCGCGCTCACCCGCGACTGGTTCTGGCGCGCCAGGACCAGTGCCGCGCCGCAGCGCGACGCGACGATGGCCGCGTCCGCGCCGTACCGGCTCGCGGAGGTGTCCACCAGGACGTAATCGAACTTGCCCGCCAGCTCCCGCATCAGCATGCCGAACGCGGGGCGCTCGAGCAGCTCCACCGGGTTGGGCGGGACCGCCCCCACCGGCAGGATGAACAGGCTGTTCATGCCCTCCACCTGCTGGATCACGCGCGGCTCGCTGCGCCCGGACAGGATCGAGGACAGCCCGGCCTGGTTGCTGACGTCGAAGATCTCGTGCTGCCGCGGCCGGCGCAGGTCGGCGTCCACCAGCAGCGTGCGGCCGCCCAGCTGCGCCAGCGTCACCGCCAGGTTGGCGGTGAAGTAGCTCTTCCCGTCCAGCGTGTCGGGGCTGATCACCGCCAGCGCGCGGCGCGGTTCGCCCTCGCGATAGAGCCGCATCGTGATCTGGCTGCGGATGCCGCGGAAGACTTCCGACTGCGACGAGAACGGCTGGTTCAGGGCCACCAGTTCCGGGCTGCGGGTCTTGCGCTCGTTCGGGGCGTAGGGGTAATGGAACTGCTTGGACAGCGCCTCCAGCACGTCCTCGGCGTTCGCGTAGCCCAGCGCCACGGCGGCCTCGCCGAAGCGGATGCCGCGCTCGCGCTGGTACTGCAGCACGCGCTCGACCTGGTCGGCGCTGAGGTTGCGGGTCTCGGCGATGATCGCGCCGATCGAGCGGTCGTGCACGCCGGCGCCGCTGCCGGAAGGCTTGTTCAGAGGTCCGTCCACGGGTTTGCTTTGCGCCAGGGGAATGGGTTCCTTGAGGTCCGACATCAGGCGGCTCCTCGACTCGCGGCGCCGGGTGCGCCAAGTAGTCGCCGCTCGGCGGACGGCAGCGCCTGCGCGCGCTTGCCCGGCGCGGGCAGCACGCCCAGCATCGGCAGCGGCAGCACGGCCATGACGTCGTCGGCGTCGCGCACCTTGCGGTCACGCAGTTCCAGCAGCAGCGCCAGGCCGATCGCCAGCACCAGGCCGGCCACGAAGGCCAGCGCCGTGTTCAGCGCCACGCGCGGCGAGGCGGGCTTGAGCGGCGGCGTCGCCTCGGCGAGCAGGTTCACGTTGCTCTGCGTCGACTGGCTCTCCAGGCTGGTCTGCGTCAGCCGGGTCGTGATGTTCTCGTAGGCGCGCTGGGCGCTCTCGACCTCGCGCATCAGGCCGCTGGCCTCGTCGCGCGCTTCCTTCAGCTTGATGACCTTGGCGCGCTGCGCCTCCAACTGCGCGCGGGTCTCGGCCTCGCGCTGGCTGTTGATGGTGCTGGTCACCGCCACCGAGCCGGTCACGCGGCGGATTTCGGCGTTGAGCTTGGCGCGGGTGTCGGCCACCGAGGCCTTGGCCTCGATCACCTGGGGATGGTTGTCGCCGTAGCGCGTGCTGAGCTGCTGCAGGTTGGCCTCGGCACGGCTGACGTCGGCCTTGAGCTGCGACACCACCGGGTTGGCCAGCACGTCGGGCAGCTGGTCGCCGCCGCGCGCGGCCTGGCCGGAGCGGCTGCGCGACTCGGTCGCCAGCGAGGACAGCGCCACCAGCTGCGAGGACAGCTCGTTCAGGCGCGCGTTCTCGACGTCCAGGCGCTCGTCGGAGGCCAGGATGCCGTGCTCGCGTTCATAGGCGGAGAGCTTGGTGCGCGCCTGCTCCAGCCGGTCCAGCGCCGCCTTGGCCTGCTGGTCGAAGTAGCCGGCGTACTGCCGCGCGGGTTCGACGCGCAGGTCCAGCGTGGTGGCGATGTAGGCCTTGACGAAGGCATTGGCCATCTGCGCGGCGACCTGGGCCGACGGCGACCGGTAGTTGACCGTCAGCACGTTGCTTTCCTTGGAGGGCTTGACCTCCATGTTGGCCTGCAGGAAGGTGGCGACCCATTGCTCCATCGAGCCCTCGGCGCCCTGCGCCTGCCATTGCTCGCGCAACTCGGGCAGCTCGGTCAGGCGCAGGTCGCGCACGACGCGCAGCGCGACGCGATCGCTGGCGATCACGTCGACCTGCGTGTTCATGTAGGCCGGCGAGGCCATGCCGGGATAGATCAGGGCCGACACCGGGTCGGGCTTGGCGTCAACGACCACCGAGGCGCTGGCCAGGTAGCGCTTGGGCAGCACGAGGCTCACCCCGAGCGCCGTCAGCGTGGTCACCACGACCACCAGCAGCACCAGCTGCCAGCGGGCCAGGATGATCGACATCAATTTGCTGGGCGTCACCATGCACTCCTTCACCGGGACGGGTGCCCGGGGTTACTGCGTCAGAACAGGCTCTCGCGGACGAAGATCACGTCGCCGTCCTTGAGCGGCTCGTCCATGCCGGGCTTGATCTCCTGGACCTTGCCCGACGCATCCTTGCGGTGCACGCGGATGCCGCGGTCGGTGCCGCGCAGCGTCAGGCCACCGCCGGCGGCCAGGCCCTGCAGCAGCGTCATGCCGCGCTCCAGGCGGATCTGGCCGGGCTTCTGGACCTCGCCGTAGATGTAGATCATCGGGAAGCGCTCGACCCACAGCACGTCGCCGTTGAGCACCACCACGTCCTGCTCGCGGCCGTTGGGGCCGAACAGCGTCGGCAGGTCGACCTCGAGACGGAAGGGCTTGCCGCCGCGCTGGCCGGTCAGCACCAGCAGGTCGCCACCCGCGGGCGAGACGCCGCGCGCGTTGGCCAGCAGGTCGGTCAGGCGGGTGTCGGCGACTTCCAGCGGATAACGCCCCGGCTGGTTCACCTGGCCCAGCACGCTGGCCTGGTTGCCGGTGACCTTGAGCACCAGGATCGTCACCTGCGGCTGCTTGACGAAGTTGCCCTTGCGCAGGCCCTCGGCGATGCGGCTCTCGGCGTCGCTGACGGACAGGCCGCCGATGCGCACCACGCCCAGCAGCGGGAAGCTGATCGTGCCCGCCTCGGACACGCGCGTCTCCAGCGTCATGTCCGGGTTCTGGAACACGCTGATCTTGATCGCGTCGCCCGATCCCAGGCGGTATTCGGCGGCGGCGCCGGTGGACAGGCCGGTCGGCGCCGGCGCGTTGCCGGGACGGGCGGGCGTCTGGGCGACGGCGCCGGTGGCGAGCGAGACCGCCAGCACGGCCGAGACGGCCGTCGAGACGAGCGGGAGGATCGGGAAGCGACGCGTGTTCATCATTTGATGCCGAGGCCCTTGGCGAGTTCGTTGTTGTCCACCGGGCCGCTGGCGCCGGTGGGGCTGTCGGACGCGGCGGGCGCTGGGGCCGCCGCGGGCGGGGTGCCGGCGGGCGCGGAGGCCGCGGCCTCGGCGAACTTGCCGACGTATTCGATCTTGGCGTTGTCGCGCATGGACTTGATGTCCTTGGCGACCAGCTCGGCGCGGCGCTGGTTCAGCAGGAACATCTCGATCGACGCGCGCGCCTGCGCCTCGGTCGCGGGCTGGCGCTGCGAGCCGGCGAGGAACAGCACGGTGAGGCCGTTGGGATGGCCGTTCATGATGAACTGGCCGTCCTTCAGGCGCGCGATGGCGTCGAGGTTGTTGAGCGGGATCTGCTCGGCCGAGCGCACCATCTGCGAGCCGACGAACTTGAAGTTGTCGGCCTTGAGCGCTTCGAGGAATTCGGGGAGGGTCTTGGCACCCTGCAGCTTCGCGCGGATCGATTCGAATTGATCCGGCTTCGCCTCGATGTTGATTTCCTGCAAGTTGTAGATACGACGCTCGGCAAAAAGTGCCGGCTTGTCGTTGTAGTACTGCTTGATTTCCTGGTCGGTCGGCTTGGTCACCGTCTCACCCAGATGGTCAGCATAGGCCCTGGCGATGATCTCCCGCTTGGCGGTTTCGATCTGTTGCACCACCCGCGGATCGCGATCGAGCTTGAGGTCCTGGGCCTTCTGCACCGCCAGTTCCTGGTCGATCAGGCGCTCCAGGATCTGGCGCGACGCCGCGTCCACCTGCTCGGGCTTGATGTTGGGCTGGCGCTGCAGCACGAAGTTGATCTGGTGGACGGTGATCTCTTCCTTGTTCACCTTGGCCGCGGTCTGCGAGGCCTTCGCGCCGCTGCCGCCGCCGCAGGCGGTGAGCAGGATTGCGGCAAGAACGGCGGTGAAAAACGCGCCGACCGGAGCGGCGCGTCGCGCTGGAATACCGTGGACCCGAGTCCGCTTCACATGCATGTTTCGACCTTGTTTGTTGTGTCTGTCCCGCAGGCCTGTCGAGGGCGGCCAGCGGGCGCTCGCGAGCGGCGAGTGTAGCCCTGCACCATGACGGAACTGCCTCATTCCAGGGGGTCTGGAGGCCTCCATCCCGGGTTCGCAGGGGTCCATAGCAAGAATGGGTCCCGCCCTCGTCGCCATCGGCCTTCCGGCCCCCGCAAACAAGGGGGAGATGACCCGCAAAAACGCGGAGCGGCCGTCTTTGCAACCGCTTGAAAAACGCGCTTGAAAATGCAGGCCGCGCTTCACGCGGGCCTCACATCGCGGCGATCAGGTCGCGGCGCTCGCCGCGCTGCGCCGCAGCGAGCCGGGCGGGTGCCCGACGATGCGCTTGAAGGCGCGGCTGAAGGAGGCTTCCGAGTCGTAGCCGAGCCGGTCGGCCGCCACCGCCACGCGCATTCCTTCGTGCGCGATCCAGCGGCGCGCCTGGAACATCTTGACCTTGGCCACGTATCTGGCGGGGCTCTCGCCGACGGTGCGGGTGAAGGCCTCGGCGAAGCGCGAGCGCGAGGCGCCCATCAGCCCGGCCAGCTCGGGCACGCGCCAGTCGCGCTCCGGCTCGGCATGGATGGCCGCGATGACCTTGCCGATGCTGGGACACTGCACCGCGGCGATCCAGCCGCTGGCGTCGTTGCAGGCGCACTCGACCCAGGCGCGGATGATGCTGGCGGCCAGCACGTCGGCCATGCGCGCCAGGATGCCGCAGGCGCCGATGCGGTCCATCGCCACCTCGCGCTCCATGGCCTCCAGCAGCGCGGGCACGGTCGGGTCGCGGCGCGCCAGGTCGTTGGCGCGCATCGCGTCCGGCATCATCGCCAGCAGCGGATGCAGCGGGTCCAGGTTGAAGCGCATCGCGCCGCAGAACATCACGTCGACCGGCTCGGCGGACGGCATCGCCTTGGCCGCGGCCTCGGCCTCGGCGCCCACCAGGTAGATGTCGTCGGCGACGGCGCGGCGTGACAGCGAATCGATCTCCACCGTCGGCAGGTCCGGCGCGCTCGCCAGCACATGCGCGCTGCCGCGCGGCAGCAGCACCGCGTCGCCGGCATTGAGCCGCACCCATTCGGTGCTGCCGCCGGTCTTCAGCCAGCAACCGCCGCGCGCGACGAAATGGAAGCGCGCCTCGGCCCGCGCCGGAAAGGCGACGGCCCAGGGCGCGCGCAGCAGGCAGCGGCCGTACTCGACGCCTTCCAGCCGCAAGCCCAGCAGGATCTGCGTCAGCAGGTCGGCCGGCTTGAGCGGCGTGGGCGGCAGCGACCCGGTCACGGGAACGTGAACCGGGGCATGACGGGGGGCATGGACGGCGGCAGCGCTGGAGGATTCGTCAAGCATTTCGGCTCTTCCGTCATGGAAACGCCGGGATGCTATCCGTAAGCTGAAAGCCATTGCCACTGACCTGTCTTCCGCCGTGACTTCCCACTGCACCGACTGCCTCGACGCCCGCCCGCCGGTTTCTCCGGCGGCGGCCCCTTCACCCGCCCTTCCCGACGACGGCCACGCCCATTGGAGCGCCATCGCCTCGCTGACGCTGGGCGTCTTCGGCCTGGTTACCGCCGAGTTCCTGCCCGCGAGCCTGCTGACGGCGATGGCCGCCGACCTCGGCATCAGCGCCGGCGCGGCCGGCCAGACGGTCACGGCCACGGCGCTGGTGGGCGCCGTCGCGGCGCCGTCCATCCCGCTGCTGACGCGACGTTTCGACCGGCGCGCGGTCATGGTCGCGCTGACGCTGCTGCTGGTGCTGTCCAACCTGCTGGCGGTGAGCGCGTCCTCGCTGGGCGTGCTGCTGGCCGCCCGGGTGATTCTGGGCGTGGCGCTGGGCGGCTTCTGGTCGATGGCTGCGGCGCTGGCGATGCGGCTGGTGCCGGAGCGCCTGTTCGCCCGCGCGATGTCGGTGATCCTGGCCGGCGTCTCGGTGGCGACCGTCTGCGCCGCGCCGCTGGGCGCCTGGATGGGTGAGGTCTGGGGCTGGCGCAGCGCCTTCGTCGCCGCCGGCGCGCTCAGCCTGGTGACGCTGGCGACGCAGGTCGCGACGCTGCCGGCGCTACCGCCCAAGGACAACCCGGACCTGCGCGTGCTCGGCGAGCTGCTGACGCGACCCGGCGTGCGGGTGGCGCTGCTGGCGGTCCTGCTGGTGATCTCGGGGCACTTCGCCGGCTTCACCTACATCCGGCCGCTGATGGAGAACGTGACCCACCTGCCGGTGTCCGCGATCACGGCGATCCTGCTGGGCTACGGCATCGGCGGCTTCTTCGGCAACCTGGCCGGCGGGGTCCTGGCCGAGCGCAGCGAGCGGCGCGCGATCGTCGCGGGCGGCAGCCTCATCGTGGTGCTCGCCGCCAGCCTGCTGCTGGCCGGATCGTCGACCTGGGTGACCGCGGTGGCGGTGGTGCTGTGGGGCTTCGCCTTCGGCGCCTTCCCGGTGGGCTTCCAGACCTGGATCGTGCGCGCCGCGCCGGACCAGGCCGAGGGCGCCGGCGGCCTGCTGGTCGCCGCGTTCCAGATCGCCATCGCCAGCGGCGCGATCGGCGGCGGCATGCTGGTCGACCACATCGGCGCGCTCGGCGGACCGACCTTCGCCGCCGCCGCGATCACGCTCGGCACCCTGCTCACGCTGCGCCACGGCCCCCGCGCCGCGGCCTGAGCGACGCCCTCATCCCCCTTGAAGGAATCCCGCATGACCACGCCCGTCAACCGCCGCATCGTGCTCGCCGCCCGCCCCGCCGGGCGCCCGGTGCCGGAGGACTTCCGCCTCGAGACCGTGCCCGTGCCGGCCCCCGGCGCGGGACAGGTGCTGCTGCGCACGCTCTCCCTGTCGCTCGACCCGTACATGCGCAACCTGATGGAGGAGGTCGGCCCCGGCTACGCGCCGCCGATCGGGCTGGGCGAAGTGCTGGTCGGCGGCACCGTCAGCCGCGTGGTCGAGTCGCGCCATCCGGACTGGCGCGCCGGTGAGCTGGTCCTGGCGAACGGTGGCTGGCAGGACTACGCGCTGTCGGACGGCCAGGACCTGGTGCCGCTGGGCGACATCAGCCGGCCCTCGCTGGCGCTGGGCGCGGCGGGCATGCCGGGCTTCACCGCGCAGGTCGGCCTGGAGGAGATCGGCCGGCCCCGGCCCGGCGAGACCGTCGTGGTCGGCGCGGCGACCGGCGCGGTCGGCGCGATGGTCGGCCAGTTGGCGCGGCGGGCCGGCGCGCGCGTGGTCGGCATCGCCAGCGGCGCGGACAAGGTCCGGCACCTGGTGGACACCTTCGGCTTCGACGCCGCGGTCGACCGGCGCGATCCGCGCTTCGCCGGGCGTCTGCGCGAGGCCGCGCCCGCCGGCATCGACGTCTACTTCGAGAGCGTCGGCGGCGAGGTGCTCGACGCGGTGCTGCCGCTGCTCAACCTCGGTGCGCGCGTGCCGGTGTGCGGCTTCATCGCGCATTACAACGAGGCGGGCAAGGACGAGGTCCCGGCGCCGGACCGGCGGGCGGCCTTGCTCGCGACGCTGCTGCAGAAGCGCGTCCGCATGGAAGGCTTCATCGTGCTGGACCATTACGGCGACGGGCTGTCACGCTTCAAGGCCTTCCAGCGCGAGATGCTCGCCGCCATCGCGGCGGGCGAGGTCCGGGCGCTCGAGCACGTCATCGACGGGCTCGAGCTCGCGCCCCGCGGCCTGATCGACCTGCTCGACGGACGGCACCTCGGCAAGGTCGTCGTGAACGTCGCCGCGCCGTGACCGACGGACCGCGCTGACGGCCTTCAGCGCCTTCAGCGTCCTCGGCGCACAACGGGCGGGCGGCCCTGTCCGTGCGGCGAGCTCACCCCAGCCGGAACCGCGCCACCGACTGCACCAGCGCATCGGCCTGCTGCCGCAGGCTTTCGGCGGCGGCCGCGGATTCCTCCACCAGCGCGGCGTTCTGCTGCGTCACCTGGTCCATCTGGCTGACCGCCTCGCCGACCTGGTGGACGCCCTGCGACTGCTCGCGGGTCGCGCTGCTGATCTCGCCGACGACGTCGGTGACGCGCCCGATGGCCGAGACGATCTCGTCCATCGTCGCGCCCGCCTCGGCCACCAGCCCGGAGCCCTGCTCGACGCGCTCGACGCTGGTGCCGATCAGCGTCTTGATCTCCTTGGCCGCCTCGGCGCTGCGGCCGGCCAGCGCGCGCACCTCCGAGGCCACCACCGCGAAGCCCTTGCCGTGCTCGCCGGCGCGGGCCGCCTCCACGGCGGCGTTGAGCGCCAGGATGTTGGTCTGGAACGCGATCCCGTCGATGGTGCCGATGATGTCGGCGATGCGGCGGCTGCTCTCGTCGATGCCGCGCATCGTGTCGACGAAGCGCGCCACCACCGCGCCGCCGCGCTGCGCCACCTCGCTGGCCGAACGCGCCAGGCGGTCCGCCTGCTGCGCGTTCTCCGAGGTCTGGTGCACCGTCTCGCCGAGCTCGGTCATCGTCGCCGCCGTCTGCTCCAGCGCGCTGGCCTGTTCCTCGGTGCGCTGGCTCAAGTCGCTGTTGCCCATGGCGATCTGCGCGCTGGCGCTGGCCACCGACTCGCTGCCCTGGCGCACGCCGCCCACCACCTGGCGCAGGCTCAGCTGCATCGCATGCAGCGCCGCGATCAGGCTGCGCTGGTCACCGGGACGCACGCGGATGTCGCCGCTGAGGTCGCCCTCGGCGACCTGCCGCACCAGCCGGGCCGCCTCGGCCGGGTCGCCGCCCAGCAGGCGGCGGACATGCCCCAGCAGCAGCAGCGCCAGGCCGACGGCCACCAGCACCGACACCAGCGTCAGCGACACGCTCCAGCCGTGCCCGGCCGCGTAGTCCGCCTCCGCGTCCTTGCGCGACTGCTCGCTGCCGGCGGCGTTGTAGTCGGCGCTGCGCTCGATCGCCCGCACCCAGGCGTTGAAGCTGCTGCGCGACTCGGCGCGGAAGAAGGCCCGCGCCTCGGCGTCGGAGTTCTCGCCGCGCGACAGGTGCAGCAGCTTCTCCTGCGCCTTGAAATAGGTGTCACGCGCGGCCACCACCTCGGCGTAGAGCCGACGCTCCTCGTCGTTGGTGATGAAGGGCTGGTAGGCCTGCTCCGCGGCGGCCAGCTCCTTGCGGGCGTTGGCGATCGCGCCTTCGATCTGGGCGCGCTCCTGATGGTCGTCGGAGAGCAGATGGTCCGGCTCCATGCGACGGATCTGGTTGGCCTTGACCCGGATGGCGGCCATGCTCTGGATGCTGGGCAGCCAGTCCTCCGCGATCTCGGTCGTGTTCTCGTGGACCTGGTTGAGCTGCAGCAGCCCCATGCCGCCGACCAGCGCGCACAGCGCCACCAGCAGCACGAAGGACATGGTCAATTGCGTCGACAGACGCCAGGCGCCGATGTTCATGTGATCCCTCCTCCTTGGACAGACTGGATGAATTCCCCCGGCCACGGGCGCGGGTCAGCCGCGGCCCGTCGGGGGCCTTTCCCACCACATCGGCAGATCCTGCCTAAAAGTTGAGCGCGCGGTGGCGTTGGCGGCGGCGCCTGTCGCCCATCGGAGGGACCCACCGCCTGATTGGCGCGGGGAACGCGGGCGGCGCGACAGGCACAGCAGGCCCGACGGCGCCGCGCCGCACGCGCCGGCCCAGCAGGGGCGCAGCACCGGCGCGGGGACACGCACGGCGCGCGGGCTCATGCCGCCACGGCCCACTCGGAATGCGCGTGGCCGGCGATCTGGATCTGGCCCTTGCCAGTGCGCTTGACCGCGTACATCGATTCGTCGGCCGCGTGGAGCAGCTCGCGGCAGTTGTCGCCGCCGCCGCCGACCACCGCGCCGATGCTGGCGCCGACCGAAACCTTCTCGCCGCAGTCCAGCGTGATGCGGCGCTGGATCGAGAACAGGCAGCGCTGCAGCGTCTGCTCGACATCCTCCGGACGCGCGATGCCCGAAAGCAGGATCGCAAACTCGTCGCCGCCCAGGCGGGCGACCACGTCGTTGCCGCGCACCAGGGTCTGCAGGCGCTGGCCGATCTCCATCAGCACCTCGTCGCCGGCCTCGTGGCCATGCTGGTCGTTGATCGCCTTGAAGCCGTCCAAGTCCAGGTAGCAGACCGCGAAACCGCGGCCGGTGCGGCGCGCGCCCTGGATGGCGTCGCCGACCTTCTCCTCGAACAGACGGCGGTTGGGCAGGCCGGTCAGCACGTCGCGCAGCGCCAGGTGCTGGGCCTGCTCCTCGCTGCGCTTGAGGCCGTCGATGTCCACCAGCATCCACATCGATTCGGTCTCCGAGACGACGGTGCCGTGCAGGTCCACCCAGAACTCGCTGCCGTCCTGGCGGCGCATGCGCAGCTGCGTCTGGAAGCGGCCGCCGGCCCGCATCGTCGTCAGCGCGGTCTCGCGCACGCGGGCATGCTCCTGCGGGCTGAGGAACAGCCGGATGGCGGCCTGGCCGACCATCTCGCCGGGGCCGTAGCCGAACATGCGCTCCAGCGCCGGGTTGCTCCAGACGGCATGGCCGTCGCGCACGCGCACCATGCCGATCAAGTCGTTCTGCAGCATCGCGTCCTGCTCGCGCGCCAGCTTCGCCAGCGCCTCCCGCGAGCGGCGCTCGCCGCGGTGGATGCGGTGGATGAGGCCGGAGGCGGCGGCCAGCGCCAGCGCCACCAGCGCCGCCAGCAGCGATTGCCGCACGAGCTGGGTGCGCCAGCCCGCCAGGAAGTAGTCGCTGCTCATGCCGGTAAACAGCGTCATCGAATACCCCGGCACCTTGCGGTAGGCGGTGATGCGGTCGACCTGGTCGATCGCCGTCGGCGTGATGTAGACGCCGCGTTCGGGGTTCTGCTCAAGCGAGCGCTGCGCCTGCTCCGACAGCGACCGCGTGCCGAAGCCCTTGGTCGAGTTGGGCTCGCTGGCGGAGTAGCGCGCCACCAGGTTCATCGCCTCCGAGCGCAGCGCCACCGCGCCGGACGGGCCCAGGGCCACGCCGCTGAAGCGGTCGACGAAGTGCTTGGCGGTGACGACGGCGTACACGATGCCGTCGAAGTTGCCGTCGTGGTCGATCAGGCGGCGGGCCAGGATGATGCACCAGTGGTTCTGGGCGCGGCTGTTCAGCGGCTCGGAGATCACCATCGCGTCGGTCGCGCGGGCCTGCGAGAAATAGGCGCGGTCGCCCACGTTGAAGGGCCGCTCGCCCGGCATCAGGCCGGTGGTGACGGTGCCGTGGATGTCGGCGATGCGCAGCGCGGTGACCTGCGGCAGCAGGCCGCGCTGCTCCTGCAGCAGCTTGGCGACCATCGCCGCCTGGTCCGGCGACTGGCGCGCGCTGCGGTAGCGCAGCGCGATCGTGGCCAGCGCGTTGTCGGTGTTGCGCAGCTCGGCGTTGATCTCCACGGCCATGTTCTGCGCCAGGTTCTCGACCACGTCGCGGGCGCGGTCGGTCTCGGTCGCGCGGTGGCTCCAGAGGCTCAGCGCCGTCATCCCGACCAGCGCGACGACCACCAGCAGATTGCCGGCCACCAGCCAGGACGCCATGGCGCCGCGCGGCGACCAGGACAGCCTGGGCAGCGTCGGCAGCGGAATGCGGGGCAGCGTCATTGCGAGTTTCATGGCGGGTCCTCCCTGGTGGTCCGGGTCGCGCGGCCTCAGCCGACGGCGACGGCGCGGGGGCCGTCGCTGGTCGGGGCGTGCATGGGGGCGTTGGCCGCGCCGCGCTTGCACAGCTCGTGCAGGTCGCTGAGCAGCTGCTCGAAATCGAAGGCCTTGTCGTAGAAGGCATCGGCGCCGCGGTGGCGGCACAGGCCGGCGACGACGCCGGAGGATTCGCCGCTGAGGACGAAGACGCGGCCGGGGTAGGCCTGGCCGCGCAGGCGCGTCAGCACCGACAGGCCGCTGCCCTGCGCCAGGCGCAGGTCCAGCAGGACGACGTCGGGGGTGGTGGCCATCACGGCGTCCACCGCTTCGTCCTCGCCGGAGGCCTCGGCGACGACCGTCAGTCCCTCCAGCTTGAGGGCGCGGCGCACCAGCAGCTGGCGCACGGGAACATGGTCTTCGATGACAGCGACTTTCATGGACGCCATCGTCCGCTTCCGTCGCCACCGGCGCCAGCAAGCGGCTGCCACTTCCCATGAACGCCGCTTGCCGCAGCTGCTGTAGGGACTTGACCTACAGCACGGGCGCGGCGACGCAAGCCGACATCGCGATGGCGTGGTCGCGTGACATCCTTCGCATCCGAGGGCCCGGAGAGGCAAGCCGCATACCCACCGCCCTCCTGATTTCCCCTCCGTCCCGGCCACGGCGGCGGCCGGCATAGTCGCCGGCTCATGCCTCGCACAGAGTCGCCGCAGCGACCACCCGACCTCGGGATCACGGAGACAAGAGATGACCCAGGCCCACCCCACCCCGCGCCGCGCGGACCGTTCCTGGCGCGCGCGCGGCCGCGCGCTGCTGGTCGGGTTCGCCGCCGCCGGGGCGCTCCAGGCCGTCGCCCAGACGACGACGCTGGGCACGCGCGGCACGCTCGCCGCGCCCAATCCGGCGGTGACCGCCAATGCCGGCGCGAGCTGGCCCGCCACCGCCTACACCCGCGCTCCTGAACACCCGCGCGCCGTGACGCTGCCGCTGCGGTTCATCCCGCTCTCGTCGGGCAAGCAGCTGGCGGTGCTGGTGTCGATGCCGGCGGACTTCCTCGGCATTCCCCGGTCGGGCCGCTACCCGGTGGTGCTGACGCAGACGGCCTATCGCATCGACGTCGGCCAGTTCCTGGGCGTCTTCACCCCGGCCGGCGGCAACACGCTGCTGATCGGCGGCCTGGACCAGTTCATGGTGCGCCGCGGTTATGTCACCGTCGCGATCGACGCCCACGGCACCGGCATGAGCGGCGGCGTCACGCAGCTGATCGGCGAGGAGGAACAGCAGGCCTACCGCGAGGCGGTCGAGTGGGTGACGCGGCAGCCCTTCTTCAACGGCAGCATCGGCGTGGCGGGCACCTCCTACCTCGGCATCAGCGCGCTGCTGACCGCCGGCCAGCAGCACCCGGCGGTGAAGGCCGCCTTCGCGCAGGTGCCGATGGGGGACGCCTACCGCGGCGTCGCGGCCACCGGCGGGATGTTCAATGCGCAGTTCCTGAGCACCTGGCTGCCGCTGACCCAGTCGCTGAGCGTGGCCAACGCGCCGGAGCTGCTGCTCCATCCCTGGTACGCGAGCCAGATCAACGCCGCGACGGCGGACCACGTCGCCGCGATCGACGGCTGGTACGCGCCGACCTTCGACGGCTTCGTCGGCGGCGCGAGCGGCATCGCCACCGACGACGGCGGCTTCTGGGCCGGCCGGTCGCCGGTGGAGAGCGCCGGGAAGATCCGGGTGCCGACCTTCATCGTCGGCGCGTCGCTGGACATCTTCCAGCGCGACCAGCCGCTGCTGTACGAGCAGCTCAAGCGCAACGTGCCGGCCAAGCTGGCGATCCTGCCGGGGGCGCATCTGCAGTCCGTGCAGGCGGGCATCGGCGGCTATGGCGGCGCGCCGTCGTACGGGCCGCCGAGCACGAGTTCGCTGCTGCTGCAATGGTTCGACCAGTACCTGCAGGGTCGCGCGACCGGCGCCGAGGCGCTGCCGACGGTGACGCAGTTCGTCGATGGCTACGGCGAAGGCGCGCCGCGCTTTGCGACGGCGAGCGACTGGCCGCATCCGCGGATGGCGCCTCAGCGCTGGTACCTGCAGCCCGACGGCAGCCTGGCCGCGCGCATCCCGGCGGAGGCGGCGGGGCGGACGGTGGCCGAGCCGCCGGCGCCGACCGCCACCCGCGGCACCGCGCTGGGGACGCTGTTCACCGCGAGCGTCCAGGTGCGCGACCACAGCGACTGCTCGGCGAGCCAGGTGCAGTGGACCCTGGGACTGGCGGGGCTGCTGCCGCGGCCGTGCTACTCGGACAGCGCGCGCGTCGAGTCGCTGCAGGGCGCGGCGGTCTTCGAGACCGCGCCGATGGCGCAGGACCTCTACCTGAACGGGCCGATCCAGGCGGACCTCTGGATCTCGACGACGCGCACGCAGGCGGCGCTGTCGGTGCGCATCGACGATGTCGACCCGGCCACCGGCACGGTCAAGCCGCTGACGCACGGGCTGATGTCGGCCGCGCACCGGGCGGTGGACACGAGCCGCTCCCGCTTCGTCAACGGCACGATGATCCAGCCGTGGCACCCGTTCACCACGGCCGCGATGCTGCCGGTGGTGGCCGGCGAGCCGCTGCTGGTGCCGGTGGAGGTGTTCCCGGTGGCGGCGTTGGTCCGCGCGGGGCACCGATTGCGCATCGCGATCAGCGCGAGCAACCAGGCGCAGGGCATCTGGCCGGCGCCGCTGCAGCGCCAGGCCGAGGGCAACATCACGACCCTCCACGCGGGCCCGCTGCGGCCCTCGAGCGTCGTGCTGCCGGTGGTGCCGGCGGGCGAGCTCAACTGAGCGTGCGGGTCAGGCAAGCCCTGACCCCGCGGTGTCCATCGCCACTATCGATATGCGTCGGGGGACCGACCTACTCGAACCGGCATCCCCCGACGATGCGCTCTTCCGAGGGAGTGCCTTCCGCCTCGCGCCGATCCAGACTGCAGGCCTTCGGGATGGGTTTGCAGTTTGGAAAGGATCGAGGCGATGAATGCAGTGATCAATGCATGGACGGACCGGGTACCAAGGCGGACGCCAGCGGGCGACGACATGCGGGCGAGCGAAGCCTGGGACGCATGGGTGGAGCCACTGGTCGACCTGTTGAAGTCGCCGGCCTCCAGGCTCATCCACCTGATCAGCGAGCGGCCGGCGCCCAGCGCCGCCACGCCGGACTGGGCGTCGATCGCCGTCCAGCTGCGGCACACCTTCAATCGCAACGAGGTCAGCAGTCGTGAGGCCTATGTCCGGCTGCGCCTGGCGCTGGGCGTGCTCTGGATGCAGCAAGTGCCAATCTGCCAGGGGCCGGCCGGCATCCGGTTCTACGAGGACGACTGCCTCGACGCCCATGTGTTGGTGACCCTGCACGTCGACGTCGATCCCCGCCGTGCCTACGATCTTGGCGGCGAGTTGCGCACGCTGGCCAGCGCCTGCGACGCTTGCGTCCTGGGTTTCCTGGTGCTCTTCCAGTCGATCCATCCGACCCCTCCTTCGCCCCGCCTGCAGCGATCGGAGGACGACGGGGAGCTCGATGCGCCCGACGCGGACGATCGCCAATGAGGGGATCACCATGCCTGTCACCGACAAGCAACTCAAACGCAGCGCCGAGGGCTTGGCCGGCGAGGCCCGCGACGAGGCCGGGCGTCGCTCCGCCATTTCGCGCGTCTACTACGCCGCCTATCACCGTTGCCTGCGCTGGGAGCGCTCGCTGCCTGCCATGAGCCCCGCGCGGACGCGGGGCGGCGTCCATCGGCAACTGATCGCCCGGCTGCAGACACCGGATGTCGAGTGCAACTCCGTGCTGGCGGAGCGGTCCCGGCGGCTCGGGCAGCTCCTCGAAGACCAGTTCCGTCGACGGGTCGACGCGGACTATCACCTTCAGGCCAGCCTGTCCGCCTCGGAGCTGGACGCCCAATTGAGCGCCGCGCGCGAGGTGTTCGAGAAGTGCGCCGACCCGAACACCTGAATCCGCGCGTTCGCCTATGCTTGCGCGGTCCGGCTGCTTCCGCGGCTGGTCCGACTTGCCCATGGACGGTCTTATGCGCCACAGCTTCCCCCGCTTCTCCCGCCTTTCCCTCGCCCTTGCCGCCGCCGCCGCGGCCACTGCCCTCTTCACCGCGCCCGCCCGCGCCGACAGCCTGGTCACCTCGGCCTCCAGCGCCGGCTCGGTGTCGTCGAAGCAGCTGTCCGATTCGATCGGCCAGTCGAGCGACAGCTCCAGCAAGGACCGCAAGGTCGCCGAAGGCGAATACAAGGTCCTCGCCGTCGAGGACGCCGCCGGCCGCGCTGACACGACGCGCCTGCACCTGCAGCCGGTGCGCGCCGAAGGCGGCACCGATTTCTTCCTCTACGTGCCCAAGCAGGCCGTCGCCGCCCAGCCGCTGCGGGTCGGCGACCATGTGCTGGCCCGCCAGCGTGACTACGGCTACGAGTTCGCCCGCGCAGAGAACCGCCAGGCCTTCCTGCTGGCGCTGCGCGACGACTGGCACCGCGAACTGGAATCCCATCCGGTGACCCTGTGACCCCGCGACGGCCGCGTGCCGCTGTCCCCGCCGCCGCGGCCGGCATCGGCCTCGGCCTGCTGGCCGCGCTGGCCCTCGGACTCACGCTCGTCACGAGCGCCCGCGCCGCGACCTTCTGCGACCGCGGCGGCGAGGTCCCCGCCACCGAGCAGGACCGCCAGCTCCAGGTCGTCGCGGTCGCGCGCCGCGAGCTGGTGGCCAGCGGCGTCGACGCCGCGCTGGTGTCGCGCTCCGGCACCGACCTGAGCCGCTTCCAACTGCAGTACTCCCACAGCGGCCTCGCGCTGAAGGACAGCCGCAACGGCCCCTGGTCGGTGCGCCAGCTGTATTACGCCTGCGACGAGTCACGGGCCCGGCTCTACGACCAGGGCCTGGCCGGCTTCCTGCTGAGCGCGGGCAAGACCGCGCCGATCCGGCTCGCCATCGTGACCCTGCCTGGCGAGGCCGGCAGCCGGCTCGCCGCGCGCGCCTTGGACAACCGCCTGGCGCTCGCGCTGCTGTCGCCGCGCTACAGCGCGAGCGCCTATGCCTTCGCCACGCGCTACCAGAACTGCAACCAGTGGGTCGCGGAGTTGATGGGCTTCGCCTGGCAGCCCCGCGAGGTCGACGCGTCGACGCCCGACCGCGCCCAGGCGCTACGCGCGCTGCGGGCGCTGGGCTACGACCCGACGCCGGTGGTCGTGCCGTCGCACGCGGTGATGTTCGCCGCCCAGTTCGTGCCGCTGATCCACAGCGACGATCACCCGCTCGATGACCTCTACGCGATGCGCCTGAAGGTCTCCACCCCGGCGGCGCTGGAGGCCTTCGTCCACCAGCGGGTGCCGCAGGCGCAGCGCATCGAGCTCTGCGCGACCGCCGGCGAGATCGTCGTGCGACGCGGCTGGCAGCCGCTGCCACCGGACTGCCGCGCCGCGCCAGGCGACGAAATCCTGCCCCTGGCCTCCTGAGCGCCAGCCGCTCAGCGCCCTCCCCCGCCCTCCTCCCTGTAAGACCTGTTTCAGGGGACTTCCCGCGGGTGGGGAGATCATCAAATCTTCATTCGTCAGCGCCTACCCTTCGAGCGCTTCACGTTTCGACCACGCGACCGTCACATCGGCCCGACAGCCTCTGCGCTGGCGGACCTTCGCGACTCGCCCCAACGACACCATCCGCTCGAAGGAGACCTCCGCATGAAGCTGCTCCGTTCCACCCTGCTCGCCGCCGTCGCGGCCGCCTCGCTGGCGTCCACCGCCTGCGCGCACGAGGCCTACCAACCGCCGCGCGCCAAGGAGCCGCTGCTGATCGCACACCGCGGCGCCAGCGGCTACCTGCCGGAGCACACGCTGGCCGCCTACTGGCTGGCCATCGAGCAGGGTGCGGACTATGTCGAGCCCGACCTCGTGCTGACCAAGGACGGCGTGCTGGTGGCGCGCCACGAGAACGCGATTGCGATCCTGAATCCGGACGGCTCGGTGCGCGAAGCGACGACCGATGTGGCCGAGCGGCCTGAATTCGCCTCGCGCAAGACGACCAAGAGCATCGACGGCGTGGCCATCACCGGCTGGTTCACCGAGGACTTCACGCTGGCCGAGCTCAAGACGCTGCGCGCCCGCGAGCGCATCCCGCAGATCCGGCCGGCCAACAGCCGCTTCAACGACATGTTCGAGGTGCCGACCTTCGAGGAAGTGCTGCAGCTGGTGCAGCAGGCCAACGAGCGCCGCCGCGAGGAGGCCAGCCGAGACGGCCGAGACGGCCGTTGGGGCCACCGCAAGGTCAAGCCGATCGGCGTCTATCCGGAGACCAAGCACCCGAGCTACTTCGCCGGCATCGGCCAGCCGCTGGAGGAGCCGCTGGTGCGCCTGCTCCACAAGTACGGCTACCGCGGCCCGGACGCGGCGGTCTTCATCCAGTCCTTCGAGGTCGGCAACCTGCGCAAGCTCAAGCGCATGACGCGCGTGCCGCTGGTGCAGTTGCTCAGCGCCACGGGCCAGCCCTACGACTTCACGCTCAGCGGCGACAAGCGCAGCTACGCCGACCTGGCCAAGCCGGCCGGCCTGGCCGAGATCTCCAGCTACGCGCAAGGCATCGGCGCCAACACCAACCTGATGATCCCGCTGGTGGCCGGCCGCCTGGGCACGCCGACGACGCTGGTGAAGGACGCGCATGCGGCGGGGCTGATCGTGCACGGCTGGACCTTCCGCGCGGAGAACAGCTTCCTGCCCAACGAGTTCGACAGCAGCGACGACCCGGCGGCGATCGGCAACCTCGCCGGTCAGATCGATGCCTTCCTCAAGCTCGGCATGGACGGCCTGTTCAGCGACCAGTCCTTCCTGGCGCGCAAGGCGATCGACGCGTATGTGAAGCGTTGAGGGCCGGCGCGGCGGGGGCGTCGCGCCACTTCGCTAGACTCCCTCCATTCCACTGGAGCCGTCCCGCATGTCCGCCCCCGCGCCCCTGCTGCTGCCCCCGCCCGAATTGAAGGGCGTCGACGAGGTCGTCGCCGACCCCTTGCGCTTCAAGGCCAAGCTCGCCATCGGCGAGGCGGCCTATGCCTCGCTGCGCATGATCAATCGCGGCCGCGAGGTGTGGGACGTCCTCGGCGCCGCCGGCGCGGGCGCGGCGGTCGCCAAGACCGGCATGGTCGCGTCGCTGCTGGGCGCGTCGGCTACGCCGATCGGCTGGGTGGCCTTCGCGGCGCTCGCCTCGGGCGGCGCCTGCTACGGCATGTACCGCCTGCTGAGCTCGACCAAGGGCGACCGCGTCATCGAGATCCCCAAGTACCTCAACACCCCGCTGGACACGCTGGGCCTGGCGCTGTTCGACCTGATCGCGCCGCTGTCGCTGCGGCTGGCGGCCGTGGACGGCGCCATCGAGGCCGCCGAGCGCCAGTACCTGGTTGACCACCTGATCGACGACTGGGGCCTGAACCGCGCCTTCGTCGAGCAGTCCGTCGCCGCCGTCGAGGCGCGGCTGGGCGGCAGCGACCTGGCCGCGATGGCGGCCGAGGGCGCCGAGTTCCTGCACCTGAATCCCGATTGCAACCATGCCGCCATCGCCAAGGACCTGGGCGTCTTCATGCGCGGCATGCTCGAGGCCGGCGGGCCGCTGACGCCGGCCGAGGCCGAGGCGCTCGACACCGTCGTGCGGCTGCTCGCCACCGCGCCGCCGGGCGAGCTCTCCAAGCGCTGGAACCAGACCATGGGCCTGGCCGGCGGCGCGGCGGGCCAGGTGCGCACCGTGCTGGTCGACGCCGCCGACTGGACCCAGCAGCGCCTGCCCAGCGCCGACCAGGTGCGCGCGACGACGGCCACCGCCGCGACGACCGCCTGGGACGCCGCGCGCAAGGCCGCGGACTGGACGCAGCAGCAGTTGCCGACCATCGACCAGGTGCGCGCGCAGGCTGGCGACGCCGCCACGCAGGCGGCCGACGCGGCGCGCAAGGCCGCCCAGTGGACGCAGGAACGGCTGCCCAGCGCCGAGCAGGTCCGCAGCACCACCGCCGAGGCCGCCAACCAGGCCATGGGCGTCGCGAAGAAGGGCTTCGCCTGGGCGAAGGACCTGACGACGCGCGCGCCCGAGGCCCCCGGCGCCGATCAACTGCCGCGCGGCGACGTGCCGCCGGCCAAGCGTTAGGCGACGGCGACGGCGACGACGACGGCCACCGCGGCGCTGCGCCGCGGCACGCTCGTCAGTCGAGGTCGGACAGCTCGCGGCGCCGGATCAGCGTCAGCCCGATCAGCCGCGACACGACCGCCGCCAGGTACATGACACCGACGAACATCTCGACCGTCGTGACCGCGCGCGCCAGCGGCTTGACCGGGATCACGTCGCCGATGCCGGTGCTGGACAGCAGCGCGAAGCTCAGGAACATCAGCTCGGTCCAGGTGCGCGGCGACTGCGGATCCACCGCCGCCGAGAAGCTGCCCGGATACAGCGCCTGCACCACGACGAACAGGTGGGCGAAGCCCCAGGCCAGCAGCGTGAAGGTGGCGCCGGCGGCGAAGAGCTCGTCGGTGGTCGCATGCCAGTCGCTCATCATGTAGGCGATCAGGCTGGCGGCGGCATAGAAGTAGAACAGCGCCTCCAGCGCGGCGGACCACGGCAGCAGCTGGTCCATGCCCCGGAACGCCTGCAGCAGCAACAGCGCGATCGCCGGCAGCGCGATGGTCACGCTCAGCCAGGTCAGCCCCGGCGTGCTGCGCACCATGCGCGTGGTGAAGACCAGCACCACGATGCCGAAGGCGCTGAGCGCCAGCGGCGCGGCGCGGCTGGACTCGATCAGCGGATACAGCAGCAGTCCCAGCAACTGCACCAGCAACAGGATGGCGGACGGATGGCGCCGCGTCAGGACGAGGACTCGAAGGACACGCATCGACGCATTCTCCACGGGCGCGTGCCGCGAGCCGGGCCTCGGGCCGGCGTCGTCGCCAGAATGCGGTGCCGTCCTACTTGCGCCGCCGCCGGCTTGAGGTCCAATGAGCCACCCCGGCGGGATGGGCGCGAAGCGACGCGGCCGCCGGTCAATCCCTATCGCAAGGACTGGAGGACGTCATGGGTGGCATTCGTTGGGTGGGCGTGATCCTGATCGCAGCGGGCGTGCTCGCGCTGGTCTACGGTGGCTTCTCGTACACGAAGGAGAACACCGCCGCCAAGCTCGGCCCGATCGAGCTCAAGGTCGAGGAAACCAAGCGCGTCAACGTGCCGATGTGGGCCGGCGTGGCCGCCATCGCGCTGGGCGGCGTGGTGCTGCTCGGCGCCGGCCGCAAGTAAGCGGCCCGCGGCTCAGCGCCGGCCGAGGTTCATCAGCGCGGTGCCGGCGATCGCCATCGTGCCGCCGACCAGCAGCGACGCGTCCACGACCTCGCCCAGCCACAGCGCCGAGAACACGACGCCGAACACCGGCACCAGCGTGATGTAGCCGGCGGCCGCGCCGGCGCCCAGCGCCTTCACGCCGTCGAAGTACCAGGCGTAGGCCAGCGCCGTCGAGCCGACGGTGATGCCCGCCATGCACAGCCACGCGTTGCGCGGCGCGGCCAGCACGCCGGCCAGGCCGGCCGTGCCGTCGACGGCCAGCGTCAGCGCCAGCAGCATCACCGCGCCGATCGCGGCGGTGACGGCGGTGGTGGTCAGCGCGTCGACGCCGGCCATCACCTTGCGACCGATCAGCGTGTAGGCCACCCAGCAGCCGACGCAGCCCAGCAGCAGCAGCTCGCCGATGCCGACGCGCCCGTCCAGCACATGCCAAGGCTCGCCGCGCGTGATCACGACGGCCGCGCCCACCGCCGCGAGCGCCATGCCCAGGCCGATGCGCTTGTTCAACCGCTCATGGAAGATCCAGGCCGCCAGCAGCAGCGTGATCACCGGGTTCAGCGTGATCACCAGCGCGCCCTTGCCGGCCGGCACATGCTTGAGGCCGCTCATGAAGAAGGTCGCGTAGCCGAAGACGCCGAAGCTCGCCGCCAGCACCATGCCGGCCCAGCGCGAGGCCGTCCAGCTGCGCAGCGCGGCCAGGCGGCCGGTGCTCGCCAGCCACAGCATCAGGATCGCGCCGGCGATCAGGAAACGGCAGGCGGCCGCTGCCAGCGGCGGCATCGCCTGCGCCAGCACCCGCCCCCACGGCCAGGACGCGCCCCACAGCACCGCCATGCCGACCAGGCGCAGGTGGGTGGAGAGATGCGAAGGGGCATGGGTCATCGGGGCGGCGCTCATGGGTGGGAACTATCGGCGTTCGGCGTCACGGGCCGGGCGATGCGCGCCCGTGCCGCGAGGGGTGCCGGAAGGCATGCCGCGGTGAGCGGTGAGCGGTGAGCGCCAAGCCTCAATGCGGATAGGCCATCCGTTTCTCCATCCACTTCTGCACCTGCTCGAAGGCGAAGCTCAGCAGCCAGTAGATCGCCGCGGCCGCCATGTAGAGCGGGAAGGGCTGGAAGGTGGTGGAGATCAGTTCCTTGGTAGCCAGCATCAGCTCGGTGACCGCGATCACTGACACCAGCGAGGTGTCCTTGATCAGCGAGATCAGGCTGTTGGACAGGCTGGGCACCGCCGCGCGCAGCGCCTGCGGCCCGATCACGAATCGCAGCGTCTGATGGCGGCTCAAACCCAGCGAGGTGCCGGCCAGCCACTGGCCCTGCTCCACCGCGCCGATGGCGCCGCGCATCGTCTCGCTCATGTAGGCGGCCACGTTCAGCGTGAGCGTCAGCACGCCGGCGACCAGCGGGGAGAACTCGATGCCGATGCTCGGGAGGCCGTAGTAGACGATGAACACCTGCACCAGCAGCGGCGTGCCGCGCATCGCGCTCACATAGACCGCCATCAGCGTGTCCAGGACCGGCACGCGCAGCACGCGCACCAGCGTGATCAGTCCCGCGAGCGGCAGGCCGAAGATCATCGCCATCACCGCGAATAGGAGCGTGTAGCCGGTGCCCTTCAAGAGCACCGGCCAGGCCATCTCGGCCAGGGAAAGCAAGGACGGGAGATCCATGGAGTTCTTCGGGAGCAGCGCGCCTCGCGGCGGAAGTGGCGATGTTGCCATCTTCTCCTCACCCCCTCCCCGCCCCTGTCGAACTCCCTCTCCCGCAGCTTGTGGGAGAGGGAGCCGGTGCAGCCAGGCCTGCGGTCAGTACGCGAGCGCGCGGACCTTGCCCTTGAACACGCGATAGGAAAACAGGCTGTAGGCCAGGATCACCGGGAGGGTCAGCGCCGCGCCGACCAGCAGGAAACGCAGCGACTCGTCCGCCGCGGCGGCCTGCCACAGCGTGATCCGGTCGATCACGACGAACGGATAGAGGCTGTAGGAGAGCCCGAAGAAACTCAGCGTCAGCACCACCACCATCAGCGCGAACGGCGCCCAGCACAGCTTGCCCAGCACGCGATGCGAGTTCAGCAATCCCCGCAGGGCCGCGAGCGCCAGCACCGCCGTCAGCGGCAGCGGAGCCAGCGCGATGATCCCCGGCAGCTCGAACCAGCGCGCCCGCACCGTGCCGCTCAAGCACGGCGAGGCGACCGACACCAGCACCAGCCCCGCGATGACCGCCGGCCACACGCGCCTGGCCCAGACGACGGCGCGCCGCTTGAGCTCGCCCTCGGTCTTGATCAGCAGCCAGCCGGCCCCGAGCAGCGCATAACAGGCCGTCAGCGCCAGCGCGATGCCGGCCGCGAAGACCCGCGCTCCCGCGCCGTCGTCGAAGCCGGTGACGTAGCGGCCCAGCATCCAGCCCTGCGCCAGCGCGGCCAGCGCCGAGCCACCGGCGAAGGCGGCGTCCCACCAGCGCTTGTGCGCCGGGTCGCCCTTGGCGCGGAAGTCGAAGGCCGCGCCGCGCAGGATCAGCCCCAGCAGCATCAGCACGACCGGCGCGTACAGCGCGGTGAGCACCACGCCCTGCGCCTTCGGGAAGGCGATCAGCAGCAGCCCGACCGCGAGCACCAGCCAGGTCTCGTTGGCATCCCAGAACGGTCCGATCGACGCGACCATCCGGTCGCGGTCGGCCTCAGGCGCCACCGCGGTCAGCAGGCCGACGCCCAGGTCGTAGCCGTCCAGCACCACGTAGAGCAGCAGCGACACGCCCATCAGGGCCATGAAGATCACCGGCAGCACGCTGCCCTCGACCAGTGGCGTTGCGGCGAGCGCGTTCATGCGAAGGTCCTCGAGATGACGGTAATGCCGACGCCCTGCGAGGCGCCGCCGGGCTGCGGATCGTCCGGCCCGAGGTGCGCGGGCGCTGCGGCGGGACGCTTCTCCGCCATCCGCTTGATGGCGGCGACGTAGGCGATCAGCAGCGCCAGGTAGACGGTGGCGTAGCCGGCCACCGACGCGGCGATCATCGAGCCGGGGTTGTGCGCCGCGACCTCCTGCGTCCGCAGCAGGCCGTGGACGATGAAGGGCTGGCGACCGATCTCGGTGACGTACCAGCCAGCGACGGTCGCGATCCAGCCGGAGAAGCTCATCAGCGACAGGCCCCACAGCCACGCGCGCGGCAGGCCCCGCCAGCCCGAGCGACGGAACAGCCACCAGCCGCCCCAGGCGAAGCCCAGCATCAGCACGCCCATGCCCACCATCACGCGAAAGCCGAAGAACAGCGGCTTGACCGGTGGATGTGCGCCTTCGAATTCATCCAGACCGCGGATCTCGCCCTCGGCGTCGTGCTTGAGGACGAGGCTGGCCAGGCGCGGAATGCCGATGGCCAGGCGGTTCTCCTTCGCCTGCTCGTCGGGCAGCGCGAACAGCAGCAGTGGCGCACCGCGCTCGGTGTGCCAGATGCCCTCCATCGCGGCGATCTTGGCCGGCTGGTGCTTGAGCGTGTTGAGGCCATGCAGGTCGCCGGCCAGGATCTGCAGCGGGATCAGCACCGCGCCCAGCGTCAGCCCGAGGCGCATCACCCGCCGCGTCTCCGACCGCTCGACGCCCTTGAGCATCTGCCAGGCGCTGAGGCCGCTGAGCAGGAAGGCCACGGTCAGCCCGGAGGCGAGCAGCTTGTGGGCCAGCCGGTAGGGGAAGGACGGGTTGAAGATCACCGCCCACCAGTCCACCGCATGCAGGACGCCGTCGCGCATCTCGTAGCCGGCCGGGGTCTGCATCCACGAGTTGAGGCTGAGGATCCAGAACGCGCTCAGCGTCGTGCCGAAGGCCACCGTCGCGGTGGCGATGAAGTGCAGGCGCGGGCTGACGCGCTCGCGGCCGAACAGCATGATGCCGAGGAAGCCGGCTTCCAGGAAGAAGGCGGTGAGGACCTCGTAGCCGAGCAGCGGGCCGGCGATGTTGCCGGCGCGTTCCATGAAGCCGGGCCAGTTCGTGCCGAACTGGAAGCTCATCGTCACGCCGCTGACCACGCCGAGGGCGAAGCTCAGCGCGAAGACCTTGGTCCAGAACTGGTAGGCCGCGAGCCACGCGGCCTCGCCGGTGCGCCGCCAGCGCCAGAGCATGAAGAGCACCACCCAGCCCAGTGCGATGGTGATCGTCGGGAAGAGGATGTGGAAGGTGATGTTGAGCGCGAACTGCATGCGCGCCAGGATGAACGGGTCCATGGCCGCGCAGTGTTGGGCATTGCGCGATCGCAAGGAAGGGACAGATCGTCCTAGGACAGATCGCCCTAGGACAAATTGCCCTCATGCCGAGGCCGCTGGCCCTCACCCCTGCCCTCTCCCGCAAGCGGGAGAGGGAGTCCGCAGGCGCGGTGGCTTCCTCCTCCGTTCATCACCCGCTCGGTGGAACACCCTCTCCCCCGGCGGGGGAGAGGGAGGGGTGAGGGGTCTCGTTCCGCGTCACCAACCTCCGTCGCCGTCGCGATGCGGCTCGAAGCGCGCCATCAGGAAGTCCACCAGCGCGCGCGTCTTCGCCGCCAGTTGCGCGCGCGGCGGATAAATCAGGTGGATGTCCGCCGGCGGCAGTTCCCAGTCGGTCAGCAACGGCCGCAGCCGCCCCGAGCGCAGCATCGGCGCCGCCTCCCACCGCGAGCGCATCAGCACGCCATGCCCATCCAGACCCCAGGCCAGCACGCTCTCGCCGTCGTTGGCCGCCAGCGGTCCGCGCACCTTCACCGTCTCCTTGCGCGCTCCCTGCTGGAAGTGCCAGGTGCCGAAGGTCTCGTCGCTCTCGCGGATGAAGAGGCAGGCGTGTCGCGCGAGCTCGCGCGGCGTCGCTGGCTCGCCAGCGCGCTTGAGGTAGGCCGGCGCGGCGCACAGCACGCGACGGTTGCGCGCCAGCAACCGCGCGGTCAGGCGCGCATCCGGCGGCGTGCCGACCAGGACCTGCAGGTCCACGCCCTGCTCGATCAGGTTGACCGGCCGGTCGGTGAGTTCGAGTTGCACCTCCACGTCCGGGAACTGCCGCGCGAAGCGCGACAGCGCCGGCGCCACATGCTTGCGACCGAAGCCGAAACTCGCCGACACCCGCAGCAGCCCCTTCGGCGCCGCCCGGCTCCCGGCCACCGTGCGCTCCAGCGCCTCGAGTTCCTCCAGCACGCGCGCGCCGTCAACGAGGTAGGTCTCGCCCTCCGGCGTCAGGCCGATGCGGCGCGTGGTCCGCTGCAGCAGCTGGACGCCCAGCCGGCGCTCGATCGCGGCCAGCCGCTTGCTGACGGCCGGCGGCGTGACGCCCATCTGCTGCGCCGCGGCGGCCAGGCTGCCCTGTTTCACCAACAGCGCGAAGAAGGCCAGGTCGGAGAAGCCGTCCATTGATGAACTCCAGGAATTAAATAACTTCCAAACCAGAAATTATGTGTCTGCGATTCACTTCCAAAATCGGGGGCCGACATGGACCATCGACCGCTGCCCGTCGACCTTCAATCCTCGACGGCGATCCCCTCTGGAGACCGCATGCCGCCCTTCCCCGTCATGGACACCCCACCGGCTTCATCGGCCTTCACCGGAGCGCCGGAAACCATCGCCGGCCGCGGCGCGCTCGACGCGCTGTTCCCCGGCTTCCACCACATTCGCGTTGCCACCGCCAATGGCGTGCAGGTGGAAGCGACCGTCGGCGGCTCGGGCCCGCCACTGCTTCTGCTGCATGGCCATCCGCAAACGCGCGCGATCTGGCACAAGGTCGCGCCGGCGCTGGCGGAGCGTTTCACCATCGTCGCCGCCGACCTGCGCGGTTATGGCGATTCATCGAAGCCGCCAGCGTCGACATCGACATCGACATCGGCGTCGGCGTCGGCGTCGGCACCAGGCTCGGCGACCGACGCATCCGCCTACAGCAAACGGACGATGGCGGCCGACATGCTGGCGGTGATGCGGACGCTCGGTCACGCCCGCTTCGACGTGCTGGCGCACGATCGCGGCGCGCGCGTCGCGCACCGGCTCGCGATGGACGCCCCGACGGCCGTGCGTCGGCTGGCGCTGCTGGACATCGCGCCGACCCTGGACATGTACGCCGGCGCCAACGACGCCTTCGCGCGCGCCTACTGGCACTGGTTCTTCCTGATCCAGCCGGCACCGCTGCCCGAGCGCCTCATCGAGGCCGATCCCGCCGCCTATGTCCGCGACGTGATGGGCCGCCGCAGCGCGGGCCTGGCGCCCTTCGATCCGCTGGCCCTGTCGGAGTACCAGCGCTGCCTCGCACTGCCGGGCACCGCCCGCGGCCTCTGCGAGGACTATCGCGCCAGCGCCGGCATCGACCTGGTCCACGACCGCGAGGACCGCGACGCCGGACGGCGACTCACCATGCCGCTGCTGGCACTGTGGGGCGAGCACGGCGTCGTGCATCGCTGCTTCGATCCGCTGGCGCTTTGGCGGCCGCTGGCGACGGACCTGCGCGGCGAGGCCCTGCCCTGCGGTCACTACATCCCCGAGGAAGCGCCTCAGGCGCTGCTCGATCGGGTCCTGCCCTTCTTCACCGCGCCAGACCGCGACATCGCCGCCGAAGAGGAGCGCCAGCCATGACCGCCACCAACGCCGTGACCGGCACGACCCGCGCCACGGACGCCACGGACGCCGCGGACGCCGCGGACGCCGCGGACGCAAAGGCCGTCAGCGACTCGCGCGTCGCGACGCCCGATCCCAAGTCCTCGAACGCCCCGCCGCGCACGCTCTACCGCAAGCTGGTCTACAGCCACACGGTGGCGACGCTCGACGCGCAGAACGTGCTGCTGTTCTGCGACCTGCACCTGATGAACGAGTACACCAGCCCCCAGGCCTTCACCGGCCTGCGCGAGCAGGGCCGCGGCGTGCCGATGCCGGGACAGCAGGTCGCGGTGGTGAGCCACATCATCCCGACGCATGCCGTGCCGTCGGCCCTGCGCGTGATCGCCGACCCGCCTTCGGCGCTGCAGGCCAGCAACCTCAAGGCCAATTGCGACCGTCACGGCATCCGCCTCTTCGACACGACCGACGCCCTGCAGGGCATCGAGCACGTGGTCGCACCGGAGCACGGGATGATCCGCCCTGGCATGGTCGTCATCTGCGGCGACAGCCACACCACGACCTATGGCGCGCTCGGCGCGCTGGGCTTCGGCATCGGCACCACCGAGGTCGAGCATGTGCTGGCGACGCAGACGCTGGTCTACCGGGTCGCCAGGGACATGCGGATCCGCGTCGACGGCGCGCTGCCCGCGGGCACGACGGCCAAGGACCTGGTGCTGGCGATCATCGGCCGCATCGGCGCGCAGGGCGCGCGCGGCTACGTGGTCGAGTTCTGCGGGACCACGATCGACGCGCTGTCCGTCGAGGCGCGCTTCACGCTCTGCAACATGGCCGTCGAGGCCGGCGCGCGCGGCGCGCTGATCGCGCCCGACGCGACGGCGATCAACTACGTGCTGGCCCGCAGTCCCGACCTCGCCGGCGAATGGCGCGAGCCCGCGCTCGCGCGCTGGCGCACGCTGCGCAGCGATCCGGGCGCCCGCTTCGATGCCGAGCACCGCTTCGACGCGGCCGACATCGGGCCGCAGGTCACCTGGGGCACCAGTCCCGACCAGGTCGCGCCGATCGACGGCCACGCGCCCGACCCGGCCCGGATGGCCGTCGGCCCGGCGCGCGACAGCGCCGAACGCGCGCTGCGCTACACGCGGCTCGAGGCCGGCGCGGCGCTGGCGGGCACGCCGATCCAGCATGTCTTCATCGGTTCCTGCACCAATGGCCGCATCGAGGACCTGCGCGCCGCCGCCGCCGTGCTGCGCGGCCGCCGCGTCGCGCCGGGCGTGCGCGCGATGGTGGTGCCGGGCTCCGGCGCGGTGCGCGCGATGGCCGAGGCGGAAGGCCTGGATCGCGTCTTCCTCGATGCGGGCTTCGAATGGCGCCAGCCCGGCTGCTCGATGTGCCTGGCGATGAACGACGACGTGCTTGCCGACGGCATCCGCTGCGCCTCGACGACCAACCGCAACTTCGAAGGCCGGCAAGGGCGCGGCGCGATCACCCACCTGATGAGTCCGGCGATGGCCGCCGCCGCCGCGGTCACCGGCCGCCTGACCGATGTCCGCCGACTGCCGCCCGTCCTCGGTGAGGAGAGCCCGCGATGAATCCCGTCCGCCGCATCGAGGGCCGCAGCGCGGCCCTGCGCCTGGAGAACCTCGACACCGACCAGATCATGCCCAAGCAGTTCCTGCGCGGCATCGACAAGCGGGGGTTGCGCCAGGGCCTGTTCCACGACCTGCGCTTCGACGGCGAGGGACGCCAGCGGCCCGGCTTCGTGCTGAACCAGCCCGCCTACGCCGGGGTGTCCGTGCTCATCGGCGGCAACAACTTCGGCTGCGGGTCCAGCCGGGAGCACGCCGTCTGGGGCTTGCAGCAGGCCGGCATCCGCGCCGTCGTCGCGCCCGGGTTCGGCGAGATCTTCTATTCGAATGCGATGGGGAACGGGCTACTGCTGGTGACGCTGCCGGAGGCCGAGGTGCGCCGGCTCATGGACGAGGCGGACGCGGTGCCGCGGAACACCGTCGAGATCGATGTGGAGACGCTCACGCTGCGCAGCGCCGGGGGCGTCGAGGCGCGCTTCGAGATGCTGCCGCGGCACCAGCGGATGCTGCTCGAGGGGCTCGATGCGATCGGGCTCTCGATGACCTACCGCGATCGGATCGAGGCCTTCGCGGCCGCGCACTGGGCGGCGCAACCGTGGCTCAAGGACGTGGCCCGGGCCAGCGGCGGTGGCCGCTGAAGCCCTTCGATGGAAAAGTCAGGCCGCAGTCAAGCCGGGAACGGCAGGCTGCGCCAGCGCTTGCCGGTGAGCGCCGCCACGGCGTTGGCGATCGCGGGCGCGATCGGTGGCACGCCGCATTCGCCCATGCCGGTCGGGGGATCCGCGGAAGGCACGATGTGCAGGTCCACCGGCGGCGCGTCCACATGGATGGGCACCCGGTAGTCATGCCAGTTGCTCTGTTCGACCTCGCCGTTCTTCAGCGTGATCGCCGCCCCGGGCAAGGTCATGCCGATGCCCATCACCAGCGCGCCCTGCACCTGCGCCTCGATCGTGCGCGGGTTCACCGCGAGGTTGCAGTGCACCCCCGCCGTGACCCGGTGCAGCACCGGCCGCCCGCCCTTCATCGAGACCTCGACGACATAGGCCACCACCGTGTTGAAGGACTCATGCACCGCCACGCCCCAGGCCCGCCCCTTGGCGAGCGTCGCCTTGCCGTAGCCCGACTTCGCCACCGCCAGGTCCAGCGCCGCCAGATGGCGCGCATGCTTGGCCAGCAGCTGCCGCCGGTAGGCCACCGGATCCAGCTTGCCGGCACGCGCCAGCTCGTCCACCAGCGTCTCCATCACGAAGGCGGTGTGCGTGTGCCCCACCGAGCGCCACCACAGCACCGGCACGTTGGCCTTGGGGTGATGGACCTCCAGCGCGATCGGGAAGGGATAGGCGCTCTCGGCCACGCCCTCGGTCATCGTCGCATCCGCGCCGTTCTTCACCATGAAGTCCGCGAAGGGCGTGCCCATGGTGATGGACTGGCCCACGATCACATGCTTCCAGGCCAGCACCCCGCCCTGCCGGTCATGCGCGATCTCGACGCGGTGCAGGTGCGTCGGACGGTAGTAGCCGCCGCGCACGTCGTCCTCGCGCGTCCAGATCATCTTCACCGGCCCGGTCTTGCCCGCGGCGTGCCGCGCCTTGGCCACCTGCGCGGCCTCGACGACATAGTCCGAGGTCGGCGTCGCCCGCCGTCCGAAGCCGCCGCCGGCGGTCATCGTGTGCAGCGTGACCTGCTCCGGCTTGAGCCCCAGCACGCCGGCGACCTGCGCCTGGTCCACCGTCTGGAACTGCGAGCCGACCCACACCGTGCAGCGATCGCCCCGGAAGTCGATGGTGCAGTTCAGCGGCTCCATCGGCGTGTGCGCCAGGTAGGGGAAGGTGAACTCCGCGGTGATGAGCGCCGGCGCCGGCTTCGCCGTCAGCGCCGCGGTGTCGGCCCGCTGGACCGCGATGCCCGGCTGCCTGGCCAGCGCGCGGAACTGCGCCAGCTGCGCCGCGCTGTCCACGCGCTCCACGCCGCTCAGGTCCCACTCGACCTTGACCAGCTCGCGCGCCTTGCGCGCCGGCCAGAAGCCGTTGGCCACGATGGCCAGGCCGGTCGCGCCGCCGCTCAGCGGCACCTGCAGCACCTCCTCCACGCCCGGCACCGCGAGCGCCGGCGCCGCGTCGAAGCGTGCGACGCGGCCGCCGAAGACCGGCGGATGGACCATGACGACGGTGCGTTGCCCCGGCAGCTGCAGGTCGATGCCGAAGTCCTGGCGGCCGCTGGACTTGGCACGCGCATCGAGCCGGTTGACCGGCTTGCCGATCAGCTTGAACTGCGACGGATCCTTGAGCGCCACCGAGGCCGGCACCGGCTCGGCAAAGGCTGCCTGCGCCAGCGCGCCATACCCTAGCCGACGGCCGTCCGGCGTGACGACGCTGCCCGACTCGGTGCGCAGCTGCGCGGCCGGCGTGTTGAGCTGCTTCGCCGCGGCCGCGACCAGCATCGCGCGCATGCGGGCGCCGATCTCGCGGTACTGCTGCCAGGACGCCTTGATGCTGGTCGAGCCTCCCACCATCTGGATGTGGAAGAACGGATCCTTGTAGGCCTCGCCCGCCGGCGCGAGCTCGCAGCGGACCTTGCTCCAGTCCGCGTCCATTTCCTCGGCCACCAGCATCGGCAGCGCGGTCTGCACGCCCTGGCCGAAGTCGATCTTGCCGATGGTGACGGTGACGATGCCGTCCGCGTCGATCGCGACGAAGGCCGACGGCTGCTGGAAGGGCTTGAGCGGCTCCGGCGCGCCCGGCGCGGAGCCGCCCACCGACGCGTCCTGCGCGCCGCCGGGCGCCGCGTACAGCGCGAAGCCGGCGGCCAGGCCCAGCTTGAGGAAGACGCGGCGACCGAGGCCGCCCTCGCCCGGCGCGGCCGAGGACTCGGGCGCCTCGGCCAAGGCCGCGGGCAGTTCACCGCTGAGGTACTGGAACATGGGGCGCATGGGAGGCTCCTTCAGGCGAGCGAGCGGGCGGCGTCCTTGACGGCGGCATGGATCCGCACGTAGGTGCCGCAGCGGCAGAGGTTGGCGCTCATCGCGGCGTCGATGTCGGCGTCGCTGGGCTGGGGCCGGTGCCGCAGCAGCGCGACCGCGGCCATGATCTGGCCGCTCTGGCAGTAGCCGCATTGCACGACGTCGTGCTTGACCCAGGCCTCCTGCACCGCCTGCCCGATGCGGTCGCCGCCGATGGCCTCGATCGTGGTGATCTGCTGGCCGGCGACGGACTCGATCGGCGTGACGCAGGCGCGCCGCTGCTCCCCGTCCACATGCACCGTGCAGGCGCCGCAGACCGCGACGCCGCAGCCGAACTTGGTGCCGGTCATGCCCAGCGTGTCGCGCAGGACCCAGAGCACCGGCGTATCGCCCGGCACGTCGACTTGCTGCGCTTGGCCGTTCAGGCGGAACGAGATCATGGCTGGCTCCTGCTCACCGTGGCGGTGGCGCTGATGGGGATGAGGGTGTCGGCCGGGGCGGCGGCGCCGGCCATCGCGCGCAGGTGCTCGACGACCTCGCGCGTCGATGCGGCCTTCGTCGATCCGATGGACTTGCGCAGCGGCTCGGTGGCGTCGCAAGGCGCGCCGTTGCGGATCCAGGCGCGCACCTGCGTGTCGAAGGCCGCCTTGTCCAGCGGCGGCAGCGCGCGGCCCGGCCCCGGCTGCCAGCCCCAGGCGACCAGGTGGTCGGTGACCAGGTGCTGCTCGATCATCGCCAGCGAGCGGTGACCGTTGGTCGCGGGCTCGCGGAAAACCTTGCACAGCGCCGCGCCCTTCAGGCCGAGCCAGGACATCTTCATGGTCTCGGGCGGCATGTGCCAGCCCGGCTTGCCGTCGGTCTCCAGCCCCGGCGGCGCGTGCTGGAGCGGGCTGTTGCGCGTCGAATGGCAGGTCGCGCACTGCAGCGGCGCGACGCCCTTGCCGTCCGCGCCGCGCTGCACCGGCGGATAGTGGACCCGGCTGAAGTCGCCCTGCAGCGGCGCATTGGGCACATGACAGTTCAGACATCGGGGATGGAGCAGCACGCGCTCGAGCTGCGCGAAGGCGGCCAGGCCTTCCTGCCGGTTCGGCGTGGCCGAGATCGGCGTCGGCTGGAAGGCGGCACCGTCGGCCGCGCTCGCCGGCGCCGCCGCGGCAATGAGGCCCGCCACGCCCAGCACCGCCGAGCACGCCAGCCTGCATGACGCGGGCATCGAGACATCCGCTGCGAAGCGATCACCCATGTCGACCTCCTGATGGCTGCGTCGGGTTGCCCCGCAGTCTAGAAAGGCGACGGGCGACGCGGCTTGCCTGATCCGACGGAAGACTTGCCCATTTCGACGGCGCGGTCCACGAGCGTTCAGCGGGGGCGCGAGAAGCGGCGCGCGCCCGCCACGCATCCGATCACGGCAACGGTGACCGTGAGCATCGCCGGACTCACCGCTTCCCGCAACAGGCCCGCGGCCAGCGCCAGGCCGAACAGCGGCTGCAGCAGCTGCAGCTGTCCCACCGCGGCGATGCCGCCCTGCGCGAGCCCGCGGTACCAGAAGACGAAGCCGATCAGCATGCTGAACAGCGAGACATACCCCAGCCCCGCCCAGGCCGCGGCGCCGACCGGCGCGAAGCTGGCCGGCACGCGCCACGCGGCCAGGGCGAGCATCGGCGGCAACGCCAGCACCAGCGCCCAGCAGATCACCTGCCAGCCGCCGAGCGTGCGAGAAAGCCGGGCGCCCTCCGCGTACCCCAGGCCGCAGACGAGGATGGCGCCCAGCATCAGCAGGTCGCCCAGCGGCGCGGCGCGCAGGCCCTGCCCCGCCGCGAAGCCGATGACGCACAGGCTGCCCAGCACCGAGAAGATCCAGAAGGCCGCGCGCGGGCGCTCGCCGCCACGCAGCACGCCGAAGGCGGCCGTCGACAGCGGCAGCAGCGCGATGAACACGATCGAGTGGGCCGAGGTGACATGCCGCAGCGCCAGCGCCGTCAGCAGCGGGAAACCGATCACCACGCCGGCCGCGACGATCGCGAGCGGCCCGGCCTGCGCGCGCGTGGGCCGCGGCGCGCGCAGCAGGCGCAGCGCCGCCAGCGCGATCAGCCCGGCGATGGTGGCGCGCGCGGCGGTCAGGAACACCGGATCGAAGTCGGCCACCGCGACCCGCGTCGCCGGCAGCGAGCCGCTGAAGATCAGCACGCCGATGAATCCGTTCAGCCAGCCTCGCGATGCGGTGTCCATGTCCCCGGTGCCTCGATGGAAGAAGGACCTAAGGGTAAGCGGGCTCATCAATACAATCAAAAAATTGTCATGGATACAGGCGGTGGCGCATGGCGGAGCCCAGGTACAAGGCGGTGGTGGACCGGCTGGCGGCGGAGATCCGCTCGGGCGCCCTGCCCGCGGGCGCGCGGCTGCCGACCCATCGGGACCTCGCGACCCGCGAGGGCTTCGCGCTGGTCACCGCGACCCGCGTCTACGCCGAGCTGCGGGCGATGGGACTGATCAGCGGCGAGACCGGCCGCGGCACCTTCGTCAAGGAGACCGCGCTCGCGCCCGGCCAGGGCGTGGACCTGGACGCGGTGGCGGCGGACATGGTCGACCTGAGCTTCAACTACCCGTCGCTGCCCGGTCAGGCGGAACTGCTGCGCGGCGCCTTGCGCCAGCTGGCCGGCGCGGGCGACCTGGAGGCGCTGCTGCGCTACCAGCCGCATGGCGGCCGGCCCGCCGACCGCGCCGCGATCGCGCGCCATCTGCGACGACGCGGCCTCGAGGTCGAAGGCGGCCGCGTGCTGGTCGTGGACGGCGCGCAGCACGGCCTGGCGGTGACGCTGATGGCGCTGCTGGAGCCGGGCGACGTGGTCGCCGTGGATGCGCTCACCTATCCCGGCTTCCGCCTCGTGGCCGGGATGCAGCGGCTGGAACTGGCGCCGGTGCCGGCGGCCGGCGCGGGGCCCGACCTCGACGCGCTGGAGGCGCTGTGCCGGCGCCGCCGCGTCAAGGCGATCTACACGATGCCGACGCTGAACAACCCGCTCGGCTGGGTGATGGCGGCCACGCGCCGGCGCGAGCTGGTGGCGCTCGCGCGGCGACACGACCTGCTGATCATCGAGGACGGCGCCTACGCCTACCTCGCCGACCATCCGCCGCCGCCCCTGGCGATGCTGGCGCCCGAGCGGACCGTCTACGTGTCGGGGTTCTCCAAGAGCGTCGCGGCGGGACTGCGGGTGGGTTTCGCCGTCGCGCCGGCCGCGCGGGTCCACGCGCTGGAACGGGCGATCCGCGCGACGACCTGGAACACGCCCGGCGTGATGACGGCCATCACCACCGGCTGGCTGGAGGACGGCACCGTGGCCCGGCTCGAGGCGCATAAGCGCGAGGACGCGCGACGCCGCCAGCGCCTGGTGGCGGAACGGCTCGGGACGATGAAGCGCATCGCGCATCCGTCGTCCTACTTCGTCTGGTTGCCGCTGGGCGAGGCCGTACGCGCCGACCAGGTGGCGATGGCGCTGCAGCGCGAGCGGGTGTCGGTGTCGACGGCCGAGCCCTTCGCCACCACGCCGCAGGCGCCACATGCGATCCGGCTGGCGCTGGGGTCGGTGGACCTGGTGCGACTGGGCGCGGCGCTGGACCGCGTCAGGGCGGCGATCGAGGCCAGGACCTTCTGACCGCGGCCGCCCCGCCCGTCAGGCCGCCGGCTGCCGGTAGACGAGCACCTTCAACGACCGCTCCTCCGACTCGTCCGCGAAGGCCGCCGGGTTGGCGACGCGTTCGATGAAGGCGAGTCCGGGCGCCTCGGTGGCGACGAGGTCGCGCAGGAACGCGGTATCCAGCTTGGGCGTGTTCAGACACACCAGCGCATGGCCGCCCGGCGCCAGCAGTTCCGGCAGCCGTCGCACCAGGCGGGCGTAATCCTTGGTCGCGACGAAGCTGCCCTTCTGGTAGCTCGGCGGGTCCAGCACGACCAGGTCGTAGGGACCGCCGCGGCGGATCTTCCCCCACGAGCTGAAGATGTCGTGCGCATGGAAGGCGGCGCGCTCCTGCACGCCATTGAGCTGGTGGTTGCGGCGACCGGTCGAGAGCGCGCCGCGGGCCATGTCGTAGTTCGCCACGGCCGCGGCGCCGGCCTGCAGCGCGACGACCGAGAAGGCGCAGGTGTAGGCGAACAGGTTGAGCACCCGCCCGCCCGGATGCGCCGCCGCCCAGCGCCGCACCCAGCGGCGGCCTTCGGCCATGTCGAGGAAGAAGCCGTGGTTCTGTCCTTGCGCCAGGTGGACCACGAAGCGCGCGCCGTCCTCCTCGACCACATGCTCGTCGGGGATGGCGCCGGCCATCAGGCGGTTGGTGGGTCGGTGCTCGTCGCGGTGCTGGAACATCCAGTTCAGCGGCTCGCCCGGCGCGACCTCGGCCCAGCGCGCGGCCAGCGCCGCGCCGATGCGGGCCAGGTCCTCGTCGTTCACCGGCGCGAAGCTGGTCAGCACCCAGACCGGCGGATAGACATCGAGGACCCACTGCTCGCAGCCGGGAAACAGGCCGCCGCGACCGTGGAAGAAGCGGCCGGGGCCGCTGGGCCGGGGAAGCGTGGCGATGACGTCGAGGAGCGCTTGCATGGGGAGTCCGGGAACGGGGGCGCCAGTGTAGACAGGCGCCCCGCCATCGTGGGCCTCACGCCACATCGCGCGCCGATTTCGATCACGCCGTGCAGCCGCATGCGCCCGGCCTCCCCTTCCACAGCTTGTGGAGACTGCTGCAAATGCGGGAGCACTTCGCCAGGGCCGACCGACAGATCGAAGCATCGATACACCTGCATCCGGCAGTGGGCTGATCAACGCGAGTCAGCCGAAGGCCCGGCCTGTTCGCTGTGCATGCCGCCGCGGCGAAATCAATCCTCATTCGGAGCCACCCCGTCACCGTCACCGCCGAGGTCCGCGACCATCAAAGAATCCTTCCCATGGCCGCACCAGCGGCGTCATCGGCGAAGGAGCGGCACATGTTTCGAGCGGCGGTCCAGGAGTTCCAGCAAGCGCCATGGATGGGCACCATCCGCGTCGCGCAGCGGCCGGCCTTCCAGGTGGTGGCCACGGTGGCGGTGCTGCTGGCGACGGCGCTGATCGCATTCGCGCTGATCGGACAGGTCTCGCGCAAGGCCCGCGTGCCGGGGCTGCTGATGCCGGTGGGCGGGCTGCTGCAGGTGTCCTCGCCGCTGGCGGGGCAGGTGGAGGCGGTGCTTGTCGGCGAGGACGACGAGGTGCGCCAGGGCCAGCCGCTGCTGCGGGTGCGCAGCGAGCGCCGGGTGGACGGCAGCGACATGACCGCGCTCAACCTCCGCGCGATCCAGACGCGCGCCGGCAGCTTGGCGACCGAGCGCCAGCTGCAGCGTCGGCAGGCCGGGGACAGGCAGGACACGCTGAGCGACCGCCTGCGCAGCCTGCGCGTGGAGGCGACGCAGGCGGGCGAGGAGCTGGACATGGTGCGCGCCCGCGTCGCGCTGGCGCAGCGCAGCCGTTCGCGTTACGCCGCCCTGGCCGAGAACGGCTTCGTGCCCGACACCCAGGTGCAGCAACGGGACGAGGAACTGCTCGACCTGCGGGCGCGGGAACGCGGCGCGCAGCGGTCGGTCGAGAACCTGAGCCGCGAGGCGCGCTCCCTGGAGGCGGAACTCGCCGCGATCCCGACGACGCTGGCGACCTCGCTGGCGCAGCTGGACCGGGCCGCGGCGCAACTCGAGCAGGAGCGCGCGGAGCTCGAGGCCCGGGCCGGGCTGGAGGTGACGGCGCCGCGCGATGGCCGCGTCAGCGCGCTGCCCCTGCATGCGGGCCAGGCGGTGCAGGCCGGCCAGACCCTGGTGACGCTGACGCCGGTCAGCGTCGCGGCGACGGACGCCGACGTACTGGTGGCGCAGCTTTATGCCCCGAGCCGCACGGTCGGTTTCATCCAGCCCGGACAGCAGGTCTGGCTGCGCTACGCGGCCTACCCGTACCAGAAGTTCGGCATGGCGCTGGGCCAGGTGGCCCACGTCAGCCCGACGCCGATCGCGCCGCAGGACCTGCCGTCCGGACAGGCGCAGGCGCTGGTCAGCGCGGCCCAGGCCAACGAGCCGCTGTACCGCATCGACGTGCGCCTGGAGCGCCAGGCGATCGCCGCGTATGGCCGCGATCTGCCGCTGCGCGCCGGCATGGCGCTCGACGCCGACGTGACGCTGGAGCACCGGCGCATCTGGGAGTGGCTGCTGGAACCGCTGCTGGCGACGGCCAGGCGGATCTAGCGGGACACCGGTCTTCCGGCGGCGAGCGATCGACGCCGGGGAAACGGCGGCCGACCGTTCTCGGCCATTCAACTGACGGAGATTGAAATGACGGAACTGACTCAAGACGAGATCGATCAAGTGCATGGCGGCGGCGGATTCCTGTCCAAGTTCGCCAAGTTCATGGTCCGCTGCGCCGCGTCCTACCTCGGCGCGCACTTCGGGCTGACCGGCCCGGTGGCCGCGCGCGTCAGCTGATGCGCCTGCCCAGACCTTGCGTTGACTCGACCTCACCCGCGGCCGGCCACCACCGTGGCCGGCCGCTCACAGCGTCGCGCCGCGACGGCGCATGACAGCCTCCAGCAATGAAACGCACCCTGTTCACCGGCCTGCTCGGGCTGATCGGCTTCGCGGTCCTCGGCGGCGCTTCGGCCGAGTCCGAGCTCCGCGATCCGATCCCGCTCCCCCGCTCGGAGATCTCCGGACAGTCCGTCCATCGGCATCACATGCCCTTTCGCCGGGCGGGCCAGGCCATGGCCTTCGTCAAGTCCTACCCGGGTCCGCAGGACCGCGTGCAGTGGTACCTGCGCCTGCTGCCATCGGATCCCGCCCACTTCTCCTTCGAGCAGCTCGCGCTCGCGGTCGAGGACGCCGACACCCTCCTTCCCATCCCGACAAGAAAAGGATGGGCCCCCTTGCCCGCCGCGTTCGCGGTCGATGCCGCGAAAGCCCGATTCGTCGTCAATCGGCCGAAAGGCAGCGTGTCGCTCGAATACTGGATCGCGATCGCACCGCGCGCCGATGACCGCTACCCGGTCGACGGTCTCCGCGAGGCCTGCGCCCAGGCGGTGGCCATGTTCAAGGGCCAGGGCTGGCTGCAGGCGCTGCAAGCGCGAGACCTGCATTGCGCCGACGTGACCTTCCTGCCGCTCGATGACGCGCTGACCGTGACCGGACACGATGCCAACGGCGCGCCCGTGAACCTCGACGTCCGGCGGACGGCTCACGGCCCCGCGGTGGTCGTGCCTCTGGAGGAACAGGTCCATGAGGTCAGGGTGACGCCGGGCGGCGGCGCGTACGTCATCGTCGTGCGGCAGGAGGACTCATGACCCGGCCCACCCCGATCCTTCAATCCGAGGTGGCCGAATGCGGCCTGGCCTGCCTGGCGATGATCGCGACGGCGCATGGCCAGGCCACGACGCTGCAGGACCTGCGCCGGCGCTTCCCGGTCGCGCTCAAGGGCATGAAGCTGCGCGACCTGCTGGAGGTGGCCGCGGGCATTGGTTTCTCCGGCCGGCCGCTGAAGCTGGACCTGCCCTTCCTCGCCAAGCTGTCGCTGCCCTGCGTCCTGCACTGGGACATGAACCATTTCGTGGTGCTGTCCCAGGTCCGCCGCGGCAGCGTGACCGTGCTCGACCCGGCGGTCGGCGAGCGCCGACTGAGCCTGGACGAGGTCTCGGCCCATTTCACCGGCGTCGCCGTCGAACTGACGCCCAACGCCGACTTCAAGCCCGCCGCGCCGCCGCCGCGGGTGTCGCTCGCCGCGCTCACCGGCAAGGTGCTCGGCCTGCGTCGATCGCTGGTACAGATCCTGCTCGTCGCGCTGGTGCTGGAGCTGTTCGCGATCGTCGCGCCGTTGTGCAACCAGCTCATCATCGACGACGTCCTCACCTCGGGCGACCGCGACCTGCTCAAGGTGCTCCTGATCGGCTTCGGCCTGCTGCTGGTGACCCAGACGGCGCTCGGCCTGGCGCGCTCGTGGATGCTGGTCCTGCTGACGCAGACGCTGTCGCTGCAATGGCGGGGCAACACCTTCGCCCATTTGCTGCGGCTGCCGGTCGGATTCTTCGAGCGGCGCCACCTCGGCGACATCACCTCGCGCTTCGGCGCGGTCGACGCGATCCAGAAGACGCTGACCACCGCCGCGATCGAGGCCCTCCTCGACGGCCTGATGGGTGTGGCCGCGCTGGTCATGATGCTGATCTATGCCTGGCCGCTGGCGCTGGTCGTGATCGCCGCCGTGCTGCTGTACGGCCTGCTGCGCTGGGCCGCCTACCGGCCGCTGCGCGACGCGGCCGCCGAACGGCTGGTCGTCGCCGCGCGGGAAAGCACGCACTTCCTCGAGACCCTGCGGGCGATGACGCCCCTGAAGCTGTTCGGCCGCGAGCAGGAGCGACGCGCGCAGTGGCAGAACCTGATCGTCGAGGTCCAGAACCGCGATGTCCGCACGGCCAAGCTGTCGATGGCGATGAGCACCGCCAACACCTTCCTCTTCGGCGTGGAGAACCTGCTGGTGCTCTTCCTCGGTGCCGGGCTCATCCTGGACGGGCAACAGGCCGGCACGGTCACGATGACGGTGGGCATGCTGTTCGCGTTCCTCAGCTACAAGGGCCAGTTCACCGGCCGCGTGTCGGCGCTGATCAACTACGCGGTGGAACTGCGGATGCTGGGCCTGCATGCCGAACGCCTGGCCGACATCGCGCTCGAGCCGCCCGAACCCGACGAGGTGCCGGACCATGACCTCGCGCATCTGGAGGCCAGCCTGGAACTGCGCGACGTCAGCTTCCGCTACGGCGAGCGCGAGCCCTGGATCCTGCGCCATGTGAACCTGACGGTGCCGGCCGGCCAGAGCATCGCGATCACCGGCCCGAGCGGCTCGGGCAAGACGACGCTGCTGAAGGTGCTGCTGGGACTGCTGGCGCCCGAGGAGGGCGAGGTGCGCTACGGCGGCATGCCGATGCGGCAGCTCGGATTGAGGAACGTGCGCCGGCAGATCGGCACGGTGATGCAGGAGGACGTGCTGCTGACGGGCTCGCTCGCTGACAACATCGCCTGCTTCGACACGCAGCCCGATCCGGAGCGGGTGCAGGCCGCCGCGATGCTCGCGCAGATCCACGAGGACATCTGCCGGATGCCGATGGGCTACCAGACCCTGGTCGGGGACCTGGGCAGCGGCCTGTCGGGGGGGCAGAAGCAGCGGGTGCTGCTGGCGCGGGCGATCTATCGGCGGCCGAGGATCCTGGCGCTCGACGAGGCGACCAGCCACCTCGACGTCACCCGGGAGCGCGCGGTGACCGCCAACCTGGCCCGGTTGCCGCTGACGCGATTGATGATCGCGCACCGGCCGGACACGATCGCGGGCGCGGAGCGGGTGATCGTGCTGGAGGGCGGCGCAGTCGACGAACTGCCGCGCCCGGCGGCGAGAGACACGCTGGCCACCTGAGCGATGACCATTTGAGCGATGGGCACCCGAGCGATGGGCACCCGAGCGATGGTGACCGGAGCGACGGCCACCTGAACGACAGCCAATTGAGCGACGGCCGGCGCCGGCCGGCACGCGGCGTGGACCGCGCGCCGGCCAGGCATCACTTGTTGTCGATGGGCTTGCTCACGTCGCGCTCGAACCACTTGGTCGAGATCCGGGCGTAGGTGCCGTCGGCCTGGAGGTCGGCGATCGCCTTGTCGATGGCGGCCTGGAACTTCGGGCTGCCCTTGCGGAACGGGATCGCGTTGGTGGCGGGCTTGCCGATGGCCGCGCCGGCCTTGACCGGCAGCTTGGTCTTCTCCTTCAGGTAGGGGATGAGCAGGCTGTCGTTGAGGGCGGCGTCGATGCGGCCGGTGGCCAGGTCCTGCAGGTATTCGGTGGCGCCGGGATAGGTGCGCACCTCGGCGCCGTCCCAGGTCTTGGCCAGGTCGGCGAAGTTGCTGCCCTGGCCGACGCCGATCTTCTTGCCCTTGAGGTCGGCCGGCGACTGCAGCGGCCGGGTCTCGTTGGCGCGCACGATCAACTGCGGATAGGAGGTGACGTAGGGCGCGCTGAAGTCGAAGGTCTTGCGGCGCTCGTCGGTGGCGGCGACCTGGTTGACGATGACGTCGTACTTGCCCGCCTGCAGGCCGGCGAGGATGCCGCTCCATTCGGTGGTGGTGAATTCCGGCTTCACGCCCAGCTTGGCGGCGATCGCCTTGGCGATGTCGACGTCGAAGCCGTCGAGCTGGCCCTTGGCGTCCTTGAAGTTGAACGGCGGATAGGTGCCCTCGACGGCCACCCGCAGCGTGCCGCGCGACTTCACGTCGTCGAGCAGGTCGGCGGCCTGGGCCGCGAGGGAAGCGCCGGCGAGCAGCGCGGCGGCGATCAGGGAAGTGCGGAAGGCTTTCATGAGGCCCCTCGTTGTTCGTAGGAGGGGCCGATGTTGCCACCAGTCGTCGGGATTCCCCCGCATATGGATATGCCTGGCCGCAATGAGGGACAGGGGCCGCCCGAGGCGCTCACTGGCTCACGCAGAGCACGACCTGCTCCTTCGCAAGCAGGTCCTTGCGCGTCACCACCTGGTTGATGTGCAACAGAAAGGCTTCGTCCCGCTCGTGCTTCGCCAGCAGGGTGTCGTTGACCATGGTCGCGGGAAAGGACTTGAACACGCAGCCTCGGTGCTGGAGCGTCGCCACGGCGGCCTCGATCGCCAAGGTGCCGGCATCGGGATGAAGGGTCCGGTAGAGCAGGAAGCCCGCCATGGCGGCCGCAGCCACCACGCTCCCGATGGCGGCCGTCATCAGGAGCGCCTCCCCGGGCGATCGCTTGACGAAGCCCGCAGTACGCATGCCCCGAGACAACAGCCGGTCTCCGATGATGACCTGCGGCTCCGTGAATCGATGGGCTTCGTCGGGGAGCAGATGGATCGCGATGAACAGCTGCTCGTCCGGATCGAGCTTGTCCAGCCGGAACTCGCTGACCGGGCGGTCGTAGGCCACGGCCATGGCCACGGAGCGGCTCGAGCCTTCGACGTTGGGCTCGTACTCGGGCGCGAACGGCAGTTTGATCCGCACGTTCCTGAGGACGACGGAAGACAGATTGGTGAGGCTGAGCCAGGCCAGCAGGAAGCCCTTCTGACTGTGGATCTTCTTCAAGGCCACGTCGGGGACCCATTGATATCGGGGCTCGACGAAGGTGTAGGCGATCGGCGGCGGGGCTTTCCCGAGTAGGGGGATCAACGAAACGACGGTGTCTACGAGGGCCATGGGTTGCGTGTCGGCAATGCGGGGCGGCCAGTGTCCACGTCGGCCCGAGGCTCGCTCCGCCCGCAAACCCTCACGCGGCCGAATGCCGGCAAGTTTTCACGCCCCTCGGAAGGGTCGACGCCCTGCGTCGATCGGTGCCGCGGAGCCGGTGGGGTGCGCCCGATCCGGGATCAGCGAATCAGAACGCGTGCCGCAGCCCGAGCGCGACCACCGTCGGCTTCTCCCCCGCGCCCACGCCCATCGGGTTGATGGCGAAGTCGTAGGCCGCGCGGGCCTGGTTGTCGATGCGCGAGACATACGCATAGAGGCCGGTGCGCGGCGAGAGCGTGTAGTCCGCGCCCAGCGTCCATTGCCGCGCGCCCGTGGCGTCGCCCGCCGAGACGAAGCCGATCCGCGCGCCCGCCGGCCCCTTGCCGTCGGCGGCGTCGGTGAAGCTCGCGCGCAGGTTGAAGCGGTCGACCTGCCAGGTGGCCACCATGAAGAGCGCGGTGCGGGTCAACGGGCCGAGTGGCGTTTCATACCGGAGGCGCTCGATGGCGCCAGTCAGGCGGGCCGGACCGACGCGATACGCGGCGCCGAGCTTGGTCGCCGTGTCCGTGCGACCTGGGCCCTGATAGCCGCGGTGCTGCTCGTGCGCGAGGGAGAGGTTCCAGGGGCCGTCGTCCCAGCTGAGCGAGGCGGACCACAGGTCGGGCTTCGAGCCACCGGGGCCGATCTCGCCGTCGTTGAGGGCGTACGCGACGCGGCCGGTAAGTCCTCGCCAGGTAGGGCTCCAGTACTGGACGATGTTCTGCTGGCGCCGGTCGAAGGACGCGGTGTTGCCGAGGTGGTTGGTGGTGGGCGCGGAGCCGTTGGCCATCAGCGCCATGTAGCCGGCGGTGGTCGGGTACCAGGGGTCGAGGGTGCTGGTGGCCAGCAGGTACGGCGTTCCCCAATGACCGGCGAAGACCAGTCCGTAGGGCGTCTGCAGGCCGACGCGCGTGTCGCGGTTGGCGAGCGATGTCCCGGCGCCGGTGTCGAGCGCCAGCGAGCCTTCGATCTGGAACACCGCCTGGTAGCCGTCGCCCAGGTCCTCGGCGCCGCGAAAGCCGATGACGGAGCGGTTGTTGGACTCGCGGTTGACCGCGCGATCGCGTGGCGCGCGGGCGGCATCGGCGTGCTCGAGGGAGACGTTCAGGCGGCCGTAGATCGTGACGCTGGATTGGGCCTGGGCGCCAGCCGCGATGAGCGCGAGACCCGCGTGCACGAGCGAAGGGAGGAAGCGGTACTGCATCGGAACGAGGGAGGTGAGGTCATCCCGATGTTGATTCGGCGGCGGCGATTGCGGCTCTCTCGTTCGGGGGAGCGAGGGTGGCGCGTCGGCTTGCGCGGCGATGCCAGCACTCGAAGGCAATCGCGAGCAGGACGAGCGCCAGCCCGATGGCCGGCCGCATGGGCGCGAACTCCTCGGCGCTGAGCAGCGGCGAGACCATCAGGCTGCGGCCCTTCAGCAGGTCGACCGTCACGTTCATCGACAGATGCAGGGCGGTGGTGCAGACCAGCGACCGGGTGCGCCAGAAGACGATCCCCAGCAGCAAGGCGCCGGGCACCACCAGCACCGCGTCCTTCGGTGGATGCATCAGCGTGAAGATCAGTGCCGCGCCCAGCATCCCCGCCAGCTCACTGTTCAACAGCCTGCCGATCAAGGGCTGCAGCAGGGCGCGGTGGAAGAGCTCCTCGAAGAAGGCGCCCAGCGTCATCGCGGCGAGCGTAGCGGTCCAGACCTCCGGATGGATGGAGGGATTGATCGGATGAAACCCGTTCGACCGGATCGCTGGGAAGTCGATCAGTAGCGCCGCCAGCGTGATGGACGCCACAGCCGCGGCCGCCACTGCGACCGTCGTTCGCAGCTGGACTCTGAACAAGGTCCGCAGCGGGTAGCCGCGTTGGAGAGTGGCGAGCAACCAGAGTGCCGCGAGCGTCTGGAGACACAGCGACGAGGGAACTCGAATCATCGGCCCCCACGGTGCCGGCAGGGAAACGACATTCTCCGGGAGCAGCCGTTCAAAGAACTGCACCAGAAAGCCAATGGCTGCGACCACGAACAGTAGAGCGACGAATTCGAGCAGGCGTCGTGCGCCTCGCCCCGACATATCGAGGAATTGCTTGATATTCAACATCGGCAAGAGAATCGTTGACTCGGCCGCAGCCTAATCCAACGACCACGCAGCGCCAGGGTGTTTTCCCATTCGCATATATCGGTGGGTTTTTCCAAATATTTGTAGTCACTCCGCAAAGCCGGCACCGGACAACTGCAATTAACTAGCGTGAGCGAGTTGTTTTCAGCCGCCGCCTTCGCACGTGACTTATGCGAGTTTCAGACCGACTTGCACGAGGAATATCCAAGCCCGGCGTTCACGATTAACTTTGCGTCTGCGGGTGATTCCCACCCGCTCGCGCCGAGCGGCTCTCGGACAACTTTGAAAGTGATATATGCAAGTTTTGACTCAGCAAGAAATCAACATGGTCCACGGCGGCGACAGTTGGGCGGGCACGCCCGAAGGGCGCGAGCCGGTCCCGATGCCGGAAACATGGATTGATTGCGTCCAGCGAGAAGGGGGCTATCCCGGCGTGAGCGAACTCGGCGCCATGCTGAGTTGCACGGGACAGAAGATCCGCGAATGGGTCCGGATGTTCTGATTCCCTGAAACGGAAAAGGGCGCCTCTCGACGCCCTTTTCTATTTTCTGAATGCGAGATGGATGTTGCCTGCATCACTTTGATGCTCTTTGGTCTTCCATCAGCCGCATCGGGAACGGACTCGTGCCCCCCTTTTCCCCGACAGCGTGGCGCGCAAGTAGCGGCCGGCGCGTCTACAAGCCGTCGCAGACCGTTTCCTGGGATCCGCAGATCTTGTCCACCCAGAGACGGAACCGGCCCGGTGGCAGGCCGGCGCGAGCGGCGGGGGCGACGTTCAGCGACTTGCGCTCTTCGGCGGGGATCTTCGCGTCGACGTACTCCACCTGCGCCCATTGCCCCTGGCAGGCGCCGAGCGAACTGGCGCTGACCATCACGTCGCTGTCGAACAGCTGCTCGTCGTTGAGCTGGAGCCACACCGGTGCTTGGGTGTCGGGGTGAGCGCGACCGACGCGGGCTTGAGGCTTCACGACGAGCTTCCTGCCGGTGACCCAGCCCTCGCCAGAGAACGTGGGCCGCGGTGGCTGGCCGGTGAGGTCCTCGTCATCCCGCGCATTGCGGATTCGGAACCAACCGGAATCGCTCGCGGTGATCTCGACACGGACGCGGATCCAGGTGCCTGAGGCCTTGTCGACCCACACGGGCGGCAGCGTGCCCAGCACGCGGGCTTTCGCATTCGGCGCCGCGCGGACGTTCAGACCGGCGGGGTCGGTTTCCTCGACGAAGGCGACGATCGAGCACGGCGTGGCGGGCGGCGGTGCGTCGGCGTGAGCAGCACCGGCGAATGCAGCGAGCGCGAGCGTCGTGAGGACGCGCAGTGAAGATTCAGCGGCGGTCGACCAGGACATGGAAGAACTTGGGGCATCGCACCGGGCAAGGCAAACACGATGTTTTCAGACGGGTGAATCGTAATGAAGAGCACCGCCCTCCGCAAAACGAGAACTCCATAACGGTCCATTCGCCTCCTCCACGCGCCGGGGCGGCTTCAAGACCACGGCGCTCGCTATGCTTGCCCGAGATCTTCAGGGAGAGAGCCGAATGGCCAGAAAGAAGAAGAGCGACGCGGAGACGGTCATCGACCTCTTCGCATTGATGCCGTGGTGGGCCTGCGTGGCTCTGGCGGCGGTGGCGTACGTGGCGCTGCATGCGTTGGCGTCGAAGGCGCCGGCGACGGTGGATCCGGCGCAGGCGCTGAATCAGATGGACAAGCTCCTCGTCGGTGCGGCGCTTCGGGGTCTCGCGACCGTCGGGCAGTACGTCGTACCGGTTTTGCTGCTCGCGGCAGCGGTGGTGTCGGCGGTGCGTCGATACCGGCGCGGGAAGCTGCTCGAGGAGGCATTGCGATCGCAGGACGCCGCGGCCGTGGACGGCATGACCTGGCACGAGTTCGAGCTGCTGATCGGCGAGGCGTTCCGGCGCAAGGGCTATGCCGTGGTGGAGACGGGCGGCGGCGGCCCGGATGGCGGCATCGACCTGGTGCTCCGCAAGCCGGTCACGAACGGCAACGAGACCTACGTCGTGCAGTGCAAGCACTGGAAGGCCCAGAAGGTCGGCGTCGACGTGGTGCGGGAGCTCTACGGCGTGATGGCGGCCAGAGGCGCGGCGGGCGGGTTCGTGGTGACGTCGGGGAGGTTCACCACCGAGGCGATGGCGTTCGCGGAGGGGCGGAATGTCAGGCTCGTCGATGGGGCGAGGTTGAAGGAGCTGCTGGAAGTCGCGAGGACGGGTGGGCCTGGGAAGTCGGTCGCTGTGCGCGATGAGCGGGCGAACGCGGAGATGACGATGGTCGTCTGCCCGCTGTGCTCAAGCGCGATGGTCAGGCGAGTCGCGAAACGTGGGCCCAACGCCGGTGAGCAGTTTTATGGGTGCTCGACGTATCCAGTGTGTAGGGGGACGAGGGCGGCGTGAGTCGACGGTTATCTGTGCGACAAGCTTGCGCAGCCGACGTGAATTTTCTAATGACGCATGGGCTCGCTGGAGAACCTCGACCAGTCTGATACTTGCGCGATGGTGAAGAGAACAGCGCCTGAATAGACGAACTCCGGCAACGCATCTAGGACGTCGTGGTCTCGAAAATGCTTGAGGTCGTTCAGCCCCAGTCGAGATAGCAATCCAAGGGATCTCATTTCCGCCTCGATCCTCGCGTAAAGCTGGCCAGACTCCTCGACCTTAAACTCTTCCGTCGAGTTCCTATCTAAAGCTGCTGCTAGGCGTGCGTGATTTGAATCGAAAACCGTCTGCAGCTTACTTTGTACTTCGCAAAATCTCTCGACGCGCTCGATCGAATCAAGCATCAAGCGCCGCCCCAATTCGCCCCTCAGTCGGGAATCCAGATTGCGGTAAATGGCGACAAAGCCCGGCGAAGACAACACGCGTGCTTCGGGCGGAAGGCGATCGGAGGTGCCAAAAGGATGGCGCAAACGCGCAAGCAGCCGCGCGATCAATCCCTCATCTTCATCCCCCAAGCCTGGCCCAAGGTGCTTGCAAGAATCGCTGAGTTCTCGCAAGCGCCGCCGTACGCCTCCAAATCGCCAAGTAACGTTCTCCACGTACTGAAAGGAAAGCTCTGGCCCGAACGCATTGAAGATTTCCTCACTCATCTGGTGAAACAGATGGCGGCTGTGTCCTGGCGGATTGTGGAGCGCTACATCATCGACAAGGTACGCCAGATTCATAAGAACGTCGTCGGCACAGGTATGGATCTCCTGTTTTGCCGCCTTCGTTGTATCTCGTACCTCCGCAAGCAGATCGCTGTATTTTTGAAGATGCATCGCGGCCGAGTTCCTACGCTCGTGCACGTTGGCTGCAAGCGCAGCTTCTCGCTGTCCTCGCTCTGCTCGCCTGGCCACTTGCAACGACCATATGGAGATAACAAGGCCACCAAGCCCGCAGACGATCGTAATCACTTCGGCCTCTGTCACACAGCACTCCATTGAGCGGCAGGAAACGCAGAACTCAGGCGGCATACGACCAACGTTCGAAAATCATTCATCAGTTGGTTCTCCTGAGGGGCGAGCACGGTACACGGAGGGCGTGAGCTCCAGCACGCGGGTCATATCGCCTTTGAGAACATAGACGCCAGCGCGCTTCGGATCTCTGCCGACACCGAAGACTCGATAGATGCGGAAGGCGTCCGGATTGCGAATGGACGCCCGTACCTCATTGGCGGAAATGAAAAAGGCTGCGGTCTTAGGTCCCGAAGTCGTCTTCACCTCGATGAAGATTTCAGATCCATTGACTTCAAAAGATCGGATGTCATAACCGGCGCGAGAGTCGACAAGAGCAACGTGCTCGACTCTGTCGGCAAGATCCTGCCGTCCGGCTTCAGCGAGTTTCTCCCTCTCATGCTTGAGCACGAGGTGCTCGCCGCTCAATCCGAGTTCACGATTTCTCTTATCGCGGAGAGCCCAGTCAATCTCATCGCCGCTTGGCGTGTCGGAGAGAACCGCTTGGGTCTTGACACCGCCGGGGGCGTGAAGTCTCGGAGGACGCTCTTGCTCCAACGCGGTGTCTAAATTGACCGGAACGGCCTGGATTGAAACCGGCATCAGCGCCGGCTCGAAAGGCAGCCCCATTTGCTTGAGGTCCGCGCCTGTCAACTCCCAGCGCATCACGCGCCAAACAAACTCGCAAGGGTTCTGTTTCTCTCGGTCGTGATCGACGTATTCGAGAAGGCCGAGATACACGTAGTCGCGCTGCTTGGCTGCCCGAATAAATAGGTGAATGTTGTTGCGCTCAGAGTCGTGCGCGATGAAGCGCTGGATCGCCGGCATGTCCAAGCGCTGTTGGTCCTGGGATTTCCAGCGGAGGTAGCCGTCCTCGTAGAGCACATCCTCGTAGCGCCCGCCGTCGAGTGTCACTAGGAAGACGTAGCTTCCGCTGCCCTTGGGAGCTTGAATGATGCCGCTTTGCCATGGTCCGCCGAGCTTTCCCACAACGAGAGGCTCGAAGACGGCACGTATGGCAACACGGTCATAGAGTTGACCGCGGTCAAGGCGAATGAACGACGCTGTTTGGACAGTAGTCACGGAGCTCCCTGAATGCTCTGCATTCCGGGATTCTGTAGCAACTATTGAGTAGCCTATGAAGAGAAGTAGCCATAGCTCGTCGGCGAGCGGCTGGCGCTGCGCCGGAAGACCTCAACCTGAAATTGGGAGGGCGTACGTATACGAGACAAGGTCGAGGGCGAGCGGGAAATTCCGCTGACCCCGTACGCAACGTATGTACTGAGCGCCCTACTTCGTACGAACGAATGGGTGTTCGCCAGCCCCTCGTCCGTACAGGGCATACAAGCCAAGGCCGTGAGCCTCCCTCACAAGGCGCACGACCGCGCCTGTACGGTGGCGGGCATCGAAGGGCTGACGCTGCACGGTCTGCGGCGCTCGTTCAAGTCGCTGACGGAGTGGCTGGGGATTCCGGCCGGCGTCGTCGCCCACCTCATGGGCCACAAGCCCAGCGCCACGGCTGAGAAGCACTACACCGTTCGGCCGTTGGACCTGCTGCGCATACATCACGAGCGCATCGAGGCTTGGATGTTGGAACAGGCGGGCGTGACCTTTGATGCAACCAAGGGGGCAACGTTGCTGCGCGCGGCGGCCTAGCGGCGGCCTTATCTCAGGCTTTGGGCACGACCTTGCCCGTACGTACGACAGGCCGGGTCCAAAGCGCGAGCCCACCAGCAACGGATGCAAGGCCTAAGAGCCCGACAACGGCACCGGCTGCAAATGTCCCGTAGGGTTCAGGCAGCCAGGACAGCAGCGCAGCGATTCCGTCCAACTGCGGAGTTAGGAATAACGGCCAAGTGCCGGTGAGCACCCGCGCTGCTCCGGCAAGCAGATAGAGCCCGATGGCAACGCACAGCAGCCCGCCCCCAGCGCGGCTGGTGGCCCGCGGCTGTCCACGGGGCAATTCAAAGGTCACAGCGGACACCGTCTGGGACGGTCATCAAGAATTCGCATGGATGCCACCGTTGCTTCCGGAAGGAGCACACTTTGACTCCTAGACCAGCTCGGCTCCTAGACCAGCTCGGCTAAACGTTCCTGAACTGCGGTGAGAATCTTGCCGACGATGCTATGCATTTCTGTGATTTGGGCGTTGTACTTGGCCTCGTCAACATTGCCCTCGGCCTTCTCTAGCAACAGAAAAATGAGATGGTCTAGCCGCTCGAAGTCTGGCTTCACTGAAGGGAGGTATGCAATGCAGGGGAAGACCCATGTACGTTCCTGCAATGACAGAGTGGCATCTTTCCAGCCCGGCTGATCGAAGATGCTCTTGCGTTCATCTCGTGTTGCCTCTGCCGCATAAGTGTTGACGTGCTGAGCAATGTCGAGCGACAGACGCCGACGCTTCTCGAGTTCACGAACGACATCATTCAATCCGGCGATACATCGAGACCGAATATCCCGACGTTCGGTCAATCTATGGCCAAGCGCGATGCCGCCGAGACCACCGATGAGACCGATGGCGCCGCCGAGGGCCGCGCTCGCAAACTCAATAGGCATGATGAGTTCTCGGAACCGTGGAAACGGGGTGCACCTTGCGCCGCCTAACGTTCCAGCTAAGCGGACCAGTCAGCGAAGCTGGCGCAGGTCCGCTTGAGCGCAGGGTTAGCCAGCATCAACAGTCAACTCCATCCTGGTTCTTCCGATCCATTTCACCTGCACCCTCAGGCTCAACATACTGTCCGTGCACACCGAGAAATGAGCCTTGCGGATGGTATTTGCCATCAGTTCCGAGAAACGCGCCAGCGATGTGATAGCGCCCATCCTGTCCAAGAAACGACCCAGCGTAGTGATACCGACCGTCCTGCCCGAGAAAGCAGCTCTCCGGGTGGTACTTGCCGTCTTGCCCGAGGAACGCGCCTTTTGGGTGATAGCGCCCGTCCTGCCCGAGGAATGAACCTGCAGCGTGGTACTGGCCGTCTTGCCCGAGAAAGTTGGTGGCGGGGTGGTACTTGCCATCACGCCCCAACACTTCGCCCTTACGGTGATACCGGCCGTCCTGTCCGAGGAAGGAGCCGGCGGGGTGGTACTTGCCGTCGGTTCCGAGAAAGTAGCCCTGAGGATGATATTTGCCGTCGACTCCCAGAAATGAACCTGCTGGGTGGTACCGGCCATCGACGCCGAGAAACTTGCTTGCCACGATCTATAGCTCCGGTTGAACTGCTGGCTAACGTCGGCGCTAAGCGGACCAGCCAGCGTAGCTGGCGCAGGTCCGCTTGAAAAACCGATTATGCATTGCTGGCGCTCGAAACATAGAAGCCCCAGACACCGTTCGAAAGTTCGGCGGCTGCAAATCGCGTGGTGGCTCCTTGCCTAGCCGAATTGCGAGCTAGTCAACGGCCTATGCCACGGGTCGGTGCCGGCGGTTGTTCAAGCGACTACCCGAGCGAACTTGACGTCCAACCGCTGCAACGCCATTTTTGGCTACATACCGGCCACATGGGCAATGCAGATTACCGGATGGTGCGCCAACAAATGGCGCAAATGCTTGATTTTATTGGTAGGCCGTACAGGACTTGAACCTGTGACCAAAGGATTATGAGTCCTCTGCTCTAACCAACTGAGCTAACGGCCCCCTGGGGGTAATGCGCATATACGAACCCTGGCGGATTCGCGTGCTCCGGCCTTGCACCGGAGCGGCGGATTCTAACGGTGCGCTAGCGCACTCCCGCCGAGCCATCGCCGCTACTTCTGCGACAACGCATTGCTCACCATCCTCGACGTGATGTCGACGATCTCGATCATCCGGTCGTAGGCCATCCGCGTCGGGCCGATGACCCCCAGCGTCCCGACCACCTCCCCATCGACCTCATACGGCGCCGACACGATGGACAGCTCCTCCACCGGCACCACCTGGCTCTCGCCGCCGATGTAGATCCGCACCCCCTCCGCGCGCGAGGACACATCCAGCAGCCGCATCAGCTGCGTCTTCTGCTCGAAGAGGTCGAACATCCTGCGCAGGCTGCCCATGTCGTGGCTGAAGTCCTGCACCGTCAGCAAGTTGCGCTCGCCGGAAATGATCATCGGCTCGTGCTCCTGCAGCCCCTGCTGGCCCACGTCCACCGCCGCGCTCATCAGCTTGGCGATCTCCCCGCGCAGCTGATCCACCTCCAGCCGCAGGCGGTCCCGCACCACGTCCAGGCTCAGCCCCGCGTAATGCGCGTTCAGCCGGTTGCTCGCCTCCGTCAGGTCCGACTGCGACAGGTCCTGCGCCGTGAACACCAGCCGGTTCTGCACGTCCCCGTCCGGCGACACCATGATCACCAGCACCCGGCGCTCGCCCAGCCGCAGGAACTCGATGTGGTGGAACACCGCCGTCTTGCGCGGCGACGTCACCACCCCCACGAAACTCGACAGGCTGCTCAGCAGCTGCGCCGCGTTCGCGATCACCCGTTGCGGTTGATCCGGCAGCAGCTGGCTTTCGAAGGACCCCGCCTCGCGCGGCATCCCCGGCTTGGCCGTCAGCAGCGTGTCCACGAACAGCCGGTAACCCCGCGCCGTCGGAATCCGCCCCGCGCTGGTGTGCGGGCTGGCAATCAGCCCCAGCTCCTCCAGGTCGGCCATCACGTTGCGGATCGTCGCCGGGCTCAGCTCCAGCCCCGACGCCTTCGACAGCGTGCGGGAACCCACCGGCTGGCCGTCGGCGATGTACCGCTCCACCAGAGCCTTCAGCAGTGTTTTCGCGCGGTCGTCGAGCATGTTTTTCATTCTAGTGAAGCCACCAGCAGCACCCCTTCCCAGCCCCCGGCCCCGCCACCTCGCTGTGGTGTAATTCCGCGCTATGTCCAAGCGCTTCCGTCACGTGGCCATCGTCGGAAAACCCCAGTCCCGGGGCATCCGGCCCATCCTGGAAGAGATTGCCGATTTTGTCGCCTCCCAGGGATTGGATGTTTCCCTCGAACAGGAAACCGCCGACAGCACCGGCATCACCGCCTTCCCCGCATTGACCCACGCCGAACTCGGCACCCAGTGCGACCTCGCGATCGTGGTCGGCGGCGACGGCACCATGCTCGGCTTCGCCCGCCAGGTCGCCCGCTACGGCCTGCCCCTGGTCGGCATCAACCAGGGCCGCCTGGGCTTCATCACCGACATCTCCGCCGACCAGTTCCGCGACGCCCTCGCCCCCATCCTCGCCGGCGACTTCGAGATCGAGCACCGCTCGCTGCTCGAAGGCGCCGTCTTCCGCGACGGCGAGCAGATCTTCTCCGGCGTGGCCCTGAACGACGTCGTCGTCTCCCGCGGCGCCACCGCCGCCATGGTCGAACTGCGCGTGGACGTCGGCGACGAGTTCGTCGCCAACATGCGCGCCGACGGCGTCATCGTCGGCACCCCCACCGGCTCCACCGCCTACGCGCTGTCCGCCGGCGGCCCCATCCTCCACCCCGGCATCGCCGGCTGGGTGCTGCTGCCGATCGCGTCCCACGCGCTCTCCAACCGCCCCATCGTCCTGCCCGACAGCGGCGAGGTGCGCCTGACCATCGTCGCCGGCCGCGACGCCTCGGTGAACTTCGACATGCAATCCCTGGCCTCGCTGCTGCACGGCGACTGCATCACCGTGCGCCGCTCCCAGCACCGCGCGCCCTTCCTGCATCCGCGCGGCTGGTCCTACTACGCCACGCTGCGCCGCAAGCTCCGCTGGAACGAAGGAAACACCTGATGCTGCGCCGCCTGAGCCTCAAGGACTTCGTGATCGTCCCGGCGCTGGAGCTGGACTTCGCCGCGGGTTTCTCCGCCCTCACCGGCGAGACCGGCGCCGGCAAGTCCATCCTGATCGACGCGCTGCAGCTGGCCCTGGGCTCGCGCGGCGACGCCGCCGTCGTGCGCGAGGGCGCCGCCCGCGCCGAGATCTCCGCCGAGTTCGACCGCCCCGCCGCCCTCGCCGCCTGGCTGGAGGAAGCCGGCTTCGACACCACCGACGGCGCCGAGGACACGCTGCTGCTGCGCCGGGTCATCGATGCCCAGGGCAAGAGCCGCGCGTGGATCAACGGCGGCACCGCCACCGTCGCCCAGCTGCGCGAGCTGGCCGAGCACCTGCTCGACATCCACGGCCAGCACGCCTGGCAAGGCCTGACCCGCCCGGCCAGCGTGCGCGAGCTGCTGGACAGCTTCGCCCAGATCGAGACCCGGCCGATGGCCGCCGCCTTCAGCGAGTGGCGCCAGGCCAGCGAGGCGCTCGGCGCTGCCAAGTCCAGGCAGGCCGACCTGGCGCGCGAGCATGAGCGCCTGAGCTGGCAGATCGGCGAGGTCGACCGCCTCGCGCCCGGCGCCGACGAGTGGGACGAACTCAACGCGGAGCACCAGCGCCTGTCGCATGCACAGTCGCTGATGGACGCCGCGCGCGGCGCGCTCGAGCGCATCGCCGAGGCCGAGATCAACGCCGAGTCGCTGACCGACGAAGCGCTGTCCGCGCTGCAGGACGTGCTCGGCTACGACGCCGGCCTGCAGGACACCGTCAACGCGCTGCTGGGCGCGCAGGCCCAGCTGCAGGACGCCGCGCACAGCCTCGGCGCCTACCTGCATGCCGCCGACCTCGATCCGGACCGGCTGCGGCAGCTCGACGACCGCCTGTCCGCCTGGGTCACGCTCGCCCGCCGCTATCGCCGCCAGCCGGCCGAGCTGCCGGCGCTGCTGGCCGAATGGAAGGCCGAGCTCGCGCAGCTCGACGCCGCCTCCGACCTCGACGCGCTGCAGGCCCGCCAGGCCGACGCGCTCAAGCGCTACCAGAAGGAAGCCAAAGCCGTCAGCACCGCGCGCGCCAAGGCGGCGCCGGCCTTGTCGAACGCGGTGTCACAGGCGATGCAGCAGCTCGGCATGGCCGGCGGCCGCTTCGAGGTCGCGCTGCTGTCGCAGGACGAGCCGCAGGGCTTCGGGATGGAGTCGGCCGAGTTCCTCGTCGCCGGCCACGCCGGCAGCACGCCGCGCCCGCTGGCCAAGGTCGCCTCGGGCGGCGAGCTCTCGCGCATCGCGCTGGCCATCGCCGTCACCACCAGCCAGCAGAACAGCGGCGCCGGCACGCTGATCTTCGATGAGATCGATGCCGGCGTCGGCGGCGCGGTCGCCGAGACCGTCGGCCGCCTGATGAAGCAGCTCGGCCAGCGGGTGCAGGTGCTCGCGGTCACCCACCTGCCGCAGGTCGCCGCCTGCGCCGATCACCACTTCCTCGTCGCCAAGGCGCTCAAGGACGGCAAGACCAACTCCGAGGTCCGCCCCATCGCCGGCGAGGCCCGCACCGCCGAGATCGCCCGCATGCTCGGCGGCGAGCGCCTGTCGTCGACCTCGCTGGCGCATGCACAGGAGATGCTGGACCTGTCCGCCAAGTCCACGCCTGCCGCGGCCGCCACGCCCGCCGCGCCCGCGGCCGCCGGCAGGAAGGTCAAGCCATGAGCGCGCCCCACACCGCGCCGGTACCGGCGCCTCAGGCCACGCCCAATGCCAACTCGCCGCGCGGCGAGGTGGTGCTCGTCACCGGCATGTCCGGCGGCGGCAAATCGATCGCGATGCATGCGCTCGAGGACGCCGGCTTCTTCTGCGTCGACAACCTGCCGCCCGAGCTGCTGCCGCAGTTCCTCGACCTGGAGCGCCAGCGCGGCTGGCGCCGCGTCGCCATCGCGGTGGACGTGCGCAGCGCCGGCTCGCTGCCGCAGCTGCTGGGCCACATCAAGACGATGCGCCAGGAAGGCGTGTCGCTGCGCTCGATCTTCCTGGACGCCGACGACGACACGCTGCTGCGCCGCTTCTCCGAGACGCGCCGCCCGCATCCGCTGCGCGTCGGCAACGAGGACAGCGACACCCACCGCGCGCTGCAGGAGGCGATCGCGCTCGAGCGCGAGCTGCTGACGCCGCTGCGGATGGAATCCACCGTCATCGACAGCAGCCAGCTCCGCCCGGCGCAGCTGCGCGGCTGGTTGCGCGACCTGGTGCATGTCAGCGGCGCCTCGCTGACGCTGGTGTTCGAGTCCTTCGCGTTCAAGCACGGCGTGCCCAGCGACGCCGACTTCGTCTTCGACGTGCGCGTGCTGCCCAACCCGTATTACGACCGCGAGCTGCGGCCCTTCACCGGCCGCGACGAGCCGGTCGCGGCCTACCTGGAAGGCCAGCCGGAGGTGCGCTTGATGCTCAGCCAGATCGGCGCCTTCATCGCGCAGTGGCTGCCCAACTTCGCGCAGGACCAGCGCAGCTACCTGACCGTGGCCATCGGCTGCACCGGCGGCCAGCACCGCTCGGTCTATCTCGTCGAGACGCTGGCCAAGCAGTTCGCCTACCACGGCCAGGTGCTGAAGCGGCATCGCGAGCTGGACGCCCGCTGAGCCGTCCGCTCACACGGCGCTCGCGCCGCCCTCCTCGCGTGCCTGCTCCATCTCCTGCACCTGGTTGAACAGCAGGATGCCCAGCACCACCGAGGCGAAGGGCATCAGCACCAGCATCAGCAGCAGCCACAGCACCACGTTGCGCCCGGCGCGCTTGAGCGCGATGCCCATGTAGGCGAAATGCGCGCACAGGCCGGCGAACAGGCCCAGGCCGAACATGGTCAGCTTGGCGGGATCGCCCTCCCCGGGCACCTGCGTCTCGCTGATCAGGAACCACAGGCAAACGCCGCTGGCGAGCACGGCGATGAAAGCCGATTCCAGTGCGCTCTTGAGGGCCGCGGCCCGGCCCGGCTTGACGTCGTTCGACATGGTGTCCCTGAATGCGGTGGTGGCGTGCGCGGGCCTGTCGTGGCCCGTTCTGGCAATCGCGGGAGCATAACGGAGCGGCGCCCGCCGGGAACCGGCGGAACCCCGCGCCCGACCCGGAAACCGGGGGTCGACGGCCAGCGCGGCGACCTTAGTCCAGCAGCTTCTTCAGCGGCGCCGGCAACGCGTACTCGCCCAGCCGCTCGCGCGCGACCCACACGCCTTCGCCCGCCGGTCGCGTCTCGCGCGGCAGCAGCGCCCGGCGCGGATGCAGCAGCCAGTCGAAATGCGTCAGCACATGCTTGACGCGCGGCAGCGGCTCGGGCGCCGCCACGCCCAGCGCGGCGCTCTGCGCCGTCAGCGTGGCCTCGTCGTCGAACAGCGGCAGCGTCCAGAGCCCGCCCCAGACGCCCTCGGCCGGCCGCTGCTGCAGCCAGACGCGGCCCTCGTGCTCCAGCCACAGCCACCAGCTCTCCCGCTGGCCGCGCTTGAGCTTCTTGGTCTTGACCGGATAGCGGGTGGGCTCGCCCTGCGCCAGCCCGGTGCACAGCGCCGCCACCGGGCACAGCAGGCACTGCGGGCTGCGCGTCGCGCACAGGCTGGCGCCGAGGTCCATCAGGCCCTGCGTGTACGCGGGCATGTCCTCGGGCAACGGCGGCAGCAGCGCCTCGGCCTGGCGCCACAGGCGCTTCTCCTGCGCGGCCGAGGACAGGTCGCCGTCGAAGGCCAGCAGCCGGCCCAGCACGCGCTTGACGTTGCCGTCCAGGATGGCCACGCGCTCGCCGAAGCAGAAGGACGCGATCGCCGCCGCCGTCGAGCGCCCGATGCCCGGCAGCTCCGCCAGTTCGGCGGCGCTGCGCGGGAAGGCGCCGCCATGGCGCTCGACCACCGCCTGCGCGCACTTGTGCAGGTTGCGCGCCCGGCTGTAGTAGCCCAGCCCGGCCCACGCGGCCATGACCTCGTCACTGGGCGCCGCGGCCAGCGCGGCCACGTCGGGGAAGCGCTCCAGGAAGCGCTTGTAGTAGCCCAGCACCGTCGTCACCTGCGTCTGCTGCAGCATGATTTCCGACAGCCAGACCCGGTACGGGTCGCGCGTGTTCTGCCACGGCAGGTCGTGCCGCCCCTCGCGGCGCTGCCACGCGAGCAGCCGCGGGGCGAAGTCGCCGCGCAGCGCCGCCACGCGGGCGTCCAGGTCGGCATCGGAGATCGGGGAGTCGGGCGTCGTTCTCAAGGCTTGCTTCTTGGCTGGCGTACTGGCGCTCATCGCTTTGGCGCTCATCGCTTCTGGCAGACCGGACAGAAGAAGGTCGAGCGCTGCCCCTGCACGATGCGCCGGATCGGCGTGCCGCAGGCGCGGCAGGGTTCGCCCTCGCGGCCATAGACGCGCGCCTGCATCTGGAAACTGCCCGCCACGCCGTGCGCATCCTTGAAGTCCCGCAGCGTGCTGCCGCCGGCCTCGAGCGCTTCGCCCAGCACCTGCCGCAGCGCCGCCGCCAGCTTCGCGGCGCGCGGCCGGCTCAGCTTGCCCGCCGCCAGGCGCGGATCGACGCCGGCCAGGAACAGCGCTTCGCACGCATAGATGTTGCCCGCGCCGACGACCACGTCGCCGGCCAGGATCGCCTGCTTCACCGCCACGCGCCGGCCGCGGAAACCGTCATGCAGGTAGGGGCCGTGGAATTCGATGTCGAAGGGCTCCAGCCCGATCCGGGCCAGCAGCTTGGCCGCCGGCTCGACGGCCAGTCCGTCCGACCAGACCACCGCGCCGAAGCGCCGCGGATCGGTCAGGCGCAGCACGCCGCGGTCGGTGACCAGCTCGAAGTGGTCGTGCGGCCCCGCGGCGGGGGGCTGCTCGCGGAAGGCCAGCGAGCCCGACATGCCCAGGTGCAGCAACAGGCCGCCGCCGCTCTCGTCCGGATGGCCGGGCTGCTCGGCCGTCGCCACCAGCGGCAGCCAGATGTACTTGCCGCGGCGCTGGGCCTCGCCGACCCGGCGCCCCACCAGCCGTTCCGCCGCCACGCCCAGCGGCCAGCGCAGTGGTTTTCCCAGCCGCACGTCCAACACGCGCGCGCCGGCGATGGCCGGCGCAAAACTTCGTCGTGTAACTTCAACTTCCGGTAACTCGGGCATCCCGGAATCATAGGCGCGGCGCCCGCGCCGCTTCCCTAGAATGGTCCGCGGCTTGCCCGTCAGGCCTTCCCGCCCAGTTCAGGAGTTCCTCATGCCCGCCCTCGTGCGCCACCGCTGGTGGCTCCCAGCCGCCCTCGCCCTGAGCTGCGCCGCCCACGCCCAGACCCAGCCTCCGGAAGCGCCGGCCGCGGCCGACGCGCCCGCCTCCGCCGCCTCGGCGCCGGTCGTCAATTCCGACCTCGACGCGCCGATGTTCTACCAGCTGCTGATCGGCGAGCTCGAGCTCCAGGGCGGCCAGGCCGGCGTCGCCTACCAGGTGCTGCTCGACGCCGCCCGCCGCAGCAATGACGAGGAACTGTTCCGCCGCGTGGTCCAGATCGCGCTGCAGTCGCGCGCCGGCGACCAGGCCGCCATCGCCGCCCGCGCCTGGCGCGAGGCGCTGCCGACTTCGCTGGAGGCGCACCGCACGCAGATCCAGTTGCTCGCGCTGCTGAACCGCCCGGCCGAGATCCCGCCGGTGCTGCGCTCGCTGCTGGCGCTGACGCCGGCCGACGGCCGCGGCGCGCTGATCGCGGCGCTGCCGGCGCTGTTCCAGCGCAGCCCGGACCCGGCGCGCGTGCTGGAGGCCTTCGAGCCGCTGCTGCGCGAGACCGCCGCGAAGCCGGAGACGCGTTTCTCGTCGCTGCTGGTGCTGGCCCAGCTCGCCAAGAACGCGGACCGCTACGAGACCGCGCTGATCCACGTCCGCGCCGCTGCCAAGGACTTCCCCGAGCGCGAGGAACCGCTGCTGATGGCGCTGGAGCTGCTGCCGCGCCGCCCCGAAGCCGAGGCGCTGGTCACCGCCGAGCTGCAGGCCAAACCCGACAAGCAGGCGCTGCGCCTGGCCTACGCCCGCGCGCTGGCGCGGGCGCAGCGGCCCGGCGACGCCGCGCGGGAGTTCCGCGTGCTGACGCAGGAGTCGCCCGAGGACGCGTCCCACTGGCTGGCGCTGGGTGCGCTGGAGCTGGACCTGCAGCATCCCGACGCGGCCGAGACCGCGCTGCAGCGCTACCTGAATCTGGTGGACAAGCCCGGCGGCGACTCATCCTCGCTGGCGGAGCGCGCGATCGCGGCGGCCGGCCTGGACAAGGCCGACAAGGAAGCCCGCCTGCAGGGCCAGCTGCTGCTGGCACAGGCCGCGGAGATGCGCGGCGACTTCAAGACCGCCGAGAAGCGCCTGGCCGGCATCGAGGCCGCGCCGGGCAACCTGGACATCGCCTACCGCCGCGCCTCGCTGCTGGCGCGCCAGGGCCGGCTCGACGAGGGCCGCGAACTGCTGCGGCAACTGCCCGCCGACCGCGACCAGGACCGCCGCGCCCGCGTGCTGGCCGAATCCCAGCTGCTGCGCGAGAACAAGCAGTGGCAGGCCGCCTACGACCTGCTGGGCCAGGCGATCAAGCAGTCGCCCGAGGATGCGGACCTGATCTACGAGCAGTCGATGATGGCCGAGAAGCTCGGCCGGGCGCAGGAGATGGAAGCGCTGCTGCAGAAGGTCATTCAGCTCAAGCCGCAGCACTACCACGCGTACAACGCCCTGGGCTACTCGCTGGCCGATCGCAACGAGCGGCTGCAGGAGGCGCGCGACCTGATCTCCAAGGCGCTGAGCTTCGCGCCGGGCGAGCCCTTCATCGTCGACAGCATGGGCTGGGTGGAATTCCGCCTCGGCCGGCTGGGCGAGGCCGAGCGGCTGCTGCGCCAGGCCTACGGCTCGCGCCCGGACGCGGAGATCGCCGCCCACCTCGGCGAGGTGCTCTGGGCCGCCGGCCAGCAGGACGAGGCGCGCCGCGTCCTCGCCGATGCCGCCAGACGCGATCCGCGCAACGAGGCGCTGCAATCGGTGATGCAACGCCTGCAGGTCCGTCCCTGATGCGGCGGCGGCAATTCCACCTCGGCGCGCTGGCCGTTCTCGGGGCGACGGCGCTCGCCGGTTGCAGTTCGGTGCCCCGGGCCTCGGGCGCGGACGCCGCCGCGCTGGCGCAGGCGCCTCGCCTGACTGGCAAGTTCGGGCTGATCGTGCCGGCCGGCCCCGGCGGCCAGCCGCGCGGGCAGAACGTCAACGCCAGCTTCGAGCTGCTCGGCGATCCGCGCCGCGGTCAGCTCGAGATGAGCACGCCGATGGGCAGCCTGGTCGCGCGGGTGTCGTGGCAGCCGGGTTCCGCCTGGGTCAAGACGCCCGACGGCGACCGCGCCTACGACGACATCGACGCGCTGACGCAGGAGCTGCTCGGCGAGGCGCTGCCCGTGCAGGCCCTGTTCGACTGGCTGCGCGGGCGGCCCTGGCCGCAGGCGCCGTCGCGGGCGGCGGACGGCACCGGCTTCCAGCAACTGGGCTGGCAGGTGGACCTGCGCCGCTTCGGCGACCAGCTGATCTCCGCCCAGCGCCTCAACCCGAATGGATCCGAACCGCTGGCGACGCTACGCCTGAAACTCGACGCGCCCGTCAGCCCTTGATATCCCGGCGTCGCGCCGGGGTATTTTTCGAGCACTTTTCACGAGGGAATCGCGCGCGGCTCGTTAATCGCACGCGCGGCCCCTGAATACTCGGCGGCATACTGCGCCGCCATGTCGACGCCCATGATCCCGATTTCCACCGCTGCGCCCTTGAAGGCGCTCTACGACGTGCCGGCGCCGGCCAAGCTCAACCTGTTCCTGCATGTGGTGGGCAAGCGGGCGGACGGCTATCACCTGCTGCAGTCGCTGTTCGTGCTGGTCGACTGGACTGACACGCTGCATTTCGAGCGCCGCGAGGACGGCGCGCTGCGCCGCCACGACCGCGGCGACGCGCTGCCGGCGGACGACCTCTGCCTGCGCGCCGCGCGCGCGCTGCAGCAGGCCAGCGGCTGCGCCTTCGGCGCCGACATCCACATCGAGAAGCGCCTGCCCTCGGGCGCGGGCATGGGCGGCGGATCCTCGGATGCCGCCAGCACGCTGCTGGCGCTGAACCGGCTGTGGGGGCTGAACTGGTCGCGTCGGCAGCTGTTGCCGATCGCGCTCCAGCTGGGTGCGGACGTGCCGTTCTTCGTCGGCGGGCGCAATGCCTTCGTCGAAGGCATTGGCGAGATCCTCACCCCGGTGGCGGTGCCGGAGTTGCGCCTGGCGGTGGTCAAACCCGCGGTCAGCATCGGCACCAAGGAAATTTTTTCGAGCCCGCTGTTGCAAAGGTCGGAAAGCGTGGCTATAGTAGCGGGCTTTCCTGCAGCGAACGGCAGACGCAGCGAAGATAGTCTGGTTACCCCGGTAGCGGATTTTCCAAGCGACGAAGCCAATAGCTCGGGTGAACGCAAAGGCAATATCTGCCGCGATCACCAAACGCAAGAAATACCCGTGCAGCAGTTGTACGAAGGTTGGGGCAGAAATGATCTGCAACCGCCCGCGGAAGCTGCCAGTCACGAAGTATCGACAGCGCTTGAATGGTTGCAAACCCGCTACGAAAATTCTCGGATGACGGGTTCAGGCAGTGCGGTTTTTGCTATAGTTCGGCCCTCGCGAATTGCAACGCAAACAGCAGTGCAAAACGCGGTGCAGGAAAAGGACACGGTCACCGGCCTGGAGAGCAATCTCAAGGCGACACCGGAAGGTGAGTTCCAGGAACTCCCGGACGGTTGGGTCGGAAGGATGTGTCGCAGTCTGTCGGTCCACCCTTTGCGGGGCTGGGCGGAAGACTGAAGGTTGTAGGGTGTTGTTCCTCGAACAATGTCCTGTGTAGGGGAGTCGCCAAGTTGGTTAAGGCATCGGATTTTGATTCCGACATGCGAGGGTTCGAGTCCTTCCTCCCCTGCCAAATTCTCAGTTTCAATCCGGGACCCGCTGGGTTGGCCACCGGGCCATAAATCTAAGGATGGCCCGTCGTGCTGCTCAATACCGTCCTCTTCACGGGTAACGCTAACCCGTCCCTCTCCAAGGAAATCGCCTCGCATCTGGGCCTCGAGCTCGGCAAGGCCGTGGTCGGTCGTTTTTCCGACGGTGAAGTGACGGTCGAGATCCAGCAGAACGTCCGCGCCCGCGACGTGTTCGTGATCCAGCCCACCTGCGCGCCCACGAACGAGAACCTGATGGAGCTGCTGATCATGGTCGATGCGTTGAAGCGCGCCAGCGCGCGCCGCATCACCGCCGTGATCCCCTACTTCGGTTATGCCCGCCAGGACCGCCGCCCGCGGTCGACGCGCGTGCCGATCTCGGCCAAGGTCGTGGCCAACCTGCTGGAGACCGTCGGCGTCGAGCGCGTCCTGACCATGGACCTGCACGCGGACCAGATCCAGGGCTTCTTCGACATCCCGGTCGACAACATCTACGCCTCGCCGGTGCTGCTGTCGGACCTGAAGGCCCGCAACTACAGCGACCTGGTGGTGGTCAGCCCCGACGTCGGCGGCGTGGTGCGCGCCCGCGCGCTGGCCAAGCAGCTGGGCTGCGACCTGGCGATCATCGACAAGCGCCGTCCGGCGGCCAACGTCTCGGAAGTGATGCACGTCATCGGCGAGATCGACGGCCGCAACTGCGTGATCATGGACGACATGATCGACACCGCCGGCACGCTGGTGAAGGCCGCGGAAGTGCTGAAGGACCGCGGCGCCAAGAGCGTCTTCGCCTACTGCACCCATCCCATCCTGTCGGGCCCGGCGATCGAGCGCATCGCCGGCTCCCACCTGGACGAAGTCGTCATCAGCAACACGATCCCGCTGTCGGAAGCCGCCAAGGCCTGCGGCAAGATCCGCCAGCTGTCCGTTGCCTTCCTGTTCGCCGAAACTATCCGCCGCATTTCGGACGGTGAATCGGTGACCTCCCTCTTCAGCGAGCAGAACAACAACTTCTGATCGCGTTGCCAGTTCCGGCCGCTGTTCGCGAGGACAGCGGCCGTTTCGTGAAGGTGCCTGGTCGCGGGGCCTTCAACCGGAGCGCCATGGGGGTGCTCCGTCAATTTGGAGTCAGATATGAAATTCGTCGCTTTCGAGCGTAAGCAGCAGGGGACCGGAGCGAGCCGCCGCCTGCGTTTCGCCGGCAAGGTGCCCGGCATCGTCTACGGTGCTGGCGAGCCGGCCCTGGTCGAGCTGGACCACAACGCGCTGTACCACGCCATGAAGAAGGAAGCTTTCCACAGCTCCATCCTCGACATGGAAGTGGACGGCAAGACCACGCAAGTGCTGCTGCGTGACTTCCAGATGCACCCGTACAAGCAGCAAGTGCTGCACGTGGACTTCCAGCGCGTCGACGCCACGACCCGCATCACCAAGAAGGTGCCGCTGCACTTCGTCGGTGAAGCCGAGTCGCCGGCCGTCAAGACCGACAAGGGCACCGTGAACCACGTGCTGACCCAGCTGGAAATCACCTGCCTGGCGCAACAGCTGCCCGAGTTCATCGAAGTGGACCTGAGCAACCTGACGATGGGTCACTCGATCCATGTGAACGACCTGAAGCTGGCCGATCACATCAAGGTCGTGACGCACGGCAAGCCGAACCCGGTCGTCGCCACCCCGGTGCCCCCGGTCGTGGAAGAGATCGTGGTGGCCGCCGCTCCGGCCGCGGACGACAAGAAAAAGAAGAAGAAGTAATTTCTTCCTCTGCGACGGGCATGCAGCTGACGAGGCACGTGTCCATCGCCCCGAAGAAGGCCCCGCTTGCGGGGCCTTCTGCATTTGGGCTCGACGCTGATAATTCCTCCCCATGATTCGTCTCTTTGTCGGCTTGGGCAATCCCGGCCCGGAATATGAGGACACGCGGCACAACGCCGGGTTCTGGTGGATCGACGCGCTGGCGCGCGGCCTCAAGGTCACGCCGCAGCTGGACACCAAGTACTTCGGCCTGGTGGCGCGCGTCAACGATGCGCCGGGCGCCGCCGGTCCGATCTGGCTGCTGCAGCCCATGACCTACATGAATCTCTCCGGCAAGTCGGTGGCGGCGCTGGCGCGTTTCTTCAAGATCGCGCCGGAGGAGATCCTGGCGATCCACGACGAGCTCGAGATCGCGCCGGGCGAGCTCAAGCTCAAGCAGGGCGGCGGCAACGCCGGCCACAACGGCCTGAAGGACATGCAGGCCCAGCTGGGCAGCGCGAACTTCTGGCGCCTGCGGCTGGGCATCGGCCATCCGGGCCACAAGGGCGAGGTCGCCGGCTACGTGCTGCGCAAGCCGCCGCTGGCGGAGCGCCAGGCGGTGGAGGACAGCATCGCCAAGTCCTTCGAGGCCTTCAAGCTGATGACCGCCGGCGACATGGCCAAGGCCGTGGCGCTGCTGCATGCCAAGCCGCCCAGACCCAAGCCCCCACGCCCCGCCCACCTGCCGCCGAAACCGGGCGCCCCGACAGGCGCCCCGGCGGACGCCCCACCGATGGGGGCGTCGGCCGCCACCACGCCGGCGACGTCCACTCCCCCCGTTCCCGATCCCGTTCCCCCGACCTCCGGAGCCTGACATGCCGACGCGCGCCCCCTCGATCCTGATGACTGTTGTGCTGGTCCTCATGTTCGGCGCGGCGCACGCGCAGCCCGAGAGCGCCAAGCCCAAGCCCGCGCAGGAACGCACCTTCGGCTACTACCGCTGCGGCCCGCAGGGCCTGGACCTGCGCGACAGCCCCTGCCCCGACGGCCCGTCGCAGGCGCTGGACCTGCCGCAGGACCGCGTCGATCCGAAGGAGGCCGCCGCCGCGCGCAAGCGCGCCGCCGACGAGTCCCGCGAGCTCGCATCGCGGCAGCGCGAACGCGAACGCCTCGCGGCGCAATCGCCCGCGCCCGCCGCCGCCGGCATCGATGGCTCCATCGAGCCGCGGCCCCCAAAGGCGTCGACGCGCCCCTCCAAGCCCGCCGATCCGAAGAAGCCCAAGCCCAAGGATCCGAAGCAACCGCCCAAGAAGAAGCCCAAGCTGCCGAAGTCGCCCGACCCGTCGCTGCCCCCCAAGCCGACGACCAAGCCCGGCAAGAAGTCGCCCGCGATGGTCGGCGATGGCGCGCTCCAGCCACTGCCCAGACGCGGCGAGGCGGAAACACCTCGCTAGAATGCGCGCCGTTGGTGCTCGCGCGGAGATTGCGTCCGTGCAGTTAAACGGGAATCAGGAAGCGGGCGCATCGCCGATGCGCGAGCCAACCTGAGCTGTCCCCGCAACGGTAAGTGGCCGCCGGCCGCGCGCCCCGGATCCTGACGAAGGACCCGGCACGCCGCCGGCACTGCCTGTCCCCATGTCCACTGGCGCGTCCGCGCTGGGAAGGACACAGGCAGCGGCCACCAGCCCGGATACCGGCCAACAGGTGGTGCCCGCCAGCCGATCCCGACCCGCCCACTGGCGGATCGACGACGCAGCCGGCGGCATCGTTCCTCAGACGTCCTGCGGGTGAGCAGGGCCCTGAACCCGTCGTTGGTCCGTTCTCATGCTTCCGTTCGTTTCGCGCGCGCGCGCCGGTGCCCGCTCGCTGCTCGCCTTCACGCCGCTGGCACTCGCCGCCACGGCCTTCGCGCAGTCCGCGCCCCCCTCCACCCCGGACGTTTCCTCGGCAGACGCCACCGCTCCCGCGAGTCGGCTCGACCAAGTCACCGTCACCGGCTCGCGCAGCCCGATGCGGCTGGGCGACATCGCCGCCGACCTCGCCGTCATCAACCGCGACACCATCGAGCGCCAGGGCTTCGGCAACGTCGCCGCGCTGCTGCGCAACGTCGCCGGCCTGCAGATGACCAACAACGGCGGGCCGGGCAACACCACCTCCGTCTTCATCCGTGGCGCCGAGACCCGCCACACCGTCGTCCTGATCGACGGCGTGCGCATCGACGGCCAGTCCACCGGCGGCGCGCGCTGGGAGAACCTGCCGGTCTCGCTGATCGATCGCGTCGAGGTGCTCAAGGGCCCGGCCAGCGCGCTGTACGGCTCCGACGCCATCGGCGGCGTGGTGCAGATCTTCACGCGCCAGGGCAGCGGCCGGCCGCAGCTGGACCTGGGCGTCGGCGGCGGCAACCTTGGCCAGGTCAAGGCCGACGTCTCGCTGCTGGGCGGCAATGCGGACTTCGACTACGCCGGCTCGCTGGCCGTCGACCGCGGCACCGGCTTCAACGCCTACGGCCTCACGACCAGCAGGAGCTTCAATGCCGACAAGGACGGCTGGCGCAACTACAACGGCAGCCTGCGCCTGGGCGGCCGCATCGCCGAGGGCCAGCGCCTGGAGCTGCTCGGCCTGAAGAGCCGCAGCGACGTCGGCTACGACGCCGGCAAGAACGCCGACGACCGCGGCATCACCGAATCCATCGCCGCCAAGCTCAGCCTGAAGTCGGTCTGGTCGCAGGCGCTGTCGACGCAGCTCTCCGTCGGCCAGTCCGAAGAGAACTACGAGACGCGCCCCAGCGCCCCCTACCTGACCAGAACCCGCATCCGCAGCGCCTCGCTGCTGGGCTTCTACCGGATCAATGCCGCGCACCAGCTCAATGGCGTGCTGGAGCGGCGCGAGGACCGCCTCGTCAACGCCGACCTGGTCGGCGGCGGTACCGGCACGCGCAGCCAGAACGCGGTCGGCCTGAGCTACCTCGGCACGCTGGGCGCGCTGAGCCTGCAGGCGCACGGTCGCCATGACGACGACAGCGAGTTCGGCGGCATCGACACCGGCAGCCTGGCGGCCGGCTACCGGCTCGGTGGCGGCTGGCGGGTGACGGCCTCGGCCGGCAACGCCTTCCGCGCGCCGACGCTGTTCCACCGCGGCAGCGTCTACGGCCCGGACATCAGCCGGGGCTTCCCGGAACTGCGGCCGGAGCGCGGCCACAACCGCGAGGCCGGCCTGGCCTGGGCCCAGGGCGACCTGGACTTCGCCATCACCACCTTCCGCAACCGCGTCAGCGACCTGATCGCCTTCGGCGCCGCGGGCAGCTGCCGCTCCACGACCGGCTGCTACACCAACGTCGCGCGCGCGATGCTCAAGGGCACCAGCCTGAAGGGCGGCGCGACCCTGGGCGCGGTCAAGCTCAGCGCCACCGCCGACTTCCTCGACCCGACCGACGCCAACACCGGCCGCCAGCTGCAGCGCCGCGCCAAGCGCTTCGGCACGCTGCGCGCCGAGACGACGCTGCGCGCCTGGACACTGGGCGCGAACCTGGTCGGTTCCGGCGAGCGCTTCGACGACGCCGCCAACAAGACCCGGCTCGGCGGCTACGGCCTGCTCAACCTGGACGCGCAGTTCGCGTTCGCCAAGGACTGGCGCCTGCAGCTGAACGTCGACAACGCGTTCAACCGTCAGTACCAGACGGCGAACTTCTACAACCAGGCGGGCCGGACCTGGTTCGTGATGCTGCGCTACGCGCCGACGCTGTGAGCGCGGCCCGCCTCGACCGTCGTTCCCCGCCGCGCGGACCCTCGCGGTAAGGTCCGCACTTCCCCTTCGCCCCCGGAGTCCCGGATGCCTGCTCATCACCTGATCGTCGGCGGCCAGCGCAGCGGCAAGTCACGCCACGCGGAGCGCCTCGCGCTGCGCTGGGCGCGCACGCCGGGCCATCGGGTCACGGTGGTCGCGACCGCCGAGGCCCATGACGACGAGATGCGCGAGCGCATCGCCCGCCACCGCGCCGACCGGCCGGCCGGCTTCGACACCGTCGAGGCGCCGCTGCAACTGTGCGAGGCGCTGCGGGCGGCGGCATCGCCCCAGCGGCTGCTGGTCGTCGACTGCCTGACGCTGTGGCTCACCAACTGGCTGATGCCGATGGTGGGCGCGCCGCGCCTGGACGACTGGCGCGCCGAGTGCTCCGGACTGCGGCGCCTGCTGCCGACGCTGGCCTCGCCGGTGATCTTCGTGTCCAACGAGGTCGGATGGGGCGTGATGCCGATGGGCCGCGAGGTGCGCGCCTATGTGGACGAACTCGGCCGGCTCAACCAGCAGGTCGCGCGGCAGTGCGGCGAGCTGACGCTGATGGTGGCCGGTCAACCGTGGACGCGTCCGGTCGAGCCGCTTGATGAGGACCAGGACGACAAGGAGGAGAACAAGCGATGAAGTCGATGGGACCCCTGGGCCGCGCCGCGTTGTCGCTGGCCACGCTGGTGCTGACCGCGACCTCGGCGGTCGCCGCGCCGATCACGATCCAGGACGACCGCGGTCACACGGTGACCTTGCCGGACGTGCCGCGGCGCATTGTCAGCCTGCTGCCTTCGCTGACCGAGACCATCTGCGAACTGGGCGATTGCGCCAAGGTCGTCGGCGTCGACCGCTTCTCCAACTTCCCCGCCAGCGTGCAGAAGCTGCCCCGGCTCGGCGGCCTGGACGACACCAGCATCGAGGCCCTGGTCGCGCTCAAGCCCGACGTCGTCGTGGCCGGCGTCTCGGCGCGCGTCATCGATCGCCTGGAGGGCTTGGGCCTGCGTGTCCTGGCGCTGGAACCCAAGAGCATGAACGACGTCCAGCGGGTGCTGGGCAAGATGGGCCGGCTGCTTGGCAAGGAGGACGACGCGCGCCGCCTGTGGAACCGGGTCGACGGCCACATCGCGCAGAGCGCCGCCACGCTGCCGCCGGCCGCGCGCGGGCTGAGCGTCTATTACGAGGTCGACGCCGGGCCTTATGGCGCCGGCACGGCCTCCTTCATGGGCGAGATCCTGGCCCGGCTCGGCGCGAAGAACATCATCCCGGCCGAGCTCGGGCCCTTCCCCAAGCTCAATCCCGAGTTCATCGTCCGCGCCGACCCGCAGGTGATCATGGTCGGCCAGCGCAACGCCGCGGGCCTGCCGCAGCGACCGGGCTGGTCCGCGATCCGCGCCGTCAAGCAGCAGCGCATCTGCGTCTGGGTGCCGGCCGAGTCCGACGTGCTGGTGCGCCCCGGGCCGCGCATGTCGGAAGCCGCGGCGCTGATGGCGCGCTGCCTGCGCGAGGCGGCGCAGGGGCCGGTGGCCTGGCCGACCACGCCCTTCAACGCACCGCCCGGAGGCATGCGCTGATGCGCGCCAAGTCCGCTTCGTCAGCCACGTCGGCTTCGTCGGCTTCGTCTGCCTCATCGGCTCCGTCGGCTGCATCGGCATCGTCGGCTGCATCGACCGCGTCCGCCAGGATCGCCGCGCAGTTCGTCGCGCTGCTCGTGCTGGGCGCGGTGCTGCTCGCGCTGGGCCTGGCGATCGGCAGCCTGGGCTGGAGTCCCTGGACCGAGGCCGGCGACACGATGCGGTTGATCCTCTGGGACATCCGCGCGCCGCGTTCCCTCGGCGCCTGGTTGGCGGGCGCGCTGCTGGCGCTGGCCGGCGCGGTGGCGCAGGGCCTGTTCCGCAACCCGCTGGCCGATCCCTACCTGCTCGGCTGCTCCGCCGGCGCATCGCTGGGCGTGGCCGCGCTGCTCTTCGTCATGGGCATCTCGCCGGCGGCGGCGGCGCTGGCACTGCGCGTCGGCATGACCGGCGCGGCCTTCGTCGGCGCCATCGGCGCGGTGCTGCTCACGCTGGTGCTGGCGCGCGGCGTCACGCAGAGCTTGCGGCTGCTGCTGGCCGGCGTCGTCGTCGGCGTCGTCCTGGGCTCGGGCGCCGCGCTGCTGACGCTGATGAACCCCGACATCCTGCGCGCGATGCAGGCCTTCATGCTGGGCAGCACCGGTTACGTCGGCTGGAGCGCGGTACAGGTCATGGCCGTCGCCCTGGGCCTGTGCCTGCTGACGGCGCTCGGCTGCAGCCGCACGCTGGACGCGCTGACGCTGGGCGAGGACACCGCCCGCTCGCTGGGCCAGCGCCTCACGCTCATCCGGCTGCTGCTGATCGCGACGCTCTCGCTGGCCACGGGCGCGGCGGTCGCGCAATGCGGGCTGATCGCCTTCGTCGGCCTGGTCGCGCCGCACCTGGTGCGCAGCTGGGGACCGACGACGCATGGCGCGCTGCTGCTGTTGTCCGCGCTGACCGGCGGTGCGCTGCTGCTGGCCGCCGACATCGCCGCCCGCTGGGTCATCGCGCCGCAGGAGCTGCCGGTGGGCATCATCACCGCGCTGCTGGGCGGCAGCTACCTGCTATGGCTGATGCACAGACGCAAGGCGCATTTCGGCGGCGCGGGAGGCAGCCAATGAGCGCCGCCCGATTCGACGACGGCGGCCGGCCGGGCGCTGGCGGAGTGCCCACAAGCTCTGGCTCATCCTTCATGACCGGGAGCGCCAGCACCTCCGCGACCGCGGCCGATGTCGCGTCCGCCGCCGTCGCCATGGATGCTGGCGCAAGCGACCACGCAGCCCAGGCGGCCGACGCCGTGACACTCGGCCACGTGCCCGCGCTGCGCATCGAGCTGCGCGCGCTGTCGCTGGGCCACCGCCAGGTGCTGCACCCGCTGTCGCTGGCGCCCGCGCCGCGCGCGTGGACGGCCATCGTCGGCCCGAACGGCGCCGGCAAGTCCACGCTGCTGCGCGCGATCGCGGGCCTGCTGCCCTTCGACGGCACGCTGACGCTGGACGGCAAGCCGTGGCAGGCCTGGCCGGCGAAGGCGCGTGCGCGCCAGGTCGCGTGGCTGGGCCAGAACGAGACCGCGTCCGAGGACCTGACCGCCTACGACATCGCGATGCTCGGCCGCCTGCCCCACCAGCCCTGGCTGGCGCCGGCGAGCGCGGCCGACCATGCCGCGGTCGAGCATGCGATGCGCCAGACGCAGAGCTGGGACTGGCGGGACCGCGCGCTGGGCAGCCTCTCCGGCGGCGAGCGCCAGCGGGTGCTGCTGGCGCGGGCGCTGGCGGTGCATTCCGGCGTGCTGCTGATGGACGAGCCGCTGGCCCACCTGGATCCGCCGCACCAGAGCGACTGGGCGCGCATCGTGCGCGGCCGCGTCGCGGCGGGCGGCGCGGTGGTCAGCGTGCTGCATGAACTCAATGTCGCGCTGCAGGCGGACACGCTGGTCGTCATGGATGGCGGCCGCATCGTCCACCAGGGCCCGCCCCACGACCCCACCACGCACGACGCGTTGCAGCGCGTCTTCCACCACCGCCTGCTGATCCTGCAGGTGCAAGGCCGATGGGTGGCGCTCAATGCATGAACGACGCGACAACGACGGAGCCGATGCCGCGATGACCGACTGCCCCGCCTTCCTGATCAGCGCGCCGGCTTCTGGCCAGGGCAAGACCAGCGTCACCGCGGCCATTGCGCGCTCGGCGCGCCGGCGCGGCCTGCGCGTGCGCGTCTTCAAGACCGGCCCGGACTACCTGGACCCGATGGTGCTCGCCCGCGCCAGCGGCCACACCGTCTACCAGCTCGACCTCTTCATGGGCGGCGAATCGCACTGCCGCGAGTTGCTGGCGCAGGCGTCGCGCGAGTCGGACCTGGTGCTGGTCGAGGGCGTGATGGGCCTGTTCGACGGCAAGCCCAGCAGCGCGGACCTGGGGGCGGCCTTCGGCCTGCCGGTGATCGCGGTGATGGATGCCTCCGCGATGGCGCAGACCTTCGGCGCGCTGGCCACGGGCCTGGCGCGCTTCCGCGACGACATCCAGGTCGTGGGCGTGATCGCCAACCGGGTGGGCAGCGACGCGCATGCGCGCATGGTCGGCGAGTCCCTGCCTGCCGACCTGCCGCTGATTGCCGCGCTCAAGCGCGACGCGTTGCTCTCGCTCCCCGAGCGCCACCTGGGCCTGGTGCAGGCGCTGGAGCTCCCCGACATCGACGCGCAGTTGGACGCCTGGGCCGACGCCTGGGACGCAGGCACCGTCCTGGCCGCCCCCGCGGCTGCCGCCCACACGTCGACATCCCTGCCCGAAGCCGCACCGGCCCACGCGCCTGCCACGCTGACCGTCGAAGTCCTCGATGGTGGTGGGACGGGCGACCGGGGGCCCCTTTTCGGAACTCAAGGGAGGAATTTGCTTGCCGGTAGGCAAGCAAAGGTAGGAGATGGAGAAAAGGGGCCCCCGGTTGCCTGTCCGTCGCTCGATCCCGTGCAGGCCGGACTGCCGCTCACCGGCCGACGCATCGCCGTGGCAAGCGATGCGTGTTTCTCCTTCATCTATCCCGCCAATCTCGACCTCCTTCGCGCGCTTGGCGCGGAGGTCCTGACGTTCAGCCCGATCGCCGGCGAGCCCTTGCCCGCGTGCGAGGCCGTGTGGCTGCCGGGCGGCTACCCCGAGCTGCACGCTGCGGCGCTGCGGGCGCATGCGAGCTTCTTCGGCGACCTGGCCGCGCACCTGGCGGCGGGCAAGCCGCTGCTCGCCGAATGCGGCGGGATGCTGGTGTTGCTGGATGAGCTGAGCGATGCCGACGGCGTGGCCCATCCGATGGCAGGCCTGATGCCGGGCCGTGCCTCGATGCAGAAGCGGTTGGCTGCGCTGGGCTTGCAGTCGCTCGACTGGCCGGAGGGCGAGTTGCGGGGCCACACCTTCCATTACTCGACGATGGCGACGCCGTGGTCGCCGGTGGCCACCGCGCGCAATCCCAACGCGGGTCGCGCGGCCGAGGCGCTCTACATCGCGGGCTCGCTGCGCGCGAGCTACGTGCATCACTACTTCCCTTCGAACCCGGCCGCCGTCGCCGCGTTCTTCGGCGGCGCCACCGCGACCGCCGCCAAAACCACCGCCACCGCTGACGCCCACGCTGCCATCGCAACCGCTGCCGTCACCGCGACCGCCGCCACCGCCGAAGCGGCCCCCGCCCACCCCCATTCCACTGCCACGAACTGAGTTCCCCATGCTGCTCGAATCCGGATTCGCCCACATCGCGCAAGCCCTGCTGTGGCCGGTGCTGATCCTCGTCGCCCTGGGCTTCGTCTATGCGCTGTGGAGCGCCGGCGCCACGCTGATGGAAGCCGTGCAGCGCTGCCGTCCCGGCTACCGGCTGCTGCAGGTGCCGGCCGGCAGCTCGCTCGAGACGCTGGAGCTGCAAGTCGTGCGCCGCCTGGAGGCGCCGCGCCTGCTGGGCCGCGTCGCCCCGCTGCTGGGCCTGATCGCGACCATGGTCCCGCTGGGCCCGGCGCTGCAGAGCGTCGCGGCCGGCCAGGGCCAGCAGGCGCTGGCGGTGTTCAGCTCGGCCTTCTCGGGCGTCGTGCTCGCGCTGGCCGCGGCGGCGATCGCGCTGGTCGTCTACTCGATCCGCCGCCGCTGGCTGCTCGCCGAGCTGCTGGCGATCAAGACCGAACAGGGCTGGGCATGAGCACCGGCCGCCGCCTGTCCATCCTCGCCGAGGAGGACGACGACCCGATGCTGTCCGCGGTGAACCTGGTGGACGTGTTCCTGGTGCTGGTCGTCGCGCTGCTGACGGCGGTCGCGCTGCAGCAGCAATCGCATGCGAACGAAACGGTGATCCGCAACCCCGGCCAACCGGGCATGGAGATCGTCGTGCGCAAGGACGGGCAGGAGATCAAGTACCGCGGCAACGGCGGCAGCGCCGAAGGCCAGGGGGAGCGCGCCGGCGTCGCCTACAAGATGAAGGACGGCTCCATCATCTACGTGCCCGAAGCCGGTGAGGCAGGCGCGGCCGGGACGCCGGGCGGCTCGCCCGCGGCCACGCCGGCCGGTCCCGCGGGCCCTGCTGCCGGCGGCGGCCGCGGCGCCGCGGCGGCCCCCGCGCCGACGACGGCCGGAACGCCACAACCATGAGCGTCCGCGCCCTGCTGGCCCGCTGCCTCGCGGCCGCGGCCCTGAGCTTCTGCGCGGCGGCGTCGTGCGCGCCCGCGACCGCGGGCAGCGCGGCCGCGGGCACCCCGGTGCTCTTCCTCAGCGTCGACATCACGCCCGCGGCCAAGCACGCGCTGCTCGAGCGCGAGGGCCAGGCCGCCGGTTTCGCAGTCCGGCAGATCGAATACCCGCTGCGCGGCGCGCCCATCGAGCAGGATCCCGCGCTCGATCGCGCGCTGCGCGAGGCCGCGCTGGTCTGGGTCGACATCCCGCATGCGACCGCCGAGGCACGGCTGCGCCCGATCGTCGATGCCGCGCTGCGGCGCGTCGGCAAGCCGGAGACGCAGGTGCTGTGGATCCCCGCCGGCGAACCCGCCGCCAGCGATCGCAGCCTGCGCGCCTACCTGCAGGCCGGCGGACCGAGCAACACGCGCACCGCCTTCGCGCTCGCGCGGGCGCAGCTCGCGGGCACGCCCGCACCCGACCTCGGCCCACCGCAGTTGATCCCGCAGCGCGGCATCCACTACCCCGGCGCGCCGCGGCTCTTCGCCGACGCCGCCGAGTTCCGCGCCTGGGCCGCGCAGCAGGGCCTGCGCGGCGAGCCGGTCGCGCTGCTGCTGCACCGCTACCACTTCGTCCAAGGCAACACCGCCTGGCTGGACCGCTGGCTCGCGATGTTCCGCGAGCGCGGCCTGCTCGCCTACGCCGCCTTCAGCGGCCAGCTCAGCGACCAGCCGCTGTCGGCGCTGCTGGAGCGCGACGGCCAGGTCCAGGCCCGCGTGATCGTCAACCACAGCCTGCTGCCGCAGGGCGCCAGCCTGCAGCCCACCTTCGAGCGCTGGGGCGTGCCGGTGCTGCAGACGCAGCCCTACCGGCAGGACCAGGCCGCGGCCTGGGAAGGCAGCGAGACCGGCCTCTCGCAAGCCGACATCCCGTTCTACTTCGCGCAGCCGGAGGCGGCGGGGCTGATCGATCCGGTCGTCGTCGTCGCCCATCCGAAACGCGGCGAGCCTGAACTCATCGACCGCCAGGCCGCCAGCGTCGCCGGCAAGGCGGCGCGCTGGATCGCGCTGCAGACCCGGGCCAACGCCGACAAGCGGCTGGTGGCCTTCGTCTACAACTATCCGCCCGGCGGCAGCAACTTCGGCGCGTCCTTCCTCAACGTGCCGCGCAGCCTCGCGCGCGTCAGCGAGGGGCTGAAGGACGCCGGCTACGCCGTCACGCCGAAGGCGGAGGCGGACTGGATCGCCGGCCTCAAGCCGCTGCTCTCTGCCTACTACCCCGGCACCGACCTGCAGGCCTTGCTCGACGCCGACCAGGCCGAGGCCTTGCCGCTCGCGCGCTACACCGCCTGGTTCGACGCCCTGCCCGCCGCGGTGCGCGAGCCCATCGTCGCGAAGTGGGGGCCGCCCGCGAACAGCCGCTATGTCGTGCGGCAGCGCGGCGAGCCGGTCTTCGTCATCCCGCGCCTGAAGCTCGGTGCGCTGACCGTGCTGCCGCAGCCGCCGCGCGAGGAGACCCTGCGCAACGGCCAGGATCCGTTCATGCATCGCAGCCGCACGCCGCTGTCGCATCACTACCTCGCCACCTACCTGTGGGCGCGGCAGGCCGACGCGATCCTCCATTTCGGCACGCACGGCACGCAGGAGTGGGCGCCGGGCAAGCTGCGCGGTCCCGACGTGTGGGACCCGGTCTGGCTGCCGCTGGGCGACACGCCGGTGATCTATCCCTACATCGTCGACAACCTCGGCGAGGCGCTCACCGCCAAGCGCCGCGGCCGCGCGCTGATGGTGAGCCACCACACGCCGAGCTTCGCGCCGGCGGGCTTCAACGCGGGCATGGCCCACATGCATGAGCTGATGCACGAGTGGGAGACGGTCGATCCCGGCCCGACGCGCCAGGGGCTGGAGCGCCGCATGCTGCAGCAGTTCGTCGAGCACAACCTGCACCGCGACCTGGGCTGGAGCGCCGAGCGGATCGCGGCCGACTTCAGCGGTTTCCTGGAGCTGCTGCATCCCTACCTGGACCGCCTGGCGCAGAGCTCGCAGCCCAAGGGGCTGGCGGTCTTCGGCGTGGTTCCGGACGAGGACCAGCGCCGCGGCTCGATCCTGCAGCTGCTGCGCGTGCCCTTGATCGAGGCGCTGGGCGAGGACATCGACGAGGCCTTCCTGATCAACCACGAGGGCGTCGCGAAGGCGCGGCCGGCCCGCTGGCTCGATGTCGCGCTGAAGGACGCGCAGGCGGCCAGCCAGCTCGACCTGCGGCCTTCCGCCTGCGTGGCCGTGGGCACACCGGCGGCGGCGTCGGCGGCATCGGCCGTGGCGGCCGAGGCGAAACACGCAGCAGCTGCGTCGGCGTCCGCGTCTGTGGGTGCGACGTCCGCGGCGTCGACGCCGGCGGGCAGCGCCAGCGCCGCGCACGCCCTCCCGGTGACCTGCGGCGACGGCTTCGTGCCCAACCGCGCGGCGCGCAAGCCGATCGACCAGGCGGCGCTGTACCAGCTCGCGCTGCGGGCGCAGGAGATGGCCACGCGGCTGTCGACCGAAGGCGAGATGCCCGGCCTGCTGCGCGCGCTCGATGGCCGCTTCATCCCCGCGGCCTACGGCGGCGACCTGCTGCGCAATCCAGAGAGCCTGCCGACCGGCCGCAACCTCACCGGCCTCGACCCCGCGCGGCTGCCCACGCGCCAGGCCTTCGAGGCGGCGCAGGCGCTGTTCAAGCGCTGGTACGAGGAGCAGGCCCGGGCCGGCGCGGCGCCGACGCGGCTGGCGCTGTCGCTGTGGGCCGGCGAGACCTTGCGCCATCAGGGCGTGATGGAGGCGCAGGCGCTGGTGGCGCTGGGCGCGACGCCGGTGTGGGACGCCACCGGCCGTCCGACCTCGATCCGGCTGCTGAGCCTGGCCGAGCTGGGCCGGCCGCGGGTGGACGTGCTGCTGTCGATCACCGGCTCCTACCGCGACCAGTTCCCGGCGCTGATGAAGCTGGTGGACCAGGCGGTCGCCGCGGCCGGCGAGGCCGAGGCGGACAACGCCATCGCCGCCAACAACCGCGTCATCGCGGCCGAGCTGCGCCAGGCCGGGCTACCGGCGGCGCAGGCACGGACGCTGGCGCAGGCCCGCGTCTTCGGCAACCCGGCCGGCGACTACGGCACCGGCATCGCCGACGCGGTGCAGGACAACGGCCTGCAGGGCGGCGACGGCCGGCCCGATCCGCGACTGGGCCAGCTGTTCCTCTCGACGATGAGCCAGCCCTATGTCGACGGCGAGCCGCTCGCCGTGCCCGCGGGGCAGGCGCGCCAGGCGTTGGGCGCGCACCTGCGCCACACCGACACGGCGTTGATGTCGCGCAGCAGCCACCTCTACGCGATGGTCAGCAGCGACGATCCGTTCCAGTACCTGGGCGGACTGGCCGCGGCCGCGCGGGTCGCCGGCAACACGAAGGGCCTGGCCCTGCACGTGAGCCAGCTGCAGGACGCCGCCGAGGCGCACACCGAGACCGCCACGCAGGCGATCGCGCTGGAGATGCAGAGCCGCTACCTGCATCCCGGCTGGCTGAAGGCGCAGCAAGCCGAGGGCTGGGCGGGCGCGCTGCAGGTGCTCAAGACGGTGCAGTACAGCTTCGGCTGGCAGAGCATCGCGCCGGGCACGGTGCGCGCCGACCACTGGCAGAGCTTCTACGACGTGCTGGTGAAGGACAAGCACCAGCTCGGCGTGCCCGCGTGGCTCAAGCAGAACCCGCAGGCCTACGCGCAGGCGCTCGAGCGGCTGGTGCAGGCCGAGCGCATGGGCTACTGGCAGCCGGACGCGCAGACGAAGCAGGGGCTCGCCGCGCTGTACCGCGAGCTGACGAAGGACGCGCCGCTGAGCAACGAGCTGGCGGCCGTGCGGCGCTGGACGGCGGATCAACTGCCGCAGGCGGTGCCCGCGCTGCCGGTCGTGCCGGCGGCCGCGCCTCGCCCCGAGGCGAAGGCACCCGACCGCGCCCCCGCGGCCGTGCCGCCGACGCCGCCAGTGCCGACCGTGCGCGGCCTCGCGCTGCAGCGCGTGCCCGACGCGCCGAAGCCCGAGCCGCGCGCGGCGACGCAGCGCTCGCTCGAGCAGGCGCTCGCGTGGGTCGCGATGGCGCTGCTGATGAGCGCCGGCGCGATGTGGCAGGCGCGACGGGCGACGAACAACGACAACAACTTGAGCCCACAGGGGACTGCATGAACGCCAACGACTCCCACACACTGCGGGCACATCGCCAGACCGCCGTGGCCATCGCCATCGCGATGGCAACAACGGCGACGGGCGCCGCCGCGCAGGCCGACCCATCGGGCACGCTGGACACCGTCCGCATCAGCAGCCGCGCGCAGCTCGGCGAAGCGGGCAGCGCCTCCGAGGGCGAGGTCGGCGTCGAGCGCCTGGCGCTGCGCCCGCTGCTGCGCCCGGCCGAGCTGCTGGAGGCGATGCCCGGCATGACCGTCACCCAGCACAGCGGCGACGGCAAGGCCAACCAGTACTTCCTGCGCGGCTACAACCTCGACCACGGCAGCGACTTCGCGACCTTCGTCCTGGGCATGCCGGTGAACATGGCCAGCCACGCGCACGGCCAGGGCTACATGGACCTGAACTTCCTGATCCCGGAGCTGGTCGAGAGCCTGCGCTACCGCAAGGGCGCGTTCGCCGCCGAGGACGGCGACTTCGCCACCACCGGCGCCTCGCGCATCGGCTACCTGGGCGAGATCGAGCGCCCCTATGCGCAGCTCACCGCCGGCCCCTACGGCTACCAGCGCGCGCTGGCGGCCGGCAGCACGCGGGTGGACGGCGGCTGGACGCTGCTGGGCGCCGTCGAGGGCAGCCGGTACGACGGCCCCTGGGACCAGCCCGAGGACCTGCACCGCCGCAACGCGGTGCTGCGGCTGACGCGCGGCGACGAGCGCAACGGCGCGCAGGTCGACCTGCTCAGCTACAGCGCCGGCTGGCGCGCCAGCGAGCACGTGCCCGAGCGCGCCATCGACAGCGGCGAGATCGGCCGCTACGGCACGCTCTCACCCGACGACGGCGGCCGCACCCACCGCCACAGCCTGAGCGGCGCGCTCGCCTACAACCAGGGCGGCGGCCAGTGGACCGCGCAGGCCTGGGTGATCGACTACGCGCTCAACCTGTTCTCGGCGCCGTCGGGTTTCATCAACGGCCCGGACGGCGACCAGCACGAGCAGGCGGACCACCGCCGGCTCTGGGGCGGATCGCTCAAGCACCAGTTGCCGGCCGCCTGGCTGCCCGCCGACCAGAGCCTGACCTGGGGCCTGCAATGGCGCCATGACCGGATCGGCACGCTCGGCCTGTACGACACCGTCGGCCGGGTCCGCACGCACACCGTGCGCGAGGACCGCGTCACGCAGGACAACGCCGGCGCCTTCGTCGAATGGGGCAGCCGCTGGACCGGCTGGCTGCGCAGTACCGTCGGCGCGCGCTGGGACACGATGCGGGCGACGGTCACGCCCACCGGCGGCGAGTTCAACCTCGGCAATGGCGGCAAGGCGAGCCAGTCGCAGTTCAGCCCGAAGCTGGGCCTGATCGCGCGGGTCGCCTCGGACACCGAGCTCTACCTGCACTGGGCCCGCGCCTTCCGCTCCAACGACGCGCGCGGCGCGACGACCACGACCAATCCTGCCGACGGCAGCCCGGCCGACACGCTACCGCTGCTGGCCCGCACGCAGAGCACCGAGCTGGGACTGCGCACCCGGCCGGCGGCCGGCTGGACCACCAGTCTGGCGCTGTGGCAGGCCCGGCTGGCGTCGGAGCTGGTCTTCGTCGGCGACGAGGGCGTGACCGAGGCGCGCGGCGCGTCGCGGCGACTCGGCCTGGAGTGGTCCAACGACGTGCAGGTCGGCCGCGACTGGCTGATCGACGCGGACCTCGCCTGGTCGCGGGCGCGCTTCGTCGAAGCGACCTCGAATGAATTCGGCAGCGGCCGGCGCGTGCCCAATGCGGTGCCGGTCTCGGCCTCGCTGTCGGCCAACTGGGCGCCGGCGGGGCGATGGTCCAGCGGCGTCAAGCTGCGCTACCTGGGCGCCTACGCGCTCGAGGAGACCGGCACGCAGCAGTCCAAGGCGGTGTTCACCGCCAACTGGCGGCTCGGGTACCAGGTCAGCGAGCGCTGGCAGGTGGGGCTGGATGTGCTGAACGTCTTCAACACGAAGGCCAACGACATCGAGTATTGGGGCGCCGCCTGCACGCGGGCCGAAGGCGCGGGCTGCAATGGCGGTGCGGGGATCGACGGCCGGCTCGTCCATCCGATGGAGCCGCGCACCTTCCGCCTCAGCTTGCGGGCGCGGATCTGATCGCTTGAGGAGTCCTCGGCACTGCCAACACCGCTGGCCCTCACCCCTCCCTCTCCCGCAAGCGGGAGAGGGGGTTCACCGAGTCAATCGTCGATGACCTCTTTTCCGGCAAGCGGGAGTGGGGTCACGGTCTCTCTCTTTCGGAGCACGACATGGAAATCGAACAACCGCCCGTCGACCGCGAACGCATCATCCCCAGCGGCGAGCGCCGCGGCCTGGTGCTGGTCCACACCGGCAACGGCAAGGGCAAGAGCACGGCCGCCTTCGGCCTGGCGCTGCGGGCGCATGGCCGCGGCAAGCGGGTCCACATCTACCAGTTCATGAAGGTGCCGAGCGCGCGCTTCGGCGAGCACCGGCTGTTCGAGCAGATCGGCGTGCCGATCGAGGGGCTCGGCGATGGTTTCTCGTGGAAGAGCAAGGACCTGGACCACTCGGCGCAGCTGGCGCGCGACGGCTGGGAGCGCGCGAAGGCGACCATCCTGGGCGGCGAGCACTTCCTGGTCGTGCTGGACGAGATCATGTATCCGCTGCGCTACGGCTGGCTGCCGCTGGAGCCGGTCCTGCAGGCGCTGCGCGAGCGGCCGCCCCATGTGCATGTCTGCCTGACCGGTCGCGGCGCGCCGCAGGAGCTGATCGACCTGGCCGACACCGTCACCGAAATGACGATGGTCAAGCATCACTTCAAGGCCGGTGTCCCCGCCCAGCGGGGCATCGAGGATTGACGGCTAAGCTGCGCGCCTGATTTCGCCCGCCCGCGCCAAGATGTCCACGCTTCCCATGCCCTGGCTGCTCGCTCTCGCGATCCCGATCGCCCTGCTGGTCGACCGCTGGTTCGGCGAGCCACCGGCCGCCGTGCATCCCGTCGTCGGCATGGGCCGCTTCCTGGCGCTCGTCGGCGACCGGCTGTGCGCGATGTCGGCCAAGGCCGCCTTCCTCGGCGGCGCACTCGCCTGGACGATCGGCCTTCTCCTCGCCGCCCTCACCGCCTGGGCCATCGAGCACACCATCATCGCGGGCCTGGAACCGTGGCTCGGCGGCTGGCGCCTGGGCGCCGCGGCACTGCTGCTGGGACTCGCGCTCAAGCCGATGCTGGCCTGGCGCATGCTGCGCGACGAGGTCGGCGCCGTCGAGACCGCGCTGGCGCGCTCGCTCGACGACGGCCGCACCCGTCTGTCCCGCCTCGTCAGCCGCGACACGCGCGCCCTCTCGCCGGTGCAGGTGCGCGAGACCGCCATCGAGACGCTGGCCGAGAACCTCAACGATTCGGTCGTGGCGCCGCTGTTCTGGTTCATGGTCGCTGGACTGCCCGGCGCGGCCGCCTACCGCTTCGCCAACACCGCCGATGCGATGTGGGGTTATCGCGGTCGCTGGGAATGGGCCGGCAAATGGGCCGCGCGCGCCGACGACCTGCTGTCCTGGATCCCCGCGCGGCTGACCGGCCTGGCCCTCATCGCGCTGCGGCCGGCGCTGCTCGCGTCCCTGCGGCGCGAAGCCGCCCGCACGCCCTCGCCCAACGGCGGCTGGCCGATGGGCGCGATGGCCTTGCGGCTCGACCGGCTGCTGAGCAAGCCCGGCCACTACACCCTGAACCCGTCCGGCGCGCCCGTGGCCGCCGGCGACATCGGCGCCGCCCAGCGCCTGGCGGCCGGCGCGCTGCTGGGCCTGGCGGCGCTGCTGGCGCTCGGCGCCGCGGCGCTGCGCGGCGCGTTCGCGCCGGGCCTCGGCCTGGTCCTGATCCTCGGAGGCCCGCGATGAGCCGCTTCCCCCTGCCGCTGCACGGCGGCACCGACGCCGGCCCGCCCGTGCGCCACGATTTCTCCACCAACGCCCATCCGCTCGGCCCGCCGCCGGCCGCGCTCGACGCGGTGCTGCGCGCGGACCGGCTGCGGTATCCCGATCCCGCCTACTCGGCGCTGCGCGCGCGCCTGGGCGACTGGCACGGCGTCGACGCCGACCGCGTGCTGCCGGCCTCCGGCGGCTCGGAAGCGATCCGCCGCCTGACGCTGGCCGCGATGCTGTCCGGCGTGACCCGCGTGTGCGTGCCGCAGCCCGGCTTCGGCGACTACGCCGCCGCGGCGCATGCACTCGGCCTGCAGGTGTGCGGCTACGAGGACGCCTTCCAGCTCGCCGACACGCTGACCCTGCCGTCGCTGGTCTGGGTCTGCGATCCCAACAACCCCACCGGCGCCAGCTTCGGCGCGGCGGAATGGACCGCGGTCGCGCTCGCACTGGGCCACAGCGGCTCGCAGCTCGTCGTCGACCAGGCCTACGGCGCGCTGCGCCTGGGGGGCGGCTGCGCGCTGCCGCAGGCCATCGCCGACGGCGCCTGGCGCCTGGTCTGTCCCAACAAGGCGCTGGGCATGACCGGCGTGCGCGGCGCCTACCTGCTCGGGCCGCGCGACGGCCTGTGGGTCGATCGCGTCGCGGAACTGGCGCCCAGCTGGGTGCTGTCGGCCGAGGGCCAGGCGCTGCTCGAGGCCTGGACCACGCCGGCGATCCGCCACGAGCTCGAGGCCTCGCTGCCGCTGCTGCGCGAGTGGCGCGCCGCGCAATGGGACCGGATGGCGGCGCTGGGCTTCGACCAGATCGACGGCGGCGTCGCCAACTTCTGGCTCGCGGCGCTGCCGGCGCCGTGGCTGGCGACGCCGGAGCCGCTGCTCGAAGGCCTGCGGGCGCTGGGGATCAAGCTCCGCGACGCCAGCTCCTTCGGCCTGCCGGGCCTGGTGCGGGTGTCGGTGCAGGCGCCGGAAGCCGTCGACGCGCTGGCGGCGGCGATGCAGACCTTCGGCGGGCATCGGGCGCTGCCCGCGGCGCCGTCGGTGCATGGCGCGTTCGACACGACCGTGCCAGTGGAGACCACGCCATGAGCGGCGACGACAACGATCGCCCCCGCGCGACCACCGGCCGCGGCCGCGCGGTCATGGTGCTGGGTACCACGAGTGGCGCCGGCAAGAGCTTCCTCACCACGGCGCTGTGCCGCTGGTATGCGCGCCAGGGGCTGCGCGTCGCGCCGTACAAGGCGCAGAACATGAGCAACAACGCGCGCGTCGTGCCCGGCCTCGGCGGCCGGCAGGGCGAGATCGGCGCCGCGCAGTACTTCCAGGCGCTGGCCGCCCGCGCGCGGCCCGAGGTGCGCATGAATCCGGTGCTGCTCAAGCCGGAGAAGGACACGGCCTCGCAGGTGGTGGTGCTGGGCGAGGTCGACGAGGCGCTGAGCCGCGCGCCCTGGCGCGAGCGCAGCGAGGCGCTCTGGGTCCGCGCGCGCGGCGCGCTGCACGCGCTGCTGGACGAGAACGACGTGGTCGTCATCGAAGGCGCCGGCTCGCCCGCCGAGATCAACCTGCACAGCAGCGACTACGTCAACATGCGCACCGCCCGCGAGGCCGGCGCGGCCTGCCTGCTGGTGAGCGACATCGACCGCGGCGGCGCCTTCGCGCACCTGTACGGCACGCACCAGCTGCTGCCGGCCGAGGAGCGCGCGCTGATCCGCGGCTTCGTGCTGAACCGCTTCCGCGGCGATGCCTCGCTGCTGTCGCCGGGGCCGGAGATGCTGGCGCAGCTGACCGGCGTCCCGACGCTCGCGACGCTGCCGATGTGGCGCGGCCATGGCCTGCCGGAGGAGGACAGCGTCTTCGACGACCGCGCCACCGGCGGCACCGGCGGCGGCCGCGCGCTGCGCATCGCGGTGGTCGCTTATCCGCGCCTGTCCAACCTGGACGAGTTCCAGCCGCTGCGCAACCTGGCCGACGTGCGGCTGAGCTGGGCCCGCTCGCCGGCCGAGCTCGACGGCGTGGACTGGATCGTGCTGCCGGGCTCGAAGGCGGTGGCCGCGGACCTGGCCTGGCTGCGCGCGCAGCGGCTGGACGTGGCGATCTCGGCGCACGCGGCGGCCGGCCGGCCGGTGCTGGGCATCTGCGGCGGCCTGCAGATGCTGGGCGAGGCGCTGGTCGACCCGCATGGCCTGGACGGCAACGCCCCGGGCCTGGGCCTGCTGCCGCTGGTGACGCTGTTCGAGCGCGACAAGCTGCTGCGCGAGAGCCGCTGCCGCTTCGCGCCGGCGCTGGCGGCGCCGTGGTCGGCGCTTGGCGGACAGCCGGCGCGCGGCTACGAGATCCATCACGGCCGCACCGCGCAACACCCCGCCCTGCCCGAGGCGCGGCCGGTGCTGTTCGACGACCTCGGCGAACCGGTCGGCTGGCAGCACGGACCGGTGCTCGGCCATTACCTGCACGGCCTCTTCGAGGACGAGCGGGTCCTGACCGCGCTGTTCGACCGGCCGGTCCGCCCGCTCGACCAGGTCTTCGACGAACTGGCAGACTACGTCGATCGCCACTTCGAACCCGGCGCGCTGGCGGGGCTGCTGTCGCCGGCGCCTTCGTCCTCGTCGCCACCCCCACGCACATCGACGCCCGCGGCCTCACGCTGAGCGACGCGCCCCTCTTCCTTGACGTCACAAGAAGTCCGCATGACCACGCAAGACCTGATTCCCGCGATCCCTTCGCTGCACGACGACGCGTTGGCCGCGGCGCTGCGCCACCGCATCGACCGCAAGACCAAACCGCTGGGCTCGCTGGGCCGGCTGGAGTCGCTGATGCTGCGCCTGGGCCTGATCCTGGGCACCGAGCATCCGCGGCTGGTCGATCCGCAGCTGATGGTCTTCGCGGCCGACCACGGGCTGGCGGCGCACGGCGTCTCGGCCTACCCGCCGGACGTGACCTGGCAGATGGTGGAGAACTTCCTGGCGGGCGGCGCGGCGGTGTCGGTGCTGGCGCGCCAGCACGGGTTGCAGCTGAGCATCGTTGACGCCGGCGTGCGCCATGTCTTCGAGCCCCGGCCCGGCCTGCTGATCGCGAAGATCGGCATGGGCAGCCGCGACATGCTGGACGGCCCGGCGATGACGATGGACGAATGCGCCACCGCGATCGCGGCGGGCAAGACGCTGCTGCAGAAGCGCCCGGGCAATGTGCTGCTGCTGGGCGAGATGGGCATCGGCAACACCTCATCGGCGGCGCTGCTGCTGTCGCGGCTGGGCGGGCATGCGCTGGCGGCCTGCGTCGGTCGCGGCACGGGCCTGGACGACGCGCAGCTGCGCCACAAGCTGGACGTGCTGACGCGCGCCCTGGACAAGCATCCGCGCGCGACCGAGCCGCTGGCGGCGCTGGCCGCGCTGGGCGGCCTGGAGATCGCGATGATGGTGGGCGCTGTGCTGCAGGCGGCGCAGGAGCGCCGGGTGATCGTGGTGGACGGCTTCATCACCGGCGCGGCGGTGCTGGTGGCCTCGACGCTGCAGCCGGCGGTGCTGGAGCGCTGCGTCTTCGCGCACCGCTCCAACGAGCAGGGACACCGGCTGATGCTGGACACGCTGCAGGCCGAGCCGCTGCTGGACCTGGGCCTGCGCCTGGGCGAGGGCTCCGGCGCGGCGCTGGCCTGGCCGCTGCTGGCATCGGCCTGCCGCCTGCTCGACGAGATGGCGAGCTTCGACTCGGCGGGGGTGAGTGACAGGGCCTGAGCGGCGCGGCCGGTATCCTCGCCTCTCCGCATCCCGCCTGACGCCCATGCCCGATACCGACCGCTCCCTGCTCGACACCCTCCGCGCGCTGGAGGTCGAGCTGCACCACCCCGGCGTGCGCTGCAGCGCCGAGCGGCTCTCGCAGCTGCTGCATCCCGACTTCCACGAGGTCGGCCGCTCCGGTCGCCAATACGACCGGCCGACGATCATCGCGTGGCTGGCCGACGACCATGAGCCGCCCAAGGTCGTGCCCGACGACTTCCGCCTCGCGCCGATCTCGCCGGAGGCGGCGCTGCTGACCTACCGCTCAGCGCATCGCCAGGAGGACGGGACGCTGGTCCACCACACGTTGCGGTCCTCGCTGTGGCTGAAGACCGCCGACGGCTGGCAGATGCGCTACCACCAGGGCACGCCGGCGGCGCAGCCCTGGTAAGGGCGCCACGCGGCCCCGAGGCCCCGGGGCGGTAAAGCCCGAAGGCCCGTGACGACGCCGACTTCCGGGCACGACACGCCGGCCGCAGGGAGATTGCGGACCTCCCCCGACGCGATGGAATAATCGCGGGCCCCGCCAGCCAACATGAGTGAGCCAGCCGTCGCCTGTCACAAGGACCGCTCCTCATGTCACGACCGCCCCTGGCGCGCCCCTCGCGGGCGCTGGCGCTGAGCCTGTTCGCCGGCACGTCCGCGTGGGCCGCCGCCGACACCGCGCCCGCCGAGTCCCTTTCCCTCCCCCATTCCCTGCTCGCCGAGCCGGGTCCGGCGGCCGTGCTGGCCTCGGTCGTCGGCCTGGCCGCCGCGATCGCGCTCTATCGCGCCAGCAGCCACCAGCGCCTCTGGCCCCGCAGCGCGCGGCCGCGCGGCTGGCGCTTCGCCGCGCTCGCGCTGCTCGTGGTCGCCACGGTGCTGGCCGTCCCCGCGCTCGGCGTCACCGCCGCGTTCTCGGTCGCGCTCAGCGCCGCGATGCTCGGCGCGGTCGCCCTGCCTTTCGTCAACGCGTGGCGCGTCCACGCCCAGGGAGGCAGCGATGTGGGCTAGATCCCTGGCAGCCGGCCTGCTCGGCCTGCCGCTGACCGTCGGCGTGGTGGGCCTGGCCGCGCTGCTGTGGCCCGGCCCGCTGCGCGACCACACGCTGGTGCTGCTGGTCTGCGCCTGCCCGATCTGGGTCGGCGCGCTGGCCCTGCCCTTCCAGCTGCGCAGCGCGACGCGCGCCTGGATCGTCATGACCGCGATCACCGCGCTGTGCTTCGCGGCGATCCACGGACTCAAGTTCATCGGCTGGGTGCGCATCGCATGAACGCCAAGACCCTCAAGACCTGGCTCTCGGTGCACAGCGGCATCGGCATCGCCGCCGGCCTGCTGCTGTTCATCGCCTTCTACGCCGGCGCGCTGACGCTGTTCCATCACGAGATCGAGGAATGGTCCGCCGCCGGCGAGCCCCCGGCCGGCCCGCCCCCCACGCTGGCCGACGCGCAGCGGCTGCTGGACGGCGTGCTCGCGCAGGCGCCGAAGATGGCGGCCGACATCCGCCTGCAGCTGCCCCACGACGGCCACGGCCTGCGCGCCTACGGCCAGGATCCCGCGACGAAGACCTGGCGGTCGTTCGAGCTCGGCGCCGATGGCCAGCCCCGCGAGCAGCGGGAGCGCGGCGAGCTCGGCGAGTTCATCTACCGCCTGCACTACACCGTCGGCATTCCCGGCGCCTGGGGCACCTACACGATGGGCGTGGTGTCGCTGCTCTACGGCCTGGCGCTGGTCAGCGGGCTGGTGATCTACCTGCCGGTGCTGGCGCGCGATCTCTTCGCGCTGCGCTGGGGCCGCAACCTGAAGCGGCTCTGGCAGGACGCGCACAACGCCGTCGGGCTGCTCTCCCTGCCTTTCCACATCGTCTTCGCCTGGAGCGGCGCGGTGCTGTGCATCGGCACGCTGCTGCTGGCGCCGTTCCAGTTCCTGGTCTTCGAGGGCAAGCTGCTGGCGCTGATCGGCCCGCAGGCCGGCTTCTCGCGGCCGGTCCAGGCCAGCGGCACGCCGGCATCGCCGCTGAACGTGGAGCAACTGGTCGCCGCGGCCACCCGGGCGGCGCCCGGACTGGAAGTCGAACGCCTGCACATCCGCCATCACGGCGACGCCGCCGCGCAGGTGGAAGCCGACGGCGTCGTGCACGAACGCCACCTCAGCGGGGCCACGCGCGTGGAGCTGTCCGGCACTACTGGCGCGCTGCTGCATCCGGTCCAGCGGCCCACGAGCTACGGCAGCGGCACCGCCCTGCTGCGCGGCTTGCAGACCCTGCATTACGGCGACTTCGGCGGACTGGCGCTGCGCTGGGTGTACTTCGTGCTGGCGCTCGCCGGCGCCTTCCTCTTCTACAGCGGCAACCTGCTGTGGGTCGAATCGCGCCGCAAGCACCAGCAGGCGGCACAGCCGCGCCGCGCCAGCGTGATGGCGCGGCTGACGCTGGGCGTGGCGCTGGGCTGCATCGCGGGCATCTCGGCGCTGTTCGTCGGCACCCGGGTGCTGGGGCCGGACCGTTTCGCCGACGCGGTGCAGCCGGTCTACTTCGCGGTGCTGGGCCTGTGCGTGCTCTGGGCGATGGTCCGTCCGCTGCCAAAGGCGGCCTTCGAGCTGTGCGTCGCCGCCGCCGCGCTCACCGGCTGCATCGCGCTGGCGGACGCCGCGATGCTCGGCCCGCGCCTGCTGCACGGCGATCTGCTGCTGTGGACCGTCGACCTGACGGCGCTGCTCGGCGCCGCGCTGCTGCTCCTGCTGGCCCGCGCGACGCGGCATCGCGCCCGCAACGGCGCGCCGCACAGCGTGTGGGCGCTCGGCGCATGAGCGCATGAGCATCTGAGCGCGCGGCCGGCATCGGCATCGGCGTGCGGAGCCGGAGCCGGCTCCGGCACCCGCCGGCCAACGACCGGGCTACTTCGAGTAGCCCGTGTCCTTGATGAACACCGACCGCCGCTCCGGGCCGCTGAAGGCGAACAGCACGCGCTGCTGCTCGCCGTTGTCGCGCTCGACGACCATCGCCCAGCGCTCGAGCCGGTAGCGTCCGGTGAAATCGGCCCCGTTGCGGCGCTGCGTCGTCCCCCCGCCGGCGCCGGCGCCGACGGCGCTCACCGAAGAGGTCCCCGTGCTGCCGCCGCGCGAGTAGGACGTCGTCGCCATGCCGGTCACGCCGGCCGCGGCGGCCATCGAGCCGGTGCCGAAGACCGCGCGGCCGCTCTGCTCGAACTGGCCGTCGCCATGGAAGTGGAAGCGGTTCTGCGAGCTGCTACCGCCCAGGATCGAGTACCAAGAGTGGGTGAAGGTGCCGTCCACGCGCTGACCCGCCTCGGCGGGCTGCGCCGGCCGGCCCTGCACGGTGCGCCAGTCCTTGTCGTCGTGGTCGCGGATCTGCCACTCGTTGCCCTGGCGGCGCCACTGGATGACGCGCTCGGGCTGGAAGCGGCGCGCGCCGGCCATGTCGAGCTCGTCGGGCGGCAGGTCCAGCCGCTGGTAGCCGCTGCCGTCCTTGAGCAGCAGGTGCACGTGCTCGACCAGGCTCTCGCCGCTGGGCTGGTACCAGGTCCAGAGCAGGAAGGCGATGTCCTTGTCCGCGACGCCCTTGCCTGGCGCGGCCCGGATCGCGCGCTCGGCGGCGGCGCGGCGTTCCAGCGTGGCGCTGCGCTCCGCCTCCTCGCGCAGGCGGCGGTCGTCGCCGGCCAGCGCGCGCAGCGTCGGCCACAGCTCGTTGGACTTGCCCGTGATGGACTTCAGGCCGTCGCCGTAGCGCTGCAGCAGCGCCTCCTCCTGCGAGAACGCGATGCGCAGCCATTCGACCTTGCCGTCGCGCGGCGGGCGCATGTAGACCTGGGTCTCGACGGCGGCGCCCGCCACCGTCACCACGCAGCTCTGCACCACGACGCCGGCGGTCAGCGTCTCGGGCGCGCGGCAGGCGGGCTGGCCGCTCGCGCCCAGCCCGCGCAGCGGCTCACGGATGCGCGCGAAGGCGTCCAGGCCCTGGGCGCGCCCGACCTCCAGCGGCGGCGCCGCCCACAACTGCATCACCTTGCCCGGCGGCAGGTCGGCCGGCTGCTGCAGCAGCCCGTCATCGACCACGCGCATCGTCCAGCCGGTCGGGGCGTCGTACGCGCGGACGGGCGAGGCGAGCACGAGGAACATCAGCCCCACCAATGACAGCGGTGGCGTCGATGGCATCGACTGCACCCGCGGCACTCGCGGTATGCGCGGCATCCACGACATCAGGCAACGGCGGAAGGCATCCAGGCGCATGACGATCCTGCGGCAATGAGGAGCGCGCAGTGTCACGGCGATGCGTCCGTCCGCCTCTCCCCAGCCCTAGGGAGTGCCAGAAATGCAAAGCGGGCCCTGAGGCCCGCCGGAGTTCCTCGAGCGACGCTCGCGGATCAGATGGAGTAACCCAGCAGCATCGCCACGCCGGCTTCCTTGTTGGGACGCTTGAAGCCGTCGCGGGTCAGGCGGTTCATCGGGATCGACAGCGACGAGGTCTGGAACCACTTGGCGTAGAGCTGGTCGATCTCGCCGCTGGCGTAGATGCGGCTCAGCACGCGGTCCACGATCGAGCCGAGGCGGGTGTCGCCCTTGCGCATCATGATCCCGTAGGGCTCGACCGAGAACGCCATGCCGCCCAGGCTCAGGCTGTCCTGCGCCTTCTCCTTCGAGGTCAGGCCCAGCAGCAGCGCGTCGTCCTGCGCGAACGCGCGGGCCTTGCCCTCGCGCAGCGCCTTGAAGGCATCGCCGTTGCTGGCGTACTGCACCAGCTGCATCTTGGCTTCGCCCGACTTGTTCAGCTGGTTGAACAGCTTCTCCGACGTGGTGCCCTTGGTCAGCGCGATCGTCATGCCGTCCAGGTCCTTGGTCGTCTCGACCCGGGTGCCGTTGGGCAGCAGCACCCGCATGCCGGCGACGAAGACGGTGTAGCTGAAGTCGACCTGCTCCTGCCGCGCCTTGGTGTTGGTCGTGGAGCCGCACTCCAGGTCGATGTCGCCCTTCTGCAGCTTGGGGATGCGGTCGGCGCCCGAGACGACGACGTACTCGACCTTCAGCTCGGGCAGCTTGAGTTCCTTCTTGATCTCGTCGACGGCCGCCAGGCACAGCTCGACGGTGTAGCCCTGGCCCTGCTTCTGCTCGTTGACGAAGGAGAACGGACGGGACGTCTCGCGCACGCCCAGCGTGATCGTGCGGGTCTCCTTGATGCGGGCCATCGTGTCGATGGTGGAGCCGGCGGCGCTGGCCGACAGCGACGTCAGCGCGGCGGCGGACATGACAAGGACGCCGCTCAGGCGCCGGATCGCGGAGGACATGGTCGAAGTTCGGGTCGGTGAAAACCCTGAATTCTAGGGATGCGTCCTCACCGAAGCGTCACCAGCCACCGCCGCTCGACCACCGGTTCCCTACCGCCCAGGCGCAAGCCGCACCCTTCCGTGAAATCAATCACGGGTCGATAAACGAACTCACCGTGAAGGCGCCGTTGCGGGCGCGCCGCCTGCCGGCTGACCGCGCACCAGCTGGCGCATCAGCACCGCGGCCACCAGCGTCGATCCGATCACGACGTAGCCCACCTGGCCGAAGTCCTGGACGTGGCCGTCCGGCCCGATGTGGACGATGTGGCCCGCCACCAGCGAGGCCACCCCGCCGGCGAGCTGCTGCAGCGCCGAATTGATCGCGTTGAACGAGCCGCGCTGCTCCGGCGCGGGCACGCCGGCGAGGGTCGCCTGGGCCGGGATCATGCGCGAGAAGATGCCCACGAACATCACCACGTTCACCAGGATCAGCAGCCACAGCGGCGACGGGCCCAGGTGGGTGTAGACCGCGACGGTGGCGATGGTGATCGCGCAGCCGGCGTAGAACACCGGCATCGCGCCGACGCGGTCAGCCATGCGGCCGATCAGCGGCGAGAACACCAGCGTGCACAGGCCGGTCACCAGGTAGATCACCGGCAGGTGGTCCAGCGGGATGCCGACGTTGTGCACCACGAAGGCGCTGGCGAAGGGCATGAGCATGAAGCCGCCCGTCGTCAGCAGCGCGGTCAGCGCGAAGGCCAGCTGCTGGCGCGACACCCGCACCGTCTGCAGCAGGTGCCGCCCGGCGCTGTGCCGGCCGGTGCCGGCCGCGCCGAGGTGCGCATTGACCGGCTGCAGCCGGGTCGCGATCACCAGCGCGGCGAGCAGCCCGAACAGCACGATCGCGATGAACGGCGCATGCCAGTCGAAGCGCGAGGCCAGGAAGATCGAGAACGGCAGCCCCAGCACCTGGCTGGCCGCGAAGCCGCCCTGCAGCAGGCCCATCACGCGGCCGCGCTGCGCGGGCGGGAACAGGTCGGCGGTGATGGCCATGACGATGGAGCCGATGACGCCGCCGAACAGGCCGGTGACGATGCGCGCCGCCAGCAGCGACACGAAGCTGGTGGCCAGCCCGCACCACAGCGTGCCCAGCAGGAAGCCGCCGAAGAAGAACAGCAGCAGCCGCTTGCGGTCGAAGCGGTCGGCGAAGCCGGCGGTCAGCAGGCCGGCGATGCCGGCGCTGAAGGCGTAGGCCGAGACGGCCGTGCCGAACTCGCCGGCGCTCATCCGCAGTGCCGGCATGATCATCACGCCCAGCGGGGACATGATCATGAAGTCCAGCACGACGGCGAATTGCAGCAGCGCCATCAGGCCGGCGGCCAGGCGTTGGTAGGGCGTGAAGGGCTGCATCGCGGCGGGTGGGGCCGTGGATGTCGCCGTGGATGTCGCGGCGGGTGTGCCGGCGGGAGCGGATTGGTGGTCAGGCATGGGGCGCGATTCTGCGCACCGCCTGTCCCGACTGCGTAAAGACATGGCGTAAAGACATCGCCGGCATCCGGAGATTGCCGCGGGCCGGCGGACGTCAACCCCCTTTTCACCAGAAACAGGGGATGAATCGCGGTGGCACGAGGTCTAGACTGGCGCCACGCCGGCAAGGTGGTGCCGCGCATCGACGCACGACAGTGCGCGCGCGGCGGCCGGCAGGGCCAGGGAGCGGTTCTTTTCGGGGCGTTCGATGCCGAGCCGGGAAGCGCTTCTCCGCATCATCGAGATCCACAGCCAGGTCGCCCAGCTGGGACTGGACCTGGCGGGCGTGATGTCGCTGTCGGTCCACGGCACGCTGGAGCTCGTCGACGCCGACGGCGCCGCGATCGAACTGGCCGAGGGCGAGGACCTGGTCTACCGCGCCGTCGCGGGCGCCGCCTCCCACCAGCTGGGCGTGCGGGTGCGGCGCGACGGCAGCCTCTCCGGCACCTGCCTGCGCCAGGGCATCCCGCTGATCTGCGAGGACGTCGAATCCGACAGCCGGGTCGACCTCGAGGCCTGCCGTCGCGTCGGCCTGCGCTCGATGGTCGTGCTGCCGCTGTCGCACCAGGGCACGCCGGTGGGCGTACTCAAGGCCTTCTCCGCCCGCACCCGCAACTTCGGCAACCGCGAGGTGGAGGTGCTCTCGCTGATGTCCAAGGTGCTGGGCGCCGCGATGTACTGGGCCACGCGCTACGGCCGCGACGACCTCTTCCACCGCGCCACCCATGACGACATGACCGGCCTGGCCAACCGCTCCCTGTTCATGGACCGGCTGCGGCACGCGACCGCGGAGGTCGAGCGCGGCGATCCGCCGATCGCCGTGCTGCTGCTGGACATGGACGGCCTGAAGCTCATCAACGACAGCCTCGGCCATGCCGCCGGCGACGCCGCGCTGATCGAGTTCAGCCGCCGTCTGGCCATGGCCACGCGGGAGTCGGACACGGTCGCGCGGCTGGGCGGCGACGAGTTCGCCGTGCTGCTGACCCACGCGGGCTCGGCCACGACGCTGGCGACCACGCTGGACCGCATCCAGACGGCCGTCGAGGGGCCCTTCGCCTACCTGGACCGCGTGCTGCGGCTGCGCGCCAGCATGGGGGCCTCGCGCTGCCCGGAGGACTGGCGCGATGCGACGGCGCTGATGGAGTGCGCCGACATGCGGATGTACGAGGCCAAGCGCACCCGCCAGGGCCGCGACCGCACCGGGCCCGTGCCGCTGGACCCGCCCTGCTGACCGCGCGCTGGCGGCGGGGCGCCGCGTCGAGCGCCGAAACCGTGCGGGCGGTCACGCGGCGCGCCGCGCCCGCGTGCATGTCCGCATTCCCTTGTCGCGGCCGCTGCTGATAATGCCGGCACATCAAGAGCCCGCAGGGAGGGACCGATGACCGACATGGTGTTCGCCGACGAGCTGCCGGAACCGGGGGAGGAGAGCCGGACCCGCGTGCTCGATCCGTGGGTGGTGATGATCGTCGACGACGATCCCGCCGTGCACCAGGTCACGCAGCTGGTGATGGCGGACTTCGAGTTCGCCGGGCGCCGGCTCCAGTTCCTGAATGCCTACAGCGGCAGCGAGGCGCGCGACGTGCTGCGCGACCGCCACGACATCGCGCTGATCCTGCTGGACGTGGTGATGGAGTCGGAGCACGCCGGGCTGGACGTCGCGCGCTTCATCCGCGAGGAGCTGCGCAACACGCAGGTGCGCATCGTGCTGCGCACCGGACAGCCGGGCCAGGCGCCCGAAGAGCATGTCATCAAGACCTACGACATCAACGACTACAAGGAGAAGACGGAGCTGACCAAGCGCAAGCTGATCACCGTCTTCTACTCGGCGCTGCGTTCCTACCGGGACATCGTGATCCTGTCGCAGTCGCGCGCGGCGCTGCGGCGCTCGATCGATGCGATCACGCAGATCCACGACTCGAGCAACCTGCGCCACTTCGCATCGGCGCTGCTGGAGCAGGTCGGCCACATGCTGGGTTACCAGGCGCAGGGCCTGTGCGCGAGCCGCATGTACGCGGCCTCGCATGCCGAGGGCCGGCTGCAGGTGCTGGCCGCCACCTCCGAGTACCAGGGGCTGCTGGCCGGCAACCGCCTCACCGACCTGCCGCCCGACGTGCGCGACGCGCTGGACCAGGCGCTGGTCACGCGCGAGAGCCGCTTCGAGGACGGGCGCTTCATCGGCTACTACCAGACGCACTCGGGCAACGAGAGCCTGCTGTACATGGTGCTGTCGGATCCCATCGACGACGAAGGGCGCGAGATGCTGGACATCTTCTGCGCCAACGTCGCGATCGCCTACGAGGGGCTGCTGGCACGGGATCGGGCGCGCTGAAGCGGCCTATCATCGCGGCCGCTTTCCCGGCATTCCGGGGGTCCGCGGTTCCGTGTCCATGCATCAGCTTCGCCTCTTCTTCATCGCCCTGCAGTTCTTCACCCGCGTGCCGGTGCCGCGCTGGGTCGGCTTCGAGCCGGCCTGGCTGCAGCAGTGCGCGCGCTACTTCCCGCTGGTCGGCGCGGTGGTGGGCGGCTGCTCGGCGCTGGTGCTGTGGGGCGCGATGCAGCTGTTCCCGGCCACGGTGTCGGTGGGGCTGGCGATGGCCGCCAGCGTCTGGCTGACCGGCGGTTTCCATGAGGACGGGCTCGCCGACAGCTGCGACGCGCTCGGCGGCGCGGTGTCGCGGGAGAAGGCGCTGGCCATCATGAAGGACTCGCGCATCGGCAGCTATGGCGCGCTGGGGCTGATCCTGGTGCTGGGCCTGAAGGCGGCGGTGCTGCTGGGCCTGGCGGACACCGATCCGGCGCTGGCGGCGCTGGCGATCGTGTGGGCGCATGTGGCGTCGCGCGCGGCGCCGGTCTGGCTGCTGCATGCGCTGCCCTATGCCGGCGATGCCGACCACGCCAAGGCCAAGCCGCTGGCGACGCAGATCAGCGGCCCGGGCCTGGGCATCGCGCTGGGCCTGGTGGTGCTGGCGACGGCCGTCGGCGCCTGGCTGACGCCGGAGAACGTGCCGCTGATGCTGGGCGCGGTGGTGGTGGCGGCGGGGCTGACCTTCTACATGCAGTCGATGCTCGAGCGCCGCCTGCACGGCTACACCGGCGACACGCTGGGCGCGACGCAGCAGGTCGTGGAGCTGGGCGCGCTGCTGGCCTTCCTGGCGCTGGCGCCGCTGTTCCCGGTGGACTGACGATGGGCGGCGGTGTCGACGCCAACGCCCGTGCTGGCGTCCAGGCGCGTGCGCAGGCGCAAGCCCATGCTTATTCCGATGCCTATTCCCATGCCCAGGCCCGCGCCGACGGGGCCGTCGTTGTCTGGCGGCATCCCCGTCCGGAAGGCGCGAGCGGCCTGTGCGTCGGCGCGCGCTGCGACCTGCCCGTGGCGCGGCGTCGGGCCAAGCGCCTCGCGCGGCGCATCCAGGCCCATGCGCGGCGACACCGGTTGCCGCATGAGGTGTGGACCTCGCCGCTGCGGCGCTGTGCCGACGTCGGTCGATGGCTGAAGCGCTGGGGCTGGCGGCATCGGGTGGATGCGGTGCTCGCGGAACTCGACTTCGGTGAATGGGATGGCCGGCCGTGGGCCGGGATCCCGAAGGCGGAGATCGACGCCTGGGTCGCGGACTTCGCGCGCTACGCGCCGGCAGGCGGCGAGACGCTGGTCGCGCTGCTGGCTCGCGCGTCGGGCTGGTCGGGCGGTGCGCTGGTTGTCAGCCATGGTGGCTGGATGCTGGCGCGGCGCTGGTCCATGGCGCATCCCGGAGCACTGCCGCGTGCCGATCAATGGCCACGACCGCCGGCCTACGGCGAGCGCTGGGCGCTCTGAGCGCCGCGGCCGGTCGACGCGGGCCTCAGGCGGCCTGCTGGGTCAGGCGGATGTACTTCTGCATCAGGGTCTCGCGCGATTCGACGTGCGCCGGATCGACCGGGATGCAGGCGACCGGGCACAGCGTCGCGCACTGCGGCTCGTCGAAGTGGCCGACGCATTCGGTGCACTTGCCCGGATCGATCTGGTAGTACTCCTCGCCCATCGAGATCGCGTGGTTCGGGCACTCGGGCTCGCACACATCGCAATTGATGCATTCATCCGTGATCATCAACGCCATGGCTTTACTGCTCCATGCGGTTCTTGGCGATGCGGTCTTCCAGCCGTTCGCGCACCAGCGGCGAGACGAACTTGGAGACTTCGCCGCCCAGCGTGGCGATCTCCCGGACGAAGGTCGAGGAGATGAACTGGTAATGGTCCGACGGCGTCAGGAACACCGTTTCCACCTCGGGCATCAGCTGCCGGTTCATGCCGGCCATCTGGAATTCGTATTCGAAGTCCGACACCGCCCGCAGGCCGCGCACCACGACCTTGCCGCCGTTCTCCATCACGAAGTCGCGCAGCAGCCCCTTGAAGGCGACCACCTCGACATTCGGATACGGCGCCACCAGCGCGCGGGCCATGTCCAGCCGTTCCTCGACACTGAACATCGTCTTCTTGTGGTGCCCGGCCGCGACGGCCAGCACCAGGCGCTCGAACAGGCGGCTCGCGCGACGCACCAGGTCCTCGTGGCCGAGGGTCATCGGGTCGAAGGTGCCGGGGTAGACGGCGGTCAGCAGGGTCTGCGAAGTCATGGGCGCGGATTATCCGCCGCGTCGCAACAGGCGGTAATGCACCGCCCCGGCCCGCCCTTCCTTCCACACGGACAAGCCCAGCGCCGCCGGCGCTTCCACCGGATGCGGCGCTTCCAGGTAGATCAGCCCGCCCTGCGCCAGCAGCGGCGCCGCGGCGGCCAGCGCGGGGAGGAACAGGTCCTGCGCGAACGGCGGATCCAGGAACACCAGGTCCAGCGACTCCGGCGCCGCGCGCCGCATCCAGGCCAGCGCATCGGCGTTCTCGATCGCCATCGGCACGGTGCCGTCCTTGTCCAGCCGCTTCAGGTTGGCGCGCAGCGCGCTGGCCAGCGTCGCATCGCGCTCCAGCAGCGTGACCTGCGCCGCGCCGCGCGAGGCGGCCTCGAAGCCCAGCGCCCCGCTGCCGGCGAAGGCATCCAGCACGCGCCAGCCGGCCAGGTCCTGGCCCAGCCAATTGAACAGCGTCTCACGCACCCGGTCGGGCGTGGGCCGCAGCCCCGGGCTGAAGGGCACCGGCAGCTTGGAACGCTTCCAGACGCCGCCGACGATGCGCACCTCGCCCGGACCGGCGGCCTTGGGCGGACGCGGCTTCACCGCGCCTTCGCCCACCGTTACGCGGGGGCCGGGACGGCCGGCGCGGCGCAGGCCGTCGGGCGCAGTCGCCTTGGCGGCGCTCATTGCCGCACCGGGATGCCCTGCGACGCCATCAGCGCCTTGGCCTCGCCGACGGTGTGATCGCCGTAATGGAAGATGCTCGCGGCCAGCACCGCATCGGCGCCGCCCTGCGTGATGCCGTCGGCCAGGTCCTGCAGCGAACCCACGCCGCCCGAGGCGATCACCGGCACGCTCACCGCGTCCGACACCGCGCGCGTCAGCGCCAGGTCGAAACCGTTGCGGGTGCCGTCGCGGTCCATGCTGGTCAGCAGGATCTCGCCGGCGCCGAGCTCGGCCATCTTCGTGGCCCACTCGATCGCGTCCAGGCCGGTGTTCTTGCGGCCGCCATGCGTGTACACGTCCCAGCCGACGCTGCCGTCGGCGTTCTGGCGCCGCTTGGCGTCGATCGCCACGACGATGCACTGCGCGCCGTACTTGTCGGACGCGGCACGGATCAGCTCGGGATCGGCCACCGCGGCGGAGTTGAAGCTGACCTTGTCCGCGCCGGCGTTCAGCAGCCGCCGCACATCGGCGACCGAGCGCACGCCGCCGCCCACCGTCAGCGGGATGAAGACCTGCGAGGCCACGCGCTCGATGATGGGCAGGATCAGGTCGCGGCCGTCGCTGGTGGCGGTGATGTCCAGGAAGGTCAGCTCGTCCGCGCCCTGCTCGTTGTAGCGGGCGGCGATCTCGACCGGATCGCCCGCATCGCGCAGCTCGACGAAGTTGACACCCTTCACGACGCGACCGCCGGTCACGTCCAGGCACGGGATGATCCGCTTGGCCAGCACCGCTCAGCCCCCGCTCAGCTCGTCGGCGCGACGCTGCGCCGCGGCGAAGTCGAGGTCGCCGGTGTAGATCGCGCGGCCGCAGATCACGCCGCCCACGCCTTCGGACTCGACCGCGCACAGCGCCTCGATGTCGGCGATGTTGGACAGCCCGCCCGAGGCGATCACCGGGATGGACAGCGCCTGCGCCAGCTTCACCGTCGCGTCGATGTTGATGCCGGTGAGCATGCCGTCGCGGCCGATGTCGGTGTAGATCACGCCTTCGATGCCGTAATCCTCGAATTTCTTCGCCAGGTCGATGACCTCGTGGCCGGTCAGCTTGCTCCAGCCGTCGGTGGCGACCTTGCCGTCCTTGGCGTCCAGGCCCACGATGATGTGGCCGCCGAAGGCCGAGGCCGCGTCCTTCAGGAAGCCCGGGTTCTTCACCGCCGCGGTGCCGATGATCACGTACGAGAGACCGTCGTCCAGGTAGCGCTCGATCGTGTCCAGGTCGCGGATGCCGCCGCCCAGCTGCACCGGGATGTCGTCGCCGACCTCGCGCAGGATGGCCTTGATCGCGGCCTCGTTGACCGGCTTGCCGGCGAAGGCGCCGTTCAGGTCCACCAAGTGCAGGCGACGCGCGCCGGCGTCGACCCATCGTCGCGCCATCTGCGCCGGGTCTTCACCGAAGGTCGTGGAGTCGTTCATGTCGCCTTGCTTGAGGCGGACGCACTTGCCGTCTTTCAGGTCGATCGCGGGAATCAGCAGCATGGCCCGGGGAGCTAGGGGTGGAGGAAGGGGAAGAGAGGGAGGGACGCTCGAGAAGGTGTCGTGCGACGCAGGACCGGAGGCCAGGCCTCAGGGCGTCCAGTGCAGGAAATTGCGGTACAGGGCGAGCCCGGACGCGGCACTTTTCTCGGGGTGGAATTGGGTGGCAAAAATGTTATCCCGCGCCACCGCACAGGTAAAGCGCAGGCCGTAGTCGCTCTGGCCGGCGCTGTCGCGCGGGTCCGACGTCTCGGCATAGAAGCTGTGGACGAAGTAGAACCAGCTCTCGTCCGGCACCTCGCCCCAGACCGGATGCGCCCGCGTCTGGTGCACGCGGTTCCAGCCCATCTGCGGCACCTTGTAGCGGCTGCCGTCGGGCTGCAGCCGGCCCTCGAGCCGGAAGCGCTTCACGCGGCCGGGGATCAGCCCGAGGCCGGGCGTGTCCTGCTCCTCGCTGTGGTCCAGCAGCATCTGCATGCCGACGCACACGCCCATCAGCGGCTTGCGCGCGGCGGCGTCCAGCACGGCTTCCTTCAAGCCGCTGCCCTCCAGCTCGCGCATGCAGTCGCGCATCGCGCCCTGGCCGGGCAGCACGATGCGCTCGGCGGCGTAGACCTCGTCGGGCTCGGCGGTGATGAGCACCCGCACGCCCTGGTCCTGGGCCGCGGCCATCACCGCCTGCGACACCGAGCGCAGGTTGCCCATGCCGTAATCGACGACGGCGACCGTCCTGGGCATGACGCTCACAGCGTGCCCTTCGTCGACGGGATCACGCCGGCCGAGCGCGGATCCGGCGTCATCGCCATGCGCAGTGCGCGGCCGAAGGCCTTGAAGATCGTCTCGCACTGGTGATGCGCGTTGTGACCCTTGAGGTTGTCCACGTGCAGCGACACCAGCGCGTGATTCACGAAGCCCTGGAAGAACTCGTAGGTCAGCTGCGTGTCGAAGGCGCCGACCGATCCGGCGGTGAACTTGACGTCCATCGCCAGCCCCGGACGGCCGGAGAAGTCCACCACCACGCGCGACAGCGCCTCGTCCAGCGGCACGTAGCTGTGGCCGTAGCGGGTGATGCCCTTCTTGTCGCCGATCGCCTGCGCTACCGCCATGCCCAGCGTGATGCCGACGTCCTCGACGGTGTGGTGGCCGTCGATGTGCAGGTCGCCCTTGGCCTCGATGTCCAGGTCGATCAGCCCGTGGCGGGCGATCTGGTCGAGCATGTGGTCGAAGAAGCCGATGCCGGTGTTCAGCGTGGCCTGGCCGGTGCCGTCCAGGTTGACGCGCACGCGGATCTGGGTTTCCTTGGTGTCGCGGCGGACTTCGGCGATGCGTTCGGAGCTCATGGGGATTCCACAGGGATCAGGAAAACAGGGGACCTGCCGGCAGGCGCCAGTCTGGCATCAGCCGGAAACCAGCGCGGCGAGCGAGGCTTCGAGCGCCGCCAGCATCGCCGCGTTCTCGTCGGCCGTGCCGACCGTCAGCCGCAGGCAGCCCGCCAGCAGCGGATGCATGCCCGAGACATTCTTGACCAGCACGCCGCGCGCCTTCATGTCGGCATGCAGCCGGTCGGCCTCGGGCACGCGCACCAGGATCATGTTGGCCTCGCTCGGGTAGGCCCGCACACCCGGCAGCCGGGCCAGCGCGGCCTGCAGCGCGGCGCGCCCGTCGCGCAGCGCGGCGGCCTGGCGCTCGTAGACCTGCGCATGCTCGAGCGCGAACAGGCCGGCTTCCGCGTTCAGCACGCTGACGTTGTAGGGCGGGCGCAGCTTGTCGATGTGATGGATCAGCTCGGCATGGCCCATCAGGTAGCCGATGCGCACGCCGGCCAGCCCGAACTTGCTCATCGTGCGCATGATCAGCACCTGCGGATGACGCGCCATCAGCGCCATCGCGTCGCGCGCGGCGAAGGGCTGGTAGGCCTCGTCGATCACGACCAGCCCCGGCGCCGCCTCGGCGATGCGCTCGATGACGGCGTCGTCCCAAAGGTTGGCGGTGGGGTTGTTCGGATAGGCCAGGTAGACGATGGCGGGCCGGTGCTCGGCGATGGCGGCCAGCATCGCCGCTTCGTCGAGCTCGAAGTCCGCCGTCAGCGGCACGCCGACGAAGTCCAGGTGCTGGTAGGCCGAGGACAGTCCGTACATGACGAAACCGGGCAGAGGCGCCAGCACGGCGACGCGCTGGCCCGGCTTGCTGACGGCCATCGCCAGCAGCGAGATCAGTTCGTCCGAGCCATTGCCCAGCATCAGCGCCTGGCCCTCCGGCAGGCCGGCGTGCGCCGCCAGCGCGCGCGCCAGGTCCTGCGTGCGCTCGCCGGGATAGCGGTTGATCGCGACCGCGCCCAGGCGCTCGCCCAGCGCCCGCTGCAGCTCGGCGGGCAGCCGGAAGGGGTTCTCCATCGCGTCCAGCTTGATCAGGCCGGCGGACGGATGCACCGCGTAGGCGTGCATGGCGCGCAGGTCGTCGCGCAGGACACCGAGGGCTCGATCGAGGGCAGCTTTCATGGGGCGACCGCCAGCGGCGGCGGGGTATCGGAGAGGGGATCGGGATCGAAGGCCGCGCCCGCCGGCAGCGCGCGCAGCGGGTCGACGATCAGGACGCTGTCGTAGAGCTGGCCGTGCGGCAGCGCCAGGCTGAGCAGCGTCTCGCAGCCCTGCGCCTTGGCGGCGGCGACGATCAGCGCATCGGCGTAAGGCAGCGCGAAGCGGCTTTCCAGCGACCAGGCGGACTCGACGGTGGCATGGTCGGTCGACCACGGCGCCCAGCGCTGGTAGCGGCGCACCTCGGCCCGGGCGTCGCCATTGGGCATGGCGGGCGCGATGCGGGTGGTGACGGCGCGGTAGAAGTCGTTGAGCACCTGGCTGGAGGTGCGGCCCAGGCGCTGCTGCCACAGCACGCGCAGCCAGCGCATGGCCTGCGCGCGGCGGCCTGGGTCGGCGCCGTCCTCGCTCAGGATCAGCACCGAGGTGTCCACGAACACCGGGGCGGTCAGCTCCAGGCCCGCGCTCACAGCAGCTCCCGGCCCGGATAGGGCTGGCCGTCGGAGGACCAGGTGCGCTCGCGGTGCAGCCAGTCCTGCAGGGCGCGTTCATAGGCGTCGTCGTGACGCATCTTCTCGGCGAGCAGCTCGCCGACCAGCCGCGAGACGCTGGTGTTGCGCCGCGCCGCCTCCAGCCTCGCCCACTCGGCGACGCTGTCTTCCATGGTGACGGTGACGTTCTTCATGAAGGCCGCAGGGTAACACGAAGTTCGTGTTCCACGAACTTCGTGTCCTCGTCAGCCTTCGGGACTTGATGCCCGACCGCCGCCCGGATGGGGCGGGATTCAGCCGTGCAGACGGAATTGCGCGACCACGTGCTGCAGGCTGCCCGCCTGCTCGCGCAGCGATTCCGAGGCGGCCGAGGATTCCTCGACCAGCGCCGCGTTCTGCTGGGTGACCTCGTCCAGGCGCCGCACGGCCTGGCCGACTTCCATCAGGCTGGTGCTCTGCTCCTGCGTGGCCGAAGAGATCTCCTGGATGATGTCCGTCACCCGCTGCACGGCGGCGACGATTTCGCGCATCGTCTCGCCGGCGTCGCCGACCAGGCGGGCGCCCGCCTCGACGCGCTCGACCGAGGAACCGATCAGGCCTTTGATCTCGCGCGCCGCTTCGGCGCTGCGCTGCGCCAGCGAGCGCACCTCGCCCGCCACCACCGCGAAGCCGCGGCCTTGCTCGCCGGCGCGGGCGGCTTCCACCGCCGCGTTCAGCGCCAGGATGTTGGTCTGGAAGGCGATGCCGTCGATGGTGCCGATGATGTCGGCGATCTTGCGCGAGGACGCATTGATCTGGTCCATCGTGCTGACCACCTCGGACACCACCACGCCGCCGCGGTCGGCGACCTGGCTGGCGTTGAGCGCGAGCTGGCTGGCCTGGCGCGTGGCGTCCGCGTTCATGCGCACCGTGTCGGTCAGCGCCTGCATCGTGGCCGAGGTCTCCTCCAGGCTGGAGGCCATCTGCTCGGTCCGCGCCGACAGGTCGCTGCTGCCCGCAGCCACCTCGCCGCTGGACATCGCGATGCTCTCCGCGCTGGTGCGCACCGTCGACAGCGAGCGGTTGAGCGCGCCCTGCATCGCCGAGAGCGCTTGCGCCAGCTGTCCCAGCTCGTCGCGACGCGAGGTGTCGATGTCGACGGTCAGGTCGCCCTCGGCGACGCGGCTGGCGACGCCCACCATGTCGGTCAGCGGCCGGACGGTGCTGCGGGTCAGGTAGAAGGCCAGCGCGCCGCCGGCCGCCAGCGCGGCGACGATCAGCACGCCCATCGTCGTGAGCACGGCCTTGTAGACCGCGCGCGACGCTTCGACGTCGGCCTCGGCCCCCTGGGTGTTGATGTCCACCAGCTTCTGCGTCGCGCCGATGACGGCACCGAAGGCCTTGCTGGATTCGCCGCTGACGGTGGCCAGGTACTCGCCGCGGTTGCCGGCCTTGCGCGCCGCGATCAGCCGGTCCTGGATGCCCAGGTAGGCGGCGTACTGCGCCTTGGCGTCCTTCCACTGCTCGGACTCCTGCGGCGTGCTGACCATCGTCTCGTAGGTCTTGGCCAGCTCGGGCAGCGTCTTCTCGCGCAGCGTCTTGATGCGCTCCTGCTGCTCCTCGACCTCGAGGACCACTTCCTTCAGGCACATCGACATCTCGGCGCGCCGCAGCTCGTTGAGCTGCCCGCGCAGCGCGTTGATGGCGTTGATCGACGGGATCCAGTCCCCGCCCATGTCCTCGACGTTCTTCTGAATCGCCTGCATGCGGTTGATGGCCACGATGCCCACGAGCACCGTGGCCAGCAGCACCGCTGCAAACCCCAGGGAGATGCGCACACCGACGCGCAGATCGGAGACCTTCATGCTTCGCCGTCCTCTTGTGGAGATGTCGGCGAATCCTAGAACGTCCGCCCCGGCGGGCGAACCTCAAAACAGCGTCAAAAGTGGCGGCTTATCCGCGAGCCAGGGTTTGCCCGGCGCCGCCGCGTGAAATCTGCGCAGGCGGAGCGGCCGCCGACGCGGCCTCAGCGCTTGAGCCGGAACTCCGCCGCCTGCGCATGCGCCTGCAGGCCTTCGCCGTAGGCCAGCGTCGCGGCGATCGGGCCCAGCACCTGCGCGCCGGCCTCGCTGACCTCGATCAGGCTGGAGCGCTTCTGGAAGTCGTAGACGCCCAGCGGCGAGGAGAAACGCGCCGTGCCCGAGGTCGGCAGCACGTGATTGGGGCCGGCGCAGTAGTCGCCCAGCGACTCGCTGGTGTAGGCGCCCAGGAAGATCGCGCCGGCGTGGCGCAGCAGCGGCTCCCAGCGATGCGGGTCGGCGCTGGAGACCTCGAGGTGTTCCGGCGCGATGCGGTTGCTGATCTCGCAGGCCTCCTCCATCGAGCGCGTGTGGATCAGCGCGCCCCGCCCTTCCAGCGACGCGCGGATCACGTCACGCCGCGGCATGCCGGGCAGCAGGCGCTCGATGGCCTCACGCACCTGCGCGATGTAGGCGGCGTCCGGGCACAGCAGGATGCTCTGCGCGAGCTCGTCGTGCTCGGCCTGGCTGAACAGATCCATCGCGACCCAGTCCGGCGGCGTGGTGCCGTCGGCGAGCACGAGGATCTCGCT